>JADMIO010606915.1_pt1 | contig 97188 bp, 70 predicted proteins | sample 8958161 | NCBI WGS metagenome assembly JADMIO01 (sample SAMN16585339, study PRJNA669376) | soil metagenome | isolation source: Crop rotation soil | place: USA: Cullars Rotation, Alabama | collected 2011
CGCGACAACTTGTCCACGTGGAATTCTAAGCTTAGGATCCCAATGTGCTGGAAAGAGCGTATAGATTAGCTTAAAGCCAATGCATAGGGGTTTTTACCAGGCATTAACAATTCTGTTCAATAGTAAACCTACGTATCACCAAATAATAAATACAACTATTGTCTTGCATAAGAGCTATTTGTATTCTACATTTGCGTTGAACGCATAGGTTATCCATCCTTCCGATTACCGCCTGAGTTCAATTCGCTCCCCGTGAAAACCTGATCGAAACCAATTTGAAAACAAAAAAATCAGGTTATGAAAAAATTCAACTCAATTTTTCACAACGAAAGAGTACAAGGCAACCTGATCATAGGTGGTATGATCCTGGTGATTGCCGCTATTATGATCTTTACCTGGGGCAGATAATTAATCCTCCAGCTTTATTGTACCTTATGGCAAAGCCATAAAATTTATTGCTCCTGTTAACGCAGGAGCTTTTTTATCTGAATAACATCGTCCCTGGTGTAAAAATAATGGTCACACCACGACGCAGCGACGCAACGCTGCTGAATTCAATTGCTTTCCTCGTAGCGCCGTTGCGTGATATCATATCCTGGGGCAGGTTATCGGCCAACTATAAAACAAAAACGTGACAGCCGTCCTTCAAAATCAAAAGCTGTTGTTGCCCGTGTTAGATCTTTTATTGAAGATGCGTTGATGTGACCTTTATCTAAAATGAATTTGCTAAAATTGGTACTGAAATAGAGAGTCCCTTCCTTTTTTATTCCGGCCAGGCAATCATTGATCAATTCAACATGGTCCCGCTGTACATCCAAAAAATCTTCCATTCGTTTACTATTGCTGAATGTAGGCGGATCCATTACAACGATGTCAAAATAACCTGCAGGAATTGTTTTCAAAAATTGCTTTACGTCGGCATGAACGACTTTATATTTTGATTCGTCGTTAAATCCATTTAACTCCATATTTCTCTTCGCCCAATCCAAATAAGTTTTAGAAAGATCAACCGTTACCACTTCGTTTGCTCCTCCCGATGCGGCATATACAGAAAACGAACCCGTATATGCAAAAAGGTTTAGTACTTTTTTACTTTTACTTTGATCACGTACCATTTGGCGTGTAGTGCGATGATCTAAAAACAAACCTGTATCCAGGTAATCACTGAGGTTTACAATAAATTTCAAACCGTTTTCTTCAACTGTAAATTCGTTTTGTGCCGTATCCAATTTTTGGTACTGCCCCAACCTGCCCGGTTTGCGCTGACGAAGTTTTAAAAAAATGTTTTCTTTTGAAACCTCGAGTGTGTTACATATTACTTCAAGACTTCTTTCCATCCACTGATCATGTTGCTCTTCCGACATGGCATGCCGTCGTTTATATTCGGCCACATATAATTTATCCCCGTAAAATTCAATACAAAAAGGAAATTCGGGGAGATCATGGTCGTAGAGCCGGTAGCAGCTGACCCCAAGACGCTTGGCCTGCCTGCCAAGGTGCCGGAACACCTTCGAGAGCCGGTTCCCAAACATTATCATTTTATCTTCTGCCAGCGTTGCCATTTTTTTACGAAATTAGCTGTTCCTTCTATGTATGCAATAGTTGATATAGAGACAACAGGCGGTTATGCAGCTGCTAACGGCATCACGGAGATTTCCATCCAGGTATTTGATGGAGAAAAAGTCGTGGACAAATTTGAATCGCTGATCAACCCCGGTCAGCCGATCCCCCCTTACATAGCGGCCATGACAGGGATCACTGATGACATGGTAGCTGATGCACCACCTTTTGAAGAAGTGGCTTCAACGGTCTACAATTTACTTACTGATAAAATATTCGTAGCGCACAACGTAAACTTCGATTACTCTTTTGTAAAAAGCCATTTGGACGAATGTGGCTTTTCATTGGATGTAAAAAAATTGTGTACCGTAAGGTTGAGCCGAAAACTTGTTCCGGGTTTTCCTTCTTATAGTTTAGGGAAACTTTGCCATTCACTGGGCATTCGTATAAATAACCATCACCGTGCCGGTGGAGATACAGAGGCAACGGTAAAAATATTTAAACAGCTTTTAGAAAAAGACAAAGAGAATTTCATCCAAAAGAGTTTACAGCGAAATTCAAAAGAGTTTATCCTGCCACCGAATGTTCCCAAACAACATTTTGATCAATTGCCTTACACACCCGGGGTCTATTATTTTCATGATGAAAAAGGAAAGATCATTTATGTGGGTAAAGCAAGGAATGTACGTTACCGGGTAAACAGTCATTTCAGCAATAACTCGAAGGCAAGACAAAAGCAAAATTTCCTGCGGAATACATATTCTATCAGTCATCAGCCCTGTGCTACTGAGTTGATGGCTTGTATACTTGAATCAACAGAGATCAAAAAACTATGGCCCATCTTTAATTATTCGCAAAAAGGTTGGGAAGATGTGTATGGCATTTTTGCTTATGAAGATCAGAACGGATATATGCGTTTGGCGATTGAAAAAAATAAGAAGCAACTTGAATCAGTTTGCACGATTCATAATATGCTGGAAGGGCACAGTATCTTAAGAAAGATCATTAAAGAGTTTCAGCTTTGCCCCAAACTATGTTTTTTGCAAACCAGTCATGATAAATGCGAGGCGATGAAGGAAGGAAATTGTTATGGAGCTTGTGAACAGGATGAGGATGCTGCTGAATACAATGCAAGAGTTGCTGCAGCTATTGAATCATTAAGAGCAAAACCTTCATTTGCCATTGTGGAAGGTGGATTGAATGGAGATGATCAATCATGCGTATTGGTTGTGAAAGGAAAGTTTTATGGGATGGGATATTTACCGGCTGATGTTCAAATAATGGATATTGAAACGCTGAAAGATCACCTCACTCCTTATAAAGAAAATAATTACATCAGTAATTTGGTGAATAATTACGCCGTAAGATTTCCGCAGAAGGTGAAGATGTTTGACGCAGAGACGGTTCAATCCCGCACGCCAGCATAAGATAAGCGGATTGAAATTGAAACTTCTGTTACATGGGCCCAATGTCCACGGCTCGCACACAAAGCCTGGCGTGAGACATGATCGGGAACGATACAATTTATACGCCATATCATTCATGACGTTTATTGTTTCCGCCCGGAGTCTCCCGTGCAAGGCCCTGTGTAGTGGGGGACTCCGGGCAGCTACGAGGATATCTGTTCCTTTTCACCAACCCCCTTTCTCTTCAAATTTATTTCAAATAACTCATCCGCTGAATATCTCTCGCTGAATATTGTTTCTATGTCAATAACAATATAACCTGCATGCTTACCAGTTATATAATATCTCGCCGAACTATGCTCATACCTTGTAATATCTTCAGCCAGACTCCATTTACCACTACAAGGATTATTATGCATGTAAATCAATTTTTGATAGGCAAACTTCGCCGTCTCACATATTTTCCAGTCAAACGATTCTTCCCACACTTCATAATTTTTTCCTTTGTCTTTGCTTTTTGCCGTCACCGCTTTTTCCAATAAGGCCAGTGTTTCGGTTTCACCTTTCTTTTTCAGTCTTTTTATTATTTCATATGCCATGAACCGTTTGCCATCTCCCACCACGGTATTGATTTTCTTTGTTGACCTGGCAAAATCTATCAAAACATGTATATGATTTGGCATGATGACATACCCAGCTATTCGATGGTTTTGCTTTTTCAGATAATCAAACCAGCTATATACTAAATCATAGCTATTAGTTTGTTCAATAAGCGGTAGCCATCTAAAACAGGTAAAGGTGATAAAGAACAATCCTTCATTGTATGGTATATCCTTACGAACCGGCATAACGTAAATATTAAATTTAAATTTCCCGTATCTAAAGCCCAATGTCCACGGCTTGCACACTGAGCGGATGAGACAAGGGGGAATGGATGCATAGCTGATTAACTTCGGATCATATAGCCACCGTTATTCGTCTGGTCTATTTATGCATAAAGCAACATGAAGTGTGTTATATCACAAAGATGTTTTCCTCCAGTCATTCGTTTTTTTTCGTGTGGGTCACATAACAACCTTATCGTTTTCCAAAACGCCCAATGTCCACGGCTCACACACAGGGTCTGCTGTGAGACATGGGCGAGAACAGTGTAAAGAGGCTTCGAGTACGAATCCAGGTCTATCCTCCTTACGACTATACACTTTTCACATCGGCTGTTTATTGTTTTGAAAATACTGACATGGTTGAAATGGTTTTAGAAAACAAAAAAAGGAGATATTAAAAAAGGTTATGCTAGACTTGAAATCAAAAGGCTTGAAAATTGAATAAGTTCCAGATATTTATTTACCGTGAGATTCAACTTTAGTACTAATAGAAATTAATCCTCTGCCGAGCCTCTTATTAACAACCTTATCCCATCCAGCATCCAGTAATCAGCATCCAATATCCAGCATCCTCCATCATCCATCAACCCACTGAAACCCCTCTCCCACCGGCATCTTCGAAAAGACACCCGTCACTTCCTGCGGAGGCACCGCTAGCTTTCTTTTATGTGTATCCAGCCAGGCCCCATCAACAACCAGGATCGCAGATACTACATCTTCGTTTTTAATAATATCATGCTGTATCGTCCAGCGTGAATAATCTCTTCTCGACTTAAGCAGCTTTAGCCCGATCGTTACTTTATCGCCCAAACGGATCTCCTTCTTGAAAACACATTCTTCCCTGAAAAGGATAGGGCCAAAATGCAACTGATTCATCAATTCGGCTGTAAGTCCATGCGCATATAGGAATTCTATGCGGGACAAGGCTCCCCAGTCGTAATAAACCGAATGGCGGAGGTGGAAATTGGGGTCGAGATCGGACCACCGGATTTGTATTTCTTTTATATAATTATCCATAAGATTAAGCTAAATTAAACGATCAGCGGCTTCCTAATACGGCGCACAATTTTTATTTTTGCCACTTAATAAAAACGAATGAAGAATCTGATCGTATTGGCTTGTTTAGTCGCCTTATCCGCCTCCCTTTTTGCGCAAACAGGAAAAACACCGGTAAAACCCAAACCCGTAACAAAGACTGTTACTCCACAGGGCCCTTTACTAAAAACATTAAATGATTCTGCCAGCTATTCTATTGGTTTAAGCATCGCCAGTTTTTGCAAACAACAGGGGATTCCCAAACCCAGTACCGCATTGATCTCAAGATCATTTACCGATGTAATGGGCAATAAACCGACGCTATTGACGGAGGAAGCTTCAAACGCTTGTATCAACAAGATCCTATCAGGTCACAAAATTGCTCCCGTAACAAAGCCGGTGAGCAGTAAGGCCGCGTTAAAAACCGGGAATGATTCCGCCAGTTATGCTATCGGTTTAAATCATGCAAGTTTTTTTAAACAACAAGGTCTTACTTCACTCAATACACCACTGATCAACAAAGCTGTGAATGATGTGCTGACTAATAAGCCGCTTCTCATCACTGACCGGGTGGCCAATACTGTGATGAATAAGATCATCGTTCAAATACAGGAAGAAAAAATTAAACCCACTATTGAAGAAGGGAAGACATTCCTGGCAAATAACGCAAAACGTCCCGAAGTAAAAATGACCGCCAGCGGTTTGCAATATGAAGTGATCACCGAAGGAACAGGAATTAAACCAACCAGGGCTGATACGTTTGTTGTCCACTATAGAGGGACATTGATCAACGGTACGGAATTCGATGCTTCGTATAACCGCGGCCAACCTTTAATTTATCCAATGACTGCAGTGATACGCGGCTGGACCGAGGGACTACAACTGATGGGCATAGGTTCAAAATATAAATTCTACATTCCTTACGAACTGGGCTACGGTGCTTTTGGAAGTCCTCCCGCTATTCCCGGCGGAGCTGCTCTTATTTTTGAGATAGAACTGCTGGATATAAAAAAAGGTAAGACAGCTGATCCAAAGCCGGGAAATTAATTAGCCAAGATTTCCTTTCATTTCCTCGATCTGCTGACGGGTGCCCAACACGATCACTTTCATTCCCTGGGAAATAATAGTATTCTCCGGCGGATTGATAACGAATTTGCCTTCTTTGTTTTTAATACCGATACAATTGACGCCGGTCCTTTTCCAGGTCATTACTTCATGAAGGCTTTTGTCCTTGATAGCATCAGGCAAATCATTATACGGAACCGATTCCATATTAATGCTCTCCCCTTCTTCTCCTGATAAATAATCGATGAATTCAATGACGTCAGGTTTGGAAACCAACGTTGCCATATGTGTACCGCCAATTTTATCGGGCAATATCACACTGTCGGCACCGGCTTTTATCAGTTTAGGTTGCGAAGCGATGCTCGATGCACGGCTGATGATGCGAATAGAAGGATTGACTGATCGTGCAGTTAAAACAATAAACACATTGTCCGCATCGGTTGGAAGAGCCGTTATCAATGCTTTTGCTTTTTGAATACCTGCCTTCATCAATACTTCATCTTCGGTGCCGTCGCCCAACAGGTACACCAGGTCAGCATGCTCGGCTATATGCTGCTCGATCATCTCTTCTCTTTTTTCTACCACCACAAAAGGAACATTATGCACTTTCAACGTACGTGCAGCCTGTTGACCATTGCGGCCAAAACCGCAAACGATGACATGCTGGTCCATTTTTTCGATAGCGATCATAAGCTTTCGTATTTTAAAATATTTGTTGATCTCACCGCTGACTATAAACTGTGTTACCCGGGCAAGGATGAAGATCAAAGTGCCCCAACTGATCACCAATAAAAAAGTCGTGAACATCTGGCCGGCGGGTGACAAGGTATTGACTTCCCTGAATCCAACCGTTGTGATGGCAAGCGTTGTCATGTACAGGGCTTCGATGAAATCGTAACCTTCAATAAGCATATAACCGGAAATGCCGATGACCACAATGCCCTGCAATAAAATGAAGGGAAGAAGAAGGCGGTATCCCCATTTTCTTGGCATTGGTTTTTTTATAAAAGTGATGACATCGAAGAATAGTTCCCGTGAATTTATACCATCTTACAACAACAGGATCATTTTTCCTCTAATCGCTGTTTAACCCAATCAAGGGCTGCTGCCAATTGTTGCTCTTCCGTCAGATCATTGTTGTTCAACTCAATGGCATCGTCTGCTTTTTTTAAAGGGCTTACTTCGCGGTGCGAATCCATGTGATCCCTTTTCTCAATGTTATCTCTCACTTCACCGATGGTCACGTTCGGATCCTTTTGCTTCATTTGCCTGAACCTTCGTTCTACACGAACCTCAGGGTCGGCAACCATAAATATCTTCAGCTCGGCCTTCGGAAACACAACAGTCCCGATATCCCGTCCATCCATTACAATTCCCTTCTTAATTCCGAATTTATGTTGCTGAGCCACCGCGAATGTTCTCACCTCTTTTATTGCTGCCACCTCACTTACTTTTTCAGCCACGGTAAGTTCGCGTATGAATTTTTCCACATTCTCACCATTAAGATGTATTTCGCTGGCACTGTTTTGCGGATTCACTTTAAAATCGAGCTGAATTTTTTCCAGCGCCTGTTGCACTGCTGACTTATTTTTCCAATCGACTTTGTTGCGAAGGAAATATAAAGTAATGGCACGATACATAGCACCACTATCGATATAGACATACCCCAGTTTCGAAGCGAGTTGTTTAGCCATGGTGCTTTTCCCCGCACTTGACCATCCGTCGATAGTGATAATGATTTTCTTCATATTATCGCAAAAATGAGTACAAATTATGAGATAAAAAAGTCCCGCGTAAATCGCGGGACCGGCATTTCAGGAAATTGGACCATTAGTGATGAATCAGCGACTGGACATCTATGATGCTGTCATCCTCATCTCTGAAACGAACCAAATAAGTTCCCTGCGCAACTATTCTTGTATTCAACGCCACTCTTGATGTACCGGGCAATATTTCTTTTTGCTGCCAGCTTACTAATTGGCCGTTTGAAGAAACATATTCTACCCTGATCTTTTTCTTTACGGTCGTGGTAATGTTTACAAATACTTCACTACCTGCCGACGGATTGGGATAGATATTCCCGATCACCAATGCATTGCGGTCAAAACTGACGCGTAAGATTGTACAGAGATAGCTGTACTTACCATCCACATCAGTTTGTTTCAATCGATAATAAACATTTTGTAAGCCGGCAACGCTATTGTCTGTAAAACTGTAGGATCCGTTGTTTATGGTAGTTGCATCTATTGATCCCACTTCGGAAAAAGTTACCCCGTCGGTGCTGCGTTCAACAATATAATTCTTGCTATTTATTTCTTCCGCTACTTTCCAGTTGAGTGTGACCTGCGCATTACCTTTTACCGCCCTGAAGTCGATACATTTAACCGGAAGCGGAGACTGCGGTATCGGACCTGCCAAGGCAAAACTTCCTCCCAATCCACCGGTGAACGTTGCAGTGAATAGACCTCCCACACCTGCAATAGCCGAATAGCTTGTTGTCGAACTGACCGTATTCCCGCTATTAGCACCAGAATAATTGCTTGCTGTTGTGTGATGAATTGCAAAGGATGTCCGCGTAAGACCTGTTATTGTTTCAAGAGCTGCTATCTGTGTTTCTGAAAAATATAATGAGATAGTGTACGAACTGCTTCCATCCTCACTGGTAGGAATTGATTTAACAATTTTATCCGACGCTTTGAACAAACCTGAACCATTGCTGTACCAGGTAAACGTACTGTTGCCTGCTTTCTCAATACTTTCACTCACACAAAGGAAATTATGCGACGAAGTATTGTTGATCTTTGCAATGAGCTCACCATCATTCTGACTGTAGATATAAATTTCCTGGTTGGCGGCTAATGTTTCATTTCCTTCATGCCCCAGGTCCTTTTCCAGTTTTTTGGGTACACCTTTCAACGTCAGGTTATCGATATCCACACTTACCGGCCCGCCGGCATTGCCATCATTATACCACCTGAACCCAATATAGAATTGTTTATTGTTGAGTTCCGCAGGCAATGCCAAATTATAAGTGGCTGTTTGCGGTACCGCTGAAGCAAAGACCCTGTAAGGACCTGTATTCAATTCAGTGAAATTTGTTCCGTCAAATGAATACACGATCGCCATATAGTCAAATACGGGCAGGCTCTCCGGATCCGTTGAACCCGATGTTGCATCCACTTCACCCTGGACGGTATAATCAAAGTGAATCACTATCGTGCTCAGGCCGCGGCCATCGATCAATGAAGACCTGATAATAGATTTGCTTTCGCTCAAATTATTGTACGTACCGCCGGGCATTGCTGTATTCGTAGCGAATACTTTTCCGGTAACCGCCAATTGGTTGCTGAAGATTCCCCATTGGTTTTTGCCAGTTGGTGTCGGATTATTGATCACGTCAAAAGTTCCTTCCGGTATTTCCATGATCTCTGTCCATCCTGTGGGATCAGTAAACCCATCAGCCCTTGTAAATGTTTCATTCAGCAATACAACTGAATCCACACCAATCACCGGGGTCACATCATCATTGGTGATAGTGATTGTGTAATTGGTATTAACAGGATTAGCACCTGCATTAGTCACCGAGACAGTCAGATTAATCGTTTCATCACTTTCAATAACAGCATCGTTCTTTATGAATATTGAAAGCGTATCCTGCTGAATTGACCCCGTTGAATTAACAATAGAAGTGCTGCTTAAAGTATAATCGGCACCATTAGTTGCAGTACCGCCTGTTGTAAATGTTGCTGTTGAATTTGCCGGAAGAAGAACCGGGACGAAAAATGTTTTACCATCACCACAACCTGTACCTAATGCAGATTCGGTAAGGGCAAATCCTGGCTGGAAGGTAAATCCATAAGTAATAACACAAGGAGATGCAAAGGCTGCACCCACTCCCACTGCATACCATGCATTGGTTATCGTTTCAACGATCGGGTCGCAAGGATTTCCGGTCAGTGCCTTTGCAACGGCAATAGAAACATTTCTTGCTTCTGCATATGTAGCTGCAGACGTCAGTAAAGTTTCCATGATGAAAGTGATGTTCTCGGAAATATCAAAACCCAATCCATTTACTGTATAAGTATTGCTCAGATCATTTATCTCATCATCAGAATCCGGAAAATAATATCCTGAAGTACCGGCACCTCTTGTTCCGAATTTGGAACCTGCAGTAACCAGGAAGAACCATTTATTCAACACACCGCTGTTGGTATGCACACCGCATTCATCATTGACGAGATTGGGCGCACACACAGGATTGACCCAGTTTGTACCACCATAAGTATCGGGATTACCCTGATCACCCGGATTATCCATTCTTCTCAGGGGGCTGTCGTAATTAGTTCCTATCTGTTCACCAATATAAAATGGGCGATATGCATTTGGGGGCACAGTGCTTCCGGCTCTCACCATAGAAAAATGTTCGATGCACGAAGCCCAAATATCACTGAGGGCCTCATTCATCGCACCTGATTCGCTTGCATAAATAAGATCGGATGTAAAACTGCAAACACCGTGACCGATCTCATGTCCGCAAACATCCAATGAGGTCAGTGCTTTAAATCCTGCAGCGGCTGTTCCCGAGCCATCACCATATGTCATAGCAGTTCCATTCCAGAATGCATTATCATAAGCAGGACCATAATGAATAAAGCTTTTGATCTTTCCGTTATTTCCATCAAAACTTAAACGATTATGTTTGGCGAGCCAGTAATCATAGACTACTTCAGCGCCCCAATGTGCATCCCATGCGATGTCATCATTCTCGGCTTCTAATGGACCGTCATTACCCGGCGAACGATGATGCTCAGCCAATGTCCAGTTGTTGTCTACATCGGTGAATGATTTACCCTGCGTATAAATTCCGGCTACTGAAATCGGCAGCCCTCCCACTCCATTCAAATCATATGTTTCAATTCCACCACCTCTTGTATCATCTATTAAAGCATAAGTCGGATTACCGGGCACATATACTTCATTTGTTGGATGACTGCTGACGATAGGAAGTCCTGAATTCGGATCGTTGCCACTTATCTGTTTTGTTTTGATGATCTGCGTGCCTGCATACCTCGTTTGCACAGTGGCATTTACTGAAGGTGGTGCGGGATTTTTTTTCTCATTAAAGTCTTTCAGAATGCTATCGTATAAAAGAATTTTGCCATTCTGCGCATCCACATATACCCAGCCCCTGCTTAACGGGCTGGTAGCATAAATATTGAACTTGTATGCAAGCCGTAAAACAGCGACGCCTGTCTTTGTATAATCTTTTACAATTACCAGTTCGGCTTTTGGCAAATATTCATTGAGTTCTTGTTGTAATACCAATCTTTGTTGCGCAGTTGTTGCATGTTGTAACAATCGCTGTATTTCTTCCCATGCATATTTTGTGGCATGAACAGATGCTTTGGCAAAACCCAAAGCCTGTGCTTCTGTAATGACAGGTTGTGGTGAAAAATTTGAGGGCACATCAAACCATGCCCCGTTGAAAAATTGTACGACGCCGTTTTTTACTAACGCCTTATATTTTCCATGTTCTACTTTAATTCCTTTAAACGATTGCTGAAGATCGATGACTTCAAGATTACCCCTCAAAGCCGTATTGCGAACAACAGTAAGGTTATCAACGCCGGTTCGCAGTTCCAGGTATCTTCCCAGTAGATCATTCAAAGCAATTTTAGAATACCCCCCGTTCTTTACGTCCATTACGATCATCGAAGCTGTTTGACGTTCCGGTGAAAAATCAACAGACGCTACATTTCGGTCTGATAAGATCTTTTGCCTGCTTGCTTCAATAGTTTGTGGTTTTTTTTGCCCAAACAATCCCAAAGACAAAGAAATAAATGTGAACAGCCAAAGACTGCACTTACGTACATGGTGCTTCATAACTATGTATTGATTTAAGAATAGAGATCGCCTTAAAGACGGATAAAGGGGAGTTCACAGGACGGCGCCCTGCTCAGCAGAATGGAGAATGGCTTGTGTGAGGAGCACGAAGAATCAGTGGCACAACAAATATTAACAATTTGTTTGCCAATTTTTTTGTGTCGTATGCACATAAAAAAAAGTCACCCGTTTTAAGAATGACTTTTTCGTTTTTATCTTTTTGAAATTTTATGCCTTCGACTTCTCTTCAATTGTCTTGAAAGAGAATTTAAGCTTATTATTTTCTTTATCGAGATCTGCGACCAATACATCACCGGCTTTTACATGAAGGCTCAGTATTTCTTCAGCCAACGGATCTTCCAGGTATTTCTGAATAGCCCTGTGCAACGGACGTGCGCCGAACTGTACATCATATCCTTTCTCAGCCAGGAAAGATTTTGCATCTTCTGACAACTCCATGGAGAACCCAAGGTTTGCCAAACGCTTCATCACTCCTTTCATCAGGATATCGATAATGCTAAAGATATTTTCTTTTGTAAGGCTGTTGAATATAACTACGTCATCAATACGATTCAGGAACTCAGGAGAGAATGTACGTTTCAAAGCTTTTTCAATAACAGCTTTGTTGGCCTCATCCTCGTGCTCAATCCTGGATGTGGTTGCAAAACCAACGCCCGCACCAAAATCTTTTAATTGACGAGCCCCGATATTTGACGTCATGATGATAAGGCTGTTCTTGAAATCAACCTTTCTGCCTAATCCATCTGTCAATTGGCCATCATCCAATACCTGCAAGAGGATATTATAAATATCAGGATGCGCTTTTTCTATTTCATCCAGCAGGATAACACAATAAGGTTTGCGACGAACTTTTTCAGTTAACTGGCCACCTTCTTCATATCCTACATATCCCGGAGGCGCACCGATCAACCTGCTCACGGTGAATTTCTCCATGTATTCCGTCATGTCGATGCGGATCAGCGAATCTTCTGAATCGAACATATATCTCGCTAATGCTCTAGCCAGCTCCGTTTTACCAACACCGGTAGGTCCTAAGAAAATGAATGTACCGATCGGCTTCTTCGGATCTTTCAAACCAACCCGATTACGCTGGATAGCCTTAACCACCTTTGCTATTGCTTCATCCTGGCCGATCACCATATCTTTCATATCGTCAGCCATCTTACGCAACTTTTCTGTTTCTGCCTGCACCATTCTCTTCACAGGAATACCCGTCATCATACTCACTACTTCGGCAATAGCCTCTTCATCTATCGGGTAACGCTTATGCTTGCTTTCTTCTTCCCAATCTGATTTAGCTCTTTCGAGGTCCTCAGCTAAGCGTTTTTCCGTATCACGCAATGAAGCAGCTTCTTCAAACTTCTGGCTCTTCACTACTTTATTCTTTTCATTCTTTACATCTTCGATCTTCTTCTCGAGGTCAACAATATTCTGGGGAACGTTTATATTCTTCAAATGCACTCTTGCGCCTACTTCATCCATTACATCAATGGCTTTGTCGGGCAATAAACGATCAGTGATATAACGATCACTCAGCTTCACGCAGGCGTTGATCGCATCATCATGATAGATCACATTGTGATAATCCTCGTATTTCGACTTGATATTATTTAATATCTGGATCGTTTCATCCACCGTTGGCGGATCGATCATCACTTTTTGGAAACGACGATCCAACGCACCGTCCTTTTCTATATACATCCTGTATTCATCCAGGGTAGAAGCACCTATACATTGAAGCTCGCCTCTTGCCAAAGCTGGTTTGAAGATATTGCTTGCATCCAATGAACCGCTGGCGCCACCGGCTCCAACGATGGTATGCAACTCATCAATGAAAAGGATAACATCACGGTTCTTTTCCAGTTCATTCATGATCGCTTTCATCCTTTCTTCGAACTGTCCGCGGTATTTTGTACCGGCTACCAGTGCAGCAAGGTCAAGCGAGATCACTCTTTTATCAAACAATACTCTTGAAACCTTCCTTTGTACAATACGAAGAGCCAAACCTTCCACGATTGCGGTCTTACCCACACCGGGTTCACCGATCAATATCGGGTTGTTCTTTTTGCGGCGGGAAAGTATCTGTGATACTCTTTCAATTTCCATTTCCCGGCCAACAATAGGATCCAAAGCTCCCATTTCTGCAAGCCTTGTGATGTCTCTTCCGAAGTTGTCCAATACAGGTGTTTTGCTTTTTGCATTACCTGCCTGCTTGGAACTTTTTTGCTGCGAATACTTTTTTTCATCATCAAAGTCATCATCATTTTCATCGGTGTATTCAGCCCTTGTAGGATCACTGGATTTTACTATTCCCAGTTCCTGTCTGAAAAGATCGTAGTCCACGTCAAATTGATTTAAGATTTGTGTAGCAATATTTTCTTTATTCTTGAGGATGGAAAGCATGAGATGTTCGGTCTCAACAGTTGTACTTTTCAAAGCTTTTGCTTCCAGCACCGTTACCCGTATTACTTTTTCGGCTTGCTTGGTAAGTGGAAGACTGTTGATGTTTGCAATATTTTTTCCTGTCTTATCTTTTACAGCGAGTTCAATTTCCTTTCTTAGTTCATAAAGGTCAACATTAAAACTTTTAAGGATACGGACTGCTGTGTTGTCTCCTTCCCGGATCAACCCGAGAAGAAGGTGTTCGGTACCAATAAAATCATTCCCCAATCGCAAAGCTTCTTCCCTGCTGAACGAGATGATTTCTTTTACCTGTGCTGAAAAATTATTATCCATTTTTAGATAATTGGTTGATACAATATTAACGAATATATTTGGTTTCTGTTCTCCCGTAATTATAAACGGAATGTTGATAACATTAGTTGTTTACGGAAGCTAAATTTTCGGCGCTTCGCCGGGCTAACGCCTAAAATTCAAAATATGTTGGTCAAAACAGATACCAAAGAAAAATTTCATGCCATCACGCTGCCGGGACCCTCACTTTCTGCTAGTATGACAGAAGAATTAGCCGATTGTCTAATGCCGTACCTGCAAAATGACGTTAAAAACATAGTACTTATCCTTACAGACATTCAAAGCATGGACAATGCTGCTGCCGAAAAACTCGTTTCCATCCAGCAAAAGTTCTATGAGAACAATGCATCATTTGTTATTTGCGAGTTACAAAAACCAGTCGAAGAGTTCCTTGACCGCAATGAACTTTTAGAGATGATGAATGTTACGCCAACGCAAAGTGAAGCCTGGGACATCGTGCAAATGGAAGAGATTGAACGGGAATTTTTAGACAGTGATGATATCTGATATTTTTTACCCGGCACCATTACTACTATCATCACCTGTTGCGTCGCATGCTGACGCTTGCGGTCAGCATTCCAACATTTATCGTCGAAACTCTTCATCGTTCTGTTCGCTACCCGGCAAAAGGCGTCCCAACCAATAGCTATCCCGTTTGTCGGAAGCAACTTCATTGCGACTGCGACAGCTGGGTACGAAACAGGAAGCAAAAACATGCCCATGGATCTTCAGCCAATCAAAGAACTTATTTCAAAACAATTGAATGAACCAATTGGTTCACTTGGTTTGATTCCGGTCGGTGGTGGCTCTATCAATAGTACCTGGCGGCTTACCATTAATGGTCAGCAAAATTATTTTCTTAAGGTAAATTCTGCAACCAAATTTCCGGGTCTTTTTGAATTGGAAAAGAAGGGTCTTGAATTCCTGGCCAAACAAAATTGTCTCCTTACTCCGACAGTTATTTCATCTGATACGATTGATAATTATCAACTGCTACTACTCGAGTGGATACAATCTGGCATTCGCAATGAAAACTTCTGGAAAAAATTCGGCGAACAGTTGGCAACATTGCATCGTGTCACCAACGAACGCTTTGGATTTGACGAAGACAATTACATGGGTTCATTACCGCAGGCAAATAATTTTACAGTCAATTGGAGCGATTTCTTTATCCAATGCCGGTTACAGCCGCAGATTAAATTAGCCATCGATAGAACCTTATTGCAAAAAACTCACGTGGCTTCCTTTGAATCCCTGTTCAAAAACCTGGATTCGATTTTTCCTGTTGAAATGCCGGCCTTAGTTCACGGCGATCTCTGGAGTGGCAATTTCAGGTGCAATGACCAATCCTTACCAGTATTGATCGATCCTGCCATTTACTTTGGTCATCGGAGCATGGACCTTGGAATGACAACCCTGTTCGGCGGTTTTGATAAAGCATTTTATGAAGCCTACCATTATCATTTCCCACTGCCTTCAAATTACGGTGATCAATGGGAAGTGTGTAACCTATACCCATTATTGATCCATCTCAATCTTTTTGGCAGCAGTTACCTCTACGAAATAGAAGGTACATTAAAACGCTTCGCATAATACTGGCAATGTAAAACCTATAAGGTTTCATAAACCTTATAGGTTTTAGCCTCCTGGTAAAATAATTTATCTCTTTAGCTCCACTTCATAATTCATAGTTTGTATTTTCGCCGCATGCTCGCTGTCACGATCCTTGGCAATAATTCCGCTGTACCGGCTTTTGACCGTCACCCTACCAGCCAGGTAGTGACATTGGATGGCAACAATTTCCTTGTGGATTGCGGCGAAGGCACGCAGATACAAATGATCAACTACAAGATCAGAAGAAGCCGTATATCACACGTTTTTATTTCCCATCTTCACGGCGATCACTATTTCGGATTGGTAGGTTTGATCAATTCATTCAGTTTGCTCGGCCATCAGCAGGAGCTGCATGTTTTTGGCCCCTCTCCTTTGCAGGAGATAATAGAGATTCAACTAAAAGTGGCCGATACAAAACTTTGTTATCCCTTACATTTTCATACTATAAAAGGCGCAGCCACCCTGGTCGACAATGACAAAGTGGAGATAAGATGTTTTCCGACCAATCACCGCATTGAATGTTATGGTTTTTCTTTCCGCGAAAAAAAGAAACCCCGCAAGCTGATCCTGGAAAGTGTAAAAGAGAACAATATCCCTTTGAGTTTTTATGAAAGGTTAAAGGCCGGTGAAGATTTTGTTACGACATCCGGTGAAATAATCCGCAACGAATGGTTGACAACAGAAGGTCCGAAAAGCAAGACCTATGCTTTTTGCGCCGATACCAAATACAATGAAGGAATGATCGAACATATCAAAGATGCGGATATGATCTATCATGAAACAACCTATCTTGATAATCTTCGTGAAAGAGCAAATGACCGCTTTCATTCCACTACTAAACAAGCTGCCTTAATTGCTCAAAAAGCCAATGTAAAAAGATTGTTGATCGGTCACTTCAGCAGTAAGTATGATACACTGGAAGAATTTGAACAGGAAGCGAGGGAAGTGTTTCCAAATACGGAATTGGCTTTAGAAGGCGTAGCATATAAGGTCTAAAGTTTAAGGTTTAATGTTTAATGTTCTTCAAGGCCGGGGACTTGCCAAACTGAGAAGATAGTTCACATTGAAATGACCCTTCAACTTTAAACCTTAAACTTTAAACTATTTCAATATCCATTCATAAAACGCCGGAAACTCAGCTCTCCACCTTTGCTCATTATGTTTGCCCTCTCCTCTTATCTCCGTCGTCATCTTTGATTTCGATACTTCCTTCATCAGCTCATAAGCTTTCCGGGTATCAGGTACCATTGATTCACCTTCCTGCCCACCAGCATAGAAATATATTTTCGAGTTGACTTTACTACCCTTCGCTTTTATATCATCAAATATTTTTGGCCCCACCCAAAATGCCGGGGAAAAAACGCCTGCACCACCAAATACATCGGGATATTTTAATACAGCATACATGGAAATAATACCACCCATTGAACTACCGGCAACAAAAGTGTGTTCCTTATCTTTTAATGTCCGGTAATTTTTATCAATGAAAGGTTTTAAGGTCTTTGCCAAAAACTCAATATACTGGTCCCCTTCTCCTTTGCCAAAACGCTCCATATCGTACGGGCAATATTCATTGATGCGCTTGGCACCGCCATTATCAACTGCCACCACTATACATTTCTTTTTCATTGAATCAATACATTCATCCACTCCCCATTCGCCGGCATAGGAAGTTGCATCATCGAAAACGTTTTGTCCATCGTGCATATACAAAACAGGGTAATGATCTTTTGCATTGGTATAACCATCCGGCAAATAGATCCAGACTCTTCTTACCCTTTGCAATTGGGGAATGACAAAAGCTGTATCGATTATTTGAACATGCTTACCCGCTGTACTTACTCTCGGCTTGGAAGGAAACCGGTCGGACCATTCCTCGACGTTTAACGTAACAGCGGTAGCACCGGGAATAATCAACACACGATTCTCAACGAAACCACCGCCCTTTTTACATTCTCCTTTATCCCATCCTCCCCTTGTGATCTTGTATTCATATTTTCCATCGGCAAGTTTGAGGTCGAGGTAATAGTCACCTTTATCTGTTCTTTGAAATTGATAATTTTTGTCCTGTGCGTTCCATCCATTAAAAGAACCGGCCGCGTATACATCGCTCCCGGCAGGATGATACTCCGGCAGGGATTTGATGTCCAGTCTTACGGTGTTTTGTGACATAGCAGATAAAACAGATAATAAAATTGGAATGGCAAGAAGTGATCTAAGCATGTTTGAAAATAAGAAGATTTTTTCAAACGAATATGGAAAGACTTTTCCATAGCATCTCTATGAAATATGACTGCGGGAAGAAAATTGTATTATGCACCGGGGATGATCAGCGTAATCGGCATGCTTACCTTTTTGATATGGAGTCTAAGTAAATTTGAACCCAAACAATACGGACTTCTTCCATTTAATGTGCCAACGGAAGATAAGAACAGCCCTTACTCAATTTACCAGATAGAGGAACGCATCAAAATGAAAAAACAGATCCAACTGACATTAGACGCTGATGATGAAACTAACGAGAAAAAAATGGAGATAATAAAATACGAGGCCCGGAAATTAAAATATACACAAGATACTTCAGCAGTCCTGAGAGTAAGGTTTACAGACGATATTACTTATGGCCTGCTGGTAAGATTAATTGATCTCTGTCACGTGGACGGCCACAAACGATTTGTTTTGCTGAAAAATTCTTTTGTGATCTTCGGAGAGTATCCCGCTGCAAGAAACACCTGCAATTCTTTTTCAATAAAGAATGAAGGCGCTTATAATAAGAAAAATGGTTCTGAAAAAACATTCATTGACCGACTCTCCAACTTTGTTCAACCTTTGAGCCTTTTACAATTTTTTGGCTTGCTACTACTTTGGTTCACATTGATCCTCATTTTTTTGTTCCGCAGAAAAAAATAATTGAAGACAGCTGTCATGTCCGCATTTTGCTATTGAAATACTCTTAAATAATCCACAATCATTCGTTGCGGAAAGCTCGTCGTTGCGTCAGGTGATCCCGGCCAGCTTCCACCCACTGCAATGTTGAATATAAAAAAGAAGTTGCTGTTGAAAGGATAGGTTCCCGTTACGTCCGTGGATGTTACATGCACAAATTCCTGGTCGTCTATCAATACCCTTATATCATTCTGCTGCCATATCAAACTATAGACATGAAATTGCTGATCAAAACTTCCGCCGCTCAATGTATAGCTACTCCCTTTGGACCCATGTGTAGCAACAGAAGATCCCCAATGCATGGTGCCGTATATTTTGTTGGGTTCATGACCCAATAATTCAAGTATATCCATTTCCCCGCATGATGGCCAACCTACCGCATCAATGTTATTACCCAGCATCCACAAAGCCGGCCAGATACCTTTTCCCTTTGGCATTTTTGCTCGTATATCAATACGGCCAAACTTAAATATCTTTTTATTCTTTGTGATCATCCGGGTGGAAGTATAATTGGAACCGTTATAAGATTCCTGTCTTGCTTCAATGATCAAATTACCCTGCGATACAAATGCGTTCTGGGTACGATCTGTATAATATTCAAGTTCATTATTACCCCAACCATTGTTATTGCCTGATTCAAATGTCCAGTTAGTTGTGTTGATGCTGTTGCCGGTAAATTCTTCGTTCCATACCAAACTATATCCCGGGTAAGTAGTGGGTGTACTATAACCGGTATTGACAACAGGGAAATAAAGTCCATTCTTATTGATGATCGTCCCGGTGCCTTTATTGTTTTGTAAGGTGCAGTTTTGTGGATTGTCGAGTTGCACATAAAAATCCTGGTCATCTTTTCTCAGGCTATCACCTGTAACAGTTACGTCAATATTACCCTGGAGTTGATTCGCAGGAATAGTAAGCGTTCCTGTTGTTGGGATAAAATCGGTATTTGCCAATGCGCTGCCGGCCGTTGTTGAGTAATGAATTGTTACAGGATTCGATGTAGCTGCCGTAAGCGAAACGGAAAAACGAAATGTTGATGACGTGGTCGATCTTTCCTGGCTCACATTACTGATGGCAGCGGCCGGTGTTGTTGTTGGATTTGGAGAAGAGCCTTTTTTGCCGCAGTGGATAAACACAAAAGCAACGACTACGACAACCCAATTTTTTATTGACAACAAAAAATGCATAGCAGTATGAGATTATGTTACTGAGAAAAGTGCAAGAAAATTTCAGCAATTATTTTACCAAAACTTCCCTCGTTTTACCCTGTGCGTCTGTCACGATGCAAGATATCGCATTTGCCGGTATCGCTACAAACCTGCTCCCTTGTGAAAGGAATGAGGAACCATAGTAACATTCGGTCTTTTGTTTTTTCCCATCTTTAAGGGTTATCGTAGCAAAAACATCAACAGGCATCACGTTTACCATTTTCATCACCCGTTTATTTTTATAAAGCTGTACCGGACCTTTGTTTTGTGTGGCCGCAATCAAATAGCTGTTATCCGCTCCTTTTAATTTGCATAATCCCTTACCATCACCATTGATACAGATCCCGCTTTGTAAGATAGTCATGGGAGTAAATCCACCCTTGCCATCGCCTTTTAATATCAAACCATTCAATGCATCATAGCGGCCATTGCCCACTTCCGTACCAAAATCATTTGTATTCATGCATACGTCCAAATTACCATCACCGTCAAAATCTTCTGTCACCATTCCATTGATAACAGAAAACTGGGCAATGGCAGGCAATGCCGTTATGGAGAATTTACCATGGCCATCATTCCTGATAAATGAACTGGAAAAATAATTAGCCGAGAATTTCATCATGCTCTTTATCTCATCCGGCGTAAATAGTTTATCAAAGGTCGCACCGGCAAAAGACCTGTATGATAAAAATCTTTTTTTAAGAAAAGGCATGGGATCAACAATGTCGTCACGGGTATGCGTCGTAAATTCCCTGAAGATACCTCCCGTTGTATCAAGTATATATTTTGTCGGGATACACTCAAGTACTCCATCGTTATTAAAATCTTTTGCATAAACCGAAACGGGATGTTGATCGGTTGCTTTATAAAACGAATTCTGCCCAAGATTACCGGCTATATAATCAATGTCGCCATCGTTGTCAAAATCACCGCAGGTAATACTATTCCACCAGCCGGCTTTATCATTAATGCCGCTTGAAGGTGATACATCTTTGAAATGTCCCTGTTCATTCTTAAAAAATTTCAGTGGCATCCATTCTCCGGCCAGTAAAAGATCAGCCCAACCATCATTATCAAAATCGGTAAAGACAGCATCGCAGGAAAGACCAACGTCTTTTAAACCTGGTGCAACGCTTGCTGTAACGTCTGTAAAACTGATCTTATCTTTTTGTGAATCGTTGCGATAAATAAAACTGCTGACGGGTTTCGGATAATTATGCGGGTCAACCCTGCCTGCAATGAAGAGGTCAAGGTCGCCATCTTTATCATAATCGCAGGCACGTACACAAAATTTACTCGAATAATTTACAGGCAAAGCTGCATTGGCCATCGTAAAATTTCCTTTACCGTCATTCACGTATAAAATATCCGAATAACCATTGTCATTGGCATCGTAAGCATAACCCCCGGCTGAAATATACAGGTCAGGATCACCATCACTATCTGCATCAAAAAGAAGAATGCTCCTGTCGTCTGATTTTTTCTGTGAAGCCTGTTCAGCAGTCAATAAGGCAGTAGTTGTAAATGTCCCGTTTATTTTCTGTGTAAAAATCATCGGGCTGAAACCGGGTGCACCGCCGGTTATAAAATCATCAAGGCCGTCACCGTTTATATCGCCGGCCGCGATCCCGGGTGCATACTCTGAAAACTTATGCGGCAACAATTTTTGAATATTAAAATCAATGAAGTCCCTTTGCTCATGCACGTAATCTATGCCCGAACGATTGGTAAAGTTGGTAAACCAATTGTCCTTCGCTGTTTCAGCAGTTGTCGCGGGCTTAAATGCAGTCGCATTCTTGCTATCAACATCAATTAATTTGTTGGGTGCCGGATTTACCACTACTTGTCTAAGATCGCCTGGCCATGTAATTATTATCGAATCAACCGGCGCACTTCCCAATCCAAAATGCATGATGGATGAAACAGAGGAAATATACCCGCGATACGGATTGTTGGTAAAAGCCTGGATCAAATTCTTTTGATGCACCACAACCCTTACACCAATGCCATTGACGTTCTTTGATGTACCTGAAAATTTCAGATCGAGGTACTGTTTGCTTTTTTTATCAGCAGAGATCCTGTTTTCATAGATAGAGGCAGGATCGGCGATATTATTGATGACAATATCGAGGTCACCATCATTATCGAGGTCGGCATACGCCGCTCCATTTGAAAAACCGGCGTCCTGCATTCCCCATGCATTGGTCTTATCTGCGAATTTGAGATCGCCGCTGTTTTTATAGATATAGTTGTGGATCTTAACAGCTGGTATCTCGTCCTGCATTTCTTTTTTGGGAACAAGCTTTGAAGCCATTTTCCTGAATGCAATAAAATCATGATCGGTAACATCCTTCGGGAAGCCATTTGTAAAAAGAATATCCCTGTTGCCATCATTATCAAAATCCGCCACCAATGGTGTCCAGCTCCAGTCTGTTTCAGCAATACCGCAATAAAATCCCACATCTGAAAATACCGGGTGCTTAATGCTATCCATCTGGCCGATCATCGGGCCCTGGTTAAGCTGAATCATATTCCGGATATACTGATACTGGTAGTTGAAATAATCACTGTTTTGATAAGTGAGATAACTATTAGGGCTTTGGAACATTTTTTTCCTGTAGTTATCTTCGGGCGACATATCTACTTCCACTACATCATCCAATCCGTCATTATTCAGATCAACTGCATCGCTGCCCATGGAATTAGCGGCAGTGTGTTTAAAATATTCTGTTACCCTGTCAGTAAACGTTCCGTCATGGTTATTGATGTATAAAACATTGCTCGATATATAATCGTTCAACACAAGTATATCCTGCCAGCCATCGTTATTGATATCAAAAATGTTGGCAGCATGGCTGTAGCCTTCGATGGTGATACCGGCCTGTTTTGACACGTCGGTATAGACAGGATGTTTCAATTCATCATTCCAGTCATTGCGATACAATTTGCCTGTGCTGGGATGTTCGCTATGCAGGCTTCGTGGCCGGAAGGCATTGGTATATTCATCTTTGATGATATGGTTTACTGCGATATACAGATCGAGGTCGCCGTCGTTATCATAATCAAAGAAATAAGCCATCGTGCTTTGCGTAGTATCGGCAAGACCATACTCCTTTGCCATGTCTTTAAAAACGGGGATACCCTCTTTATCTGCACCCTGGTTGACATACAAAATATTTATCCGCTCCAAAGGATCTCTTTTAGCAGTTGCGCAAACGTACATATCCATCCTGCCGTCATTATTGATATCGACGACGGCCACTCCCCTGCTCCATATACCATTGCCATCCGTCTTCGATTGCGCCGTGATGTCCTGAAATTTCAATTTGCCTTCATTTAAATACAGTTTATTGGGCACCATATTGCCGGTGAAGTAAAGGTCCTGCAGACCATCGTTATTGAAGTCGGCTACACCTACCCCACCTCCGTTATAGATGTTGGCAAAATCAAAAATGTTCACCGAGTCGTTTTCCGAAATCGTATTGGAAAAACTTATACCCGTTTCGTTAGGATCAAGCTTTATAAATTTCCCTGTCTTCTCATCTGAACAGCCAACGACTAGAAAGACGATGAAGGCAAGAAGTATACTCACGATAAGATTGTAATTCGCCGGAGCTGTTTTTATATTTCTATGAACACACATAAAGTAGCGGGAAGTTAAACGGTAAAATATAAGGGACAAAGAAAAGTATTAGAATACTTCGACTTTTATGTCATCAGCAATAAAGAATTTGAAAAAGGCAGAACCGGGGAGTTCTGCCTTTTAATTATATCGAACAAAAACTATGATCGTCTATGGTTTGATAAAGCCATGGCTTAAATCAATTTGCTGCTGTGGTACCGGGTAATAGTCGTTCGCCGGAGACGCGTATGTAGGTATCGGGTTTCTAAGAATAACCTGGTAAGGCATTGGGCCTTCATATTGATAATAGGCGTTAAGTTCAGTAGCAGCCGTGCCCCATCTTACGAGGTCAAAAAAGCGCCATCCTTCCATTCCTAATTCAAGTGCTCTTTCAAGACGAACTGCAGTACGTGCAGCAGCCTGGGAAGCAAATGTAGCGGGATAAGGAGCGACAGCATAGCTGCCTGCATCAGTATTGGTAAATCCTCCGGTAGGGTTGGCATTGTCGATATATGTTTTAACCCTTCTTGTTCCAACGGCCCTGTTTCTTACCCTGTTTACAAGAGTAGTTGCGTTGGCCAGTGAACCACCTTCTATTTCTGCTTCAGCCGCCATCAACAACACATCAGAGAAGCGAATCAAATTAAGGTTTAAAGCTGTACCGCCACCAACAAACCAAATGCTTGCATCATGTGTGCTGGCAACCTGTGACTGGCGGATCATTGTTTTCTTTCCTGCATACGGACCCGCAGAACGATCTCTTGGCCATGTAGTCAAATAAACACCCCAATCATGGAACGGAATACCGGCACGACCAACTGTCCAATCTAAACGAGGATCAACATTACCCGCATATTGAGTAAAGCCAGCCATTGCAAACGGGTCTAATAATTGTGTATTCTGCGGACTCGCAACAGGTAGTCCTGCAGCATCCGTCTTAAACATGTTTACAAAGAAATTTGTAGGTGTAAAGAAACCTGCACCACCACCGCCAGTAGCAGAAGGAGTATTTAACAGGTCGCCCCAGTTTCCATTTCTTGCACCGGCATTATCCAATGAAGATGCCTGGAACGAGAATACTGATTCTTTGCTATTGTCAAAAGCAACGTTGAAGTTATCATCATAATTCGTTGTAAGATCATACGTAACACCCAATGGATTTTTTCCATTCGCTACCACATCATTTAGAACGGTCCTTGCATTGGTAAAATCTTTTGTGAACAATAATATTTTACCATAGATAGCGCCGGCAACATATTTATTGATCCTTCCCACTGCATCCTGCGCCTGCGGAAGATTGTCATAAGCATATTTTGCGTCTTCAACTATTTTAGGAAAAATATCAGTCTCATTTGTAACACCGGCAATTGAACCGCTTGATAAAGCAATGTCAATAGCTTCATCCAAATAGCATGCCTTGCCAAAAGTTATTCTTGCCTGGAAATGATACCATGCTCTCAAAGCTCTCGCTTGTCCTGCAAGATTCTTACGGGAAGCGTCAGTGATACCGGTAACCTTTGCCAACACTTCGAGAACCGTGTTAGTGCGTTTTACACCTTCATAGAGGGCTTTCCACCTGTCATTTAAACCACCATTCGTTGCTGTTGCATCATGACGTTGCACACCGCACATGTTTGGGCATTGGTCATTAGGATCACTCCCTTTATTGGCTTCACCGCCGCCAATACCGCCGTAAAGAAAGTTAGAGCCTCCTGAACCCCACTCACCTCCGAGGTTCAAGCCACCGTCATGACCATCCAGCATGGCATAAGCTGCTAACAACAGCTTATTCACGCCTTTTTCGGTAGACAGCGTAGCCTCATCCAACACACCATTGGGCGTCGATTGCAGAAAACTTTTCTTACAGGCATATAAGGCAAGTACTGCTGTGAACGCCAGTATAAGTTTTGATAAATTATTTTTCATGTTTGAAACTATTTAAAGAATATTTTGATACAAATTAAAACGTGATATTTAAACCTACCAGGAATTGTCTTACTGTCGGATAAACGCCAACATCTACACTTGCGGCACGGTCATCTGTGCTGATAACATCCGGATCCAAACCTGAGTATTTGGTAGCAGTAAACAAGTTCGTGCCTTGTACGTAAATACGGGCCTTCGATATTCTTGCTTTACTTACCACTGACTGAGGTAATGTATATCCTATCTGCAAATTCCTCAAGCGGAAATAATCACCTTTTTCAACATAATAAGAATTCACGACGTTGGATGTGCTGAAGCTGGAAGCAAATTCCTGGATCGGGGTTGTTGCATTAGGCCTGCTGCCATCAGGTAGCCAGCTTTCATACAATGCTCTCTTGCTTCTGCCACCGGGGAAACCACCAGAAAAATCTGTCCACCATCTTACGAAATTGAATATATCTTTTCCGTGAACGCCATACCAGAAAGTAGAAATGTCTAATCCTTTAATTTCTGCGCCGAGGCTGATACCATAGGTAAAATCCGGGTTAGGATCACCAATGATAGTGCGGTCATCAGCATCGATCTTCTTATCACCATTCATATCAGCATATTTAAACCTGCCGGCGGCGGCACCTGCCTGGTTCCATGCTGTAGCTTCTGCTGCAGTCTGGAATAGACCGATAACTTTATAACCAAAGAATGTATTGATCGGTTCGCCAACAATGTTTCTTGTCGCATTTTGCCCGATACGGTTTGCTTCGTTTGTCGGGCTGTTATAATCGAAGAATTTCTGATCTCCATTGATAGAAGTGATCTTATTCTTATAAGTGGTGAACGTAAGTGCAGTGATCAGTCTTACATTTTTTGTAAGGTTCGCCCTGTTATTGATCATCAGATCGATACCATGGTTTTCCATGCTGGCAATATTGCGGAAGGCCGGGTTATTTACCGCCACACCACCGCTGATCGCTTGTCCTGAAGGATTATATAAAAGGTCCTCTGTTTTTTTCTGGTACCAGTCAAAAACTATTTCAGTTGAATTTTTGAAAAGAACGGCGTCAAATCCGACGTTGGTAGTTACACTTGTTTCCCATTTGCCAAGAGGATTACCCACAAACGATAAGAAGAAACCTTCCTGTGGTGAACTTTGAGAACCGGTAAGGTCGTACCAGGAACTTTGGCGGTTACTACCAAAAGTAGTTACTGCATTAGTAGCAGATAATGCTGCTTCATTACCCATCTTACCCCAGCTTCCTCTTATCTTCAAATCATTGATCCACCTGATACCTTTCATGAAATCTTCATCAGATATTCTCCAACCCAATGAAAACGCAGGGAAGTTACCCCATTGATTAGGCTCTTTGAATTTTGATGAAGCATCTCTTCTTAAAAGACCAGATACGATGTATTTGCCATCATAGGTATAATCAATTTTTCCAAAGTAGGAAAGATTGGTAGTAGGGGTAAATGTCTGGCTTCCTCCAAGGTTTTGAGTTAAACCATTGCCGAGGTTGATAAACGGAGGATAGTTATAACTATAAAAACCAGTCGAAGCTCCTATTATCTGGCGGCCACCACTTTTTTGTGCTTCCTGGCCAACGAGTGCTGCCACAGCGTGTTTACCAAATGAACCTTTATAAGAAACCTGGTTGGTCCAAATCCAGTTATTGTTCCTTACAAAGTTTTCATTGTAAGTGGTATTCGCATTGTTCTCTACATGCTCGTACTCAATAAACGGATAACTATACGCATTGGATGTATTGACACTGCCGCCGAAGCTGCTTCGTGCTGTAAAATGTTTGGCGATATCTACTTCAGCATAAACGTTTCCAAAAACATTGATATTATTATTCCGGTTATTCTTATTGCGGGTTAATAATGCAACCGGGTTTTTAGCATTACCCCATGTACCATAACCCCAGCCACCAGCTGTACCTGCAAAATCTCCGGGTCTTATTGTATAAACTGGTATCATGGCCATTGGGCGGTAAACTTGCGCTATGATAGCACCTTCATCATTATTACCGCTATTGTTTCCTGCCGGCCGGTTGGCTTCTGCAGAAAAAACCTGGAGGTTTTGCCCAACGCGAACATTGCTTAACACATTAAACTCACTATTCAGCCTTGCGGTGTAGCGTTTGTAGAAATTATATATTGTGATCGCTCTTTGATCGAAGAAATTAACGCTTAATAAAAATTTCGCCCCTTCGGTAGCTCCGCTAAAAGCAAGGTTATGGTTTTGTATCGGAGCGTTGCGGGTGATCTCTTTATACCAATTAGTACCTGCTTTGCTTGTAGGTACAATTATATACGGACTATATCCAGCATCACCCAAACGGCCATAATCCACTTGGTATTTGCTTGGGTCAACACCGGGATTGCCTGACATAATGGGAACACCACCATTTGGTGCGCCTGTATAAAAGATATAATCAGGTAAAACAGGTGTTGTTCCATTACCAAATACAGAGCCTGTAGTAACTAACCCACCATTCTTCCTGGCAAGGAACATTAAGTTTGCTTCTTCCTGCGCATTCAACAGGTCAAAACCTTTACCCGGATTCTGACTGCCATAATACATATCGTAAGAAACATTTGTTCCTCTTTTTTTCCCTTTTTTAGTAGTAACGACTATTACACCATTAGAACCTCTTACACCATATATAGAGGCTGAAGCCGCATCTTTCAAGACCTGCATACTCTCTATATCGTTAGGATTAAGCGCAGAGATGCTTCCCGACTGAACTCCGTCTATAACATACAGAGGATTATTATTATTAAATGAGCCCAAACCCCTGATACGGACAATAGCACTGGAACCCGGGACACCGTTTTGTACAACCGTGACTCCCGAAGCCCTTCCCTGGAGTTGAGAGGCGGCATCGGTAGACGGTTGTGATTTAAGGCCGGCGACATTGACAACAGTAACCGCTCCGGTAATATCTTTTTTCCTTTGGCTTGAGTAACCCACAACGATCACCTCGTTGAGATTGGCAGCCTGGGCTTTCATCACAACATTAACTGTTGTGAGGTTACCGCTTCCCGATACGGTTTCTTCTGCAACTTCATAGCCTACATAGGAAAAAACAAGTACTGAAGCATTCGGAGGAAGAATAATAGAATACATACCATCTGTTGATGTACTGGTAGCTACGTTCGTGTTTTTTACAGCGACGGTAGCACCGAAAACAGGCTTGGAATCAGGACCAGTTACTTTTCCTTCTACTTTTCTTTGCGCTAAGGAAGGCAGCGCAACAATCAATAATAACAAAAGGAAACTCCCTTTGAGTGTAGTTAGTTTGGCAAGCATTTTTAGCAGGATTTAAGAATAAATAATAAAAACCGCTGTTAATTTATTTAAAATATTTCATATCCAACAAAATTTGTAAGAAAAGTTCAAGTTTTTGTTGAAATAGTATCAATCGTTCGTTTGGCTTAATAGGTTGAGAATCGAACTATTGGATGTTGATAAGTTGTGAACCTGGGCAAATTCAAACGATAAAATATAATAGTGATAAGAAAACACAAATAAACCCGCAACGCAAGTCCACAAGGCTTGTAGATTGGCTCACATGGCTGATTTCATCAGCTCTTTGATGTATGCAAGATGCTTAGCAGTTACCGGCCAAACAGGTAACCGAAAAGTATTCTTGCAAAGCCCCATTTCACTCAAATAAGCTTTGACGCCACTGGGGCTTCCTTCTGCAAACATGGAAGTAATAATATCGGTGTATTTATAATGAAGTTTTTGGGCCTCGACAAATTTGCCTGCAAGACAAAGTCTTACCATTTCAGAATAATCTTTGGGATAAGCATTGGCCACAACAGATATCAAACCTTCAGCGCCGGCTGCAATCATGGGCAAGGTTATCGGGTCATCGCCGCTGATAACCATAAAATCCGCTGGTTTATTTTTTATGATCTGGTTGATCTGTTCAAAATTTCCACTTGCCTCCTTGGTTGCAAAAATTTTTTTGCATTCATTTGCGATCCTCAACTGAGTATCTGCCGTTACATTCATTCCGGTTCGTCCCGGCACATTATACATTATTATAGGAAGAGGTGTTGCTGCGTCCAATGCTTTGTAATGCTGAAACAATCCTTCCTGGTTTGGTTTATTATAATAAGGCGCTACAGAAAGTATAGCATCATAACCAGTAAGATCAAATTCTTTAAACCCTTTGATCACTTCGGCTGTGTCATTGCCACCGATGCCGGCTACTAATGGTATGCGGCCGGCGACTGTTTTATTCACAAAAGAAAAAACGTCCTGTTTTTCTTTACCATGAACCGTTGCACTTTCACCGGTTGTTCCAAGCACAACCAAATACTCCACCTTGCCCTCGATCCAGAATTCAATTAATTTTTTAAAACTATCCCAATCAATTGTACCATCATTATTAAAAGGAGTGACGATAGCGATACCTGTACCTGTAAATTTTTTCCTGAGAGACATGTGAATCGAAAATTTAATTTTGAATTTTTATCTGTTGAGTAGCGAACTGAACGATGAAGAGTCCCGACGATAAATGTCGGGATGCTGACCACAAGCGTCAGCATGCGACGCAACAGAAGATGCTGGTAGTACAACAGCCGGGCAAATCATTCTCTTACTCCCGACTCCTGACTAACGCCTCACGACTGCCTTACACTTCTTCCCAAAAACCCATTTTACCAAACTTCTCAATCCGGTCGTTGACGCGTTGCTCCGGAGAGATCTGCTTCAGTTCTTTCAACACCGGTTTGATATAGTCTTTGACTATCTGCGCTGATGCATCGTAATCCCAATGTGCACCACCAATTGGTTCGGGTATAATTCCATCGATCAAACCAAAGCCTAACATCTTATCAGCCGTTAATCTTAATTGTTCAGCAGCCACTTCTTTCTTTTCCCAACTGCGCCAAAGAATGGATGAACAACTTTCAGGGCTGATGACGGTGTACCAGGTATTCTCCATCATAAACACTTTATCACCTACTCCAATACCCAATGCTCCGCCGCTTGCGCCTTCACCGATGATGATACAAATAACAGGCACCTTCAGGCGGATCATTTCATAAATATTTCTTGCAATAGCTTCACCCTGTCCTCTTTCTTCTGCCTCCAGCCCGGGATAAGCACCGGGAGTATCTATTAATGTGATAACAGGCTTATTGAATTTTTCTGCCAGCTTCATTAAGCGAAGCGCCTTTCTATAACCTTCGGGATTGGCCATTCCGAAGTTGCGCATCTGCCGCATCTTGGTATTGATACCTTTTTGCTGACCAATGATCATCACCGTTTCACCATCCAGGCTTGCAAAGCCACCAATCATGGCCTTATCATCTTTTACATTTCTGTCACCAAACAACTCGATGAAATTGGTTGTCATTTTTTCGATGTACTTCTGGGTATAAGGCCGGTCGGGATGACGGCTAAGCTGCACCCGTTGCCAGCTGGTAAGATGTTCTGTGATCTCTTTTCTTTTTTCAAGAATGTTTTGCTGAAGCCGGGAAACAAGATCGCCCATATCTATTTTCGTCTTTTCCTGGCGATGCTTTGCATTTTCGATCTCATCAATAAGATCCTTGATCGGTTTTTCGAAATCGAGAAACTGGCGATTCGCATTAGTTGGCATACTCCGTAAATGAGCCGCTAAATTAAGCATTAAATAATAATGAATAATTGCCGGCAGTTTATGCCTGTTGATAACCGGTTATAAAGGAGGTCGTGCCTCTTTAAAATAAATTATCTAAGTATAGCGGAGCGGGAAGCATACTGCTTCATGGGCACATAGACAAAAAGACAACTTCCATTTTTAATAGCATCGATAATATCACCCGCTTCACGGGCAGGAACAGCAGGACAACCTTCGCTGCGACCAATATAGCCCTGTGCTTCAATATATGATTCGCTTACATATTCGGCACCGTGCATGACGATAGCACGTTTGAGCGCTTTATCATTGATCCCTTTTTCAATCCCATTCAATTTAAGTGAGTAACCATTACTGCCCCGGTACGTTTCCTGTGTGATATAAAATCCGGGGCTGCTTTTATTGGAGCCCGATTTGTTGGAAAAAGACGAGGCCCACTCCTTTCCCGATTTCTTTCCATGTGCTACTAATGTGTTGAAAAGGACCTTGTAATTTTTCATATCCAGCACGTATAATCTTTTGTGATCACTGGGTTGACTGAAATCGATGATCGCCATCACAGATTCATTGACCAGTTTTCCCTGTTTCACCAATTTCTTCCAGCCTTTTTGTGCATAAATAAATGCCTGGCGGCTTAATCCTGACAATTCGAGATGCAGGCTATCATACACGGATTTTAATGGTGCAGTAATGATGTCAAAACCGTCTGATGAGTCGGATAAGACCGGCGTGGTTGAAGCTGCGGGAGCCAGATTGAATTTGCCTGAGAAGGGTTTTGCAAATGCAAACGGCAGGTGCAATACCGTAATAAATAATGAAGAGATAAGAAGGTAGATACCTTTCAATTTCTTTTTCATGGCTATTAGTTGGGTCTTATTAACAAGAATGAACGCCAAACCGATCAAAATATTTTGTGACCTCTAATCCTGCCGGCCTTCATTAAAACATTTTACCAATATATAAACAATATCTAATAATAAAAATCCCCCGGTAAATTTTTTCAGGCATTTTATCTGTGAGCCAGACAGTACAGGATGCCAAACCTTATTTTAATATCTCGGCGAGTTTACTCTCCAATTCTTTCTCCGATAAATTGATCGCAATGATCTTACCCTGCGGATCAACCAGGTAATTGGATGGATAACTTATGACGCGGTAGGCTTCATCCAGCGGTTGCTGACTTGCATCATCTGCTTTATATAATACATTTACCCAGGGCAATCCATCCGCTTTAATTGCATCTATCCATTTTTGAACGGCTGCTTCTCTTGTTACACCCTGGCCCTGATCGCCGTCTTTGGCAACACCAATGATCTCAAAATTTTTTTCTTTATAACGATTGTATATTTCTATTAATTCAGGATGTCGTTCGCGACAAGGCTTGCACCAGCTTCCCCAAAAATCAAGCAGCACATATTTACCATTATAATTTCCAAGGCTTATCATTTTGCCTTCAGCATTTGTTCTTGCGAATGTGGGTGCATCAATTCCCGGAACGAAGTCAGCAAAATCTTTCAGCATCTTACAATAACTTTCCTTTTTTGTCTCCTTGTTTATCTTCTCATAAAATGATTTCACTCTTTCAACAGGCGCTTTCTTTGAAAAATTCAATGCATAACGTATGATATGTGCATTGATGTGTGATTTTTTATTGTTCAAAAATTTCAGATAAACATCAAATTTCTTTTGAGCTGCGCTGTTCCATTTTTGTTGCCACACATTAATTAATTCTTCTGAAACATTTTTTCCTGCTTTTGATAATGAGTCCTGGTATATTTGCAATTCCGCATCAATGTGTGCTAAAAGACGATTGAGCTCTTTGTATTGTTTATCTGCCGTTGAGCCACTCGCTACTGAATGACTGAAAGGAAAACCGGTTGTCTTAATAGATATCTTTCCAGCATCGAGGAAATATTCAAAGACCCTTTCTTCATCCGGAGGTATGGAAATGTTATCACGAACCATTGCCGGCTTATCCCACCGCGGCAGAAAAAAAGCACCAGCCGGTTCATAGAATTTCAAAGTAAAGGCATACTTGCCATCTTTTACTTCTGAACTATCTAACAACTGGTGACCAAAATTCTGCGCATCCCTGTATTGAACAAACATTTTCTTAACGTAAGGTGCAATGGATCCGAGATCTCCATTAATAGTACATGTTTTATAGCCTTTGTTTTGTGCAACGGTTATAATAGCAAACAAGCTATTCATCGTTATTAGAAGACCTGTTTTTAGCATACCGGCGTTTTAATTTCTCAGGTGGACCAGACACAAACGAAGGATTTCGTATGATAGTTGCTTACATATGGGATTATTTTTCCGGTTAGAGAAATTGGGATCGGTGAAGCGATGGGTGAATTAGAAAGTTGAAGTTGTAAAAAACACTTTTAAAGTAAGGCAAATAAAGTCAAACTAAATGAATTGGCTTCCCGCCAATGTAATCCCTCCTTGTTATCATGAATTAGGCAATGAGCGAAGCTATGCAGCGACCTTTAGTAAAAAGGCTAATGGCTAATAATACCGAGGCCAGCTATTTTTCGTATGCTTGTCTTTGATCGATGATTTCTCATGCGGATTTGAATAAACACCTTGGTTCGTAAACATTCATCTGTTATGAAAGAAATTAAACTGCCTTTCTTTTTTTTCTTATTGATTGTTTCCCTCGCTGGTTGCGGTAAAATACAGTTGCCAAATGTTTCGAACAACAATGGCTCTTGCTGTAACTACGATTTTTCTTTTTTTTCCCTGAAGATAAAAAAGGTGAACAATTATCCTGCCGGCTCGCATTTATTGGTCGAACGTCATGGTCATCCAAAAAACGATAGCAGCGCGATCTATCATTTTAGCCAGTTAAATACTGACCTCCCTATAAACGATACCACTTTAACCGGAGTTGAGTTTACATATTACCGACATTACGCTACCTGGAAAGTAACCGCCGCAAATGGGGATAGCCTGTCCTCGGGAAGCACGCCCATGGCAACAAACACCTCAGCAACGGCTCCATTCCAGATCAATTATTAACTCACTTCTCCTGTACCGCAGTGACTGTTCTGCTTAATTACCGTTGCCAGCACGATTAATCTCATCAGTAGCTCCCCCTTCCGAACGACGTATAGGTTTCATTGCTTTACCAAACCTCCAGCTAAAACTCAGTCGTACCACTCTCGAATCCCATTTTACGGTGAAAGGTTCATAAGCATTTTCAAAAGTGGAATAGCCGGAGTAGTTCTGGAAATAAGTTATATCGCGAATGGTCAACCTCAATGTTCCTTTATTCTTCATTATTTGTTTGGACACTCCTGCATCCAATTCGCCTTGTGGTTTCAGCCATTCCTGCAGGTCTATCTGGCTTTTCGTTTGATAATAGCCACTGATCTCAAAGCTCCAGCCTTTTTTTAACTGGAACTGGTTGTTGATACTTATATTCAACTGACTTACCTTAGCCGTGAACGGAGCCCACACTACACCTTTTATGATCTTGCGATTGAAGACAGCTACCGCGGTCAGGTTCCACCATTTGGTAATGGGTTGCTGAAACGTTTCTGAAATACCAAAGTTTGTAAACGAACCAACATTTCCCCGCGTATAGATAATAATGTTCTTGTTTACATTACTGCTGTTGGAATCTATAAAGAATATCTGCGAAAAATAATCTTTGAGGTAACTGTAAGAGATTTCCGTAGTTAATTTTTGTTTGTAGGTATGTGCCACCGCAAAATTCCAGGTATACTGTGGTTTGATAAATGGGTTACCCCCTTCATAAGTGTATTTGTTCAATACCCGGAGAAAAGGATTCAGGTTTTGGAATGGAGGTCTGTCTATTCTTCTTCCTGTCCGGAATGTAATGGTGTTATTACTGTCTGCATTGTAAGAAAGAAACGCTGTAGGGAACAAGCTACCATAGTTTTTGCTAAAAGATGAATCCTTCACCATGGCATTACCCAATTGATGCGCTTTGTAAGAAGTGAATTCATAACGAAGACCCGTCTGCCAATGCCATTTGCCTTTCTCCGCATCCACACTTGCATAGGCTGCGCTGATCTTTTCATCATATAAGAAATGATTGCTCCGGCTCAGGTCTGTTTGCCAGTTGCCCCCATCATAATAATAAAAGTTTGCAAGGTTATCCGTTTTGTTAATGGCTGTTTTCAACCCGGTTTCCAATAAGAATCGTTTGAAACGTCTTGAATAATCAACCTTTGCCGTAAGGATATCGAGTTTGGATGGAAAATCTCCTTTCGTAGCCAATACTTCGCTACCCGGCGTCGCCAGCTGGGTTCGGTAATTCTGATCGCCATTAATGGTAAATCTTACATAATCCAGGTCACCGGTTAGTTCAGTGTGTTCATCGATCTGGTGTTTACCATACAAGTTTATTCCGCCTCTTTTGAACTCCGTATTATTTTGACCCCAGGTATTGATAGAAGAATCGATAATATAATCGGGACCCATCCAATCGATAGCGGCGAAGGCATTTGCCTTCCTGTTAAATATCCCACCGTTAAATACGAGACCTAAAGTCGTTCGGTTGTTGACAAAAAAATCGAACCCGGTTTTTAGATTATGTCCCATCTGGTGGTTCTTACTAATATTGGGCTGTTCAAGTATAGCCGAGTCTTCTTTATTGGTGTTAAAATATTTCCGCAGTGTCCACATATCCATCTTCTCCCAGCTATCACGTACACCATAATTCATGAACCAGTTTACTTTTCCATTACGGTAATTCAGGTTGAGCGAATTGCCTGTTTTGAAATAAACACCCTGCCCAACACTTAGGTTCATCGAGCCATTAAATCCTTTCAGCTTGTTAGATTTCAATTTAATGTTGATAATGCCTGCATTCCCCGATGCATCATATTTCGCACCGGGGTTCTCGATCAATTCTATTACATCTACCTGCGAAGCACTTATCCCTGATAGATAAGCCTGCAGGTCCTGGCCACTAAGTTGTGTAGGCTTGCCATCGATCAACACAGTCACCGCGGGTTTCCCTTTCATAATAATGTTGCCGTCTTTCGCCACGGTAATGCCGGGTGATTTTTCTAAGACGTCCATGATCGTAGCGCCGGCATTTGTAATATTGGCTTCCGGGTTAATGACTGTTTTATCAGGTAAAAATTGGATGGGCGGTTTCTTTGAAACAACAACCACTTCCTTCATTAAGCCGTTTTTGGCTTTCAGTATGATAATATCAGAAAACGAAGTATTCTTTTCGAGATCGATCAATGGGCTGTGGCCATCTTCATATCCTGTTTGGCTGGCACGCACCCGGTATTTACCAGTCTTGAGAGCCATAAATTCAATAGTTCCTGCCGCGTTGGCTGCTCCTGAATGAACAGCAACAGAATCCTGGTTCAACAAATACACAGTAGAACCGGCTAATACATTTTTCTGCTCATTTAGCACGATAATTCGAATACTTCGCTTGTCCTGCTCCTGGGAAAAAGCATGACTATAAAGAAATATTAAAAGGGAAAGGAATTTAAGTTTAGGCATACGCAGCAGTAATGAACGAAAATATTCAAAGTGATTAAGAAAAAGGAGCGTTTTTCGTTCAGTGGTATAAATACAAAAAGCCCCGAAATATCGGAGCCTTCTGCGGACCGGACGGGACTCGAACCCGCGACCTCCGCCGTGACAGGGCGGCATTCTAACCAACTGAACTACCGATCCTTTTACATTGCAATCAATTTTCTTGCAATATTGGTCAAAAATTCAGGCGGCAAAGATAGGCTTGCTTGCCTTTTTACCAAAAACTTTTTGTTCGATGAAGTGTTTAAAAGATCGCTCTAAAGCGGCAAACAAATAAAACAAATTGGTTCACTTCGATTCGCATTTTATGAAATATATAACCTCATTTTACATGCTGATACTTGTAGAACAAATACTACACAAATACGGCTCTGTATCCACCAAATTGCACTTGTTTTAAGGGTATCTTTGCCCTCTGAAAAACCAGGACTGTCTTATCCGGACAGTTTTTTATTGTAAACAGATTAGCTAACCCAAACCTTTTAATTAAATGCAATATCCTATCAGAAAATCCCTGCTCGTAGTCTGCCTGGCTACAGCAAGTATGGCCTTTGCCACCAAAACTGTTTCCGATAAAAATTATACAGCCGTTTCGGCCGTTCACACAGAATCTTCAACGACCGCTGAAAATGCTGCCGCACCTTCCGCTGATGCGTTGGAAACTACCAGCCATGAATTGTATAACGAACTTCACCTTGAAACGAAAGGAATGGACCTGCAGGTTTTTGATAAGGCATTTAGAGGTTTTACCAAATTATCCGGAGAGGGCAAAATAAATGATCCCAGCAAGATCACCATTGTTGATTTTAGCCAGCCCAGCAATCAAAAGAGATTATACGTTATTGATCTCAATAAAAAACAGCTCCTTTTTCAATCACTCGTTTCTCATGGCAGAGGCACAGGTGAATTGTGGGCACGATCTTTTTCCAATCAGCCATCATCTTATAAAAGCAGCCCCGGTTTTTATGTCACTAATGACACCTATTATGGTCACAATGGTTATTCGCTCCGGCTGGATGGATTGGAAAGAGGCATTAATGATAATGCCCGCAATCGTGCTATCGTAATGCATGGTGCACCGTATGCCAGTGAATCATCTATCAATGCACTGGGGTACTTAGGACGCAGTGAGGGTTGTCCCGCATTACCTTTTTCCATGCACAAACCGATAATCAATACGATCAAGAACGGCACTTGTCTTTTTATTTATACACCTGATCAATCATATTTAGATCGTTCGGAATTGTTGAGCTGATGGGATTCAAATAAATAACATTTTAGATTTCGTTGACAGCCACGGAGACACGGAACATCTCTACAAGATTACGTGTATCCGTGGCATTCATTTTTGTCCTTGTTGCAGACAGTTTCATCTGGCACACACCAGCAACCAAATTTCTCACCCATCAAATTTCTCAATCTTATCTTTGCGCACTAATTCATTATTATGCTCAGGATCGGCGTATTTGGTGTGGGTCATTTGGGAAAATTTCATTTGAACAACTGGAAGGATATACCCGGAACAGAGGTAGTGGGCTTTTATGATCCGAATGACGATACAGCAATAGAAGTCTCTCAAAAATATCAATTACCCCGTTTCCTGGATGCTGATGAATTGCTGAATGTCTGCGACGCTATCGATGTTGTAGCCCCCACCAACTATCATTTTGAACTTTGTGAAAGGGCGATCAAAAAAGGTAAACACATTTTTGTAGAAAAACCTCTGGCCAACACAATGGATGAAGCACGCCAGTTGGTAAAGCTGGCTGAAGAATCAGGCATTAAATTCCAGGTTGGGCACGTAGAAAGATTTAATCCTGCTTTTTTAGCCATCAAGGACCTGGCATTAAATCCCATGTTCATTGAAGTGCATCGCCTGGCGCAGTTCAATCCAAGAGGAACAGAAGTAAGTGTGATACTCGACCTGATGATACATGACATCGACATCATATTGAGTATTGTAAAAAGTGATGTAAAAAGTATTTCAGCAAGTGGCGTAGGCGTTATTACAGATACCCCGGATATTGCCAACGTGAGAATAGAATTTCACAACGGCTGTGTTGCCAATCTTACATCGAGCCGTATGTCGATGAAAAAAATGCGGAAGATGCGTCTTTTTCAAAAAGACGGTTATATAGGCATTGACTTTTTGAACAAAAAAACGGAGATCATCAAATTAAAGGAACCCAATGAACCGAACGTATTCTCTTTTGATCTTGAAACAACATCCGGGAAAAAAACAGTAGCGGTACTTAGTCCGGCGGTACCGGAAGTAAATGCGATCAAAAGGGAATTGGAAGAATTTACCAATGCTATTCTTAATAATACTAAAACGATCGTTTCTGAAATAGATGGCCTGATGGCAATGGATGTAGCTCACCAGATATTAGATAAGATCGGCAATAATGTCATAACACGCTGATGAGTTCGGGCAAGAAAATACCTGTCGCACTATATGTCGTTATTGATTATCTCACTGCGGCATTGGGATGGCTTTGTTTTTATTTTGTGCGCAGCGCCATGTTAAAGGATTTAGGCGCCTACCCTATCAGTTATCAATCCTGGTTGTATATCCTTGTAATAGTTCCGGCAGGCTGGCTAACGCTTTATACCTTGGCGGGCACTTATCATTCACTTTATAAAAAATCAAGACTTGCCGAATTGACGCTTACTTTTATTTGCAGCCTGATCGGCAGCGTGGTGTTCTTCATGGTGTTTGTCTGGAATGACCCCCATACTGATTCCTCTTATTATTATAACGCCTTTGCAATTTTGTTTGGTATTTATTTCATAGCCACTTTTTTGGGACGATGGTTATTACTGAATAAAGTAAAAAGGCAACTGCTGTCCGGAAAAATAAGTTTTAATACGCTGATGATCGGCAGCCAGGAAAATGCGATCAACATTTATAAAAAAACAGAAAAGAACCTGTTGGATGGCGGCTTTCATTATATTGGTTTTGTAACACCGGACCATAATGGTAAAAACGGCATTCAGAAACTAATACCAAAACTCGGCACCACTGACCAACTGGAAAACATCATTGACCAGAATAATATTCACCAGGTAGTATTGGCGATGGAAAAATCGGAGCATGTCCTTCTCGAAAAGATCATCGATCGGCTGAGTGAAAAAGACGTAGAAATAAAAATACAACCCAGCACACTGGATATTCTCTCCGGCTCCGTAAAGACGAGCAATATAATGGGCGCCCCCCTTATCGATTTGAAGACAGGATTGATGCCCGACTGGCAACAGAATTTCAAACGACTATTGGACGTCACATCGGCATTGGTTGGATTGACAGTTCTTTCACCCTTATTATTATTCGCGGCATTAAGAGTAAAGTTCTCATCAAAAGGATCTATTTTCTATTCGCAGGAAAGAATTGGATACAAAGGCAAACCGTTTCGCCTGTATAAATTCCGTTCGATGATCGGCAATGCAGAGCCAAACGGACCGGCGCTGTCTTCCATCAACGACCCAAGGATAACCAAATGGGGAAAGGTAATGCGCAAATGGCGGATCGATGAATTACCACAGTTATGGAACATATTAATTGGTGAAATGAGCCTCGTTGGCCCCCGCCCGGAACGCCGCGTTTATATCGATGAGATCATTGCCCGCTTTCCTTATTATAAATATTTGTTGAAAGTAAAACCGGGTTTGACAAGCTGGGGAATGGTGCAATTTGGCTATGCCGAAAACACCGATGAAATGATCGAGCGAAGCAAATTCGATCTGCTTTATATTGAAAATATTTCGCTGGCACTTGATTTTAAGATCATGATCCATACGCTAAGGATCATTTTTAAAGGAAAGGGACAATAATAACATGCAATTGGCAATTGGCGATTTGTTTTATATTTTTGAGCAACTACTATCCCATTGAAAAAAACTGTACTTCTTTCGGTTTCTCTTTGCTTATTGTCAATAGCCAATTGCCAATCCGATAGCTATCGGATGAACTACTGGCAACAGGAAGTCAACTACACCATCGAAGTTTCGCTGAACGATAAGGATCATACCTTAAACGGTTTTGAAAAAATTGAATACATCAATAATTCCCCTGATACATTAAAGTTTATCTGGTTTCATATCTGGCCCAACGCTTATAAGAATGATAAAACGGCATTCAGTGACCAATTACTTGAAAACGGCAACACAAAATTTTATTTTTCCGATAAAGAACAAAAGGGTTATATCAACCGGCTGGATTTTAAAGTAAACAATATAACAGCTGCCACAGAGGATCATCCGGAACATATTGATATAATAAAATTGATCCTGCCTTCACCGCTGCCACCACATCAAAAAATCCAGATCACAACGCCCTTTCATGAAAAATTGCCTTACAATTTTTCCCGCGGCGGACATGATGGCCAAAGTTACCAGGTGACCCAATGGTATCCCAAGCCGGCAGTATATGACAGCAAGGGATGGCACCCGATGACTTATCTTGACCAGGGAGAATTTTATAGTGAGTTCGGAAGTTTTGACGTCAGCATCACTCTTCCTGAAAATTATGTGGTGGCGGCAACCGGTGAATTGCAGAATGCGAATGAAAGAGAATGGTTGAAAACAAGATCATCTTTCACATTCACTCCTGTAAAAAGAAGAATAAAAACAAAGGGTGGAAGTTTTAAGACTATTTATGATCCATTTCCTGCCTCTTCCTCTGAGATAAAGATCCTGCGCTTCAAACAAAACAATGTTCATGATTTTGCATGGTTTGCCGATAAACGTTTTATCGTTAATCATGATACCTGCCGTTTAACATCCGGCAAGGTAATCGATGTATTTACTTATTATACCGCTGAGCAAAAAACCATTTGGAACAGAAGCGTTCAATATGCGAAAGATGCTATTCATCATTATTCTAAATGGGTTGGCGAATATCCTTATTCGGTTGTCAGCGTAGTGCAGGGGCCCGAAAGTTTTGGCGGCGGTATGGAGTATCCTACTATCACAGTTCTTTCGCCTTATGATAGCCCAAGGGATCTTGACTATACAATTGCACATGAAATAGGGCACAATTGGTTCTATGGTATTTTGGCAACCAATGAAAGAACATATCCCTGGATGGATGAAGGCATTAATTCTTACTATGAATCCTTATACTCAGCAAATAAGAACGAGCACTTCCAGCAGTTGAATGAAGAAGAAGAGTTGCAAACAGTAATCGCCAATAGAAAAGATCAGCCCATTGAAATACCATCTGAAGTTTTTTCTGAAAAAAATTACAACGCCATTGTTTATTATAAAACATCGCAGTGGGTAGCGTGGCTGCGGAAATATTTGGGTGAAGCCACATTCAATAAAGCCATGCAGGCATATTATCAGCAATGGCAATTCAAACATCCGCAGCCCGAGGATCTTAAAAAAGTATTTGAAGATGTAAGTGGAAGAAATCTTGATTCAGCTTTTTCTTTATTAAAACAAAAGGGCTATTTGCCGGGACAGGAGCCAAAAGGAATTACAATGTGGAAGCCTGTATCAGGTTTGTTTTTTGGAAAGCAGCTGGATAAGAAAACAGCCATTACCATTTTACCGGCGCCCGGCTATAATCATTACGATAAATTCATGATAGGCGCCTTAATTACCAATATTAGAACGCCGCCTAATCGCTTCCAATTTCTGCTGGCTCCTATGTATGCAACAGGGTCAAGAAAATTTTCAGGCATTGGTTTTATCAATGAAGCCTTTTATCCAAATGGCATTTTCAGCAAAATAAATTTAGGGGTCAGTGCCTCCGCCTTTACCATGGATAAATTTGTTGATGATAATGGCAATAAAACATTTCTTCGCTTTCATAAAATTGTGCCCGGCCTGCGTCTGACGCTTAAAGAAAAGAATGCGAGAAGCACCACGAACCGTTATATTCAATTCAAAACATTTTTTATCGGGGAAGATGCACTCCGGTTTTATGCTGATACAGTAAGAAACCCTCCTTTACCTGACACGGTTATTTATAAATACAACACTTTAAAAGAAAACAGAACACTTAATCAATTGCTATTGGTTGTTGAAAACTACAGGACATTATATCCCTATCGTGGCGAATTAAAAATAGAACAGGGAAAAGACTTTGTCCGCGCCGCTTTTACCGGGAAATACTTTTTTAATTATCCCGGTGGTGGCGGTCTTGATCTTAGATTTTTTGCAGGCAAGTTCTTCTACCTGGGCTCAAAAACTTTTACCAAACAATTCAGTACCGATCGCTATCATCTCAATATGACAGGGCCAAATGGATTTGAAGATTATACCTACAGTGATTATTTCCTGGGACGAAACGAATTTGAAAAATTGCCCAGTCAGCAAATAATGGTCCGCGATGGCGCTTTTAAAATACGTACCGAACTACTTGCCGATAAAGTTGGCAAAACAGATGACTGGCTGATGGCAATTAATTTAAGCTCCGGGCTTCCAGCAGGAATAGATCCATTGAGCCTCCTTCCGGGAGAATTCCCCCTACAATTAAAAATATTTGCAGATATCGGCACCTATGCCGAACCATGGAAAAAAAATTCAACAGCCGACCGGTTTTTATTTGATGCAGGGATCCAGGTGTCGATCCTGAAAGAGACAATAAACATTTATTTGCCCCTGGTATACAGTAAAGTGTTCAAAGAATACATTCAGTCTACATTACCCAAAAAGAACCGGTTGTCTAAACTCATCTCGTTTTCTATTAACTTTTCTAATTTCAGCTTCAGGAAATTTGACAGCAAATTTGATTTCTGAAATGGCTGAACAAAATAATATACAATACCTCACAAGAGATAAGATTGATACAGCAAAATGGGATCGTTGTATTGACACCGCAGCAAATGGTCTTATCTATGGGTACTCTTATTATCTTGACCATATGGCAATACAATGGGATGGCCTTGTGCTCAATGACTATGAAGCCGTCATGCCTTTGACATGGAATAAAAAATACGGCATTGCTTATTTGTACCAGCCCTTTCTTACTGCCCAGCTTGGCCTGTTTGGCAACATTATTACTGCTGAAATGCTTGAGTTGTTTTTAAATGCCATTCCCTCTCACTTCAAATACTGGGACATTTACCTTAATCATAAGAATGTTTTTCCGCTAAAGAATTTTGAGTTGTATCCCCGCATCAACAATGTGCTTGATTTGAATGAGCCCTATCAGGAAATCGCTGTGGGCTACAGGGAAAATATCATTCGCAATATCAAAAAAGCGGAACAGGCAGGTTGTCGGTCCGCCAGGCGTTTTGATGCCGAAAAAGTAATTGAGCTGGCGGTTCAGCAAATGAAGACCTATTCCAATGAATCAAAAGACAACGTTACGAGGTTTCGAAAGCTTTATCAATTTCTTCAACAAAGACAGCGGGCCACCACCTATGGTATTTTCTCTGCACAAGATGAGCTGCTGTCATCATGCGTTTTCTTTTTTTCACACAACAGGGCCTACTATATTTTAGTCGGCAATAATCCTAACGGAAGAAATGTCGGCGCCTCTCATGCTTTGATCGATGCGTTTATAAAGGACCATGCAAATAAAAAACTGATATTGGATTTTGAAGGATCAGACATCCCCAATCTTTCTTTCTTCTACAATAGCTTTGGAGCCATAGAAGAAAATTTTGCCGGAATTAAACTGAACAGGCTGCCCTTCTACTTGAAATGGATGAAAAGATGAAGCCGGAAGTATGATATCAGGCATTAGATTTCAGGCTCCTTTCTTCAAAAGTTTTCTCCGCTATTAACAGGTCAACCGGTTTCGTGATCTTAATGTTAGCCTCCTCTCCTTCTACCAGTGAAACTCTGATGCCGTAAGCTTCTACTACCGTCGCCTCATCGGTAAATTTGTCTTTATAATCTATCTGGAATGCCGGCAAGATGATCTTGCTATGAAAAGTTTGCGGCGTTTGTACCATCATAATCCTGCTACGATCAAGCGCCTCGCTGTTATCCTCTTTTAATAACCGCACACTATCTTTCGAAGGAATAACAGGTATGGCGCTGCCCGTTGCAAGCGCCATCTCGTAGCAACGATGAATAAGATCAACCGTCAACAGGCAACGAACGCCGTCATGTACAAAAATGATCGATTCATCATCGATCAATGCCAGGCCATTTTTGACAGATTGAAACCTCGTGTCACCACCTGCTATGACCCTGGCATTTTTTTTATCAAAATAGGTTTCCAGGATCTTGTTGCCTGTATCAATATGAGCAGCAGGCAGGACAAGAATCATCCGAATATCTTCATACGCATCCAGAAAAGTTTTGATCGTGTAATAAAGAACGGGTCTTTCGTTGAGCAGCATAAATTGCTTGGGAATCCCGCTTCCCATTCTCGTACCCGCCCCTCCGGCAACAATGACGGCATATTTGTTCATCCCTGCAAAGAACCGTGTTTTGACGAATTAAATGAAATAAAAAACCGGTTGATGGCAACGAAAACGGCCAAATGGTTGTCAGCCGGGTATCGCTAAAATTTTATACCTTGAAATTATGAAAGCCAGGCTGCTTGTTTTTGTCGCAGGTTTTATCTTACTCCTCCATGGTTGTTCAAAAGAGAACATATCAGGGTCGGCGAAAATTTCCCGGATATATGCAAATGGGCAACTGCAATCGGAGTATTCGTATAATTCGTTGGGTCTTTTGCAAGGCCATGTGATGTACGGATTTCCCGGAAGAAAAATGATGGAAGAATCCTTTACCTATGACGGTAGTGGCAGGCTAACGAAAAAAGAAACTGCACTGGATTTTAGCTCGGGGCCGAACCCCGTTTGGTCGTATAGTTATACAGACTATATTTATCGAAGTGATGGCAGGGTCAGCGCTGAGATCAATTACCTGAAACAAGGTAGCAATTATGTCGTGTCAAGCAAAGCACAGCCTACTTATGATCCAGGGGGGAGAATGGTTACCCGGAGATTATTGTTACCGAATGACAGCCTTGCAAGGCTTACCACCTACAACTACGACAACATAGGAAATATTATCCTGAAAGAAGAATACAGCTACAATAACTCAGTACCGCACATCGAATACAGGTATAGCTATGATGCATTCGATAATAAAGTCAATCCTCATGCAGGAATGCCAAACTCAGCTCCGCCGTATTCAATTAACATCAATAATATACTGAGAACAACGGTGACCAATTTCGTGCTAACGCCCGGCGCACCTTCTACCAACACAAATACGACCACTTATAACTCATACAATGGAAAAGGGTGGCCCGTTAATATGTTTGAGAACGGAACAAATTTCCTGTATGAATACAGGTGACAAGTAACCGTTGCAAATTGTTCCCAATTTTTATTTTGCCTTGTAGAAATTTAGTTAAAGCTTATCAAAATATCTTTTTTAGCGCCTCAAAAAAAAGATCGAAAAGTTTTTTGACATAATTTGCTTCAAAAGAAGTCAGCAGCCATTAACCATCAAACCTGTTTTATGAGAATTGCGATCGCACTCATTTTATTTATTACTGCAATATCAACAGATATAAGAAGCCAGGGTATTCTTCTACTGCCCAGACAAACCGAAGACAGCAGTAAACAACAGCATACAGATGTTATAGTAATTAAAGGCGACGATATCCGGCGTTTCCCTGCGATTGATTTTATGGAAGCGGTCCATGGTTTATTTCCCTGGGCTTTTACCCAGGACGCGGATCCTAACAACTTCTTATTTGTTGTAAATGGTTTTGTCTTGCCTGATATTAACAGCATCAGCCTGAACGATATTGAGGAAATAATATTTACCAGGAATAATTTATATGGCACCTTGTTTCCTTTTTCAAGGGCCGGTACATTTATCATCACTACCAAAGTTGCAAAAGGAAAAAAAACGCTAGTAAATTTCAACTCACAGTATAATGCAGTCTGGAACAAGAAGGGTTTTTTACCAGGTCCTTTTTTTGGTTTGCCCAGCTCAATAAAGACGAGAAGCAATGAGAGCGATAACAAGGCAGGCCATTACTGGAGCAATCACCTTTCAATATCTTTTGGCGGTAAAAAACTGAAAGGCTATATCTCTGCGCAGGCAAACAGTCAAAGATTTGCAGAGATACGTCAATATACGATCTTCGATTTAGGCGCTCCACAGTTTGCAGATACGGTAAATAGTGCATCGAAGGCAAGGGTTACGAGTCAAAGAGCATTTATGAACCTTACTTATAAGTTGTCAAAGAAAATAGATATTGGAGCAACTGCCGATTATTCGCATTTCAGTTACAGCAATCAATTTGGCTATACCTCTTTTGCTTACTCAAACCGGTGGCAAACGTCCCGGCAAACAAAAGATCCGCTTAATTATTATCACGCCGGCGTGTTTATGAATTATAGGATACTCAAGAATCTCGTGAATACGGTTTGGTTTGAACACGGATTTGAAAAAATGGCATGGGAGAGTTCCAGTACATCCCAGGCGCTTCCTGGTGGAACCTTCCCCCTATTTACCGGTATGAGCACTACAAAACCGCGAACCAAAAGCTTTGTCGTTCGTGACCAGCTACTGTACAATCTTTTGTCGAAAGGAAAGTTCACGACCGATGTGTCTCTCACGTTTGCCTATATCCGTTCCAATCTGAATGTTGAAAGCTATGTTCAGTCAGGTAGTGCATTTAGCTTTTACAAAAGTCAGTTAAAAGAAAAAATAGCGAACCTCAATCCCCTGGTAAATTTTTCTTACAACAAATTAATATCCGGCTATTTTGGAGCAGCGATCCTCGTCGGTAAAAAATCATTTCAAAATGTCGAAGAAAAAGATAAATCAAGTTTTTATTCAGGTATAGAGGTTGATTTTATTCAATTGATCAAAACGAGGAAAGCGATAAGCAGCCTTTTGTTGTCGGTTAACTATGGCGATCTGCCGAAGAATTTTTCAAATAATTACTGGCTCAACCTTTCATATGTGGCAAACGGGTATTTCCCGAGAGGTCGTTTTGAAGCCACCGCTATCACCGGCAATCCTTTTCAATCCGGTAATGTAACGCTGTCACGAAATAAACTTTTATCATTTAACCTTAGTTCAACATTCCTGGATGACAGGCTACAGGTGATCACCGAATGGAGCCAGTTAAAAACGGAAAGTATCTTTTACTATTATGTAACACCCCCGAACATTTACATCCCTGTGCGTGGAGTTGAGACAGTAGAAGGTTTCTCTGCTGCATTTGCAGGAAAGATCATTGATAGAAGCAAATTTAAGTTAAGATCAGGACTGAACTTCGTATTTCCAAAAGGAAAGTTTGACCATGCCGCAACAGCGACAGGAGCATTTTCCACCCTGTCATCAATGAAAGCGGGATGGCAGAATCGGTTGGATTACAAAAATTTCTTTTTCCAATTAAATGTTTTAGCTGAGATCAACCGCGTCTATGCTTTCTATTATTCTCCCGGCGTTTACCCGACATTCGAAAAACACAATGACTTTTCTATCAATTATCTTGTGATTGGATATGAAACGCATCTCTCCAAACGTTCAGCGTTTAAAGACATGGCAGTGTTTCTGCAGGCAAAAAACCTCTATGCTACCAAACAACTAAGGAGTATTTATCAATTTGATCATTACGGAGGTCTCGGCGTGAATCTAAATTTTTAGTGATGGTCATTAATTGGATTTCTTTTCGTAAAACATATTTTTCTCCAACCTTTTGATTTTTTTTCCATCAGCCAGATCATCCTTATATTTTTGAAGACCTCTGGGTATTGCGTCTTTCAATTTTTCATTTTGTTTTTCAAGTTCGGCATCTGACAATGTTTGTGGTGTTCGTTTATTGACAACCTTTTCAATTTTTTCAATGCGGTCACTCTCTTTCGGATCGACCGGCTTCAGGTATACCACAGCCTGTCCAAAACCCATGCTCGGCACCACTTCAATAAAATAGATCTTACCAGCTTCCAGGCCGGCAGTAATAAAATCCCTGTTCTCGGACCGGGCCCAAAACAAATGTTCACCGGGAGCGCATTCATAACGCAGATAGTTTTGACCGTTGAACTTGCCTATCAGTTTGCTGCTATCAAAGAATTCAAAATTTACAATGGACCCTAATTGAGATACCCGCACAAAATAAACAACGGCTTTTCCTTCAGAAGGACCTGTGATCCCTTGTGACTGAGAAAAAGAAAACAGGCAGCAAAGGCCAATGAACACAAGAGTTATTTTTTTCATAGTTATAAAGTTTCTATTTGTAGATCGCTACTTCAATTGTTCCATCGCTGCTTCTCATTCCCCTGTACATCCCTTCACTATTAAAGATCATGGCTGCATTGCCCTTTGCATCCACACCCACCATTCCGCCTTCACCATCGATGTTCATCAATTTATCATTCACGACAATGTCCATCGCTTCACTCAAAGAAAGTCCCCTGTATTCCATCAGGCAACTGACATCATACGCTGCAATGGCCCGGATAAACATTTCGCCGTGGCCGGTGGCACTAATCGCACAGGTTTTATTATTAGCATAAGTACCGGCGCCAATAATAGAGCTATCTCCTATCCTTCCCCATTGCTTATTGGTCATACCGCCGGTGCTGGTAGCAGCAGCAATATTACCATGCACATCACAGGCAGCAGCGCCAACGGTTCCAAACTTTTTATCTTTTACATTCACATTATGATCCAGGGCCGACTCATTTGAATCCTGCATTTGTTTCCACTGGTCATAGCGGAACTGCGAAAAGAAATATTCGTCAGGCTCTGTTCTCAATCCATTTTGTTTTGCAAAATCTTCAGCGCCTTTGCCTGTCATCATCACATGCGGGCTTTTGGTCATTACTGCATAGGCTAATTCTATTGGATTACGAATATTCTTTACCGCACAAATAGCTCCCGCCATCAATGTTTTTCCATCCATGATAGAAGCGTCCATTTCCTGGCTGCCGTCTTTTGCAAATACAGAACCTTTACCCGCATTAAATAGTATATTATTTTCCAACGATACCGTAGCAGCAATGACAGCATCCAATGCAGATAGTCCCTTTTCTAATGCGACATAACCGGCATTCAATCCATCCTCCAGTGCTTTTCGGTAAGCCGCTTCACGTTCAGGCGTCATATTTTTTTTCAAGATCGTTCCTGCACCTCCGTGTATCGTCAATGTAAACCTGTTCATACGGGTAATTGGGTATTTGTTTCAACGTCGAAATTAGTTATTTTGTTTGCTATTATGGAAGAAGCAACTTTTAAGCAGTTTAAAAGAAAACTGACAAGAGAAGACTACATTCTTATCGCGGCAAATTTAGTTCCTGTTTTCGGTGTCTGGTTCCTCGGATGGAGCGCTGTTGATGCTTTTATCGTTTATGCACTGGAAACAATTATTCTGGGCTTAATAACCCTATTGAAATTAGGTGTGATGACGATGACCCGCGGTAAAGATGACTGGCACAACCAGGGAAGCACCACAAAGGTCAGCGGTTTGTTCTTTATGGCGTTCTTTACTCTTCATTATGGGCTCTTTGTCGCTATACAAACCAGCATATTTGCCCAATCAGCAAACATCGTCCCCCAGGGTGCCGGGCTGCTTCACTTCTTTTTCCATTGGTATTCTTATATCAACGAAGATATCGCCATTATGCTCGGGGCATTTATTCTAAGTTATCTTTTCAGAAGTTTTGTCCCCTTCATTATACAAGGAGACTACAAAACGATGTCGATGATGCGGGTAATGTTTCAGCCTTATGGCCGCATTTTCGTGCAACAATTCACAGTGATATTAGGAAGTATGTTCCTTAGCTTCGGATGGGGAAAAGGGTTTATACTGATCTTTGCGATAGCAAAAATTTTCTTTGAAGTTTATATCAACCTGGAACGCTACATCGACAAGGAAATGGAAAAAACGGAAAAGGAAGCGGAAGAAAAAAAATCCAAATCTTAAACCGCAATTTGATACCGATGGATATCGGGAAAAGTTAAGAGAGCAGCACCTCGCATTCATTCAACAGCTTTTGTTTGTTGATCGCAACCGTTCCTACTTCTTCACATACAAGTCCGCCGGCTATATTGGCGATCTCGGCCATCAGGTGAACGTTTTTTGTAGCCGCGTATACCAATGAAGCAACGGCGATCACTGTATCACCTGCGCCGGAGACATCAGCGATGTTCCGCAAATGCGATTTGATGATGGCAGACTGACCATTATGCTGGTAAAATATTCCTTTATCTGAAAGGGTAATAAACGAAATGGCATGACGAAGAACGGCAGCCAGTTCCTTATGAATATTACCCAGCACACCTTTGTTCACATCAACTAATAATAGATTCAGTCCTTCTTTTACTTCCTTCAGGTTAGGTTTAAAAATATCCACACCGCGATAGCTAAAGAAATTTTTACGCTTGGGGTCAACAGCAGTCAGCACTCCTGATTTTTTGCAAAGACCAATCACATCATGGATCACCTTTTGAGTAAGTATCCCCTTGTTATAGTCTTCGAAAATAAGTATGTCGGGTTTTTCTTTCGTGATAAAGGTTTTCACTTTGTCCATTATACTGGCAGTATCCAATTCATTCAGGTCATTGGTGATCTCTGCATCCAGTCTCATCATTTGCTGGTTACGGCTGATGATCCTCGTTTTATTAGTGGTAATGCGTTCGCCACTCCGGATGATATAATTAGTGTTGATGTTATTTGAGTCGAACATCTGCTCCAATTTGTCTCCGTCTTCGTCTTTACCGATCACTGAAATGACAAATGTTGACGCACCCAACGATTGAAGATTCAAGGCAACATTACCAGCCCCGCCAATACGATAATCTTTTTTTTGTAAGGAAACGACAGGAACAGGAGCTTCGGGGGAAATACGTTCAACGCCGCCCCACATATAGGTATCGAGCATCACATCGCCAATAACACCAACTTTTAATTTGGCAAATGAATCAAATAGTTTTTTGAAATCTTCCATCCGGCAAAAATCGTGAATTATCTTTTACGGGCTGCAATAGCTATGTAATAAAGCGGTATTCCTATCAGTACAATAATAAAACCCGGCCAGGTGAATTCCGGTTTATAAATGATGAGCAATGTGCAAAAAGCTGCCCCCATTATTATATAAAGTACAGGAAGTACAGGATAGCCAAAAGCTTTGTAGGGCCGTTCTGCATCCGCTCTTTTCTTACGAAGAATAAAAATACCGATGATAGTAAGCATGTAGAACAGCACCACCACAAACGATATCATATCCAACAACTGGCCATATTTTCCGCTAAGGCTCCAGATACTTGCAGCAACACATTGTATCCACAAGGCTACCTGTGGCACCGCATGTTTATTCAGCGTTCCTACACTTTTAAAGAACAATCCATCCTTTGCCATGGTATAATATACCCGGGCGCCGGCCAATATCAATCCATTATTACAACCAAAAGTGGAAACCATGATCAATACGGCGATCACATAAGTTCCATTGCTTCCAAATATGGCTTCGGAGGCCTCTACAGCCGGCCGGTCATCTGTTGCAAAAGCGATCTTGTCAAGCGGTAGTGTATTTAAATACATCAGGTTGGTAGAAACATAAATGATTGTCACGATCAATGTGCCCAGGAAAAGACTTAACCCGATATTTTTTTTCGGGTTCTTCATTTCACCGGCGATAAATGTCACATTATTCCAGGCATCACTGCTAAAAATAGAACCCACCATGGCTGCGGCGATAGCGCCCATTAAAGCTGAACCTCCAATGCCGATCCATGTTGTTGGATGCAGTTGTCCTGTTGCATCTGCCTTTCCAAAATCCTGTACTGCATTGAAGCCGGTGGACCAGTTCTGCGACCAGAAACTTTCTTTCACTAAAATGAAACCAAATAATATCAGGCCGAATAATGCCAGCAGTTTCGCAGAGGTAAAGAGTCGCTGGATCAGCTTCCCTTCTTTCACCCCTTTTGAATTGACATAGGTGAGTATACAAATGATAGCTATCGACACCAACTGGCCGGAATATACTTTTATAATGCCGGCATCAAAGAGAAAATAGTTATTACCCAGTTCGGGAACGAGATAAGCAAGGAATTTGGAAAAAGCCACTCCTACCGCCGCGATGGTAGCGGTTTGGATCACCGCAAAAAAACTCCATCCATATAAAAACCCGATCAGCGGGTTATAGGCTTCTTTTAGATACACATATTGGCCGCCGGCCTTTGGAAACATCCCGCTTAATTCACCATAGCTCAACGCCGCACTCAATGTCATAAAACCCGTGATCAGCCACACGGCGATCAGCCATCCTGCACTGCCAACATTTCTTGTTATATCCGCACTGACGATAAAAATTCCTGATCCGATCATAGAGCCGGCTACGATCATTGTACCATCAAATAAACCCAGAGTAGGTTTAAACGAAGTTTGTTCTGACATGGAAATTGGTTTAGTTCCGCCCGAACGACCCGTCCGGACAAGTTTCAAGATAAGTATTTCACTGCATTTATTACAATATCCTTTAAAACAAAAAATCCTTCCGCTGTGGAAGGATCTTTAAAATTTAAAAGCTTTTTTATTTTTTCTTAGCCTTATACATTTCATTTAATCCTCTTATCACATCACTGGTAATGTTATAGGCTGTATCCTTGTAATAGATGAGGTCACCGGCATTCACAAATATGTAGGAGTAATCAGTAGTTTTATTGTAATCCTTCAGGAAATCTGCAATGGTCGTCTTAAGTGTCAGTTGACGATGCACAACAAAATCCTGGTATTGCTGATCCAATTCCTGTTTCTGTCCTTTCAACTGTTCTTCCAGTTGCTGAAGGTCGATCTTTGCTTTATCGTAATCTTCTTTTGACATAGAAGAAGCTTTTTGCTGGTATCCTTCATACCTGTTCTTGTAGGTCATATCAAGACGTGCCAAATCGCTATTGTATTCTTTTTCCTTCTGGTTAATTTCTGCCTTTACATCCTTTACCATCATGAAATTGTTCTCCACTGAATCCATTTCAAAATAGGCTATACGAAATGGAGAGTGAGCCGCCGACGTGTCTTTTGTCGTACTACCCTTCAACGTTGAAGTGGCGGTTTTCTTTGAAGTAAAATGAGAGATGAGCAAATAGCCTGCAGCCAAAGTCAACGCAATATTCCAGATCAACAAACTATTTTTCATCAACGTAAGGGGTTTTTACAAAAGTAATTACGATTATGCGGCCAAATATAGGAAAACCTGTCACTTTATGAAACACTTAACGATCACTGATTACAAGGATTTAGCGATTTCCCAGATAAGACCTCGCAAACATATTCTTTTCCATTCAGCAAAAAGCAGGAAGTTATCTTCCTGCTTTATATCTGCGCAATCGATTTAGTAATCCATTATTCCGCGATTATTCCTCTTCATCAAATGCCATCGCCTCTCTGGTCGTTTGCAACAACTCATATTCTTCCTTGCTTCCTACGATCATATTTTCAAACTCACGCAAACCTGTACCTGCCGGTATAGGATGACCAGTGATCACATTCTCTTTCAATCCAAGCATGTCATCCGTTTTACCATGAATAGCCGCTGACGACAATACCTTGGTTGTTTCCTGGAATGATGCCGCCGAAATCCAGCTTGGCACACCCAAGGATGCTTTGGTGATACCCAACAACGTTGGTGCTGAGGTAGCCGGTTTTGCATCACGGAATTCAACAGGCTTACTGTCATTACGACGAAGAATTGAATTCTCTTCTCTCACTTCACGAAGACTTACGATCTGCCCCGCACGAAGTTTTGATGAATCACCTATTTCGGTCACCACTTTTTTATCATAGATGTAATCGTTCTCTTCTACAAATTCAAATTTATCTACTGAATCATCTTCAAGGAATCTTGTATCACCCGGATCAACGATACTTACCTTACGCATCATCTGGCGAACGATCACCTCAATGTGTTTATCATTGATCTTTACACCCTGCAAACGATATACTTCCTGGATCTCATTTACTACGTACTGTTGTACTGCAAATGGGCCCTGGATTGATAAGATATCCTGTGGTGAAGTTTGTCCATCAGATAATGATGAACCCGCTTTCACGAAGTCGCCATCCTGCGCAAGGATCTGTCTTGTCAACGGAACAAGATATTTCTTTTGCACACCATCTTTTGCTTCAATGATGATCTCACGGTTACCACGTTTGATAGCACCCATTGTTACCACACCATCAATTTCAGAAACAACAGCAGGGTTGCTTGGATTTCTTGCTTCAAACAATTCAGTAACCCTTGGAAGACCTCCGGTGATATCTCTCAGTTTGCCGAGGATACGCGGGATCTTCACAATTACCTGTCCTGCTTTTACATCTTCGCCTTCATCCAAAATGATATGGCTTCCTGTAGGCAGGTTATATGATTTGATCTCTTTTCCTTCTACTAATATTGAAGGGATCTTTGTTTTATCACGTGTTTCGATAACCACTTTCTCACGATGACCTGTTTGCTCATCTGATTCTTCACGGAAGGTTACACCTTCAATGACGTTATCAAACTTAACCTTACCGTTGATCTCGGCCATGATTACGTTATTGAACGGATCCCATGTGCAGATCACATCACCTTTGTGAACTTTCTGCCCGTCTTTAACGTTCAGCGTAGCACCATAAGGAATATTATTCGTGATCAGCAAGCGGTCATTCTTTGTATCAATGATACGCACCTCACCTGTACGACCGATAACTACCTGCGCTTTCTCATGTTCGTTGTTCTCAGTAGTTACAGAACGTAATCCATCAAACTGTATCGTACCATCAAATTTTGCCAACAATGTAGAATCAACCGCAGCAGAACCTGCAACACCACCCACGTGGAATGTACGAAGCGTTAACTGTGTACCCGGCTCACCGATCGATTGTGCAGCGATGATACCTACTGCATCACCTTTTTGCGCCAATATTCCGGAAGCAAGATTCTTACCATAGCATTTCACGCAGCAACCACGTTTGCTTTCGCATGTTAATACTGAACGGATCTCTACTGTTTCGATAGCAGCATCTTCCAGTTTTCTTGCAAGGTCAGCGGTAATACCCTCGCCACCTGCAACGATCAGTTCATCACTGATCGGGTCATATATATCATGCAATGAAGTACGTCCGGCTATCCTGTCTGACAATGGTTCGATCACATCTTCATTATCTTTTAATGCAGAAGTAGCGATTCCACGAAGCGTTCCGCAATCTTCTTCTGTGATAACAACATCTTGAGCCACGTCAACCAAACGACGGGTAAGGTAACCGGCATCAGCTGTTTTCAAGGCCGTATCGGCAAGACCTTTACGGGCACCGTGCGTAGAGATAAAGTAATCCAATACATTCAATCCGCCTTTGAAGTTGGAAAGAATTGGATTCTCGATGATCTCAGAACCGGTACTTCCTGATTTCCTTGGCTTCGCCATCAAACCTCTCATACCTGCCAGCTGCTTGATCTGCTGTTTAGAACCACGGGCGCCGGAATCAAGCATCATATAAACAGAGTTAAACCCTTGTTTATCGTTGCTCAGTTCGCGGATCAATGTTTCAGTGATCCTTGTATCAACCCGGCTCCAGATGTCAACGATCTGGTTATAGCGTTCGTTGTTGGTGATCAAACCCATGTTATAGTTATCCCATACTTCACTTACTTCACCTTTTGCATTTTCCAGCAACTCTTCTTTGATATCAGGGATGATCAGGTCATTAATACTGAATGACAACCCACCCTGGAAGGCCGTACGGAATCCTAATGTTTTGATATCATCCAGGAATTTTGCAGTCTTCGGGATATTGGTGATACGGATAATATCACCAATGATCTCCCTCAGATTCTTCTTAGTCAGCAATGCGTTTACAAAACCAACTTCTGCAGGTACGTGTTGATTGAACAATACGCGACCTACGGTGGTTTCAATTAATTTATGAACGAGTAAACCGTCTTCGTTGCGGATGTTGGCTTTTACTTTTACCCATGCATGAAGATCCATCACACCTTCGTTGTAAGCAATAATCACTTCATCAACGGAGTAAAACACTTTTCCTTCGCCACGAACAGTTTCTGTCGCAGTAGTTTTTTTGCCCTTGGTAATATAATACAAGCCGAGTACCATGTCCTGTGAAGGCAGGGTGATCGGTGTACCATTCTGCGGATTTAGAATGTTGTGTGATGCAAGCATCAACAATTGTGCTTCCAATACCGCAGGATTACTCAAAGGAACGTGAACGGCCATCTGGTCACCATCAAAGTCGGCGTTGAACGCAGTTGTTACCAATGGATGCAACTGGATCGCTTTACCTTCGATCAGCTTCGGCTGGAATGCCTGGATAGACAAACGGTGAAGTGTCGGGGCACGATTCAACAATACCGGGTGACCTTTCAATATATTTTCAAGGATATCCCAAACAACAGCTTCCTTCTTGTCAACAAGCTTTCTTGCAGACTTCACTGTTTTTACGATACCTCTTTCAATTAATTTACGAATGATAAATGGCTTGAATAATTCAGCAGCCATATCTTTTGGTAAGCCGCACTCGTGCAATTTCAATTCAGGACCTACCACAATAACTGAACGGCCTGAATAGTCAACACGTTTACCCAACAGGTTCTGACGGAAACGTCCTTGTTTACCTTTCAATACATCAGACAATGATTTCAACGCACGACCGCCTTCAGCTTTAACAGCATTTGATTTTCTTGAGTTATCAAACAAGCTGTCGATCGCTTCCTGCAACATACGTTTTTCATTACGTAAGATGACCTCAGGTGCTTTGATCTCCAATAATCTTTTCAAACGGTTATTACGGATAATAACACGACGATACAGATCATTCAGATCGGATGAAGCAAAACGGCCACCATCCAATGGAACCAATGGACGCAATTCAGGTGGAATAACAGGAATGTATTGCATTACCATCCATTCAGGACGGTTAGTAATTCTTGTGTTGGCATCACGGAAAGCTTCCACAACGCTCAAACGTTTCAATGCATCTGCTTTACGTTGTTGTGAAGTTTCTGTTGCTGCTGTATTCCTCAAATCAAATGATAACTGATCAAGGTCGATGCGTGCGAGCATATCATGTACTGCTTCAGCACCCATCTTCGCGATGAACTTGTTTGGATCATCATCAGGCAAATACTGGTTATCTTTTGGAAGTGCATCAAGGATATCGAGATACTCTTCTTCAGTTAACAGGTCACCATAGTTTTGTCCTTTATCAACACGGATACCCGGTTGTATTACCACGAATCTTTCATAATACACGATCGTCTCCAATTTCTTAGAGCTTACACCCAACAGGTAACCGATCTTATTAGGTAATGATTTGAAATACCAGATATGAACAACAGGAACAACAAGCTTGATGTGTCCCATTCTTTCACGACGAACTTTCTTTTCCGTTACCTCCACACCGCAACGGTCGCACACGATACCCTTATAACGGATACGTTTGTACTTTCCGCAGGCACATTCATAATCTTTTACCGGCCCGAAGATCCTTTCGCAAAACAAACCATCACGTTCAGGTTTGTAAGTACGATAGTTGATCGTTTCAGGCTTTAATACTTCGCCATAGCTTCTTTCAAGGATTGTATCCGGAGACGCCAATCCAATTGTGATCTTTGAAAAGGATGGTCTCGGACGATTTTCTTTTTTGATAGCCATATTTGTATGAGCTTTTAGCTTTTAGCCTTTAGCGGTTAGCCAAAGACATTTTTATTAAGAAAATGTTTTACTGGAAAACGCCAGCTAATAGCTAACAGCTAATAGCTAACAGCTTTCTTGTTATTCAAACTTAAGGTCAAGCCCTAATCCCCTCAACTCATGCACCAACACGTTGAACGATTCAGGAATACCGGCTCTTGGCACATTATCACCTTTCACAATCGACTCATAGGTCTTCGCACGACCGATGATATCATCTGATTTAATCGTCAGCAATTCCTGTAAGATGTTTGATGCACCATATGCTTCGAGTGCCCACACTTCCATTTCACCGAAACGTTGTCCACCGAACTGCGCCTTACCACCCAACGGCTGTTGAGTAATTAAGCTGTAAGGTCCGATTGAACGGGCATGCATCTTATCATCCACCATGTGGTGAAGTTTGATCACATAAATGATACCTACTGTCGCTTTCTGGTGGAAGCGTTCGCCAGTTTCGCCATCATATAAATAGGTGTGACCGAATTTTGGCAAACCAGCATCTTCAATATACTTGGCGATCTCATCTGTAGAAGCTCCATCAAAGATGGGTGTTGAGAATTTCAATCCAAGCTTTTCACCAGCCCATCCTAATACAGTCTCATAGATCTGCCCAAGGTTCATACGGCTAGGTACACCTAATGGATTCAATACAATGTCAACAGGCGTTCCATCTTCGAGGAAAGGCATATCTTCTGCACGAACGATCTTGGCGACGATACCTTTGTTACCGTGACGACCCGCCATCTTATCTCCCACTTTCAACTTACGCTTTACTGCGAGATAAACTTTTGCGAGTTTCAATACGCCAGCAGGTAACTCATCTCCTATTGATATGTTGAACTTCTCTCTTTTATAGCGGCCCAACTCTTCATTAAACTTAATGCTATAGTTGTGCAACAAGGTGTTGATCTGGTCATCCACTTTTTTATCACCTGTCCATCCAAGCGGATTGATATTTGCATAATCCAAACCAGTCAGGTTCTTTGCAGTGAACTTAGCTCCCTTACCGATCTGCACTTCACCAAAGTTGTTGCTTACACCCGCAGAAGTATGAGCAGCTAACAATGTTGTAAGCTTATTCAGCAATACTTCCATCAGGTCAGCTTCATTCTTTTCATGCATTCTCTCGAGTTTCTCGATAGAAGCTTTCTCCCGCACTTTGGCATTCTTATCTTTCTTCGCTCTCTGGAATAATTTCTTACCGATCACAATACCTTCAACACCATTCGGAGCTTTTAAAGAAGCATCTTTTGCATCACCTGCCTTATCACCAAAGATGGCACGGAGAAGTTTCTCTTCCGGTGTAGGATCACTTTCACCTTTTGGAGTGATCTTGCCGATAAGAATATCACCTTCTTTGATAGTAGCGCCAACACGAATGATACCATTTTCGTCCAAATCCTTCGTCGCTTCCTCCGAAACGTTTGGAATATCCGGCGTCAACTCTTCTTCACCCAATTTTGTATCGCGAACTTCCAATTCGTATTCAGAAATATGAACAGAAGTAAACATATCTTCACGTACTACTCTCTCACTGATAACAATCGCATCTTCAAAATTGTAACCCTTCCATGGCATGAAGGCCACTTTCAGGTTCTTACCAAGAGCTAATTCGCCATCCTGTGTAGCATAACCTTCAGTTAAGAAATCGCCTCTCTTTACTTTCTGTCCTTTCTTCACTGCAGGCTTAAGATTGATACAAGTTTCCTGGTTAGTTTTGATGAATTTGGTCAATTTATAAACCCTGAGGTCATCTTCAAAGCTTACCAGTTTCTCCTGCTCATCGCGGTCATAACGAACATGAATTTCGTTGGCATCAACAAATTCAACTATACCATTGCCATCAGAGTGAATCTGGATCCTTGCATCACGGGCTGCTTTACCTTCCAAACCTGTACCAACAACAGGCACATCAGGACGGATAAGCGGAACAGCCTGGCGTTGCATGTTTGATCCCATCAATGCACGGTTGGCATCATCATGTTCAAGGAACGGAATCAAGGAAGCACTCAAACCAACGATCTGGTTAGGCGCTACGTCCATGAATTCAACTTCCGTTCTTTCCAATATCGGGAAGTCACCTGTTTGGCGGCTTACAATTTTTTCTTCTACAAACTCACCTTTATCATTCAACGGTGAGTTGGCCTGTGCGATCTTGGCAAGGTCTTCTTCTTCCGCACTGAGGAATGAAAGTTTTTTCATATCCACTTTACCATTCTCGACTTTACGATAAGGAGTTTCAATGAAACCCATATCATTGATCTTGGCATGAACGCAAAGTGTAGAGATCAAACCGATGTTTGGTCCCTCAGGTGTCTCAATGGTACACAAACGGCCATAGTGAGAATAGTGTACGTCACGAACCTCAAAGCCGGCTCTTTCACGGCTCAAACCACCTGGCCCGAGTGCTGAGATACGACGTTTGTGAGTGATTTCACTTAAAGGATTTGTCTGATCAAGGAACTGCGACAACTGTGATGTACCAAAGAATGAATTGATAACAGACGATAAAGTTCTTGCATTGATCAAATCAACCGGTGTGAATACCTCATTGTCACGGACGTTCATCCTTTCACGGATCGTACGTGCCATACGTGCCAAACCAACACCAAATTGTGCATATAATTGTTCGCCCACTGTCCGTACACGACGATTGCTCAGGTGATCGATATCATCAATTTCCGCTTTACCATTTGTTAAACGAACAAGATATTTGATGATAAGGATGATATCTTCTTTTGTTAATGTCTTTTGTGTAAGCGGCGCATCCAGGTTCAACTTGCGGTTGATCTTATAACGGCCCACTTCTCCCAAATCATAACGTTTATCGCTAAAGAATAATTTATCGATGATACCACGTGCTGTTTCATTATCCGGTGCATCAGCGCCACGCAATTGGCGATAAATAAACTGAACGGCTTCCAACTCACTGTTGGAAGTATCTTTATTCAACGTGTTATAGATAATGGCATAATCACCACCCACATCTTCTCTCTGGATGAATACACCTTTCACATCCATCTCGGCAATCATCGCAACTGATTCTTCATCTAGTACTGTGTCACGTTCGAGAACGATCTCATTTCTTTCGATAGAAACCACTTCGCCGGTATCTTCATCCACGAAATCTTCCACCCATGTTCTCAAAACACGTGCAGCCAATCTCTTACCGATGTATTTCGTTAAAGTCTTTTTATCCGTCTTTACTTCGTCAGCCATTCCGAACAATTCGAGAATGTCTTTATCTGTTTCATAACCGATAGAACGAAGCAATGTAGTGACGGGGAATTTTTTCTTACGATCGATGTAAGCATACATCACGTTATTGATGTCTGTTGCAAACTCCATCCAGGCACCTTTGAAAGGAATAACCCTTGCAGAATAGATCTTCGTTCCGTTCGGGTGAACCGACTGACCGAAGAACACACCCGGTGAACGATGTAACTGAGAAACCACAACACGTTCAGCACCGTTGATAACAAAAGTACCGCGGGGTGTCATATAAGGAATGTTTCCAAGGAACACATCTTGTACGATGGTTTGGAAATCGACGTGCTCTTCATCATTACAGCTCAAACGAAGCTTTGCTTTCAAAGGAACAGCATAAGTCAATCCACGTTCCATACACTCTTCGATCGTGTAACGTGGCGGATCGATAAAGTAATCAAGGAACTCTAAGACGAAAATGTTACGGGTATCAGTGATCGGGAAGTTGTCTTTAAACACCCGGAACAAACCTTCGATATTTCTCTTATCAGGAGTTGTTTCCAGCTGGAAAAACTCTTTGAACGACTGTATCTGCACTTCAAGAAGGTCTGGGGTTTCAGCCAGGTGTTTGATCTTTCCGAAATCTACCCTGTGATTCATTTTTGTTGAGGACATACGCAAAAACCGGTTTTAAAAAGATTCAGGACGTACAAATCACTTTCGGACTCTCATTTCAGAAAAAATGAAAGCCGGTGGAAATCAACTAATTGAACATGATTTGGGACGTCAAAATTTGTTTGGCCAAAATAAAGGATGGCAAAGGTAAGGAATTATACTTCACGAACAAGAAAAGTTTGCCAACAAAAATCTGGCCATTAATAACTTGGAGCGATGGCTGGCGGCCATTTTTCCGACTCTTTATGGATATGGAATTTGGTAATACGAATGGATGCGGCCGGTTGTTCGAATTGGGATATTGCTCTTAAAAAAAGGCTCAGTGGTGTTGAAAAGGACGAACAATTGTTAGAAAAAAACATCAATAAATCATCTTTTTCACATTAAGGAGGCTTGCCCAGGCTATAGCTTAGTTATAAATGAAGTGGCAACAATTTGTAAAAGACTATTTGACATTCACCCGTAAAGAAAGGATTGCTGTAATGGTATTTGTCTTGCTTATTTTGGTCACTTTTATTCTCCCCAAGATCGTAAGAAATACAAGTGACAACCAGTTAGTAAACACAGATACCGCCTGGATCGCTGCTTTGAAAAAACTTGAAGTAAGAGAATCACAAAGTGATGATCAGAAAAACTATAAACGGGAAGATGAAAATAAAAACTTTGCTTATCAATATGATCGCACCGTTGACAAATCGCCCGCCGCTGCTACCCTGTTCTATTTTGATCCCAACACAGTTGATCAACAAGGTTGGGAAAAGTTGGGGCTAAAGGATAAAACCATCCATACTATTCAGAACTATCTAAGCAAGGGAGGTCATTTTAATAAAGCAGAGGATTTGAAAAAAATATATGGTCTTCCGTCGAAGGACTATATAAGATTAGAACCGTTTGTTAAAATTGAAACTATCACGACGCATGAAAAGCCAGCTGAATTTGTAAAAAAAGAAAATGAACCAATGAGTTTTTCCTATAAGACAATAGACATCAATACAGCCGACACTTCGGCGTTCATTTCTTTGCCCGGTATCGGTGGCAAGCTCGCAACAAGAATTGTAACCTTCAGGGAAAAATTAGGCGGCTTTTATTCTATCAACCAAATTGGAGAAACATATGGCTTGCCTGATTCTTCATTTCAAAGGATCAAACAATATTTAAACCCTGGAAACGCCGTAGTGAAAAAGATCAACATTAATACAGCGACGCTAGATGAACTAAAAGTTCATCCTTATATCAAATACAGTGTAGCCAACCCAATAGTTTCCTATCGGAATGAACATGGCCCTTTTTCTAAATTGGAAGATATTAGAAAAGTGATGGCCGTAACCGACGATATCTACAAAAAAATACTTCCCTACTTAACTGTGTCAGATTAATTGCTTTGCACGAGAATCAGATAAACGATATAAAGCTTCGTATCTATAAGAGGGAATACGTCGACAACAATTTCAAATCGGCCTTTGGAAAACTTCCATCCATACCTGCTGCAGTAAAGATCTGAATTTTTGTATTGCGATATAGCGAACGTCGGGTCAATTGCTGCTTCAATCTTTTTTTTCCATCTGTCGGCCAATTTCCTGGCTTTACGTAACCCAAGCGAATCTGCAATAACAGTTTCGTAAACAAAAGTCTTGCCTCCTGAATAAAATATGCGGTTCCTAAAAGTTCCTTCAACTTGAATGGTTACAGAAAAATAGCGATTGTGCGGAACATGGAACGCCGGAGATTCATCACCCCGGAATATTGCAAATCCGTTAGCCGAATCTGCGATGAGCGCTGTTATTTGGCCGGCAAAATTTGATTGCGCTGGTAGGACGAAATTGATAAAGAGACAGGCAATCAGGAAAAATCCTTTCACATGGTTGTTTGTTCTAAATTAATAAATGTCATGTTATCGTTATAACAAAAAACCCTCCGAATTTCGGAGGGTTGAAAATAGTATTCAGTAAAGAATTAAGCAATCTCAACATCAGCACCCGCTTCTTTCAGCTTGTTAGCAATCTCTTCAGCTTCTGCTTTAGAAACGCCTTCTTTGATGTTCTTCGGTGCGCCATCAACCATGTCTTTTGCTTCTTTCAAACCAAGACCAGTTAATTCTTTAACGATCTTCACAACGTTCAATTTAGATGCACCACCGCTCTTCAATACAACATTGAATGCAGTTTTTTCTTCAGCAGCAGCTGCTTCGCCACCACCACCGCCAGATACAACGACTGCTGCAGCTGCGGGTTCGATACCATATTCTGATTTTAAGAAATCAGCTAATTCCTGTACTTCTTTTACTGTTAAGCTTACTAAATTTTCAGCTAATGCTTTTACGTCTGCCATTTGATTTAAATTTTTACCGACTTCATATTCGCCTCAGCGAATCCGCCGGTGGTTTTAAAAAAATTTGCCTTTATTTATTCCGGACAAGATCCGGATCGACCCTCAGGCCTGGGTATAATATTCCAATAATGAATTATTCTTCTGTTGGTTTTGCTGCAGTATCATCTGCGGGTTGTGCAGGTGCTTCTGCCGCAGGTTTTTCTTCTGCAACAGTTTTTGTTTCGGCTGCCACCGGAGCCTTAGTTTCTTCTGCCGCAGCTGCTTTCGTTTCCTTTTCAACCGGAGCTACATCTGCACCTGATGCCTTCTTTTCAGCATGATTCAATAAAGCAGCAATAACTCTTTTTGCAGGTGATTGTAACAATCCGATCACTTCACCAATCAGTTCATTCTTCGTCTTGATCTTGGTTAATGCCACCAACTGGTCATTACCCATATATACATCACCATTGATGAATGCCGCTTTCAATACCGGCTTTTCACCATTACTTTCCTTACGAAAAGAGCTGATGATCAAAGCAGGGTCCTTTGGATTTTCAGAAAACATCAACGCAGTCACCTTATGTAACGAATCATACACCCCTGCATATTTTGCACTATCGATAGACTCCAACGCTTTTTTGATAAGTGTATTCTTAGCCACTTTCATTTCTACCTGTTTGCTGAAACAAGCACGACGCAATTTGCCCACTTGCTCAACAGTCAGTGATTCTGTATCGGCTACATAGAAGTTGGTGTATTGAGAGAACTTGCCTTTCAACACTTCTATCACTTCGTTTTTTTGTTCTTTAGTCATCTTTTTAAGATTTATCGGTCTGGCCGCTTAGCGACCTCTAATTAGATTTAATCAGGCTGTTTAGCGGCCTGACCGCTTATCAATGAACAAATGCTTTTGCGTCAATTGCAATACCAGGGCTCATTGAGCTGGCCATGCTGATACCCTTTACATAAGTACCTTTTGCAGAAGAAGGTTTTGCTTTCAAAATTGCATTGATCAGCTCCTGGCTATTCTCTGCAATTTTTTCCGGAGCAAAACTTACACGGCCGATAGACGCATGAATGATCCCTACTTTATCAACCTTGAAAGCGATCTTACCACCTTTTACATCGCTGATAGCACCTGCTACATCATTGGTTACAGTTCCTGTTTTGGGATTCGGCATCAGGTTACGTGGCCCTAATACTTTACCCAACTTACCGATCTTAGGCATCACTGAAGGAGTGGCAATGATCACATCAACTCCAACCCAACCCCCTTCGATCTTTGTTACAAATTCATCTAAGCCTACAAAGTCAGCACCTGCCGCTTTTGCTTCAGCTTCTTTATCAGGCGTACAAAGTACCAATACTGATTTTGATTTACCGGTACCATGCGGTAATGTAACGGTACCGCGGATCGCCTGGTCAGCTTTTTTTGGATCCACACCCAAACGGATATGGAGGTCAACTGACGCATCAAACTTTGCGGTGTTGATCTGTTTCACCAAAGCAGATGCATCTTTTAATGAATAAGACTTATTCTTATCGATTTTAGCCTCGGCTAGTTTTCTTTTTTTACTGATGAATGCCATTGTAATTCGTTTTTGAATTATCCCGGAAGGCCGGGACACTGATTAATTTTTGTCCCAGGGAGCTTTACCGTCTACATTTAAACCCATACTGCGGGCGGTGCCTGCTACCATTTTCATGGCGCTTTCAATAGTAAAGCAGTTCAGGTCGGGCATCTTGTCTTTTGCAATAGCCTCGATCTGATTCCAGTTTACCTTACCCACCTTGTTACGATTGCTCTCTTTGGAACCTTTCTGAATTTTTGCGGCTTCCAGTAACTGAACAGCAGCCGGAGGAGTTTTGATAACAAAATCAAAACTTTTATCAGTATAAACAGTGATTAATACAGGGAGCGTTTTTCCCATTCTGTCCTGTGTTCTTGCATTGAACTGTTTGCAGAATTCCATGATGTTGATACCCTTGGAACCTAATGCAGGACCTATCGGAGGTGCAGGATTGGCCTGGCCACCCTTGCACTGAAGCTTAACAAAGCCAGAGACTTCTTTTGCCATTTTTAAATCTTTTTTGGTGATAGCGTCCGCCAGCCGGCGGACTCCCAAATTCCCTCCCGACTTTTAAGGGTCGAGAAATAAAGAACTAATTGGGGCGGCAAAGATAAGGGTGAGAAACGAATTTTTGAAGCTTTTGCGGAATTATTTTGCCAGCTTCGGCCTTTCATGGCATCGCCTGTGGAGCCTGCCCAGAGAGTAGCGAAGGGTCACTCACTTCATCGTTCCGTTTTCAGGGCGTCCGGAGATATCAATTAGGATTTTTTCTTTTTCTTATTCCACTTTTTGAAGTCAAGGTAGTCGAGGAAATAAATCACTTTCAGCGATAAATTATTATTCTGGTCCGCCTCCGTTGCGTCACCCAGGTTTTTGAAATAATTCCTTTCCACAACATCGCCGTATGTAAACCCTGCATCCTTCCATACAACATTCAAAAAGCTTCCGGGTGCAAACTGCCAGGTATAAATCATATCGACATTAAAGTAGTTTACATTCTGGTTACGGTTTGTAGTATAAGTTGTATTCTTTACCATGTCCCCATTTTCAAGCAAGGTGAAGAATTCTTTATACTCTACCTTACTCCAATAATGCCTGACCCGCAAATTCACTCCCATCCTTGAATTAAAGTTGTACTTAAAGTTCAACTGGTTTTCAATAGTGCCCCTGTCGCGGCGGCCAAAGATGATATCCGTGCCACTAAAGGCAGCAAAGCCCACATTGTTTCTCTGTGGTTCTGCATTTAACCGGTGAGTCACGGAGAATTTGTCGCTGAACCGAAAACTCTGGTTAAAACTGAGCATGTATCGCTTACTATCAAAAAGACTTCTTTTGATCATCAATAGCTCCAGGTATAAACTGTATTTCTTCGTTCTGTTTGTTTCAACCCATGCATCCACGAACCAATCGGTCCAACCTTTAAAGAACCTTCCCGCCATCCTGGGTTCATTAAAATCATTGAACTGCGGTTCATATCCGAACAATGCACCGACAAACCAAAGATTTTTCAATTGACCATTTGCATTTACATTGATCATTGAAGACCGGTATCCCGGAAGCTTTGCATTATTTTTATCATAGACACCGGCAAGGTTGCGTGAATAATAGGCATTAAAGTTCAGACGGATATTGTTGTACCAACTGGTAGGTTTTACCCAACGATATCCCATCCACAGTGAATGATCAACAAAATTGTTGAAGGTGAAATAACCAAGATCGTTGCTATTGAATTTGGTGTCGGTAAGCTCCTGCGAAAGGTCAAAATTGAAACGGCCACTTCTTTTTCCGAATGAAAACTTGTGGCTATAACCGCTTTTTGTACTGCCATCGGGATTAAAACCTATTAAACGGCTATTCGCAATCTTACCGCTTACGTTCCAGGTATTGCTTTTGTCATAAAAGCTGAAAAGACCCGCTGTTACATTGGCATCATAGTCCCTTCCGCTTCGCCATACATTTGTGTTTACCAATGAAACACTGGAATTATTTTTAAGCGTTTGATCCAATACAAATACATTGAAGTTTGTCAAAGGATCGATCATCACCTTTCGCTGTTCCTTTGTGTTACTATTTTCAAGTGTAGCATAACTATTATTTGTTATAGCATTCAATACACCGATACCAAGGCCGCCGGAAGTTCTTCCGGATAATTTCGTCGCGTTGATAAGTTTTGCTTCTAATGGTTCCTTCACGGCGGCTTCATTTGCTCCAAGATATTCATTAGTTGAATGGAGATTTATCTGGTCGATACCAATTCGCCTGGAAAAAAATAAATTTCCTTTGCTAAATAATTCTGTTCCTTCTGTAAAGAAAGGACGATTCTCATTGTATTTTACTTCGAAAGGTGTAAGATTCAGAACCCTGTTATCACTTTGCACCTGCCCAAAATCAGGTATAACTGTCATATCAAGCGTAAAGGCCTGGTTGATCCCGTACTTCACATCCATTCCGCCATTTATCTGCCCCGTCCAATTTTTTACTCCGTCTTGTTTGTAGGGATAATGATTGCCATACACAGAAAAATAAGGAGAGAACTGAAGTCGCACGGGTGGTTTGATATTGGTAATACCGGTCCATAGTCCTTCTTGTGAAAGAAACCCTCTTACATTCACATCGATCGGGTTCCAGGTATATTGCTGATCGGTCTTCCTTCTTCGTCTCGTAATATTCATTCCCCAATTCTGTACTTCTTTTTTTCCAAAGCGAATGGCCGAATAAGGTATGAACATTTCAAAGGTCCATCCATCATTATGAATAACAGCGCCGCTTGCCCATACTGAGTTCCATGAAAAATCTTCGCTGCTACCATTTGTTATCGCTTCATTCATTTTTGAATCCCATTGCTCATTCAATGGTGTAACAAAGTATTCAAAACCGTTTATCTTGTCGGTATATGTATCCAGGATAAGCCCTACATAATCATTGGTACCAAAACCATCCCTGCCCACCAGTTCACTTGCGATACTGTCTTTGGTACGCTCATGACAATAGCCCCCGAAATAGATACCCGCATCATCATACATCAGCCACATCTCGGTCCTGTTTTCAAATGATTCTTTCTTGCCCGGTGTGGGGCGAAACTCTATCATGTCGGTCATCAATGCTGCATCCTTCCATGCCTCATCATTCAACAGGCCATCGATCTTTACTTTTTGATTTGTCCTTTTAGCAGGTAATTGCCTTGGATTGATTGTTTGAGAAAATACATATCCGGCGCAGAAAAATGCAAAGGAAACTGATAGGAAAAGTTTTCTCGACATACGAAGGGGTTATGGTTTACACTAACATGAACGGCCGATACGAAGATATACGTATGGGCAGGTGAGAATGTTACCGTTTATCAAAACATTTATTCCTGGCAGAAACGTAATCGTGTTTTTAATAAAGCGTTAACAGCAAATAAAAAAAACCATTCGTAATCATACGAATGGTTTCAAAAATCTTAATGGAGAACACTTAACTGATCTTTTCTACCTGCATATAGTTCAATTCAACAGGCGTAGAACGACCGAATATTTTTACTGTAACTTTTAATTTTTTCTTTTCATCATTCACTTCTTCTATTACCCCGTTAAAATCATTGAAGGGTCCTTCAATGATCTTGATCGTTTCACCAACAATAAACGGCTCGCTCATGCTGACGCCGCCTGTTTCGGCCATCTCATCCATTTTACCCAGCATCTTATTCACTTCAGCTTTGCGCAAAGCGATCGGGTTTTCTTTACCAAGAAAATGAATAACACTGTTGGTGTTCTTAATGGTGTCGCGGAGATCGTCACTTAATTTACCATCTATTATCTCTACCATTACATAACCCGGATAATAGTTACGTTCACGCATTACTTTTTTACCGTTCTGCACTTTATACACTTTCTCAACCGGTAAAAAAACCTGCTTTACTACTTCGCTCCATCCGCCACGGGAAATTTCTTTATCAAGGTATTCTTTCACCTTGCGTTCTTTTCCGCTTACCACACGCAACACAAACCATTTGGATTCCTGTTGTTGCGGATTATCCGTATTCGTTGTTGTAGTTACTTCAGTCATTAATGAAATAGTTTATCGTAAATGAATTTCAAAGCACCACCGGCAGCAAAATCCATCAATGATACAAGGGCGGTAATCACCAGTGTCGCCACCAATACGATCATTGTTGATTGCTGAAGCTGTGTCCAGGTAGGCCAGGTCACTTTTTCTGTCAACTCTTTGTATGACTCTCTGAAATAAGTTGTGATCTTGTTCATGTTTTTTTAGGTTCAAAAGTTCAAGGTTCAAAGGTGTAAGGTTAACCCTACAATTGGGAACAACGTTGAACTTTTAAACGTTGAACCTTTGAACCTTCAAAAGCACGGGCGGAGAGATTCGAACTCCCATCAACGGTTTTGGAGACCGCTATTCTGCCATTGAACTACGCCCGTTTAGAAGAGCTATTAACTGTTAGCTATGAGCTACCAGTTAAAAAAACTTTCCCTTAAGAAAGCTAAAAGCTATTCCGTGTTACCGAAACAGCTTTTAGCAATATGTTGCAAAGATATTATCTTTTGCCAAGCTTCACAAGACTCCTAGCTAAAAGCTAATAGCCTGCAGCTTCTCTGCCTTACTTCAAAATTTCAGTCACCTGTCCGGCACCTACCGTACGACCACCTTCACGAATCGCGAATTTCAAACCTTTTTCCATCGCGATCGGCTGGATCAGTTTCACAGTCAATGAAGTGTTATCACCAGGCATCACCATTTCAGTTCCTGCTGCCAATTCTACTTCACCAGTTACGTCCGTTGTACGGAAATAGAACTGGGGACGATATTTATTGAAGAACGGAGTATGACGACCACCTTCTTCTTTGCTCAGTACGTATACTTCACATTTGAATTCAGTATGCGGAGTGATAGACCCTGGTTTGCAGATTACCATGCCACGACGGATCTGTGTTTTTTCAATACCACGCAACAACAGACCAGCATTGTCACCAGCTTCCCCTTCATCCAACAACTTGCGGAACATTTCGACACCTGTGCAAGTTGAAGCCAAAGGTTTTTCGATCAAACCAACGATCTCAACAGCTTCACCTACTTTGATACGACCTCTTTCGATACGACCGGTAGCAACAGTACCACGACCCGTAATAGAGAAAACGTCTTCAACTGACATAAGGAATGGCAGATCAACCGGGCGTGGAGGCAATGGAATAAAATCATCAACGGCATCCATCAGTTGCTCAACACCTTTCACCCATTTTTCATCACCAGCTAATGCGCCGGTAGCAGAACCCTGGATGATCGGAGTATTCGCACCATCAAAACCGTAGAAGGTCAAAAGATCACGAATTTCCATTTCAACGAGATCAAGCAACTCAGGATCGTCAACCAAATCAACTTTATTCATGAATACAACAATCTTAGGTACACCAACCTGGCGTGCCAACAGGATGTGCTCCTTTGTTTGTGGCATAGGACCATCGGTAGCCGCAACCACCAGAATAGCACCGTCCATCTGGGCAGCACCCGTGATCATATTCTTAACATAGTCGGCGTGACCCGGGCAATCAACGTGAGCGTAGTGACGTTTAGCTGTCTGGTACTCTACGTGAGCAGTATTGATCGTGATACCACGTTCTTTTTCTTCAGGCGCAGCATCAATTTCATCATACTTCTTTGCCGTTGCCATACCCTTCTTTGCAAGAATTGTAGTAATGGCCGCAGTCAAAGTTGTTTTGCCATGGTCAATGTGACCAATGGTACCAACGTTAACGTGTGGTTTGTCCCTTTTGAAGGTCTCTTTAGTTGCCATTGTTATCGGTTTTTAGATTGTGTTTTATCAATTTTTGTTTTATACTAGATACTGGATGCCAGATATTGGATACTAGACACCAGACTCCAATTCGATATTCGTATTCTAATTATCCCCGGACCCTTTGCCAGCATCGAACAGCCAGCATCCAGTATCCAGTTTTGAGCCGTTAAAGGGAATTGAACCCTTGACCTCTTCCTTACCAAGGAAGTGCTCTACCACTGAGCTACAACGGCGTTGCAGTCAGCAGTCACCAGTTGGCAGCTCACAGTCGGCACTCCGATAAATCAAGTCCTCACTCACAAGGCGGGCAGACTGCAGACTGACGACTGCAGACTGTCAACTGAAAAGAGCGGAAGACGAGGCTCGAACTCGCCACCTATAGCTTGGAAGGCTATCGCTCTACCAAATGAGCTACTTCCGCATTTAATTTGAAATTTAAGATTTCAAATCTCAACTTTTAAAGAACTGTGGGCAGAGAAGGATTCGAACCTCCGTACTCCGAAGAGAACAGATTTACAGTCTGTCGCCTTTAGCCACTCGGCCATCTGCCCAACTATATCGCGTCAGACGGAGACCGTCAGACGCAGATGAGCCGAAGAAGGGAGTCGAACCCCCGACCTACTGATTACAAATCAGTTGCTCTACCAACTGAGCTACTTCGGCTTATTTCAAAAATCGTGTATCTCCTTTATACAACTCATCTTTTTGCCATATCAGCCGGTTGCATAACGAAAAAGACAATAAAGAACTACCCCCAATTTTTGGGAAGGCAAAGGTAAGGGAAATTGAATACCGTAAAAATTTTGGCTGGAGAATTTTATCTTGAAAATGAAGAAATAAAAAATCCCGACGGTATCGTCGGGATTAAATTTTTTACGCTGCTTGTTTTTGTTTTTTTCTTTTTATCTGGGTGACGATGGAATCAAATGCATCGTCAAAAGATTCTTCAAATGATTTACTGGTTGATTTAACAAAAAAATCGTGTCTGGGTACGTGTACTCTGATCTCTGCGATCTTGTCCTTGATTGTATGAACGACATTGTCGAGCTTCAGAAACACACTTACTTTGATGATGCGGTCATGAAAGGTAGCGAGCTTGTCGAGTTTACGATTTATATACTCTACTAACCTTGTGTCCGCATCAAAGCGAACTGTTTGAATGTTTACATTCATAATCGTGAGATTTTAAACAGTGAAACAATAAATAAAAGAGCTTAAAGTTGGTTAAAGTCCGGGGAGAACTTCTTGTATGAAATTACACTAATAATAATTTATATCAAATAAAAAGAACTCAATTTTTTATTGCCCTAAGTGGAAAATATTATGCCTTTGGATGCGCCTTTTTGTAAACATTTTTCAACTTTTCTATCGAATTATGTGTATACACCTGCGTAGATGCAAGGCTGCTGTGCCCGAGTAATTCTTTCACGGCATTCAGATCCGCTCCGCTGTTCATCAAATGAGTGGCAAACGTATGACGTAACACGTGGGGGCTCTTTTTATCTAAGGTGGCCGCATCGCCGAGATATTTCCTGACTAACAAATAAGCATACTTCGGATACAATTTCTTACCTTTTTCTGTTACCAGCAGGACATCTTCTGTCTTTTCAAATTCCTTTTTCTTTAATTGCCGGTAATCCTCAATATTCCGTATCAACTCTTTGCTGACGGGAATGATCCTTTCTTTATTACCCTTGCCCAATACCTTGATCTGTGATCTTGACGGGTCAAGCTGTTTTTCCCTGAGATTTAATAATTCGCTTATCCGCATCCCGGTACTATACAGAAGAACGATAAGCATTTTTGCATTCAGCGTTTTCCAGTCTTCTGTTGCCCCTGATAACGTCTTCATTAATTCTTTGGTATCCTGTTCTTTTACAAAAACGGGCAAGCGTTTGGCGTTTTTTGGGGCGATCACTTTTACCATCGGCGATACGTCCATTTTACCCGTTCGCATCTGATGCTTAAAGAAAGAACGCAGCGTAGATATTTTCCTGTTCAGCGATTTCGAGGTCAATCCTTTTGCTTTGAGATCAGCGAGCCAGCCACGAACAAATCCATGACTGATATCTTTCAGCAGCATGCCGCCATACTGCTTATTAATGTAATTGTCAAAATCTCTAAGGTCGGTTTCGTAAGAAATGATCGTATGAGGCGAATACCTTTTTTCATATTTAAGGTAATCAAGAAAGGATTGGATATCGGGGCGGGCCAGTGCAGACATAAACTTTAATTAAGCTACGTCAATATTAAACAAAAAAAGATAGCTGCCCCGATGTATACCGGGACAGCTATTTTCAATATTATAAATTCAGTTATTAACTTTCGATCTTGCCGCTGGCGATCTTCTGCTTATAGATCGCTTTGAGTACCTGGCCACGGCGCCTTACCGAAGGCTTGGTGAAGCTTTGGCGCTCACGCAACTGGAGAAGCACTTTTGATTTCTCAAATTTCTTCTTGTACTTTTTCAGCGCTTTGTCTATGTTTTCGCAATCTTTTGAATCTATGATCAGCATGTTGTTATACCTCCCCTGGTATTTTTTTTATCCCGTTCCGAACCATTCGGAATTTCGGGACGGCAAAGATAGAGGGAAAACTTCAAAGTTTGAAACGTTGGCCAATCAAAAGTTTTTCAGCACTCATTCAAATCGTAAACGAGTAATTTGCGGGTATGTTTACCGGTATTATCGAAACGATAGCGACAGTTAAAGAGGTCATTTCCAATTGCTCCAATAAAACATTTTGGTTGGCTTCGCCTTTATCTTCGGAATTCAAAGTTGATCAAAGCGTGAGTCACAGCGGTGTGTGCCTGACCGTCGAAGAGGTGAAAAATGATCTCCACAGGGTGACGGCCATCGACGAAACGCTTCAAAAGACCAATCTGGGCGCCTGGCAAACCGGGACGATCGTAAATATTGAGCGTTCACTTTTATTAAGCAGCCGCCTGGATGGCCATTTTGTACAGGGCCATGCAGACACCACAGCCGTTTGCACGAAGCGCACCGAAAAGGAAGGAAGTTGGGAGTTTGAATTTGAGTTTCCCAAAAAATTTGCGCCCCTCATAATAGAAAAAGGCTCGATCTGTGTAAACGGGATCAGTCTGACTGCATTTAACGTCAAGAAAAAGAGGTTTACCGTTGCCATTATTCCATTCACTTTTGAACATACAAACATTAACGGGGTAAACCGCGGCGATGCAGTAAATCTCGAGTTCGATATACTGGGCAAATATCTCCTTCGTAGAGTTACTAGTGAATAATTACTATCGAATACTACGGATTGCTACCTACAGATTATCCTGATAATGTTTAATCTTTACAGCAGTTAGTCCAATATCCGTAACGAAAAACGTACCCATGAATCCTACGACTTCCACCAGGTCGTATTATCCCGCCTTAGATGGCTTACGTGGCATTGCAATCATTTTAGTGATCTGCTGTCACAATCTTAACTTTCTTCCTCACTTCGAACTAGGTTGGGTAGGCGTTGACCTGTTTTTTGTTTTATCCGGATTTTTAATCACTGACATTTTATTAAAGGCAAGAGAAGAAAAAAATTTCCTTCAAAATTTCTTTCTACGACGCATATTAAAAATATTCCCGTTATACTATGGGGTGCTGTTGGTTTTCTTTATTGCGGCCCCCTTTTTTCAGGGCCTGGCCGTGCAATATCAATACTACAACCAGGATCAGCCGATGTCGTGGCTGCATTTGCAAAACTGGCTATACATCACTCATGAAAAACCGACGGACCTGATGCCCATGGGTCATTTCTGGTCCTTATCCGTGGAAGAGCAGTTTTATTTGTTTTGGCCATTCATTGTTTTTGTAGTGCATAGCACCCGTCGTCTTAAACATATCGTATACACAGTTCTTATCGTTTGTATTTTCTCCCGCTTGTCGTCATGGCTATCCTTTGGCAACGGATATTTTAATTTTCATTTTCAATACATGACAAGACTTGACGGTCTTTGCATTGGAAGCCTGATCGCTATCTGGCGATTCAGTTCATACGAACAGGCAAAAAAGAACCTTCTTCGGCTTGCAGCTGTTGTATTAAGTATCCAACTGATCTTATTTATCGTTTCAAGAACAATATTTACCCCCCTTCCCCATTTCAGGTTCATCGGGTATACCACGATTGCAGCACTGTTCGGTATCATCGTTTATTTTGCGATTGAAAAAAGAACTGTTTATTCAAAGCTGTTGCTCGAAAACTCTTTGATGAGATATACAGGCAAGATATCCTACGGCCTTTATGTCTATCACATGCCGGTCCTGGTCCTTTTCAAGATCTATCTTCTTGACAAGGTCATAAGCTACGGCTATAGTTACAATAGTGCGTATATCACTATTTCCTTAGCCGCACTGGCAATCACTGTTCTGATGGCCATGGCCAGTTACCATTTCTTTGAAAAGAAGATACTGGTCCTTAAAGATATTGTTACTGCCGATGGGTTCTTTGAACGGGCCTGGCGACGGGTTGTGTTATTTTTCAATCCATCCTCTGCAAGGCAATAACGAAGTTCAGCCGGTATTTCGATTATATTTGCGAAAACTTGCACTGAATTGCTTAAGCAAACGAAAGCTTCTTCTTTTTTCCATACTTATACAAACGAAATCATTCTCGCCTGCTGCTGGTTTGCCGTACAAGCTCTCCTGTTTTATCAACACGGTATCGTTACAGAATTGGAAGCAAGTAAGTATGTGGTAGAAGCAGACAATATCATTCAATCAGGAACAGTCAGCTCGCCAAATTTCTGGTTATACTCGACGCAAATCTTTTTGATCGCTTTGGCAAAAAAATTACACACGGGTTTTATTTCGGTGGCGATCGTCCAATGGTTTTTTAATGGTCTTGCTACGTGGGCCCTATACAAATTCTCAACGCGTTTGAGCAATAAGCTCACGGGATTAGTTATAAGTCTGGTCTTCGTATTTACTATTCCCTTACAAACCTTTAATTTTTTCCTGCAGACAGAATCGCTGTTTTACAGCTTTACCATCTTATTCAGCTGTTATTTACTAAGTCTGCAAAAACTAACATGGAAAAATTTTCTTGTCATTTTCTTATTCCTTGTGGTGATAACTTTTACAAGGCCAACAGGTCTCCTTTGGGTACCCTGTGCCTTTCTTTATCTATTCTTCCGTTTTTTTAAAAATTTTACCGTCGCACTTAAGATCGGTGTCACTGCGGCTGCATCGATCGGTTTTTTATTTTTGTTGAACGCTGCACTGGGAAGTGGTGGCGAACTTGATTTTATGTTGCCTTTCCGCGACGAAAGAATTATCTGCGGAGTTCCAACACTCCCTCATTTCGTTACCATCAAAACGGCTGACAATCCTAATTCAGTTTTCGGGCTCGTTTACTATATCACACATAATTTTGATCAGTTCACAAGACTTGCATGGCTCCGTTCCAAAGCATTTTGGGGATTGGGCAGAGACTACTACAGCAATGGTCACAATATCTACCTCGGTGCTTATTTTTATCCGGCTTATTTATTGATGCTGTTAAGTATGGTGAACTGGGTAAAGCAAAATAAATGTTTACTGCTTTATTGCTCCTCGCTCATATTTATTACGTGGGGCTCTGTTATTTTAACCTGCGACGACTGGCACAATCGTTTTTTTCTAAGCGTAGTTCCTTACATTTATATATTGGCGATACCCGCTGTAAAAAAAATTACAGATAAAATAAAATTTAATGCAAGCGAAAGACCTGGTCAGCCCGGCGATATTTGATAGAGCTTATTCAGGAGAGTTGTATAATTCTTTTTGTACAAATAAACCTATTCGTCATTTGGTGATCGATAATTTCCTGCAAAAAGATATTGCTGATTCCATCTATGCTCATTTTCCCTCGATGGAAGAAATGAATACACATTACAAAGGCATCAATGAAAAAAAAGCGGAGCATTCCAATTTCAGCAGTCTTCATGAATCATTTGAACAACTGCACCAGGAGCTTTCTTCTCCCAAAATAACAAACTGGCTAAAGACCGTCACCGGCATTGATTCACTGGAAACTATTAATGACAGGCTCGGTTATGGCCTTCACCAGGGCGCCAATAACAGTTTTCTAGATATTCATATTGACTATAATGTTCATCCCATAAAAAAATTGTATCGCAAGCTTAACCTGATCCTCTTCTTTAACGAACAATGGCAGCAGGATTGGGGTGGCCACCTGGAACTATGGGATGCAGATGTGAAAAACTGTATTCAAAGTATACCGCCGGTGTTTAATCGCTGTGTCATCTTTGAATGTTCCAATATTTCTTATCATGGATATAGCAAGATAAAAGTGCCCGAGGGGGTGACGAGAAAATCCTGCTATCAATATTACTTTATTCCCCTGTCGGATAATATCTCCTTTCATGATACGATCTTCAAACCAAGGCCACAAGAATCCGCCATTAAAAAGATAGGCACCTATTCAAAGGACTTTATAAAAAATACAGGCAAAAAAGTTTTGTTGAAATTAGGGTTGAAGAAATTCCTGAAATAACTGCATAGTTTATCAATTTGAAAATTATTAGGATCAATAAAAAAGCTGCCCTGTTTGTCAGGGCAGCTTTTACGATCAATAATTTTATACGGGCTTATCGCATCAGGTACATCTTACCATAGCCTTTGTTAAAGTACTTATCGGTTTCATCACCGTCAGCTTTGAACTTATCAAGCGATTTACCATTCAGGTTCGTGATCACTCTGTATAAATAAATACCATTTGCCAGTTTCTGACCATATTGGTCCGTACCATCCCATTTAAACTCGGTGATGTTACGTCCAACATGTAAGGGCCCCAGTTCATCTTTCGTAATGTCTCTTACTATCTTACCCGTGATCGTCATGATCTGGATCCTGATATTCTGCGGCACTTCACTGCCCGTGATGTAAAACACAAACGCCGTTGAAGTAGTGAATGGATTCGGATAATTAAGCAGGTTAGAGATCATTGGCTTGTTGATCACCTGGAAACCGACCCTGTATTCAATATTGCCGGCAGTATTCTCACTGCGGTCCTTGCCGGTTACTATTAACTCATAATCTCCATCTTTTGCAAAATAAGGTTTGAAATTAATAGTAGCGGTATTGTCCGGGTTAGGCGCCTGGCCCGCGGGAGTAAATTTCAATGTGTCGTTATTGAAAAAGAACCTGCGTAAGCTTCCATCGGGGTATCTAACGTGCAGGGTAAGCAATGTTGTATCATTCAGGATCATCCATTTTGCCTCATCTTTCAATTTCACAATAATATCCGGCTTAGAGGAGATGATGTCGTGATTCAGGATATGCACTCCGTCAAAAGTCACGTCCAGCAAAGGATGCAGGCTATCGGGCTTCACATATAAACTACGGAAAGCAAAATTATTGAACGTGTGCTGCTCAACCTGGTCGTTATCGGGGTTGAAGTTTACAAATATTGTATTATTGCCCGATAGCGATTCCGTTGTTATATGCACATCAAGATGAACGGTGTCATTGGGAGCAACGGTTGTCAATTTCTTCAACCGGTAAGGAATAATATTCTGGTGATTGTTTTTATCAGTGATTGAAAACTTCACCAATATGCTGTCGAAATCAACTTTGCTGATGTTCTTAAATCCGATACCGAAATCAACAGGCTCGCCAACTTCTACCACATCTTTGGAAGTGAAGTATAAATTGGGAGCGATAGCGCCTTCAGGAACCGGGTCATAAGTCAATCGCCAGTACCTTAATTGATAAGGCGTGAGCTTGACCGAATCCTGGTTTCGCATTTTCAGTTTCAGGAAAGGATACTGATGTGCATCGATTGATGAAATATCGTAATCCTGTTGTGAGGTACTTAAGTTTTGTATCAATAGCGTTTCAACGCCCACGTTGTTGACTCCATATACATTCACTTCGGCCCGGTCAGCCGCAACCGCGTCCAGAGTGCTTCCTCTCCAATGAAGCTGCTTCCAGCCTTTGGCGGGCCCAAATGCAGGTGAAGTGATAAAGCCTAATGTGTCCGGCGTATTTAAATCGATCGATGAAGTGATGGCATCATATATTCCCTCACTAAATGTGACCCTTGGTGTAAAAGTTGCGCTCCTGTTTTTGCGGTAAACAAATATAAAGGCCCTTGACCTGTTGAATGAGTCGATCGTAGTAATGCCCTGGGCAAGGAAACGGTGATACATGGAATTGCCTGAACCAAGGTAACTGGTATCTCCCATCCATGTACTGGCATATGTATTCGCTAATGTCGGGAACTGATCAGTATAGTAAGAACAGTTTCGAACTACTACGTAATAGCCGTCCGGTATGGCATCCATGAACTGAACTATTTTCCTTCTTTTATTGGTATCTGCAATGTTGAATTGAAAATTCCATACCCTGTCCCAGTCACAAACAGGGTCGCTGCCGTACTGACCCGGGCTGGTACTTGGATCGGTATTGTACCAGGCCTGCAACGAAACAGGATCAAGCACATTAAATACAACATTTTGCACTCCACAAACACTTCGTATTTGATCATTCCCATCAATGGCAACGGAGAAGCCCGCGGCCTGGGTAAAGCCGGTCGGGAAAACACCGCTGCGAACAAAGATGTTCCTGCCCCTGTCACCAAAAGAGAACTTCCTTGTAAATGAGTCAAGACTCATCCGCTCATACTGGCTCTTGAAATGCTGGTAAAGATGTGATTGATTATAACCTGCCTCAGAACCCGGTAAATAAATAAAGGAAGACTTATTCCAAACCAATGAGCCGGATGGTGCAGCCGGAGCTACTCTCCAATAGTAAACCGTACTATCTGTAAACGTAATTCCGGGAGTAAATTCGAACACACCACCCGATGAAGTGATCGTACGTGTAACTTTAAATGGAGAATTAAATAATTCAGTTGTATCCATCTCCATTATATAATCTCTGGATACAGCAAAAGCATTGGCCGACGAAACAACCATCTTGGTATTTTGCTGGCTCACGATGGAGAAATTATAAGGATAGATCGGTCTTGCTTCGTCTTCAATGATGAAAACCTGTTTGGTCACCGAATTATTATTCTCATATAGCTCGTTTACGTCGTTGTCTGGGTCAAGGGTGATGGTGATCTTGTTCAAACCCCGGTCTCTTATTGAATTGATCATAAGATGATCGTAGGTAAGAGAATCGATGTACTGAACGCCGCGTACCCTGTTGCGACGCACCTCAACTACGTTACCGGATGGATCTATACGTTTCATTTCTACCGTAATGCTATCAGCAGGAGCCTTGCCGATATTCATAAAGCTGGCTTTTACTTTAAACTCGCCGTCAGCTACAGAAACAAGAGAAGGTGAAACTTTTACCAATGGATCTTCAATGACATAATCAGGTTTGTCAAAACCATAGACTTTTAAGGCAGGGTCACCATGCAAAGAAAATTGTTCGCATTGGAACCGGGCATAGAAATCATTTTCAGTAGTTATATTAAATACCTGTGCAATCGCCTCGGTCATCTGCTCACCGATGGTAGCACCGTATTTGGTACGGGAAACTGCTGTATAAAACTGGGTGTTGTAGATATCAAGATAGTGTACGATACCAAGGTGCGTGCTGGCCAGAAACGCAACTGATCCCCTTTCCGGAGCCAGAACATATTTTTCAGAAAGCGTTTCCTGTGCAAAGAATCGCTGAACATTAAAATTAAAAAAGTTACCTGCATTACATCCCATCACAACGAAGATCGGGTATTTCCCTGCGTTGGAATAGTTCATGGGATTATCAAGGTTGAACTCGAGTGTACTTGCTGATGAGTGCCCGAAATAGGTCAACATCCCAACCCCGGCATTCAGCAAATTGGTAAGCCTTGTGCTGTTTAATTGCTGAACGGCATCGGCTGAACTTTTAGTAAACAAATTCACATAACCGCCATAGAGCGTATCCGAAATAATAGTTGAATGGCCATTTAATGCAGTTTCCAAAATGGCATTGGTATTATCATCGCTTGCGCCCGTTACATGCACCACATTTTTCATCCATGATTTATCGATGATCGCATTGGATGAGGATGCTCTTGTCTGTTCGTATTGCTGAATTTTATGAAGATATATTGCTACCTCATCAGGAGTGATCGCCGAAATTCTTCCAATAGGTGTTACCGGGGCTGAACTTCCTGTTTCGGCTGTCAATGAATTATCTGATCCCGGGTAACCCCACGTAGGTATCAGTGCCAATTTTTCAATGTCGGGATTACTTTCATTTGGTCTGAATTGATTATAGACAACGCCTTTACCGATGATCAACACGTCTTTCAACGGTGCCGAATAGGTAGCCCTCGCCCATCTTATAAAATTCCGTATTGCCAATGGATGTTTCTTTATACCTGATCCGAATTGATCGGTCAGCTCATCGATCATATACACTTTAGCATTGTATCCGCCTCCCTGCGCTGAACTGCGGTAATTCTTATAATCATTGATCGGGTTAGCGCCATTGGCTCCATTTGTCAACAACGGATGTGTAATGATAAGGAAGTTGCCCTGGTTGGCCGCAAGACCATAGTTCACAAAGTTGCGCTGTTGAAAAGAAGTAACACCTGAAATATTACCCGGCGCTTCACTGACTAAAACCAATTTGCGTTTAAGGGCTGATGGCTGTAATGCGAATTTCAATATTACAGGATTAGTAATATCGGCTACATACCTTTTCCCATTTGTGACATCATATAAAACCGGAGCAGGACCTGTGTAGAAGAATCCTGTTATTTCAAGATAATTACCAGCAGCGTTTGCCGGCAACTCAAAATCAATATTACTGACACTGGCCATATCGAACCGGTGCGGATAAGTAAGTTCAACACTTCCCAGAACCATACGGTCATTGGCATCGGTGCCGATATTGGCAACTTCAATATCAACTATACCGCCGCTTATCTGTGCAATGGTCGCTGGTGCCGCTATTTTTGCATAGTCATAATAGTTAAGTGGCTGCGTATGTATGATTGTGCCGTTTAGTTTTACCCTGATATCTCGGGCATGTACTGCATTTCCTGCGGCATTCACTTTTACAACAGGTTCCGGCGCTCCTGCGCCTGTATATACCTGCAAGCTGCTAGTGCTGTATGTTGCCCAGCCTCCATTTGCAGGAATATCATTGCTTGTCCAACCTTCACCATAATCGTAGGAGGAAGAATAAGTATAGGAATCGCCCACCAATTCAGAACGTCCGGGACTGATCTTATCCCTGTAATACCTGCCAACAGTGTACATGAAATAGGGCTCCGGTGCAAGCGTATTACCCGCAACATCGTTTGTGGTAGGGATTAACCGGGCATTCGTTCCTATTGTATTAACAGTAAGAAAATATGCGGCCGTGTCAGTTTCCAAGCTCCACTTATCAGACAATTGATAATCCGGAATTCGATACATTATGTTGTCAGGCTTTCCGTCATTCATTTCGCCCCAGAATTCAATATAGTCGCTGCCACCCATTGCGCCTGTTTGCACAGAAGTATAAATGGGAACCTGCATTCCGTTTTTCCACAACTGGAAATTCTGAGCAGGTGTAGCACCAAGCCCGATTGATGATAGGGAAGGCTGAGTAATGCGGTATAAACCGGTTGCACCTACCTTGAATTTATAATAGGTCTTTGAGTAATCTATCCACTCATTATTGTATACCTGCGCTTTGGCGGTAAGCGATACAGCAGTTAACAATAAAAGTAAAATTCGTTTCATTGAATAGTAGTTTTATTTGGTACGGATCATTTTTTCTTTTTGTTATTCTTATCACTTACCATGTCAAGTCGTATCGAGAATACATGAGTGAACAAGGGGTTGGATTGATTGGCAAGATTGGTAAAAGCGTAATCGATCGTCACATTCTGGATCTTAAAACCAGCGCCGGCGCTTGGCTGGTATATCCATACTTTCTTTTGGTTAAGCGTATCGCCGTCAGCCAACGCTTTCTGAAAGTTATTAATTCCGGCTCTCAGAAAAAAAACATTATTGACATTCAGCTCAAGCCCGAGCTTGGGATCGGCACTTACAGGATCAGCGCTGACGATCGTATTTCTCTTTCCATCGAAAGTAAGATCAAGATTTGCTTCCGCCAGCAGGCTCGATTTTTTTCCCAGTTTGAAATCATGAGCTACACCCAGCACAAGACGTGGTGCGGTCATTTCGGTTGACTTTACCGGTATCTCGTTATTCGTCAGGTAGAGAACTTCCTTCTCTCTTTCAGTAAAACTAAATGACCACGCATTAAAGGTGGTAGTAATATCACGACCAACAATTCCAAATCGCCAACGATCCTGGATGATCTGCAAACCAGCATCCAACCCAAAACCCCAGGCCTTGGCAAATTTGCCGACACTGCGATGAATAACCTTTGCATTCATACCAAAATGAATATTTCTTTTTGCGCTCTCTTTCCATTTTTGCGCATACGAAAAGAGAAAAGCGTAATCAGCCGACGAAAATGATTGGATGTTGTTATAGTTGATGGAACCATCCGGTTCGACAAGGAACAATGTGTTCATTATATCATCTACTGCAAACCGTAAACCAGTAACTGCAAATGTTCTTTTTTTATTAGCAGAAGGGAATGCGATGCTGGCATAATCGTATTTGCCAATGCCGGCGAAGTATTCGGCGTGCATCAAATTAAGCTGGGGATGATCTTGTACTCCAACCAATGCTGCAGGGTTCCAATATCCGGCTGTTCCGTCGTTTACAGATGCTACCTGGGCGCTTCCCATAGCAAGGCCACGTCCACCTGCACCAATGTTCAAAAATTCATTGGAGTACTTACGAAATTGTGCGGTGGCGGAAATAGATAGCAGGATTGTAAATAGGGTCAGTTGCAGGCGGATTGATTTCATTCGGATAATTTTCTAAATAAGCAATTAATAAATGCTGGCTTTCATACGAATTACGGATCATAAAAATAATCTTTACCCCCCGTAATACATAGTTTTACTAAGGAAAAAGACTAACAACTGAAAACGAACGGGTTAGAAAAATATTGCATTTAAACAACCGATTATTAATATGCCGTAGTTTTGCGCAAATTTTTTATCCAAGCAATGAATTTCATCGAAGAATTACGGTGGCGGGGAATGATACAGGATATAATGCCCGGTACAGAAGAATTGTTGTCAAAAGAAACGGTAAGCGGGTATGTTGGATTTGATCCCACGGCCGACAGCCTTCATATCGGCAGCCTCGTTCCTATCTTATTATTGGTGCATTTGCAAAAGGCAGGGCACAAACCGATCGCTTTGGTCGGCGGCGCAACCGGTATGGTTGGTGATCCAAGTGGTAAAAGTGAAGAAAGAAATCTCTTAAGTGAGGAAATTCTTCGCCACAACCAGGACGGGATAAAAAAGCAATTGGAAAAATTCCTGGACTTTAATGCCGGTAACACATCGGCGGAAATGGTAAACAACTACGATTGGTTCAAAGAATACAGCTTCCTGAACTTTATCCGTGATGTTGGAAAACATATTACGGTTAATTATATGATGGCAAAGGATAGTGTGAAGAAAAGAATTGAAGGTGACACAGGCATGAGCTTTACCGAATTCACTTACCAGTTGGTGCAGGGCTATGATTTTTTATGGCTGTATGAAAATAAAAAATGTAAGCTGCAAATGGGTGGCAGCGATCAATGGGGAAATATCGTTACGGGTACTGAACTGATCCGAAGAAAAGCCGGTGGTGAAGCATTTGCTTTTACCTGTCCGTTGATCACAAAAGCCGATGGTGGTAAGTTTGGTAAAACAGAAAAAGGAAATGTGTGGCTGGACCCGCAAAAAACTTCCCCTTACCAGTTTTACCAGTTTTGGTTAAATGCGAGTGATGAAGATGCAGCCAAATGGATAAGAATATTTACCTTTTTAACAAAAGCAGAGGTTGATACCATTATTTCGGATCATCAAAAGGATCCGGGTAAAAGAGTTTTACAAAAAAGACTGGCAGAAGAGATAACGAGGTTTGTGCATGGTGAAGAAAACCTGCAGGAAGCTTTCCTTACAACGGAAAAAACATTTGCGCAAAAAGATATTCCCGCCGATGAACTGACAGTGGATGATATTAAAGCATTGAAGGGAATGACGCAACTGAGTTTTACAAAACAAAAGCTAAACGATGGTATAGATGTAGTAAGCTTTCTTGCAGAAACGGGAAGTTTTTCCAGTAAAGGAGATGCGAGGAAAACAATACAGGGCGGTGGTGTCAGCATCAACCGGAAAAAGGTAAATGATGTTCAACTAAAGATCGATTCTTCGTTCCTTCTTCACAATACTTATATCCTGGTACAAAAAGGGAAATCAACGCATTTCCTGGTAGAAGCTGTTTAATGAACAGGTGCTGATGAAAAAAGTGTATTTCATACCCGGTATTGGTGCCGATAAAAGAGTCTTTTCTTTTTTAGACCTTTCGTTCTGTGAACCCATCTTCGTAGACTGGATAGCACCTCTCAAAAAAGAATCACTCGAAAGTTATGCGTTGCGCTTACGCAAACAAATTCCCGGCAACGATCCGGTCATTGTCGGTATTTCATTCGGTGGTATGCTTGCCACGGAAATGGCAAAGGCGGAACCGGGCCTAAAGGCAATTATCATGTCCAGTAATAAAACCTCGCAAGAATTGCCGAAGTATTTACGTATCGTCAAATACATTCCCGTTTATAAATGGATACCGGGGAAAATGATGAAACGCTCTGCTCATTTTATCAAATGGGCATTTGGCCGGAACGGGAAAGAACAGAAAAAAGTTTTTTTAGCAATTCTTCGTGACAGTGATCCTGACTTTGTCAAGTGGTGCATCACGGCTATTCTACACTGGAAAAATAAAGACGTTCCAGCAAACATCGTCCATTTGCATGGCACTGCAGACAGGTTGTTACCACATCGTTTTGTAAAAGCAGATCATTTGATAAAAGGAGGCAATCATGTAATGCCGATGGATAGCCATGAAGAAATTTCCGCTCTTCTAAAAAAATTGATTCAATAACACATAAGCATCCCTTCCTTCTATTTTTTTATTGCATTCCACATTTCATCGGCGACTAACTGGTTACCCTTTGCATTCAGGTGAACCCTGTCAGTTGTAAGAATACCGCGATCTTTATTTTCGGTATTGTTCTTTAGATTGTAATCCAAAAATGATTTTCGCAGATCGACCAACGGCAAATTATTTTTTTGTGCAATACCCCGGATGATATTGCTATATGCATTCATATCTCCATCCTGCTGGTTGCTGAAATCCACCTTCTCTCCTATCGCTGCAGGTGTACACAGGATAACTTTAATATTCCTGTCCTTTAATTTTTTCAGAATGGCATTATAAAATTTTTCAAACTTGTCTGCATCTGTTCCTGTTCCTGAGGTTGCTTTATGCCAGACATCATTTACCCCGATATAAATGATAACGACATCCGGGCTTTTTGCCAATACATCTTCATCCATTCGCAGATAAAGGTCATACACTTTGTTGCCACTTATACCAGCGCCAACAAACTCAAACCGGTCGCCCAATCCTTCTTTCTTACACATACTGTCTATTCTCGGGATATAACCACCGGCATTAGCACCGGCCTGTGTAATAGAATCACCAAAGAAGATAACCTTTGTTTTTTTCTGCGGCATAAATGCGAGTGACAGGATTATAAGGGGAAAGAATAGCTTTTTCATACCTGGTCTTTGTTTCGAAGATAAGGAATAGAACGTTCAAAGGTTTAAGGGTTCAACGTTCAAAAGTTCTTGAAGAGGCAAGACGGTTTACTATAATGAAAATTCTTGAAGAGGAAAACCCAACCTTTAAACTTTTGAACCTACTCTACGTCCACCTGCTTTTTAATCACCGCCCCATCACTTGCCTCCGGTAAAAATTTTCTTTCCTTGACTAAATAGCCATTCCCTTTTTCGCAGAAATGTACTTTGAGATTTTCAAGACTGATAGGATTGCCGTCCGGGATGTCGGCTATATTGGAATGAAGAATATCATGACCATCAATAATAACAACCAATCCGCTGCCGATCGCTTCCAGTTTATTATCATCCGTGATCAGCATGGCTGTATCTTCTCCCAGGCCAATACCAATTGAAGAAGGATTGGTAGCAACAGCCTGGGCCAATCTTCCAAACCTTCCTCTTTTTTCAAAATGTGAATCGATAATAACCGTACTGATGAATCCAAGGCCGGTAGTGATCTTTACCTCGCCTTTTAAATGAGCCCTTGTTGCATTTCCTTCGTAGATCATTGTATTGCTCATTGCCATTGCACCGGCCGATGTGCCTGCTATTAAAAAATTTTCTTCCCTGTATCTTCTTTTTATTATCGAAAGAAATTCAGTGCCACCATCAGTAGCGCTTAAACGCAATTGATTGCCGCCAGTAAACATCACCGCATTACATTGTTTGATGCGTTCAACATATTCATCGTTCATAGCGTCCTGTCTTGTGCGGATATGCATCAACCCAATATTCGTGCACCCGATTTTTCCAAAGGCATTCAGGTAACTTTCACCTACTTCATATGGTATCATTGATGCGGTAGTAACGACTTCGATTCGTGAAGAAGGGCCGCCTGCTTCCTGTACCACCCGGCGAAGGATGCCGAGTTCAAAAAAGTTGAGGTTATTGCGATGGACTTCCCCCGTCTCCAGGTCCGTTCCTTTATCTTCTGCTCCGCCGATCGCTATTAGTTTCCCTTTGGGTTGACTCATTCAATGGGCTTTGGTTAACGACAAATGTAAAAGAAAAATGCTTTAACGCTGACAAGGCAATTTGAAGTATGTGGATATGTGGAGAAAGTTTTGCTTCTCCGCCAGCTGCCAGATCGCAATGACACGGTTGATTTTTATTGAGCCAGCGACATTACTACTATGATCGCCTGTTGTGTCACTCACTTCATCAGCTTGCCTACACCGGATGCGGGGTTCTGTTCGCTGCTCAGCATATTTGAAAATACTTATTGATATCAGAATTTCCTTTAATGAGGATATTGCACGATGGGTTCTTAAGGTGCTGTGATTGTAGCTATGGATTTACCCGCTCAGTCTCTTGCTTTGAAAGTTCTTCTTTAATAAAATAGGCGCCCACCCCCGCCACAGCGATCAACCCGCCATATAAAGCAAATTCATTATGATACAATAAGAATATCCAGATAATAACAGATACGATCACCGGTACAGGGTACAGCCACATTTTAAACGGAAGATCGGAACGGCCCAAGCTTTTTCTTAACAACACTACCCCCACTGCCTGCGCCATAAACTGTACAACTATCCGCATCGCTAAAATCGCTGTGATCACGTCTTTTAAATTCATGAACAAACTAAAGATCAATCCGGATATACACAGTACGAGCAAAGAGATATACGGAAAATTCTTCGTGGAATGAAGGCGTCCGAATATTTTAAAAAAATTTCCATCAACCGCAGCTGCATAGGGCACTCTTGAATACCCCAGCACCACTGCAAATAAAGAAGACATCGCGACGCATAATATTAAAACAGTAACCGTAACAGCTGCGCTGTGACCATACAATTTTTCCATGAATGTACTGACGAGATATTTATCATCTTCCTTTACCGATTGCCACGGAACTACTCCCATTACAGCCACGTTCATTAAAATATATAACACAGCAATCCCTGCAATGGAAATAAAAATGCTGCGGGGGATATTTACTTCCGGCCGTTTTATTTCACCACCCAGGTGACATACATTGTAATAGCCCAAATAACTATAAACAGATTTTATCGATCCATACGCTACTGCAGACCAAAATGCAAAACTGAAAAAGGATTCATCACCCACCGGCAATAATTTTATGGGCTGTTGCTGATTCGACAAACCACTTATGATGATCCAGACAATAGTGAGAATAACGATCGACCCAAAGACAACAGATATCTTTCCGATTGTTTCAATTTTTCTGTATAACAATAGTAATACAAAAATGATCAGCCCCGCGGACACCAGCTTTTGTTGTACCAGGTTGAGATCAACAATGTAGGTAAGGTATTGTGCAAAACCAATAGCGGCAGAAGCCACTACCAACGGCGCCTGGATAGACGTTTGCCACACAAATAAAAAACTCATCAGCCTCCCGCCTTTTTCACCATAAGCAATGCGATGAAAATTATAGGTGCCACCGGCCAGTGGGTATTTTGCACCCAATTCACTCCATATCATCCCATCTACCAAAGCCGTGAAGGCGCCAAATATCCAGGCCCACATAAATAAACCGTTATCAAATTGAGCGACGACAAAAGGCATAACGGCAAACGGCCCGATACCCACCATGTCTATCATATTGATAGCAGTGGCCTGCAGTAAATTTATTTTACGATTGGTTTGTGGTAACGACATTTATCTGTAGGGGTGACACGGTCCCAAACCGCAGCACTCCTTTATCAACTTTTTGCAAATTGAGTTATCCCCTGTACTAACAGATCAAGGTTATCAATTGTTGTATAAACATTTGGAGTAATTCTGACACCATGAATATTTTCCCATTCAATGGCGACAGCGTGGATCTTATATTTATCAAACAGAAAGCCATCTAACTCACTTGGCTTTTTGCCTTCAACAACAACACTACCGATGGCGCATCCCCATTTGGGATGCATGGAAGTATTGACCTTAACCTTCGGCACGTTTTTCACTCTTTCCATCCAATAGTTCTTTAAATAGTGCAGGCGTTTTTCTTTACGTTCACTTCCAATCATTTCATGAAACTCCAGGGCCTTTCCTATTGCCTGCTCAATAAAGAATGGTCTTGTGCCCAGGCTTTCAAACTTCCGGATATCATCTTTTAACGGATTATCTGTTGCAAACAAGGGATAAAGATTTTTTATCTTTTCTTTTCTTACGTACAGCATCCCGCTCCCGATAGGAGCATAGAGCCATTTATGCAAACTGCTTGCAAAATAATCCGCATCGAGATCCGTGATCTTGAAATCAAAATGAAAAAGGCTGTGGGCTCCGTCAACAATCACTTCAATTCCTCTTTTGTGTGCTTCCTGTGCAATTTTTTTAACGGGTAGTATCTGGCCGTTCCAATTAATGATGTGGGTTATGTGAACCACTTTTGTTTTTGAAGTGAATGCTTTTACATATTGCTGCACTAAATAGTTTTCGTCTTCACTCGGTGTTTCAAGATTTATCCAAACCATTTTTATCCCGTCCCTCATTTCTCTTTGCTTATACGCATTGATCATGTTGGGATAGTCCTGTTTGCTTGCCACTATTTCATCACCGGCTTTTAGCTGCATACCAAAGATGACTGTCTCCAATCCTTCTGATGAATTCCGGTTGATTGCAACTTCTTCTGCGTCACAACCGGCTAATTTCGCCATATGCTTTCTTAACGGTTCACGACCCTGGTCCAAAATCCGCCACATATAATAGCTTGGAGCTTCGTTGCTATAATCATAATAACGTTTCATCGCTTCCTGCACTGTCTTGGGCGCAGGCGATACACCACCGTTATTTAAATTGATAAGGCCCGGAGAAACGGTGAATGCCTGCTGGATATAATACCAGAAATCATCTTCTGTTGCCAATACATCAGCCGGCACTCCTTCTGCATCCCGCAAGGCTTTATCCAGATCTTTTGCCCACGCCGGCTTTGCGATGGAAGAAAAGAAAGCAGTAGCTGTGAATGCTACCGCCCCCTGCAAGAAATTGCGGCGATTGTTTTTTCCCATGGTGTTTATTATGTAGCGTCAGAATTTATCCTGAAGCGTATTATTCATAAACTGATCGTAATCCTTTTTCAATTTCAATAATGATGTTTTGTGTATATACATCATGTGACCAGCTTCATAATATGTAAAGCTAATATTCTTTTGCAGGTCTTTTGGTAAAAACATATGATGAACTACATAGTCGGTAGCAAAATAGGGAGTGGCCATATCATAATATCCATTGGATATCCAAACTTTTAGATAAGGATTTTTTACCATCGCTCCGCGCAATGTTTCGGCCACGTTCAGGTATTTGTTTTCACTATTGACCCAACGACCGACCCTCCCTGTCAATATCTCGTAAGGAAGTTCATTGTCGTATTTCAGTTCTCTTTTAATATAATCATTGATTGCGGCTGTATAACCACCGTAGATCGCCCTGTCGAGACTTGCATCATAATCATATTCATCGCCTGCATCATCATAATCTTGTCCCACTATACGTGAATCAAGCCTGCCTACCGTTTTCTTTTGATCCCTTAAAAGTTCTTTGTTGTAACGGCCAACATACAAACGAAGATTAGTCTGATCGAGGTAAGCTTTCGACAAACCGGTATAATCATGCAGCTTATTGATAACAGCAGCACGTTCAGCCTCCGGAAGTTTATCACCTTTCATTAAAGCAGCTGCATACTCCGTTGTTGCAAATTGCTGCACTTCCTGCAATAAAGAATTAAGATTGGAATAGCGGCTGTCGAGTTTTTTATGATACCACGATGTAGCGGCAAAAGTGGGAAGACCCAATGGAAAAGGAACATCATTGCCCCTGTCTGTCCTCACCGTACCAAAATCAAGTATAGCTGAAATGAGAATGATGCCATTTACATTGAGATTATACCTGTCCTGCAGATAACCGGATAAACCAGCGGCCCTTGTTGTACCATAGCTTTCACCTGCAATAAATTTCGGAGAACTCCAGCGACCATATTTTGCGAGGTATAAACGAATGAAGTCACCAACAAATCGAAGATCATTATCATAACCCGTAAATTCAGTCTGTGCGGCTCTGCCTGCTGGTCGTGTAAAACCTGTCATCATCGGGTCAATAAAAACAATGTCTGCCTTATCCAGCCATGAATTAGGATTATCGACATATTTGTAAGGTGGCGGCAATGTATTGCCCTCATCTGTCATTACTACCATCTTTGGTCCCAAAGCTCCCATATGCAACCATACAGACGATGAACCCGGGCCTCCATTGAATGAAAAAAGAATAGGACGTTTGGAAGGATCGTTTTCACCATCCTTTGTATAAGCGATGAAAAATAAATTTGCTTTTAATGTATCCTTTTCATCCTTGATGGTCATGTAACCGGTGGTGGCTGTATAGTTCAATGCTCCGCCGGTAGTCGTTAACTGGTGTTTGGTAACAGAAAGGTTGCCATCTTTCCATTCTTTTTTTTGAGGTGCTTCTTTTACATCGGCTTGAGCAAATAATAATGAAGGAATAATAAATGTAAAAGCAATGCAAAGGCTTTTCATGTTCGTGCAGTTTTGTTTTGAATAAGAGATAGGGAAATTAAGAAATAAGTACGAAATAAGTCAGGAAGACCGAAACCCGATAGCTACCGGGTCGGAAAGAAGGATAGAAGGGTTCAGGGTGGATGGCTATTCTTTCGGACTTGCTGAGCAGCGAACAGAACGATGAAAGGAGCGTCGCAAGGGACGGTGCTAGTAGCAATGCAGCTGGCAAAAAAATAACCTCTTCTTTGCGATTAAAGCGAAGCAAAAAAAAACTAACTTCCACGTTCAACCATTCTTTATATGAAGATATTAGATATAAAAGTGCTGAAAGGCCCCAACTACTGGAGTGTGCGTCGTCCCAAGCTGATACAAATGAAACTTGACCTGGAAGAGATGGAGCAAAAGCCAACGAATAAGGTTCCGGGATTTCGTGAACGTTTGGAAAAACTGCTCCCCACATTGATCGAACATCGCTGCAGTGAAAATGAAAGAGGTGGTTTTTTCCATCGCGTGGATGAAGGCACATGGATGGGTCACGTGATCGAACATATCGCATTGGAAATACAGACGCTGGCCGGAATGGATACCGGCTTTGGAAGAACAAGAACACCGGATGGTGAGAAGCCGGGGATTTATTATGTCGTCTTCAGTTATATGGAAGAAGATGCAGGTGTATATGCCGCCAGGGCAGCGGTAAGAATTGTGGAGGCATTGGTGAGTGGAACAGATTATGACCTTGCACCGGATATTCAAACAATGCGTGAGATCAGAGAAGACACAAGATTGGGTCCTTCTACCGGTTGCATTGTTGATGAAGCGGCAAAAAGAGGGATCCCGTATATACGTTTGAATAAACAAAGCCTGGTGCAATTGGGTTATGGAGTGAATCAAAAAAGAATAAGAGCAACGATCGCTTCTACTACGTCCAATATTGCGGTTGATATTGCAGGCGATAAAGAAGAAACAAAATTATTATTGGGAGCTGCTGAGATACCCGTTCCTAGAGGAACAGTGATAAGAACAGAAGAAGGGTTGAAAGAAGCGATTGACAGGTTTGGTTATCCGCTGGTGATAAAACCAATCGATGGCAATCATGGAAAAGGTAACACGACAAATATTACAACCTGGGAACAGGCCGTAAAAGCATTTGAAGCCGCCAAAGAATACAGCCGAAGTGTGATCATAGAAAAATTCATTACCGGTTTTGATTTCCGTTGTCTTGTTATCAATTACAAATTCATTTGCGCTGCGTTAAGAACACCGGCTTCTGTTATAGGAGACGGCGTTCACAATATTCAATGGTTAGTGGATGAAACAAATAAAAATCCTAATCGCGGTTATGGGCATGAAAAGGTGTTAACACAAATAACGATTGACCAGTTCACTCAAAAAATGCTGGATGATCACGGCTACACAATGGAAACAGTTCCTGAGAAAGGGGAACTGGTATTATTAAAACCCACCGCTAATCTTTCTACAGGCGGCACTTCCACTGATGTAACAGATGAAGTACATCCTACAAATATTTTCATGTTTGAACGAATCGCAAAGATCATTGGCCTGGATATCTGTGGTATTGATGTGATGGCAACTGACCTGTCGACGCCTGTTGCAGAAAATGGCGGAGCTATATTGGAAGTAAATGCAGCACCTGGTTTCCGTATGCATATCGAACCAGCAGAAGGTCTTCCGAGAAATGTAGCTGAGCCGGTAGTTGATATGTTGTTCCCTAAAGGCAGCGTGGGTCGCATCCCCATCGTCGCCATTACCGGCACAAATGGAAAAACGACAACAACAAGATTGACCGCACATATTGCAAAAAGCGCAGGTAAGAAAGTTGGTTATACTACTTCAGACGGGGTGTATATTCAAAACCAGTTGATGATGAAAGGTGATTGTACCGGCCCTGTATCATCGGCATTTGTTTTAAAAGATCCGACCGTTGATTTTGCTGTGTTAGAATGCGCCAGGGGTGGAATATTGAAAGCGGGTTTATCGTTTCAGAATTGTGAAGTAGCCGTTGTGACAAATGTTGCTGCCGATCATATGGGACTTGGCGGTATTCATACATTAAAAGACATGGCTAAGGTAAAAGCGGTCTTACCCGAAACTGTTTTTCCGCATGGATATGCTGTATTGAATGCTGATGATGATTTGGTGTATGCAATGAAAGATGGACTGGATTGCAACGTTGCATTGTTTAGCATGGATGAAAAAAATCCCAGGATAAAAGAACATGCAGCGGAAAACGGTTTGTCCTGTGTATATGAGAACGGGTATGTGACAATTATGAAAGGTAGTTGGAAGATCAGGGTTCTGCCGGTGAAAAATATTCCTTTGACATTTGAAGGCAAGGCGACACATAATATCAATAACTGCCTGCCTGCTGTGCTGGCAGCTTATTTGTTCCGCGATATAACCATAGAAGATATACGGTCGGGTCTGCAAACATTTATTCCTTCAGAAAATCTGACACCGGGTCGTTTGAATTTTTTCTATTTTAAGAACTTCACCGTGCTGGCTGATTTTGCACATAACCCGCATGGATTGAAATTGCTTTGTGATTTTATCAGCAAGCTGGATTATGACCTGCGTATCGGCGTCATCAGCGGTACCGGTGATCGCCGAGATGAAGACATCAGGGAGTTGGGAGAGATATCGGCGAAATATTTTGATGAGATCATCATTCGTTGTGATAAAAATCTAAGGGGAAGAACAGCGGATGAAATAATTGGTCTATTGAAAGAAGGTATTGAGAAGGTAGACGCTTCCATTCCCGTGATGACTATTCCGGATGAGAACCAGGCATTGGAATATATTTACAACAATCACAAGCCAGGCGTTCTTTATACCATTATGTGTGATGTGGTGGCGGGTGCCCTGGATAAATTAAGGGAGCTGAAAGAAAGGGATGAGAAAGGAACAACCCAGTTCGCAAGATTTTCCTGAACATGATCAGTAAAAAACAAATCATTTGCTTATTAGTTTTGATTTCCTGTTGCACCGCATGGGCTCAAAAAAATCCATGCAATCCAACAGGTGCACCGTATACATCTTTGCCGGGTGATACCACCATTATATTACCATCGGGTACAACATTAACCTTTAACCGCTGCGAATTCTTCGACATCACGGATTGTATCCGGATCGTAGAAATAACGACTGCAGAAGACCTGCGAAGAGAAGGACTAAATATGTATGACAAGCAAGGTAATGTCCTGGTCACCTGTGGTATGGTTTCAATAGATTTTAAAGAATGTGGAAAAACTTGTCTTGATGTGCCGGTAAAGGTCAGACTCAAGGTCAGGTTCCAGGATTGTATGGGAAGGCGGGGCGAGATCCCAGGCCTTTATTTAAATACTGGCAGCGGATGGGAAAAACCAAAAGACAACGACTCAAGGATCACTACGGTGAATAATGATCAATACCTTGAATTTACCGGGCGTTGTGCCATGAAGTTTAATTGTGATCTGCCGAAACGAGGAAGAAAAGTAAAATTTATCGCACCGAAAGGAAACAAGATCCAACAATTAAGAATAGGTATCAATTGTCCCCTGTTTTATTTTGATGAAACAAGCTCAAGGCCTAAAAGACGGATTAAAGTTCGTATGCTATGTGCCAACCCGGACAGCATCAAGGTCCAATCGAAGCAGCTTACGCCAGATGGCAATACTTTCCAGCTTTCCAGCACAGTGGGATCCGAAGCTTGGAATTCACGTGACTTGAAGTCGCGGCC
>JADMIO011121638.1_pt1 | contig 97187 bp, 88 predicted proteins | sample 8958161 | NCBI WGS metagenome assembly JADMIO01 (sample SAMN16585339, study PRJNA669376) | soil metagenome | isolation source: Crop rotation soil | place: USA: Cullars Rotation, Alabama | collected 2011
CCGCGACAACTTGTCCACGTGGAATTCTAAGCTTAGGATCCCAATGTGCTGGAAAGCATATCCCTGTTGGTAATCGTTTTGGTATATTCCAAAAGACGGTCAGCCAGGGTGCTCTTACCATGGTCAATATGGGCAATGATGCAAAAATTGCGGATATTCTTCATTGTAGAAATTATAAATTATGAGTTATAAATTATGAATTACAAGGCGAAAACACGGTTTCACCATTTATAATTTATAATTCAACCTTCATAATTCCCTTTAAAGGGGCGGCAAAGGTAATCTTTTTGAGCGCATTAAAATGCTTCAAGATGCACAGGTGTACATGAGCATAACGAAGTTAATTTAAGTCCATACGTTAAGGCAGATAGTCGATCATAAAACAAAGCATGTCGAAAATAAATTAGTTATTATCAGTTAATTACATAGATTTGATCGTAACTTACAATTCCATACCAACATGAACAATTTCCCAATCAATATCCTGCTGGTGGAAGACAACCCGGCCGAAGCAATGCTGGCAAAGCTGGCCATGCATGAAACGCATTATGAATATTTCATCTATGTGGCCACCGATGGTGAAAAAGCAATGGACTACCTGCGGCATGAACACGAGGCGCCGGAAAAAGGATTACCCGACCTCATCCTGCTCGACCTCAACCTGCCGATGAAGTCGGGCAAGGAAGTGTTGAAGGAAATAAAAAGCAACGAAACTTTTAAGCACATTCCACTCATCGTCTTGTCTTCGTCATCCAATCCCCGTGACATCATGGAATGCTACCGGCTTTATGCCAACTGCTACATCACCAAGCCCATCTTTTTTGACCGGCTCACGGAAGTGATGTATCTCATTATTGATTTCTGGAAGATCGCTGCTTTCCCCTCTCAGCGTATCTTGACCTGAAGAAGAAAAAATTCCGCCAAAAGTTTTGTCCGGATACTTATCCCTTTTGAGTCCTTCGAGGTAAGGAGGGGCTATTACTGTAAGCTCAGCAACACGGAATTATAAGAAGTCTATTTTATAGAACTAAAAAAGGGCTGACCTACTGAGCCAGCCCTTTTAAACCAACAACTATGTACTGAATGAACAGCTGAGGACTGCCCAATCGATTGCAACTTTCTTACCCTGTCTTTATATATGAAAAATCAACGGCAGGGCGGCGACGTGATTTTCCAGGTTGCATAAAAAACAGAAGTAGTACTCATTGCCATAGCTCAACTAAAAAAATTCTAAGGCTAAATTATAGACATACAAAGGCATGTATTCTTTATTTCGATAACAGGTCGTTTATATTCGGTGACAGGAATTAAGGGTCATACAACAGGTTTTCAGGGATTGTTTGCATACATCTCCTCAGAGATCTACAAAAACGATTAATGGTTCCCACAGAACCATTAGTAGTTTTCATAGAACTGTAAGTAGTTTCCATAGAACCATTAGTCGTTTCAACGGAACCATTAGTAATCACGTCAGAACCATTAGTAGTTTTCATAGAACTATAAGTAGTTTCGTCAGAACCATAAGTAGTTTCAACAGAACCATTAGTCGTTCTCACAGAACCATAAGTAGTTTCCATAGAACCATTAGTGGTTTCAACAGAACTATAAGTAGTTCTCAGAGAACCATTAATCGTTTTCTCATAATTTCTATGCAAATTCCATTGAATGTATCGTTTTTTCATTAAAAAATGATGTTCCCGGTCTTATCGCTTCCGGGATCCGGTAAAATGAAGGTCAGTTATGTCAAAAAGATTCTCAAAAAATTAAAATTGATAATCTGTTAAACCGTTTTTAAGCATCTTGATAAAGTAGTTAAAATCAGCTTGAAAAAGCTGTATTGCCCATGCAACTATTAAATGTTAAATTGCATCTGATATGAAGGAAGGCTTCACGGATATGAACGACGAGGAAGTAGTAAAAGGATGTGTGGCGAAAGACCGGCAGGCTCAAAAGATACTTTACGACAAGTATTGCCGTAAAATGATGGGGGTCTGCCTGCGTTACGCGTCCAGTCGTGAAGAAGCCCAGGATATGCTGCAGGAAGGATTGATAAAAGTGTATGAAAAGATCAGCACGTTTGCCTTCCAGGGATCATTGGAAGGATGGATAAAAAGAATCGTCATCAATACGAGCCTCGATCACCTCAGGAGAATGAAGAACTGGCAGCACCCTGTGGATATAGAAACGCAGCAGGAAGCATTGCAGTACAGCAGCACTATTGTTGAATCCTTCACCGCTGCCGACCTGATGAAGATCATTCAACGGCTGCCTGCAGGCTATCGCACAGTGTTTAACCTCTTCGCCATCGAAGGATATAATCACAAAGAGATTGCCGATATGCTGGGCATAACGGAGAGTACAAGCAAGTCTCAGTTCAGCAGGGCAAAAGCGCAGCTGCAGCAGCTGGTAACAGATCACCAGAAAAATGAAAATATATATAGAGGAAAAGAACGCGCATTAGCATCATGAAAGAGAAAGGGATAGAAGACATCATTAAAAAGAAGTTTGAAGGCTTTGAAGCCGACGTTGATCCCTCCGTATGGAGCAACGTGCAGCAGGCTATCCAAACGCCGGCAGCTTCTCCTGCATCTCCATCAGGAACAGCGGCAGGCACCATCGGCATGAAAGGGTTTATTGCTATTGTTGCGGCAGTGGTTGGAATCAGCGCTGCCGTTTATTTCTTAATGCCTAAGGAGAGTGAAAAAGTGCCGGCGCCCAAACAAACTGAAAACACTGCAGCGAATGAAAATGTTCCAGTAATAACTACGCCGGAGAAAGTAGAAGCATCATCGCTAACTACATCTGCACCTGCCGCACCTGTAGTAGCAACAAAAAAAGTTGTATATCAAACGACTGCCATGGCAAGAAATCAAATTGTCGTAACACGACAATCTTCTTTACCGGCAACGATGGTAGCGGTGCGAACTGTTGAGGCAACACCATCATTGATGAGCCTTGCCTCTGCAGAGAATGCGCACGACCGTCCTCTTCCTGAGGATAAAAGCAGCAGTGCAACTTCAGCTGATGATACAGCATCTGATGATGGAACAATCCCGGCAGAAGCCCCAAATATTCCTGAGCAAACGCAGACATTTAACAAAGGCTTACCCAACTTTTTTAGTCCAAATGGTGACGGTGTAGGGGATGTATTTTATATAAAGACCCGGAACCTGGTAACAATGGATGTTACCGTTTATGAAGAGTCGGGCGGCAAGGAAATTTATCACTGGAACACCATGGATGGCAAGTGGGATGGCAATCTTGTCGGCGGACGTCCGGCTCCTGAAGGCAAATACTTTTATACCGTGAAGGGTGAAACTGCCGATGGAAAACACTGTAGCGGCCAGAGTGAACTGACGCTGCAGAGGGTAAAGAGAAACTGATTAGCGCAACCTCAAAAAAGATTCTTTTCGAATGACCTGCTCAAATTGTTAGCGAAGCGGGTTCTTATTTCCCGCGTTGCAGTCTCATTCCGTAGGAATCTTTTTTCAATTCGCTGCGATTTTGAATACGTAGTCATAGCAACCCAACCCCATTTTCTACGTTATAAACTAGCTAAGGCTATATTTGCCGCCTGTTAGATTGGGACATCGACATGAGATGATAGCCATCTCATATCTCACATCTCATATCTCACATCTGATCTATGAAAGTCATTGACCATTTAAAAGGAGCGAAGGGAACGCTCTTTTCCGTTGAGATATTACCACCTCTGAAGGGTAAAAGCATCCAGAGCATCTGGGAAGTGCTGGACCCGATCATGGAGTTTAAGCCGTCGTTTATTGATGTTACTTATCACCGCGAGGAGTATGTATATAAGAAACGCGAGAACGGACTGCTTGAAAAATTTTCAATACGTAAACGACCGGGCACCGTTGGTATCTGTGCGGCTATCATCAATAAGTATAAAGTAGATACCGTTCCGCACATCATCTGCGGAGGTTTTTCAAAAGAAGAAACAGAGAATGCCTTGATCGATCTGCACTTCCTGGGCATTGATAATGTGCTTGCTATAAGAGGTGATGCAATTAAATCAGAGCCTGGCTTCAGCCCTGATCCTGATGGACATCATTATGCTATTGACCTTGTAAAGCAGATCGTGTGCATGAATAAAGGCCAGTACCTGGATGAAGAGTTGGCAGAGGTTGCACCTTCTCACTTCTGCATTGGTGTGGCAGGCTATCCTGAAAAACATTTTGAAGCGCCGAACATGAAAAGCGACTTCAAATATTTAAAAGCAAAGATCGACGCCGGCGCTGATTATATCGTTACGCAGATGTTCTTCGACAACAAAAAGTATTTCGACTTCGTGAAGCAGTGCAAAGAAGCGGGCATCAATGTTCCGATCATTCCCGGACTGAAGCCCATCACTACCAAGAAGCAAGCTTCCGTTTTACCGAAAGTATTTCACATCGACATTCCTGATGCGCTGCTCGATGAAATAGAAAAATGCGGCACCGACAAAGAAGTGCGACAAGTGGGTATTGATTGGTGCATTAACCAAAGCAAGGAGCTGAAGAAAAACGGCGCCCCGTGCCTGCATTATTATACCATGGGTACGGCCGCTACTACGATTGCGATTGCGAAGGGAGTTTTTTAAGAAGCCTCACCCTCATTCCCTCTCCAAAGGAGAGGGACATAAAAAAATTAAGTTCATAGCGTCTCCCTCTCCTTTGGAGAGGGTCGGGGTGAGGCCGTTTAGTTCATCGGCACATCCACCACCAGCAGCTGCGCATTTTCCAATGCCTTAATATCAACGCTTGCGCTGTCAGCAACACCAATGGCATCACGCTTTGAAAGTGTTTCGCCGGCTATCTCTACCTTGCCATTAATGACCATGATGTAAGCACCATTGCCGGGCTTTGCCATGTTGTAAGAAACAGTTTTATCCTTTTCTACATCACCTAAAGAAAGCATAGCATCCTGGTGTATATATAACTCACCGTTTTTCTTAAACCCTGAAGCTACCGGTTGAAAGATATTTTTCCGTTCTGCTGGAGAAAATGTTTTTTGATCATAACGGGGCTTAATGCCTTTTTCTTTGGGGAAGATCCAAAGTTGGAAGAGATTTACTTTCTCTTTGTCAGATGGATTAAACTCTGAATGCATCACACCCGTGCCTGCACTCATTACTTGCACATCGCCCGGCCGGATAACTGAACCGTTGCCCATATTGTCTTTGTGCTGCAATGCACCTTCCAGGATGATGGTGATGATCTCCATATCATTGTGCGGGTGCATACCAAAGCCTTCGCCAGGTGCAACAATATCATCATTGAGCACGCGCAGCATGCCGAAATGAACTTTTGAAGGATCGTACCAGCTGGCAAAGCTAAAGCTGTGGTGTGCATTAAGCCAACCATGATCAGCATGGCCTCTTTGATCGGCGCGGTGGAGAATAGTTTTCATTATCTATGAATTACGAATTAAAATACGAATGTACGAATCGCCACTTGCGAATATTGTACCATTGGCAGATTATATATAAAAGTATCAAAAGGGCTGACAACTTGTCAGTAATACATCAGGGCGCATACTTTTAATTTATGCGATTCGCAAATTCGTACAGATTCGTTATTCGGCGGAATCAAAAGTGCCTGAAACCAATAACACGTCTTGCTTCGCTCATGGTTTTTGAAGCGCTTTCTCTTGCCTTTTCTGCACCTCGCTTGGCTACTTTGTGTATGTAATCATCGTCGGAAGCGATGTCTGTGATTTTCTTTCTTAAAGGTTCGGTAAAATTGACCATATCCTCCGCCAGCTGTTTTTTCATATCACCGTAACGGATCTTCATGGTGTTATATAGATCATTGAAATGATCGTAGGTGCCTTTTGAAGAAACTACTTCCATAAGCTGGAAGATGTTCTTAATCACTTCGGGTTTTTCCTGGTTCTCCTGCGTTGGTCCGCCATCTGTTACTGCACGCATTACCTTTTTGCGGATCACTTCAGGGTTGTCGGCAAGGAAGATCGCATTGCCTTCACCTTCGCTCTTTCCCATCTTTCCTGTTCCATCCAATCCGGGAATCTTAACCAGGTTGGTTCCAAAGTTGAAAGCAAACGGCTCAGGGAAGAGCTCTGTTTTATATAAACGATTAAAGCGGTTGCCAAACGTACGTGCCATCTCCAAATGCTGTTCCTGGTCTTTTCCTACAGGCACTTTCACTGCGCGATGTATAAGAATGTCAGCAGCCATAAGTACAGGATAGGTAAGCAAACCTGCATTTACATTATCGGGTTGCTTGCGCACCTTTTCTTTAAAGGTAGTTGAACGTTCCAACTCACCTACATATGCGTTCATGTTAAGCAACAGGTAGAGTTCAGCAATTTCAGGAAGATCACTTTGTATATAGATCGTAGCAACTTCGGGGTCAATGCCGCAGGCAAGGTATTCAACAAGCACTTGCTTAACGTTGGCATGAAGATCAGAAGGTGTAGGGTGCGTAGTTAAAGAATGATAATCAGCTATGAAGAAATAGCAGTTGTATTCATGCTGCATCTTAATAAAGTTCTTTACTGCACCGAAATAATTGCCCAGGTGAAGATTACCGGTGCTTCTTATTCCGCTTAATACTGTCTCTTTCATGGTTATTGAGCCTGTCGAAATATGCGCGAAAGTAGTAATTTGATGTGCGAATGTGAGAATATGCAGATGTGCTAATTAAAGGTCCACTGCGGGATTTATTCTATTTTTGAAGCCTTCAGTCAACCTAATCCGCACATTTTCCATATCTGCACATCTGCACATAGTTTTTAATGTTTCGCTATCTAATATTACCTTTTCAGTGGCTATGGCGTTTTTGGTTTTTTACCATTGGCTTAATCACCTTTTTACTCTTTCTTCCTTTCTATTCCGTTCTTCTTTCAAGCCGTAAATGGTTTCCCATTGTCTTTAAGCTGAACAGGATATGGGGTAAGTCTATTATGTATGGTTCGGGAGTCGCTTTCAGCATAAGGAGTGAAAAACCTTTGGACCGCAGCCGTGCTTATATATTTTGCCCGAATCATTTCTCATACCTTGACATCGTACTTATATATGTAGCCATTCCCATTTACTTCCATACCATGGGCAAGGCAGAGCTGCAGAAAATCCCGCTCTTTAAAAGGTTCTTTAAACGCATGAATATACCCGTGAACAGGGCAAGCAACGTGGATTCACACCGCGCTTTTCAACGTGCAGGCAGTGACCTTGAAAAAGGAATCAGCGTTACACTTTTCCCTGAAGGCGGCATTCACAGCACCTACCCGCAGATGGCGCGCTTTAAAAACGGTCCCTTTCGCCTGGCTATTGAAAAGCAGGTTCCGATTGTACCTGTCACGTTTCTCGATAATTGGTTAATTTTGCCCGACAACTTTAGAAAGAGCCCCGGTCAACCCGGCCTTTCGCGCATCATCATTCACGAACCGATTGAGACAAAAGGAATGACGGATGAAAGCCTGGTTGGATTGAAACAGAAAGTATTCGATGTAATAGATAAAGCACTGAAGGAAGATGCAAGTAAACGATGAACTGGTAGATAAGCTGGCAAGCCTTGCCAAGCTTGAGTTTGAAGCCGACAAGAAAAAGGAGATCATCAAAGATCTCACGCAGATCATTTCGTTTGTTGAAAAGCTGAACGAGATAGACACTTCCGGTGTTGAGCCTCTTATATTTATGACGGATGAAGTAAATGTGCTTCGCAAAGACGAAGTGAAGCACGACATCACACACGAAGAAGCGTTAATGAACGCACCGAAGAAAGATTCAGATTATTTCAAGGCGCCGAAAGTTTTAGGGGCGAAATAAAATTTATGCTGCTTTTTCAATCGGCGTAACATCTAATGTAACCAGGGCTGAATGATTTCTTACAACCGTTAACGGTGCATGAACTCCAATCTTCTCTTTATTCAAAAGCCTGAACAATTCATCGCCGCTGTTCACGGTTGAATTGTCGAAACGCACGATGAGATCACCTTCACGAAGACCAGCCTTTCCTGCCGGTGAATCTTTTTCAACTCCCATCACAAAGATTCCTTTTTTGTTTTCAAGATGATGATAGTTGATCACACGTTGGTGAAGATTTACATCTTGCATGCTGATGCCAAGATATGCTTTACGTACACGCCCTTCCCGTATCAACATGTTGGCAATGTCTTTTGCAGAGTTAATACTGATTGAAAAGCATAAGCCTTGTGCCTGCATGATGGTTGCTGTGTTTACACCTATAACTTCTGCATCGCTGTTAATGAGCGGACCACCTGAATTGCCTGGATTGAGTGCTGCATCGGTTTGAATGATGTTGTCAATCATTCGTCCTGTGGTAGAACGTAAGGTTCTTCCCAACGCACTTACAACACCCGCTGTTACTGTGTGCTGGTAACCAAAAGGATTGCCAATAGCAATAACCAATTGGCCAATCTTCAGATCGTTTGACTCCCCAAGTTTGGAAACACTAAGATTATGTTCATAGATCTTTACAACTGCAAGATCACTGTCTGCATCTTTACCAATAACGATACCATCTGTTTCGCGGCCATCGATCAACGTCACTTTCAGCTTTTCTGAGGGCTGCACCACATGAGCGTTTGTGAATATATATCCGTCGGATGAAAAAATAAATCCGGAACCGGAACCGGCGGGAACAGTTTTATTTTTTTCTGTTTTAACACCGTCAATCTTGACGACGGCATTCTTCGCTGCTTCTACAGCAGCGGTTACAATGGTTGAATAGCTATCCATAAAACTCCTTTATAGGCCTATGGATTGGCAAAGACAAAGCCAGTCAACCATTTCTGCCATTTTGGCAGAAATGGAATTAAAAATTATAAATTTTAAATGTTGAATTAAGGCTATTTAAGACTTTGGGTCACGGCAATTCCTAGCTCCTTAAGCTGCTCGTCAGCAATCTTAGAAGGCGAATCAATCATCATATCGCGGCCTGCATTGTTCTTAGGGAAGGCAATGTAATCACGGATGGATTCTACGCCGCCGAACATAGCACAGAGACGGTCAAAGCCAAGGGCGATGCCACCATGCGGAGGTGCGCCATATTCAAAGGCATTCATCAAAAAGCCAAACTGCGCCTGCGCATCAGCATCGGAAAAGCCAAGCAGTGAAAACATCCTCTTCTGCAGGTCCTTGTTGTGTATTCGTATGGAGCCGCCACCAATTTCAACCCCATTGATTACAAGGTCATAGGCATTGGCGCGCACAGTTCCCGGATCGGAATCCAATTTTGAAATATCTTCAGGCTTAGGAGAAGTAAACGGGTGATGCATGGCATGCCAGCGTTTGGCTTCCTCGTTCCATTCTAATAATGGGAAATCAATAACCCACAAAGGAGCATATATATCCTTATTGCGTAATCCAAGGCGATTGCCCATCTCCAAACGCAGCTCGCTCATGGCTTTGCGCGTTTTATTTTTTTCGCCGGCAAGAATTAAGATCAAATCACCTTGTGCTGCGCCCATATTGGCCATCCATTGCTTTAAGGCTTCAGCATCATAGAACTTGTCGACTGAAGATTTTAATGACCCGTCTGCATTCCATCGTGCATACACCAAACCTGTTGCACCGATCTGAGGTCGTTTAACCCAATCCGTCAGCTCATCCAACTGCTTGCGCGTGTATTCAGAACATCCTTTAGCACAGATGGCGACCACCAATTCAGAGTCATCAAACACTTTAAAGTTCTTTCCTTTCACCACATCATTCATCTCCACCAGCTTCATTTCAAAGCGGATGTCCGGCTTGTCATTGCCGTAGTTTTTCATGGCATCGGCAAATGTCATTCGCGGGAGTGAAGAAAATTCTATATTCTTGATGGTCTTAAACAGGTGCCTTGTCATCCCTTCAAAAGTCTGCAGAATGTCCTCCTGCTCAATGAAGCTCATCTCGCAGTCTATTTGCGTAAACTCAGGCTGACGGTCTGCACGAAGGTCCTCGTCACGAAAGCATTTAACGATCTGGTAGTATTTATCAAGACCTGCCACCATCAGCAATTGCTTGAACGTTTGCGGCGATTGTGGCAACGCATAAAATTCTCCCTGGCTCATGCGAGAAGGCACAACGAAGTCGCGCGCGCCTTCCGGAGTTGATTTGATGAGAACAGGCGTTTCTACTTCAATAAACTTTTGACTGTTCAGGTATTCACGTGTTGCCGCTGCCAGCTCTGCACGCAGTTCTAACGCTTCCCTCACGGGATTCCTTCGAATATCGAGGTAGCGGTATTTCATACGCAGGTCATCACCTCCGTCAGAACTATCTTCAATGGTGAAAGGAGGAGTAAGCGATTCGTTTAATACATCAAAGGCATCCACGATGATCTCGATATCACCGGTGGTCATCTTCGGATTCTTATTGCTGCGTTCGGCAACGGTGCCTGAAGCATTGATTACAAATTCCCTTCCAAGCTTTCTTGCTTTTTCACACAAGCCAGCATTTGTGTCCATGTTGAATACCAGCTGTGTAATGCCATAGCGGTCACGCAGATCGACAAATGTCATTCCGCCAAGATCACGTGAGCGCTGTATCCAACCGCTTAATGTAACTTTCTTGCCGGCATCCTTAATAGTTAATTCACCGCAGGTGTGCGTACGAAGCATAAGAAAACTTGATGATATATAGGTTTAGTTTAAATTGAAGCCGCTCCCAGCAGGATAACCGGGTTTTCCAAAAACCCTTTCAACGTTTGCAGGAACTTAGCGCCTGTTGCACCATCTACCACGCGATGATCACAGCTTAACGTAAGCTTCATTACACTGCCTGCGCGAAGTCTTCCGTTTTTAATAACGGGTTTTTGCAGGATAGCTCCCACAGCAAGTATGCATGCATCCGGTGGATTGATGATGGCCGTGAACTCTTCAATGCCAAACATGCCCAGGTTGGAAATGGTAAAGGTGTTTCCTTCCCACTCATTCGGCTGAAGCTTTTTATCTTTTGCCTTTTGTGAAAGCATCTTCACTTCATCGTTGATCTGGGTTAGTGTTTTTGCGTCGGCAAAACGAACAACAGGAACCAACAGGCCTTCTTCTACAGCAACAGCAACACCAATATGTATATGATGGTTCACACGGATCGTATCACCCTGCCATGATGAATTTACTTTCGGATGCTGGCGCAATGCAGCAGCAGATGCTTTGACCACAAAGTCATTGAAAGAAATCTTCGAGCCGGTAACGCTGTTGATGCTTTCGCGTGCAGCTATGGCAGCATCCATGTCTACTTCTATGGTAAGATAGAAGTGAGGGGATGTAAACATGCTTTCGCTTAAACGACGCGCAATCGTTTTACGCATCTGCGAAACAGCAATCTCATCGTGACTTTCTTCCAGCACAGCATCACCTGAAAGGCTGATGGGTGGAGGTGTTGCGGCAGTCTTTGAAGCACCACCTTGTGTGGCAGGCATATTGCCCGGTTTGTACCAATCAATATCACGCTTCACTACGCGACCATAATCACCGCTGCCTCTTACAGCGCCAATGTCAATTCCTTTATCTGCAGCAAGCTTTTTTGCAAGAGGGGACGCTTTTACTTTATCATCGCTCTTTGATGCTGAAGCAACAGGTTGAGGAGCTGCAGGTTTAACAGGAGCAACAGATGGAGTCGGTTTATCTTGTTTAGGTGCAGGCGCCGGTTTTTCTTCTTCCTTCTTTGCAGCAGTTTCTTTTTTAGATTCTTCTTTCTTTGGTGCTGCACCGCCTTCAGATTCAAGCAATGCTTTATAGTCTTCACCTTGCTTTCCTAAAACAGCAAGCACGCCATCTACAGGCACAGCTTTACCTTCTTCGACAGCTCTATATAATAAAACGCCTTCCTGGTAGGATTCAAATTCCATCGTTGCTTTGTCTGTTTCAATATCAGCAACGAGGTCGCCGGTCTTTACATTGTCTCCGACTTTCTTGTGCCATTTAGATACAACACCTTCGGTCATGGTGTCACTCATCTTGGGCATGCGAACTATTTCTGCCATATCGAGGAATTTTAAATTTTGAATTTTAGATTTTAGATTCTTCCAGCTGCGATTGCCTCTTCAACATTGGCACCAATACTCGTACCTGATCTTAAAAGCTGCTTCGAAAGTACGTATTCATTGTGTTCCTTAAAAAACTTATAGACCTTAATTATTTCAATTGAGAATGAAAAAGTTTTACTGAGAATAAGATTGTCATCTTTCATCCAATCTAAAATTTAAAATCTATAATCTAAAATTAATCAGTTATATAAGGGTAATCATTCTCAGCGTATACATCTTTGTACAGCTCAGAAGGATCAGGGTAAGGTGATTCGTCTGCAAACTTTACTGACTCATCCACTTCTTCTTTAACGCGGTTGTTGATGGCTTCGATCTCTTCGTCAGTGGCGTATTTTTTCTCCCTGATGGTTTTCAAAACGGACTCAATTGGGTCTTTTGCTTTGTATTCTTCCACTTCCTCTTTGGAGCGGTATTTAGCAGGATCGCTCATGGAGTGACCTTTGTAACGATAGGTTTTCATCTCGAGCAGGTATGGGCCTTTGCCGCTTCGGGCATAGGCTACTGCCTGCTCCATGGCTTCGTGAACAGCTTCAACACTCATACCGTCAACAGGAGCTGATGGCATATCGAACGCTTCACCCAGCTTATAGAGTTCAGTTACGTTGCTTGTTCTTTTCACAGAAGTGCCCATGGCGTAATCATTATTCTCAATAATGAAAACAACGGGAAGCTTCCAGGTCATGGCCATATTCAACGCTTCATGAAATGCACCCTGGCGAACAGCGCCATCACCCATGTAGCAAAGCGTTACATTTTCATTGCCATTATACTTATCAGCAAATGCAATGCCTGCACCTAATGGAATCTGGCCTCCAACGATACCATGTCCTCCAAAGAATTTATGCTTTGCATCAAACATGTGCATGCTTCCTCCCTTGCCTTTGCTGCAGCCTGTAGCTTTTGCAAACAATTCAGCCATCACCTCTTTGGCAGGAGTGCCTTTGGCAATAGCATGTGCATGGTCGCGGTATGCAGTGATCATATTGTCTTCCGGCCTGAGTACAGACATGGCACCTGCCACCACTGCTTCCTGCCCGATATACAAATGACAAAAACCTTTTATTTTCTGCATGCCATACAACTGGCCTGCGCGCTCTTCAAATTTGCGCATCAGCAGCATGTCCTCGTACCATTTTAAATAGGTCTCCTTAGAGCCCGTCTTGGCGGGACTGCTTTTTTTCATAGCTACGTCCATTCGTAAAATTGAAAGTGCAAAGATAGGAAATAGGGCCAAAACTGTCCTATTTTTAGGATTTACCTTAATTTATCAATTCGAATACATTTATCAATTTACTAAAGGCATAATTTGAAAGCGCATTGCTTTTGTGACATAAAATCACCTTAAAGTTCCATAAAAACGATCGGTAGTTTTATGGAAACGGTCGGTAGTCACAACAAAACGGTCAGTCGTTCTATGAAAACGGTCGGTAGTCACGACAGAACGGTCAGTAGTTCTGACAGAACGGTCGGTAGTCACGGCGTAACGGTCAGTCGTTCTGACAGAACGGTCAGTAGTCACGACGAAACGGTCAGTCGTTCTGACAGAACGGTCAGTAGTCACGGCGTAACGGTCGGTCGTTCTGACAGAACAGTCAGTAGTCATGACAGAACTACTGATCGTTTTCTAAGAAAAAAAAGAGTTTGAATACGGTTTAATACTCATTTCCTCACTTTGAGAATCAAAATAATGCTTTTTGAACATCAATATCACAAAATCAATATCAGCATATCCTGAAAAAGAAAGCGCAGGGTAAAAACCCTGAGCTCTATAAACTCTCTTTTAAATGTTACCGGGTTAAACAGTTTCCAAAACAGGGTACATCTTTTCGCGCAACTCTTTTATGCTTTCGTTGGTGATGTACTCATCATAGCTCATGCGCTTGTCGATGATGCCGGAAGGGGTGATCTCGATGATGCGGTTAGCAACAGTTTCTACCAGCGTATGGTCATGCGATGTGAAAAGCGCTACATGCTTCCAGTCCTTCAATGCATTGTTGAATGCGGTGATGGATTCCATATCCAGGTGGTTGGTGGGCTCGTCAAGAATGAGGCAGTTGGCGTTGGTAAGCATCATGCGCGATACCATGCAACGCACTTTTTCTCCCCCGCTCAGCACATTGGATTTTTTAAAAACCTCTTCGCCCGAGAAAAGCATCTTGCCTAAAAAGCCACGCACGGTTATCTCATCTTTTTCCTTTGAATACTGGCGCAGCCAATCCATCAGGTCAAGATCTGCAGTAAAGAATTTTGAATTCTCATTCGGCAAATACGAACGCGTAATCGTGCTCCCCCATTTGAATTCGCCTGCATCGGCTTGCTCATGCCCCATCAGTATTTCAAAAAATTGAGTGATGGCAATGTGGCTCTTTGAAAGGAATGCCACCTTATCACCTTTGTTAAGCGAGAAGGTTATATCAGAAAAATAAGAAGTTCCGTCAGGAGAACATTTTGCAAGATTCTCTACAGCAAGAATCTGGTCGCCACACTCACGTTCCGGCTTGAAGATAATGCCGGGATATTTACGCGTGGATGGCTGTATGTCATCAATGACAAGTTTTTCCAACAGCTTCTTCCTGCTTGTTGCCTGCTTTGACTTGGAAGCATTGGCACTGAAACGCTCGATGAAGTCCTGCAATTCTTTTCGCTTGTCTTCTGTCTTTTTATTCTGATCAGCACGCTGGCGCAAGGCAAGCTGGCTGGATTCATACCAGAAGGTATAGTTGCCCGTAAAGAGCTTGATCTTTCCAAAGTCGATGTCGGCAACGTGTGTGCACACGGCATCGAGAAAGTGACGGTCGTGAGAAACGACGATTACCGTATTCTGGAAATCAGCGAGAAAGTTTTCCAGCCACGTGATGGTTTCCACATCAAGGTCGTTGGTAGGCTCATCGAGCAGCAGTATTTCAGGATTGCCGAACAAGGCCTGCGCCAACAGCACACGCACTTTTTCTTTTCCGCTCAGCTCACCCATCAGCATGTGATGATAATCTTCATGTACACCCAGTCCGCTCAACATGCTTGCTGCATCACTCTCCGCATCCCAACCGTGCATTTCTGCAAAGACAGTTTCCAGGTGGGCTGCCTCTTCCCCATCTTTTTCGCTGAAGTCAGGCTTGGCATAGATGGCTTCCTTTTTCTGGATCACATCCCACAGCTTTTTGTTGCCCATCATCACCGTTTGCAGCACCTGGTAGCTGTCAAAAGCGAAGTGGTTCTGGCTGAGTACGCTCATCCGTTCTCCCGGGGTCATGCTGACCTGGCCTGAAGAAGGGTCAATTTCGCCCGACAGGATCTTTAAAAAGGTCGATTTTCCGGCACCGTTTGCCCCGATAATGCCATAGCAGTTGCCGGGGGTAAATTTCAGGTTTACTTCTTCAAAAAGGACACGTTTGCCGTAACGAAGCGAAAGATTGGAAACTGATAGCATTAAATAGCTGATTTTTAAAGGGCTGCGAAGGTAGGTTAAAAAAGCGGATTTTCATAGGGATGAGGTGCTATTTACCCGAATTTTACATGTCTTATATGTCAACCTATAAAAGATGCTGAGGTATGAGAAGCTTCGTGGTTGAGTGCGGTAATGAGATGAGGCATTTGCCTCACTTTTAGTTATCTATAGCAACCTCATAAAAGATGCTTTCAGCATGACAGCCTCGCGATAGTTGAGAGCGGTAAGGGAAGCGGATTTTTAGCCGCCCATCCGCTCCCCTTACCCACCTATACGAGCATGAACAGTCATGCTGAAAGCATCTTTTTAATTAAATGCTCAAATATTCACTTATCCAATGCCTAAGATTAATGCGATCATTAGCGATTATACGATTTGAAAAGCTAACTCTCCCGTATAACGTATAACTAATAACATATAACTTTTGCTTTTTTGAGGGTAATTAAAGGGTAAACCCCCTCACAATTCTTTATCCTTTTATTTTGCCCATTTCAGCTAATTTTGTTTCTTTGCACCCCCCTAAAAACGGGGTATTGAAGATGGATCGTCACGTAAAGCTTTTTTCCGGTACTGAAACGCGTTATCTGGCTGAAGATATTGCCCGTAATTACGGCATGCCTTTAGGCGAAGTAAACGTGGCGCGCTTCAGCGACGGTGAATTTTCACCTTCGTTTGATGAAACGGTGAGAGGTTGTGATGTGTTCATCATCCAGTCCACATTTGCTCCTTCTGATAACCTGATGGAGCTGCTGCTTTTAATTGATGCGGCAAAGAGAGCATCAGCGCATTACATCACGGCGGTAATTCCGTATTTCGGTTTTGCACGCTCTGACCGTAAAGATAAACCAAGGGTTGCTATCGCTGCAAAGCTGGTAGCAAACTTATTGCAGGCAGCAGGCGTGACGCGCATCATGACGATGGACCTACACGCTCCGCAGATACAGGGATTCTTTGATGTTCCCGTAGATCACCTGGATGCAAGCTCACTGCTTGTGCCTTATATAAAGTCGCTCAACCTGAAGAACCTTACCATCGCTGCTCCTGATATGGGAGGTGTGCACCGCGCACGCAGTTATGCTAAATACTTTAATGCTGAAATTGTGATCTGCGATAAGCAGCGCAGGAAAGCAAACGAGATCGAAGGCATGACCGTGATCGGCGATGTGGAAGGGCGTGACATCGTGCTGATCGACGACATTGTTGACACTGCAGGTACGCTTACTAAGGCAACAGAAATGTTGTTTGAAAGAGGCGCTGCCAGTGTGCGTGCATGCTGCACACATGCTGTGTTGTCAGGCAAGGCATATGAACGTATTGCTAATTCAAAAATGACCGAGCTGATTGTAACGGATACGATCCCACTGAGACAGGAAGCTCCTAAAATAAAAGTTTTATCAACGGCTGAACTCTTCTCTCGCATTATCCGCAGGGTGTATGTGTACGAAAGCATCAGCCAGGTATTCGTAGTTAACTAAGTTTATAATCAATAAATAATTAATAAGATGAAATCATTTGCAGTAACCGGAACACGTCGTGCAGCCATCAGCAAGCAAAACGTTCGTGAGATCAGAAAAAGCGGCGGCGTACCATGCGTATTGTATGGCGGTAAAGAGCCGATCCATTTCTCTGCTCCTGCTTTAGCATTCAAGGGCCTTGTATATACTCCTGAAGTATTCACTGTTGATATTACGATTGATGGCACAACCCATAAAGCCATTATGAAAGATCTGCAGTTTCACCCGATCAATGACAGGCTGACACACCTTGATTTCATGGAAGTGAATGACAACAAAGCCGTTGTAGTTGACATTCCTGTGGTAGTTACCGGAAGCGCTATCGGTGTTCGCCAGGGCGGTACACTGCATAAGAAAATGCGTTTGTTAAAAGTAAAAGCATTGCCGGGCAAGCTGCCTGAAAACGTAACCATCAAGATCGATGATATGAACATCGGCGATTCAGTGCACGTGCGTGACCTGAAGGTTGATGGCGTTGAATTCCTTGACCTTGCAAACAAGATCATCGTAGCTGTGAAAGTTACACGTGCAGTGGTTGAAGAAACTCCTGCTGCTACGGCTACTACTGAAGCTGCTGCCGCTGCTCCTGCTGCAGGTGCTGCTGCGGCTCCTGCCGCCGGTGCTCCTGCTGCTGCAGCCAAGGAAGCTGCTCCTGCTAAAGGCGGAGAAAAGAAAAAGTAAGCTAATCTCAATTGGCAATTAACAGTTGGCAGTTGGCAATAAGCGGAGGGCAATGTGAGTTGCTAACTGCCAATTGCAAACTGCCAACTTTTTATTTTTATGAGTAAGTTCCTTATTGTTGGTTTAGGAAACATCGGTGATGAATACAGCTTCACCCGCCATAATATCGGCTTTGAAGTTGCTGATGCGCTTGCTGCTTCGCTGGAGAAAAAAGAAGAAGGCAAATCCGCTTCTAAAAAACTTTTTACCAGTGATAAGCTGGCTTCCGTTCATCACACAAAATATAAAGGCAAAAACATTGTCATTATCAAGCCAACCACGTACATGAACCTGAGCGGCAAAGCCGTGAACTACTGGATGCAGGCAGAGAAAATTCCAATCACAAATGTGCTCATTGTTACCGATGATCTTGCGCTTGATTTCGGAACGTTGCGTCTTCGCGGCAAAGGCGGAGCAGGAGGACACAACGGACTAACCAGCGTGATTGAACATCTCGGCTCCGGTGATTTTTCAAGATTACGTTTTGGTATCGGCAGTGAATTTTCACGTGGCCACCAGGTAGATTATGTGCTGGGCAAGTGGGGTGAAAGCGAAAACAAGACGTTAAATGAACGCATCGACAAGGCTACGGAGATCATCAAAAGCTTTGTGGCTATAGGCCCTGCCCTCACAATGTCTGCTTTTAATAACAAATAAAGCCCTTTTTTGGTCCCTTTTTGGGGGTATTTAGCCAAATAAAATTTTGCAGGTTATCATTCTTTGTTAGATTTGTGAATCAACGACTTAGTGTATATTTAATATATACATCTTTAAACTCTTACAACTTTAATCTACCAACCCATGAAACATTGCTACTTGTTTTGCTTTTTCATTTTATTTTGCACTTCCACTTTTGGACAAGGCTTTTATGGAGCCATTTCTCCAAATTCTAAAAATCCATATCCTACTATTCAGAATGGAAGCGGATCACTCGGTCAGACCTACAATAAGACTGCTTGCGGATTGAATTTCGCAGAAGCATCGATAAAACTGGGCAAACGTTTTCATAATGCGAGTGCAAGCTCTTGTGTGCCTTTTGACGGAGTTACCCAACCGGCAACTTTAAGCATTACCGACATACCGGCATGTAGTGTTATAGACAAGGCCTTCTTGTGGTGTGACGCTGCCGGAAACGGAGCGGCTTTAACCGCTACGCTCCAAAACCCATTAGGCGGAAGTGCCAATTTTCCGATGACACAAATCGGCACAAGTTATGATATGGGCTGGGGATCTTCAGGTACTTATGCCTATCGCGCAGATGTGACATCTATAATTGCCGGAAACGGAAATTATTTATTGAGCAACCTTCCAACCTTTTCAACCTATCCTGTAACAGGAAACGATGTTACCGGTGCAACACTTATTATTATATATAGGGATCTTAGTGCAGCTTATAGCGGAACATTGGTCATCAATGACGGATGTATGGTAGATGATCAATTGGGTAATACAATTTCAACCACTGTATCCGGTTTTAGCACGTGCTCCACTTCTCAAAATGGGCTGGCATTTGTAATTGTATCAGACATGCAGGATGTCGCCTGCTATAACCAATACGATAACCAGATAACGATTGGAACTACGACTTACGTTGCTCAACAAGAAGATTGGTGGAATGCAATTGGTGCTCCAATAACTGTTGTTCCCGGACAGACCTCTTTGAATTTTTATCTAGATCCTTCCATCTTCGCCGGAATCCTATATGGCACTGACCGCTACGACTTTGTGGCGGCAGGCGTCTATTTCCAAAATACTTCATGCACAGTGTGTACTCCAACAAACCTCAACATCGGATCAAGTACTACAGCAGCCAACTGCGGAGCCAGCGATGGCACTGCCACAGCAACACCATCAGGAGGATCAATACCTTATACATACAGCTGGAGCAACGGGCAAACTACCCAGACTGCAACCGGCCTGGCAGCAGGTGCTTATACGGTTACCGTTAGTGATGCAGGAGGATGTACCGCTACCAAGAGCTTCACAGTGACAGGAGGTACTCCGCCTACCATTTCAATTTCTCCGACAAGCTCAACCATTTGCAATGGTAATTCTGTATCGCTTACAGCAAGCGGAGGCAGTACGTATTCATGGAGTCCATCTACAGGTTTATCAGCAAACACAGGTGCCAATGTCACTGCCAGTCCAACATCCACAACAACCTATACCGTTACCGGAACCAATGGAAGTGGATGTTCAAATACATCAACGATCATTATTACTGTAAATCCTAAGCCAACTGTTGGTGTCAGTCCATCAGCACCTGCATTATGCAATGGCCAGTCCACATCGCTTACCGCCAGTGGTGCTAGTACTTACTCATGGAATCCATCTACGGGATTATCTGCCGGAACCGGAACAACAGTTACTGCTAACCCGACAAGCACTACTACTTATACTGTGATAGGCACGAACGGAAACGGCTGTACCAATACAACAACAGTTACCGTTACTGTTAATGCCAAGCCGACAATAAATGTAAGTCCTGCTGCCCCTGCAATTTGCAACGGACAATCCGTTAACCTTACGGCATCTGGAGGAAGCACATATTCCTGGTTCCCGACTTCAGGCCTTTCTTCAGGAACTGGTACTACAGTATCAAGCAATACAGGCACCACAACTATATATACAGTGACAGGCACTGACGCTAATGGATGTTCAAATACAGCGAGTGTTACAGTTACTGTTAATGCGAAACCGACCATTACAGTTACTCCTTCTGCTCCCGTTATCTGCAATGGTCAGTCTGTTTCGCTTACAGGAGGTGGAGGCAGCACGTATGTGTGGAATCCGACAAGCGGTCTTTCTTCAGGCAGCGGAACCAATGTTTCAGCAAATCCTACATCAACTTCTGTTTACACAGTAACCGGAACAGATGCCAACGGGTGTACAAACACTTCCAGCGTTACGGTAACTGTTAATGCCAAACCAACTATCACTGTCTCCCCAACTTCTCCTACTATTTGCAACGGACAATCTGTTTCATTGACGGGTGGCGGTGGAACATCCTATGTATGGAGCCCGACTACAGGCTTGTCCTCAGGCAGCGGCACAGTTGTGTCAGCTAACCCGACAAGCACCTCGACCTATGTAGTAACAGGTTCGGATGCTAACGGATGCACGAACACAGCAAGTGTTACAGTAAGTGTAAATGCAAAGCCTGCCATAACAGCAAGCCCGACTTCGCCAACAATATGTAACGGGCAATCTGTAACGTTGACAGGTGGAGGTGGTAACACCTATGCATGGAGTCCCGGCACCGGGCTTTCCGCCACAACAGGATCTGTGGTTTCTGCCAGCCCGACATCAACAACATCGTATACGGTTACAGGAACGGATGCCAATGGCTGCTCAAACGTGGCCAGCGTAACTGTGAATGTAAATGCGAAACCAACTATTACGGTAAATCCTCCGACCTCCATTCTTTGCAACGGCCAATCTGTAACATTAACAGCCGGAGGAGGAACAAGCTTTGTATGGAGTCCTTCTTCAGGACTTTCTTCAGGCAGTGGTGCTGTGGTTTCTGCCAACCCTGCATCCACTACCGTATATACAGTAATAGGAACGGATGCCAACGGCTGCACGAATACTTCCACTACTACTGTAAATATTAATCCGAAACCAACCATTGGTGTTACTCCTGCTGCTCCCGTGCTTTGTACAGGTCAATCCACATCATTAACTGCAAGCGGCGGAACAAGCTATGTTTGGAGTCCTTCGACCGGTCTCTCTTCCGGCAGCGGCGCTGTAGTATCTGCCAATCCATCAAGCACTACTACATATACTGTGACAGGAACGGATGCTAACGGATGTACCAATACAACAACAGTAGCTGTAACTGTAAATTCAACGGCAGTGATAACAGCCACTCCTAATGCCCCGGTTATTTGCAACGGGCAATCCGTCTCATTGACTGCAGGAGGAGGCAATACGTATACATGGAGTCCGACTACGGGTCTTTCATCCGGAACAGGTGCCACAGTATCTGCTAATCCTACCACCACAACTGTATATACGGTAACCGGAACTGCAGGCACAGGATGCTCCAATACGGCAACGGTTACGGTAACCGTTATTCCAAAACCAACAGTAACGGTAACGCCTGTGTCCACTGTATTGTGTGAAGGACAATCTGTATCGCTTACAGCAGGCGGTGGAACAAGCTATGTGTGGAGTCCGTCAACAGGACTTTCATCAGGAAGCGGAGCAAATGTTTCCGCATCACCAATTACTACAACTACATATACAGTTATAGGAACCGATGCTAACGGATGCTCCAACACCGCTAGCACAGCGATTACGGTTAATGCAGCTCCGACAATCGGAACTACACCGACTTCAGCATCGATCTGCAATGGTCAGTCAACTTCTATTACAGCAAGTGGCGGCACATCATATGTTTGGGCTCCGTCTACCGGACTTTCGTCGGGAACAGGCACTGTTGTTTCAGCGAATCCAGCTTCTACTACTACTTATACCGTAATAGGGACGAATGCCAATGGATGTACTAACACGTCCGCAATTACTGTAACGGTGAACGCTGCTCCTTCAATTGGAGTTACACCGACAACTCCGGCTATCTGCAATGGGAAATCAGTATCACTGAATGCCAATGGCGGCTCCAGCTATACATGGAGTCCGACCACAGGACTTTCATCAGGCACAGGTGCGTCAGTAACGGCCGATCCAACTTCAACAACTGTATATACAGTTACAGGAACGAATGGCAGCGGATGTTCTGCTACAGCTACAACAACTGTTACCGTAAATGCATTGCCTGTAGTTTCAGTAAGTCCGAATACACCGGCCATTTGTACCGGCACCCCGGTATCATTAACTGCAAACGGAGGAACAACTTACACCTGGAGTCCGACTTCCGGGCTTTCTTCGGGCAGCGGCACAACAGTATCTGCTAATCCTTCAGGCACTTCAACATATGTTATCACGGGTACAGATGCTAATGGATGTACAAACACTGCAAGTGTTACCATCACTGTAAACGCGTTACCGACGGTTAACGCCAGCCCGGCTACCGCAGCGATCTGCGCAGGGCAGTCAACAGGAATAACTGCAAGCGGAGCCACTTCCTATATATGGAGTCCGACAACAGGCCTTTCCTCAGGAAGCGGGGCGGCGGTTTCAGCAAGCCCTTCCTCTTCTACAACCTATACGGTGACAGGAACAGATGGTAATGGCTGTAACAACACAGCCAGCTCAATGATCACTGTTAATCCTTTGCCTGTAGTAAATGCAGGACCGGATGCAACCATCTGTCCTACCAATTCTACGCAGCTTACTGTTACAGGACCTCCCGCAGGAAGTACTTATGTATGGACCAATGCATCATCGTTAAGCTGTAACAATTGCTTTAACCCGACTGCTTCACCGGCAACAGATGCAACGTATATAGTGTCAGTAACCTCTCCTGATGGCTGCAATGGCTCTGACACTGTAAAAGTATTTGTGACCCCGCTTTCAGCACAGGCTGAACCGGTTGACACAATAGTATGTTATGGATCAACAGTGATGCTGAGAGCCAGTGGTGGAACGGGATACGACTGGCAGCCAACAACGAATGTTGTCAATCCAACAACTGCTACTCCGCTTGCCACACCATTCATAAATACTACCTATACCGTAACGGTGACTAACGGCAACTGCAGTGCCACCGCTACTGCGACTATCAATGTTTATCCCGAAGTTCCTGTACCCGTTATTACACAGTCACTGGATACGCTTTACTGTAGTCAATATGTTAGCTACGTATCCTATCAATGGTATTTTAATAACATTGCAATACCAAATGCTACTCTTCCTTACTATAAAGCACCGCAAAGCGGCAACTACAATGTAGCAGTGGTGGATACGAACGGTTGTTCCACTTCTGTGGGTATTAACATTGTGCTCAATGTGGGATTAAATTCCTTCACCAGCTCAGAAGCATTTACAATTTCCCCCAACCCGGCTACGACTGAATTATATATAAGCGGCAAAGAGTTTGATGAAGCACGTATTACTGTATTCAATGCGATCGGTGAAAAAGTGATGCTTGAAAATCTAAAGCATTCGGACCAGAGAGCAATTGACATTTCTAACCTGTCAGCAGGAGTTTACTTTATTACTATAGAACAGGCCAACAGCCGCTGGATAAGCAAGTTTATAAAACAGTAAACAAACACGATGAATCGAAAAGTCCCGCCCGGCAACGGCGCGGGACTTTTTCTTTTATATACTTTAGTGCAATGCTTCAGCGCAATAGTCTTCTCCTCTCTTTTATTTTTTTTGGCATCGGCATATTCCTGACCAATTACATGGTTGAGTGCATTATCGTTAAGGCAATCAGCACTGTACTTATCGTTGACCTGGACGTTAAGTTTCGTTCTTTGGGATTATTTTATTGCGGAGTGCTTTTGTTTGTTCTCTCATTCATATTGGCGTGTTATTATTTGAGTAATAAAAATATCCTGACTCAGAAGCAATTCTTCTACTCATCCTCTGCATCCCTTATTGTTTTTTATTTTTTCTTCTTATTCAGGGACGCGGTTAACATACCTATTACCGATGATTACGGCATGTTGATGTTCCTGACCGACTATGTTCATGCAGAAACACTGATGCAAAAATGGCAATTGCTATATGAGCCTGTTAACGAATGCAGGATCATTATTCCAAAGCTTTTCTTTCTGGCAGCTTTTAAAATATCGGGAAGCATCAACTTCTTTCACATGGTGCTGGCCAATGCCTGTGCACTGCTGTTACTATGCTACCTTCTTTTCAAATCAGTAAATACAGGCAAGAAAGAAATACTGCTGCTGGGATTCCTTTTTTTCATTCTGCAGTTCCAGGGTTTTGATCTCGCCTTCTGGTCAAGTTCCGGCATTTGTCACTACTGGGTTTTGATCTTTATGTTCCTGACCGTTACGCATTTATGGAGCGATAAGCGGAATAGCTTCTTTTATGCTATGCTCTTTGCTTTGCTAACTGCATTCACCTTTGGCAATGGATTGCTTGTTTTTCCTTTTGGTGTCGCTTTATTATGGATGCGCAATAAAAGAATGCATGCTCTTTTATTCGCCGTACTCATGTCCATGGTTCTTGTTCTTTATTTTTATCATTGGAGCCATCCACGCAATCCATGGCATTTTAATCCTTTGCTCATTTTCGTCTATGCAACCGGGTTTTTAGGATCTTCCATGCAGTTCATGTACAGTATATATATACCTGTGTTAGCCGGCCTCTTCATACTTTATATTTTCGTTTACTCGACGTTAAGAAAATATTACCAAACCAGCCCGGTTGCGTGGTCGCTGTTGCTGATCATAATCACAACCGCTTTTATGACGGCTCCTTTACGTATTGATATGGGAACGCCATTGCAATCACGCTATAGTATTTATAGTGTTGCCGCAATCGTCTTGGCTATTATCATGATCCGTGACCTGATCTTTAAATCGAATGAAACGCTTTCGAAGTATGTATTGATCGGAGGAATCTGCTATAGCTTCCTTTCGGGCATCATGTTTTACCCTGAAGCGCCTTTTCGTACGGAACGTATTGCAAACTTTGTAAACGCATGGAAGAATGGCAACCCTTTAACGTATGCCCCTACAGGCATCCCTTTTTATGCCGATGTATACCTGGACAATGCAATAAATGCACGCGTTTGGGCACCACCTGATAACATTCAGCATCATTTAAAGTAAATTCGACAGTAGGATACACGATTTCGTAATGACAAAACAAAGTTTCGATAGGACGAATCATTGTTTTGTCATGATGATACAATGTTTCTTCATCATGATTTATGGTTTCTTCATCATGAAATACTTTTTCGTCATGACGAATCCGTGTTTCATCAGGAAGAAAAAGCGTTTTGTCATGATGAAAATATATTTTATCCTGACGATACAACATTTCGTGATGATGAATTATGCTTTCGTCCTGATGATACAACGATTCACGATGACGAAATTATGTTTCTTCAAGTCTTTTTGGGATTTCTGCTGAGATAAAGGTCAAATAGCATTACATGGTAGATAGAAAATCCCGCTAAATTCCGTACCTTTGCGCCCTTAAATTCCGGAGGGGGCTAAAAATGATTGAAATTTTAGAAAAAGAGGCTGAATTAGTTCAAAAATCAATGAAAAATCAAATAAACGAAAACGTCCGCAACATCGCGATTATTGCTCACGTTGACCATGGCAAGACCACATTGGTGGATAAAATCCTTCACCAAAGCAAGCTTTTTCGCGACAACCAGCAGTTCGGCGACCTTATTCTTGATAATAATGACCTGGAAAGGGAGCGCGGAATTACCATCCTGGCGAAGAACGTTTCCGTTCGTTACAATGGTGTAAAGATCAATATCATTGATACTCCCGGCCACGCTGACTTTGGTGGTGAAGTTGAACGCGTATTGAACATGGCTGACGGTGTTCTTTTATTGGTGGATGCTTTTGAAGGCCCAATGCCGCAGACACGTTTCGTTTTACAAAAAGCATTGGCGCTTGGCTTAAAGCCAATTGTGGTTATCAATAAAGTAGATAAAGAAAACTGCCGTCCTGATGAAGTACATGAGCAAGTATTCGATCTCATGTTTCACCTGGAAGCTACAGAAGATCAGTTAGACTTCCCTACGCTGTATGGATCAAGCAAACACGGATGGATGACAACTGATCTTGCCCGCAAGACCGAAGATATTCATGAGCTGCTGGAAACGGTTATTAAAAATATTCCGCCGCCGCAGGCATTGGAAGGAACACCACAGATGCTTATCACTTCCCTTGACTATTCAAACTTCGTTGGCCGTATTGCTATCGGAAGAATTACGCGCGGAGAATTAAAAGAAAATCAGCAGGTGTCTCTTGTTAAGCGCGATGGCAGCGTCGTAAAAAGCCGCATCAAAGAGCTGCACATTTTCGAGGGGCTTGGCAGAACAAAAGTTGAAAAAGTTTCTGCAGGTGAAATTTGTGCTATCGTAGGCCTTGAAGATTTTGAAATCGGCGACACCGTCGCTGATATTGAAAATCCGGAAGCGCTCACTCCTATTGCTGTTGATGAGCCTACAATGAGCATGCTCTTCACTATCAACAATTCTCCTTTCTTTGGAAAAGAAGGTAAGATGGTTACCTCACGCCACATCCGTGACCGCTTATATAAAGAAATTGAGAAAAATCTTGCGCTTCGCGTAGAAGAAACTTCATCTCCTGATGCATACCTCGTTTATGGTAGAGGCATTCTTCACCTGAGTATCCTGATTGAAACTATGCGTCGTGAAGGATATGAGCTACAAGTAGGACAACCGCAGGTAATTGTTAAGGAAATCAATGGTCACAAGTGCGAGCCTTTTGAAACATTGACTGTTGACGTTCCTGAAGAATATTCAAGCCGTGTGATTGACCTTGTTACACAGCGTAAAGGAGAAATGCTGGTGATGCAGCCAAAAGGTGATCGCCTTCATTTGGAATTTAATATTCCTGCGCGCGGGATCATCGGTTTACGTAATAACGTTCTTACTGCCACTGCAGGTGAAGCCATTATGGCGCACCGCTTCCGTGATTATGAACCATGGAAAGGAGAAATGCCCGGACGTATCAACGGAGTGCTTATTGCAAAAGAAAAAGGTAAAGCCAATGACTATTCGTTGAACAACCTGCAGGATCGCGGCAAGTTCTTCGTTGAGCATACGGATGAAATATATGCGGGAATGATTGTAGGCGAGCATATTAAACCAGGCGATGTAGTTGTCAATTTATGTACTGCTAAAAAGCTGACCAACATGCGTGCATCAGGAAGCGATGACGCCTATCGTATTGCTCCGAAGATTAATTTCTCATTGGAACAATGCATGGAATACATCCAAAGCGATGAATACCTCGAAGCCACTCCGAAATCGTTGCGTCTTCGCAAGATCTATCTTGACGAGAACGAACGTAAGCGTATGAGCAAGAAGGATTAAAGCCTGTAAATAAGTTTTTAGAACGCGCAAAGAAGCGGTTCTCGCAAGAAATATCTTAGCAGAACTGAATCTTTGCGCGATTCTTTTTTATGATTACAATATATACAGACGGTGCAGCACGGGGAAACCCCGGCCCGGGTGGATATGGTGTTGTGCTTCTTTCCGGCAAACACCGGAAAGAACTTTCCGCCGGCTACCGACATACAACTAACAACCGAATGGAGCTGATGAGTGTGATCGTTGCTCTTGAAGCATTGAAAACTGCAGGACAACAGGTGGTGGTTCATTCGGATTCGAAATATGTAGTAGACGCCGTTGAAAAGAAGTGGGTATTCGGCTGGGAGAAGAAAAACTTCGCAGGGAAAAAAAATCCTGACCTGTGGATTCGTTTTTTAAGGATCTATCGCAAGCATCATGTCAGGTTCAAATGGGTGAAAGGACATGCTGATACTGTTGAGAACAATCGCTGCGATGAGCTGGCCGTGGCTGCTTCTTTTGAACCTCATCTTCATATTGACACAGCATATGAAAAAGAAAATGGTCTATAGCCCGTTGTTTTATATATAAGATAACACGACCTTTGATATTCTTATTTTCGTAGTTTAAGAAATGATTTTAAGAAAAGCGACTCCCTCCGAGCAAAATGCAATTTGGGAAATTCTACAACAGGCTATTGAGCAAAGAAGACGGGACGGAAGTGAGCAGTGGCAAAACGGATATCCGAACGAACAAACCGTTAAAAACGATATCGCTAACGGGTATGGGTACGTGCTGGTAGAAGATGATTCTATCATTGCTTACGCTGCTGTTATTTTTGACATAGAACCTGCTTATACCGATATTAAAGGCAAGTGGCTTACCGACGGTGAATATGTCACTGTTCATCGGGTCGCGACATCGAACGCCATAAAAAGAAAGGGCATGGGTACACAGCTGCTTCAAATGATAGAAGAACTGGCTTCTGAACAAAAAGTGTATAGCGTTAAGATCGACACCAACTTCGACAATGTGCCGATGCTGAAAATTATGGATAGGTTAGGATATACCTATTGCGGGGAAGTATTTCTGAGTGGCGCTCCAAGAAGAGCGTATGAAAAAGTACTAAGCAGGTAAGAACACCATGTAAGATATATATAAGTCAGTAATTAAAAAGAAAAACAACCTTTACTTTTTTGCCTCAACCATTGGAAGATAAACCACAGAAGGAACGAAACTGGCGCAGGATTGCCACCTGGTCGCTGGTGATCTTTCTTTTCGTCATCTTAGGGCAGCTTATCCATCTACTTCTTCCTTTTTCACAGTTCCTGATCAATGTCAGTAACATCCCCGAAGCCATTGACAAAAACTTCTTGCTAATGATCCTTATCGGCTTCGCGGCGCAATTAGTAGATGGTGCGCTGGGAATGGGGTATGGCGTGACCTGCACAACATCATTACTTGCCATGGGTATCAACCTGCCGGTTATCAGCGGAAGCATTCACACAGCAGAAATGTTTTCAAGCGGACTATCCGGCTACAGTCACTACAAGTTTGGAAACGTCAACAAAAAATTATTTAAGGCGCTTGTGATACCGGGAATCATCGGCGCAGTAATAGGAGCAGCTTTTTTATCCAAAATGGGCACTGAATATGCAAGCTATCTGCGCCCTGTTATGGCATGCTACACCTTATTCTTAGGAATAAAAATAATGCTGAGCGTATATAAAAAGGGCAAGCGTAAGAAAGTAAGAAGCGTGCGCTGGCTTGCAGTGGCAGGAGGTTTTCTGGATTCCTTTGGTGGCGGTGGCTGGGGGCCATTGGTAACGAGCACGCTCGTTGCGAAAGGAAGAACGCCACGATTCGTGATTGGTTCGGTAAGTGTTTCTGAATTCTTCGTCACTTTATTCAGTGCTCTTACCTTCTTCTCTCTTATAGGAATCAGACACTGGCAGATCATTGCCGGCCTAATCATTGGCGGTGCTATTGCAGCGCCCATTGCAGCAAAGTTGGTTGGCAAACTCCCTTTAAAAACGATGTTTATCGCCGTAGGCGCTATGGTAATAATCTGGAGCCTGAGAATATTCCTCAGCGCCCTAGGAATATTTTAACCGTTTAAGATTTCTCTTTCTTGAACATCACCTCAACATCATTCTTCACCGGGGGAAGACTGTTCAGATACATCCATATCGCCGTGATGTCTTCATCAGACATACGTGAGAACGGTCCCCAATCCATTGGTGAAGTAGGAACAAGACGTCCCTGGCGGAAACGCTTAACGAACGACTCTGCGGTGGGAAATTTAGCAAGTACGCCGCCTGGGTCCGGTGTAATGTTTGGTGTTCGCAGCCACAGACCGGGATCTACCTTTACGTAATTATTAAATTCAGCATCCGGCTCAAACTCAAACCCACCGGCAAATTCGGGCCCTGTAGCCTGGTAAGTCATGAGATCACGCTTGGTGTGACAACCGACACAATTGGTAACATAATGAGTCAAATACTTACCACGCTCAACGGTTGGAGCCATGGGAGGTGCTAATGCAGGCGGCTCCGGTTTCTCGATGGGCTTAAATGTTGGCGTCAGCGATCGTACTGCTTTACCCATGAAAGTCCATTCATTGTCAGGAACAGAATTCTTTATCGGCTGCAGTGTGCGCAGGTAAGAAACAACAGCAACAAGGTCTTCGTCAGCCATATTCCAGAACGGCATCAACACCGGCATTGATGCCGTTCCATCAGGCCTTATACCATGACGCATCATGCGAAACACCTGCTCGTCAGTATATCTTCCTAGACCAGTCTCTTTATCAGGAGTAAGGTTACGGGTGTATATTTTTCCAAGTGGCCCAAGTACAAACCTTAATCCTCCTTTCAAGTCCACATCTTTGCCTTCATCACTGGCTATCATATCAGCAAAACCTGAAATATGACAGGAACGGCAATGAGCAGGTCCATTGACTAAATAGCTGCCGTGTGCAATGACTGAAGAGTCCGTACTTACTTTAAGAGCCGGAGCAGGCCAGTCGTATTTCTTATCCCAGGTAGTTTGGATATAAATGGCCCCAACTACTACTACAAGGACAATAACACAAAGGATGACGAGGAGGATTTTCTTAATCATGGCTATTTAAATTTAGTTTATTGATAGGTGGCTCACACAAATATATAAACTATTCGCTAAGAGGCTGAGATTAAACTTTGCTTTTCTTTTGGGAGAAAAATTTTGTAAAAGGTATTTTACCCGAAAGACTGTCGGCTATAAAGTTCTGTCGGTTTCCGTTCACTATATATACATCTATGTTTTTCGATGTACAGATATCGGCAGCGCTCAGCTTTGAGGTCATACCTCCTGTTCCCTGGCCGCCGTCCTTTTCCTGGATAAAATTCTTTGCAACAGTAATTTCAGAAATATCTGTCACCAGCTTTGCATCCTTATGAAGATGAGGATTTTTATCATATAGACCATCAATATCCGAAGCAATAATAAGTATGTCTGCCTGCCACAATGTAGCAACCAAGGCAGATAGCTTATCATTATCACCTACAATCAGCTCTTCCACAGCTACTGTGTCATTCTCATTGATGACCGGAACAAAGTTGTGCTTAAGCAGCTCGTTAATTGTATTCAGGGTGTTGCGCTTTGATTCCTCATTTTCAAAATCCCTATAGGTCATAAGACATTGCGCAATCCTGATGTCGAAGTCGGCGAACACTTCACTGTATATCTGCATCAGCTTCGGCTGCCCGATTGCAGACATAGCCTGCTTCGACGCTACAACATTCTGCCATCCGTTGATTGAAATAAACTGCTTTGCAGTAGCGATAGCCCCTGAAGAAACGAGTACTATATCATAGTCTGTTTTCATCTTCACCAACTGGCGCGCAATGTCTTCTATTTTACCACGAGATATCCAGTCTGTGCCTGCGGTAAGCGTAGAGGTACCTATCTTAACAACAATCTTCTTTTTCATCAGCTATCGTATTTGCCCATTCCCTTTAACAAACCACTTATTTGTTACCAACTGTCCCAGGCCAACCGGTCCGCGGAAGTGCAGCTTCTGCGTACTGATAGCAATCTCTGCACCGAGACCTAACTCTCCTCCATCCGTAAAGCGTGTGCTGGCATTATGATACACGGCAGCGCTATCTACTTCGTACTGAAATTTTTCTGCTGTTACATTATCTGTAGAAACAATTGTAGCTGAATGCCCTCCCGAATAGGTATTGATCTTTTTTATCGCGTCCTCTACACTTTCCACAGTGCCAAGTAATATTTTCGGTGCTAAAAATTCTTCCGAATACATCGAATCCTGTAGCATAGGTTTTATTCCCTTCGTGGCAGTTAAAAATTCACCATCACCATACACTTCAATGTTAATTTCATTTAGCTTATGCAGCAGCCTTTCCACTTTTTCCTTTAATGCCGGAATGTGATTATTGAAAAGCACTTTATCCGTGGCATTACAAACACTCAGCCTGCTTTTACCATTCAGTACAATCGCTATAGCTTTTTCAAAGTCGGCATCGGAATGAACGTAAACGAAGTTATTTCCTCGACCGCTGATGATAACCGGAATAGATGTGTTATTCTTTACGTAATTGATCAGCTCTTCACCTCCTCTTGGAATGATAAGATCCAGGCTTAAAGAATTTTCTTTCAGCAACTTTTGCAGTTCATCCCTTTGCACATCGAGGTAAGTTAAATACTCACCTGAAACATTATTCTTTGCAAGTGCTTCATGCCACAATGCAACAAGAAAGAGATTGGTATTTTTTGATTCCTTACCTCCTTTTAAAAAGATTTTATTACCTGCTTTGAACGCTGTGATCGCAGCTTCAATTGTGACATCAGGCCTTGACTCGTATATGATAAGAATCCGACCAAAGGGAACTGTTTTGTTTTCAACCAGCATACCATTCGGATGATGATAGCTAAACACTGTCTTACCTTCAGGATCCTCTTTACTGATCACTTCCCTGATGGCAGCAACCATACCGGTGATTTTCTTATCATCCACCTTAAGCCTGTCAAGCAAAGTAGCATCGATGTTTGCTGCCAACTCAATATCCTTCTTGCTGGCAGCAATGATTTCAGCAGACTTGTTTTTCACAAGCGCTGCTAAATCCTCCAGCACTCTGTTCTTTGTTGCTTCTCCTAACATCATCTTTTGGTTTGAGGGATTAATGCGCATCAAGCCAATTCTGCCCGGTACCCATACCTATCTCAACCGGCACTTCCAGCTTTAATGCTGTTTTCATTCTATGTTCCACAAGGTTTTTCACCTCTTCCACTTCTTCCTTCAACACATCAAATACCAATTCATCATGCACCTGCAATAACATTTTTGACTTCAGCTTCTTTGCCTTCAGGTCATTATGAATATTGATCATGGCAATCTTAATCATATCGGCAGCGCTTCCCTGGATAGGTGCATTAATGGCATTTCGTTCAGCAAAGCCACGTACCGTTGCATTGGCAGAATTGATATCACGTAGATAGCGTTTACGACCCATGATCGTTTCCACATATCCTTTGGAGCGCGCTTTCTCAATGCTCTCATCCATGTATTCTTTGATGCGTTGGTACTGCATGAAATAATTTTCAATAATGCTCTTGGCTTCGCTCCTTGGAATGTTTAGCCGTTCCCCCAAACCGAAAGCAGAGATGCCATATATAATGCCAAAGTTCACCATCTTGGCATTACGGCGCATCTCGCTTGTTACTTCACTAAGTGCAACGCTGTACACCTTGGAAGCAGTTGTAGCATGAATATCTTCCCCGCTCTTAAAAGCATCAATCATTCCCTTGTCACCGCTTATCTCTGCAATAATGCGTAATTCAATTTGTGAATAGTCGGCAGAAAGCAACGTGTATTTATCGTTCCTTGGAATAAATGCTTTTCTTATTTCTCTTCCGCGTTCTGTACGGATTGGAATATTTTGAAGATTAGGATTATCAGAACTTAAGCGTCCTGTAACAGCCACCGTTTGACTGTAAGAAGTATGAATGCGGTTGGTGCGCGGATTGATAAGGGTTGGCAAAGTATCTACGTACGTATTCTTAAGCTTTACCAATTCACGGTAGTCAAGAATTTTTTTAATGATCGGGTGCTTGTGCTCGATTTTGATCAGCACATCTTCGCTTGTCGAGAACTGGCCTGTCTTTGTTTTTGGCGGTTTCTCCATGATCTTTAATTGCCCGAAAAGAACATCACCAACTTGCTTTGGCGATGATACATTGAAAGGGCCGCCGGCGAGGTCCTGAATTTCTTTTTCTGCAACGGCAATATCCACAGCTAGCTTTCCACTCAATTCATTTAGTGTACCTACGTTTACATTGATGCCTTCCATTTCCATCGCTGCAAGCACAGGAACCAACGGAATCTCAACTTCATCATAAAGCTTATCTACTCCTGCTTGCGTTAACCTCGGTGCAAACTTATCTTTCAACTGAAGGGTAATGTCTGCATCTTCAGCAGCATATTCCGTGATCTGCTCCAGCGGCACATCACGCATGCTCTTCTGGTCTTTCCCCCTTTTGCCAATTAATGTTTCGATTGAGACCGGCGAATAGTGTAAATAAATCTGTGACAGTGCATCCATTCCTCTTGCCATCTCCGGCTGAATCAGAAAATGTGCAATCATGGTATCAAACAGCTTACCCTTTATCTCTACATCATACCACTTAAGTACTGCTATGTCATATTTAATATTCTGTCCAACCTTCTGGATCTTTTCATTTTCAAAAACATCTCTGAAGTGAGCAACGATCTTGTGTGCTTCATTGTAATTGGCAGGCACGGGTACATAGAAAGCTTCATGCGGACGATATGAAAAAGAAAGTCCCACAAGCTCATTTGTATTGACATCAATCCCCGTCGTTTCTGTATCAAAACAAAATGATTTCTGTTTTGACAACTCTACAGCCAGAGCTTTAATTTTTTCTTCGGTGTCAAGGAGCTGGTAGTTGTGCTCTACAGTAAGAACCGATTGCAACGGAGCCGTTCCTTCCGGCTGAGTATCCAACAAGGCGGCACCCGTATCGGCTATTACATCCAGCACATTTTGTTTTTCCTGCTCGCTTACTTCTTCGCCAAACAAGCTTACCTGTGCCGTCAGTTCTATTTTACTTTTGCTCTTGCCTTCTTTTTTCCTCGTGCCTTTCACTGTAACCTCTACACTTGGAGGTGGAGTAGATTCGCCCAGCACACGACCGATCAGGTTCCTGAACTCCAGCTCACCAAATAATTCGCGTACAGCCTCACGGTTAAATTCCTGCACCTTTAAATCATTCGGCTGCAACTTAACAGGCGCATCGGTGATGATCGTAGCTAGGCGTTTGCTCTGTACAGCCTTATCTTTATTAAGCTCAACCTTTTCTTTCAGCTTGCCTTTCAGCTGATCCGTATTCTCCAATAAATTTTCAATGCTGCCAAATTGCTTCACCAGGCTCATGGCGGTTTTCTCACCCACACCAGGAATGCCCGGAATATTATCGACGCTATCCCCCATCAAACCAAGGATATCCTTTACCTGATCTACGCGCTCAATATCCCATCGTGCGCAAACTTCCTTAATGCCTAACACTTCCGGACCTTTGCCAAAGCTGGCAGGCTTATATATAAAGGTGTGCTCGTCCACCAGTTGACCGAAATCTTTATCCGGCGTCATCATATACGTATCGAAACCTTGTTTTTCCGCAATCTTGGCCAGCGTGCCGATAATATCGTCAGCCTCATAGCCATCACTTTCAACAGCAGGGATATTAAATGCCTCGCACAGCTTATATATGTATGGAATTGCGTTGGCAATATCCTCAGGTATTTCCTGGCGGTTTGCTTTGTATTCCGTAAACTCTTCGTGCCTGCTGGTGGGCGCAGCTGTATCAAACACAACAGCCAGGTGTGTAGGCTTTTCCTTGTTAAGCACTTCCAGCAACGTGTTTGTAAAGCCGAATACAGCGCTTGTGTTCAAGCCTTTGCTGTTAATACGGTGGTTGTTGCTAAAAGCAAAGTACGCGCGATAGATCAGCGCATAAGCGTCGAGAAGGAAAAGTTTTTTGGACATAATAGGTTTTGGGAGGGTGAAATTAGGAAATAGCACTCATATACCGGTCATAAGCTTGAGACTCCTTTTTCAAATTTGCCGATCGTTACTGATTATACGACCCCTATCAGGCAATTTTTAAAAATCTGAAATCCGGACAAAAACCCATTCCGTAAGTTTCTAAAATTGAATGTACATGAGCCTTTTTGTACTTCGTATTATTTTAATGTCTGTTGCCTTAGCGTCCGGAAGTAACTTGATGGGGCAAAGTATACTGGAAATGCCCCATTCAGGATCCGATAGTGTTCATTGCTCTGCATTATTAATTTCCAGGGAAACTAACCTTCATCCTTTATTGGATATAAACATTGATGGCATGCGTGCATCAGCGTCACTAAAGCTATCATGGCTGGAGATTGGCGTGAGCGCTGAAAACATTTTATATTCAGTATGGAGTGACGGCCAGTTGGAATCAGAAACACCTATGTTTATCGAAGCACCAGTGCCTGAAGTAATTTCCACACCTGAAGCGCCGTTTTTTGTAAAGGGAAATATTGCCTTCAGGTTTTAGAATTCTTAACTGAATACAAAGGAAAAAGCCACCTTATAGGGTGGCTTTTCAAATGTCATGAAGGGATTTTAATTCTTCAGGGCAACATCTTCCAGCGGGGCCGCAACTTTGCCGGGCTGGGGAACAATGCGCAAATAAGGCTTCGGAGCTTTCCAGCCATTGGGGTATTTTTCTTTTGCATCAGCGTCAGACACTGACCCCGCGATGATAACATCTTCACCATTCTTCCAATTTGCCGGTGTTGATACTTTATGCTCAGCGGTAAGCTGAAGTGAATCAACTACACGAAGGATTTCGTGAAAATTACGGCCGGTGGTCATCGGGTAGTTAAGCATCAACTTGATCTTCTTGTCCGGACCAATGATAAATACCGAGCGAACAGTCTGGTTGGTGGCTGCAGTGCGCCCTTCGGAAGTACCGGGCTCTTCAGCAGGCAACATTCCATACAGCTTAGCGACAGCAAGGTTGGTATCACCAATCATGGGATAGTCCACTTTAGCACCCTGTGTTTCTTCAATATCCTTCTGCCATTCTACATGTGAGCTTACAGGATCAACGCTAAGGCCGATCACCTTGGTATTACGTTTCTTAAACTCAGGCTCCAGCTTGGCCATGCTGCCCAGCTCAGTAGTGCATACAGGGGTAAAGTCTTTCGGATGAGAAAATAATATAGCCCACCCGTTGCCAATCCAGTCGTGGAAGCTAATAGTTCCTTTTGTTGTTTCTGCGCGAAAGTCCGGCGCAGTGTCGTTTAATCTAAAATTCATGTTGTTAAAATTTAAAGGTTAATATATAATGTTTAGGAATACTCCTTTAGAGTTTATTAAGGCCCCCAAAATTAAACAAAAACAAAGCACAAAAGCAATTGCCACATGGTGGGCTATCAATTCAATAATTTTGTTTTTACATTTCGTTTAAAAAAAGTAACCGTTTATTTAAAACTTTTTGATACTGAATCTTAATCAATAGTACTTTGCTAATACCGGAATAACCATCAACTTGTTAATTTTGTTTACTGCTTAAAAACCCTTACAATGAAAAATCTTTACTTTCTCATACTTTTCCTTTCATCTATTACCTGCTGCACTGCGCAATGGGTTAGCGGCGGCACGCAGCTTAGCTTCGGTCCTGCAGCCGATCATAAAATGTTTACAACGGTAGATTCGCATGGGGGCTTTTACACAGCCTGGATGTCTTTGAATATGTCGACCAACCTGACTGACATTAAGCTTGGTGCATACGATTCAGCGGGTGTGGTGAACAGCGGTTGGACTTCAGGCGGCATAACGGTAAGTGACAGCGGCAACAACTTTGCTCCTCAAATCCTTACGTCAGAAGATGATGGTGTGATCATCGCATGGTACGGGTACGTGAAATCGAATGACTACACGGAACTATATATACAAAAATATTCTCCGTCAGGAACAGCCTTGTGGAATGGCGGAGAACCTGTCAACATCAGTAACGACACCAACTATGCGCATAAGTACCCGATTCTTGTTTCTGATAAGAACAACGGTGTGTTCCTGACGTGGACTCGTTACGACAAGCAACTTACCTCTTTGAGTCCTGATGTGCTGATGCAACATATTGATAACACGGGGCATGTGGCTGCTGGATGGAATGCCCAAGGTGCGGATGTAGCCATAAGCGCCGACAGGGAAACAAACGAACAGCTGGCGCTGACAAAGGATACAGATTATATATATGTGGTGTACAATACGGGCCTTGCCGACAGCGGCGCATTGGTGCTGAATAAGTATAATGCAGCAGACGGATCGCTTGCCTCCGGGTGGACAAGCAGCGGTAAAGTGATAACCTATGGCCCTTATGCGAATCCCGCTACTAATCATGATCTCTGGATCTTTGCAGACGACAACGGTAATGCTGTCATCTTCTGGATAGAGATCCGCCAGGGCACGCTGAACGGCGAGCTGTACATGAGCCAGATCAGCCCGTCAGGCACAGCGCTTGTCAATATTAAATACCTCGCAGGCAAGGAATCGATCGACGGCATTGATTATCTGGAGGTAGTCGAGAATGAAGAGGGCAATTATATGGTTGCGTTCAATGATCTATCCATCTTCAACGATCTTGAAGCGATGATGGTACAGCCTAATGGTACAGTTACCTGGTATAACTCCAGCATTACTGCTAACGGGGAGTCTGCTTATCCAAAGCCTGCTTCAGACGGGAAGAAGGGAATGTTCTTAGTTTATGAGTTAACCATTCCTCCTTACACATTGCATGCACTGGCACTCGATTCCGCAGGACATTTATACAACGGATGGTCTTTGCCCGGTCCTAACTTCGGGGCGCTTGCTGTAAACGTAGACTTCACCAGTCCCAATTACCAGTTTGATATAAAGTCTGCAAGGCCCGGCGAAGCCATTGCTGTTTGGGCAGATACCGTGCATCACATCTTTAGCTGCAACATCTGGTATGACAAAACCATGTGCGCGACAGAAGCCGTTACAGCAGGCATATATGAAACTCCCTCATCAACACTCAATACTTATCCTAACCCGTTTCATGATTTTATTTCCATTGCATTGCCGGATCATTCCCTAAAGTATTCTGTAATGCTTTATGACCTTGCGGGAAGAGAAGTGATCAGTGCAAAAAATTTTACCGGTCAAAACATCAATACAGCAGGTCTTGCAAAAGGAATGTATTTCTGTCGCCTTGTGAACGGCAACGATGTGATCGGTACAAGCAAAGTGGTGAAAGAGTAAGGAAAGATTTCAAGTTTACTTTTTCGACGTAACGAAAAAATATGGCATGCTTATTTAACAATGATATTGTAGAGTAGCGATTAGTTCCCGCTCCCCGCGGGACGTTGACAAACCCCTGCCTCGGTGGGGGTTTGCCGTTTTTAAATAACCTGGTTGATGATGCGCATGTATTCTTTCCACGGGCCGACAGCCCCAGTGTATTGCTTTGCCATCACACGCGACACCTGGTAAATGTGATCCATGTCGTGAACCACCCAGGCAGCGAGCAGTTGCGATAAGGTCACTTCTCCAAACTTCGGGTGTATTCCCTTTTTATTAAAGTCCGCGGCAAAGAAGGCTTTTGATTTTAGAAAAGAAATATTATTTGCCCGCAATGTTTTGAATTCATCCAGCAGCTGCGCTAAAGTCTTGCCTTTGCTTTCCGTAAACTGCGCAAAGCGATCATAGGGTTCAAACGTTTTATTTCCACCGTCAGAAAGAATGATATTCATGCGGGCCATCCAGTCGGTATGTTCACCGTGAATGAGGTGACCAATCACATCGTAAGGACTCCACGTGTCGCCACCTTCTGTGGCTGTAGTCCAATCATCAGGAAGATCACGCAGCCATGTGTCCATGACAGCAGGAGTGCGCTCCAGCAATGCAATAGCCTTTGACAGTTCGAAGTCCATTAGTGCATACAGCTTTTATCCAGCCATTCCATCACCTTATCCCATGCAACAGTGAAATAATCATATGCAGGAGTCCATTGTTCACTTTCCGGCCAGCCCAAATGAGTAATCGTTACCTCGGTCTGGTTATCATTTACTTTTTTAAGAGTAACGACCACCCATGTATGGTACCCTGAATTACGGAGCTTATCAAACTTCGGCGGCGTGTTCCAGGAAAAAGAAAGCATTTCTTTCGGCAGGTAGGATAGCACCTTGCAGCCTTCACTGCCTCTAACGCCCGGATGCTCTTTCATACTGAAATAAATTTCGAACGGACCTCCCGGCTCCAGCTTCATCATATTGTCTTCTCCAAAGAATGTCTTCAACCCTTCATGTGTGGTCCACTTCCACCATGCCGTGTCAAGACTGCAGTTGATGGTTTTTGTTTTCACAATCTTCTTGTCGCTGACCTTCATTCCCTTGTTTAAAGGACCTTGAGCTAAAACAGCTACTGCAAAAAATAATGCAGGTAATAAAAGAACAAGCTTCAGCTTCATAGGTTTTCGGTTAGTGAAACAAAAATAAAAATAAAAAAGAAGCCCCCCGCTTTTTAGAAACGGGGGGCTTGCTTTCAAAAAACTGTAGCTTACTGGATCACGATGCGACCTCTTGTTGAATTGTTATCGGCATCAATTACTTCATACAGGTACAGGCCCGGACGAAGTCCCTGTTTGCTCAATTCGAATTCACCATTGCTGAGGTTGGTCATGGTGTTTACCAGCCTGCCCGTGTTATCGAACATTTTGAAAGTAACAGCGCCATTGGTATTTTCAATGTGCAGCATACCTCTTTCGTTCATCGGGTTCGGGTAAACATTAGCAGCTACATCCCCCTTCATTTCTTCTAAAGTTGATCCACCCTGCGCCATTCTCAATGGGCCGATGGTGAGGCAACGAGTGTCAGAGCAGCCTGCTACTGTATCCGTAGTAGTGAGGCAAACCTTATACGTGCCAGCTACTGCATACTGGTGGAACGGGTTCTTATCGTTAGAAGTAGTTCCGTCGCCAAAATCCCAGTGATATTTCGTAGCAGGAGAATTTACAGACGAGAAGAAGTACAGGCTGTGCAATGTATTGCCCGGCTTGAAGTAGAAGTTAGAATTGCATACGTTGGCATTAATTCCTCCAACCTTAATGCTGTCGCACCATGTATCGTGACAGTTGCCGATGGAATCATTTACCGTCAGGCATACATAATAGGTACCATCATTGGCATACTGGTGATACGGGTTCGGGTTGTCAGACGAGTGACCGTCGCCAAAATCCCAGCTATACTTGGTGCCCGGAGGATTCGGAGCATGCGTGAAGTACACCGCATTCATATAATATGCATTCTGGTATTTGAACTTCGCATTGCAAGGAATTGGGGGCACACCCACCTTCACGCTGTCGCACCATGTATCTTCACAGATACCTGAAGCCGATGAATCTCTAACGGTCAGGCATACATAGTAGGTACCGTAATTTGCATACAGGTGAGTAGGATCCACATTGTGGGAAGATGTACCATCGCCAAAGTTCCAGGTATATTTAGTTCCGAGAGAATTCGGAGCAGGAACAAAGTGAATAGACGTGTTAGTCGAATTTGTAGAGAACTTCGTGAAGTGCGCATTGCAAGGAATATGTATAATGCCTGTATGTACACTGTCACACCATGTTGCTATACAGGAGCCGCCTGCAGTAGTATCGGTAACCGTCAGGCATACATAGTATATACCAGGGTTTGGATAGTAATGCCATGGATAGATGTCATGTGATGTACTGCCATCACCGAAATCCCATGTATATTTCTTCGTTGTGCTATTATTGTTTGTAGCAGCAGGATAGAAGTGCAGGCTGTCTGCATTGGTAGGCTTCTTATACCATTTGAAGTGCGCATCACAAACAGGAGGCAACGGTTTTTCAATGCGGATGGTATCGCACCATGAAGAAGTGCAGGTACCGCCGGCAGTACTATCGGTCACCGTCAGGCAGGCATAATATTTACCCGGGCCCGGATACAGGTGCCATGGAGCAGCAGCATCTGACGTACCGCCATCACCAAAGGTCCAACTATACTTAGCTGTTGATGCATTCGGAGGCGTTACATAGAACTTAACGCTGTCTCGGTTGGTATAGGAAGAATAATGAACAAAGTGTGCATTGCAGTTCGGCTTCGGGGCACCCTTTATTTCAACCGTGTCACACCATGTTGAATAGCATGGTATAGAAGTATTGATAACCGTCAGGCACGCTATATACTTACCTGCTGCAGCATAAGTATGATAGGGATTAGGATCTGTTGAAGTGCCGCCATCACCGAAGTTCCACGAATAAGATGTACCTGCAGGGTTCGGGCTGCTTTCAAAATGAACATTGTTGCCGGTGTTGCTGGCAAAGAATTTCTTGAAGTGTGCATTGCAGGTAAGGGTTGTGTTGTTACCCACCTTCACACTGTCGCACCATGTTTCTGAACATGTACCTGCAGCAGTAGAATCCTTAACCATATGGCATACATAGTAGGTGCCCGGGTTAGCATAGTAGTGCCACGGATTAGAGTTGTCAGAATAGGTTCCATCACCAAAATACCAGTAATGTTTTGCACTTGATGATCCGGTAGCTGAATAGAAGTGAACACTGTCAGGATTTTGCGGAAGCGCATAATGCTGGAAGTGCGCATCGCAGATAGGCTTGTTATAGCTGTTCACATGCACGCTGTCGCAGATCGTTTCTGAGCAAGGCACATATGGATTTTCAACCTTCAGGCATACCCAGTAGGTACCGGCATGCGCATATGAGTGAATGGGGCTGGCAGTAGTAGATGATGTGCCATCACCAAAGCTCCAGGTATATTTAGTGCCGCCCGGATTAGCAGATGAAGTGAACTTGATGGTATATAAAGAAGAGTTAATCGTGTCCTGCTTAAACGTATAGTGTGCATTGCAGGTGCCGCCTGTATTGTTGCCTACAATAATGCTGTCACAAAAATCAGCAGTGCATTTGCCACCGGCAGTAGAATCTGTAATGATAAGGCATGCAAGGTATTTGCCGGGAGCATATTTATGTTTTGGATTTGCTGCATCAGAAGTGCCGCCATCGCCGAAGCTCCATGAATATTTTGTAGAAGCCGTATGCTGACCGCTGTAGAAATAAACAGTGTCAGTATTAGAATAAGAAGTGTGCTGGAAGTGTGCATCGCAGATAGGCTTTGGCAATGCATTCACCTTCACGCTGTCGCACTTGGTGTCTGTGCACTTGCCTGATGCAGTGGAATCCGTAACGGTGAGGCATACATAATAAGTGCCGGGGTTAGCATAATTATGCCATGGCATACTGTTATCTGAGCCTGTTCCATCGCCGAAGCTCCAGCTATACTTCTTGGTAGTGTTGTTGTTTGTAGATGTATAAAAATGAACACTGTCGGGATTTGTCTGCAATGCATAATGAAAGAAGTGCGCATCACAAACAGGAAAGAAGCCCCCTGTGCCAACGGTGATGCTGTCACAAATTAAATCCTGGCAAGGAACAGCTGTGTTTTCAACCTTCAGGCAAACAAGGTATTTGCCACCATGGCTATATTGATGAACAGGGTTCACGCTGGTGGAATAGCTTCCATCGCCGAAGCTCCAGCTAAACTTAGTTCCCGTTGGATTAGCAGAGCTGGATAAATAAACCGTGTTTAAATTTATCGTATCGTTACGAAAAGTAAAGTGTGCATTGCAGGGATTCTGCGCCATTGCACTTACCGACAACAATAAAGCACAACAGGCTAAGAACAACCCGTAAGCTGATTTGGTAATGGTAGAGACTACTTGTTTCATTTTTTCTACTTTTTAATTTTTACAATTTTAGTTTTCGAGGTCGACCAAAGGTATTGAAATCATTTTTTTCAACGCTTTTGGGCTTGTCTATACTACTATAGATGCGTAAGAGAACCATAGGGTTGGGTGGAAAATCAATCTTTTTTAACCCCTTAAAAGGAAGGCTTATTTCAAATTTTGCAGTGTTTTTACAAATTTCAAGGTTTTTAGATCAAAAAACGGCCCTAAATGAGTCGAGGTTCTCAGAAAACGATCGGTAATCACGGCAGAACGATCGGTCGTTCTCACAGAACGATCGGTAATCACGACAGAACGAGGGGTCGTTCTCACAGAACGGTCGGTAATCACGGCAAAACGAGGAGTCGTTCTGTCAGAACCACCGGTAATTACAACAGAACAAGGAGTCGTTCTCATAGAACCATCGGTAATCACGGCAGAACCACCGGTCGTTATCATAGAACCATCGGTGATCACGACAGAACCACCGGTCGTTCTAACAGAGCGAGGGGTCTTTTTGGGAGAATTTCTGAGAGTTTCCCATGAACTGTTGAAGAATAAATATTAGATTTGAATGGTTTTTTCTATGCTGTCAGACTTCCGAATTGACAGTTCTTAGTTAAAAAGCAATCCTGTTTTGTCAGGTTTCCCAACCTGAACAATGCTAAAAGTAAAAGCATCAAGTAGGGATATTTGACGCCACAGTAATTGATATAGATTTGAAGGGCTTAATTGACGGTAGGATGAAGCGCAAAGCATTAACCATTACGGCAATTGTTTTCTTTTTGATTGTAAACACAAATTACTTTTGGGAAAGTAAACTTGGATATATTGCTTTTCCGGCTTTCATAGTTTTAACCATTGTTTATTTGGTACTCCTGGCCGGTCTTATTGGGCAAATTTATGCTTCAATAAAAGAAAAATTTAACAACAGGCAGCGTCTATTTAATATTGTATTACTACTTGCCGTTTTAGGATTGACTTTTTTATTCCCGGGCGGACTCATAAACTTTGAGTTTCTCGAAGGTAAAGACCTCCTTATTGCTCAGCGGGAAGGGTCGGCTAATTGCACGACCACATTTAAGCTTAAACAAAACAATAAATTCATTGAAAGACGCATTTGCTTTGGAGTAACGGAAATTAAGGGGGATTACAAAATCAAAGATGATACTATATTTTTTAGCAACGTTGAGTTGGGAAGAGACGAAGATGAATTCTATGCGTATGCAGTTTTTAAGGAGCTCAATAGCAACAATAAAAAATTACTTGGTGAATTAGTTAGATTCAAAAACTATTCCGACACAACAGGACATGAACTTTGGATTACTAAAAATGAATTGACATCTCAACCATAAGATATGAAGCTTTATAATAGCTTAGTATATATAATTATTCTGTCTGTAATTGTTACTTTATTAAGCGCCTGCCTAGGCAATGCATCATTTTCTGAAGATGAATACAAGTTTGTGAGACCGTTTTCTGATACGAATAATATTGTTATATATAAGTCTTCGAAGGGACAAACAGATACCGTACTATTTTCAAGATGGGAAACGGACACTATTAAGTACAGGAGCATTGAACAAGGCTACTATAATGAAAATGTATTGTCTGTTAACTATGAATTGTCCAACAACAGCTTTCATAAAATAACCGTTAAATCAATAAATAATGAACCCGACCACTTTCTGTTCTTTGGTAAAGCAAAAAACTCTTACTCAAACAAAGAAATTTGCTTCTTAGGTTTGCTTTTTGACAAAGAGTATTTAGAAAATATTATCAGCACAAAAGATGCATCCATCGTTTTTAGCCGGCATAATGCAAAGTACAGTGGATTAAATATTAACCAGGGAATAAAAAGCTTTACATTTGATTTTAATAAAGGTGTGGTATCATTTATTGACGACGATGGCGTTGATTGGGTCCGAATAAATTGAAGCTCTTCCTCCACATCAGTCAAAACGTTAACAACCTTTTTCTAAAAATTAACATCATTTTCTCAAAAACAGCTTTCCGCTTTAACATTTTGTTGTAAATGTTAAAGTAATTACTATATTTGTATTTCCGTTCCATACAGGGGGCTTTTTAAGAACGGGGTATCTAAGTAAAAAACAAATTAATAATTTTTAATGAAGTTAATTCATCTACTTTTTATTGGGGTAATCCTTTGCTTCAGCGCGGTTGCCCAGAACCCACATTGTTATACCACGGAGGTATATACAAAACTTATCAAAGAACATCCGGAAGTACTGCAGGCACGTGCGGAGCTGGAACAGTTCACGCAGCAGTTTAACCAAGCGCAGCAGCGCAATACCGGCACTGTATATATTATACCAGTTGTGTTCCACATCATCCACAACTATGGCGTTGAAAATATTTCTGACGAGCAGGTGCTGGATGCAGTAAATATCCTCAATATTGATTTTCGCAAGCTGAACAGCGACACCATGACCATCGTTAATCCCTTCAAGTCCGTTGCCGCTGACTGCAACGTCGAGTTCCGCCTTGCCAACATTGATCCGAACGGAAAATGCACCAACGGTATTGACCGAATTGTTTCTACCAAGACCTATGATGCGGACGATGATTCAAAGCTGAATCCATGGCCAACCAATAAATACTTAAACATCTGGGTGGTGAACTCGCTTGCCAACCAGGAAGCTGCTGCTTATGCTTATTATCCCGGCACTGCTCCATTTGGAAAAGACGGTGTGATTGCCATTCACAGGTATGTAGGAAGCATCGGCACCGGTTACGTGGGCACCTCACGCGCATTGACGCATGAAGTAGGACATTATTTCAACCTTTCGCATCCATGGGGTGACACCAATTCTCCAGGCGTTAGCTGCGGAGATGATGGCGTTAACGATACTCCCATCACCGAAGGCTGGACAACCTGCAACCTGAATGGCCTTAGCTGCGGCAACACGGTTGACAACGTGCAGAACTATATGGAGTATAGCTACTGCTGCAACATGTTCACCAACGGGCAAAGAACAAGAATGCTTGCAGCGCTCAATGCCAACACTAACGGATCGCAGCGCAACAACCTGTGGAGCAGCACGAACGCCAATGCAACAGGCATTAACACGATAGTACGTACGGCCTGTGCACCAAAAGCGGATTTTGTATCCAGCAGCTCTTCCATCTGCACTTCAAAATATGTTCAGTTCACCGACATGTCGTGGAACGGACAGCCCACCATCTGGAAATGGCGCTTCACAGGCGGAACTCCTGCTACATCAGCAGACTCTATGCCTCTTATTACTTATAACACTGCCGGTGACTTCAGCGCAACACTTACCGTAAGCAATGCTAAAGGCACAGACAGCGTTACCAAGACATCGATCATCCATGTAAGCGGTGGAGCTTATTTAAGTGCTCCCTATGCAGAAGGCTTTGAAACAAACAGCTTCCCGGGCTTTGATGCTTACATCGTAAATCCTGACAATGGCAACACATGGGTGCGTTCCACTGCTGCCGGGGCAACTGGCACTGCTTCTGCCATGATCAAGAATTTCGGTTTCACCAATGGACAAGCCGATGAATATGTGCTCCCTGCCTTTAACCTTACTCATTTATCACAACCCTCATTGACATTCAAAGTTGCCAATGCACAGCGTTATAGCGGTTCCGATGATTATTTAAAAGTGTATGTGTCTGACAACTGCGGCATGACATGGCTGCAGAAGTACAGCAAGCATGGATCAACATTGGCTACGGCAGGTGTCGTGGGTGCCAACTTCGTTCCGAACTCGAGCCAGTGGAGAACAGAAACGGTGAGCCTTCTGCTGTATGCAGGCAAGCCGAACGTACGCATCAAGTTTGTGAATGTGAACGGCGCCGGCAATAATACCTACGTGGATGATATTAATATAAACGGTGTCGTTGGTCTTACGGAGGCAGAGATGGCTGCCGGCAACTTTGAAGTGTATCCTAACCCTTCACATGGCGAATCAACCATACGTTTTGAGCTGGCTGAAAAGAGTAAAGCAAAAATACAGGTGCTGGATCTTACCGGCCGTCTTGTAACTGTTCTTGCCGATGCCGCCTTAACTGCAGGCATGCACCAATATACCCTTGCGACAGACAACCTTGCCAAAGGACTTTACCTGGTAGAAGTTGAGATTAACGGAAGCCGCGCAGTAAAGAAGCTGATTGTCGACTGATCCGTAAAACATCTTATTTAGTTAACATATCCCGGTCCCAACCCGGGATATGTTGCTTTAGGGGCTTGCCGATACGGCTCAATATTCGTTTTTTTGCCCCCTAATATTTATTTCATGCATAGCAAAGTAACAGAGCTGCTGGCTTCAACGGAATTTGGCAAAGAGGTAACAGCCAAAGGATGGGTGCGCACAAAACGTGGCAACAAAAACATCAACTTCATTGCCCTGAATGATGGCAGCACCATTCATAATATACAGGTAGTCGTTGAGCTGGCTAAGTTTGACGAAGAGCTGTTAAAGCAAATCACTACGGGTTCCTGCATTAAGGTAACAGGGACTTTGGTACAGTCACAAGGTCAGGGACAGGCGTGCGAAATACAAGGAAAGACCATCGAGTTGTACGGCACTGCTGATGCAGAAACATTCCCGCTGCAGAAGAAAGGGCATACGATGGAGTTCCTGCGCGAGATTGCGCACCTTCGTCCGCGCACAAATACATTTGGCGCTATCCTTCGCCTGCGTCATCACATGGCGTATGCTATTCATAAGTTCTTTAACGATAAAGGATTTTTCTATTTACATACACCCATCATCACCGGCAGTGATGCTGAAGGAGCCGGTGAAATGTTTCGCGTAACGACGCTTGACCTGAAGAACCTTCCAAAAACACCGGAAGGAACGATAGACTATAAAGAAGATTTCTTTGGCAAAGAGACGAACCTCACGGTAAGCGGTCAGCTGGAAGGAGAGCTTGGCGCTTTAGCGCTTGGCCTTATATATACCTTCGGCCCTACCTTCCGTGCCGAGAACAGCAACACACCCCGTCACCTTGCTGAGTTCTGGATGATCGAACCGGAGATGGCTTTCTACGAGATCAGCGATAACATGGACCTGGCGGAGGAAATGCTTAAATACCTTATTCAATATGCGTTGGATAAAGGCGCAGCTGATATTGAGTTCCTTAACAATATGTATGACAAGGAACTGATCAGTCGTTTGAAATCTGTAGTAGACAAACCTTTTAAGCGTCTCAGTTACACCGATGCCGTGGAAGTGCTGAAAGCCAGTAACTCAAAGTTCGAATTCAAGGTGGAATGGGGTATTGACCTGCAGAAGGAGCATGAAAATTATCTGGTAGAGCATTTCAAAGGACCGGTTATCCTTACCAACTATCCGAAAGACATCAAAGCTTTCTATATGAAGCAGAATGATGATGGCAAAACCGTTCGTGCGATGGATGTACTGTTCCCATGGATAGGTGAGATTATCGGCGGATCACAACGTGAGGAGAATTACGATAAGCTCTACACGCGCATGAAGGAAATGCATATTCCTGAAAAAGATTTGTGGTGGTACCTGGAAACAAGGAAATTCGGAACGTGCCCCCATGCTGGCTTCGGTCTTGGCTTTGAACGCCTAATGCTCTTTATCACCGGCATGACCAATATCCGTGATGTGATTCCGTTTCCAAGAACTCCGAAGAACGCGGAGTTTTAAAATGGCTTGAATTATACTTACGACTTACTTAAAAAGTATAATCTCCCGTTTCATTCACTGAAACTTTCAACTCTTTTTTGTCTTTCTCAAAACGATCATATCCTGTTTTGAGATTTGTCCAAAAGCTCATCAACTCAGGATTAAACTTATACCTGGCTTTGTATAAAGCAAAGTTCGCCTCCGTCATTTGAAAAGGAAAAACATAAACAGGGATTTTCATTTGCCCGTTGTTTCGTGCATATATAGCATACAGGTAAAGCTCTTTTATTTTATCGTCCGTCATAGGCATGCAGCCTATTGTAACACAATCGCCATGAATAAAAATATCTCCACCCAGGTTAGAAGCCTTGCTTTTCCTTTTATCCGATTGGTTCGGATAGCTTAACCCTAACGACATATAAAAATTACTTGCCGGGTTAAACCGTTCAATATAGTAAAAGCCTTCCGGCACCTGTCTATCACCAACCCTGCGTTTGGGGCCCAGCTTACCTGAACGTGAACAGATGTCGTAGTCACCAAGTTTTTTATACACCTCTTCACTTTTCTTCTTCGCATACAATTCAAGCTTATCATCATCCTTATAAGCAACGAGCATGATGTTGAGGTCGTCCAAAGCCAATTGATTGGTCTTAAGTTTCACTGTTATCTCTTTCTCTTTTTCGCGGAGAGACTCTTTAACACGTGCATACTTCTTTTGCTCAGAAAGAAAATCAGGAGGAGGCGCAAACGAAACTAGCAATGCTAAGAAAGCAACAACGATTATTCTTATGCCAACCATCCTGGTCTGTTTAATCAAAGTTCAGGACAATTAATCCGTTTCGTAGTTAAGCTTGACGGTGATGGTGGCTGTCTTTCTTTTAGAGGACGTATTAAAAGATCCTCCCCAGGAATATTCTTCAGAAGAGTTCTGTGCTACAATTTGGAACACACCCATGTCAGCGTTCTTCAGCCTTCCCACCTTGCTTCCTGCATTTTCAGCTATGCTTTGTGCACGTGCGTTGGCATCCTTCGTAGCCTCTGCTATCATTTCAATCTTTAATGCTGCCAGCTTGGTATAATAGTATTGCGGCGCGCTGGAATAAAATTCAATGCCCGAGTTAATGAGCTCTGTCACCTCGCGCGAAATGTTCTCTACCTTATCCACTTCATTCGATTCTACTTGCACATTCTGCGTCAGCTTATAGCCGGTAAACTGCGAACGTACGCGTTTACCGTTTTCATATACGTCCTCAAACTCTTTGTTAATCTCAACAGCAGAAAAAATAATGTTGTCGGCAGAAACTCCTTTAGACACCAAATACTTTTTAATGCTCTCGCGGTCTTTGTCGAGTCGTGAATACGCTTCCTTCAGGTCAAGGTTCTTCTGCACAAAGCTTCCGTTCCACACAATAAGGTCGGATACAAAGTTCTTGCTGCCCAGGCCGGTAACAGAGATGGTGTTGCTGGCTTTGTTACGGTTCTTAAATGCACTGGCGAAAATAACGGCGGTAATAATTACAGCAAGGCCGATGACGATGCTGCCAAGGTAGCTTCTCATAGTTGTTATGATTGGTTTTGATATATAACGTTGTCTATCTATAACTATTATGCCAAAGTTGTATAAAGCAGGCAGGCAATATCAAATTTGAGCATAAATTCCATTAATTAATGCCTATTTGATCAGTTTTCATCAAATTTGCCTATCAAAACAAAGCTTTTCCCCCCTTGCGCCGTATCGTTATTATCCCTTTCTTTGCATCACAAATCAAGAGAAGTGTATTTAAACCTGCATATCCATCATCACCATCTTACCGCTTAAGGTAGGCAGGAATGATTGTGCAGTAACTAAAATAAAGACATTCATTAAGGGCTTACCCAACCAGGTGAGCCCTTTTTATTTAATAAAGATCACACTGATTTGTAATCGGTGTAATCCTAAACAGAAATCGGTGTAATCAAGTAATATGAAGTTAAAGATTGCTATTCAAAAATCAGGACGGTTGTTCGAAGATTCAGTAAAGCTGCTGAAAGAATGCGGCATAGACCTGAACAACGGTAAAAGTGGTGCGCTGCGCACAGAGGCTGCGAACTTCCCGCTGGAGGTTTTATTCCTGCGCGATGATGATATTCCGCAGTATGTGGAAGATGCTGTTGCCGATATCGGCATTGTGGGTGAAAACGTTTTGCTGGAAAAAGGAAAGACCGTGAACAAGGTTGAACGACTTGGTTTCGGAAAATGCCGTCTTGCCATTGCCGTTCCAAAAGGAGAAGATTACTCAGGTCCAAATTGGCTGAGTAATAAAAAGATTGCCACCAGCTATCCGCGAATTCTTGGCGACTTCCTGAAGAAGAACAAAGTGAATGCAGAGATTCACGAAATCAGCGGATCGGTTGAGATTGCACCGGGTATCGGACTGGCTGATGCGATCTGTGATTTAGTAAGCAGCGGCAGTACCCTATTCATGAACGGATTGAAAGAAACGGAAGTGATCCTGCGTTCGGAAGCAGTGCTGGTTGCTACAAAAGGTCTATCAGAAGAAAAAACAGCAACGCTCAATAAACTGTTGTTCCGCATACAAGCTGCTAAGAAAGCCAAGCACAATAAATATATATTGCTGAATGCACCGAATGATAAGGTGGAGGATATTATCAAAATACTTCCGGGTATGAAAAGTCCTACGGTGCTTCCGCTTGCAACCAGCGGATGGAGCAGTGTTCACAGTGTAGTGCAGGAAGATGACTTCTGGAATATTATTGAAGGCCTGAAAGCGAATGGTGCGCAGGGGATTTTGGTGGTTCCGATTGAGAAGATGATAATGTAAAGAAATTATAAATGATAAATGCTGAATGATAAATGGGAAAGGCTGTTCATTCATAATTCATAATTTCTGAAATGATTAAGACTATAAAATATCCGAAAAAGGAAGAATGGAGCGAGCTATTAAAGCGGCCTTCATCAGATTCTTCTGCCATTCGTGGCAAAGTGGAGGATATGTTGAAGGCGGTGAAAGATGGTGGGGATGAGGCGGTAAAGAAGTTTACGCAACAGCTTGATAGTGTCGCGCTTTCTTCTTTGGAGGTTAAGAAAGAGGAATGGAATAAAGGGACTGCTTCGATTAGCAATGAATTAAAGAATGCTATTGACCTGGCGATAAAAAATATCTCTGCCTTTCATGCAGCACAAAAAGATAGAGGCATTGAAGTAGAAACGATGCCGGGCGTGGTCTGCAAAAGGAAGTCGTTAGCGATTGAAAAAGTTGGTTTATATATACCGGGCGGAACAGCTCCTTTGTTTTCTACGTTGTTAATGCTTGGCGTTCCTGCAGTTATGGCAGGATGTAAAAAGGTTATCGTTTGCACTCCTTGCGATAAGAATGGAAACGTGCACCCTGCTATTTTATACGCAGCCTCAAAGATTGGAATCACAAAGCTCTTCAGCATTGGCGGTGTGCAGGCGGTTGCGGCAATGGCATATGGAACCGAAACAGTTCCGCAGGTTTATAAAATATTCGGCCCCGGCAATCAATATGTAACATGTGCAAAGATGCTGCTCAACGCAGAAGGCATTGCTATCGACATGCCTGCAGGCCCTTCTGAAGTAGCGGTGCTGGCAGATGAAACATGTGTGCCTGAATTTGTTGCCGCTGACCTTTTATCACAGGCTGAACATGGCGCCGACTCGCAGGTTATATTGGTGAGTGATAGTGAAAGTGTTATAGAGAGAGTAAATAAATGTGTGGCTGATCAATTGGCGGCATTGCCAAGAAAGGATGTTGCTCAGAAAGCATTGCAGAACAGTAAAGCAATTCTCGTAAGGACTATTGATGAAGGACTTGCACTATTAAATGAATATGCGCCTGAGCATTTAATCATCAGCTGTGCAAACGATGAAATGCTTGCAGAGAAAGTGATCAATGCAGGCTCAGTATTCCTGGGCAACTATTCACCCGAAAGTGCCGGTGATTATGCATCAGGTACTAATCACACCTTGCCGACAAATGGTTTCGCAACAGCATATAGCGGAGTATCGCTCGATAGCTTCTTTAAAAAAATAACATTTCAAAAACTAAGCAAACAAGGATTAAGCAACATCGGCCCTGCCATTGAACAAATGGCGATGGCTGAAGGGTTGGAGGCACATAGTAATGCGGTAACAATACGCCTCACCCCGGAAAAGATGAACAAAAAATTATAATTCATCTCGCGCCTCTCCTGCAGGAGAGGGGAAGGGAGTGAGGTAACATTATGAATAATTTTAATTTAGAAAACATTCTCCGTCCCAATATTAAGAAGCTGGTCCCCTACTCCTCTGCGCGTTCAGAGTTTGAAGGCAAGGCATCTATATATCTTGATGCTAATGAAAACAGTATCGGCTCTGTGTTGGGTGAGAACTACAACCGTTATCCTGATCCACTGCAGAAAAAGCTGAAGCAGGCAATTGGCAAAATAAAAGGCGTCGCTCCTGAAAATATTTTTATCGGCAACGGCAGCGACGAGCCAATTGATCTTTTAATGCGCGCTTTCTGCGAACCTGGCAAAGACAATGTACTACTCTTCCCTCCTACGTATGGCATGTATGAGGTAGCAGCCAACATTAATAATGTTGCTATTAAAACGGTTGTGCTGACCGAAGATTTCCAATTAAATGTAGACGCCACCCTTAAAGCAATCGATAGAAACTCGAAGCTTCTTTTCGTCTGCTCCCCTAACAACCCGACGGGCAACGTGATGAAAGGAGAGGATATTGAGGCATTATTGAAGAATTTTAGCGGAATTGTGGTGTTGGACGAGGCTTATATTGACTTTTCCGACAATCCTATGTGGCTGAAAAACTTGCTATTACACCCAAACTTGGTAATTTTGCAGACCTTTTCTAAAGCGTGGGGAATGGCAGCATTACGTGTAGGTATGGCCTTTGCTTCGACAGCGATTATCGATATCCTGAATAAGATCAAAGCGCCTTACAACATGAATGAAGCCACACAGCAGTTAGCGCTGCAGGCGCTGACACGGGAAAACATGGTGAAGGAATCATCCGCCACCATCCTGAAAGAAAGGGCCTCACTGATGGACGCCTTGAAAAAATTCAGCTTCGTTAAAAAGATATTTCCCAGCGACTCGAACTTTGTTCTTGTTCGTGTAGCGAATGCAGATGCGTTGTATGCGTTCCTCGTTTCAAAAGGTATAGTAGTACGCAACCGCAGCAGGCAGCCGCAATGCGACAACTGCCTGCGTATTACTGTGGGTACTCCTGCCGAAAATATCCAATTACTTGATGCATTAAAATCGTACACGGCATGAAAAAGAAAGTACTCTTCATCGACCGCGACGGCACCATCATCAAGGAGCCACCCGTTACCTTCCAGGTTGATTCACTGGATCAATTGGAATTTGTTCCGGGAGCAATACGTAACCTATATAACATTGCCAAAGAACTGGATTATGAGCTGGTGATGGTTACCAACCAGGACGGACTTGGAACTGAAAAATATCCTGAAGCAAACTTTAATAAAGTGCAGGATAAGATGATGAACATCTTGCAAAGCGAAGGCGTTGCTTTCAACGCGATTCACATTGACCGCACATTCGAACACGAAAACAAGCCCACACGCAAGCCCGGCACGGGAATGCTTATGCAGTATTTGAATGGCGAATATGATCTTGCTAATTCATTTGTGATCGGTGACCGTCTTACGGATGTGAAGCTTGCCAAGAACCTTAACGCTAAAGCGATCTTCATTAAGAATTCTGATCAGCCTAACGGACAGGAAAAGGATATTGCGTTAGTAGCCAGTAACTGGGATGAGATATATAGCTTCTTAAAAGCGCCATCAAGAAAAATCACGCATGTCCGTAAGACGAATGAAACAGATATTACGATTGAAATTAATCTTGATGGAACGGGAGTAAGCAGTACCTCAACAGGCCTTGCCTTCTTTGATCATATGCTAGATCAACTTTCAAAGCATGGTAAGATTGACCTGAGGATTGCTGCCAAAGGCGACCTGCACATTGATGAGCATCACACCATTGAAGATACGGGCATTGCATTAGGAGAAGCTTTTGCGAAGGCTTTAGGAGATAAACGTGGTATTGAACGTTACGGTTTCTGCCTGCCGATGGATGATTGCCTTGCACAGGTAGCGATAGACTTTGGCGGAAGAAACTGGATTGAGTGGAGTGCAGAATTCAAAAGAGAAAAGATCGGCGAGATGCCAACAGAAATGTTCTTTCACTTCTTCAAGTCATTCAGCGATGCAGCCAAATGCAACCTGAATATTAAAGCAGAAGGAGTGAATGAGCATCATAAGATAGAAGCCATTTTTAAAGCATTTGCAAAAGCAATTAAGATGGCTGTGAAGCGTGATGTAAACAATATGAGTCTCCCATCAACGAAAGGTGTACTATGAAAACCGTGATCATTAAATACAATGCCGGCAATATCCGCTCCGTGCTCTTTGCATTGGACAGGATAGGCGTGCAGGCTGTTGTAAGCGATGATCGGCAGGAAATAAAAAGTGCAGATAAAGTCATCTTTCCTGGCGTTGGTGAAGCAAGTACAGCGATGGCATACCTGAAAGAAAAAAGGTTAGATAAAACCATTGTATCCTTGACACAACCTGTATTAGGCATCTGCCTTGGCATGCAGCTCATGTGTGAATATTCTGAAGAGAACGATACACAGTGCCTGGGTATCTTCAACCAGCAGGTGAAAAAGTTTAACGGCAAAGAAAAGGTTCCGCAGATAGGGTGGAATAATATATATAGTCTTTCATCACCGCTGTTTAAAGGTCTTGATGAAAATGCTTATATGTATTTCGTACACGGATATTATGCAGAAAAAGGGAAGGACACCATAAGCACCACAGATTACATTACGACGTATAGTTCGGCATTACAGAAAAATAATTTCTACGCAGTACAATTTCATCCGGAAAAATCAGGAGACCAGGGCCAACGTATAATTGAAAATTTCATAAAGTTATGATTGAAATAATTCCTTCCATCGACATCATTGACGGCAAATGCGTCCGTCTTTCACAGGGTGACTTCGCTAAGAAGACCGTTTACAATGAAAACCCTGTTGAGGTAGCGAAACAGTTTGAGAAGGCAGGCGCCAAACGCCTGCATATCGTTGACCTGGATGGGGCCCGTCATGGCAAAATGAAAAATATTCAAATTCTTAAAGATATAGCGAGCAGCACCAAATTGAAAATTGATTTTGGCGGTGGCATCAAGAGCGATGCGGATATGGATGCCGTGTTCGACGCAGGTGCTACCATGGCTACCATCGGCAGCATTGCGGTGAAGCAGCCGGAGTTGTTTTCTGAATGGCTGGAAAAATACGGCGCTGACAGGATCTTTTTAGGTGCTGATGTAAAGAACGAACGCCTTGTGATTAGCGGTTGGTTGAAGCAGACTAATATCGGAATGTATGAATTTATTGATCGCAATGTGAAGCGTGGAGTGAATACAATCTTCTGCACAGACGTTGCTAAAGACGGTATGCTGAAAGGTGCTTCCTGTCATTTATATAGCCGTATCGTCCAAAAATTCCCAACGCTGAACCTGATTGCCAGTGGGGGCGTTGGTTCAATTGATGATATCCATGCCGTGCAGCGTGCCGGTTGTAAAGGAGTGATCATAGGCAAGGCTATATATGAAGGCAACATTACGCTGAAAGATTTGAAACCGTTCCTGAATGGCGCTAACTAAACGCATCATTCCCTGCCTCGATGTGAAAGATGGCAGGACAGTGAAGGGAATCAATTTCGAGAACATTCGTGATGCCGGCGATGCTGTTGAGTTAGGCGAGCTATATGCAAAGCAGGGAGCTGACGAATTAGTATTCCTCGATATTACCGCAACAGTAGAAAAAAGAAAAACATTTGCAGAGCTGGTCATGAAAATTGCAAAGCACGTAAATATTCCGTTTACCGTTGGCGGAGGAATAAGTGCCGTGGAAGATGTATCCGTTCTTTTAAATGCAGGTGCTGACAAGATTTCAGTAAATACATCAGCTGTAAAAAATCCAAAGTTGATTGATGAATTAGCTAAACAGTTCGGAAGTCAATGCATTGTAGTTGCGATAGATGCAAAAGCCAAAAGCCCCTCCTTTGGAGGGGTTGGGGAGGCTGATGATTGGTTCGTTTATCTGAACGGAGGACGTGTGCCGACAACTATGAAAGCATTTGAATGGGCAAAAGAAGCTGTTGATCGTGGGGCGGGAGAAATTCTTCTTACCTCGATGAATAATGACGGAACGAAAAATGGTTTTGCACTGGATATAACAAAACGGATTTCAGAAGTAGTAAATGTTCCTATGATCGCCAGCGGAGGTGCCGGAACGATGGATCACTTCTGCGATGTATTTAATGAGGGAAAAGCGGATGCCGCTCTTGCCGCCAGCATATTTCATTATAAAGAGATTGGGATACCCGAGTTGAAGGCCTATTTAAAAAGCAAGCATATTGAAGTGCGTATATAAACGATATGAAGCCTGACTTTAAAAAATCACCGGACGGTTTGTTGCCTGTAATCGTTCAGGATAGCAAGACATCAAAAGTGCTGATGTTGGGCTATATGAATGAAGAAGCACTGGCGGCAACGCAAAAAGATGGGAGGGTTGTTTTCTTCAGCCGCGCTAAAAAAAGGTTGTGGATGAAAGGGGAAGAATCTAAAAACTATCTCCATGTTGAAAGCGAATTGATTGATTGTGATAATGACACCATCCTCATCAAAGCTCACCCCGCAGGTCCTGTATGCCATACAGGTGCTGATACCTGCTTTAATGAGAAAAATACACCTGATAATTTTTTAAATACATTGGAACAGATCATTGCCACAAGAAAAAATAATCCTTCCGAAGGCTCCTACACATCTGGCCTATTTAAAAAAGGTATAAATAAAATTGCTCAAAAAGTCGGAGAAGAAGCTACCGAATTAATTATCGAGGCTAAAGACAACGACTCAGACCTTTTTAAAAATGAAGCTGCAGACTTGCTGTTTCATTATTTAATATTGTTGCAAGCGAAGGGGTATTCATTAAAGGATGTGGAAGAAATATTAAAAACGAGACATTTTAAGGGTTAAATAACTTTTATCACTTGCCTGGGTATAAATCGTTATAAGAATAAACTATGGAGAAGTCAATAAGCAGATATGGCGTTGTTAAGCAGAATGCCCCGAACAATGAGGTTGAGTATCACCTGGAAAGCCTTAAGTTAAACGGCCTTGCAATAATCAAAAACGTACTGGCGGGAGAAGAAGTAAATGAAGCAAGAGCCCGATTGGGAGAAGTTTATAAAAAACAGGTGGCAGAAGTGGGGCAGGATATCATGCAAAAAATTAATGATATTAATATTGTCAGGGCCGTGCTTGCATATGATTCCTTTTTCATGCATAAAGTTGCTTTAAATCCCAGGATAATTGATATTCTGAATGTCATTTTTTCAAAAAATTTCATTCTGCGCGAACAAAACGGAATTATTAATGATCCTGCTCATGACAACTTTCAATTACATTGGCATAGGGATATTCTTTTCCAGGATTTTACTTCTTCCAAACCAATTGGTATTTCCTGTTTGTTTTGTCTCGACGATTTTAATTTAGAAACAGGCGGAACACATTTTTTAAAATCTTCACATAAGGCGGAATTTTTCCCATCTGATAAATTTATTTTAGAGAATGAATTTTGCCCGACAGCATCCAGCGGAGATGCCATTCTTTTCGACTCAATGATTTATCACCGGGCAGGCTTAAATCGGTCAAAAAATTTAAGAAGAGCTATTAATAACGTTTACGTCTTACCCATTATGAAACAGTCGGTTGATTTGACAAAAATGATGACCCAGGAAAAAGATTTGTCACTTGACGAGAGAAAAATATTGGGTTTTGGTTTTGAAAGTGACGAAAGTGTTATCCATTGGCGAAGAAAAAGAGCTAGTAAAAGCTGACGTTTAAATTTTTGTTATTAAGGCATTTTTACGACTTTTGCACCCCGTCTTTAAAGGCGGTAAAATTGCCCTTTCGTCTAACCGGCAGGACAGCGGTCTCTGAATCCGTCAATTTAGGTTCGAATCCTAAAGGGGCAACCATCGAATAAAGAATCGATACGATCTTATCTCATTCAGGAGAAGTCATCGTCTAAATGTTAATCTTTTTTTAACACTCCCTTTCCCTTCTTCGCAAGGCTTTTCTCATAACTTTACATCACTAAATTTAACCTTTAAAACTTACAATCATGGATAAAAATTCAAATTCCTTAAACTGGTTTGAAATACCGGCAAAAAACATTGACAGGGCCAAGAAATTTTACGAAAACATTTTCTCTACCAAGCTTGACGATGTTCAGGAGATGATGGGCATGAAGATGGCATTCTTCCCAAATGATCCGGGAAATGGTAAGGCAAGCGGAGGCATTGTGGAAAGTGAAATGCACAAACCATCTGTTGATGGTGCAGTTATATACCTCAATGCTAATCCGGACATTCAAAATGTAATTGATAAAATTGAAAAATCAGGAGGCAAGGTGGTAATGCCTAAAACGCAGATCAGCCCGGAGATCGGTTACATGGCTTTCTTCACGGATACTGAAGGAAACAAAATCGGTTTGCATGCCCAAAACTAATCATTGATATCTTATCGGGTAAGCCGTCCTATATATAGGGCGGCTTTTCTTTTTAGAAGTTAATCTTTCCCTTTCCCGAACCTCTTTTTGCTACCGGCGTTAAAGCAATCTATATAACCTCAGAAAAACAACAAAATGAAAAGCTTTTTGCACTCCGCCCTGTTTGTTCTTGCTATAATTGCTTCTTTTAATGCCACAGCCCAGATTAACAGCCTCTGCCTTAAAGGCACTGTTATATATGTAGATGATCAATCCAACCTCCTCAACGGCAGCATACTGGTGGGTGATTCAATAAACGGGGAAATTAAGTACGCCCTTAACTTACCCGATGACAATTCCTTAAGCACCGTCGGCGACTACAACAATACCCTAAAACCTTCCGGCATTCGCGTCAATATTCATAACCGGATCTTTCAAACAGACAGTGCCAATGTGAACTTCCTGGTAGAAACCGCTAATGATCATTATGACAGGGATAATATCGTGTTTCGAAGCTACCAGAATATCTTTTCGCCTTCCATTCCGGATTTAGACTATGAGACACATATAGCTTGGCAATTGGATGACACCAATCAAACGGCTTTAAATTCCACCGACATCCCGACCTTCATCACCTTAAGCTCATGGCAACAGGATTTTGCTTTGACCATTACCGGTGAAAACTGGGATGGCGACAAAAGCATTTTTATCCGTGCCAATGTTACAAGCGTTGAGGTATGCGAAGATGTAGCTGCCGTAAAGGAAACTCAGCCTGTTAAAAGCAACCTTATTATATATCCTAACCCGCTTAGCACTTTTGCTACCATTAAATTCAGCACTATGGTAGAAGATGCAGAGCTAAACATCACCGACGGTTACGGCAAGAGTATTTTTAAAGCAAGCCACATTTCAGGCGATAAGATGAAAATTTACAGGAGAGACCTTGCTGCAGGCATTTACTTTGTACAGGTAAACAAGGATGACAAAACGGTCATGACCGGCAGGCTAATCGTTACGGAGTAATCACTCCATCTTCCACAAAAACATTTCCTTCGGAGGCTGCGGCTTATAGTTAGACCAGTCTAAGGCCAGCAGCTTTGATAGTGTGTCTGCGAGAACCGTAAATGAATACGGTTTTTCAAGGTACAGGTTAGCTCCCGACTTATAGGTCTCATCAATATCCCTTTGGTTGGAAGAAGTGGAAAAGATGATCACGGCAATATCAGCCAGGGTTTTGTTGCTTTTTATTTCCGCCAGACATTCTTTGCCATTTTTAATGGGCATATTAATATCCAGGAAAATCATGTCCGGAAGGAGAGTGGCGCCATTGAGCAACTCCATGAGGCCATTGCCATGTTCTACAGCCACAAAATGAACCTGTGCATTAATCTCGTTTAGTGCTTCCTTAAAAATGACACGATCATCTGCATCATCATCGGCCAGGAGGACGTATGGTATCTTATCAGACATACATTTGTTTCATGCATCTGTTAGGAATGCAAGGCAAATATATAAGTCTTTATATAAAAATCAATTTCTTTCTTTAGAATTTCGATGAACGCCTTAGAACATCTTCAACCGGGAGAGTAGCCCGTCCTTATAGGACTTGCCGATAGCCAGGCGTGTGCCATCGATAATGACAGCATTTTCTTCCATCGCTGAAATCTTATCCAGCTGAACAATATAGCTGCGGTGAATCCTTACAAAGGTGAGCTGCGGCAGGCGCATTTCAATGTCCTTCATCGAGCTGTGGATGATGAACTGCTCCTTGCTTTGGGTCTTGATCACCACGTAGTTATCGAGGGCTTCAATCCAAAGCACCTCTTTAAAGTTCACTTTCACAAAACGTGAGTCTTTACGGATAAAGAAGCTGTTGCTGGAATATACATTCTCTAAAAAGTTCATCAGGTTCTTATCCGTTCCTCCTTCTGAAGGAGCTCCTCCACCATTAGCCCCGGAGCTTAATACCAAGGCTGCGCCATTAATCTTATCATTAACGCTGAGGATAGGAAACCAGCTCACATTCATTTTCTTTTCCTGCGCTCCGTTGGAAACCACCACTGACATATCACCCTTGCCCACCGTAGACTGGGCCACAACCTTAAGTGTATCTTTAGTCGTATCGGGTGAGTTACGGAACACATATTCACTCTCCTTGCCCAAGGCCTCAGCGCGTGACGTGCCTGTAATAGTTTCAGCGGACTGATTCATGAACGTTACCTTATTGTTGGCATCGGTAATGATCACCGCCATGTCAACCTTTTCCAGAGCTGCCGCAAAGCGGTTGCCTGTATTTTTTACTTCAAGGTCTTTGGTGTACTTATAATGTGCAATTTCAATAGCCGTACGTATGTCGTCTTCCTCGAACGGCTTTATGATGTAGCCATACGGCTCGGTCATCTTGGCACGGTCCAGCGTATTCTTATCAGAGAAAGCGGTGAGGAACAGGAAGGGAATATGGTAATGCTCGTGAATCTGCTTAGCCAGCTCAATGCCATCCATATCGCTTCCACGCAGGTTTATATCTAATAAAATAAAGTCAGGCTTTACTGTTTCAATAGCGTCAAGCGCTTTCTGGCCCGAGCTGAATGGAGGATGGGCTTCATAGCCCAACTTGGTGAGGATGCGTTGAATGTCCTTGGCGACGATGATCTCGTCTTCAACGACCATTACTTTTAATTTTTTCATCGTAACGTCTATTACCACAGTATCAGAATGCTTGTCCCCCGTGGTTGTATTTTTCAAGTGTGAAAATAGATAGTTTTTTAATACTAACCGCTATTTCAATTTTTGGTTTTAGGGTATGTGAATTGTACGCGAAAAGCCGTTCCACCGTTACCTGTTACCTCCAATGTTCCGTCCAGCTGCCCGGCAAGGGCGCTGATAAGCTGTAACCCTAATGTTTCGGTACGGTCAATATCAAGGTCCGGGGGAAGGCCAATGCCATCATCGCCAATAAATAGCTCTACTTTGCTACCGGGCAGTGCCTTGATGCTGATCGCTACTTCGCCGCTACGGCCATCGGGAAATGCATATTTCAACGCATTCGATACCACCTCGTTGATAAGCAGTCCGCAAGGCATGGCGGTATCCATATCAAACTTAATGTTGTCGGAATTGATCTTCAGCCTTACGCGGTCGGTACGGTCACTGTACGACTGGAAAATAAACTGGCAGAGCTTTTCTGTGTATTCGCCGAAATGGATTTCGCTCAGTTCCTCTGCCTGGTAAAACTTTTCATGCACCAACGCCATGGTACGCACGCGGTTCTGTCCATCCTTTACCGTTTTGAGCGTCTGCTCATCTTTTATATATCCTGATTGAAGGTTGAGCAGGCTGATAATGATCTGGAGGTTGTTCTTCACACGGTGGTGGATCTCTTTCAGCAGCATATCTTTTTCGCGAAGGCTGGCTGTAACCTTGTCCTCCATGGCCTTACGGATAGATATATCGGTTTCCACAAATACAAACTTGCGCACATGGCCATCGTCGTCAAACACAGGCGTAATGTTAGAAGATATCCACACGGGCTGGAGATTACTCTTTAGGGTCTTAGTTTCAAACTGCACAGACTTCTTGTCACGTTCACATTCATCCATGATCATCTCCACATCGTGGTACCGTTTGATATCGAGAATGTTCCTGCCGATAATGTTTTTTACTTCCGAAGCCGGCTGCCCTGATATGTGGGCAAAGCCGTCATTGGCCCATTCAATAATGCCATCAACATCTGTAATGATAACGCCGCTGTCTGTTTTGCTGGCTGCCAGCGAAAGCTCTTCCAGCTCCTTGTTTTTCTCAATAAGCTGGTGTGTGCGTACTTCCACGCGCTGTTCCAGCATGCGTCGTGTGCGTGTAAAGTTGCTGGTGCGAAGGCGAAAATAAAAATAGATCGTACCCAGGATCAGTCCCCCGCTGATGATCAAAAAAACAATGATCGGCATTAGGGCGGAGGATGTGAAGATATCCAGCAGATACCGATTAGCTGATGCGAGAATTAGCTGATGTGCTGATGCGGGTAAAAATATCTGCATATCGGCTAAATTAATTATTTATAGCAATGGACGAGGCGTGCAACATAATTAGCTAATTAACTCATTTTGCTAATCAGCTAATCAGCTTAGGCGTTCACCATGCTCAGGATGGAATCGAAAATAAGCTTGCCATCAGTATTGGCCAGTTCAGTGTCGGCGGCACGTTCAGGGTGAGGCATCATGCCGAATACGTTACGGTTCTTGTTGCAGATGCCGGCAATGTTTTCCATGGCACCGTTAGGATTGGAAGTCGCAGTGGTGTTACCCTGTGCATCGCAATAACGGAAAAGGATTTGGTCGTTATCATTGACCGCCTTCAGCGTAGCGGCATCGGCATAAAACTTTCCTTCGCCATGGGCAATAGGAATTTTCAGCGCCTTGCCCTTTGGAACACCTGAGGTAATGAGGCTATCGCTGGTCTCCGCTTTTATATATACGTTATTGCAGATGAACTGGTGACTGTCATTATGCAGGAGAGCGCCCGGCAAAAGATGCGATTCGCACAGCACCTGGAAACCGTTGCACACACCCATCAGGTATCCGCCCTTATCAGCATATTCCATCACCTCGTTCATGATGGGACTGAAACGGGCAATGGCGCCGCTGCGCAGGTAGTCGCCATAAGAAAAGCCCCCGGGAAGAACGATAAAATCGCAGCCTTGCAGGTTATGATCTTTATGCCAGAGCTTCACCACCTTTTGCTTCATGATGGTTTCAAGCACATAAACCATGTCCATATCACAGTTGCTACCCGGGAAAACGACTACGCCAAATTTCATCTATTTATAGAATTTTATTAGGAATGCAAAGGTACGATTTCTAAGGGAGAAGTCCGCAGTTGGCAGTCCGCAGCCGGCAGTTTGCAACAGTTAATTTTCGGTGCGAACTGCCAACTGAAGACTGAGGACTGCCAACTTTTTTACGGCTCTACCGTTTCTCCTTCAACCAGCTTTTTCCCCTTTTCCGTAATTAAATAATGGCCTCCTTTGCGATAGCCTGAAAATTCAATCAGCCCGAATTGCTTAAGCGTATGAATGTAACGCGCACCGCTTACGCCGGTAATACCACAAGTCATGAAAAGCTTCAAACCCGACATCTTTTGATGATCATACAAAAGGGTTAAGATTTGCATCTGGCGTTTTTTAGTTGGCGTATTTTTAACAGTATCTCCAGCCAAAGCACCCCAACGCGCAATCAATTGAGTCAGATCGGTGCTCGAAATGGACTCGGGCCGCACATGAATATTAGATTGTAGACCCTGCACATTGGGTACAACGACAGGGTTTAAACTATCATTTGCCCCTCCCGCTTCGCTTTTTTGAAAAGACTGGTTATAGGAGGCTGAATTAGCCGTAAAGCTGGCCAGCCTCATTTTATCAATAATATTCTCCAAAGCTGCAATTCTGCCCTGCAACCTATCATTAAGCTGCTGTTGATCATCAATTCGCTTCATCAGCTTTTGATTTCTGATCATTAAATGATTGTATTGCTGGTAAAGGTGCTCATTCTCTGTTTGCAGCAATTGCTTTAGTTCCATAAGCGTGTCGATGGTGGTTTGCTCTTCAGTAGTCATAGTTGATTGTCAGTTATGTATGATTTGATACATGAAAAATACCCCTAAATGAGCAAAATGATAATCTGAAACACATTAAGATATCAAGAAAGATTTCAACATATTCTTCAAAATCATTAAAAACGGGGCGATTTGAAAAATTTCTTCAGAAATTGTATGTACGAATCCATAGATTGTATGTAGGATTCGACAAATTGTATGTACGAATCGCCAATTCGTATTTACGATTTCAGAAATCGCATGTACAAATCTCCGAGTTGTACATACAATTTAACACATCGGATGTACGAATCCATAAATCGTATGTCAAATTCAACGAATTGTATGTACGAATCCCGGAATCGTATGTATGATTTCAGAAATTGTACATACGATTCGTGGAATCGCACATACAATTTCCCGAAACTTTAAGGCGTTTCGGGGAAATTGAAAGCAGGAAGTTGATAAGATGAAATGAGAGCTGTTATGTTGGATTTATGTTGATATTTGGCGGTACATCCCCGGTTAATGAATTGGATACTATTAATAATAGCAGGTGTATTTGAAGTTGCTTTCGCTTCTTGTTTGGGGAAAGCAAAAGAAACAACCGGTGCAGAGATGTACTGGTGGTATGGAGGATTTTTGATTTCGCTTGCTGTAAGTATGACGCTGCTGGTAAAAGCTACTCAAACTCTTCCTATCGGCACCGCCTATGCCGTATGGACAGGAATAGGGGCCATGGGAACAGCATTGATCGGCATTTTCGTTTTTAAAGAACCGGCAACGTTTTGGAGAATGTTCTTTCTTTTTACGCTTATTGCCTCCATTGTTGGTTTAAAGGCAGCATCAAACGGATAAGAAGGTTTCTTAAATTTGTAACATCAAACGGTTACAATGAAAACACTTTATACACTTATCCTCTTTCTTGCTATTGCTATAACTTTACACGGGCAGATCACAAGCTGGGATTTTAGCACAGGCGCCCAGGGATGGACACTGGCCAATTCGCTGGCGGGATCTGTAAGCGGTGGTGTTTATCATATGGGGGTTACGGGCAGCGATCCTTATATGCTTTCACCCAACCTCATCATCAACCCTACTGTTTACGGGCAGGTGCATATACGGCTGAAGAACGGCACTTCAGCAACTCAGTTTCAACTGTTCTGGCAAACCAATACGGATCTTGTTTGGAACCAGCAGAAATCTATTTTCTATACCGTACAGGCGCATGACACCGCACAGCGCGATTATTATATCACATCGCTTGGTCAACCGTTCTGGAACAACACCATTCACAAGTTGCGGCTCGACTTTGGCGATAACTCGCAAGTTGGAGACAGTGTACTGCTGGAACAGGTAAACTTTGTAGCCTATGACATGGGGCTTGATAACGGTACAGTTCATGTTCGCCTGGACCTTACACGCGGAGGTTCTATTTCATATATATCCTCTTCGGGCAGCACGCGCAGCCTCGTTAACATTGCCGATGAAGGAAGATATATACAGCAGTCATATTACGGCGGCAAATATGTGAACAGGCAGGCCGATGGGCAAGCTCCAAACTGGTCGCCGTGGCCATGGAACCCAATACAGGCAGGAGATGCGTTTAACAACCGCGCCATCGTGCTTAGCTTCAACCGTGGCGCCGATACGCTGTACACCAAAAGCATTCCGATGCAGTGGGATATGGATAGCATGCCTGCAGAAGCAGATATGGAACAATGGACATCATTGAACGGTAACATCATTAATGTGAAATGCCGCCTCACGTGTCATCGTACAGATACGATTTATGGCGAAGCATCCCTTGGACAAGAGCTGCCCGCTGTGTATATCATCTCCGCTTTATCTAACTTGTATACCTATATAGGTATACAGCCATTTACTAACCAGCCTGCTCAACAGCTTCCGGTAGTTAATCTCTCCAGCGGCTTCTGGGGAATTTATGATACTGTGGGCGAGCACTGGATGGCGTTTTTGGATAATACGCTTTGGGGCATGGCAGTCTACAACCCAATTACAACTGTCTTCCTGGCCGGACAGTCAGGAACAGCAGGCGGAGAGTACAACAGCGCTTCTACTGATTATATTGCTCCCGGCGGCGAACAGCTGCTGAAAAAGAACAGCGTGTTTGAATACTCCTATAACCTGGTCCTCGGCACGCTGGCGCAGATACGCACAGCGGTGTATCAATTGCACGGCACGGTAACCGGCGCCTCTCCCCCACCATTGAATAATGAGATAAGTATTTATCCGAACCCTGCACATCAAATGATATATATACAGTTGGCGCAGGAACAACCCGAAAAGATGCTAATGGTTCTGTTTAATATGCAAGGCCAGCTAATCCTGGAAGATAAAATAGAAGATACTTATCCCATTGACGTATCAAAGATGCCGAAAGGTATTTACTTCCTTCGCCTTACCGGCAAGGATAAGGTGTGGACCAAAAAGATAGTGGTGGAATAAATTTTTTAGAGGTTCGGATCGTTGAACAACACTTCCAACAGTGTTTGCCCTACTGCTTTCAATGTGTTCCTGTCAATGATGCTCATGTTGTCATTGTGCGTGTGCCAGTAATCACCGAAGGTGCGGCTGCGGCTGAAGGGATCGTAGTGAATGATGTCGATGGTTGGAATGTTGGCCATCGTGTTGATGTAGTAATGATCGTCGGTAACAGGATTGCCTGTGGTATACACAAAGTAATCACTGTAGCCAATGCGGTTAGCAGCATCCCACACTTTCTTTACGACATAAGGTGCATACTCAAGCGAGTATCTTTCCTGATAAAACTTAGCACCTTTAGCTCCAACCATATCGAGCAGTATTCCATACGAAGCAAAGTAACCCGGCACATGCGGGTTCTTCGCCCAATACTGTGTACCTAAGGCATAACTGTCCTTCATCGGGGGAAAATCGCTGTCGTCAGGTTGTCCCCAGTCCTCTACATCAAGAAAAATAATATCAATACCCATAGGCAGCTTTGAGTTCTGAAGATTGCGCGCCAGCTCCATCAACACCGCGACACCACTTGCTCCATCACAGGCTGCATCTATAGGCTCTTTCTTTCTTACCGAATCCTGGTCTGCAAATGGACGCGAGTCCCAATGTGTGCACAACAATATGCGCTGCTTGCTCTGCGGATTGTATTGAGCAATGATATTCTTCGCTGTAAGATTTTTATGGTCAAACGTACGCACACCGCCTTCCTGCACAATCACATCAAAGCCATACGACTTCATCTTTGCAACCATGTAATCACCGCACCTGACATGAGCGGCAGTACCGGGCACACGTGGACCAAAAGCCACCTGTTCAGCAGTAAAAGCATAAGCAGAGTCTGCATTGAAGTCAGGAACAGCAAGACCGGTTCCTTTAGGTTTTTCTTCTGTAGTTGAAGGCTTGGGCTTATTGCACTCGCAGGAGCTGAAGAAAATTAAAAATGAAAAATTAAGAATTAAAAATGCTTTAGTAAGCCGGGATGCAATGTTCATTTCTAATTATTTAATTTTTAATTACTTCTTACTCCAAAGTACACCTTCTTTACCGTCTTTAATTTCAAAGCCTGCTTTAGAAAGCCCATCGCGGATTTTGTCGGAGGTGGCGAAATCTTTTTTGTTCTTAGCTTCTGCTCGAATGTCAATGATAAGCTGCATCAATCCATCGAGGTCGTTGGAATCGGAAGCGTTTTCCTGCTTCACGCCTAATATATCAAATACAAAAAGATTGAAAAGATTTTTTATTTCTTCAAGATCAACAGTCGTGATGGATTCAGATCCTGCATATACAGAGTTGACGATGCGCACTGCTTCAAACAAATGCGAGATGACAATAGCAGTATTGAGGTCATCATTCAACGCATCGTAGCATTTCTGCTTCAATGATTTAACGTCAGACGTTGAAGTAGACGATGTCTTTAGCTTATCCAGCAATTCAATAGCATTGAACAGCTTCTGCATTCCCTTTTCTGCGGCTCTCAACCCTTCGTTGCTGAAGTCAACCGTACTTCTATAGTGTGCTTGCATGATGAAGAAGCGTACTGTCATTGGAGAGTAGGCCTGCTCAAGCAGCATGTGCTTGCCGGTAAACAACTCGTCAAGCGTAATAAAGTTACCGAGCGACTTTCCCATCTTCTGCCCGTTAATAGTGATCATATTGTTATGCATCCAATACTTCACCGGATCTTTTCTATTGGCAGCATTGCTCTGTGCAATCTCGCATTCGTGATGCGGAAACAGAAGATCCATTCCGCCTCCATGAATATCAAATGTTTCACCCAAATATTTAGAGCTCATGGCCGAGCATTCAATATGCCATCCCGGGAAACCCACGCCCCACGGGCTGTCCCACTTCATGATGTGTTCGGGAGATGCTTTCTTCCAAAGTGCAAAATCAGCACGGTTACGCTTTTCGGTTTGTCCTTCCAGCTCACGGCGTTCTTCGCCTGCGCCTGATATTAAATCTTCGAGGACACGCCCAGAGAGCTTTCCGTAGTTGCTCGTCTTGTTGTACTTCACTACATCAAAATATACGGAGCCGTTTGATTCATAGGCAAGGCCGTTTTTGATAATCTCTTCCGTCATCCTTATCTGTTCAATGATATGGCCGGAAGCACGCGGTTCAATGTTGGGGTTCTTAATGTTGAGTGCCTCAAACTTTCGGTGGAAGCTGTCAGTATAATACTGCGCAACCTCCATCGGTTCTAATTGCTCCAAGCGCGCCTTCTTGGTGATCTTGTCTTCTCCTTCCCCTGCAAGCTCATCTTCCAGGTGACCAACGTCGGTAACATTCCTTACAAAACGCACTTTATATCCCAAGTGAAGAAGGTACCTGTTCAAAACATCAAACGTGATGTAAGGACGTGCATGCCCTAAATGCGGATGGCCATAAACAGTAGGTCCGCAAACGTAAATACCCACAAAGCCAGGTGTTATCGGTACAAACTTTTCCTTTTGACGGGAAAGGGAATTATATATATGTAGCAGTTGAGCGATCATAATTATTGATTATTGTCTATTGACTATTGTTTATTGCATACATATTCAATCAACAATAATCAATAATCAATTTTAAGAGTGTACAGAATCAGCTATGTGAACATTCTCCAGCATATCCTTCGTCATAGCTGCAAGATCATACTTATGTGCCCAGCCCCAATCCTTGCGTGCATAACTATCGTCAATGCTTGCAGGCCACGATGCGGCATACTGCTGTCTTACATCAGGCTTGTAGGTGATCTTAAAGTTAGGGATATGCTTTCTTATTTCTGCTGCAAGCTGCTCAGGAGTGAAGCTGATGGCTGCAACATTGTAGCTGGAACGTATTTTCACTTTTGAGGGATCAGCCTGCATCAGGTCAACCGTTGCTTTAATCGCATCCGGCATGTACATCATCGGCAACATTGTATCTGCTTCAAGAAAGCACTCATAACTTCCATGCTTCTTTGCTTCATGGAAAATATGAACGGCATAATCCGTTGTACCTCCACCCGGCTCTGACTTATAGCTCACCAGGCCCGGATAGCGAATGCTGCGCACATCCACGCCAAACTTCTGGTGATAATATTCACACCATCGTTCTCCGGCAAGCTTGCTGATACCATATATGGTAGTAGGATCCATTACTGTATACTGTGGCGTGTTGATCCTTGGAGTATTCGGGCCGAAAGCAGCGATGGAAGAAGGCCAGAACATTTCGATCTTTCGTTCACGGCATAGTTCAAGAAGGTTAATCAGGCCATCCATGTTTAGATGCCATGCGAGTTTGATCTTTTGTTCAGCAGTCGCAGAGAGTAACGCAGCTAAAAGATATATCTGGGTTATCTTATGCTTTTCAACGGTTTCGACCACCTTGGCCGTATAAAGCACATCAAGTACTTCAAAAGGGCCTTTATGAACAATGCTTTCCGGTGCCTTAATGTCCGAAGCAACCACATTATCGTTGCCAAAACGAAGGCGCAATTCCTCCACCAGTTCCGATCCGATCTGTCCTGAAGACCCTATTACAAGTATTTTTTCTGCCATTTTACTGTTTTCACGAAGTCGACAAAAATAAAATAAATTGGTGGATAAGAGATGAATGGTGTAGGTTTGTGGCTCTTTAGGCAGGTGTAACACCCGCCGGGACAGCTATGCAAAAACTACTTAGCGGGGACAGTATTTTATCGAAAAACAACATTATTAATACGTTTTTCATCATCCTTTTTGCCTCCCTGCTTATCGTTTTTAAGTATGCGTCTACCGCCGACTGGAGTATACACGATTGGAATGGCATTATTAGTTGGGCAACATCCGAAAATCTGGATATAGACCGGCGTATCGGAAGCTTTTATAAATCGTTCGGCATCTTCTTCCTGTCCTTCTCCATCATATTGTTATTGCTGAATAAAGTAAAGAAGGTACTTGCCGAAAGTGAGCTAAATCTGCTTAACAATCTTTCTCTTGCAGGTTGTATGCTTTTGTTCTTTAAGCTCATTGGCGCAGATGTGCATGCTTCATTGCTGCTGATCCTGATTCTTCAGCTATTAGTTGTCGTTTATGCATTAGCTGATTTTTTCCTCAGCGGCCGAAAGAGGAAGCAATCATTTTCAGTTCCTGAGGCTGCATGGTGTGTTGCGATGGGAATGTCCGCTTTTTTTCTTATTCAGGGGTTCGTTGATATAAGCGCTTATTATAATCAATGCCTTTTCTTATTGAGCGCCGGGGCTATGCACTTTTGTTTCTGGACGGAACGAAAAAACAACAGCATTCCATTTTATGAATGGATGATCTCATTAAGGTTTGTTGCTTTAACACCACTTTGGGTTGTAGTATCGATTGAGCTATATATGATTTTAAACCAACACAACGTTTTTTCCATAACTCCTATAGCCATCCTCGTTTTGCTATTGATTTTAACAGCATTGGTTATAATTAAAAGTAGCAAGAAGCCAAGAAGCCTGGACACATTGGAAAAGGATGCTTTACGCAGTATTTCAAATTTCTATTTTCCGTGGCTGCTTATAGGATTGATAGCGTTCAGCTATTACAAACCGGTTGCAGAAGTCTCCGCTGAAATGTTTGAGCAGGCGAATCCTGCTTTAAGTATACAGCAGTATTTTGAATTTGGCAAGTTGCCATGGCTGCAAACCTTCAGCTCCCATTCAGGTGCGGACTGGATAACAGGCTTTATTTATTCTTTACTAAATGGCTTTTCAGGATTAAGCTATCATTGTTACGACTTTCTAATCATCGTACTATATATAGTGCTGATGTATTACGCGCTAAAGAACATTACGAATGCTTATGCAGCTATTCTTTCTGTTTTACTTTTTCCTTATGTAAACCTTCTGCTGCCGCAGTTTCATTTTATGATGTTATTGCCGCTTCTTATCCTGGCTACTACATTGAAAGCGCCGACATTCAAAAACTATTTTTTCCTTTTTAGCTGCCTTATCCTGATGCCTTTATGGCGTTATGATCTTGCTTATGGAAATATTCTTTCACTTCTTGGCTGCCTTACACTTTTCTTCTTTTTAAGGAAAGATTTGCGCTCAAGCTTACCTGCACTCCGCAAAGGGTTTCTGTTTGCTCTAATAGTGCCCGTCATCCTCTTCATTGCTGCGCTAATGCTTAGTCATCGAAGTCTTCTAACGACAATGAAAGATGCGTTGGCTTACCTTGGCACGCCTCAAGCTTTCGGCACAAAGGATTTAGCCAATGAAAAAACATTGGTTTACTATGCGCTCTATTTTATTTTTCCTGTTGCCGTAGGCATATGTTTTTTCTATGTACTCTCCCGCCTCTGGCTTTCAAAAGACAGCGCGGAGAAGCCTGGCTTTAGCTTAGTAACTGTTCTTTTTCTTTCCATCTATTATATCGCCAACTTTCACCGTGGATTGATTCGCCACAATCTTTCAGAAGGATGGGACACAGCCTTTACTTCATTTGCATTCCTGATTATTATCATTACTGTTCATCATTTTTTAAGAAGCAAGAATCAAACACTGCGAGTAGCAGCGACATTAGCATTTGCAACACTGTTGCTTGCTCAATTTAAATATCCAAAGCCTGACCTTGACAAAAACAATTATTACAAAGAAATAAATGCTGCAGTTTGTTCGCCCCTTCAGCTCAAATTTGAAAAGAAAAAGATTGACCGAGGATCATTAAGTGACAGCAATTCAAAAGAGCTGTATACCGACCTAAAAGATTTTCTTGATAAGAATATTCCTGCCGATGCTACGTTTCTCGATTTCAGCAATACTCCCATGCTTTATTTCTACACCCATCGCCAGTCGCCAAATTACTTTAACCAGATTCCGCACACTGCGCTGAATGTATATCTGCAGGAGCGCTTTTTAGAAGAATTGAAAAATTACAAAGTGCCCGTCGTATTGTTTTCTAACTATCCATACCAGTGGTGGGACAGCTTTGATGGTATTCCAAATACCTACAGGCATTATCTTATTGCAGAATATATATACAAACATTATCAGCCTTATGCAATTATTAACAAGCATACAGTATGGATAGAGAACGGTCATAAGCTGCTTTCGGATAGTACAAATTTCTATGTTAGGGATACTGTTTCGGTCCAGCCCAGGGCTTATGAGCTTAAATATCTTCCTTATATAATGGGCAAGTCTTTTCCAATATTAATAAACGATAGCTCCTTATTCAATGTCCATTTTGATTATGACGATACCATTGGAGAAACAGATTCCACTGGAATAGGTTTTGGATGGACTTTTGACAAAGATCCTTTTAGCACAGATACTAGCTTTCTCGACAATAAAAAAGTTAATTATATAATGTTAAAGGTGAAAAACCTTACCGGTCAAAGAAATAGCTTTAAACTGGGTTTGTGTAATGGAGATAAAGATGGCAGTAGTTTTACTTTTTTCTTAAAGGAAGACAACAATGAGCATGCATACCTGGTTCGCACGGCATCTGATTATGGATACTATACAGGAAATGCTTCTCCATGTGATTTTTCATCTAAAGGAAAATGCGTCATAACGAAAATTGAATTCATTTACAGTAAGCTATAAATGAAAACCCGCAGCAAAGTAATCGTTGATAACATTGTAGGAAGACCTCTCGTATTCCTGCTCAACATTGCTGCGCGTGTGCTCGGGCAAATTCTTCGTCCTGATCATTCTCTTAGCTCACCTCCCAAAACTATTGTTGTCTGCAAGTTTCTCGGCATGGGCAGCATTGTGCAGTCTACTCCTCTATTGCAAACACTAAAAAAGAACTTCCCTTCTGCTCAACTTATTTTCGTTACATCAAAAGCAAATAAAAGGCTTGTTGAGATGTTGCCCATGGTAGACAAGGTCTTGACTGTAGATGACAACGGAATACTGGCCACACTTGGTTCCACCATTCGCTTGCTTTTCAATCTCTGGGAAGAGAGGGTCGGCCTGCACATCGATCTTGAAACATACAGTTATTACAGCACTGCTCTTTCGACAATGAGCTGTGCAAAGAATCGCTTTGGCTTTTATCGTAAAGGGGTGAACATCCGCATGGGTGTTTATACGCACATGATGTTTTTTAATGCACGTGCACCTATCTCACAGGCATATTTGCAGATGGCTCGCTTAGCAAAATGCAGTGAGATCGTAAATGACTTGTACAGGTTTGAAACAAAAGGTGAGGTAAGTGCAAGGCTTAATGAAAAACTTCACCCAATGGGCTTCAGGGAAGACAAGAATTATGTAGTCATTAACCCTAATGCTTCTGACTTACGAATTGAGAGGCGATGGCCAAAAGAAAATTTTGTTGCGCTTATTAACAAGCTTGCATCAGCAAACCGTGATCTCCAGGTTGTATTGATCGGCGCTGCAAATGAATCCACTTATGTTACATCCGTTTTCGCAGCTGTAGATGAGCAATACAAATCATCACTGGTTAATACTGCCAGCAAGCTTAGTCTAGAGGAGCTCATTGCGGTCATTGATGGCTGTACACTAATGATCTCCAACGACACCGGACCTATGCATCTTGCATTTGCACTGAACAAGCCAACAGTTGCATTGTTCGGCCCATGCTCACCGTATCAATATGGCTTGTCAGCAAATGCATCAAGCATTTATAAGAATATTTACTGTTCACCATGTGTGCATGATTTCCTTACCCCGCCGTGCAAAGGAGATAACCAATGCATGAAACAAATCGCCGTTGATGAAGTGGTTGCGCTGAGCATGTCAAGATTGCAAAATCTATCTTATGCCACTTCAACTATAAACGGGCAGCCCATACGCTTCTTAAAAGAAAACAATATTGCATTAGGAATAGTGACGCGCTGAATGGAATCGAATAAAAAAATAACACTCTGGCTGTTGAGCGGCTGCTTTGTCATCTTCGCCATGGTAGTGATTGGCGGCATCACACGCCTTACAGGATCAGGCCTTAGCATCACGGAATGGAATGTAATCATGGGTGCTATCCCTCCGCTTAATGAAGCACAGTGGCAGGAAGCTTTTGAGAAATACAAAACCATTCCGCAATACCAGTTAGTCAATTATCATTTCACGCTCGAACAGTTTAAAGGCATTTTTATGTGGGAGTACTTGCATCGCCTTATCGGGAGATTGCTGGGTGTTGTGTTCCTGGTTCCTTTTTTGTGGTTCTTAATAAAGAAACAACTGAGCAAAGACCTGATACGTAAATCACTTTTTCTTTTTGCCCTGGGCGGACTGCAAGGTTTTCTTGGATGGTATATGGTAAGCAGTGGGTTGACGGAGCTGACAAGCGTTAGTCATTACCGCCTTGCCATTCATCTCATTACAGCCTTTATGACCTATGGCTTCACATTATGGTTTGCGTTTGAGCTTATATATAACAAAGCAATGGGAGTCGGAAGCTGTGAAAAGCTTCGGCCATTAATAAAAATAACTGCTGTAACTATCGTACTGCAGATCGTTTACGGGGCATTTGTGGCAGGACTTCATGCAGGTAAGATTGCCAACACCTGGCCAACGATGGACGGGCAATGGATTCCCGAAGGACTGACTGCCATGAGCCCTGTATCAAAGAACTTTTTTGAAAACCTGCTTGCCGTCCAATTCATCCACCGCATGCTGGCGATCGCTATCACGCTGCTGGCGATATGGATGTGGATTGCTTCACGAAAGATTTCACTCAACGAAGAACAACGCACAGGGGTCAACTACCTGTTGCTGGCGGTAAGTGTACAATTCTTCCTGGGCGTGCTCACATTGCTAAGCGGCGTCAACATTACACTTGCTGCCTTTCATCAAATAGGGGCTTTCCTCCTGTTCAGTGCCTGCGTGTACCTTCTTTTTCACTTCCGACGCACAAGGCAGGCTGCATAAGAGTACCGGCACCAATTGATTTTCTTTCATTTCCATTCAATTATCGTGAAATATTCCAAGGTTGTCGAAATTTCAATTCAGACCGCCCTGTAGCTGTATAGCTTTGTTATACAAAACCTGAAACTTCGGTTTTAGGTTTCTAAATAGCAGGTTATTGGTTTATTAAGGCCGGCTCCCAAAGCCGGCCTTTTTTAATCTCCTTTAAAGCACATCCTTATGCAAATCGTCAGCTACAATTACCCCGAACTACAACAGGGCACAGATTTTCACCAGTTTTTTAATGATGAATTGAGAAAAACACTTTGGTGCGAGCTGATGCTGAAGGAAATGACTCCCTTCCTCATTAAGCAGGCGATGAGCGAAGACCTGAGTAAAGCGCTTTCTATGTTTTTCCTGCACGTAGAAAATGAAATAGATCAGCTGGAAGAAGTATTTTCACTCCTTGAGTTGCGCATGGAAGAAAAAGAATGCGAAATCACCAAAGGTGTTTTCGACACGGTTTGCCTTACCAGCTGTACCATACGGGGCAAGGTGCGCGATGCAGCTATCCTTTCCATTATTCAAAAGGTGCTAAGCTTCCAGGTAGTAACGTATAAAACATTGAGCATGTACCTGAGGCGCATGAAGAAAACCGGCGCTGCAGTACTTATAGACGATATACTTTCCGAAAAGAAAAAATTCGAAAGCAATTTTTATAACCAGTCTATATATATTAATTATGCGGCCATGTTCGCTGCTGACTATAAAGAAGAACTACTGGCTGAAGAAGATTATTAAGCACATACAATTGTCGGCATCCTCTAATTTCAACTGTTAAAGCCAGGTTAAAGTTTTTGCGTTTAATACTAACGCAATTTTTGCCCCGTTGTGTATCTGCACCAACCTGATTTAACCATGATACATTCGTCTCCTTACTGGAAAAATTATTTTGAAACCAACCTCACCCATCACCGCATAGATTGGAACGTACCTCCCTGCCTTACCAATGAAGAGCGGAGCAACATACTTTATTCCTTAAAAGCCTGGCAACTTGGTGAAACCAGCGATGGTGTACATCTGATGGCCGCTGCGCAAAAGTATGCAGGAAGAATTGAGGACCCTGTTTATCCCGGTGCAGTAGCATTGTTCATTAAAGAAGAACAAAAGCACGGCAGTAATCTTGGTCGTTATGTTGACCTGATTGGTGAGCAACGTGCGCAGAAAGACTGGGGCGATACCTTATTTCGCAAAGTACGCTACTTCAATACCAGCATGGAGCTTTGGACCATTACCGTGATCATTGTGGAAAGCGCAGCACAGCTTTTTTACCAGGCATTGCATGATGCTACGCAGTGCACCTTGCTTAAATCCATCTGCAGCGATATCATAACAGATGAAAAACGACACATTAAATTTCAAAATGAAAGGCTATATATAATTTTCAGCCGCAAGAACTTTTACCTCAGGCCATTGGCGTTGACATTATATTACGCACTGTTCTTTGCCGTAATCCATGCCGTGTGGTGGGGACACAAAAAAGCGTTTAAAGCAGGGGGCCTTACACGTAAAATATTTATGCAGCAAATGCACCTGAAGTTTTTTACCTGCATGCAATTTATTCATAATGTGCACCGTGAAGAGTGTATAGCCGAACCATCGTTTGTATAGCTATTCCCACTGGGCCTGCAAGCTTTTCGATCTTGAAAAGGATCATGATTTAAGTTATTTAAAACAAAACATACTTAAAAGCCATGCATATTTTTGGAAATGTGCATGCATCCTGTTATGATGTGCATGCATTTTTTCGTGGTGCGTGTGCATTTTGCTATGATGCACTTACATTTTATCGTGATGTACACGCATCTCATGGTGATGTGCACGCATTTTTTCATGATGCACATGCATTTTATGGTGATGTACATGCATTTTCATGATGCGCACACATTTTGTTGTGATGCTCTTACATTTTCACGAAAAGTGCGCGCATTTTACCATGATGCTTACGCATTTTCATAAAAAATGAATACGTTTTCAGGATATGTCTTCAAAAACAGTTGAATATTGAGGTATTGCCAGAAAATGACTATCAGTTTTGGGAATTGATAGAATTGAGTATCCAAGTATCACATATGATACGAGCGCTCTTTAATGGTGAATATTTATTTCTCACTTCCACCTGAACGTATTGATCATCACATCTATGTCTTTATTGATGAATTCCAATACAGGGGCGATGGAATCGGGTTTGGGTTCTGCGTAAAAATAAAGTGAGCAACGGATAAAATGTTTGGCACTGTCTGTAAGGTAGAACTGTGTAGGTGATGCTGCCGGCCCTTTGATCTCCGAATACACACCATATACTTTATGCTCAGGCAATCGAATCTCCAGGTCACGCATGCCGGACGCTTTTGGAATGTGCTTGTTGGCCAGGGTGTAATAATCTTCCGTCAGCTTGCTGATGTTGTTGTTTACGGATTTATAGCTGAGGTAAAGCGTTGCCTTGAACTGCGGATAATATATATCCATCCAGCATGGCTCTGCCATTCGTTCCGTATCAGGGATAACCGTGGCATACACCGGGTAATTAAAAGCAAACGGGCAGCTGGTAGTGTCGTACGCATGGTATTGCTTCTGAGGCATGTCTATTCTATAATATCCTCTTGGTCGAGGAGTGAAATCATCATCGCCGCGGCAACCTGATAAAATGAAATTGATTGAAATAAATAGAAATAAATAGAAATGGGGAAATGTGAGACTAACTAATTTCAATTTATTTCTATTCATTTCTACTTTATTTCCATTTCGTTTCTAATCGTTTTCCTCTTTCTCTTCACTCTCTTCTTCTTCGGAAGCCGTTTCTTCTTCCGAACTCATTTCAGGAATTTCAATCTTCACGCGTTTGATCCTGCGCTTGTCGGCAGATTCAATCGTGAAAACCACATTATTAAGGCGCACCACTTCGTTCTTGGCAGGAATGCGCCCCGTTAGTTCGAGCAGTAACCCGGCCAGTGTGTCAATCGCTTCTTTGCCCATATCCAGCAGCTTGCGATCCACCTGCATGATACGGCATACGTCATTGAGTAGCGTCTTTCCTTCAAAGACGAATGTCCTGTCGTCAAGCTTGCTGTAGTTCAGTTCATCGTCATCAAACTCATCGCTTATCTCGCCCACAATTTCTTCCAGTACATCCTCCATCGTCACGATACCGCTGCTGCCGCCATATTCATCCACCACGATGGCCAGGTGGTTTTTCTTTTCCTGGAACTCCTGCAGCAGGTCGTTAATGCGCTTGCTTTCAGGAACAAAAAAGGCAGGGCGAATCAATTGCTGCCAGTCGAAGTCAGGATCATTTTCATGATCAAGATGCGCAATCATGTCCTTAATATATATAATTCCTGAAATGGAGTCGAATGTTTTTTCAAAAACAGGAATACGTGAGTAGCCATTTTCACGGATTACAGCAAGGACATCCGGAAACTTTGTCTTCTTATCGAAGGCCACCACATCCATGCGAGGCTTCATGATCTGTTTCACATCAATGTTGCCGAAGCGTGCAATCCCCTTCAGGATTTTCTTCTCTTCCTCCGGTGTGTTTACATTGGAAGTAATATCGATGGCATGTGTTAACTCTTCTACTGAAATATCATACCCTTTTTGCCCAAGGCGCTTGTCAATGAAAGAGGTGGAAACCACCAGCAGGGCGCTGAACGGACTCAGCAGCTTATCAGCTATATATACAGGGTATACACTGATGTGAGAAACGGTAAGCGCATTCTGCGTGGCATATACTTTCGGCAGCACTTCGCAGATCAATACGATGATGAACGTAACCACAGCCACTTGTATGATGAAGCCCAGTATAGGCGAATCAGTGAAATCAAAGAATTGCCCCATGAGCAGTGTTGAAAGCACTACAATGGCGATGTTGATAAAGTTGATGAGGATGAGAATGGTAGCCAGCAGCCGCTTGGGTGTGCTCAGTAAATGATAAATTAACCGTCCGCTGGTGCGTTTGGAATCTTTCAGCTCCAGCATTTGCGGAGGCGTGATGGAGAACAATGCCGTTTCAGCGCTGGAAATAAAGCCGGAGGCGAAAAGCAGGATTATAAAAAGGATGATTTCCCAAATGTCGCTCCATGTGAATGGTTCATGAACAACACCGTAAAGCAAGGTCAGTAAAAAGCTGTGATAGTCGGCCGCGGAGGTTTCCAATAGTTGACGTTCGCAGATTGAGTGGTGTGCAATCTAAAAGCGATCCCGCACTTGCGGACAAATTTATCAATTTAAATAAATTGTCCTGTGCGGGATCATTGGTTAAATCAGGAGAAAATTACCCCTTTCGGGATAATTTAAAACGGAAGGTCATCCGTCTGTTCAGTAGCTGCAGGCAACGGTGTTTCTTCAGCACGTGAAGCACCGCTGTTATAATTGTTATTATTTGAGCTGTCGCCTTTCTTATCCAGCATGGTCATGTTGTCGCCAACGATGTCCGTTGCATAATGCTTTTTGCCGTCCTTGTCTTCCCAGGAACGTGATTTGATCTTTCCTTCGATGAAAAGAAGACTGCCTTTGCGCACATACTTTTCAGCCACTTCTGCCAGACCACGCCACAAAACGATGTTGTGCCACTCGGTCTGTTCCACACGCTGACCATCTTTTTTATAGGATTCAGAAGTAGCAAGGGAGAATTTTGCTACTGCTACGTTGTTGTCAAGATAACGCACTTCGGGGTCTTTGCCCACGCGACCAATGAGGATTACTTTGTTTACACCACTCATGTTAGTTTAGATTAAAGGGTTAATTATTAATTTACTAGCTTATTTTACAATACAAATGTACTTAAAGATTTTGGAAGGGCAATAGATAACGGTTTACTATTGAAATAAGTATCGTTCGATGAGTTTGGGAAGTGCGTACTTCTTTAATTGCTTTGGAGAAACAGCAATAAAATCAGTGTCTATTTTGTCGTTCTCTAATTCAATTTCATAGAAACGCGCATGAATGGTTTGGTGACTAAGCAAATGCTTGTATAGTTCGCTCATAGCTCCTGCTTTCATTTTTACTCCTTTAAAGTGAGATTTCCATTCTTTAGTTTGTTTCAGTTTATCAGCTGTAGTGCGTTTTGTGGTTTCGATGAGTGGGAAGTCATACAGGTTTTTCCAGATGTCTTTGCCGGTGCGCTTCTTTAAATAGAGTGTGTCGTTATTCCGCATCACCAGGTAATGGAAATAACGGTTGCGCACTTTCACAGTTTTCTCTTTAATCGGGAGCACATCTACCTTGTTATTCCTTGCCGCAAAGCAGCTCTCGAGCAAAGGGCAATGTTCGCAGCCAGGATTAACGGGCTTACACTGCCGCGCACCAAACTCCATTATAGCCTGGTTAAAAATACCCGGCGGCTGATCTTCAATCAACGATTGTGCGAGGGCATAAAATTCTTTTTTCGCCTGGCCGGAATCAATGGGTGTTTCAATGCCAAAATACCTACTGAGCAGGCGGTAAACATTTCCATCAACAACGGCGTAGGGTTTATTAAACGCAAAAGATAAAACGGCAGCAGCTGTGTAGTCGCCAACGCCTTTCAGTCTAATGACCTGGGAATGTTCTGAAGGAAATACTCCTTTATAAACCTTAACAATTTCTTTAGCTGTGGCGTGGAGATTACGCGCGCGCGAATAATAACCCAATCCCTGCCAGAGCTTCATCACCTTTTCTTCCGATTCGGAAGCAAGATGCTTTATTGTAGGGAAGTTCTTTACAAACTTTTCATAATAAGGCAGGCCCTGCTCCACCCTTGTCTGCTGCAGGATAATTTCCGACAGCCATATCTTATATGGATCCTTGCTGCTACGCCATGGCAGATCACGCTTGTGACGCTGGTACCAGGCTATGACCACTTCAGGGAAAGGATGAGATTTCACTGCACAAATTTACGATTTACGATTTTTGATTTACGAGTCGCGTATAGTTCCAAAAATCGTAAATCCACAATTGTAAATCGTAAATTCGCCCGCATTGGCTCCGTAGTACAATGGATAGTATGCGAGTTTCCGGAACTTGAGATGTAGGTTCGATTCCTACCGGGGCTACAAAAAAAGGGCATAAATTCCCTTTAAACCTTCGATTACTCCTGGAAATAAATCCTCTTGACACGTTGAGAAATGGTGGAAAGGATTTCATAAGGAATAGTATCCAGTTGTTTTGATAGCTGCGTGACCGGATAGTCGGCGCCGAACACAATTACCTCATCACCTTCTTTGGCGGGAGCATCTGTAATATCGATCATGCACATGTCCATGCTTATGTTGCCAATGATAGGGGCAAATCGTCCGTTCACGAGCATCTTCCCTATACCATTGCTTAGCCTGCGGTTTAATCCGTCGGCATAACCGATGGCAACGGTAGCAATCTGGCTGGGACGGTTTATTTTCCCTTTTCGGCTATAGCCTACTGTTTCGCCTGAAGGAATATTTTTGATTTGCGAGATAATGCTTTTCAATGTTGCTACCTGCTGCAATTGATTTTGCTCATGCACAGTAGGCGCAATGCCATATAATCCTATTCCCAACCTAACCATATCCAACTGTGCTTCCTGGAAACGGATCACGCCGCCGCTGTTGAGGATGTGACGGGTGACAGGATAGCTAAAATGGCGCATGATCTCATGGCTCATCTTCATGAACTGGTTAAACTGGTGGCGCGTGAAAGCATCATGCTCAGCTTCATCGCTGGCAGCTAGATGAGAGAAAATGGATTGGATCTTTATATATTTATTGTTCTTGAGGCGCACTACCAATTCATTGATCTCGTGCTCTTCAAAACCCAGGCGATGCATGCCGGTATCTATCTTCAGGTGAATTGGGAAAGGACCTTCAATTACAATAGCACGAACTGAATTTTTCAGCACCTCTTCCAATTGATTTAATAACCGGAAACTATATATCTCCGGTTCCAGGCGGTATTGAAGCATGAGCTCAAAGCTTTGCATCTCGGGATTCATCACCACAATGGGCAGTGTGATTCCTTTTTTGCGCAGCTCAACACCTTCATCCGTAAATGCAACAGCGAGATAGTCCACGCGGTGAAATTGCAGCAGGTTAGCTATTTCAAAGCTGCCGCTGCCATAGCTGAATGCTTTCACCATAGCCATGATCTTAGTGCCGGACTTCAGGCGGGCACGGAAGTAATTCAGGTTGTGCACCATGGCATTGAGGTTGATTTCCATCACCGTTTCATGGGCCTTCTGCTGCAGCACCTTGCTTATACGTTCAAATCCAAAGGGGCGCGCACCTTTCAATAGTATGGTTTCATCGCGGAATGGAATACCGGAAAAATTTTTTAAAAAGTCTTCTGTATTTTTAAAGAACCTCTTTTCGGTTTTAAACTGTTCCGCTTGGGCAGTAATAGCGTCACCAATTCCAATAAGGCGGCTAACACCTTTGGAGGTAAGCATTTCGGCAACTTCTCTATATAAATTCTCTTCGCTTTTTCCACTTTGCAGAATATCACTCAACACAACAGTTCTGCTTTCATGTTGCTTCTGGTGCATCAGGAAATCAAGCGCGATGTTGAGGGATCCGAGGTCAGAGTTATAGCTGTCATTAATGACGGAACAGTTGTTAATTCCTTCTTTCAGCTCCAGGCGCATGGCGACAGGACTTAACAGCTTCATGCGCTGCTCAATGAGCCCCTGGTCATAATTCATATAAAGCATCAATGCCCAGCAGTGAATAGCATTTTCCACGGATGCTTCATCCGTGAAAGGGATGATGATCTTTATAAAGTTGTTTTTATATACACCCTGTATTTCCGTTTCATCGTTCTTTTTTGTCATCCTCCCTACCTGGAGGTCTGCCTTTGAACGCCGCGACCAGCCGAACAGCTTAATACGTGAGGGAAGAATCTCACCCGAAGCAATAGCATCTTGTATCGGCAGGTAATCTTTATTATATATAAGCGTGCCTGCGTTGGCGAAAAGACGTAGCTTCTCCTGTACCTTCTCTTTCGGGTTTTTAAAGTTTTCATCGTGCGCCTGCCCGATATTTGTAAAGATGCCGATGTTAGGCTGTACCACCTTCTCCAGCTTTTCCATTTCTCCCGGCTTCGAGATGCCGGCTTCAATCAACGCCAACTGGTGATCACTATTAATTTGCCAGACAGACAGCGGCACCCCTATCTGCGAGTTATAGCTCTTGGGGCTGCGTACGATGTTCTTGTCTTCGCGCAGCAGTTGATACAACCATTCTTTAACGACCGTTTTACCATTACTACCCGTTATACCGATAACCGGGATGAGGAATTTCTTCCGGTGAAACGCACATAATGCCTGCAATGCCCTCAGTGAATCGTCAACAACTATAAAGTTAGCCGGCAATGTTTTATATCGCTCATCCATTACGGAGACCACGAAGTTGTGAACGCCCTTATTGATCAGCTCTTCAATGTATTTATGCCCGTCGTTGCGATCGCCTTTGATAGCAAAAAAGAGGGAACTTTCGGCATCCAGTATGGTGCGGCTGTCTGTGAGAAGAAGCTCAATTTCAGCATGAGCGCTGTCATGGAAAAGAAGCACTCCTTCAACAACCCTGCTGATGTCTTCAATCTTATAGCTGACTGGCATAATTTTTTCTCTGAAAAGTGTACTTTTATACCACTTTCCTGAAAGACAAAAGTATAATAAAACAAAGCGCCTGCGCGTTATAGGACGATGGATAAACAAAGTATTATCAGCCAGCTGGAATTGGATATTAATGCCCTGCAGAGACAGGTGGATGAATTCAAAAAGCATCCTGAAAACATTACGACATTGGAATGGGAGCTGTTCGTTCAGCGTCTACAGCTTATGCACCAATATTGCAGGCAGCTGAAGCTGAATGAACACCCGGAAACATTTTATGCAGTTGAGGAAAAGAAGCAGCCGGAGCGGATGACGATTCCTTCGCATGAGCAGGAAGTGCCGCCTGTTCAGGCTGCAGCAATTGTAACACAGGAAGTACCGCAGGAAAAATTCGAGCACAAGGGGCCAGTAGAGCCGGTAACAAAGAATGAAGAAATAAAAGAGGGGCTTCCTGCAGCAACTGTTGAATCTGCACCTGCAGTAACGGAATCAAAGCCTTCGCCGCAAAAGCAAAAGAAGCCGACGGTGAGTGTCGGAGGTTTATTCGGCGATATGCATTCATTGGCTGACCAGTTTAAAGACGGGCAATCGGTGGCAGATAAGATTGCAAAATCAAGGTTAGAGAAGAGTGTCGCTGATAAGATGCAGCACAAGCCTGTTCATGATCTGAAAGATGCTATAGGTATTAATGAAAAATTTCTTTTCATTAACGAGCTGTTTGATGGCAACCTGCAAGACTATTCTGAAGCTGTAAATAAGCTCAACTCTTCCGGTGATTTAAAGACTGCGGAAAACATGCTGAATGAAGACCTTGCCATCCGATTTAACTGGAGAGAAGACAGCATTCATGTAAAAAATTTTAAAGACTTAGTGGAACGAAGGTTCAGCTAAGTAATACGTAATAATGAATAAATTTTCAATCAGGCTGTTTATTACTTATTCATTATTCATGATTACTTTTTTAAGTGAGGCGCAAGATCTTAATTATGCACATGGTGTAATCAATTCCCTGACCTCTCCTTCCATGCATGGCCGTGGTTATGTAAATGACGGTTGTAAGATTGCAGCGGATTATATTAAGCAGCAGTTTGATTCCCTGCATCTTCAAACCTTTGACAATAATTCATTCCAGGAATTTTCTTTCCCTGTCAATACCTTCCCATCAGATGCAACTTTAAATATTAATGGAAGAAATTTAATACCGGGAAAGGATTATATCGTTGAAGCCTCCAGCGGAGATGGACATGGCAGCTTTAGCACTGTTGTAATCAGCAATCATTACAAGCATGCTCCTGAAGATATTGCTGGCTTCCTTTCTTTCGCACATAAGAAAGGACAAGTGGTGGTTTTCGATTACGATACAATTTCACCTGATGATGCAAAGTACTTTTATTCATTAAAAAATACAGAGCTGCCAAAAGATGATCAGCCTGCAGCTATTGTCTTTATTGAGAACAAGAAGCTGACGATGGATGTTTCGTCGGAACAGTTCGGCTATCCTGTTTTCAGCTTATTAAGAAGCTCGATGCCTAAAACAATTTCACCCATCTCTTTTGAAGTATCCGCAAAGCTTAACAAAGACTTTAAAGCTCGGAACGTAATAGGATATATAAAAGGATCGCAGCACCCCGAAACATTTCTTGTCTATACCGCACACTACGATCATCTCGGGCAAATGTGGAAAGATGTTTATTTCCCCGGCGCTAATGACAATGCAAGCGGAATGGCTATGCTGCTGAACCTTGCTGCTTATTATTCAAAAAAGGAAAATCAACCCAAATGCTCCATCGCTTTTATTGCCTTTGCCGGAGAAGAAGCAGGACTGCTGGGATCAAAATATTTTTCTGAGCATCCTCTTATTCCTTTAAAGAGTATGAAGTTCCTTGTGAACCTGGACTTGCTTGGTACCGGGAATGACGGCATGATGGTCGTCAATGCAACAGAATTCCCAAAACAGTTTAAAACGCTTAATGACCTCAATAAAAAGAAAAAGTACCTGAAGAAGATTGGCCAGCGCGGCAAAGCAAGGAACAGTGATCATTACTGGTTTACCGAACAAGGAGTTCCGTCGTTTTACTTTTACACCATGGGTGGTATAGCGGCTTATCATGATATCTATGATCGCCCTGAAACTCTTCCCCTTACAGAGTTCAGAGATGTTTTCCGCCTCATCCTTGATTTCAATACTGCGCTTCAGAAATAATCCGTAGAACTTGTCTACCGCGGGCGGGTTCGTACATTCGTACCGAATTCGCAATTCACAACGGTATGCCTGCAAAACTCATTCTTGTCCCTACACCTATCGGCAACCTTGAAGACATCACGCTTCGGGCAATCAGCATTTTAAAAGAAGCTGATCTGATCCTTGCAGAAGATACACGAACATCAGGAGTATTACTGAAGCATCTGGGAGTTCAAACGCCCATGCGTTCTTACCATCAGCACAATGAGCATAAAGTGGTAGCGGAAATTGCAGATAATATTGCATCTGGAAAAACAGTTGCACTTGTCACAGATGCAGGCACACCGGGCATTTCTGATCCGGGATTCTTGCTGGTGAGAGAATGCATACGAAAAGACATTCCTGTTGAAACGCTGCCGGGACCAACAGCTTTTGTTCCCGCATTAGTCAACTCTGGCCTACCTTGTGATCGTTTTATTTTTGAAGGATTCCTTCCCCAGAAAAAAGGGAGGCAGACCCGATTACTTGCACTAAAAGAGGAAACCCGCACCATTGTTCTGTATGAATCACCTTTTCGCCTTGTCAAAGCTTTGGAGCAGCTTGCAGAAGTTCTGGGGAAAGAACGTCAAGCAAGTGTATCCAGGGAATTGAGCAAGATGTTCGAAGAAAATAAGCAAGGAACACTTGAAGAGCTTGCGGCCCATTTCAAATCAAAGACAGTAAAAGGGGAAATTGTAATTATAGTTGCCGGCAAGGAAGAATAAGCCTACATCTCCTGCAAATACTTACGTACAAAACGTATTGCCATAGCCCCTTCGCCAACAGCAGAAGAAATACCTGTCTGCGCACCCGAGCGCACATCACCCGATGCAAAGATACCCGGGATGCAGGCTTCCGGGAGGAATGGCTCACGCTCCAGCTTCCATTGTATAGGGAAAGACTTCTGCTTCATTAATTCGGTGCCGGTAAGTATAAAGCCTTTTTCGTCACGCAGTATATCATCGCCCAGCCAGGAAGTGCCGGGCTTTACTCCTATATATATAAAGAGTGCTTTGGCCGATACTACTTTTTCTTCACCTGTAACTGCATTTTTCAATGTGATGGTTTCGAGTACTTGGTTGCCTGACACCGCAACCACTTCCGTATTGCCAATCACCTTGATGTTTGGAATCCTGCTGATGTTTTCGACCAAATAATTAGCTGCAGTTTGTTTCAACGACTCCCTTCGGATAACAATATTCACCTCTTTCGCAAAATTGCTCATGTATAAAGCTGCCTGGCAGGCCGAATTACCTCCACCGACCATATATATGTCCTGGTCTTTACAGGCGTGCGCCTCGATGGCAGCCGATCCATAATAAACACCGGCACCGGTAAAGTTTTCAATGCCGGGAACATCCAACTTGTGGTAAGACGCACCCGTAGCAATGATAACCGTCTTACTGTGAATTTCAGTTCCATCGGTCATCTCCGTTATTTTATATCCATCCTGGATGCGAATACCTTTCACATCCTTTGGTGTAAGTATCTCTGTTCCTAAGCGTGTCGTCTGCGTAATAGCCCTTCGTGTCAGCTCACCTCCGGAAAGCCCTGTCGGGAAGCCGAGATAATTCTCTATACGTGCGCTGCTGCTGGCTTGTCCGCCCGGGTTGCTGCGCTCCACCAATAATGTTTTTAACCCCTCACAAGATCCGTATACAGAAGCTGCCAGTCCTGAAGGACCGGCACCTATGATCAGCACATCATACATTTCAGCAGAAGCTTGTTGACGTAAGCCGATGTTGGCAGCAAGTTCAGAAAGTGAAGGATCGACAACGGCTTGCCCGTTTTTTAAAACCACTAACGGCAACGCTGATTTCTCCACCCCGGCGCTTAATAGATATTTATCAGCCTCCTCCTCATTGGCTTCCATATCCAGCCATATATACGGTATGAGGTTGCCTGACAAAAACTCCTTTAGCTGATGTGATTTAGGTGACCACTGGTATCCGATTACCCGTATGCCTTCATGATCGGGCTTATACATGGCTTGCCATTCATCCAACAAATCATTTAGTACAGGATACAATTTTTCTTCCGGGGGATTCCACGGTTTCAACAAGTAATAGTCAAGCCTTATCTTGTTAATGGCCGCAATAGCAGCTTCAATATCAGAGTAAGCAGTCAACAGAACCTGCTTCGTATCAGGGTAAATTTCCTTTGCCTTTTCAAGAAATATAATGCCTTCCATCTCCGGCATACGCTGATCGGACACAATTAGCGCCACCGATTCATTTTTTAGCTTTAACTCCTTTAGCACTTCCAATCCTTCCAAAGCAGATTCTGTCGATGCAACACGGTATTCCTCCCTGTACTTATTACGGATGTCCCGCGTTATAGCCCTCAGCACCTGCTCGTCGTCATCGACGATTATAATATATGGTAGCTTCATTTCAATTTTTTATAGTAGGAGTTGTGTCCTTGTTTTCAAGTGGTATACAGATTGAAAACTCTGTGCGTCCAGGCTCTGAATAAACTTTTATATCGCCGTTGTGGCGTTTAATAATGCGGCTCACTATGTCAAGACCTATCCCTGTTCCATCTCCAACCTTCTTAGTTGTAAAGAAAGGATCAAAGATGCGTGACTGTATCTCCTTGGGGATACCGGGGCCGTTATCAATAATTTTGACTTTTAAATCTTTCGGCTCTTTGCAAGTTTCGATGGTCAGCTCCCCACCCTGCGGCAATGCATATATAGCATTGTCGATGATATTTGTCCACACCTGGTTAAGCTCGCCAACATAAGCCGGCACTTCAGGCAAGCCTTCCTTAAATTTTTTGGTAACAATAATATTTTTATGCCTCAGCTTATAACCCAAAAGCGTCAGCGTGTTTTCAAGATCTGTATTGATGTTTGTGGGCTGCATATCGCTGGTCCTGTCCATATGTACATGACTTTTGATCGCTCCGACAAGGGTTGAAATGCGTGCTGAAGCATCTCCGAGATCGGTAGATATGCGTCGCAGTATTAGCAGGTTTTCCAACCATCCAACCAATGAAGGAAAGGAACTATCAATGGTCAGTGCGCGGATCTTTTCAAGATCATTTACTTCAAACCCCGCATCACAAAATGTTTCTGCAGCATGTTTGTTATTCGCAAATTTATTTTCCTCAAACCAATCCAGTATCTCATCTTCCTTCTGAATCCGTTTCATAGAGGAAAGCTTTACCTTCTGGCCTTCTTTATCTTCAACTATGGCACTTATTTTTTGTATGATTTCGGCGCTGATATTTTCTTTCAGCAGTTTTTCTGTAAATTCAAAATTGCATTTAATCCTTTTGGTTAACTCTTCTGCGATCCTATTGATAGCAGAGGCAGGGTTGTTAAGCTCATGAGCAATGCCTGCCGCCAGTTTTCCCAATGCGCTTACTTTTTCATGCTGCAACTGTGCGGTGGCAAAATGACGCGCACGCTCTGTCATGTAACCGATCAGGCGCTGAACAAGGTCGGGGTAATTGTGCTCAAGGGCAGGAAAATGTTTCTTGTGCATCTGGATACCACGCACGTGCCCCACTGCATACGAATAGCCCGGCGATCCTTTCATGCGCGAGTATGGCAACAAGCCACCAGCACCTCCCGTCATCTTGTCATTCTCAAACGTGAAGTAATAAACCAGCTTGCCGTTGATATCCATATAGAAAGTCACTTTTCCTTCTATCATGAAAATCATATGCTCCAGTACCTCACCCGTTTTAATGATACATGTTCCATCCTCATACTCCATCGTTTCGGAGTGGTCAAGGATCCATTGCAGGTCTTCATCCGGCAGGTCGCTAAGCGCGATCACTGATCTTAATTCATCAATTGTTGCAGGTTGCATAGAAATACTTTAAGTATCAAATTTAGAACTTATTCTAAAAAAATAAAAGGAGGTTTTATTGACCTCCTTTTATAGTGTAATATACAAACCTGCTTACCTGAACATCTCCGCCGATTTCACAACGGTTACGGATTTTATATTGAGCGGGAATTTAGCAACAATCTCATCTTCATCCAGAATAGATTTTTCCAATGATGCTTTCAGGTTGTTGGAATAACTCATCGGGGAAGGCTTATTTGCTTTCAATGATGCGGCTAATGGTTCCGCTTCACTCTTGTCCGTTACGATGGTAACAAACATATTATCCGTCTGCCAGTATTTTTTCATTGCATTGTTTACATCGGCAAGTGTGAGCTTTTCAAGCAGGGCATCTACTTCCGTTATATAGTTCTTGCGCCCATAGAAATGGCTATCCATCAGGAAGCCAAGCTGGCGCGCAGGACTTTGTACATATAGCTTGTTGTAACTGCGCAGGAAATTCCGCGTCTGCTCAAACTCTTCCTGGGTAAGCCCGTTGTTCACCAGCTCATGCATTTCGCGCAATGCCATTCGTAATGCAAAGTGTGCATGTCCAACGGGAATGTTGCTTAGCTCTGTATATTGGCCTTTTAACCCCTGCGCTGTCTGCACAGGACGCAACCAGATAGAAAAATAGTTTGACGTTCTTGGCACCCCGAAAGCAGGCAGCATATTCTGCCCACCATTCTGGTACCATTCTATATAGGTATAATCACCATAGTTCATGGAGCGCTGCTCGCGAATCTTCTGGTAAAGGCGTGAGTACGATTTACGGTGCTCACCCAACCATGAGTTAGCAACCATTAGCGCGGCAAAGTCATCATCCTTGCGTGTTATGGATAAAGGAAATCCTGTGAATACGGCTGAGCCCAGCGCTTTATCTTTCGCTATGATCTCTACCTGGATGCCATCCGGAGTTCTTGCTACAGCAGGCGCAGGTGCAACAGCAGCATTAGCAGGTAAAGCTTTCATGTCTTTTTTTATTTTTTCGAGAAAGCTGTCGGAATAATTTCCGGCAATGCCAATCGTCAGGTTATCCTGTGCATAGTAATTTTTATAATAGCTTTTCACGTCATCGAGGGTAATTGCTGCTACACCTGCGGAAGTCCCTGCTACCATGTGCTGGTAAGTAGTGCCGCGAAAAAGCAAATCTTCCAATGCTTTCTTGCTGTACTCTTCATCAGATGAAGCCTTCACCACCTGGTCAACATAATTCTGCTGGTTGTTCTTTACACGATCAAAGTCCTCTTTAGTGAAAGACGGCGAAAGAATCAGCCCTTTTAGGATTTCATAAAATTGGTCAACGAAATCCGAAGGCACCTGGAACATGAACACACTCACTTCTTTATCTGCACTTCCCGAATAGCTTGCAGCCCAGGGATAGATTCGGTCGGTGATCTGCTTGCGCGTCATCGTTGCCGTTCCTCCTTCTGAAATTAAAGAAGCGGTAAGTCCTGCAAGACCGTCTTTACCTTTGGGATCTGTTACAGAGCCATTGCGGAACATCAGCTCAATGACTACTTTGTTTGACTTCGGCATTTTCAGCTCAACTATATCAATTGCTTTCACGGGCAGTAAGAATAAAAGATTAAACCCTGCTAATAATATATATAATGTCTTTTTCATAATGCTTTCTGTTTTGAAATTATTTAACGGCCATTTTATCATCAGGAACGATAGTACCTACTGTAAGGCCTGTTGGCACAAAATATTTCTTCGCAACGTTCATCACATCCTGCGCAGTAACTTTATCATATAAGGTGTATAAATGATTAAGCGTTTCAGGATCTCCGGTTAGCCACACATAATGTGAAAGCGATTCCGCAATTGATGTTGGGTTGTCGATGCTCATGGCGAAGCTGTACTTCAAATGAGACTTCGTTTCTGCAAGGGTTGAGTCATTGACGGGAGTGGACTTGGCTGCTTCCAGTGCCTTAACAAATTCATCCTTTACATACTGCATATCTTTTATATCCACCAGCGAAGCGGAAATATTAATAAGCCCGGGGTCGCGTGCATCCAAAGCATAGCCGCCGATCTCACGACACTTTTGTTCTGTGAGCACAAGCTTGTTATACAGATCTGACTTTTCAGAGAAGAGAATTGAGGATAACACATCCAGTGCAGGCATATCCATAGCCGTATCGCTGAAAGCAGGACCTTTGTAGTTCAGCGTTAGATACGGTGGAAAGTTGGGAACTACAACCGATGTATAACGTGTAGCTGTTTGCGCAGGTTCTGCATCAACTTTAGAAACATAATCACCGTGCTTCCAACTGCCGAAATATTTTTGTGACAGATCATTTACCTGTTCAGGCTTAACATCACCAACAACAATAATAGTACAATATTCAGGACGATAGAAACGGTTGAAGAACTGGATAGAATAATCATACTGGTTAGGCATGTCTACAATATCTTTGAAGAAACCCATTGTTGTGTGCTTGTAAGTATGCTTGTCAAATGCAGCATCAGAAATCTTTTCATCCAACTGTACATATGGGCTAGCGCTGTTCTTGGTATATTCACCTTTCACTGCGCCGGCTTCTGTTTTAAAGTCACCAACACTGTAGTGCAGGTTCATGAAACGGTCAGCTTCTAACTCAAACATTGTTTCCAACTTGGTGGCATCACCGGTCATGTGATAGAGTGTGCGGTCATTGTCTGTATTGGCGTTAGCCGATGCCCCGGTAGATTTAAGAATCTCACTATACTTTTCTTTTGAATATTTATCCGTTCCGCGGAACATCATGTGCTCAAAGAAATGGGCGAAGCCGGTATGTCCCGGTTCAATCTCATCACGCGATCCGGCACGGACCACGATGTAGAAAGCCGCAAGTCCCGGGCTGTCGTAAGGCACTGTTACCACGTTCAATCCATTCTCCAGCTTATGCTGGTGGATGGCGTAAGGAAGAATTTTCTTCATGTCGTTTTTGTTTTCTTTCATGGCGCAGGCTGACAACAAGAAGATGGCAACCAACACCGACAGGATTTTTTTCATGCGCTAATCTGTTTAAAGTGAATTAAATGATCGGCTAAAGTATATTAAATTTATTTGCCGATTCCTCAATAAAAAGTTAAGGGCTATTGTGCTTTTTCAATGCGTATTCCTGCATCCATGATGAGTGGCAATGGGTTGGGACGCATGCCTTGTTCAAGTTCAAAAGTATACGTGCCGGGATGGGGGAAACGGAAATTTTTCTTAAAAAGGAAGCGGTTATCCCAGATGTCTCCCGATCCATCACCCAGCCAGCCTTTTTCATCTGCCAGTGTTACCTCAACTGTGTCACGCGAGGCGCTGCCATCCGGCAGCCGTGTTGTGAAATAGAGAAACAGGTTGCTGAATTGATACTGGCTTGCGTTACGAATATTAATATATATATTGCTTGGTGTGATAGTATCCTCAATAGGAACCTCGAATTTCAGTACATTGCTTTTGTCCCAGCTCATGTCAGGAATCTTCGTGTTCTTTTCAAAGATCCTGTTCTTATCACAAGCGATTAGAAAGATAATAGCAAGTAAAGGCAAAAGTATTTTGCGCATATATATCAGTTGTCTTGTTGAGGCGGATTTTGTCCCGGGCTCTGACGCGGCGGCCTTCTTTGCTCACCCCCTTGCTGGGGCGAAGGCTGTGCAGGCGCCTGCGGCTTAAGTTGCTGTTGTTGTACAGATGCAGGTCTTGGCTGTTGAGCAGGCTGTTGACGCGGCGGATTCTGTTGCGGAGGCTGCTGCTTTTGTCTTTGTTGCTGCTGACCTTGCTGTGGGTTACGCTGCTGATTTTGCTGTGGCCTTTGCTGTTGTTGACGTTGCTGGGTCTGTTGTTGCGGCCTTTGCTGATTACCTTGTGCCTGGCCACCTTGCCTTTGTTGGCCCTGCACATTACCTTGTACACGTTGTTCGCCGCCGCCTTTTTTCTTTTTCTTCTTTTTCTTCTTGCCGCGAAGATGATCCATTCTGTTAATACTGTCTTGCCCGACTACGTTTTCATAATCCGGCAATTCAATTTCTTCTTCCTCATCATTCGCACCCTTCAGGTCAGGCGGCTTTATCCTTTGTTTGTTCAGCTCAATGATTTCATTTGCTCTTGCAACAGAGATGCATATCCAGGCGCCGTTATCTACAACTTCTACCGTTTCATCCTGGCTGCGCTGAGGCATGTAACTATACCACATCAACTGCTTGAAGATGTCCGTTTTTACATGCGTTGCGGTTCCCTTTTCCGTTTCCAGCTTTACGTTGGTGGAAGGGAAATGACGAAGCGCGTCCATGTAAGAATCCAGCTCGTAGTTGAGACAGCATTTCAGCTTGCCGCATTGACCCGCCAGCTTAGCGGGATTCAAGGAAAGATTCTGGTAACGTGCAGCTCCTGTCGTTACGGTTTTGAAATCCGTTAACCATGTTGCACAGCATAACTCTCTTCCGCAAGAGCCGATGCCACCAAGGCGTGACGCCTCCTGACGCATACCGATCTGGCGCATCTCAACTCTCGTCTTGAATTCTTCTGCCAGCTTTTTAATCAGCTCCCGGAAATCCACACGGTCTTCGGCTGTATAGTAGAAAGTGGCTTTCTTTCCATCACCTTGGTATTCAACATCGCTCAGCTTCATCTGCAGCTTCAGGTGCTGTATGATGGTTCTGGAGCGGTGCAGCACTTTGTTTTCCTGGTCCTTGACCTCGTTCCATTTGTCAATGTCGGCGGGGCGTGCTTTTCTATATAAGGAATGTATGTGATCAGAAGTTTCTTTAACTCCTTTTTTCTTCAATTGAAAACGAACCAGTTCGCCGGCAAGAGATACAACACCTACATCATGACCGGGGCTTGCCTCAACGGCAACAACATCGCCGGTCTTCAGCTCCAGGTTTTCTTTGTTGCGATAAAATTCCTTACGGCTTCCTTTAAAACGGACTTCAACAACATCAAAAGCCCTTTGCCCAACGGGCAGCTGCATATCAGCAAGCCAGTTAAAAACATTCAGCTTGTTGCAGCCACCGGTGCCGCACGTACCGTTGTTTCTACAGCCGCCCGGCGTTCCGTCTTTATTAGTACTGCAGGATGAACAAGCCATCTTGGAAATTATAAATGCTGAATTTTAAATTATAAATGAACGTATTGTTCATCAAACATGCAAAAATAAGGATAAAGAGTGGATTACTTCGTGTGCAGCAACTGGCTCATTTTAAACGAAAGATCCATGAAAAGAATCTTGTGGTTGGCATTACGTTCGATGTGGAAGTAGGCTTTATTCAGCTCTTCCGCAAAAGCTTCGGCATTGTTATTTACAAACGGTGCAAAACGCTGATAGTCTTCCAAATCCTTTCCGCTCATGCGCATAATGGGCTCGATGTTGTTACTGATCACAATACATTCGCGTGTCAGGTGCAATGCATACTGCAGGAAGTTTTTATGCTGCTCACGCTTGCGCGGAAGTCCATCTACCCAGTTGATCAGCTCTTTATGCTTGCGTTGATAGCAAAGGCGCATCCAGTCAAGGAAAATCTTTGCATGATCTTCTTCTTCGTTGTCTTTATCCGTAAGCGCTATCGCTTCATGATAATTACCGTCAGCAAGGTGCATGATGCGATTCGCTTCATCAACGTTCAGCTGGTGCCTGTTGATCAGCGCTTCTTTCATCACTTCATCTTCGATACGGTTTACTTTGATCAATTGCGCACGGGAGATAATCGTCGGAAGCAACTGCTCATAATTCTCTGCAACAAGAAGGAACAATGTCTTCTCGGGCGGCTCTTCCAATATCTTCAGCAGTTTATTTCCTGCCGATGCATTCATCTTTTCCGGCAGCCATATGATAACGGCCTTGTAACCTGACTCTTTCCAGCACAGTGGGATCCGAAGCTTGGAATTCACGTGACTTGAAGTCGCGGC
>JADMIO011814569.1_pt1 | contig 97183 bp, 77 predicted proteins | sample 8958161 | NCBI WGS metagenome assembly JADMIO01 (sample SAMN16585339, study PRJNA669376) | soil metagenome | isolation source: Crop rotation soil | place: USA: Cullars Rotation, Alabama | collected 2011
CGCGACAACTTGTCCACGTGGAATTCTAAGCTTAGGATCCCAATGTGCTGGAAAGCTGGACGACGACCCCGACGCTGGGCCGAGTGAACAGGCCGACACGCTGGCGATAGGTGATGGCCGAGTCCGAATTCGCGGACCACCAAACCTGGCGAACGGCACCCGGGACGTCAGCCGCCGTATGGACGTTGAGAACCGTGAGGTGCTGGCCGGCAAAGCTCGCCGCCGCCCCGTCTTCGTCAACGGCGGATGATCGAACCGCAAATGGGGCTGTCAGGCCGGCAATTGCCTTCGCCAACTTTTCAATGGCCTTCTGATCCTCCGAGGCAACCGCCTCAACCAGGTCGCCCGACAGCGCCACTCCCGGCGGGACCGCCAAACCCTGCCGCGCAGCGTCGCCCAGTCCAACCGCTTTTGATCCAAACAGCGATCTCTCGAGCGCTTTCGTGAATGGGACAACCTTTTTCGTTTTCACCCGAGCACCGTCACTTCACCGGCATCGCCGTCGACGCGGACACGAACGCCATCGGCAATCCGTTCGGTCGCCTCGCGCGTTCCGACCACGCCAGGGATGCCGTACTCGCGAGAAACGATCGCCGCATGCGAAAGGAGGCCGCCGTTGTCGGTAACGATCCCACCAAGCAGCGGTAGCAGAATATTGAAAGCCTCGGTCGTTGATTCTGTCACCAACACGTCTCCCTTGGCGATGCGGCCAAACTCCTTCGGCCCGGAGACGCGGCGCGCCGGCCCTTCATAGATACCTTTGCTCGCCGCGAGCCCGTACAGGACCTTTGCTTCGTTCTGTTCCTGAGAGCTACCGAAAACATGGTTCAGAGTAATGAAGATAGCCCGCATGACGCGGCTGACGCCTGGTGGAAGCGTGGCGAGGTCGGGCGGAGGCGGTTTAGGCGGGGCAAGTAATGGCGGAGCGTCTTTGGCCGTATATGTGGTCCGGTATGTTGCGCGTTTGGCTAGTTCGTCGGCGGAAGGCCCACCGTCACCGGCGACAAGTGCGCACATCTCCTCCAAGCTGGCCTCCAGCATTTGTAACGGCGCGGCGATACGCCCGCGGCCTGCAACCCGCCGCCCCGCGCCAAGCGCCGCCCGGCGCATGATGCCCGAGGCCCAGATGTCGCTATAAACCCCCCGCTCGTCGCGTAGTCGATAGGTAAGGCGCGCCTCGGCGAGTAGTTGGTCGAATTCGGCCCGGTGCGCTTCCGGGACCTGGGTCCGAATTTCGGTAGCGCGTTGCTCCCCCAACACGGCCCGGTCCTCCGCGGAAACGGCGGTCCGGATCGCCCTCAACAGCGCGTCCGGCAATTCCAGCGCCGTGGGCTCCGCGATATCGAATCCATCGATCAAGCGATGGCCGACCAGGTCCAGGTAGCCTGAGAACGCCGCGCCTGTTTCTCCCTTGAGCGCTCGCAAGCGCGCGAGTGTTTCTGCCGGATCGCTATCGGATTCGAGGCTCTTGCGGGCCGCAGCGTCCTGGCCAAGCGCCCGCTTCAGCCGTTCCATCTCGTTTGATCCTCCGGCGGATACCTCGGCCGCCCCGCGCAACAAGTCCAGCAGCTCCGAGGGCGGCAGGCCCGTCCAGTCACCCACTTGGGCGAGGAAGTCCCCCGTCGGGATCAGTGCGCCCGCGGTGAAGCGCATGTGCTGCGCGATCATTGCCGCGTGGTGGTCACGGCAACGAGCAAGGTAGCCCACCAACTCATTGTCGCTGAGGGCGTCTGGATTGACAGTCTGCAACTCCCGGTGCGTGGCAATCGACGATGGCTTCTGATGTTCATCCCAATCGCGAAGCTGCTTCTGCCACAGCTTTTCGGGGAAAACTTTTTCCGCTTGCTTGAAGCGCTCGAGGAATTCTGACTCCGGAACCGGGATCACCTGCCTGTAGCAAAAGCCGTTCACGTAGCCGACCTGGAGACCGTCAATGAGCAACCCGTACAACCGGGCGAAGTCGTTGGTCCCTTTCTTGAAGGCGGAAGGTTGCGTCTCCTGGAAGTAGCGCGTCAGCGGCCGCGGGAAGTGCACGGGATCTTGCTCCCACGTCCCTGGTCCGGGTGGTTCAAATCGGAGGGTTGTTTCGTTCGTAGTTGATGCCGTGGTCATACTCTAAAGTTGACTTGAGTGAATTGACGAAATGTTCATCGCTCGTGTCCCCATGCACACACTCTGTGAACTGCGGGCTCTTGCACGAGCTTAGATAACCAAACACCCTTGTCAAGACGCTCCAATGCTTCGCCAGACTGAAAGTGACCGTTAGTTTTGGGCGATCCAGTGTTGAGCCCATGGATTGTTAGTCCTGGCGGACCGAAGGTTAAAGCATCGCTTGAACAGGTGGACAGCCGATGCCTGCATTTGATTGGCAGCCATTCACGGACGCGATGGCTTGCACCAACCGCCGCTACTTTCTATCTTGGTGAGGATCACATGAATCCGTCTAATGATGCGCTACGGCCAAGGCCGGAGTCACGTCTCACTTGCAGTCGCGCTCATTGGCCCGGCGTGGGTGCGCTGTCGTTAAAGGCTCGCACACGCCACTACTATGAATATGAAATTTACTTGGGTATTTCTAATGGCACTCCTCCTTGGAATCTGCATCACGGCACCGACCAGAGCTGCCGATGATGAGACATTACAGAATCCGGCGCTCAAGCAGTTTTACTCGAAGCTAAAGCTACTATTCCGTAAACATTATCCCCAAGCCACCTCCCATCTGCTGAAGGATAAGATTTACTTTGAGCATAATACACGTGTCTTCATAGTGCATGAGCCGCTGATGACAGGCGAGTGGCAAAACCCGTGGGAGACACGGGGACCGCAGCCTGGGGGCATCCTATGTGACGTCACTCTCTATAAAGGCCCGTACCAAGGGCAGGCGGTTGTGCCACAAACTTTCGACAAGCGTTATTTCAAGAGTTTCATGGCAGCACCTTATTCGTCAAAGCACGATGCACATTTGGAAGTTCACCTCTCCTACCCTGGAAACGTGAGCGACGATTTTCTGAAGCAGTTCACCGAGCTGGTCAACGACTTTGGAAAATATTTACATTAAGGTGTTCAACGAGGCTGCTTCAAGCAACTGAGCTGGATTCGCGCCCTTGGTCGCGTAGCTGCGCTATCCGGTTGGACTAACACACCTGTATGAACCTTAGGCGAAAGTTTGCGTTAGGCCATATGTGTTCCCTGGATTCTTGTAGCTTTATTCCGACGCTGGGAGGACAAAGGTGGGGATGTTTGGTCCGATTGGTCGCACGCAAGATATTGCATTCGTGTTGGTCAGGGCCGCTACCTGCAGTTCCAAAACGCTGTAATCAACTACTCATCATCAGAAAGAGGGTTCAAAACTTTCCGGCCTGGTGGAGCGGGGCGGTTTGTAGTCGAAGTCGGTGTCTTTTCGGCTTCGTTCAAAAAGCTTTCCAAAATGGCCAGGTAACCATCCAGTGAGCTTCCTGCCTCCTGACCTCCCTCGCGCTTCAAAGCTCGCAGCTGCTGGGCCGCTGAAGCAGCCTGCGCGCGAAGGTCGGAAAGATTGATTTGGCCGCCCATCAATCCCTCGGCCATCTCCGTGAATTTCTTGTTAGCTTCTGGCCCGGCATCGCGGAGAAATTGCTGTTGAATTTTTTGAATGGAGTTGGTGTCTCCTTGTAATTGGCGGAGAGAAGCAGAAAAATCGGAATCGGTGCGTGTCGCTAATGCTTTCACAGGCGGGAGCTGCTGATTGAGTTGGCTCGTTGCACGAACAGCATTGGTTGAAACGAATGGCTCAAAGCTGATAAGCGCAACCTTGCTGCGCGGCAGATGGATCGTTCCGAGCACAGCACTTTGAACAACCAGAGTATCATTGGTGAAAGTCACAAGTCTCCCAATATACCTATCCCCATTTTGCATCTGTATCTGATCGGCCGATAACGAAACTCGGGAGAGCACTAAAACACAAAAGCAGAGGGACTGAAATTTGACGACACTCATAGTCAAGAGCATAACTTTGTTTTCATCGCATGCCAAATACTCGTGCTGGGCCGGATCGAGCCCTCCTCACTGTCCAGCCTTCAGTTCTGAACCAGGATAGAATGATTGCGCTAACAGCAGATTTAGCTCATGTACCGCCAAAGTAAGCTCGGAAAAAGATGCCGCTTTGGCTGGATTACCACCGACTTTATTCATTCGAAGATTCAATCTCTTAAAACGGACTCGATGAGGCAGCGTTTCGTCCCGGTCCCCCAATTCAGCCAACAGCCTGTTAATGTCGGCCAGTTTATTTCGCGCAATTCCTATAAGACGTAATGCGGAGCTTTGTTTGATTCGCCCTGCCAAGGCGTTTTTCAAAAGCGCACATTCAAATTGGCGGCAATATTGGGGGCGGCTCAAATAGATCTGGCACTTGCAGCCATCATGGGCAGGGCAGGGTTGCAAAAATTTCACCCTTGCAGAAACAGCAGCTTTAGATTTCATCTGAAGTCCCAGGGACTCCAACTGCGCTTTATTGTCACCGGGCCGAAGTTGAACATCGGCAAAAATTGCGCCGTTGCAACAAAGTCCGCACGCATTGCACAACTCCATTCCGCTCGCGGTGGCGCAGCTTAAACTTTTCGAATCTCTCAAACATTTGAAATTTACTCGCGTAACTATTGCAATTCAATAGCAGGTGCTTCCAGCACCGATATTCATAACTGATTTTTTCTGTTGCCTGACACGCGATTATTTTGGCAAGTTCGTGAAGCCTTGAGTGAATTTGGAACTTTATGAGTCCGCAACACAGCCATAGCAACTTCCCAAAACTTCACAATGCCATGTGGCCTGGCCTGGTGGGCAAAGGCAGTCCGGGCGCCGAACCGTGCATCGATCTGGATACCATGCTCCAGATGACCGCGAACGCGGAGGTGGACGGAATCAAGTTCGACGGAGTAGACCTGTTCCTTTTTGACCCACACATCAGTATTGATATTGATGACGACGGGATCAAAGCGCTGGCTGAGAAGGTGCAATCCTACAATTTTGTCATCGGCTCGGTTGTGGCACCCGTATGGCCTCCGACTGGAGGCGGTTCGGCAATGGGCAGTGATGAGGAGCGTAAAGCCTTTATAGGCCAGGTACGGAAGGCCTGCCGCATCGGCCAACGTTTGCGGGAACTGGGCGTTCGGCCTTCTCGAGTAGTCCGTGTTGATTCGGCTTCCGGAGTAAGCGAGTGGGCGCAAGACTCAGAGGCAAATCAACGAAGGATCATTCAAACATTCACCGAAGCCTGCGATGTAGCCGAGAGCCTGGGCGAGCGTCTGGCTGCTGAAGGAGAAATTTGTTGGGGAGGCATTCACAGCTGGAAAAAGGTGGTGGACGTATTGGAGCGCGTCAATCGCCCCGGCACATTCGGCTTTCAGGCGGACATGGCACACACGCTCCTATATATTTTAGGCTATAACGCGCCGGAGGACGCTTTGTTGGATGCCAATTGGGATTGGTCCGACCCGCATCGGTTGGACGCCGCAATGAAAACCCTTACCGCTGCGCTTCGGCCATGGACTATCGATTTCCACGTAGCTCAGAACGATGCGACAGTCAAAGGGTCCGGAACCCACGACAAGACTGGACATCATTGCTTGCCGGATGATCCAAACGGAAAATTGAGTATTCCTCATCATGCCGGTTACTGGCTGCATGGCTCCGATGGCAAGCTGACGAGAGCGTTCCGACATATCTGCTGGGACGGATGCATGTTCCCCAATGCGGTGATGATGAAGCCGGAAACATGGAACAGCATACTTGCGACAATGATAGCCGTGCGCGACGCTCACGGTTGGCGCGAGGATGAGGTTGCGGATGAAGCAGACTCCAAACCCATTCAGGTGGTCCGGTCGCCTGTAAAGAAAAAGCGTATTTCTCAAAAAAAGGCTGCCCCAACGAAACGTACAATTGGCAAGAGCCGCCCCAAAAAGCCCGCCCCAACCAAGCGAGCGCATAAACCTGCCCGGAAGAAACCAAAAAAACCTAGCATACGCCATAAGGCGAAATCCAACATGAAGAAAAAAACAAAAACCAAAGCAGCCGCAAAGTCCTCAAGCAAGAAATCCGGTGCGAAAAAAGCCGCTGGCCGCCGCAAGTAGAGGCCTATCCGGACAACAACAGCCCAACTCCAGTTGCCAATAGAGCAACTGGAGTGGACTCCGGATTCAGCTGATGGGCGGTGAGTGCATATTCATCACAGGCGGCACCGGTTACATTGGGCGCCACCTCATTCCGCTACTAACAGGGCGTCATCACGCGGTACGGGCTTTGGTACGAAAAGAGTCCGCAGCCAAACTGCCACCCGCGTGTATTCCTATATTGGGCAATGCCCTGGATGGGAAGACCTTTTCCAGGCAAGTTCTTCCTGCCCGCACATTCATTCATCTGGTCGGTGTATCCCACCCCAGTCCTTCGAAAGCCGCACAGTTTGAAACCATTGATCTCGGCTCAATGCGTGCCTCAGTTGCGGCAGCGACCCAGGCGGGAATTGGACACTTTATCTACATAAGCGTCGCGCAGCCGGCCCCAGTAATGCGTGCTTATATTAGAGCTCGAGCAGAGGCTGAATCTTTGCTTTTAAAAAGCGGTTTGAATTCTACCATTCTTAGGCCGTGGTATGTGCTTGGGCCGGAGCATCGCTGGCCATATCTGCTTTTGCCATTCTATTGGATTTTTGAACGTCTGCCCCAAACGCGACAATCCGCTCGGCGTCTGGGCCTTGTGACCCTGCAGCAGATTCTTTCCGCTCTCCTTCATTGTGTTGAGCATCCGGTGACTGGGATTCGCCGGTTGGAAGTACCACAAATCCGCGCTTTTTAATGAAACTTCTTAGGATCAAGGGCAATTCGGACTCTGGCTCAATACTTGCTAAATCGCGATGCTATGGGTCAACGCTCCCCTTTTGACCAATAGAAGCTATGAATGGTGATACTTTAGTTAAATTGATTGAAGAAATGATGGACCTGAAGGTGCAGCAATATGCTGAATCTCATCTGAAACATAACCCTGAAGTGGCCAGGTTGCTGATTGAAAAACGGGAAACGGACCGGCGCAGATTGGAACAGATTCGGGCCGAGCTCGGGCGCTTGATTAACGCTAAACTTTTTGGAGTCGTTCAACTGAATGGCAGTGTCGGTCGGAGGTAATTTGGGTTTCGCAAATTAAGAGGCTCGTGTATAACTCCGGGCCTTGCTGCAATCGAATTGCAGTGGGAACAATTGATGAAAATGCCCGCCCTGCCCTCTGGAATCGAAATACTCGCCCCGGTAACTGAACCGCAACTGGAAATCCTTTCAACGGACGCACTCGCCTTTTTTGGCAAACTCCAACGGGAGTTTGGCCCTCGCCGCGAGGATTTGCTTCGCGCTCGGGTTAAACGCCATCAAGCAATCAATGACGGAGAATTTCCGAACTTCCCTTCCGATACCGCTTCCATCCGCGAGGGAGATTGGAGAGTAGAGCCCGTCCCGTCAGATTTGCAAAATCGGCGGGTCGAAATTACGGGACCGGTGGATCGCAAAATGATCATCAATGCGCTCAACTCGGGAGCTAATTGCTACATGGCCGACCTCGAAGATTCCCACTCGCCCACCTGGGCCGGCACTCTCGATGGCCAGGTTAATCTGAGGGATGCGGTTCGCGGTACGATCGAATACGCCAGCCCTGAGGGAAAACGGTACCGCCTGGCTGATAAAGTAGCCACCATGTTAGTTCGGCCTCGTGGCTGGCATCTGCCGGAAAAGCACGTGCGGGTGGATGGCCAAACCGCTTCGGGCAGTCTTTTTGATTTTGCCCTGTACTTCTTCCATAATGCTCAACATCGTTTAGGGAAGAATTCCGGGACTTATTTTTATCTTCCCAAACTCGAGCATTACCTGGAAGCCCGCCTTTGGAACGATGTGTTTGTGCGTGCTCAGGAATTGTTGCAACTTCCGCAAGGGACCATTAAGGGAACCGTTCTCATCGAACATATCCTGGCAAGCTTTCAAATGGAGGAAATCCTTTACGAACTGCGCCAGCATAGCGCCGGGTTGAATTGTGGCCGTTGGGATTATCTCTTCAGCTATATCAAAACCTTTGCTCGTCAGGAGAAGTTTATCGTGCCTGACCGGGCCCAGGTCACTATGACCGCACCGTTCCTGCGCGCTTACACGCTATCTTGTATCAAGGTGTGTCATCGCCGCAGTGCTTTTGCAATGGGAGGCATGGCCGCCTTTATCCCCATTAAAGCGGATCCCGCCGCAAACGAACAAGCATTGCAAAAGGTACGAGAGGATAAACGGCGTGAGGCGACCGATGGTCATGATGGCACCTGGGTAGCCCATCCTGGCCTGGTCCAAATAGCCCGTGAAGAATTTGATAAAGTTCTGGGAGACAGACCCAACCAAATCGATAGAAAACGTGAGGATGTGAATGTCTCTCCAGCCCAACTTCTCGAGGTGCCGCTAGGCAAACTTTCGGAGGAAGGATTGCGCATGAACATTCGTGTTGGCATCCAATACATCGAAGCCTGGTTGGGCGGCCTGGGCTGTGTGCCGCTTTACAATTTGATGGAAGATGCCGCCACGGCGGAGATTTCTCGCACCCAGGTTTGGCAATGGATCCATAACCCTCGTGGCATTCTCGATGACGGCAGAAAAGTGACTCTCGAACTTGTGCGTGGCATGACAAAAGAAGAGTTGTCGCGTATTCAGCGCGAGCGGGGCGAGGAACGGTTTCAAACAGGACACTTTTCAGAAGCTACGAGGATATTCGATGAACTTGTTTCAACAGACAGGCTTGAAGAATTCCTGACACTGAAGGCCGATCCTGTAAACAACGCCTGATATGGAGGCCGTCTCGATCGAGCGACTCCGAGTTCATGGAGAAGCAAGGATAGATAGCGCGTCCCATCTTGCCTTCAGCGCCTGGTTGAACCACAATCTCCTCTGTGAAACTCGCAACTCCTATGACTCTCCAACTTGACCTCCACAAGTTTTCCAAGGAGATCAAGCTAAAGGACAAATCGACCTGCCGGCTTCGTCCGTTGCGCAAGGATGACCAGGATGCCTTCCATGCGTTTTTTCTCGCGGTGCCCGAAGCCGAACGGATGTTTATCAAACACCGGGTGACCGAGCCCGAGGTGATTCGCGACTGGTGCCACAATATTGACTTGGGCCGGAATCTGCCGTTGCTCGCGTTGATTGATGGTAAGATTGCCGCCGACGCAACCCTCCACCAGCAATTGGGAGGTTGGAAGCGGCATATTGGCAGAGTCAGTGTTCTGGTCTTGCCGCATTATCGGGGACGTGGTCTCGCCAAGGCCTTGGTAAGCGAGATAGTGGACATAGCAAGACATTTAGGCCTCGAACGGGTGGAGGCAGAATTTATCGGGGAGCAAGCTACCGCGATGCATATGTTCGCCATGCTTGGTTTCAGCAACCTCATGCGTCTTGAGGATTACGTAAAGGATGTCCAATCCATTAAGCACGACTACGTGCTCATGGGACTTAATTTAAAAACCGACGAAGAGTACGCAGGAATGGCATGACAACCTCCAACCGTATTCTGCCCTTTTACCTTTTGGGCTGAAGATGGGTATTGTTGAATGCCCCCTGAAGTTTGTCCCAATTGCGGTGCGGAAGTCCCTCCCAATGCCAAATCGTGCCCCGAATGCGGGTCGGACGAAGAAACCGGTTGGTCCGATGAAGCTTATGTTGGAGGTTTAAATTTGCCGGATGACGAGTTTGACTATGCCGATTTTACCAAACGCGAATTTGGCAGCAAAAGCCCAGTGCCACGCGGACTTCATTGGGGGTGGTGGATCATCGGCATCTTGTTATTAGGCGCTCTCTTATATCTATGGTTCCGGTACAATTCTTGACAGGTCGACTCCAATATGAAAGCACCGCGCGGTGCACCACTAAAATAGCCGTGAACGTGTTGACGCTGCTAGCCGCAATTACTGCTCTTCACTTTTCGGGCAGCGCCAGCGATTGGCCTCAGTTCCTGGGTCCAACGCGTGATGGCACATACCCAGGCTCGGATCTCTCCGAAGAATGGCCGAAAGATGGTCCGCCCGTTCAGTGGCAAAAAAACGTGGGACAGGGCTTCAGCGGACCGGTGGTTAAATCGGGCAGCCTGGTCATGTTTCACAGGCTCGACAATAAAGAAATCATTGATTGTCTTGAGGCACAAACCGGGAAAGCGATTTGGACTTTCAACTATCCCACTAGCTACCGTGATGATTTTGGCTTTGACGAGGGCCCACGAGCAACCCCAGCCATCGATGACAACCGGATCTACACCTATGGAGCAGAAGGCTTGCTTCATTGCATCAACGCTTCATCCGGGAAAAAAATTTGGAGCGTCAATGCCAGGACCGACTTTCACCCCCCGAAAGGTTTTTTCGGCATCGCTTGCTCGCCTTTGGTTGAGGGTAATTTGGTTTTTATCATCGTTGGAAGTCGTGATGGTGCAGGCATTGTGGCCTTCGATAAGATGAATGGAAAGGTTGTTTGGAAAACCAGTGATGAGGAAGCCAGCTATTCTTCTCCCGTAATTGCAACGCTGGGAGGACGCCGCTGCGGACTGTTTTTAACGCGATCCAGTCTCGTGGGACTGGAGCCTGAGCAGGGAAAACCACTTTTTAAGTTCCCCTTTCGTCCCCCAATGAACAGTTCCGTCACCGCTGCGGTCCCGCTTGCCATTGGTGACCGAATTTTTCTTTCTGCCAGTTATGGGACCGGTGCCACCTTACTGCAGTTAAATGGAACATCTCTGAATAAAGTTTGGGAGTCTGAAGACGCTCTTTCCGCGCATTACGCGACACCCGTTCACCACCATGGATTTCTATACGGCATCCATGGGCGCGTCGATCCCGGGTTTGAGCCGCCGGCGAGCTTGCGCTGTGTTGAAATAGCGTCGGGCAAACTCATGTGGGAACAAAAACCGTTTCCCGGGGCGACGCTCACCCTTGCCGGAGATGCATTGATCATCCTGACCGAACGTGGCGAACTGGTTCGTGCTGCCGCCTCGTCCGCAGGGTTCAAAAAAACCGGACAAGCTCAAATCCTGCCCACTCAGGTTCGCGCCCACCCTGCGCTGGCAAATGGCCTTTTCTACGCCCGCAGCAAAGATAAACTCATCTGCGTTGATCTAAGCAAAAAAAAGAACTAAAGCTCATCCTATGGGCCGATGAGTCACTTGGGAAGTCTGTCAAGCACAGCAAAAAAACGCTACCGAAGGACGTTGACATCAAGGTTGGGCGCATCTAGTCTTGATCCAGTGAAATCAAACGTTAGAAGAAAGCCATGTTGATTCGAATCAGCCTGATCGTTGCGATAGTCCTTGGCCTGGCGGCCACTGGTCTTAACTTTTCCAAGGTGAAGGAAAAAATCACCACGCTGCAAACCAATCTTGCAACCGAAACGGAAGCGCACAAAAAGTTTGAGGGTGAATTTCATCGCACCAAAAGCGAACTCGACAAAACCAACGCGATATTGAAGACCACGTTGGAGACCTTGAAAGCAACCGAGGAGGAGAAAAATACTGCCGTCGCTAACGCCACAGCCCAACAAAAACGCGCTGACAAGTTAAACGAGGATTTAACCAAAACGCGCAAAGATCGGGATGACGCTCAGGCGGAGCTCGCAGCCTACAAGGTGACTGGGATGACCGCCCAACAGGTGGCAACTGCTCAAAAGGATATCAAACGCCTTCAGGAAAACATTGGCGCGATGAATACCGAGAACAAGCTGTTGTCCCAAAAACTTAAGAAAACCGAAAATGAATTGGCAATTTATAAGTCACCAGATTTTCATGTTCCGTTGCCAGCAGCCCTGAATGGCAAGGTCATGGTTTCCGATCCGAAATGGAATTTTGTGGTGTTGAATGTCGGAGAAGATCAGGGTGTGTTGCAATACGGGGAACTTTTAGTTAACCGCAACGGCAAACTGGTCGCGAAAGTAAAAATAAGTGCAGTTGAGAAAAATCGTTGCGTGGCCAATGTCATGCCTGGCTGGCAGTTGGGAGAAGTAATGGAAGGTGACCAGGTGATACCAGCTTATCCTGCTTCATGAACACCAGACACCTTGCCGCTCATTCGCGCAGGTTGTTCTTGGTCTTACTTTTCGCTTCCTTCTTTTTAGGATTAACAGGTTGTACAACAACCGAGTCTGACAATCTTTCTGAACGTCCGTGGAATTCACCCAAAGGTTGGGAAACGGGATTGCCGAGCACAATAAACGAAGGGCGTTAGGGCTCATACTTTCCATCGGCGGTCGGAAACGGTTACTGGTTTACTTCGCTACTTCAACACACCTTGTTTCGCGGATTACAGTGACCTTAATCTGTCCGGGATAATGCAAGTCATTTTCGATTTTTAACGCAATATTCCTGGCCAGCACAAAGGCTTGCTCATCACCGATCACTTCGGGCTGCACAAATACGCGCAACTCGCGTCCTGCCTGCACGGCGAATGTCTTTTCAACACCAGGAAACTCGCAGGCAATTTTTTCCAAATCTTCCACCCGCTTCAGATAGGTTGTCATGTTCTCTGAGCGAGCTCCCGGACGTGACGCGCTAATGGCATCGGCCGCACTGACTAAAATCCCCAGAGGACCCACAGGCGGAACGTCGTTGTGATGAGACTCCACGGCATTAACCACTTGCTCGGATTCACCATAGCGCTTGATTAGCGCTGCCCCCACCACCGCGTGCGGTCCTTCGACTTCATGATTCAAAGCTTTGCCAATATCATGAAGCAATCCCGCTTTCTTGGCGCTCCCCACTTCCAAACCCAGTTCCGAGGCCATTAGGCCCATTAGATGGGCCACTTCGACAGAGTGATTTAAAATATTCTGAGAGTAGCTGTGACGAAAGTGAAGGCGCCCCAGTAATTTGGTGATCTCGATATGCATTGGCGAAAGACCCGCCTTCAGTATGGCGTCTTCGCCAAGCCGAACGATAGTTTCATCCATCTCCTCATTCACTTTGGCAACAATTTCCTCAATGCGTGTCGGGTGAATGCGGCCATCGGCAATGAGACGAACCATAGCTTCTCGCGCAACTTCCCGACGGACCGGATCAAATCCGGACAATAACACCGCCCCTGGGGTGTCATCGATCATAACAGTAACCCCTGTTGCTGCTTCAAAGGCGCGAATGTTTCGTCCCTCCCGGCCTATGATACGGCCCTTAATCTCATCGCCCTGAATGGTGATCAGGGCGGTGGTATTTTCAAAAGTGTGATCACCAGCATAGCGCTGGATGGCAACACTGATAATGTGCCGCGCCTTCTCCTCTGCTTTGGTTGTGGCCTCGTCCAAAATACGGCGCGTTAACTCATTGGCCTCCTGCAGGGACTCCTGCTCAACTCTTTTTAAAAATTCTGCGCGCGCGTCAGTTTCACTTAAGCGGGAAAGCTTTTCCAGTTTGGCAATCTGCTGGCGGGACAATTCCGCAAGGTCACGCTGTTGGATTTCGAGAGCCTCGGCTTTTTGGAGCATCGCTTCCTTTTGCTCGCCCAAATTCTTTTCCACCTCCAGGATACGTGTCAACTGCGAGTTGATCAGCACTTCACGTTCCGCCAAACGGCGTTCCAATTCGAGACGCTCGGCCCGGCGCGCAGCCATGGCCTCGTCCGCTTGCTCTCGCAACTTGCGGGCATCCTCGCTCGCCGCTAACCGAGCGTCGCGACTGATGATTTCCGCGTCGGCTTTTACTTTCGTTAGCAACGCCTCCGCTTCGAGTGTTTTTAGCCTCGTCAACTCACGCCCCTTCCACCAAAGCAAAGCATAACAAAGCCCCGCGCCCAGGGCGGCGACTGCACCCTGCTCCAGAATGTTCACCCACAGGCTCATTTAATGACCACACGCGGGTTGCATTCCACCCAACGTGTCGGCGTTAAAACGGTACTCACAAGGACATCATGCTTTTCCACCGGTATGGCTTCGACGATTTGCTCATCATAAGCCACGCCGCATGTCTGGCCGAAAACAACCGGTAGTAAATGGTCGTAGAATCCTCTGCCCCGCCCTAATCTTCGGCCATGCAGGTCGAATGCTACCCCGGGAACCAGCACTAAGTCGAGCCGGTAGATTGGCATCGCAAGGCAATGTTCTGCCGGTTCCCTAATCCCAAATTGTCCGATCCGAAGATCTCGAACGGGATCAACAATTGGACAGATAACGTACGAATTCTCTTGAGCAAGATAACGTGGCAAGGCAACTGTTTTGCCCTCCGCCAATGCGCTGGACACCAATGGCCAGACATCCAATTCTCCGGGGAGCGGCGCGTAAAGCAAAACCGAGCTTGCCTGCTTCCAAAGCTGTTTTTGAACAAGTAGGTTGATGGCGTGGGTGGAAGCTTGCGCCTGCACAAGCGAGTTCATTTCTGCTAAAACGGCTCGCATCCGAGTACGAAGCGTTTTTTTTGCAAAGGAAACCGCAGTGGAATCGTTGTTAATGCTCATGATGAAGTGGATGATGCGGGCCGGGGTTGGGACTTAATTTTTCCTCCTGCTCTAACTGCACTTTCCACTTCTGCAAACGGTCTTTAATCTTTTTTTCAACCCCCTGCTCGGTTGGTTCGTAGTAATGCTTCGTTGCACCGAGATAATCCTGCGAAACGAAGTGTTCCGGAAAGTCATGAGCATACTTATAGCCTTTGCCATGCCCCAGCGTTTTGGCGCCCGGGTAATGCGCATCACGCAGGTGCTCCGGCACAGCTAAAGTGCGGCCAGACTGAATATCTTTGAGCGCCGCGTCGATCGCTAAGATGGTGCTGTTGCTTTTCGGAGCAGTGGCAATGTAAATGGTTGCCTCTGCCAATGGAATCCGCGCCTCGGGCCAGCCAATAAACTCAGCCGCCTGGAAAGCCGCGTTCGCCAGCACCAAAGCCATTGGATCCGCAAGCCCGACATCTTCGGCGGCATGGATAACAATCCGCCGTGCGATGAACCTGGGATCCTCACCCGCATGGATCATTTTCGCCAACCAATATAATGCTGCGTCCGGATCGCTTCCGCGCATCGATTTGATGAAAGCGGAAATCGTATCATAATGCGCATCCTCGTCATCGTACACCACCGCCTTTTTCTGAATGCTTTGTTCGGCCGCTGCCAAATCAATCCTTACGAGGCCTTGGGAGTCGGGTTCAGTGCTGACGGCAGCAATCTCCAGGGAGTTCAAAGCCTTTCTTGCGTCTCCATCGGCAAGTTTGGCCAGGTGCTTGAGTGCAGCCTCCTCGGCCTTGATTTTCATGTAGCCAAGGCCGCGTTCGTTGTCTGACAGAGCTCGCTGCAGGAGAACTAAAAGTTCCTCTTCACTCAAGGGACGCAGCTCGAAGATTTGGGACCGAGAAACCAACGGAGAGTTGACGAAGAAAAATGGATTGTGCGTCGTTGCACCAATCAGCCGGACGATTCCGCCTTCGACATCCGGCAACAAAACGTCCTGCTGCGCTTTGTTGAATCGATGGATTTCATCGATGAACAAGATTGTGGTTTGTCCCGTGTTTTCCAATCGATTCGCGGCTGTGGAAAGCACGCGGCGCATTTCGGCGACGTTGGACTCCACGCCGCTTAACCGTTCGAATTTACTCCGCGTAGTACTGGCGACAATTTGCGCCAGCGAGGTTTTACCGGTGCCGGGAGGACCATAAAAAATAAGAGACTGGATTCGATCGGCCTCAATAGCACGCCTTAATAATAGACCAGGCGCCAGGATGTGTGATTGGCCTACAAACTCATCCAGGTTACGAGGGCGCAAACGAGCCGCCAGCGGTTGAGACGCCAACCCGGCCGAGGCAGCCGTTTCTGCAGACTTTGGCGGGGGTGGCTCTGAAAACAAATCGTCACGCACCATGAAACTAAGCTACAGGTTTTTGAAGAAAATGGGAGTTGATTCAGGCAGCATGCCCAGAAGTCGAAAAGTGGGCCAGCCGATTGTATGCGGCAGCAGACGAATGCGGCTTGGCTTACAAATAAAAAAACCCCGCCATTGCCGTGCGTAACAGTTCCATTGAACTTATTAGAAACAGGACGGAACCCGCCGGAATGCTTTCGACTTCCAATAAAGGCCTGTCGGCTACAATCACAGTTAGAGTCCCTTTGGTTTTTTTAATTACGGTTCAAGGACATAGCTTCTAATCACGAGCATAGGCAGGGTAAATTCAAAATTTTAAATTTGAGATCTTACTCCTGACATTTCAGATCTTTCAAAGAACTTTCGGACGATTCAGCTCAATCGTGCGAACAACTCTAGAGATCATTGTGTACGGAACGACGAAATGTTTCAAGAGAAATTTTGGTAGGTTGAAACCGTGCCACATCTAAAACATTCCTGCCAGGTGGTAGTTTAGCGCTTACATTGTTCCTATAGCATACTTCTCAGTCCCTACCGCGTTTCTGCGAACCGCCACCGATATTACCAATCCATTTGACCGAGTGGCCTAAAAACGGTTTCTTGTATTGGGACAATTTAATGAGTTTGGAAAAATCCACGCTGGATGACCTGCGGATTCAACGCAAACCGAAACGAGATTCTTCCTCCAGAATCTGGTGGGTGATTTTATTGCTCGCGCTTTGCAGCGCGGCGGGAGGAATTTGGTATTCTACAAAGGGCAAAACCATTACGGTACACACCGTATTTGCCCGTGAAGCGGGTGGGCCAGCAACTCAGAGAACAGTGTTGAATTCTTCCGGGTACGTCACGGCTCGGCGTTCCGCGACAGTTTCCTCAAAAGTCACCGGCAAGGTTGTCGAAGTGCTTTTTGAGGAAGGTCTGAATGTTAAAGAAGGGCAGGTTCTGGCCCGGCTTGACGATACGAACGTAAAGGCCAGCTTACGCCTGGCAGAAGCACAACTCGAGTCGGCCACCAAACTCCTTGAGGAAACTCGCGTGAGAGTTAAGGAGGCTGAGGCAGAACTTCGCCGCACCTCGGACCTTGTACGCAATCAAATTGCAACCACAGCTGATTTTGATCACGCCAATGCTGCCGCCCTGGCATGGAAGGCAAAACTCGAGCAGCAAAAAGCAGATGTGACCGTGGCAGAACGCCAGGTCGCTGCCTGGCAGCAGCAGGTGGAAGATACTGTCATTCGCGCCCCTTTCACGGGAATCGTGACTTCAAAGAACGCCCAACCCGGAGAAATGATTTCACCCATTTCCGCAGGCGGCGGCTTCACCCGCACCGGCATTTGCACTATCGTTGATATGAGTTCGTTGGAAATCGAAATTGATGTTAATGAGAGTTATATCAATCGGGTCGAAGGGGGCCAGGCGGTGGAAGCCACACTCGATGCCTACCCTGATTGGAAAATTCCCTGCAAAGTGATCGCGATCATCCCGACTGCGGATCGCCAAAAGGCAACCGTGAAAGTGCGAGTTGGGTTTGATAAACTTGAGTCGCGGATTTTACCTGAGATGAGTGTTAAAGTTGGTTTTCGCGATGCCATTGGTGCCGCGCCGGTAGCCCACCGCTCGATTACAATACCAAAGAACGCGATTCAGCAACAGGAAGGTCGGGATGTGGTGCTGATAGTTTCCAACGGACGTGCGGAACGCCGGGCTGTAACTATCAGCAGCGCGTTGAACGATGAAGTGGCTGTGAGCGCCGGCGTGACTGCCGGTGAAAGAGTGATTGTCGACGCGCCACCCGGCCTTGCGCATGGCGCCGCCGTTCGAGTAGTCACTCCGTGACAACCGTCACTTTTATCGCCTGACTTGCAAATGGGCTTCTAATTGATCCATATTCGCGACCAATTCGATACATGAATGCTCCGACCGACAATACACTTGTGACTGTGAATGGCGTGGAAAAAGTTTTCCATCGCGGGTCCGAGGACATTCATGTTTTGTCGGAGCTGAACCTAAACGTGAACAAGGGAGAGTTTCTTGCGTTGATGGGCCCTTCGGGTTCAGGCAAAAGTACGTTGCTCAACTTAATTGGTGGCCTGGACCGCCCCAGCAAAGGCACTGTGAGCATCGGCGGCGAGCGGGTGGACGAATTATCGGAACGGAAGCTAGCAGAATGGCGCGCGCGGCATATCGGATTTGTATTTCAATTGTATAATCTGCTGCCGGTTCTCACTGCCGAGCGCAATGTCGAATTACCCTTGCTCCTGACGGAGCTGAATCGAACGGAAAGAAAGCATCACGTTGCCACTGCACTCGCGGTGGTTGGGCTCTCCCACCGCGCAAAGCACTACCCACGCACGCTTTCAGGAGGCGAGCAACAACGTGTCGGGATCGCGCGCGGGATCGTTACTGACCCAACTCTGCTGCTGTGCGACGAACCTACTGGCGATCTGGACCGCAAGTCCGGCGACGAGATCCTGGATCTGCTCACCGCACTGAATCGCGAGCACGGTAAAACCATAGTCATGGTGACCCACGACCCGCATGCCTCGGCGCGAGCCTCCCGGACGGTTTACTTAAATAAGGGCCAACTGAGCGGGGAACCAGTGACATGACCACCTTCGGCCTTGTACACCGTAAAACATGCATTGAAGTGTCGCTATTTTGAACTTCTTTCAATGTAGCTGATCGCATGAAATTTTTTCCTCTCATCTGGAGCAACCTTAAGCGCAAGAAATTGCGCACTGCTCTTACAATACTTTCAATAGTAGTCGCCTTCGTTCTGTTTGCGGTCATGTCGTCGATCAAACAGGCATTTACCGGCGGAGTGAGTCTGGCCGGAGCCACACGTTTGATCGTGCAACATAAGGTCTCGATCATCCAGTTGCTTCCTTATAGCTACAAAGCGCGCATGCAGAGAATTCCCGGTGTGACTCGTGTCACCCATCAAACCTGGTTCGGCGGCCGGTTTCAAGCTGAGCCTAAATACTTCTTCATGCAGAATCCCGTCGAACCGGAAGAGTTCCTCGAGATGTTTCCTGAAATCAGCTTGCCAAATGATCAGAAAGAGAAATGGCTGCAAACCCGCACGGGAGCGATCGTGGGTCGAAAGACCGCTGAGAAACTGCATTGGAAAATAGGCCAGCGCATTCCTATTTTTTCTCCGCTGTGGCGAAAAGCCAATGGCAGCCAAATCTGGGAGTTCGACATTGTAGGTATTTTTGATGGAAAAACAAAGAACACCGACACCATGTCGCTGTTTTTCCGATATGACTATTTCGACGAAGCGCATGGCGGAGAAAAGGGACGCGTGCATTGGTACACGATCCAGGTCAAAGACCCCTCCCAATCAGCGACGATTGCCAAAGAAGTGGACCAGGAATTTCTGAACTCGGATAATGAGACCAAGACAGCCCCGCAAGCTGCCTTTGCCCAAGCCTGGGCCAAACAGATTGGCAACATAGCGCTGATGTGTATAGCCATCCTGGGGGCCGTTTTCTTCACGATTCTTTTAGTGACGGGCAATACAATGGCCCAGGCAGTACGAGAGCGAACGGGAGAGTTGGGGGTGCTCAAAGCCCTCGGCTTTACTGGCACACAGGTTCTGGTGCTCGTGATGGCTGAATCATGCCTGATTGCCCTGCTTGGGGGAGCCCTCGGCCTGGGGATGTCAGCTCTGATCATCCCGGCACTGGCCAATGCATTGGCCACCATGTTGCCGATGTTCTACTTCCCCCCGCGAGATGTTATCATGGCGATTGGGATAGCCATGGTTCTTGGTTTTTTGACCGGCATTTTCCCGGCTGTAATTGCAATGCGATTGCGCGTAGCGGATGCCTTGAGACGAATGTGATATGATCAATTGGCTGGCGCAAATCGCTTCAATAACCCAATTTGGCCTGCTCAGCATCCCGCGACGGCTCGGTTCGGTCATAGCCTCTATGGTCGGGATTGCAGGAGTGGTGGGAGTTCTTGTCAGCATGCTTTCCATGGCGGTTGGTTTCAGAAAGACAATGCTGGCGTCAGGCGCGCCCGATTCTGCTATCGTGCTGCGAAGTGGCGCCGAGGATGAAATGTCCAGCGGCCTGAGCCAGGATGAGATTCGCCTGGTGGCTGACGCGCCAGGACTGGCGCGCGATTCGAATGGGCCCCTCGTATCAGCGGAGCTGTTTGTTATCATAAATCTACCCAAACGTTCCAGCGGCACCGATGCCAATGTTCCTCTTCGCGGTGTGGAACAGGCCGCATTCAACGTCCGCGACAATGTTAAGATTGTTCAAGGGCGCATTTTCGAAAGAGGCAAAAATGAAGTTGTGGTTGGGGCTGGGGCTGCCCAGGAATTTGCCGGACTCAGCGTTGGCGAAAAGTTGCGTGTTGGGCGCAATGAATGGAGAATCGTGGGAGTCTTTTCCGCAAAAGGCGCAGCTTCCGAATCAGAAATGTGGACTGATGTCATCGCATTGCAGGAGGCATACAAGCGGGGCAATAGTTTTCAATCAGTCCATGCTAAACTTATTTCGCCTGCCGCTTTTCTGCAATTCAGCAACTCGATTGCGACAGATCCCCGGCTTAGCGCAAAAGCGATCCGTCAGAGTGATTTTTATGCGGAGCAATCCACGATGGTTACAAAGCTAATCAGCACGTTAGGGGTCCTTATCGCTTTCCTCATGGCAATTGGTGCGCTTTTTGGCGCCTTAAATACTATGTATAATTCAGTGGCCGCTCGGACCCGCGAAATTGCAACTTTACGGGCATTGGGGTTTGGCGCTGGTGCTGTTGTGGTATCTGTTCTCTTGGAATCGATTGCCATTGCGCTCGCCGGCGGCGCTTTCGGAGCTCTGGTTGCCTATCTTTTGTTTAACGGCTTTCACACCGGAACGATGAATTTTCAAACCTTCAGCCAGGTCACCTTCTCTTTCGCAGTTACTCCTGCCTTGCTGGTCTTAGGCGTCGCCTGGGCGACAGTCATCGGTGTTATAGGTGGGTTGTTTCCTGCTGTTCGCGCGGCCCGCCTTCCTATCGCGTCTGCGCTTCGCGAATTGTAAGCATTCTCAAAGATGATTATTGGCGCCTCGGCCAAACGGAACAGTAGTGAAAGTACGGACTTGTCCCGCAACTTTTTTTGGGGACATTCGTTTAATTAGAGTTATTATTGAGCGGGAAATTGGGGTTATACGGTCTATACTCAGTTCATACAGGCTTATAAAAACGAAACTGCGCATTTTAATGATCGAGGATCAGGCGCATGATGCGACCCTGGCGGAACACACCTTGCGCGAAGGTGGGTTTAATTTCTCGTTCAAGCGAGTGGACACCGAACGCGACTTTTTAAACGAACTGAAACGGTTTCGGCCCTCTGTCATACTTTCCGATCATGGTTTGCCCGCCTTCGATGGGTTCAGTGCTTTGACCTTGACTCAAGAAAAAGCTCCGGACGTGCCCTTCATATTCGTCACCGGGTCCCTCGGCGAAGAAATGGCTATCAAAGCTTTAAAGAATGGTGCGGCTGATTTCGTATTGAAACATCGGCTAAGCGCATTGCCTTCCGCAGTCCATCGCGCATTGCAGCAATCACAGTTCCGGGTCCAGCGCAAAAAGGATGAGGACGAAATATTACGATTAAATAAAGAGTTGGAACAGCGAGTAAAAGATCGAACGGCGGAATTGGCGGATGCAAACAAAGAGCTCGAATCATTTAGTTTTTCGGTTTCGCATGATTTGCGCGCCCCTTTGCGTCACGTGGAAGGTTTCATCGAGATCCTCCAAAATAGCAAAGGACCGGCTTTAGACGCCGAAGCTCGTCAGTATTTGCAGACAATTTCGGATTCAGCGCGGCAAATGGGGCGTCTCATTGACGATTTGCTGGCCTTTTCGAGAACTGGCCGGGCCGAACTGAGAAAAACACGGGTGGTGCTGGACGATCTTGTTCGTGGGGTCATTCGCGATCTGCGGCCTGAGGTTGAAAATCGGCAAATTAAATGGACCATTGGGACTCTGCCGGAGGTCTATGCCGACCCAGCCTTGCTGCGACAAGTTCTCATTAACCTGTTAGGGAACGCGTTGAAATACACCCGAACCCGGCCCGAGGCCCATATTGAAATCGGCGGCACTTGCACTGACATTGAGGAAATCATTTTTGTTAAAGACAACGGCGTGGGCTTCGACATGCGCTATGCTCACAAACTCTTCGGTGTGTTCCAAAGGCTGCATCGAGCAGCGGAATTCGAAGGCACCGGGGTAGGTTTGGCTAATGTTCGCCGAATCATTGTGCGGCATTCCGGCCGAACGTGGGCCGAAAGCGAATTAGGGACCGGGGCAACATTCTATTTTTCATTACGCAAAGTAGCTGCGGCCGTGCCGCGCCGAAACAAGTCAAGCAAGACTGCAGTAGTAAAAGAGTAAGACCCACCTGTCCGCCTCTTCTCTTCCTGTTGTTGGGTGTGCCTTGGTGTTTTACCCTATTTAACTTCAGAATTGTGCGTATATTATGTGATTCTGATAGTTAAAGTGAAAAAAGATCTGCAGATTTTAATGCTAGAAGACGATGCAGCAGATGCAGAACTGACTCGATTCACTCTAACGAAAGGTGGTGTGAGTTTCTCTTTGGTAAGGGTGGATGGCGAAGAGGATTTCATCCGGGAACTGGAACAACGCCCTCCAGCTTTAATTCTTTCTGACTATTCACTGCCCAATTTTGATGGACATCGAGCTCTTGACCTTGCCCGTGAACATTGCCCCGAAACACCATTCATTTTCGTTACGGGAACCATGGGCGAAGAAGTGGCCATTGAGACCTTGAAAAGTGGGGCGACCGATTATGTGCTGAAGACGCGCCTCTCGCGACTTGTTCCCGCAGTTCATCGGGCGATGCGGGAGGCGCAGGAACGGGCGCAACGTCGCCGTGCGGAAGAGCAGCTTCGCCAATCGCACGAGCAATTGCGCGCTCTGTCGGTCTATTTGCAATCTGTGCGCGAAGAAGAGCGTACCCGCATCGCGCGGGAAGTACACGACGAACTGGGCCAGGCACTGACTAGTTGCAAGCTGGACCTGTCCTGGATAGCGCATCGGCTGCCTCCCGAGCCCAAATCCCTACTGCAAAAAGCGCGCCAGCTTTCTGACGGCCTCGACGCAACCATAGGAACTGTCCGCCGGATCTCCAGCGAACTGCGTCCCGGGGTGTTGGATCATTTAGGTCTAGCGGCCGCGCTTGAATGGCAGGCCAATGAATTTCAAAACCGAACAGGAATTAAATGCGAAGTACGCCCAAATGTGCGTGAGGCTGCGCTGCCGCAGGAATTAAACACTGCATTCTTCAGAATTTTTCAAGAGACCCTGACTAATATTATTCGTCACGCGGGTGCCACCAGGGTGAGCGTGACTCTGAAAGAACTCGCTGGGCGCGTAGTTCTACAGGTAAAGGACAATGGCCGTGGGATATCGCAAACCGATCTAAGCTCCGGTTCGCTTGGATTGTTGGGTATGCGGGAGCGTGCGGCTTTATTGGGCGGCGATTTCAAAATCAGGCGAACGCCAAAAAGTGGAGGCACCGAGGTCACAGTTTCCATTCCCACTCGACGAACTCGAAATCCAACAGACGAACATGAAAATTCTTTTAGCCGATGACCACGCGGTGGTACGCCATGGGCTGAAGCAGATTCTTGCTGACGAGTTCAAACGCGCTATCTTCGGCGAAGCTCGCAACGCTCAGGAAGCGCTGGATCTCGTTTGGAAGGAAAATTGGGACGTAGCGGTGCTGGACATTACGATGCCGGGCCGAAGCGGGCTTGAGGTCCTCCGGGAAATAAAAAAATCGCGTCCAAAGCTGCCGGTACTGGTTTTAAGTATGCACCCGGAAAATCAATTTGCCGTGCGGGTCCTGAAACGCGGCGCTTCCGGTTACATGACCAAAGAGAGCGCTTCCGAAGAACTGGTGGGAGCGATCAGGAAAGTGCTCGCCGGGGGCCGCTATGTCAGCGCAACCTTGGCAGAAAAGTTGGCCACCTATTTATCGACAGATAATCAAAAACCGACTCAGGAGTTGCTTTCTGACCGTGAGTTTCAGGTATTGCGGTTAATCGCTTCGGGTAAAATTGTCAGCGAAATCGCACGCGAATTGTCCTTGAGCGTAAAGACAATTAGCACGTATCGGACCCGCATCCTCGAAAAAATGGGGCTGCGCAATAATGCAGAACTCATGCATTACGCCATGCAGCATCAACTTGTAGAATAAATTGTTGATACTCTTCTTTGGCTGCAGCGCGAAACAACAGCTTCTTCCTTCACGGTAACCTTTACTTTCTCTTCTACGAATCAGATGCGCAGGGGGATTCCACCCTTCTGCTGTAGGTAGTTTACCCACTAACGTGCCATGGACACAACTCGTACCGTGGCACAGTCAATTTGGCAATTGGCCAACGTTCGAATGAACCAGCCCATCACTTGATGAACGACAATTCTGACGGAAAAACGAATACGAAGGAGAACCAAAACGCTCAACAGGACGCGTTTGATCGAACCGCTAACACTGGAACGCAATCACCAGGAAAGTCTCAAGCCAATGGACATACTCGCGCCAACAGGGTCGGTTTCTGGGTTTTCGCCGACCTGCTAATCCATCGCTGGACCTGGATGGCGTTAGGTTTGGTAGTAGGGGCAGGAGCTTTTTTCCTTTTAGGTTCTCATATCATAAGGCCTAAGTTCACCGCTTCTGGGCAACTCCTTCGTTCCGAATCGCCTGCGGCCAAGGAATTTTTTCAAAATAACCCGATGTCGGTCGAAACCTTTGCCGGTTTGATCAGCTCCCCAGATTTGCTTCAAAAAGTAGGAAACCGGGTCAACCCGCCGGTTCCACCAGAAAAGTTGATTAAACGTATCAAGCTGGATCCCCAATCTGATTCCGAGATCATCAAAGTTACGCTGGCAGCCGGGAACCCACAGGAAGCTGTGGATTTGCTAACGAGCTATATGCAGGAAGCTAAGGAGTTCACCAAAAGCTACCAAAAGCAATTGGCTGGCACGGTGGCAAACAACTATTTGCAAAAGCAGCTTACGAAAATGGATGCCGATATCGGCATATTGGAACAAAAATTTCGTGGAATTCCTAACTCGCCCCATGTCACAAACAAACTTAATGAAATCGGAACCAACCTTTCTGCTCTAAATAATTCCCTCGCGACGTCAGCGCGAATGTCACCACTCATCACTTTTCATTCTGAACGATTAAACAAGGCTTTCGTCGAATTGGCAGAACTGACGGCCAAGTTGACTGACATCCATCCATCCGTGGTTAGTAAAAAAGAGGAGATCGCAGGACTTCAAGCCCTGGCTGCATCGGCTGCAACCAATAACAGCCCTTCATTTCTAAGCGGGGCGGAGTTGACGCGGCGCCCTGGTGAAAACGTTTTTAATCCCGAAATGGATATCATCCGCACGAAGCTTCTGTCGGTGGAAGAGGAACGGGTTAAGTTGTCGAATAAGTTGCAGGAGGCTGAACTCTTCGCGACGGAACCGCCCGGAATGGTGGAAATTCTGTCACCTCCAACTTTGAAAACGGTCCAAACGAACATGCGTGAGCTCAAAATTTCTCTCGTGTCAATTTTCGGAGGCGCATTGGGTATGGGCATGAGCCTGGTGTTAGTCATGCTGGTGGAACTGACCGGAAAACGGCTGCGCACAGCGACAGACGTGGAGCGAGTCACTAGCCTGCCGGTCCTGAGCGCATTGGGAGATTTGGGGAAAATGGCGCCTGAACAACGCTCACGATGGGCCTTTCGCACCTGGACCATGCTCCAGGGCAGGCTGAGCCGTTCGGCAAATCACGGCTTAGTCTGTGGGGTTACTTCCTGCGCTGAGGGCGAGGGAAGGTCTACCTGGATCCAAATGTTGGCCGAAGCGGCCAGCCATGCTGGTTTTCGGGTATTGACCATTGCTACCAAACCTTCTCCATCGCATTCTCCCGGGTTTGAGGAAGAACCGGAGGCGCTTCAAATGCCGGACATGGTCGCAAATGAACCCACAAAAGAAGACGCCGTCGAACCACGAACGTCCAATGTACTGGCCTCTCCCTCAAAGGTGACTGAACAACTCACCGGAACCCAATCACAACCAGTCGTTCACATACCATTGCCAGGGTGGGTTTGGAACCTCGAACGCCGGAAGCAATGGCGCGAAGCTCTCAATCACTGGCGTCGCATCGACAATCTCGTCATTTTGGTTGAACTGCCTCCGGCCAATGTGGCCGAAGCGGTTCTGCTCGGCTCCAACTTGCCAAACCTGCTGTGGCTGACGGAAAGCGGAACTGCTGACGCAGCTGAAACAAGAGCGCAACTTGAGACCTTGCGTCACGCACGGTGTAATCTGGTGGGCGCAGTACTAAATCGAGAGTGCGAAACTTCACTCAAACAGCGTTTTCCGCGCTGGTTGGGGTGCGTTCTCATTGCCTCATTAGGGCTTGGAAACTTGCAGGGGCAACCAGCATCTGGTATTTCCAAAAAAACTGCGGCCGCCGAAGCAAGTGGTAGTCAGATCCCCGCTTCCACCACTGTACCCCCGGTTGAGAACAAATCATTCTCGATAGTAAATCCCGCTCAACGCGCTGCCTGGCAGGAACACTTGACCCTTGGTCCAGGAGATGTGGTGACGCTAGCGCTATATGGGCAACCAGAGTTAACACGGGCGGATGTGGCCATTGCCCCTGACGGCATGATCAACTATCTGGAGTCGACCAATGTGCTAGCTACCGGCCTGACCATTGATGAACTGCGAACAAAACTGGATGAAGCCCTTGGTCCCTATCGACGTGCCCCCCGGACGATGATCACTCCAATCGCATTCAAAAGTAAAAAGTACTATATGCTCGGCAAAGTGGTCGGTAAGGGGGTTTATACACTCGACCGACCCTTAACGGTCATTGAAGCCATAGCGCGCGCACGGGGATTTGAGAATGGATTGGTCGATAGGAACATCATTGATCTGGCCGATTTTCAGCGCAGTTTCGTCATGCGACAAGGCAAACGCATTCCATTGAACTTTGAAAAGCTGTTTCAAGAAGGCGACCTCTCGCAAAATATTGCAATCGAACCAGGGGACTATGTTTATTTTCCATCCACAAACATGAAGGAAGTTTACGTGGTGGGGGAGGTGCGTTTACCTGGGCCAGTAACTCATACGCCAGACCTAACCATTGTTGGGGCTATTGCCGCGCGAGGCGGTTATACGGACCGCGCCTACAAAGCGCGCGTGGTTGTGGTGCGAGGTTCAATCAATAGTCCTCAGCTTTACGCCGTAGACACTCATGCCATACTCGATGGTCGAATTCCTGACTTCAAGTTGCAGGCCAAAGATGTCATTTACGTCAACTCGCGGCCTTTTATCAGGGTGGAAGAGTTGGCCGACCTGGCCGCCACCGCCTTTATTCAGTCACTAATTACGACCGTTGTAGGCGTGCATGTGGTTAAACCCATTCAATAATCTATGAACCTGGGACAGAGGGATGGAAGAGGGTTGGGGTGCTGGAACCGTTGGCTAACGCAGATTTCGCGCAGATTTTACCTGTTCATTCCACTTTTACTCGTTGGGTGTCAACATGCTGACCCATATTTTGCTGATCTCCCATCGGGACCCGCGTCCACAGTTGCAAACGTCGAGGCAGTCCGGACGCCGAACTCGGCGGTTCTTAGTGCAGTAACATTGAGTAATCGGCTGGATCCCTCCTGGCTGAAACCACCCACTCAATTCTTCACACTTGGACCCGGTGACAAGCTTGAGTTGGAAGTACTGGGTGAGACAGGCTCGAAAATAACCACTCTGGTTGCACCAGATGGGAAAGTTTACTTCAACCTTTTACCAGGAATCGATGTTTGGGGATTAACTCTCACGGAAGCAAAGCAGCGATTGGAGGGGGAGCTTGGAAAATATGTGCGGCAACCACCCCAAGTCTCACTCGTATTGCGAGGAGTGGAAAGCAAGCGGATTTGGGTCTTGGGCCGGGTTCAAGCGCCCGGTGTTTATGCACTGGCGACACCTATGACGCTCTTGGAAGCTCTTTCAACCGCAGGCGGCACCCTGAGTCTGTCTTCTTTTCGAGACCAATCCGCCGCTGGTATGACCGAAGAGCTGGCGGACCTGCGGCGGAGCTTTGTGCTTCGGCAGGGCAAGCTGTTACCGCTGGATTTTCAGCGCCTCCTGAACGAAGGAGATTTAACACAAAACATTTATTTGCAGCCGGACGATTTTATTTACCTTCCCGCGGCAACTGCGCGAGAGATTTATGTGCTGGGTGCTGTGGCCCAGCCACGCCAGGTACCCTACACCGAGGATATGACAGTAGCGGCGGCTATTGCCAGCGCCTACGGAACCATTAACGGAGCGTACATGCACCACGTAGCAGTTGTGCGGGGCTCATTGCAACATCCGGAAATTGCCATTGTGGATTACAAGCGGGTGATTCGCGGCGAAGCCCCCGACATGCGTTTACAGCCGCATGATATTGTTTACGTTCCTTTTTCCCCTTACAGATATTTGCAACGGTATGCAGAAATTATTCTTAACACTTTTGTGAGCGCTTCAGCCATCAATGCCGGGACTTCTCTGATTGCGAACCGCCAAACAGGTGGCGCGGGGGTCTTCATCCCCGTGGGTAGTGGTGTGCAGATTCTTCCTCCAGTTTCACCGCCGCCTATCCGATAACTCCGCCCCCTCCTGGAAGCTTACTTTTGTCCTTCGGCTAAAACGGTTTCAAAGTGGGGAGATTGTTCTTCCTTGGCCACGATGCCGACGTGAATTTTTTTAAAATGAACTTCCTGAAGCCACCGGTCCAGGTCGCTTTCAGCGAAACCAAGCCAGCGATCGCCGTAGAGGTCTCGTGCTTTTTGAAAGTTATGCTTGAGCAAATCCAAAATCATAATCTGCCCGTTTGGTCGAAGAATTCTGTGCGCAGCGGCTATGGCTTTTGCCGGATCCACGGCATGATGCAGAGCCTGGCTTAAGATCACCAGGTCCACACTTTCCGACTCGATAGGTGGTTCCTGCAAATCACCCAGTCGAAATTCCAAATTCTTCAAATTGTTCTTTTTTGCCTTTGCGGCTCCAAAGGCGACAATCTTTTCTGAATTATCAACGGCGATGACCTTTTTGCAGCGACGCGCCAGCAATTCGCTCAGTAGTCCCTCGCCAGCCCCAAGATCTGCCACCACCAGTGGCGGGAGAATGCGAAGCAAAAGATGCCCGAAAGCCTGCCAGGATCGGCCTGGACCATACACTCGATCAAATCGGCCTGCTACTTGATCGAATAAAACCTGAGCCTGTTGGTGCCGGCGATTGAGAATGCGCCTCAGGTTTATCTGGTCACCCGCTTGCTCGGACAACTCCCCTGCTCCGCGGATCGCCAAATGAATAAACTCTTCGGTGCCATTCCCCGATTGAGCAAGTTTGTAAAAGGTCCTTTTGCCGTCGCGCCGAGAGCGAACCAGCCCTGAATCCTGTAATAAACCGAGATGGGTAGAGATCCTCGATTGACCCATGCGCGTGATTTCCTGCAGTTCATTAACCGAAAGCTCATCCTTCTCCAACAACGCTACGATACGCAATCTCGTTGGATCAGAAAGGGCCCGGAGGTATTTGAGAGTGGAGCTCATGCTCGGCTGTTTCTTTGCCTTTCGTGGCACTCAAAATGGCAGAGAAGCAGTTATTTACAAGTTTCCACTTTTGCGCAGCTTCACACACTCAGAACAGGAAACTAATCGACCTTTTGCAGGTTGAATTTAATCATCGTCGTCCTTTTTCGAATGGGCGAAGACAAAGGCTGCGCGTTTCGGAGGGGGCATGGGACTTTCCGCGCCGCGCACTGAACGCCAAACCACTTCATTCAACAGGAGATCGTCAGCGGCGTCTTCCCGGCTGAAGTTCATTTTGAGCCGGCCACCCCAGGCGGTCTGTTTGTTCCGTTCCTGAAGATCAACTGTGGCGGGCAGGGCATCGTAGGGCTTCAAATCCGCCTCTGCTTGGAATGAATTGAACATCGGTGTTGCAGCCGCATCAAACTGTGACATCGGTGCGAGGCCAAGGATTAGTTCCATTGTTCGCAACATGCTGCTCGTCGAATACATGGTCGAGTCCACGACGTGACGTTTTGTGTATGGACTGATAACGTAAGCAATTGAACGGTGGGCATCCACATGGTCAGGTCCATTTTGGGCATCGTCCTCAATAACGAATATGGCAGTACGAGCCCAGAACTTCGAGCGGCTTACCGCTTCGACAAGGCGGCCCAGAGCAAGATCATTGTCTGCCACGTACGCCCTTGGCGTCAGTTCGCCCACGGTCGCGCCATGTGTATGGTCGTTGGGCAAGCGCAGGATTTGTAAGCGAGGCATCTCACCTTCGGACTCGAACCTTTTCAGTTCAGCTATGAACCGATCGGTTCGCTTATTGTCTGGGTAACTTAAATCCCACCCATGGTACTGTTCGTCGATATGCCCTTGCAGGGTCTTGATACGAGTGCTGAAAGGCGGCTTGCCATTGCCATGAGGATCGATGAATTCACCGTAGCTTCGGTAACTCACTCCAGCCTCCCGGGCGCGGTCCCAAAGATATCCTCGCGCTGGCGAGGCAATCGGAAAATTTCCCTCGGATGGATAAGGAAATTTAGTCGGACGATTATGCCCATAGGAAAGGGGCCACATTTTTTCAACAAAATCGGTGGCATACGCTCCCATAGTCCATTCGTGGCCGTCCGCACTCACTTCGCTCTCGACATAAAAGTTGTCCAGCAAAACAAATTCGCGAGCCAGTTTGTGATGGTTGGGGGTAATACTTTCTGGGAACAAACAAAGGCTGGAGTCACCATTGCCCTCCTCCATGTCGCCCAAGACCTGGTCGTAAGTCCGATTTTCTTTGATGATGTAGAGACAATATTTTATGGGACCAGGCTGCCCGGGTTTGGACGGAATAGGATTGTTTGGCGATCGGACAGCACTAATCCCTGAATCCGGTCGCAAAGGACTGCATCGGTACGCTTGAGCGGTATAAGCGGCCAGGCGGCGCTGAAACTGCGTTTCACCTGAAATATCAATAATGCTCAGTGTGCCATTAAAAAGTCGGCCGATATATTCTACGGTCGTATTGGTTGAATTGCTTACGCCTGGTTGAGGACCCAACGGGTTTGCTTTGGATGTGAGCCCTTTGCCGTTCGCAACCAACAATTGTTTGCCATCCGGCGTTACTCGCACAGAAGTTGGATACCACCCGACAGGAATGAATCCGAGCGAGCGCGACTTGCCTGGTTTGCTTACATCGAAGACCGCAATGATGTTGTTATCTGCATTGGCCACGAACAGCGTTCGTTCATTTGGAGCCAAAGCCAGGCTATTAGGAGTAGAGCCGGGAAGAGCATGAGGATAAAGTGCTGCGTGGATGGTCTCGATCGCCTTACCGGATTGAGTGTCAAACAATGTAACAGTGTTCCGCGCGGCGTTGGCTACGAAGAGTAACTTACCTGAGCGCGTGAGCGTCATTTCGCAAGGATGCTCTTCGGTACGCCAAAGACCGATCGTTCTGGATGATTTCAAGTCGATTACTGCTATGGCTGACTGAGCCCAAAGGCTCACATAAAGGCGCTGCCGCGGCTCGTCGAGGCGGCAGGCGTAGGGAAAAGTGTCTCCGGGTTTGACATCGTAAAGAGCGGCTTCGACACGTTTGGTCGCGGCTGCCGCATCGAAATCTTTTACCGGTTCAACGGGAACTGTTGATTGGTTCAGAACGTTGGTTCCAATCGAAATGTCGATTGCCCGAGGTTCCGGCACCAGGTCCACTTTTGTAATCCGATGGCCCCATACATTGGCGATAAAGAGCCGGTTGGCGGCAGCATCAACCGCCAATCCTGCCGGCACACCACGCTCTGCAGCATCTCGCAGCTGGATTCGCCGGTGATCGGATAAAGTGCCCTGGTCGAACTCGAATGAGTGAACCACTTCCTCCCCTGCCCCGCTGCAAAAGAGCCTTTTCCCATTGCGGGAAAATTCCAGTCCGTAGAAGGCCTGGTTCAAACCTTGCTGCGAGACGATCCGAGCAGCAGGAATATCGATGATAATGATCTGGTTCCGGCTATACCCGCTGTGCAGCACGGCGGCGAATCGCCCAGAGGGATGTACAGCAATGTTTACCGGAAAATCCCCCAGCTCGATTTGCTTTCCGACCGGACGCAGGGACCACAAATTGGGCAATAGTATCGAGCCATCTTGTTGTTCGCCCGGCCTGGCATGATCCGGTGCAACGGAGTCAAACAATTCGTGCCTGGGAATGGTGTTGGAACTTTGACGAACTGCAGGTACGCAACCTGTGCTCGTGAGAACGAAAAGAGAAATGAGCAAGCTGGACCGCATCATTACCATGGTGGGGAACATAAATGTGCCGATCGCGGGTGCCGAGCAAAATATGTTTGCAATTTCCCGCGTAACATTCGAGCCTGCACCTTACATATATATATATTTTATGGCCCACGTTGTTACCGATAAATGTAGGGGATGCAAGTTCACCGATTGCGCCGAGGTTTGTCCCGTGGCTTGCTTTTATGAGTTGGACAATCAATTGGTCATTCACCCGGAAGATTGCATTGATTGTACGGCTTGTGTAGCTGAATGCCCTGTCGAGGCGATATATGCAGAGGCCGATCTGCCAGCGGATTACCAATCCAACACCGAATTCAATGCCACAGAATCTCATCGCCTGAAAGATTCAGGCACCGCGGCTATCCTCAAGAAAAAGGATCCGCTCCCTACAGCGGAGCAGAGAAAAGCGGAGTTGGGCTACTGAGCGGCCGAACTACTAAGAGGATTCAGACCTCGCTGGAACCGAGCCTTGCAACTGCGTGGGCGTGAGCGGCACATCTCCACCGCATCGCTTTTGAGGTCTGGAGTACCCAATCATTTGGAGTAAAACCCCTTTCCTTCCTTCACCAGGCGTTCCAATAAAGGGGACGGTTTCCAATATTCCTCACCGACTGAGCCCTGGTACTTTAGGACCCCCTCGTACACAGTGCGCAAACCAATTTGATCGGCATAGTACATCGGGCCACCTCGATAAACGGGAAATCCATAACCATAAATCCAAACGATGTCGATATCCGCGGGCCGGGCAACAATCCCTTCTTCCAGGATTTTTGCTCCTTCATTAATCATGGAGTAAAGCGAACGTTCTAAAATCTCCTGCTCGTCAATCGGCCTGCGATTGATGCCGCATTCCTTTGATTGCTTGATGATTAATTCTTCAATCAATGGATCCGGGGAAGGGTTGCGTTTCTCATCATATTTATAAAATCCCGCACCGGTTTTTTGGCCGTAGCGGCCTAGTTCGCAGATCTGGTCCAGCAGATTATTAGCCCTTTCACGCGGGGACAATCTATCCAGCCTTGACTTTCGATTTCGCCAACCCACATCGAGTCCTGCAAGATCACCGACAGCAAAAGGTCCCATAGGGAACCCAAAATCATAAAGCACTTTGTCGACTTGTTGCGGAAGAGCGCCTTCCTGGAGCAGGAAGCCATGCTCACGAGATCGTTCGCCCAACATGCGGTTGCCCACGAAACCGTCGCACACTCCGACCAAAACGGGAACTTTGCCAATGGTTTTCCCCACCTTCATGGCGGTAGCATACACATCGGGAGCGGTTTTCTTACCGCGCACATTTTCGAGCAGCTTCATCACGTTCGCCGGGCTGAAAAAGTGCATGCCCATCACTGCATCTGGCCGTTTGGTGGACTGCGCGATTTCATCAATGCTAAGGTAGGAGGTATTGGACGCCATGATCACGGTGGGTTTGCAAATCGCGTCCAACCTGGCGAACACTTCCTTTTTGAGGTCCATTTCCTCAAACACAGCCTCAATAACCAAATCCACCTTACTTAGATCCTCATATAAAAGAGTGGGCCTGATTAGAGCGAGACGTTTCTCCATGTCCTCTTTCTTGAGACTGCCTTTAATCACCGAATTCGTGTAGTTCCTTTGAATCGTCTCCAGTCCGCGATCCAGATTTACCTGGTTCATTTCCAGCAAGTTCACAGCAATACCAGCATTGGCAAAGCACATGGCAATTCCGCCTCCCATGGTACCCGCGCCGACAATGCCAACCGATTTGACTTCGCGGGTGCGTTGATCTTCTGGCAGGCCAGGAATTTTTGCCACCTCTCGTTCAGCGAAGAAAACATGACGTTGTGCTTGAGATTGCGGCGAAACCATCAGTTCCATGAAGAGGTCACGCTCCCTTTTGCACCCATCGGTGAAGGACATTTCGCAAGCGGCCTTCACGGCCTTGATACAGTGGAACGGAGCAAGGAACCCACGCTGCTTTTTGGAAATGCTTTTCTCGAAATCGTCGAACAAAGCCGGGCTGGTTAAATTGACTTCTAAAGAGCTTACCTTGCGCAACGGCCGTCTTTCGGCCACCACTTTCCTGGCAAAGGCCACCGCCCCAGCGCGCAGATCCCCCTCAATGATTTCGTCAATGATGCCCATCGCAGCAGCTTTTATTGCCGGGACAGGAATGCCTTCAACAATGAATTTTAGCGCAAGATCTGGCCCTATGAGCCTTGGTAAGCGTTGAGTGCCGCCGGCGCCTGGGAGTAAGCCCAGCTTCACTTCGGGAAGGCCAACCTTGGCGGAAGATACAGCAACCCGGTAATGACAACCTAAAGCCACTTCGAATCCACCACCCAGCGCCGTGCCGTGAATTGCAGCAATCACGGGTTTCGAACAGTTCTCAATATCGTCAATCACTTCAGATAGCCCTGGTGCCTGAAAAGGTTTACCGAACTCCCGAATGTCCGCTCCTGCTATGAACGTGCGGCCTTCGCAATGGAGAACTGCCGCGGAGACGGCAGGGTCCGCGTTGACCTCTGCAACGGCAGCCTTGAGCCCGGCCCGCACTGCCTGGCTCAGCGCATTTACTGGTGGGTTATTGATGCTGATGACGCTGAGGTTGCCATCCCGTAGAACAGTTACTGGTTGGATCATTTGAGAGGAGATTCTGATCGAGGAATACCGCCGTCGCAAGCTTTCGAATGCGTATCAAACGCGCTTCGGGTGCTAATTAATCACAGAGCTCAAAGAGTCCAGCGGCGCCCTGACCTCCCCCGACACACATGGTCACCACACCATAGCGAGCCTTGCGGCGGATCATTTCATTGGCAATCGTGCCCACCAGGCGCGCGCCCGTCATCCCGAAAGGATGTCCCAGCGAAATTGAACCGCCGTTCACGTTCAGCTTGTTCTGGTCGATACCAAGCCGGTCGCGGCAATAGATGACCTGCACGGCAAAGGCCTCATTCAATTCCCACAGATCAATGTCGTCCACCCGTAATCCATGACGCTTAAGCAATTTCGGTATTGCGAATACCGGGCCAATCCCCATCTCATCAGGTTCGCAGCCCGCCACAGAAAATCCGCGGAATAAAATTTTAGGCCGGAGCCCGAGCGTTTCGGCACGTTTGCGTTCCATGAGCAAGGCCGCGGAAGCGCCATCGGAGAGTTGCGATGAATTGCCTGCCGTAACTGTTCCCTGGCCGCTTTCAGTGTCGAAATGCGGCTTGAGTGACGACAACCCCTCTGCTGTGGTGTCTGGCCGATTGCACTCATCCTTGGCAACCCGCGCTTGCTCCTGGCCTATGACATCGCCAGACTTCTTGTCCATAATAGCTCGCGTAACCGTCAGCGGAGCTAATTCCTCATCGAAAAAACCTGCCTGTTGGGCTTGGGCGGTACGAACCTGACTGCTCAAAGAATACTCATCCTGCGCTTCGCGGCTGATTTTGTAACGCTTGGCCACGACCTCGGCGGTGTTGCCCATGATCATGTAGATGCCTGGATTGCGCTGCTGCACTTCTGGGTTCACGATCACTTTCGGATCTATCGCCAGTTTTACATTGGCAGTAATGCTTTCTACCCCCCCGGCAATAGCAACATCCAACCCCTCGTTTATAATCTCATGGGCAGCCGTGACAATTGCCTGCAGACCAGAGGAACAATGGCGGCTAACAGTTTGGCCGGGAACTGACGGTGGCAACCCTGCTCGAATAAGAGCTACCCGTGCAACATTGTTGCCCTGCGCCCCCGCCGGTTGACCGCACCCGATGACGACTTCGTCGATTTCCGCCGGATTCAACTTCGGGGTCCTGCGCAATAGCTCCTGGATGCAATGAGCCGCCAAATCATCCGGTCTGGTCATATTGAAGGAGCCGCGAAATGACTTCGCCAGCGGTGTCCGGGAACTGGCAACTAAAACGACCTCCCTCATATTTAAAGCGTGTCGGCTGCCGCTTTCATTTTGGCCAGACCTGTCCTGGCAACCTCCAACGGATCTTCCGTCCAATATTTGCGGTTAAACACTTCGAGTGAAAGCACACTTTCTCCCCCTGTGTTTCGTAAAAGTCGCAAGACATCTTTTAACGGTGCAACGCCATCACCCGGATAGACACGGTAACTGTCGTCGATTTTGTCACGAGGCGGATCACTCGGAAAATCATTCATGTGCAACACCTGAATGGCATTAGGACCGAGCAAGGCCATGCCACGAAAATCTGAACCTCCTTTGTAGATGTGATAAATGTCTGCCAGAACACAGGCTTGTGCATGGCCTGTTTCAATCGCAACGCAAACGCATTCCCCCAGGCGGTTTAAGTTTTTGGAAAATCCCCAAAGCTCCAGTTGCGGGATGACCCCAACGCGCTCGCCCGCTTCGAGCAAAGCGCGGTAACGTTCGGCGGCCGCCAGCAGGTCTAATTTGGGCAAACCAGTTGCCCCTGCAGGGGGGGCGGCCAACCGTTTGGCGCCTAACTGTGAAAGCATCTCCATTTCGCGCTTGGCTTTCTCGAGACCTTGCGTGCGCCGATTTTCGTCATCCACTATCCATTCCGAAAAGCCGATTGCACTTTCCACGGTTAAACCGGAGTCGTTAACTCGCTGTTTCAATTCTTTTAGGGTGCCGCCGCCTTTGAGATAATCTTCAACGGAACCAATCCACGGCTCAATGCCCTGGTAACCTGCCTTGGAAGCAACCTCGAGCTCTTTAAGAATTCCGATTTTTTGCCCCCGAATCGTAGCTGTATTCAGGCAATAGCGGAAAGGATTTTGACGTTTTTGGGATGGCTCAGGAGGTTTTTCAACCGCCACACAATGTTCGCTGATAAAAGCCGCCCCCACTGTAAGTAATCCGGTTTGAGAAAGTGCCTCCCTGCGGGACATTTTGAATACCATCTTCAGATATTAGGTTGCAGCGCCTGCTTTCTCAAGAGTTTCGAACGTAAAATACAGTCAACCCAATTAGCCATAACTTGCAGTCACCTGGAATCGCGAAAGCAGTTCTTCGTCACATAATTGTAACAAAGGTGCCATATCTTTGTCACAGGCGGGTTCCAACTTTGGAGTATGAAAACAACTTGGAACTAACAAACTAATGAAAGCAACCCCCAGGTACCTCACAATACTTTTCGGCATATTAGCTCTCGCGGCATGTAACGGCAGGCTCCACGCCCAATCGGCAGATGCGCTAATTAAGAAGCTTGTTGAAAAAGGCATTCTGACACAAACCGAGGCAAGCGGCCTGCTTGCAGAATCCACAAATGACTTCAACCGAGCCTTTGCGGCAAAAACCGGGATGGCACCGTGGGTGAACAATGTGAGTTTCCGAGGTGACTTCCGAGGACGTTATGATGGAATTTACCAGGACAGCTCGAACACAGGCGCGGGAAGCGCAACGGAGGACCGCCAACGTTTTCGCTACCGATTGCGCTATGGCCTGACGGCCAATTTGGCAGACCATTTCGAGACTGGGTTGCGGCTCGGCTCGGGGGAAATTGGCTCGGCGGCCCCTTCCCTCGGCGGCAGCCCCTTTTCGGCCAATAGCACATTCAATAACGACGCAAGCAGGAAGTTCCTGTTCGTCGACTTGGCTTATGCCAAGTGGAAACCGAAGGATTGGTTCAGCGCCGAAGTTGGAAAAATGAACGATGCTTTTTGGGCAACCGACATGGTTTTCGACCCGGATTACAACCCGGAAGGCGCGCAAGAGAAATTCATGCTCACTCTGAATGACCGCCATAAAGTTTCATTTGGAGCGGGACAATGGGTGATCTTCGAAAACTTTAATGCCTCCGCAAACAACGAAACCTTCGGCACAAACAATGCCCTTATCAGTCCCAACCGAGATGTTTATCTTTTTGTCGGCCAGGCGGACTGGAGCGCCAAGTGGAGCGACCACTTGTCCTCACGACTCGGCGTTGCTGGTTACGCTTTCATGAACCAAAGGGACATTTCCCCTAACCTGGAAACTTTCATCAATCAGAATGGTGCGTCTGCGGCAGGGTCGAATGCGCCAAATTTCAACCCAATTATTGTGCGGAGCGAGGTGAGCTGGGCTTTTGATTGTGCGCCCCTTTTCCAAGGTCATTTCCCGCTCACTCTGGGAGCTGAGTATGTTTACAATCCAGGTGCGTCTGACCTGGGAAGCGCCGCCGAAGCTTATAACGCAGGGTTCACTCTTGGGGACGCAAAGCTCAAGCACAACTGGCAGGTCAGCTACAACTACAAGCACATTGGCGCCGCGGCTGTCTGGCACGGCCTGAACGACGACGATTTCGGGATCAATGCCAAAGGTGGTACCGGGATTGCGGGTCATCAATTTATAGCCAGCTATCATTTATTTGAGCCTTTATGGATGAACGTCCGATTTATGCAGACAGAGCAAATCAATAAACCGGCAGTGGTTAGGTCAGAACAATCGCGAGTCTTTTTTGACTTGCTATGGAACTTCTAAACGAAAACACAAATTATCACCTGAAGAACTAGAAAGGATCACTCATGAAAATAAACCTGATACGTTTGTTACCAATGCGCTTTTTTCTCCTTGGTTGCGGGCTGATTTCTGTTCAGAGCCAGGCGTTTGGCCAGATGCTCATCAATGGCGCAGGGGCAACGTTTCCTTTGCCAATCTACTCGAAATGGTTCGATGAATATTCAAAAGTGGACCGCTCCGTCCGCTTCAATTATCAGCCCATCGGATCAGGTGGGGGACAAAAGCAAATACTCGCGCAGACAGTGGATTTTGGAGCTTCTGATGGTCCGATGAGCGACGATAATCTAAACAAAGCCACGGGAAAGATCCTCCACATTCCGACGGTAGCTGGAGCTGTGGTGATAACGTACAATGTTCCTGGAAATCCAAAACTGAAATTGGACGGCCATACCCTCTCGGACATCTTCATGGGTAAAATCACAAAATGGGATGATAAACGAATCAGGACGCTTAATCCGGGGGTGAAATTGCCCGCAATGGAACTGGTAGTTGTTCACCGCTCGGACGGAAGCGGCACCAGTTATATCTTCACCGATTACTTGAGCAGTGTGAGCCCGGAGTGGGAAAAACAAGTCGGACGCAACACATCAGTCAAATGGCCTTCCGGACTGGGCGCAAAAGGAAATGAGGGAGTGACTGGACAAATCAAGCAGTTGCCAGGCACCATTGGGTATGTGGAACTGGCCTACGCGCGTCAAAATCGGCTGCTCTTTGCTGATCTCCAGAACAGCAGCGGAAATTTTGTGACGGCCTCAATGGATTCGGTTATTGAGTCTCTGGCGAGTGCAAAAATCCCCGAAGACTTTAGATTTTCGATGGTAAACCCTCCCGGTGAAAAGGCGTATCCTGTTTCCGGTGCAACCTGGTTGCTCGTCTATGAGAATCAAAAAGACGCCACCAAGGGCAAAAAGCTGGTTGAATTCTTAAATTGGGCCCTGACCAAAGGCGAAGGAATGGCTGCCACGCTGGACTATGCGCCATTACCAGAAAAGTTGCGCGAACGAGTGCTCGAACGGGTTAAGACAATTAAGTTTTGAAAGGCCGAGATCATTGCCGAAAGCGTGAAAGATGAAAGCTGCCGCTGCCAGCAGTTCTTTGTCGCACCTCAAAGGTGCGCAGGGCATGTGGGCCGATCGGGCCTTCAAATGGCTGACGCTGCTGATGGCGATAAGCGTCTTTGTATTAATCGGACTCATTGGATTCCAACTTGCCCACGGATCACGCCTCGCCTTTGGAAAATTTGGCTGGCATTTCCTCACAGGCACGAACTGGGACCCCGTGAATGAACAGTTCGGCGCGCTGCCTTTCGTCTTTGGAACGTTGGTGTCGTCAGGTATAGCCCTGGTGATAGCGGTGCCATTCAGCATCGCCACGGCCGTTTACCTTACTGAAATTGCTCCTCAGTGGATGCGGCAAATGCTGACCCTTTTCATCGAACTGCTGGCCGCAGTGCCAAGCGTCATACTGGGACTGTGGGGTATTTTTGTGATGGTTCCGTGGCTTCGGGAACATCTGTTTCCCGCTCTGCGTGCCACGTTGGGATTTACACCTTTGTTTAGCGGACCCATTTATGGTGTCAGCCTGCTGGCGGGAGGGGTAATTATAGCCATCATGATTCTTCCTATCATCACTTCGGTTTCTCGCGAAATACTTCGTTCTGTTCCGGGGTCCCAGCGCGAAGCGGCGTATGCGCTCGGCGCGACCCGATGGGAAGTAACCCGCATAGCGGTGCTCGCTTATGCAAAAAAAGGATTGTTTGGCGCTGTAATTCTTGGCTTGGGCCGGGCGCTGGGCGAAACGATGGCCGTAACGATGGTCATTGGTAACCGACCGGAGATTGCCGCTTCCCTGTTTGCACCGGGCTATACATTGGCGAGTGTGGTCGCTAATGAGTTCACCGAGGCAACCACTGATGTTTACCTGAGCGCCCTATTTGAAATAGGCCTGGTTTTGTTAGGGGTCACATTAGTTTTCAATGCCATCGCCCAGCTTTTTCTGAAGGCCTTCGCCGGGCCAGCGGTGAAAGGGTTATGATTACAGAATCCGCCCTAAAACCTTCTCCAAAGGCCTCCACAAATCATCGCTTGCGCAAATTCAAAAATGCGCTTGTCCAAGGATTGACTTGCATTTGCGCCTTTTTGGTAGTTCTCCCACTTGGGCTCATTTTTTACTACGTGCTTGCATCCGGTATCGGTGCAGTCAACTGGGACTTTTTCACCCAATTACCAAAACCTGTTGGCGAAGCAGGCGGCGGCATGGCCAATGCCATCGTGGGCACTTTCGAACTGTTGGGGTTGGCCGCTCTCCTCGGGGTGCCTACTGCAATCCTGGGAGGCATTTTTCTGGCCGAATACGGTTCTGCCAAGGTGAATTGGTGGATTCGGTTTGCTGCTGATGTATTAAATGGTGTTCCCTCGATCATCTGGGGAATGGTGGTTTATGGGCTTGTGGTAGTTCCACTCAAAGGTTTCTCTGCACTCGCAGGTAGTATTGTTTTAGGGATGATGATGGTGCCATTAATCATGCGCACGACCGAAGAAGTTCTCTTGCTCGTGCCGGGTAGTTACAGAGAAGCGGCGCTTGCTCTTGGCATCCCTCACTGGCGCACTATTCTTCAAATTGTCGTTCGCACAGCTTCCAAGGGCATCATTACCGGAGTCCTGCTGGCGCTGGCTCGAGTCGCAGGCGAAACGGCTCCCTTGTTGTTCACCGCTTTTGGGAACCGCTTTTGGAATCATAGTTTGAAAGATCCCATCTCCGCCCTTCCCTTGCAGATTTTCAATTACGCCATTTCGCCGTATGAAGACTGGCATCGTCAGGCCTGGGCTGGCGCCCTGGTGCTGCTGTTGCTGGTGGCGGTAGTTAATGTCAGCGTACGCGTTCTGACGCGCGATCGTTTTAAACAATAGGTTTTTGCAAGATGACAGAAACTAACAAGCCTATTCTGACTCAGATCTTGGAACCCAGTATGCCCCCTGTAAAAGTCCCGGGAAAAAGCGCATTGGTTTCGACGGATACTGCTGTTGCTGTTCGCAACCTTACCGTGAGCTTTGGAGACCGGAAGGTTCTCAAGGGAGTAACAATGGATATATCGGCTTGCACGGTCACGGCGATCATCGGGCCGAGCGGTTGTGGAAAATCCACCTTTTTGCGTGCCATCAATCGTATGCACGACCTGCTACCTGGAGCTCGGGTGGGCGGGGAAGTCCTCTTGTTTGGTGAGGATGTCTACGCAAAAGAGGTTGAGCCCGTGATAGTCCGACGCCGTGTAGGGATGGTTTTTCAAAAATCGAATCCATTTCCCACCATGTCAATCGGGGAAAACGTGACGGTGGGACTTCGCCTCAATGGAGTTCGGAATCGAGCTTTGCTCCAGGAGCGGTTGACCCAGTCGCTTACCATGGCTGCTTTGTGGGACGAGGTGAAGGATCGGTTGGATGCTCCCGCGCTCAGTCTTTCCGGGGGTCAGCAACAAAGGTTATGCATCGCGCGTGCGCTAGCCGTGGAACCCGAAGTTTTACTTATGGATGAGCCGGCTTCGGCTCTTGATCCGCTTGCCACCTCAAAAATTGAAGACCTGATCGTGGAGTTGAAAACTCGATATACCATTGTAATCGTTACCCACAATATGCAGCAGGCAGCGCGGATGTCGGACCTGACTGCCTTCTTTTACCTGGGAGAACTTGTCGAGTACGGGCCAACCCGAAACATTTTTACGAACCCAAAGAATAAGCGCACCGAGGATTATGTAACTGGCCGTTTTGGATAGGAAACCAATCGCATGCTCCACCATTTCGATACCGAACTCGATAACTTGAAACAGAAACTGCTGGCCATGGCGAGCAACGCCGAAGCTGCCGTTAACCAGGCTGTCCAGGCTTTGACCGAACGGAACCACGACTTAGCCATCCAAGTGAGGGACAATGACAAGATACTGGACCAATTCGAAATCGAAATTGATGATCTTGCCATCCATCTCCTGGCCAAAGCTCCGCTGGCCAGCGATCTGAGGCTCATCACTATTGCAATGAAAATATCCCAAAATTTGGAACGCGTGGGTGACGAGGCGGCCAAAATTGCGAAACGTGCGCGGGCTTTAAGCCAGGAACCACCTCTTAAGCATTCCTTCGACATCCCTGCCATGGCACAACTCGCAGTACAGATGCTCAAGCAATCGCTCGATTCGTTTGTGAGACACGACCCCGAAGCGGCGCGAGCGCTGATTCCTCGCGACAAGGAAGTCGACTTGCTCAATAAGCAGATCCATCACGCTCTGGCAGACTTGATCGTCGCCGATCCACAAACAATCAGCCGGTGTTTGAACCTGATGGTCGTTTCGAAAAGTCTCGAACGGATTGCTGACCATGCCACCAATGTAGCAGAAGAAGTCGTTTATCTTTGCGAAGCCCAGGACATCCGGCATGCCGGAATCTAAATGCATTCGATCCAGAATATTTCACACAGTCAAAAGGCTTGACGATTATTCAATAAGCAGATGTGGTTTCGGAATGATTTGTTCCCGATGGCTCGCGTTTGTTCTGATTCTCGCCGCCAGTCCGCTTTTATTTCAGGCGCGCGCGGATGATTGGCCGCAGTGGCGTGGCCCAGCCCGAACTGGCCACATAACAAGCGGGGCTCCCATGCTGACAAGTTTACCGCCCGATCCAAAACTCATTTGGCGGCTGAACGTAGGCGAAGGCTTCGCATCTCCCGTCCTTGCGGGTGGCAAGCTATTCTATTTTGATAATCAAGGCGGGAAGGAAACTCTTCATGCCTTGCAAGCGAAGGACGCAACCAGGCTATGGAGCACCCCCGTGGATGATACCTTCCAGGATGAGCAAGGCCCCCCAGGGCCGCGTTGTACTCCAATCGTGGATGGCGACTTGGTCTACGCACAGTCGGGAAAAGGAGAGCTTGCTTGTTTGAGCGTGAGCGATGGCCGGCGTATCTGGCGAGTCAACTTTACCAATGACTTTGGCGCAGCTTTTTTGGGTGAGGACAGCAAGGTCCCCGGCGCCGCGGAGCATGGTTACACGGCGTCACCAGTGATCTCGGGCGAGCGCCTGGTTGCTTGCGTTGGCGGGACTAATGGCGCAGGCATCGTTTGCTTCGCAAAGAGAACCGGCCAAATCCTTTGGAAATCCCAGAACGATCTGGCTGCTTATGCCGCTCCAATGATTACAGAACTTGCCGGAGCAACTCAGATTGTCTGTTTTACGGTCGAAGGTTTAATAGGGTTGGACCTGTTGAAAGGGAACCTTCTATGGCGTATTCCACTTAAAACCAGTTACGGGCGCAACTGCACCACTCCATTGATCGTCAATGATTGGGTGGTCGCTGGATCCTATCGCGCGGGACTGATCGGAGTGAAAGTGTCTGCCGCAGAAAAGGGGTTCAAAGCTGAACAGCGTTGGGTAAACCAAAAGGCAGCTATGAACTTTTCCAGTCCTGTCGCTGTCCGGGAACACCTGTATGGCTTGGGCCCTTCAAAAAATCTCATCTGCGCCGACGTGGAAACAGGAAATATCCTGTGGTCAAAAGAGGGTTATTTTGGAGGCTCGGACTCCGCTTATGCAGCCATGATCGTTATGGGAAAAACGATCTTAATCAGTACAGATGGCGGACAATTGATACTCATTGAAGCGGACGCGAGGCAGTGCAAGGAACTGGGGCGCGCCCAGGTGTGCAGTCGAAACTGGTGCAGCCCGGCATATGTGGACGGTCGGCTATACATTCGTGACGGGCTGCGTGGTCCCGGCAATCTTTCCTGTCTGGAGCTAACCCATTAAGCCAGTTCGCCCCTGGGGTATTCGCCCCGTTTGTTTATTCGGGGACTTCGATAGAATGGCACAGTGAAGTTTTGTACAGCACCGACCCTGAACCTTGTAGTTGCCTTCAATTCAGCAGCATTGTTTTCGGGTTTCGGCCAAAATTGGGTTCAGACCAGTGCCCCGGTCTTGTTTTGGCAAAGTCTCGCCAGTTCTGCCGACGGGGCAAAGTTCGTCGCGGCTGCCTATTCGGATGCGAGCTACAAACCAGCAGGTCTTTATCTTTCGACCAACTCGGGGTCCAATTGGAATCTTTCAGGCGCACCCCTCCAGTTTTGGGAACGTGTGGCCTCCTCTTCCGATGGTTCCAAGTTAGTCGCGGCAGCCTATGCCGATGCGAACTGGAACGCGGGGGGCATCTATACGTCGACCAATTCTGGTTCAACCTGGTCCCTTACCAGCGCGCCGAAGCAAAACTGGATCGGTCTGACCTCTTCCGCAGATGGAAAAAGCATGGTAGCTGTCGGTTGGGGAGGTTTCATATATTTCTCCACTAATTCAGGCAATCAGTGGACGGCAGCAGACGCGCCTCAGCAGTATTGGAGAGCTGTGGCTGCCTCGCAGGACGGAACCAAACTTTTAGCGGCAGGTTTTGACCAGACCGACTTGCGTCAGGGTCAGCTTTGGACCTCCGCAGATTCTGGCCGACACTGGACACCAACTGCCGCTCTGAAAACGAACTGGTTTTGCGTCGCCTCCTCAGCGGATGGCAACCACTTAATCGCGGGTGCTTCCAGTGGAGCGCTGTTTACCTCAAGCAACTCCGGTTTGACCTGGATCTCAAACAACCTGCCCGCTCACGAATGGTTCGCAGTGGCTTCATCGGCGGATGCGTCTAAACTTGCCGCGCTGCCAGGTGGTGATACACCCGGTCCAGTTTACCTGTCCAACGATGGGGGGCAAACCTGGAGTCCTAACGGAACTCTCCAAGGACGTTGGACCTCGGCATCCTTTTCGGCTGATGGCACCAAAATGGCAGCAGTAGAAGGTGGATACCAGCCGGGCCTAATTTTTACTTGTGAATCCCAAGTCCCAACAAGGCCCGCGTTGAGCATCAAATGTTCTGGGACCTATATCGCAATTACCTGGCCGGGGAACGCGGGAACTTATGTGCTGCAGCAAATCTCGCCCGGGGAAAATAATTGGACCGATGTCTCGTCCCCGGCGACTCTCGCAGAGGATATGAACCAGGTGCTAATTACAAAGCCGATTGGCCAAAAGCTTTTCCGGCTAAGATCAGAGTAGTTTCTGGCACACCTTTCACTAAGTTCAGTCCAACTTCTTTATTGAGATATTTCTGAACATGACCGGATCATTGTGGCCGGCAAATCCAAAGAAGCCCTTGGTACGGTCCTTGCCGGGATGCGGGCGGCCTCCCATATATTCAGTAACCTTGCTCAGATCGCAATCAAGGATAACCGTGCCGTTCAGCTCGACTTTGATTTTGGAACCTTTCACGGTTGCTTCCTCGTAATTCCAATCACCAATCGGGTGCTGATAACCTCGATGGGCTGCTACCATGCCGTAAGCCGAACCGTGCGCCTGCCGGGGATCTATCTTCTCGCCGGTAGCCTTCTCGTAGTTATCATCCAAGACCTGGATTTCGCACATAGCAAAATAAGCAGGCTCACCATCGCCTGGGTAACGTATTGCTAGACCATTATTCCCGCCGGGCGGCAATTTGAATTCCAGCCTTGCCACAAAATCACCGTACTCCTGTTTAGTATGTATGTTTCCTCCCATTTTCGGGCGACACATGATTGCGCCATCCTTTATGATGTAATTATCAAGCGGCCCGTCCCAACCCTCGAAATCGCGGCCATTGAAAACCGATTCAAAACCAGGAGGGTCAGTATCGCGTAGCAGTTTATTAGCTTCATCAGCCCCAATTTCTCTTAAGAAAACATTACGCCAACGAATTTCTTCTCCGTGCGTTTGCAGTTGAATTGGTCCGGAAGGCGGGACAGGCAGCTTGCGGTCATAATAATTTTCCATTATCGCGCCGTTAACCGTCTGTTGGTCATTCAACCAGACCCACACTCGTGAACCGGCCATGATGATACGTAAGTGGTTCCACTCTCCGAAAGGTTTGTCGGCTTTCACAAGAGGATCTTTGCCCGGTGCGCCCTCGCTATTGTTCCACAGTCCTCCGGACCCTTTATCGGCGCCCATGTGGAATTTATCTTTGTCCGTCGAGTCCCAAATCTGCACCTGGGGGCAGCCCCGCAAATAGATTCCACTATCGCCGCGGGGCTTGGTCCGGTAATCGACAAGCAACTCAAAATCCCGGTAATATTTGTCGGTTGTGAGATAAAGACCTTTCCCGTCATTCACCAATTCCTCATTCTCGACCCGCCAATGGCTCTGAATATCTTCCAGAGACTTGTCATGCTTTTTTTTGAACTCTTCAGGCGGCAAAGCCATGTACTTGCGGGGATCCTTTGTTTCCTCTCCCCACCATCCTTGCAGATCTTTGTTGTTCCACAAAGGGACGAAACCAGGGGGAGCCTCGGCGCCAGTTGCGCGAAAACCGTCAAAGCACAAGGCCAACAATGAAAGCATCAGAGCCGCTATTCGAGTCATATGAGATCTCATGTGGATAATGGCTAAGCCAATCCGCAGTTCTCCGCAACAAATAATAGTTAATTTGAAGAAAGTAACTCGCTTTCGGCCATAAATTTCAACAGTCGATTCAGTCGAATCGTGTCTTGTTTTGCTTTACCTGGCTGTAATTCTGGGTAAATTGAACTCAATGCTATTCTTACCCGATATCAACAACCGCAAGTCTCCGGCAAATGCCGCGGGGCATGCAATTCCATCCTATCGGGCCACCCCACCGTAACCGGAGCTTTAACCACTTGAACGCGTTGCTCTTTCGAGTTTGCGCGTCAAAATCAGGGCCTTACTTCTTCCCTGAACCCACAAAATTTTAGCCCGAGATCGTATGCAATCTATGGAACAGGAAATTTCCCGCCGGCGAACCTTTGCGATCATTTCGCATCCGGATGCGGGCAAGACAACACTGACTGAAAAGTTTCTCTTATATGGAGGGGCCGTTCAGTTGGCCGGTTCTGTTAGTGCCAGAAAAAATCAACGAGCGACGACTTCCGATTGGATGGAACTTGAGCGGCAGCGCGGAATTTCAGTGAGTTCAACGGTGCTTCAGTTCGAGTATAACGGTTATTGCGTTAACCTGCTGGATACCCCCGGCCACAAAGATTTTTCGGAAGATACTTATCGCGTGCTCACTGCCGTAGATGCTGCCGTAATGGTGATTGATGCGGGTAAAGGCATCGAAACTCAAACCAGGAAATTGTTCGAGGTGTGCCGCATGCGCGGCATTCCTATTTTCACTTTCATGAACAAATTGGATCGCCCTGCCCGCGATCCGCTGGCATTGCTTGACGAACTCGAGCGGGTACTCGGAATCGCAGCTTTTCCCGTGAACTGGCCTTTGGGGGATGGCGCTGACTTTCGAGGCGTGTTCTCCCGAAAAGAGAATCTGGTTCATTTTTTCGAACGAGTTCCCGGTGGTGAATATCGCGCGCCCGTATCGGTCCATGGTTTGTCAGATGAAACTGTCCGCGAACAGATGAACCCTGATGCGTACAGGCGCACGGTAGAAGAGCTGGCGATGTTGGATGGAGCGGGGGCCGGCTTCGACCACGCCGCGGTGCTCTCCGGGCGTCTTTCTCCGGTATTTTTCGGGAGTGCTGTCAATAATTTTGGCGTTCAACTACTCCTGGATGCATTTCTCGAACTGGCGCCCAGACCGCAAGCTCATGCGACTCAGGGCAGGATTGTTCAGCCCGACTCAGCCGCATTTTCCGGATTTATTTTTAAAATCCAGGCCAATATGGACCCCAGGCATCGCGATCGCCTTGCTTTCGTCCGTATCTGTTCAGGCAAATTCGCCCGAGACATGGCCGTGTCCAATACTCGCACCGGGAAAAAGATTCGGCTTTCCAGCTCGCACAAGCTCTTCGGACGAGACCGCGAAACGGTGGATGAAGCTTTTCCGGGGGATGTGGTCGGGCTCGTGGGTCACTCTGACTTCCATATTGGTGACACGCTTTCCGAGGACCCTACGCTTGTATATGCTGAAATTCCGCGGTTTACACCTGAATGCTTCGCCTGGCTTCATAGTCCTAGTACTGCCCAGTTTAAACGCTTTCGCGAAGGGTTGGAACAACTGTTGCAGGAAGGCGTGGTACAAAGTTTTTCGCTGAAGGATAGTTCGCAACGAGTGCCCTTGCTTGGCGCAGTCGGCCCCCTGCAATTTGAGGTGGTGCAATATCGAATGCAAAGCGAGTACGGAGCTGAGTCGCGCCTGGAACAGGCTCCCTGGAAAGTACTGCGTTGGGCGGCGACTGACAAAGGTCAGGCCATAGAGGCTGCTAACCTGCCCACTGGAGCGCGACTGGGATTTGACGTCTCTTCAAACCCAATAATTTTATTCCCTGAGGAATGGAGTTGTAACTTCTTCGCTCAACGCAACCCAGGCATTCGCCTTTCCGCCCTTCCATTTCAAGAAACTCGGGCACTCGAATAATACAGGTTGGCGCCCTGGCAGATCTCCATTCAGTCCCGCTGACCGTTGAAAAAAGCTGTGTATTCGTCCTTTCCCCCTTAAGTTTCCGCCGTGGCTAAGGCAACCGATGTACGGGTGGTGAGCGCAGCGCTCTATTTTTTACCAGTGGCAACACGGGTCCCATTGAAGTTCGGCGTTCAAACAACCACGCAGGTCACCTGCGCCCGCGTGTGCATGAAAGTTTGCGATCGCCAAGGAAGAACAGCGGAGGGTTGGGGGGAAACGCCGCTCAGTGTGCAATGGGTTTGGCCCAGCTCTGTTCCGTACCAAGAACGGCACCAGGCGCTGGAACAGTTCTGCATCCAATTGACAGCTTTGTGGGCCCACCTTGACGAAATGGGCCACCCGTTGGAGTTGGGAAATGAGTTTCTGGAGAACAGATTAAAAAACGAATTGCGCAAGTTTAACAGCCGCCAACGAGCAGGCAGTGAACCGATGCCTTGGCTGGCTGGCCTGGTCTGTTCTTCTCCATTCGATCTTGCTTTGCATGATGCCTACGGCCAACTGCATCGTCGGCCAACTTACGCCACTTACACCTCTGCATTCATGAATCGAGACTTGAGCCATTATCTCGATCCGGTAAAGCGGTCGTCGATCTCTTTTCAAGGCAAGTTCCCCTCTGATTACCTCATTGCACGCCCACAACAAAAGCTAACGGCCTGGCATTTGGTGGGAGGAGTTGACCTTCTATCTAAATCGGAATTGACAGGAAAGGAACCCAACGACGGCTACCCGGTCCTGCTCAAAGACTGGATTCGAAAAGACGGCTTAAAATGTCTCAAGATAAAGCTTCGAGGTAACGATATGGGCTGGGACCTGGAACGTCTCATACACGTTGGAGCGATCGCAGCGGCAAACGGCGTGCTTTGGCTGTCGGCTGATTTCAACTGCACGGTCTCGGATCCGGAATATGTGAATACAATTCTGGACCATCTCCGGGACAATTACCCTGCATACTATGGGATGATCTTGTATGTCGAGCAACCGTTTCCGTATGAATTGGAGGAGCATCCAATCGATGTCCATAGCGTCTCAGCTCGTAAACCCCTTTTCCTCGACGAAAGCGCGCATAGTTGGCAACTGATACGGTTGGGACGACAACTAGGCTGGACAGGTGTCGCCCTCAAAACCTGCAAGACTCAAACGGGCGCCCTATTAAGCGCGTGCTGGGCCAAAGCGCACGGCTTGGCATTGATGGTGCAAGATCTGACTAATCCGATGCTTGCCCAGATACCTCACGCGCTTTTGGCAGCACATGCCGGCACCATTATGGGGATCGAAACTAATGCGATGCAATTCTATCCGGAAGCCTCACGGCTTGAATCTAAAGTTCACCCAGGTTTGTACAAACGAGTGAAGGGAACGATCGATTTTTCAACCCTCGGACGCTGTGGCTTTGGTTATAAGGTTGATCAAATAAAGAGACGACTGCCCCCTGCAGCGGCAGTGGAATGAACTTGCGACGGAAGACGACCGCTCACGGTTGACTTGAAGTCATCAAGTAAGCGAATAGGTCGCGCGTTTCTTGGTCGCTCAAGCCCTGCAATAATCCCTCTGGCATCAATGATAGCGCTGAAGGTTGAATGCCTTGAATGTCATTGCGATCAATCACAAGCTTTTCGGTCAACGTTTGGACGCCAACCGTTCGCTCCCGCTTCTCACCAACCAGGCCGGTCAGCACACGCCCATCTTTCAATTCCACAAAGGACATTTTATAATCTGCAGGCACGACTGCGCTGGGTTCCACGATATTCTCCACAAGGTAACCGAGATCCTTGCGACCCGAACCAGTGAGGTCGGGCCCAATGGTCCCGCCTTCGCCATAAAGGCGGTGGCAAGCTGCACAAGTCTTGAGGAAAGCCTCGTGTCCCTTTTTAAGGTCTGCCGTTTTGAGCGTTTCCGGTTTGAGCTTCATACGTAATGCATCCATTTGGCGCTTCTTCTCCTCGGGGGTGTTTCGCAACTCTCCCCAATGCTGGCCTAGGAGACGATCCAGCTCTGCATCACCAAAGCTGTGAATTTGCCGCGCGTGATATGCTGAAATGTTACGGCGGTCCAGTTTGCCTGCGGCCACGAATTCCAGCAGCACCCGCGCGTGAGAAGCCCGGGAAGCCAGCACGGAAATGACATCTGGCTGCACATCACTGCGAAAATCGTTGTATCGAGTGAGAACCTCCCCTGCTAAATGAGGGTCGTCGAAAATCCCCAGGCCCTGGACAGCGGAACGGGCCATAATCCTATCAGAAAGCAGCTTTAAGATCATAGGCAGCAGATCAGGCGCCTTGCTTGCGATCAGGCTTTGCAACGCACTCCGCCGTGCGCCAGGCTCGGCATGCTCATCCAGTGCTACTCGGCGTAATTCTTCCAGCGCACGGCCGTCCCCGAAAACGGCAGCTAACTCCGTGGTTATTTCCCGAGCTCTCTTTTCGGGACTGTTAAACAATATTTTCGAAACCGAATCCCATGAACTCGGCTTCGGCGCTTTGCGCCAACCATGCAATGCCATACTCATACCTTCCAATACGTCCAATTGTGCATGGCTGTCTCTTCTCGTGACTGATTCAAGCAGTCGATTGGGAAAAGCAGGCTGACTTTCAATATCCTCCGTTAAGCGCCGCGCGATAAATTTGCGCAACAGTGGGATTCTGGTTTGGTTTGCCAGATCCGTTAAAGTCTCCGGCTCTAATTTCGCCAGGGGTTCAATTCCATACCAAATCATCAACGGCAAGTTGTGATCGTCCGCATCGTCAGCATGTTGCACCAGGGCCTTCGCCAGTTCTCCGCGTTGCGGAATGGCAATCCGCTGCAGTGCGGAAGCAAGAGCCAGCCGCACAAGAGCTGAGTTATCTTCTTTGGCCATTTGGACAAAGCTCTTGATTGTCTCAGGGCTGGATTTCTTTTGCTCGGTAAGAAACCGGACGGCCCAGACACGCAGGTGTTCGTTGGGATGCTTGAGCTGAGCCATTAACCATGTCTGGGTTGCGCCTCCACTGGTTGCCAACGCCCACATGGCTCTCAGCTTTCGGGTAGGGCTGGTCTGTTCATTGAACAGCTTCAAGAGTTCGGAATAAGCAGTCCTTAAATCATGGCCAGAGGCAGAACGCTCCTGCAAAATACGTCGCGCTTTGCGGACAAACCAATCGTTCTTGTGCAGTTGCAGTTGTACTAATTCGGTATCCGATAACTTATTCAAATCGCCAAAAGAAGATTGTTCCCGTGTGCCATAGGTCACTTTGTAAATGCGTCCGGAGGTGCGATGGACACCGTCATGCTCGTGGCATTCGCCGACGTCGGACCAGTCGGCCACATACACTGCACCATCGGGGCCGTAAACGAGTTCGATGCCACGAAACCATTGGTCGTTGAAAGAGAGAAAATCATTTGTGTGCCGACCGACGTAGCCTGAGCCAGCTCGCGTGAGCAAATCGTTATTAAGACGGAGACCATGAAAATTGATCGTAAAGAGCGTATCGCGGTAACGGTCTGGCCAGTTATCGCCCAGGTAAATCATTAGTCCTGAATGGGCATGCCCCCCGCCCAAATCCCCTGCTCTACCCTCCAACCCTTTGGATTTTTGCCAGGTTGAACCGGTGTCCCAATGATAATGATCCGCGTGCTGATCAATAGGTTCGTAAATATGAGCATCGAAGTCTTCGCCGTACATCCGCTTATAATGGGCTCCGGGAATCACATGAAAAAGATGTCCAATGACTGTGTTGATGAAAAAGGCCTCACCAACATCATTCCAATCCATCCCCCATGGATTAGTTGTGCCCTGGCAAACCACTTCAAAGATCCGACGTGTAGGATGATAACGCCAAATAGAGCAATTCAGTGCTTGCCTTTCCGCCGGGGCTGCTCCTGGTTTTCCCACATGCGATGTGCCTTGAATGCCATGTCGCCCATATAACCAACCGTCTGGCCCCCAGCGCAAACCATTGACAATATTATGATGAACCTGGTTTTCTTCCCAGCCATCGAGAAGCACTTCCGGCTCGCCATCCGGAACCAAATCTCCATCCCGGTCTGGTATAAAAAGAAGCCTCGGCGCGCAAAGGGCATAAACCCCGCCAAAGCCAGGTTCGACACTTGTCAATTTTTGCCCTGCGTCCCAAAAAACCGTTCGCTTATCGAAATGACCGTCTTGATGAGTGTCTTCCAGCACCACGATTCGATCCCGTAAACGCATTTCAAAGCTGGTTTCAGCGTACGTATAGTTTTCGGCGATCCAGAGCCGGCCACGATCATCGGTTGAGATGCTTATCGGATTCTGTATGTCCGGTTCCGCGGCGACGAGTGCCACGTTGAAGCCGGAGGGTGCTTTTATCTTGGCGAGTGCCTCGCCCGCAGGTGTCAAATGATATTCACCCGTTTGTGTATTGAAAGGCACGGGGAAGGCCGGTGTTGTCTCCGCCGCAGTTGCTGGACTGGCCCAGCTCAAAAGCAAACCGAGAAGACCGCCACTAACATTATAAAACCTTCGCATTTTTTTGAAGATGCGCTATGAAGGCAGGTCTCGCAACCTCCGTTCCGCCAGGACAGAGCAATTTCTCTGTCGGGCTGCGACTTTCGGCTGTCCGTTCCTGCTAACATCGTCTATGATTCGAGCGATGAAACGATTTTCGGTTCTGTTCATAATAACGTTGCTTCTCATTCCTTGCCTGGCGGGCGCGGATGAAACCGACGATCAATACCTTGCTGTTATCAAGCTTGCGGACCAGGCAGATTCTTTGAAAACCGGCGGGCATACAAACGCCGCCCTGGCCAAATACAAGGAGGCACAGCGTGCGTTGCAAACTTTTCAAAGGACCTATCCGCGCTGGAACATGAAGCTGGTTTCCTATCGCTTGAATGATCTTTCACAAAATGTTGCATCTCTCTCGGACAAAGCGCCGGCCGCAGGCAGTAGCCAGGCGTCTTCTGACTCGCATGTAAAATTACTCGAACCAGGGGTTGAGCCTCGTAAAATGTTGCGGATAACCCCCAAGCCTGGTGACCAGCAGACACTCGTCATGACCATAAAAACCGGCCTCGATATGAAAGTTGGGGACATCCCTAACCAGTCCGTGAAGATGCCTGCAATGGAGGTGACCATGAGCACAAAGGTTATAAACGTTTCCACATCCGGCGACATTACCTATGAATTGCAATTCCTCGATGCAACCGTCAGCGAGGACCAGGAAGTCATGCCACAAATCAGCGAGGCTATGAAGAGCTCCTTGGAAAAGACCAAGGGACTCTCAGGCAAAGGTACGATGTCGAATCGCGGAATTAGCAAAAGCCTGGACATGAAGGCGCCCGAAGGAGCGGACCCGCAAACCTCTCAGGCTATCGAACAGATGAAGCAATCGTTCGCCAATCTTTCGGCTCCATTTCCTGCTGAAGCGGTTGGTGTTGGTGCCAAATGGCAGGTTAAAATGCCCTTTCAGTCGCAAGGAATGAAAATAGATCAAACCGCCATTTACGAACTAGCTTCCATAGAGGGCGAGCGCTTGACCGCCAAAAGCACTGTTTCCCAAACGGCAGCCAACCAGAAAGTGCAGAATCCAGCAATGCCCGCTTTAAAATTTGACCTGAATAAAATGGAGGGGCACGGCACGGGCGAGACTACTTTCGATTTGTCTAAGATTTTTCCTCCGGAGGGTATGGCGGTGGTGCATTCCGAAATGACCATGGGCATGAATGCGCCAGACCAGAAGCAAACGATGAGCATGAAACTGGATCTCGAGATGAAGATGAGCTCCAAATAGATCAGGGCCCGGAGAAAAGAAGAGTCCCGTCCCTGCGTGCCAGCTTGCATTGTCAATGTTGACCACCTGAAAAAGGCCCGACTCGCCGGACCTGCGGTTCTTGTTTAAAATGAAAATCAGACCAGGCCGTTTCATCCTGCGGTTTGCGGCCGGACTGGTCCTTATCATCGCAACCCTCTGCGTCCTGTGTTTGGATCGCGTCGATTATACTCCGTATTTTCGTGAAGAATACTACAAGGAAACCGCTGCGAGATTGCACACCCTCGCTGCCACAAATGTTATCAGTACGGGAGAGCTTTCGGCCGGGTTCGGCCGTGCTCGACTGACGCCTACAATCAACGCAACCGAGGACGATCCGTCACAGGGCAAATTTCGATCTCTCCCACTTGCCGGCTATGGAGATCGAAAAGGCCGGCCGGCGACGGGGGTCCATGATGATCTTTATGTTAAATGCGTTGCGGTGCGCGTTGGGAGCACCTTGGGGGTGATGCTCGGCGCCGACGCTTTGATCATTCCTCGCGAGGTCGCTGATATGGCCGCAGCGCGTTTACACAACGACTTGGGCTTAAGCCGTGAGCAATTGTACCTCAGTGCCACCCATAGTCATTGCAGTTTAGGTGGTTGGGGGGAAGGAAAGGTCGGCGAGGCATTTGGCGGGAAATTCAATGCTGGAGCCCGAAGCTGGTTTGCAGATCGGATAGTCCTCGCGATCCGCGATGCGGTGACCGATCTAAAACCGGCCTCCTTTGGCCATGGTCATTTTACCGCAGGTCAGTTTGTGAAGAACAGGCTGGTAGGAGAACTGGGTGAAGTAGATCCGGAATTTAGCTATGCAGTGCTAAAGCAAACTAATGGCGTAACTGCCGTGATGGGAAGCTATGCGGCTCACGCTACAGTTCTTTCCGGGTCGGTGATGGAGTTCAGCGCCGACTATCCTGGTTATTGGCAAAGAGCCCTCGAGGAAGGCCAAGTCTCTCTGGCCATATTCCTGGCTGGCGCCGTCGGGAGCCATGGACCGTCAGTACCAGAAGGCGGGTTCAAAGGCGCTGAACGCATGGGGCAAACTCTCGCCCGGACTCTGCTCGAGTCAATTCCCAAGCTTACTCTCACCAACTCAGTAAACTTTGGTGTTCTCGGGCTCGAGGTTACCTTGCCTCCACTGAATGTGCGTATATCCGATGGTCTGCGGCTTAGACCATGGGTCGCTGGAAAATTGCTGCCACCGCAACGGCACAGCTTTCTTCAGGTCTTCCGTCTTGCCGATTCGGTTTGGATTTCGACTCCCTGCGATTTCAGCGGTGAACTCGCGCTCGGTGTCAAAGATGCCGTTCATGAAAAGGGATATGAAGCAGTTATCACCAGCTTCAACGGTGATTATATTGGATATGTAATTCCATCCCGCTATTACCACCTTAACGGGTATGAACCCAGGCTGATGTCTTTCTATGGGCCATATGTGCCCGACTATTTTGAAGAACTTATCCGAACCATGGCCCTGCGAATTGGAAAAAAATAACCGCGGTGTTGGCAGCCGCGTACCAAGGTCACCTGCTACTGCGAACCCGTGCCTGGTTGGGATTTGAGGTCACCTGGGACAGCCAATGGCCGACCTGTTCACTTAGACTCCAAGGAAAATGCTAGGTCGTTTCTTGTGAATAACCATCGTATAACAGCCAACAACTCAGACTGGCGCGAGCGGACGATTATCTGTTTCGTACCCCAATGATTGATTCCATCACAGAGGGCGCCGGTGGTCCTGATTTGAAACGGGCCCGCAGGCGAAAAGCGCCGTTAGCGGACAGTTCCAAAATAGATCGGTTGCCTCCCCATTCACCCGAAGCCGAACAGGGTGTTCTGGGCTGTGTGCTGCTCTCCCCTAACGATTGCATGGGAGAGTCCATCGAAAAATTCAAGTCTGGCTCGGAAGTTTTTTATGATTTGCGCCATCAAACCATTTATAATGCGCTGGCCGCAATGTATGACGCGCGTGAAGCCATTGACGTCATCACTCTGCAGCAGCGGCTCAAAAACAATCAATTGCTCGATGAAGTTGGGGGAATTGCCTACCTGGCTTCATTACCCGATAAGGTCCCCTCATCTGCCAACCTTAGTTATTACCTCGATATTGTTCAGGAAAAGTATCTGCTTCGAAAAATGATTCACACCTGCACCGACGTGGTGGGCCGGGTGTATGATTACGAAGGAGAAATCGATGCCTTGATGGACGAAGTCGAGCGCGACATTCTGCGCATTAGCGAATCCCGCGTCCAAAGCCATACCAATACAATCAAGGAACTGGTCAAAAAAGCGATTAATACAATCGAAGATTTTCATCAGCGCCAGGGCTTGCTCACCGGCGTCGGCACCGGATTCACCGATCTGGACAAGATGACAAGCGGCTTTCATGCCGGCGAAATGATTGTTATCGCGGCCAGGCCTTCGATGGGAAAGACCTCGCTGGCCATGAATATGGCCGAGCATGTGGCCCTCGACCTGAAGTTGCCCGTCGGAGTGTTCAGCCTGGAAATGACGTCCGAATCACTGGTATTGCGCATGCTTTGTTCGCGTTCACGAGTCAACTTGCGGAACGTGCGCGATGGGTTTCTGGCGGAGCGTGATTTTCCAAAGTTAACCGGGGCGGCCGGCAAACTGGCTAACTCTCCGCTATTTATTGATGACTCTTCCGCCTTGTCCGTTCTTCAGTTGCGCGCCAAAGCCAGGCGCATGTTCCAGCAATATGGCATAAAGCTTTTCGTCATTGACTACTTGCAATTGCTCCATTCTACTGCGCGACGCGCCGAAAACCGGCAGCAAGAGATTGCCGATATCTCGAGCGGAATCAAAGCGTTGGCTAAAGAATTGAACGTTCCAATCATTGTTCTCAGCCAGTTGAATCGCGAACTGGAACGCGAAAAAAATCGCAAGCCACGCCTTTCGGATTTGAGAGAATCCGGGGCGATTGAACAGGATGCCGATGTTGTTGGTCTGCTGTATAAGCCAAGCAGCGATGAAGATGAGGCTGGGGCCCCCTCGGAAGAGGAAGCCGTGGCAGTAAATCTGTTGATTGCAAAACAGCGCAACGGCCCAACGGGTGATGTAAACCTGACGTTTTTGAAATCCTATACTCGATTTGAAAGTGCAGCTAAAGTAAGCGGCGAAGACGTGCCCAACTGATGACGCGATGATGAATGTACCACCGCTTCGCCTTTGCGGCGTGTTCTTGTTCCTTGCTCTGGTTGTTTGCACACGGGCCCAAACAGGGCCCGGCACTGTTTCGAAAATAGAAATCAAACACGTCGGGCCGGCTTCGGTCAGCGACGAACTCATTCGTTCCAATATTCGCGTCAAAGTAGGCGATCCGTACCAGCGTACCGCAACGGATGACGACATCAGCAATCTGTATGCAACTGGACTATTCTATAATATCCGCGTTGCCCGTGAGTCTACCGCAAACGGCGTCGTGCTCACTTACCTCGTACAAGGGAAACCACGTTTGACGGAGATCCATTTCACAGGCAACAAACGGTTTAGCGAAACAAAACTCAGGAAAAAGCTTACATCAAAAGTAGGTGAACCCTTGGATGAACGAAAGCTATTCACCGATAGCCAGGAAATTCAGAAAATGTATCAGAAGTCGGGACATCCACGCACCGAAGTCAAGCCCGTATCCAACGTCATAGAGGAAAGCGGGCGCGCCACAGCCACATTCGAAATTAAAGAAAGCCCGAAAGTAAAAATAATTCGCGTTGAGTTTGTAAACACCAAAGCTTTCTCGCAACGAAAACTGCGTAAGGTGATTAAAACACGCAAGCACTGGATGTTCTCCTGGATTACCGGAAGCGGTTATCTGAAGGATGAACAGTTTGAGGATGACCAGGAGAAGCTCAAAGAATTTTTTCGGGATAACGGCTATATTGATTTTGAAATCAAAGAGGTTCAAGTGGTCAATCCGACCGCCCGTACCATGGTCATCCGTTTCCTGGTTTATCAGGGCTCACAATACAAAGTTGGTGCCGTCAAGTTCAGTGGCAACAAACTATATTCTCTTTCAGAGCTCACAAATGGCGTTCGCTTTGTAACCGGGATCAAACCGGGGAAGCATAAGTCCGGACCGAATGGCTTGCCAATGGATGTAGGCGATGTCTTCACCCCAAAAGGCCTGACCAAGGATATCGATGCAGTGGAAGATTTCTACGGGGCGAAAGGCTACATTGATGTTACAACGTCCTCCCGCAACTTAACCGTGCTGCGGATCCCCAACACGGAAACCGGCACCATGGACCTGGAGTTTCAAATTGACGAGGGTCAAAAGTCCTACATTGAAAAAATTGAGATCCGCGGAAATACGAAAACAAAAGACAAAGTTATCCGGCGGGAACTGGCCGTTTCCCCAGGCGAGGTCTTCGATATGGTCCGGGTCAAGGTGAGCAAACAGCGGCTGGAAGGATTGCAGTACTTTGAAAAGGTGGATACCCGGTCCGAAGCAACTGAGCCTCCGATTGCGGGCCACAAGAATCTCATCGTGGGAGTGGATGAAAAGAGCACGGGTAATTTAACCATGGGAGCGGGATTTAGCTCGGTGGATTCAATCGTTGGCTTCGCTGAAGTATACCAGGGAAACTTTGATCTGTTTCATCCGCCCACTTTCACCGGCGGCGGGCAAAAGTTCCGTTTACGCGTTCAAATCGGCACTGAGCGTCAAGATTACCTGGTCTCTTTCATTGAACCATGGTTTCTCCAGCGCAAATTGGCCTTAGGAGTTGACCTTTACCATCGCGAATGGAACTTCCAAAGTTTGGATAATCTTTATAATGAAACGCGCACGGGCGCGAGGCTAAGCCTCACACGCGCGCTTTATAGTGACTTCCTGATTGGAACATTAAGCTACACACTTGAGGATGTTGGTATTCTCTTCAACAGTTCTGCGACGCGGGCTCGCATCGTTGAGGTGCCCGGTGAGAATGGAAATCCACCCTCATTCATTGTGGTGCCGGGGAACACTCCGGAAGCGCTTTTCGAACAGGCCGGGCACGCTATGCTGTCGAAAGCCGGAGCTTCCATTGCCTATGATACACGCGGTGGAGGCTTATTGCCGAATAGGGGGCAAAGAACGGAATTGTTTGGCCAGTTCGTCGGAGGACCTTTGGGTGGCGACAAGGAATTTTACACACTTGAGTTGAAGAGCGCCTGGTATTTTCGTGGCTTCCTCCCTTCCCATATTCTTGAACTGGCTGGCCGCGCCGGCGTAGCCGAAAGTTTGGAATCCGCCGATGTACCGTTTTACGAACGTTATTATCTGGGAGGACTTTATTCGCTGCGCGGCTTTAAATATCGCAGCATCAGCCCGCGTGAAGATCACATCTCTGAACCCATTGGTGGGGACACCTACTGGTTCGGGTCCGCCGAATATAGTGTTCCAATTATCGAACGGCTGCGTTTCGCTTTATTTTACGATATCGGCAACGTCGCAGCTGATTCTTATGATTTCAATGTCAAGAATTTCAATGATAACTGGGGTATTGGGTTGCGCCTGAACCTGCCGATCGGCCCGTTACGGCTCGACTATGGCATCCCCATCCACCATGACCAATTCAATGGCGGCTCCGGCCGATTCCAATTCGGGGTCGGTTATACCCGCGAGTTCTAAAATGATTCTGCCCTTGCTTTTCCGCATCCGTCGACGTTTTCGTTCAGTACCAGTCCGATGTGCCACGCGTAACAGTTTCACAACTGCCATTAATGTCCAACCCATCGGCACTCTGGCGGTTATGGCTATGTTGATGGCACGCTGCTCAAGCTTCGGCGCGACGCCCGCCTTTGCCAATCTGCCTCTTTACTTTGAAAGTAACATAGGACAAGCGCGCAATCCTGCCCTGTTCATCGCTCGTAACGGGCAGGCAGCTTTTGACCTCAGCCCAGCTGAAGTAGTTATCTCATTGCGCAATTCTGATAATCTCCTTGAAAATGGGCACAGCTCCTTGGCACAGGAAAATCGGAAGGCGAGGACTCTACGTTTCCATTTTCTCGGTGCCAATCCGAATGCCAGCATGACCGGCGTGGACCCGCTTAAGGGGGAGGTCAATTATCTAACCGGTAATAACCCCTCCAACTGGCAAAAGAGAATTCCCACCTTCTCCTCTGTTGAGGTAGAAAATGCTTATCCGGGCATAAATTTGGTGCACTACGGAAATCAGCACCAATTGGAGTATGACTTCATAATCAGCCCAGGAACAGACCCAGGCGCCATTTCCATTCAGATTGAGGGGCAAGACCAGATTGATATTGATCAACAAGGTGATTTGCTCATCAAAGTAGGCACGCAGGTCATTCGTCAAAAAAAGCCAACTCTTTACCAAATGCAGCAGGAACAGAGAAAAGAGATACAGGGTGGCTACTGCCTCAGAGATAAGAACACGATAGTTTTTCGGATTGGTTCTTATGATCGCGCCCTGCCGCTGGTTATTGATCCCGTTCTCGCCTATTCAACTCTCCTTGGGGGGCTGGCCAATGATGCGGGCCGTGCGCTCGCTTTGGACAGCGGTGGGAACATTTACATCGCCGGAAGTACCCTTTCCACTCAACTCGGCACCCCCAATGCCTACCAACCTGGTTATGCTAATGGTTATCCTGGCGCAGGTGGTGATGCGTTCGTAGCCAAGTTTGATTCAACTGGAAGTAATCTTCTTTTTCTTACCTACCTGGGCGGGAATGGGGATGACTCAGCAACGGGCATTGCTCTCGATTCGGAGGGAAACGCCTACATTACCGGAGTGACAGATTCAACCAATTTTCCCATTCCAAACCTTACGGTGAAAAACCGGATCGGCGGCCCGGGAGAAAGGTATTTTGGCCTCCATCCTTACGATGGATTTGTGGCTAAACTCAGCACGGACGGTTCGCACCTGGTCTATGCCACGTATTTGGGTGGTAATGCCCGGGATGAATGCCTGGCCATTTTTGTGGATTCGAATGCTTGCGCTTACGTTACAGGGTTCACGGAATCCAAGGATTTCCCCACAACCGCTGATGCATTTCAGAAAAAACTCCAAGGCACCTCGGATGCATTTGTCACCAAAGTTGCTTCCAATGGAATGAGCTTTTTGTATTCGACTCTCCTGGGTGGAACCAACATCGAGCACGGGCAAAGCATTGCTGTTGATAGCATCGGACGGGCTTACGTTACCGGTTCCACAAGGTCCACGAACTTTCCCGTTTCCGCAAATTCCTTTCAAACCAACGGTGCTGATATTGGTTCATCACAAGCGTTTGTTACGGTGATTGGCGCGGATGGCGCCGCGGTTGTGCGGTCCACCTACCTGGGTGGAGCCGGTAATGCATCCGGGTCCCAGATTGCTTTGGACAATTCAGGAAATGTGTATGTAGCTGGTTCCGAAACGGGCCCAGGTTTTCCAATTACCCCTGGGGGAATCAATCCGGGCGGCATTTTTAAGACTTCAGATGCCGCCGGAACCTGGGCGCCGAGTGGCGCTGGCTTGTTGCATAACCAGGTACATGCGATAGGAGTCGACCCGGTCAATCCTTTGAATCTTTATATAGGCACCGGACGCGGCATTGCACGTAGCAGTGATGCTGGCTCCTCCTGGCAGACCAGTCTGGATACCTTCGACCAGGTGGTGACCTTGGCGATTGATCCGCTGAAGCCCTCGACAATTTACGCAGGTGCAACCCAGATTTTGAAAAGCACTAATGCCGGACTGTCCTGGTTTTCCAGTAGCACAGGTTTGCCCAAATCTGTTACCAGCCCCACTAATCGTTTCGTAACTATCAACAAGTTGATTATTGACCCGCTCTCACCGGAAACCCTTTACGCTGGAACCGAAAATGGTATTTTTAAATCTACCAATGCGGCTGCTAATTGGCGCCCTGCAAACACGGGGCTCGGCTCTTTCCCCGTCAATGATTTGGTCTTGGAACCATCCGAACCCTCCATCCTGTATGCCGCAACAACTGCTGGCGTCTTCTGGAGCACCAATGGAGGTGCTCGGTGGCGCACTTTCAACGAGGGGCTGACCAATATCATACCCAATGCGCTGACGGTTGACTCAGCCGTTCCCTCAACAGTTTTCCTCGGCACGGCAGATGGGCGATTGTACAAGCGAAGTGGGGGAGCGACAAATTGGTTGCTGCTTACCACGGGTTTGATCTCCACAAACAGCTTTTTTTCGAATTCGATACCTCTGGGAAGCATTACTCTTTTGGCGGTTGATCCTGGGACATCCACTACGATTTATGCAGGAACACGAGGGGGTTTGTTCAAAAGTCTGGATGGCGGTACCAACTGGATCCTCGCTACGCATGGACTGCCAGGGTTGCCAGTTGCTGCTTTGGCCATCGATCCAAAAACCCCTTCCAATCTATATATTGGAACTTTCAATACCTTCGCGGGGACCGACGCTTTCCTGACACGCTTCAATCCTGACTTGTCATCCATTTCATTTTCCGTAGCGATCGGGGGAAGCGGGGTTGATCAGGCAACCGGCCTGGCGTTGGACGTGGCAGGCAACATTTACGTAGCGGGCTCAACCACCTCATTCGACTTTCCTACCCTGCAACCAATAGGATATCCAAATTCATTCAATAGCGGGTTGAGCGATGCATTTGTTGCCGCAATCAAGTCTGATGGGTCGGGTTTTCTCTATGCGACTTACCTGGGAGGAGCGGGAGATGATTTTGCTACCGGGATTGCATTAGATAGTGGAAACAACGCCTGGGTGGTAGGCGAGACTTTTTCTCCGGACTTTCCAACAACTCCACCGTCTCAGCCCTTACGAGGCCCTGGAGATGCGTTTCTAGCCAAACTCGGGATGACGGAATTGTTCGTAGACGTGACTCTGGAAACCATTCCACCCGGTATTCCGCTCTTTGTCGACGGAACGACAAATACTACTCCGATCACTTTCCATTGGGCAGTGGGTTCCTTTCACAGTCTGGCTGCGATTCCCCAAAGCGCAGGCACCAACGTGCAGTACGCCTGGGTTTCCTGGAGCGATGGTGGAAGTCTGTTTCACAATATCAAAGCCGCGAGCAACACTAATATTACCGCGAGTTTCAAGGTCCAGTACTACCTCGCGATGGGTTCAACAAATATCACTACGACCGATTCTGTTCTCGCGACCAACTCCGGAGCGGTTCTGCCTTTAAGTGGGTGGTATGATGCGGGAACCAACGTGACGATTAAGGCCATTCCTCCTCTCGACAATATCTTCGAAAGTTGGATCGGTGCCGGTGCCGGTGCTTTCACGGGGTTGGATAATCCGGTCACCATTACCATGAATGGGCCGATCAGCGAAACCGCCATTTTCAGCGGACCGCTCACCAATCGCCTTAAAGTAACCATTCTGGGACGGGGCACTCTTTCGCCCAATTTGAATGGAAAATCGTTAGTCGTTGGGCGCACATATACGATGACCGCATTGCCCGGCCCGGGCTACGCTTTCTCAACCTGGAGGGGAACTGGCTTGGAGAGCCATGCGCCCAAGCTTACGTTTGTCATGACCAAAGCTCTCGTTTTGGAGGCTGAGTTTGTGCCAACCCCGTTTCGCCCGATTGCCGGGAGCTACGCGGGTCTATTTTACAATACTAACGTTGTGGCATTTGACAGTTCTGGATTTTTTTCCGCTAACATAACCACCCAGGGGCTGGTTACCGCAAAGCTCCAAATGGCGGCAAGAACTTTTCCTCTTTCCGGGCAGTTCACCACTGAAGGTGAGTTTTCGGCGATTGTACCTCGGCTTTCGCAGAGTTCACTTTCAATTTCGCTGCAAGTGGATATGAGCGGCACGAATAATTTTCTAACCGGACAAATCAGCAGTGGCACGTGGACAGCCCAACTGCTGGCCAACCGTTCTGTTTTCTCCAAGACAAATCCGCCCCCGCAGGCGGGCGAGAAATACACGGTGACCTTCCCGGGTTCACCCGACTCTCGTTCAGAGCCCGGGGGCGACGGTTATGGAACTGTCACAGTAGATAACTCGGGGAATATAATGTTTGCTGGAAAGCTGGGTGATGGAACGGCAGTTTCGCAAAAAGCATTTCTTTCTAGAGAGGGTCAATGGCCCTTCTATATTTCGCTCTATGCAGGACGCGGCCTGGTCATTGGCTGGCTAACCCTGTCAAATCAGCCGCAGAGTGATATAAATGGGTTGGTGGAGTGGTTCAAGTTGCCTCGACCCTTTACCGGTCTTTATGAGTCAGGGTTTGCGATCCAATCTGACGCTGTAGGCTCGAGATATTTATTTACAAATGGGGTCCCAATCCTTCCTTTGAATGGAGGAAACGGCCAGATTGTCCTGGAGAACGGCAGTTTGACGCAACCCATCACTAACTCCTTTGCGCTGGATTCCGCGAACAGAATCAGCACTGCGGATAAACTCACCTTGACCTTTACCAGTGCTTCGGGTTTGTTCCGGGGCACAGCGGTGGATTTGGAAACTGGCAGGTCCATTCCATTTAGTGGCGCCGTGTTACAGAAACAAAACCGTGGAGCTGGATTGTTCCGCCTTTCTGAGCAAACTGGCCGTGTAATATTAGAACCACAGGAATAGATATACTGTTATAGGGAACTCCCTTTTATGAAACAATTCTTACGTATTTGCTTTCCCGTTTTGACGCTCATCACGCTGCTACCTTCCTCGAGCTTTGCTCAAGGGCGCCTGGCTACTGTGGACCTTCGCAAGGTGTTTGACACTTATTGGAAAACCAAGCAGGCCAGCGCAACGCTCAAAGAACGCGCTGCTGATCTGGAAAAAGAGCACAAAAATATGCTCGACGATTGGAAAAAGACAAAGGAAGAGTATCAGGCCCTGATTGCAGACACCAATAATAAGGCACTTTCCTCCGACGAACGTGACAAAAGAAAAAAGTCCGCTGAGGACAAATTCAAGTCCATCCAGGAAACTGAGTCAGCTATCCTTTCCTACGAAAAGCAGGCTCGGGAAACGCTGGACCAACAGCAACGCCGGATGCGGGAAAATATCCTGAGTGAAATCCGCACAGTTCTGAGTGCCAAGGCAAAAACCTCCGGATTCAACCTTGTGATCGACAGTGCGGCTGAAAGCGTCCATAACACTCCCATTGTTCTTTTCACGACGAACGAGAACGACTTGACCGACATTGTTCTGGCCCAACTCAATGCCACTAGCCCCCAGGAACCCCGGCCGGACGAGAAAAAACCTGACAAAAAGAAATGATTGACCCCCGGGTCTCGGCGCTAGTCTCTCCCTGGGTGCAATCCAAATTGAATCAGTTTCTCGCGCATAGTTAATCGTGATACCCCGATCCATCGCGCCGCTTTGGCCTGATTTCCTTGCGCGCGCTCAATTGCCCTGCTGAAGATTTCTCTCTCTGCGGACTGTAGTAGCTGCGAATACGCATCCGCCAACTCACCGCGCTCGGCAGCCGACAACAACTCGTCCACCTGCTCCCGCAATGTCCGGAAAGCTCCTTCTATCGCGGGGGTGCTCCGTGCCAGGGCTGCCCGCACGTGGCTCGCATCCACAGTATATCCCCGGGCCAGCAGCAGCATTTTGCGGACGGTATTCTCAAGTTCGCGTACATTGCCCGGCCAATTTTCCAAGCGCAAAATATCGACCGCTTCGTCCTGAATTGAAGGATGATCCGTCCCAAGCTCTCCCGCGAACTTGTGGAGAAAGAACTTAACCAGGTCAGGAATATCCTCCTTGCGTTCGCGAAGGGGAGGCAGCGAAATCACCACGACGTTAAGACGATAGTACAAATCTTCGCGAAACTGCTTGTCTTTGATGGCTTGCTCGAGGTCCCGATGCGTCGCGGCGAGCACCCTTACATTCACGGGTATGGTTTCTTTCCCGCCCAAGCGCTGAACGGATTTTTCCTGTAAAACACGCAATAACTTTATCTGAGTTCCGGGAGTCATATCTCCGATTTCATCGAGAAAAATCGTTCCGTGCTCTGCCTGTTCGAACCGGCCAATCCGCCGCATCTCGGCGCCTGTGAACGCGCCTCGCTCATGACCAAATAGCTCGCTCTCCAACAATGTTTCCGGGATGGCAGCGCAGTTGATGGCAATAAAAGGCCCCTGCGCCCGTCCGCTGTGCTGATAAATAGCCCGCGCGATCAATTCCTTCCCCGTCCCGGTTTCCCCGCGGATGAGCACATTCACGGGTTTGGAAGCAACCCGTCCGACTTCTTTGTAGATGCTCTGCATTACACGGCTGTTGCCGACTAATGTATCGCGAGACGCACCTGGTGCGGCCAAATTCACCGGTTCGGTCTTTAGCCGCCCGCTTGAGACAGCTTTGTCAACCAAATGAATCAGTTCAGGAATATCGAATGGCTTAAGCAAATAATCATAAGCCCCCGCTTTAGTTGCTTCGATCGCCGTCTCGGTCGTGCCATGCGCTGTGATCACGATAATCGGAAGTCGAGGCTGGCCCTTATGCAACTCGCGAACTAACTCCAACCCGTTTAAGCCGGGCAGTTTCATGTCCGTGATAACAACCTCAATACCGCTTTCCTGCGCCTTTTTGAGCCCGGAATCGCCGCGAGTCTCAACCACAACCTCGTGACCTTCTTCTGTGAGCAGGCGCCTGAGGGTCATTACAATTCCAGGATCGTCTTCTATTAACAGGATTTTCGCCTGGCTCATGGTGGCATTGCGAAGTTTAATTTGTTTTATATTAATTCTCCGGCGCTCGGGGTAATACGACCCGAAATGTTGTTCCACGATTGACCTGCGTTTGGTATTGCAGCGCACCCCCATGCTTTTCGATGATCCTTGCAGCAATGGAAAGGCCCAATCCGGTTCCGGAATCTTTCGTTGTAAAAAAGGGATCGAACAACCGTTTTTCAACCTCCGGTGATATGCCTTTTCCAGTATCGACAACCTCCAAGACAACCGTTTCGTTTCCCCCTTCAGGTAATCGTGTCGTACCCATTCGTGCCCTTAACGTAATGGTGCCGCCTTGACCGATGCTTTCGGCGGCATTTTGAACTAGGTTTATCAATACCTGTTTTACTTGTGAAGGGTCGATACAGATTTCGGCTGTCAAGCCATTTTCGTGCACAAGTTCGATTCCTGTGCTGGCCAGTTGAGGAGCGAGCAGCATCTGAACCTCCTGCAATGGGCAATTGGCTGGCATCGTGACAAAATGCGGCTCGGATGGCCGGGCAAACAGCAGCACATCCTTAACGATCCGTTCCAATCTTGTAATCTCATTTGCGATAACATCGGCATCGTCATGTTCGGCTGTTCCTGGTTTCAAATGCTTTCGCTGAATAAAAAGCCACGCCTTGATTGCAGTAAGCGGATTACGCACCTCATGTGCCACCCCCGCTGCCAGCATTCCAAGAGAGGCTAACTTTTCCTGACGCTCCATCAGAGCCTGGTTTTCAACTAATTTGAATCGCAACGGGGTTATCAGTTCCCGGTAAACAATAACAGACAACCAACCCCCCGCGACCAGCAACAAGCCAAGCGAAATCAGCAAAACAAATTGAAGATACGTCAGTGACCTTTTCGAATCTGCTATGAAATTATTCATCGATTCGCGATGGGCCATGGCTAAATCAAACCCGAGCTTGAGAATATGCTGGGACTGTTTCTCAAAATCAGCAAACTCCGCCAGCGGCGTCGCCGGTTCCGGAGCGGCCCGGACCTTCTCCGAGATGGTGTGGGCCGCTCGCATATAACCATCGTAGTTCGCGTTGATCAGATCCAGAATTGCCTTTTCCGCCTGGGTCGACAACACCGGTCTGCGCTCGTCCAGCCAATGATCCAACAACTTACTGGCATGTTCAAATGTGAGCCAATCGTTCGTGTCATGGTAAACACCATATCGCAAAACGAAATTATTAAGCTCCCAAATGTCGTGCTGCAAACGATCTGCTATTTGAAAACTTTGCAGTTGCACAGCTGTCAATTTTTCGCGCAGTTCCCCAGCCCTCTGCCATGAGCTGTGAGCCGTCCAGGCAATGAGTGCGATGATTGCGGCTATTGCTATCACGAACGCTACCAATCTGAACTTGATTTCCCCTTTCATCAGTCGCAATTCAGAATCAAAAGAAAGGAAGCACAACTCAAGTCTGGATTTAGTGCGAAGCACTTGTGATAAGTTGCTTACCCAAGAGTGATAAGCAGCTTATCAGTTCTCACAGCTTGTTTTGGAGAAGCAACTCGAAAACGGCCTAAATCCCCCACCATGCCGGTGTATGGCCTGTTGGCACAGTTCTCGCTAAGCAGACTTCAATCCGTTTGATCGCGTAAGCGTTTGAACGATCTCAGCGGGCATAGAGTAGCAGCGCATATTTGCACTTGGTCCGCAGAAAACAGGATTTAGCGGCGACCCACCGCTCCCTGTGGTCTGGCTCACGCCCGCGACCAGCCACAGGGTTACCTTTTTAAATGCAAAAACAAATTCTTCTGGCGGATAACGACCCGGCTGTACGCAGAATGCTTTGTCGTATCCTGGCGGAGGAGAAGTATAGCGTCATCGCTGTGGATAACCCGGAGGATGTCGCCGCCATCTTCAAAAGGACTGCGATCGACTTGGTCTTGCTTGATTTAAACCTGGGAAAGTCGGGCGCCAGCGATTGGGCATCTTTCCAACAGTTTACAAAACACCGACCTTCGGTTCCCTTCATTCTGATTGCATCACAAAGCGATGAAGATCATTTCACCTTAGATCCTCGGAGCGGCGCAGTGATGGAGAAGCCCTTGGATTTGGTTGAATTACTTCGCACGATAGAATTGCTTCTTCAGGACGGAATCGCTGCGTAAAGTCGTTGGGTGATCCTCTCCCTCTCAGGAGATTCGAAGAGTCTGCTTAAACTCAATTCCTATATCGGCCAACCTCCAAGCTGGTAAAATGTCTGAATTGAGATCCGTAGAGGCAAAATTGAAAAATATCTTTCGTTCTGCCAGCACGCCTATCATTCCTGCATTGTCCGTACAGAGACTGGCTTCTGCCAGGCGCAGCTCAAGATTGTTTTGTTTGCAAGCCGCGGCCAAGGACCTGCGAAGGGCTCGATTACAAGTAACTCCACCCGATGCCGTAACACACCGCACTGCGATCCTCTTGGCGGCACGCATGGTCTTCGTAATTAGCACATCGACGATCGCCTCCTGGACACTCGCGCACAAATCAAAGATTCGCTGCTTATCGTCGAGAAAACCGGGACGATCGCGCAGAAAATAACGCACGGCTGTCTTAAGCCCGCTAAAACTGAAATCGTCGTGAGGTTCGAAGATTAATGGCCTGGGAAAGCTATACGCGTTAGCGTTCCCAGTCTCCGCTAAGCGGTCGATCTGCGGCCCGGCCGGATAAGGCAGCCCCATTAACTTTCCTACCTTGTCAAAACATTCCCCGGCGGCATCGTCCAGGGTTGAGCCCAGCAACTCATGTTTAAGTTCCGCCCGGACATGGACCAGCATGGTGTGACCGCCGCTGACGATGAGGGCAAGGTTGGGCTGAAAAGCCGCAAAGTCGGCTCTGGGTGGGTGACCTTTTGTCCAGGGTGAATATAAATGCGCTTCGTGATGATTAATGCCAACGAACGGCCGGCGAAGCAGGTACGCCGTTGCTTGTGCCGCCTGCAACCCCATCATAAGCGCGCCAGGCAACCCCGGCCCTTGAGTTGCCGCGACCGCACTTATATCCCGAGGAAGAACTCCCGCCTGGGCCATTGCTTGCCTTGCAACCGGCAGCAGGTTTCTTAAATGAGCGCGAGCAGCAAGTTCGGGAACAACCCCACCGTATTCGGCATGCACTTCCACCTGAGATGAAACCACATTAGAAAGAATGGAGCCCTCGCGCACCACCGCCACGCTGGTCTCATCACAGGAGGTTTCAAATGCCAGGATGGTCATGTTCGTTTCTGGATAGAAGACCGGCTTGCCAACATTGAAGTTGCATTTCAACCCTGCCTGACCGGTCGAAGATTGAGTTTGCCTTCGGCTCAGGCAAAGCGCTATTTCGCTGTTGCTGCTACTTTCTGCCCCTTGGCAACACGCTTCTCAGGTAAAGGTGAACGTTTCGTGTAAAGATTGATACCCTTAAGCAGGTCCAGGGCTCTTTCAAGCTGTGCATCATGAGCGCCAGTTACTCTAAGGCGGTCCTTATCCTCCAGGCTTTCGATACCTCCGGGCGTGCGTTGGAGGATAATATCCCGCTCTTCCTCGTCAGTGATCGGCACCAGGATGTCAGGAGAAATGCCCTCCTCATGTATGACTTTGTGGCTCGGAGTGTAATATTTGGCAGTGGTGAGCCGAAGAGCCGAGCCATCAGTCAGTGGTAAAATGCTCTGCACCGACCCTTTGCCAAATGTTTTTTCTCCCAAAATGATTGCTCGCTTCAAATCCTGGAGGCAACCGGCCACAATCTCCGAGGCGCTCGCGCTTCCGAGATTGACTAGCACCACCATAGGCATGTGACGAAACTCATCTCGCCGCCCCATAGCGCGGCGGCTCAGATTCTGGCTCGGGTTACGCCCCTCGGTCGTAACCACAAGTTCCCCTTTGGGTAAAAATTTTTCGCATACATCAACCGCCTGTTCAAGCAAGCCGCCGGGATTCCATCGCAGGTCCAGAACTAACGCCTGCATTCCTTGCCCATGCAATTTTAAAAGGGCAGCTTCCAAATCGTCACTGGTCTTTTCACCGAACTGGACCAATCTCACGTAACCAATTTTGTTTTCGCCAATAGGGAATTCTTTTTTGCCATTGATGTCTTTCACCATATCAACGTTGATTATCGCCCGGCTTAGCTTGTAATCCTTCAACAGGTTGGATGAGGGCCGGAATACAGTGATAGTCACCTCCGTTCCTGGTTCCCCGCGCAACGTCTTGACGGCGTCGGGCAAACTCATTTTTTCCGTGTTCCGTCCATCAATTTTTAGAATGCGATCTCCCGACAAAATGCCCGCTTTGAAACCCGGTGTGTCCTCCATCGGCGCCACAACAGTGATATAATTGTCCTTCATCGAAATGACGATCCCCAACCCACCAAAAACGCCCTGGGTATCACTCTGAAGCTCTTTGTATTTGTCTGGCTCCATGAATTCACTGTGAGGATCCAGCGTGCTGAGCATTCCTTTCAAAGCGCCATAAACCAGGTCTTGGTAAGTAAGCTTCTTTCCATCCACATAATCTTTGCGCACCCGTTCCATTACGTAGGAAAATAACTCCAGGCTGGGGTATGCTTTGTCCGATTCGGCAGCTTGCGCCGAATTCAGGAAGATTCGTGCTCCAATGAATAAGTTGATACTCAAGACCAACGTCAAAACTCCGTAAATCACGCGTCGCTTCATATCGTTCAAACCGCCGGCCAAGATAAGAGGCTAATGCATTGTTTGCAAGGAGGTGTTGATCCGCTTGCATTCTTTGCAGTGAGCCAAGGCATTGACCCACCTGAGATGAGTGAAAAAAAAGAAAACCAACCGATGTTCTGCAAATCGCTCCCTTGGGTTGCTTCTTCGGCGGAACAGTCAATACGAAGTACCTGGTCAGCGGCTTCAATGATGATAACTGCTTTGACACTGACATGGCTACAGCGGCACCAAACAGTTCTGGTTTGCGATTCAATCGCCCGACAAGCGGAACTACGGAATGGAATTGAACAATCAAGTCAACGAGCAGCCGCAAAACACTCAGAGGACACCCGCTTCAGATTTCAAAGTGTACAACATGACGTCATTGGCGCGGGAGCATCGGATCCCACCGGACCTAACGGTGGCGGGGGGGGCCGATATCGGTCCTCCTTTTTTTTCAGCCGGGGTTTCAGAGTTGCTTCAAGTTTTCGATTCGATAAAGGAAGCGTTCTCCCCGAAGGTAGAGTTCACCGCCGGCCAACGCCGGGGAAGCGCTGAAGGTGTCATCCAGGTGATTGAGCGCAATCGCGGCGTTTTCGCGATCGTGTCGCAACACTACCGTGCTCCCATCACGACCGGTGATGTAGATGCGCCCAGCCGCCCCTACGGGCGAAGCAAAGATGAAATCCTCAATTCCCTCAAGCCGGATGGATTCGCCGCGTGGCTTACCGGTCAGTGGGTCAAACCGGGAAAGAACGTTTTGGTTGTGCCGGACAAAATAGAGAGTGTCTTCGTAGAGCAGAGGTGAGGAGACATAAGGTGTGAGCCGATTCAGTTTCCAGGCGACACGGTCCGTGCCGGTGATATCTCCTTTTGCATTCGCCAACCGTATAGCCACCATCGCCTGCTGATAGTAGCTGTTTCCAGCTATGACCAAACCTTTCGTGTAAACTGGTGAAGAAACAACATTGTCAGTCAATCCGGCACATTCCCAGAGCTGGACGCCGGTCGCAAGGTCGTAGCCCCGCACTCGTTTTGTCGCACTGACAACTACCTGCAGCTTGCCTTCGTCTTCGACGACCAGGGGCGTGGACCAGGAGGTCTTTTCGTCACGCGCGACCTTCCATATTTGTTTGCCGGTCTGTTTGTCGAAGGCGTAAAGGAAGGAGTCCTTTTCATGATCCCAGCAAACAATAAGTGTCTGTTTATGGAGCACCGGCGAACTGCCTTCGCCATGAGCATGAAGAGTGTGCATCTGTCCGAGATCTTTCTGCCATTTCACTTCGCCCTTGAGGTCCAGACAATAGAGGCCGCGCGAACCAAAAAAGACGTAGAGATGTTCTCCATCGGTAACTGGTGAATTGGAGGCAAGAGTTCCGGTAACGTGACCACCCTCGTGCGGCCACTCTTCACGAAGGACCTTCTGCCACAGAACACTTCCGTCCGAGCGATTTACAGACACGGCCATGAACTGATGCCGCTGCGTGACAGGAACGCTGTCATGCACGCCAGGGGCGTCGTCGTAAACTGGCTTCTGCGGTGGACCGATCGGTGCGGCCGCAAGAAGAAAAACCGAATCGCCAAAAACGATTGGTGAAGAATGGCCTTTGCCCGGCAATGCCATCTTCCAGCGGATATTGTTGGTCTCGCTCCAGTGAACAGGGGGATTTGCCTTCGGAGCGAAACCATTAGCCAGCGGCCCACGCCAATGCGGCCAATTGGCCAAGTATGTAGTATCCGTGCCGTCGGCCAGGACGGTAACTGAACCCAAAAAAATGAGAATCAAGGAACAGCGGAATGGTGCCATGCAGATCTAATATGGAGCTTTGATCTGCGACATGTCAAAGCGACAACTAGAAGTACACCGAAAAACAAATAGCTCTCAGTTTCGTGACGCGTGCAATAGAATTTTGGAAAGTTGCTGTCGCTCTAAAAGTGAAAATTACAATTTGACACTTTGTACTTCAGCCTTGGTCTGATTAAGAACTTCGCGATCGACCCTTGCAAGCCATCTCAGCATTTCTCATTACAACCAAGGTTACCATTTGTAATGGCAAGTAATGACACCAAGGGCCACTGTTCGAGGCAATATGCGGAAGTTAATCCATTTGGGACATCTCCTCCATGCGAGCCCATTAAAAAAAGTGGAGGACCTCTGGAAGCTTCGGAATGCTTGTCCACAGAACTTTGAACGATCCTCCGCGACTTGACGTCAAAGAGGAAATCGAACCATGAGAATCCTAATTGCCTCACTTTTGCCAACTCTATGGTTGGTGAACTCGGCTCAAGGCTTTCTCGTTCCTGTTGCCGATTGCGCAACTTTTGGGTTTTGCTCCTTTGCTGCTTTCTTTGAGAATGGAGCAGAAGGTGCGTCCAAACACCCTGGTTCGTTTTTTCTGGCGGCGCGCCCCCACAATTTGCGGCTTGGCCTGAAGTCGGGGCCGGACAAAGATCCGTTGCTTCAAACAATACATCCCTCACGCTGGCTTAAGCCGGCATTCCGATCCCTTTCATCGTCCCCTCCTGAGATTCCCTTGCTTCTTGCCAGGGGCTGGCAGTTTGTTTTGCGTACCGCCCTTGAGCCACGCGCTCCTTCTTTGGTCTCCTAACAAATTCGGACTCTACATTCGAGCGTTCAGTTCCGTTCACGTTCGCTCTAAGAACCAGTTCAAATGAGCTGGCACAAAAACCGTAACCAGACCACGACGCCGTCGTGCCTGGAAAATCAATCCATAAACTTTGACTCAAAGAAATAAAATGAAATCGATCAAAAATGACAATAAGCGGAAGCCAATGAACATCATTCTGCGGTACCGCGGCATCAACCCGCGTCTAATTTGGGACGGGTTGGTGGAATATCAGCTCAGAAAACTTCAACATCTTGCTGCCATTGCTTCCGCCCGGATAATCCTGGAATGGCAGCAACATGTGAGACCTGCTTTCCGAGTGCTCGTCAACTTGGAGGTGCCGGGCCCGGATTTTCATGCGGAAGCTAGTGATCACACACTCCAGGCCGCTTTGCTGAAAGTGGTGGAGAACCTGAAGCGCCAAATTCGATTGCGAAAGAACCGGCGTCTCGACAATCGAAAAACTGTCGCCCAACTGGGATTTTTTGCTGGCCGCTCTCCGATTGGGGCCTCGGGAAACAGAATCTGAATGAACGCGGTGCTGATAATTCCCAACTGCAACGATCATAGAAAAGATACAAACATTATGAAAAACAAAACAAAGCAGAATACGAATGGGAATAGCAAAGGCTCCCATTCCGTTAAGGTGAAATTTGAGGATCCGACAGCTACCTCAGTAGCCATAGCAGGGACCTTCAATAATTGGCGTCCAGAGGCTACTCACATGGTTCCATTGGGTGATGGTCGATGGCTGAAAGTGTTGGTGTTACCACCGGGAACCTATGAGTACTTATTAATCGTAGATGGAAGCTGGTTGCCCGATCCATTGGCGAAAAAAACTGTGCCTAACGCTTTCGGTGGCGTCAATTCAGTGTTCGATGTGCCGAACGGAGAAAACCTTCCTGATCGAAAAATATAAAACCCGGAACTAGTAAAAGCGCGGCTCAATTTTCATTTTGCGACCAAGCTCTATTCATTGAAAGCGAAATGGACTTGCCTCTAACTGTCTGGAATGATCCGGGTAATGAGCAGGCAAGGATTCCATTCCATTATTTCAGTTAGGTGTGAAAATGGAATCCGAGTTGTGACGCGCACCTTTGTTCGGGTGGTTGTGGGTATCACTCTGTTCTTAACCGCAAGCGCTGGCCCCTGGCCGGGTTGGCGTGGACCAGACGGAAGTGGAGTATGCAAAGAAAAAGTTGTTCCCTTGCATTGGAGCACGAACGCGAACACGCGCTGGCGGGTGCCTTTGCCAGGACCAGGTAATTCCACGCCTGTGATTTGGGCGGACCGCATATTCATAACTCAGGCGTTCGAAGCGGAGAATTACCGCTCCCTTATATGTTATAATCGTTCGGATGGGAAACTGTTATGGCAAACACGTGTGACGGGGCCAGACAAAGAAATCAGCTACCCGGAAAATCCACCATGCACATCTTCCCCGGTCCTGGACGGGAAGCGAGTCATTGCCTGGTTCGGCTCGGCGGGGGTCTATTGTTACGATTTCGATGGACGTGAATTGTGGCATCGCGATCTCGGCCCGCAATCGCATCAATGGGGCTATGCGTCCTCGCTCGCTTTGTACGACAACCTGTGTCTGCTGAACTTCGGGCCCGGCAACCGCAGCTTTATAATTGGCCTCAACAAAACTAGCGGCAAAACGGTATGGAAATTTGATATCTCGCCTGTCGCTGATGATACGAATTATAAATCCCTTGGCGGCGACCCAAAGTGGGCTGACCGTCCGGGTGCACAAAAACTCTCTGAGATCGCCGGTTCCTGGGCTACCCCTCTGGTCGTGCCCGCTCAGAATCGTGACGAACTGATTGTGGCCTTACCGCTGCGACTGCTGGCTCTGGCGCCCCGGACCGGCGCAGTACTCTGGACTTGTCGCGGACCAAACATTGGGGCTTATAGTTCCCCCTTTTTCGGTGAGGGGATTATCGGCCTGACCGGCAGCGGATTCCGCAATACCGCTCTAGCCGTGCGACCAGGAGGCCGCGGGGATGTCACGGATAGCCACCGCCTGTGGTTTTCGGAATTGCCCGACAGCAAGTCCTTTATTGGCTCAGGAATCATTTACCAGGAACACATCTACCTGGTGCGGGGTGCGGGCATGGCTACTTGTCTGAAATTGAAAACTGGCGCGTTCCTCTGGGAGGAACGGCTCGTAGGGACTGGCTCTCGGAATGGGTCTTATTCTTCCCCTGTTCTTGCCGGTGACAAACTTTACATTGCCAATGCGAACGCCGATGTATTTGTCCTCCGCGCCAGCCCTAAATTTTCCTGTTTGGCCACCAATTCCATTGGAGGGGAATTAATGTATGCGTCGCTTGCTGTTTCAGATGGAGCCGTCTTCCTCCGCACGCATAAAGCATTATGGTGCATTGCTGCTAACTGAACATGCAAAAGTCTTCATCGTGATGCAAAGGAATGGGGATTCGTCGGACAAGTCACAATTCTGAGTTTCTTTGTCTCGCATAAACGTCCGAGGAATGGCACTTCGATTTGACGAAAAAAGTTAACGATACTAAGAACCGACCCCAAGTGTAAGGGGTCGGTTCTTAGTATCGTTAACTTTCTAATCAAACCGGCTGTGCTGTTGTTAGTTAAATTGCCCAGTTAAGGCAACTCACGAGGACATAAGAACATGTTTCCTTTTGCCGAACCCCTCACAGCTGCGGAATCGCTGCGCCATCTTTTCGCGGGTCTGAAGCGCCGAAGTTAACACCCGTCGCAAAATCCCGTAACACAGCTTGCCCTCCACCAACGCTGCTCGAGAAATCGCCAAGCACTTTGATCTTGTGGCCTTTCACACTAAGTTCGTCACGGACGACTGCAGGCACGCGTGCTTCGAACTCCACTTCGCACCCTTCGAAAGTTGCTTTTGTAAATCGGGGCGCTTCCAAAGCGGCTTGAATATTCATTTTATGGTCCGCCACATCAGAAACAAATTGGGCGTGCGCCTGCGATTGATTCCATCCACCCATAATACCAAACGCAATCCGCATGTTGTCCTTTTCCATAAACGCCGGAATAATTGTGTGCAACGGACGTTTGCGGCCGGCCAACACATTTGGGCTGTCCGGGTCGAGGCTGAACAACCCGCCTCGGTTTTGCAGAACAAAACCGGTCCCCTCTGCGACGACACCAGAGCCAAAGGATTCATAGACGCTTTGAATATATGAAACCATGTTCCCTTCCCGATCTACCACGCAAAGATAAGTGGTATCGGAACCAATCGAGGGAGGGCGGCCAGCTGGCACACTGCAGTTTGCTTTTTCCTGATCAATAAGCATCGCCCGTTCCCGAGCGTAATTTTTTGAAAGCATTGCCGTCACTGGCACATTGTTAAACTTGGGATCGCATACATAACGAAGCATATCAGCATACGCCAGTTTCTTGGCTTCAATCATCACGTGAAAGGACCGCACCGAACCTTGCCCGAATTCGGCGAGCGGAAAGTTCTCCATCAAATTTAGCATGGATAAAGCCGCGATCCCCTGCCCATTCGGTGGTAATTCGTACACCTTCCAACCCCGGTAAGTTGTAGAAATAGGTTCCACCCATTCACTTGAAAATTTCGAAAGATCTTCCGCAACCATTGCCCCGTTAAGCTGTGCCGAGCAAGTAAGAATTCGCCTTGCAATTTCGCCAGTGTAAAACGCGTTTCGGCCGTAACGCGCAATCTCTTTATAGGACCAGGCCAGATCCGGATTGCGAAACAACTCTCCGGCCCGAGGTGCACGTCCTGCTGGAAGGAAAAGACGTTCGGCATTTTTGTCGTGGTGCAATTTCTTTTCGCTCTCAGCCCAATAGCTGGCGAATATTTCACTAACCGGAAATCCCTGTTCGGCGTAACGGATGGAAGGGGCGAGCAATTCCGAGAGCTTTTTTCGTCCAAATCGCTCCAGTAATTTGCTCCAGCCATCCACGGCGCCAGGAACCGTAACTGAATGGATGTTGGTTTGCGGCATCTTTGTAATTCCTTTGTTTTGCAAGAATTCGGGAGTAAGTCCCGCGGGAGCCCAACCACTGGCATTCAAGCCATAAAGTTTGCCGGTCCTAGCCTCGTAAACGATAGCGAAGAGATCCCCGCCGATTCCATTGGCCATGGGGCCAAATAATCCCATCGCTGCATTGGCAGCAACGGCGGCATCGACCGCGTTGCCGCCTTGCGACAGAATATGAGCCCCAATTTGGGAAGCCAGCGGGTGTTCCGAGGCGACGATCCCATTCCGGCTAAGGACCATGGACCGGGCTTGCGAGTGGCTCTCGGCCTCTCCCCGCTCCATGCAGAAAAAAACCAAGACCAGAGCAGCGACGAATTTGGCTGGCATAAGTTTGTACATTCAAAAACATTCCCCAGGGAGCGGCAACAGATTTGAGCAGGCTGAAATCATCTCGCGTCAGAACTCGAGAGCCCAAAATCAATGCGCTTCACACCGAACTGCGAAAGGGGCTCAAAGGTTCAGCTATACTGACTTGAATAGCGCTTCTGTTCTGGCAAACGTGACTTTTCACACTTGCTGCTTTTCCTCAATCGCAATGCGCGAATGCAACCGCTCTAATTCCTCTTTGACATACGATCCCGCACTTGGCAAGGTTGCGCCTCATTTATGGGTGAATTGGTTGGAAACCTTTTGGTGGCACAATCCGGCGGGCCTACCGCTGTGATTAATGCCAGTTTGGCCGGAGTCATTCAGGAAGCCGGGCGTCACGAATGCATCGAAGAAATATACGGAGGGGCGAACGGAATTATCGGCGTACTCAATGAAGATCTCATCGACATTAACGAGCAAAAGGCTAAAACCATTGAAGGTCTAAAATACACGCCCGCGGCGGCGTTAGGCACCTGCCGATACAAGTTGGATTTCAAAACAAACCCCGAGCAAGCTGCGAAAGATATGAACCGGCTGTTCGAGGTTTTTCAGGCTCATAATATTCGCTTCTTTTTTTATATTGGGGGCAACGATTCCCAGGATACAGCCCATAAGATTCATGAACAAGCGATCGCGCGCGGCTACGAAATACGCGTCAACGGCGTTCCCAAAACGATTGATAACGATCTGCCGCACACGGACCATTCGCCGGGTTATGGTTCTGTGATCAAGTACAACGGGGCCACGGTGATGGAAATTGCCATCGATGTGGCAGCCATGGCCACCGATGGGGGCAGTTGCAGTATTATCGAAGTCATGGGTCGCAGTGCCGGATGGATCGCGGCCGGAACAGTTCTGGCCCGACGTTCAGAGGCGGATGCGCCGCACATTATTTTAACCCCAGAAATTCGTCTGAACGAAGAGGCATTCCTGGCAAAGGTCAAGGAAACCATCGACCGAACCAAATGTTGTGTGGTGGTAGCAGGGGAAGGATTGAAGAATGCCGCCGGTGAAGAAATTGCTGCTGACAAGGCACGTGTGGATGCATTTGGCCATCCGGTGCTTTCTGGAGCAGCGGAGCACCTGGGCGAGCTGGTGCAGGAAAAATTGAAAGTTAAAACCCGCACCGTGAAGCTGGGCTATGCTCAGCGAGCCGCCGGCCACTTCTCCAGCGCCACCGATGTTGCGGAAGCCGTTGCTTGCGGCGAAGCAGCCGTCCGCGCCGCGATTGACGGACGAAGCGGGTTTATGGTCAAGCTCGTTCGAATTCAAAACAATCCGTACAAGTTTACGACCGATTTACAACCTTTGCAGGATATTGCCAACGTGGAACATGTGATCCCCCGGGATTGGTTTACCGAGGATGGGTTCCTGCCCAATGAAAAATTCGTCGAATACGCCCGACCTCTTATCGAGGGAGAAGTCAAGCACCCTATTGAAGGCGGCCTGCCCAAATACGTGGCCCTCGAAAAAATAATGGTAGAAAAGAAATTGTCGGCTCAAGGTTGATACTTTAAGCAGCCACTGTATCACAAGCCGACATCCCCTGCCCTTCGCGCCCATCGGAGTTTGGCAGGGGCGGACCTTGGATTTGCGTTACGCTCGTCCATTCCTGGACGGATTACTTCCGCCGAAATCTCACTATAATACCCTTCGCGCAAATCGCTCGCAAAGGCGTGTTTAACCCGGCGATCTTCTCCGGAATGAAAGGTAAGGATTGCTACTCGACCGTGAGGGTTCAAGCAAAACGGCAGGTTTCTCAAGAACGTTACGAGAGCGGAAAATTCATCATTCACGGCTATGCGCAAGGCCTGAAACACACGGCGTATTGTCAGTTCGCGGTCATCCCTGTTCAATTGTGGGACTGCCGAGCGAATGGCGAGCGCAAGAGAATTGGTAGTAGAAAAACTTTTCCTGGCGAGCGCAGAGGCCAGTGTGTCAGCATGCGGCTCGTCCGCGTTCTCGACCAGCAAATTTCGGAGTGCGTCCGGTGCAAGCTTTGTCAGCAGCACAGAAGCCGGTTCGCCACGCTGGGGGTTCATTCGCATGTCCAAAGGCCCTTCAAGCTTCATTGAAAAACCCCGCATTGGGTCGTCAATTTGCATCGACGAAACTCCCAGGTCGGCCAGCACGATATCGGCGCCTCTCAAACCAGCCTTAGCAAGAACCTGTGGCAACCCGGCAAAATTGGTCCGATACGCTGTGAATACATCTGAACCGAAACCCAGCGCGCGGAGCCGCTCCTGCGCCCTTGGCAGTTGAATGGGATCCGTATCGATTCCGAACAATTTTCCGCTCGGACAAATACGCATCAGAATGGCCTGGGCATGACCCCCGTACCCCAAAGTGCAATCGACGGCCACCTCGCCGGGCTCAGGAGCAAGATATTCCAACACCTGTTCTATCATTACCGGCCGGTGTGTCCCTGCCGGCGTCTTACCTGACGTCATCACTTTTGCTACAGTTTCTGCGTATCGCACTGGCTCGTGTTCTTTGTACTTCAGGGCAAAATGACGAGGGTGCTTGCCTGGATATCGTTGTCGCCGCTTGTGCGGAATTGGTGTTGGGCTCGAGCTATCACGCATGCGATAAAAAATTTAGCAGGCAACGTCAGGGGCGAAAGAGTCCCGCAGGAACTCAGCTCATTTTTTTAAACCAATTTAGCAGCTAAGTTGTCCCATGCTTTTGCAATTACAACCGATCATGAATATTAGTGGGAAATTACGGGCTTGTCCATTTGCTGTGAGTAGTGGGGGACGCGCGTTGTCCCAAGCGGACTTCTCCTCGTCGGTTTTGAGCGTTAGGGTTCGACCATTTCCGTGCGGATAGGTCGGTATTCATAAATAACACCGCCCCCGCGGACGTGTTAGCATCCGACTAAACCGGTCATAAGTTGAGATAGAGAAAAGACTGAGACGTTGTTCCATTAGAACAATCCTCGAGGTAGATTCTCTGAATTAGGGACCCATCCTGAAAAAGGAAGATTTGCGATTATGCAGGTATTTGTGCTATCGGTTTAAGCACTATATGCATCAAGAAAGCGGAGTTATGATTCGCAAGGTTCGGCACTATTTAGTTATGGCTGCCTTCAGCAGTTTCGCACTGTTGTTGGGATCTGGGTGCAACAGAAATTCTAAAACCACGCCGGGAGATTCGGCCAAAGTTCGGGTCGGTTATATTGGCTTAACCTGCGAGGCGCCTATTTTCACGGCCGTAGAAAAGGGATTTTTCAAAGAAGAAGGGCTGGACGTAAGCCTGGTCAAATGCGAGTGGGCCAACTACAAAGATGTTCTCGCCTTGGGCGGATTTGACGTCACGCACCATCTAGTCATGTACTTCCTGAAACCTGTCGAGCAGGGTTTGGACGTAAAATTTACCGGGGGGATTCACCGGGGCTGCCTCCGTGTTCAAGCACTGACAAACGGAAAAATTCAATCATTGAAAGATTTGCGCGGAAAACGAATTGGCGTGCCGGGAATGGGAACACCGCCTTTTATTTTTGCGAACCGAGTCTTGGGTGCCAATGGTATAGACCCTTCGAAGGACATCACCTGGCTGGTGTTCCCTGCCGGCGAACTCGGGTTGGCCTTGGACAAAGGAGAAGTGGATGCTGTGGCCAACTCCGAACCGATTGGCAGTCTGCTCATGGCCAGTGGCAAAGTTCGCAATGTGGCCGATCAGGCTGTGGACGCGCCTTATAAAGATGAATATTGCTGCGCCGTGCTGGTGAATGGAAAGTTCCTGGCGAAAAATCCAAAAGGTACTGCGGCGGCCACGCGGGCTTTACTCAAGGCAGCAAAATGGGTTCAAACCAATCCCTCTGCGGCGGCTAGAATGTCGGTGGAGAAGAAATATTTGGCTTCCAATCCGGAACTCAACACGGTTGCCATCTCACACCTTGGGTACATGCCCAGTGTTTCCGGAGCGGAACTGGCTGTCAAATCAGCGGCGACCGAAATGAAAAAGGCAGGGATGCTGAGTGCCTCCACAGATGTGGACGATCTCGCCAAACGCGCTTTCGTCCACTTGGAGGGGGTCTCAGACGATTGGGTCAATTCTTTGCAGGTTGAAAAAGTAGCGGGCGGGCAGGTGCCTTGGGATCAGGACTTGCGTTTGCGCATCGAATTGGCTCAAACAGATGGCGACCCATGGTGCAGCATGGTTTGTTGTGTAGCAGGCGACCCAGCAACCATCGGCAGATCGTCCCACTAACATGAGCGACGCAACATCAAAAGCGAAAACCCCAGCCGAGCTTTCGGTGCCGCAAACGGTTCGCGCCGGGTCTAGGCCGTCGCTCGACCGTTCAAAGCCGCGTTTACTCACGCTGATTCTATTTCCCTCTGCATGTTTGCTTGCCTTGGTTTTCCATCTATATATTTCGACCAAACAGCCTCCGTCCGAAACACGTGTCTACACTCTCTTCCTCAGCTATCTTCTCGCCTTGGCCCTGGTTTCCGACATAGCGCAGTTCCTCTTGGGTTCATTGCGGCGTTGGATGGCGCACATGTGCCCCATTCTGGCGGCTGCTGTGTTGGGTCTAAGTGGTTGGGAATTGATCACCACCGGTTTACGGTTGCTTCCCCTGCCCTACTTTCCCGGCCCGGCAGGCGTTTTGCAAAGTTTGATAAGTGATCGCAATTTGTTGTTCGACAGCACTTGGCACTCGCTCATTTTGCTTCTGGGTGGATATTCTCTTGGGGTTACAATTGCGCTTATCTCGGGTATTTGCATAGGCTGGTTTGCTCAAGCCAGGTACTGGGGCATGCCCCTTTTGAAAGTCATTGGGCCGATTCCCGCGACAGCCTGGATCCCCCTCGCGATGGTAGTTTCTCCTTCTGCGATTTTCTCGGCAGTCGGTCTGATCGCATTGGCAGTATGGTTCCCCGTAACTATGCTCACCGCTTCGGGAATCTCGAATACCCGGGCCGCATATATCGACGTGGCCCGAACACTGGGTGCCAGCCGATCATACCTCATTTTTCGCGTGGCTATCCCCGCCGCTATGCCGAGCATTTTTGTCGGCTTATTTATGGGGCTGGGCGCGTCTTTTCTAACTTTAGTCGTTGCGGAAACAGTCGGTGTGAAATCGGGGTTGGGCTGGTATGTTAGCTGGGCTCAAGGCTGGGCAGAGTACGGCAAGGTTTTTGCCGCGCTCATTATCATGGCGGTTTTTTTCTCGACAATTATGACTCTGCTTTTTAAGGTTCGCGACCGCCTGTTGGTTTGGCAAAAAGGAACTATCCGATGGTAACCAGCTCCGAAGGCGCTTCGCTCCGCGTGGTGGAAGTCACCAAGGATTTCCCTGCCGCGGACAATCCTGAATCGCGTGTTCCGGCACTGGATGAGATCTCTTTGTCAGTTGCTCCTGGCGAATTGGTGTCGCTCGTTGGGCCTAGTGGCTGCGGAAAATCTACGTTACTTCGGTTAATCGCTGGACTGGACATCCCTAACTCAGGGGAACTTTGGGTCGGAACGGATCGAATTACCGGGCCAAGCGCCCAACGCGGGTTGGTATTTCAAGATCCAAATCTTTTCCCCTGGCTTACCGTTAGAGGCAACTTCCAGGCGGGCCTGGTTGCGCGTGGCCAGCATCATAATAAACGGCACGAGGTGGATGAATTCATGCGAGTTGTCGGCCTGGAGACTTTCGCGAACGCTTATCCACATCATCTATCCGGAGGAATGGCTCAGCGGGTAGCGTTAGGCCGTGCGTTGATCAATCATCCCAAAGTCCTCCTGCTGGACGAACCGCTCGGTGCGCTGGATGCCTTCACCCGAATGCGCATGCAAGATGAGGTCTTGCGCCTATGGCAAGCGCGGCGCACCACGATGCTGTTGGTTACACATGATATTGACGAAGCCATCTACATGAGTGACCGGATTGTCATTATGACTGCGCGTCCAGGACGCATCGAGCGCGATATCCCCATTGGTCTGGCACGTCCACGCGAACGTAATAGCCCGCAATTTCTGAAAATTCGCAGTGATATCCTGGAACATCTTCACCTGAGTGGGCAGACGGAAAACCTTTCAACCGGTCCAAGCGCAACTCCTCCGGGCACCCCTGCTCCAGCGGCGAAACATTCCATCTCTGCCCAGGTTTTTCCTGTTGAAAGATCAAACACTCTCGATGCAGACGTTATTATCATAGGCGGCGGTCCGGCTGGTTCCACCATGGGTGCCTACCTGGGCCGAGCCGGTATCAACCATATCATTCTAGATCAGGCCGTTCATCCTCGCCCGCACGTAGGCGAATCGCTCGTTTGCTCCACCACGCGTATCTTCCAAGAAATTGATTTTCTTCCAGTCATGGAGAGAGAACAATTCGTGCATAAACACGGAGCTGTTTGGACCCATTGGAATGACCCGCGGGAACATGTTCTGCGCTTCCGCGAAATGCCCGAGTTGGGGCTGAGCCAGGACTATACCTATCATGTGGACCGCAGCCGCTTCGACCAGCTTCTCTTGAAACACGCTGCTGGAAAAGGTTCGCGAGTCCTGCAAGGGACGCGGGTTGAAAAAGTTGAGTTTGATTCGAACGCTCGTGCAACCGGCGTAAAGGTAATCATCAACGGCCAGGAAAGCATTCTGCGCTGCAAACTGGTAGTGGATGCATCCGGCCGCAAAACCGTGCTCGGGTCTCAATTGCGCCTGAAGAATCATGATACCCTCTTCGACCAGTTTGCCGTGCACAATTGGTTTACTGGGGTTGACCGTGGTTCGGCTCAAACCACAGATTACATCCATATCCATGTGCTTTCGATGCCCAGGGCATGGGTGTGGATGATTCCTATCGATTCGCTCATTACCTCTGTTGGCATTGTCACCAAAGCCGCTGATTTCCCGAAAGGAAATGAATCGGTAAACGCATTCTTCGCCCGACATATTTCGGATCATCCACGACTCGCGAGTCGGATGGCCAATGCAACTCCTTTGCACGAGTTCTCGCGCGAAGGTAATTACAGTTATGTGATGGAACACTTTGCCGGGGACGGCTGGCTTCTGGTTGGTGATGCGGCGAGGTTTGTCGATCCGATTTTTTCTTCGGGAGTCAGCGTGGCAATGGAATCTGCCAAACGTGCAGCCGAAGCAGTCATTCAAGCCTTGGCTCGGAACGATGTCAGCGCCAGAGCATTTACAAACTATGAAAGCACTCTCCGAGCAGGGATAGATATCTGGCGTGAATTTATTCTGATGTATTATCAATTACCTCCTCTCTTTTTCGACCTGATATCAAAGCCTGAAGGCCGTCTGCAAATAACACAACTGTTGCAAGGCGATGTTTACGAACGCGGCTCCGTACCAATTCTGGAACAAATGCGCAAAGGGATTCAGAATGTCGCGAAAAACCGCACCCACGCCTGGCATGCCCATCTGAGCGCTGATTTACTCGGGACCGCGCCCGCTTGAACGTTTGTGGACGGTGGTTTTGTTCCTGATTTGACCGGATCTCCATTTTTTCGCACCTTACCCGAATGGGAAATACATTCGGGCAACTCTTCCGGATCACGACTTGGGGCGAATCCCATGGGGGTGGAGTCGGCGTTGTGGTCGATGGCTGCCCTCCCCGAATTGAGCTGACGGAAGCGGATATTCAGCCCGACTTGGATCGGCGACGTCCTGGACAATCTAAAATTGTTTCTCCACGCAAAGAAGCGGATAAGGTCCAAATTCTTTCCGGAACGTTTGAAGGCCAAACTTTAGGCACACCTATTTGCATGTGGGTCCGGAACGAGGATGCCCGACCGGAAGCCTATACCGAGATGGCCACGAAGTTTCGCCCATCCCACGCCGATTACACTTATCAAGCCAAGTACGGAATTAGGAATTGGCAAGGAGGAGGCCGAACGAGCGCTCGTGAGACCATTGGCCGTGTGGCCGCAGGAGCAATTGCTAAAAAAATTCTGAAGCAGCGTTACCGTGTTGAAGTGCTCGCCTACGTTCAACAGGTGCAAAATATCATGGCTGAAGTTAATTCGGAAAAGGTAACTGCCAGGGCAATCGAATCCAACATGGTTCGTTGTCCGGATCCGGCTACGGCCGAACGGATGATTCGGCTGATTGAAAAAGTCAGAAAAGCAGGCGACACCGTTGGTGGAATCGTCACAGGCGTTGCCCGCGGCGTGCCCCCAGGATGGGGAGAACCAGTCTTTGATCGGCTGGAAGCGGATCTGGCTAAAGCGATGTTAAGTTTGCCGGCATCGAAAGGTTTCGATATCGGTTCCGGTTTTGAAGGAATCCATCTGACCGGCAGGGAGCACAATGACCCGTTCAGGGCAAAATCAGGAGGTGTTCATACCACCAGCAATCGTTCAGGAGGAATCCAGGGCGGAATCTCCAACGGCCAGACAATTTATTTTCGGGTCGCCTTCAAACCTGTCGCAACGGTAATGCACGAACAGCAAACCGTGGATGTCGACTACAGAAATACGACGCTTAAAGCACGAGGCCGGCATGACCCATGCGTGCTGCCGCGTGCCGTTCCCATGGTTGAGGCCATGACAGCGCTGGTTCTGCTGGATCATGGGTTGCGTCACAAAGCTCAGTGTGAATAGCTGAAAATTGCAGCAGTATTATACCCACCCAGCCCTTTTACGCGAAGGTGGGCAAATGAATCCTTATCAGCACCGGCTTGGGCTGGAACGTTCCTTGACGGTCGCTTCCGTAGCAGTTTATACTCGACACCGTGGCCCATATCGCGAAACCAGCGTTCCTGCCGCTTCCTCTACGCTGCACAACAGTATCCAGCAATCTCCAAGTCCGAAGAGCAAGCAGGCAGCGGCTAATCTTTTGGGTCCGTAAATTTTCATGGGCTACCTGCTTAGAGCGTTGGTAATGACAGTGTGCCTCGGGGCAGGCTATTGCTGGCTTGCTCCACGACAATCACACAATACGGGGAGTGACGTGCGATTCGAAGAGAGTGCTACCGCTGCCGGCTGCAGTAATCTGCACACCATGGTAGTTCTAGCTGATGTCTTCACAAATATCATGCCGTGGCTCTCCTCGGTGGGCGCTGCCGTTGCCGCGGGTGACTACGATAATGATGGGTGTCCCGATCTTTATGTAATCAATTCGGGGAGGAATGATCGGAACCACCTCTTTCGCAACCGTGGCGACGGAACGTTCCAGGATGTAACCGATGCCGCTGGAGTCGGGTGCACGAACATTGAAGGTGGCTGCATGCACGCCATTTGGGGTGATGTCAATAACGACGGATTGCTCGATTTATATGTGGCCAAGTGGGGGGCAAGCAATACGCTTTATCTCAATCGCGGGGATGGAACCTTCACCGACGTCAGCCATCAGGCGGGGGTGGATTACTGGGGCTATGCTAACGCAGCAACTTTCCTCGATTACGACCGGGATGGTTTCCTGGACATACTCGTATGCAATTATTTTGCGGAAGAGATTAAAGATCCGCGCACGGGAAAAATGGTTCGGAACGATTTGTGGAATCCCGTCAGCACACGGATCATGCATGAGACCTTCACCCATGCACGGAACGGGGGCCACAAAGTCCTCTACCGAAATCGAGGCGATGGCACGTTTGAAAATGTGACTATAAAAGCACGCCTGGCTTCCGGGCTTTGGACGCTCGCGGTCGGGGCGGGCGATCTTAATAACGACGGCTGGCCTGACCTTTACATCGCCAATGACTTTGGACCCGACGAACTCTACCTGAGTACCGGAGCGACTGAGAATCCGCCCCGTTTTCGGCTGGTGGTAGACCCGCGCGGTCACCCGGGCATCGGTAACGACTGGTGGAAAGGGATGAACGTGGACATGGCCGACGTAAACAACGACGGCTACCTGGACATCTACGTGAGCAATATTCTCGAGAAAAAGTACAAGACTGACGAAGGAAACATCCTGTGGCTTAATTGCGCCGATGCGGTTTGCCCCGGTGGCAGAGGATTTAGAAACATCGCCAAAGCCAGCGGGACAATGGAAGGCGGATGGGGGTGGGGGTGCAAGTTCGCTGATTTCAACAACGACGGCTTGCTGGATATTTGCGCGCTCAACGGCTTCGTCACGGGCGATCCAGACCGTAACTACTGGTATCAAATTCAAGAAATGGTAACCCAAACGAAAAACCAAACCGCCGACGCGCGGGATTGGCCAGTCATGGGCACGCGCGATCTTTCCGGATATGACCATAAGCGATTGTTCATGCAGATCCATCCAGCAGGGGACCAATCTGGTCCAGTCGAACCGCGTTTCCGCGATGTGGCACAGCAGGCTGGGATTGTCGAGACCTATAATGGGCGTGGAATTGCTGTTGCTGATTTCAACTTGGATGGCGCGCTCGACATGTACCTCGCCAACCAGGGAGGGCCAGCTTGTTACTATTTGAACACCACATTTCGGGGCAAAACTTCATCACCTGGATTTTTGCGAATGACATTGATAGGCAGACCGGAATTGGGGCTCAAGGTTGGCTCTCGCAGGCTGGCTTCAACCCCTAATGCCGTAGGAGCCCGGGTAACATTGCACGGAAAAAAAGGGATTCAGATTCGCGAGGTACAAGGAGGCATGGGTTTCGCTTCGCAATCCGAGTATGCGGTGCATTTTGGCGTACCGGACCCGGCGGGTACCGAGCGGCTCACGGTGCAATGGCCAAGCGGTCGTACGCAGGAGCTCAGCGGTGTACAAGCTCGCGCCCTCCTTAATCACCACGTTCGTTGGGTGGAATCCGAAGCCCCGAGCGTAACAACAGAGGAAAAGCTCGCAAGCCTGCGTAATCACCCGGGTGTCGAAGGGCACGATCCCAGAGATAAAAAACGTCCATGAATGCCACGGCCGATCCAACTCCGACTGTGCGCGCCAATTTACCCGAACAGGGAAAGCGCAACCGCAAAATCTGGTGGGTTTTGGGAGTTCTGATTGTCGCCCTTGGATTGTTTGCCTGGCTTCGCGTCGGGGTCCTCGATCTCCCGAGTGTTTCTTCTGGCTTAACCCGGTCAGCGGCAGGCCTCGCCGGCCTGGAAGAGATGAAAAAGCTGGATACGGCGATTTGGTCGGTGATGGCGTCCAACACGGCTCCCGTGAGTTATCTTTCGGAAGCTGCCATTCTGGTACAACGCGGCATTGCCGAGTCTCAAAACGGAAACACGGTGACCGGGTTAGAAAACATGCGCCAGGGTATTCGCCAGGAACCAAAAAACCTTGTACTGGCCAATGCCTACCGCATGGTTGTCTTTAAGTTACGCCGTGATTTCCTGGCCGCTTCCCGGCGCGAATCGATCGCGACACCCGAATTTTCTCCTGAACTAAATCGCCAACCGATTGCATTTTTTGAGGACTTGGACCGACAGCACCATACGAGGGAAACAAAACTGAATCTCGCGCTCGCGTGGGTGGATGAAATGCTTCTGTTCCCCGCGTTGGAAATCAAAGCACCGTGCAGCGTCCAGTCGGTGGACCTGTTGACCGAAGTCATCGGGAAGGAGCATCCCGATTACGTCCCTGCTTTATTCGCCCGCGGCTTAAACCATTTACATCGGCCTGCCCGTCTCGTATGGCCGGAATCCAAAAGAACCTCGAAAGAGGCTGCTGTGCGAGACCTGGGCAAGTGTGTCGCGATTGGCCGTCACTTTGACGCAGGCTCGGCGCGGCTCCAAGCGACGCTGGCGCTGTGCGTTGGGGATGGGTACGTTAAAGCAGGTCGCTTGAGCGTAGCTCACTCCTGGTGGCAAATTGCGCAGAATCTTTGCCGCGAGCCGGATTTGCAAACTGCCATTCGCCGGCGATTTGCCTGGCAAAACGAGGAAGTTCTCGACCGACTTGAAGAAGAACTGGATCGCAGCCGAAGTGAACTTGCTCGCCCCATGACTGATATGGCCCTGATGTGGAATTGAAACATGGCGGCAATCTTTCACAGAGCCCGTTCATGGGAAGGACAACCTTGTTGAAATTAGACTCTAATATCACCAGCACCCTGGAAAGGTCGGCCCTACGACCTGCAGGGCCGCGAACTTGGACTTTCATACTGCCCAGCTTCAAAGATCCGCGCTGCACCCTTATGATCGCGCTGACGCTCTGGACGGTCCTGGGTCAAACAGCTTATTACTTCAACCGCAACCTTTCGCAACTGGCGATTGCCGTTGGGGCAGCCTGTTTGCTGGATTTTATCATCCTGGCTCTCTCGAGAAAGGAGTTGAGCCTTCCTCTCAGCGCGTACATCACCGCCCTGAGTGTAGGCTTATTGCTGGAAAGTTACGATTGGCGCGTGTACCTGGTTGTCCCCGCCTGGGGCATTCTTTCCAAGTACCTGATCCGCGACAAGACGCGCCATTTTTTTAATCCTTCGAACTTCGGGATTGTCATGATCCTCCTGTTTGGCGGCGGGATCGCCTCGGTGGCTCCCGGTTCGCAATGGGGAGCCGACTATCGGGTAGCGTTCGCCATCCTGGCACTGGGCCTGATGATGATGACACGCCTCAAGCGACTGGACCTGGCTCTGGCGTGGATAGGTGGGTTTATCACAATGGGGCTGTTACGCATGGCTCTCGGCCAGGGCGGATTGGTGTTCGCGCTGGGATCAATGACCGGAGCCGAGTTCGCTCTCTTTACTTTTTCGATGCTGCCAGACCCCAAAACTTCACCCCCGACCCGCGCTGGGCGCATTGCATGGGGGCTTTCCATTGCCGTCATGGACGGTGTAATGCGCCTGCTCGAAATTCGATACTCGATGTTTTATACCCTATTCATCCATTGCGCGATGTTGCCGATAATTCGTGTGGTGGCAGTGCGCTCCGGGTTTCAAGAAAAGGAAGTCTGGCGCATTCTCAAAATCCCGTTCCACTCTACCCCTCCGGACGCAATCACAAAGTCATCGTCAGCTTAGTTTGCAGTTCGACCAGACCCGTTGTTCACGGCATACCAGCTTAGCCGTACCCTGGGGGCATTTAGCACGTTTGGGGACCCCACAAACCCAGGGACACAATCTGGCCGGCTTAAGCGTCGGCAACAACATAAGGGCGGGGCCAGCCCCAACAACTGTCTGACAGAGTTATGGGGACCGAACACGGAAAAACTTCCGGTCGACACTCATCGTATCAGGATCGATGAACTGGAACTGGCCGGGAGAAACCTCTGTTGCCCGGCCCAATGGTGTCCAGTCTGTCAAAGGTAAAAGAATGTCGCTGCTGCCCAGCACCAAAAACGGCGCGCCTATAACATTGGTAAATTCCAATTGCACTGCTCCATTGTTGTTCATCAAAACGGTTACATAAGGCGTGGCCCCGAGCAAGCTGCCGCTACTCGAGGCGAACATGGTGTCCGAAACGTAACGGGCTGATATGGATAGACTGCCGCTCTGAAAAGAGTTGGTCACGGAAGCGACTCCGTTGTTGTTCAGCGGCATTTGTGCGAGAAAATCGGAGCCGTTCCAAAATGAGACCAGCCCCGTGGGCGTAAGGCCGCCGGATGGGCTGGCCGTAACGGTCGCGGTAAAAACCACCGTGTTAGATCCTGAAGGAGCCACGGATGAGTCAAGGGTCGTGCTTGTTGCCCTTGCATGAATTTTTTGGACCAGCGTCGCGCTGCCGGGGGAAAATTCAGCATCGCCGCTGTAGGTGGCGGTGATGAAATGGTTGCCTAGAAAATCGTTTCCCGCAGTTAGATTCGAGGTGGTGACGCTAGCCGTGCCATTACTGAGGGGTACATCTATCGCCAAAATGCTATTGGTGACCACCTGCCCTTCATAGGTGAGATCCCAGAACGTCACCGTGCCTGAAGGCTGATTACCCGAACCGTCGAGGTTTGTCACAATGGCCGTAAAAATCAGCGTCTGTCCCGCCACGACGCTGACCAAATCCGAAGCTGAAGAGTTAACTCCAACAGCGACATTCGTCAGATTCCCCAGCGCAAAGAAGGTGCCGTCATTGATTGTATAAACGCTGCCATCCGGACCGATGACTGTCGGCACATAGGCCGAGAAGGTTCCTGGCCCCAAGGTGAAGACTTCTGTGAGCGAATTGGCGGACAGGTCCCATCGATAAAGCCGGCCATCTTCGCAGGGGGCAAAAACACTTCGGGTTGATGGATTTACCGCGGCAGTATTGATGCACCACTCACGGACCGCATAGGGGTATGTGGCACCAAAGTAATCAATATCCGGCGTGCATCCAATAACAGTCATAACTTCGCGCATCTCCGCCAGCCCGGATGCGGTCGGATGCGGATCGTTCTGGGTGGCGTTGGGATCGAGTAGAGCGATTCTGTTTACGCCATCGCCATCGGCGCTGCCGGCATAATTGTTGTACTTGCTGAAAAGCAAATAGGAAGAGGCTCCTGTGTAGCTGGGGACCATGCTCGATGGCACGATGGCGGGGGTATAATCCCAGCCAAACCCCGAAGGTAGTTTCTGAATGCTTAGCTCCTCGTCAAAGTGCAGCAGGAATCCACGCGAACCATTGTTCGGGTTGGCTAGAACACCAAAAAAAACGTCGCCATCTGGTGCGATCGTTGGAGAGGCGGTGCCATTGTCCGAAACGCTGGCGAAATTGCCGTTACGAGGATCCTTGAGCTGAACCTTGTACTTGGTTGAAAGTGTGCGGCTGTCCAAACCGAGCAGATAGGCATAGCTCGATGTCGTCAAAGCTTTTACGACCACATAAACGGTGCTGCCATCATTGCTCAAAGCAGGGGCGCAATTATGAGAGTCTCGCCCGATCTCGGCATCGTTTGCAGCGGCGGCGGCCAGCACGTAAGTGGCATTGCCATCCGGATCAATCCGAGCAAAACCGTTTTGATTGGTACTGAGCGGCGCGGGCGCGGTTCCTTGAATGCGAAAGCCAAAGTATATCACTCCGTTCGTGCCAGCAGTTAGCGGTGTGTTGATAAAAACAGCATTATTAAATCCTGTAATATTTGTTTTGTAGTTAGTTAGAGCGGTGTAAAAGCACTGCTGGACTGGCGTGCCGAAGGTGTCTCCATCCGGTCCATCGACATAGTACACGGTGCCACCTGCACCAGGGTAATAAAGACGAATTCCTGACGGGTTGTTGGCAAGAACCGGTTGATAGGCCGGCACCCATGCATGGCTGGGCAGGATATAGTCGGTAGTAAGGGTGTATTTCGGAGTTCCGGTTGCCCCCCGGAACACTTTGATTTCAAAAGTGTTTGAAGCCGTGATTACAGGAATGATGACCGTGTTTGATGGGGAGATTAGCGGCGCGCCATAATGCGCCAGCCCGCCTGTGTCCCTCAGATCAATTGGGGTGCTCCAACGCACCCGATTCAAGTGCTGCGCCGGGGCACCGTATTGCGATGTATGCTGGGCTGTCCCTGCAAATGTCGCCGACTGCGCACTGGCGCGAGAAGCAGCCGCTAAGACAACGATTATCATGCACGCCAGCCTGGTCCATTGTAAGACCAAAAACCGCTGAGGGGACATAGCTGGTAATTGGGACAGCGTGATGCGACACAAACGATTCACGACAACGAAACATTAGCATATAGCAACTGCGGCACTAATTTACAAGAATCTTTGAATTGAAGCAGTCGATAGCCCTTCCCACTTGTGAAAGTTGCTTGGCACACTCGGTTTTCCCAAAGAGGCCTTTCGTCAATTGTCCTCATCCCCGCCCGAGCATCCGGTTGATAATAGAAACGTACCAGGATAGGAGATCCGTCCCAAAGAAAACCCAAATCGCTGCGGCTAGCGCAATGTATGGCCCGTAAGGCAAACGCGAGGAAAGCGCCCGCTTGCCGCCCAGAACCAGAGTGACACCCACCAACGCTCCGATGAATGAGCTTACCACCAGCGAAAAAATGACTGCTTTCCAACCTAGAAACGCGCCGATGGCGCCCATGAATTTGACGTCTCCCAACCCCATTGCTTCACGTGGGAGAACGATTTCATGACTCACCGCCTCAAGATGCGGCACCTCTTCCGGATTTAATTTTTCCTCGCCAATGAGCAAACGCGAAGAGGACAGTCGCACGGCGACATCCTTATAACAGCGATCGACCAACTCCACCGTGCGGGCCTGCAGAGCAATAGCATCCGACGGTCTGTAAAAGATTTCCTCGTAAAGAATGTCGCGGTCGGGCAATTGCAAGGAGGTTTCACCAAAAACAATTCTTGTATCCGCCGCGAGAGCCAGTTTTTGCCGGCCAAAAAGCAGTTTGCCCGCACGCAAAATCGCATAGATAATCCCGGCCCCCGCCGCGATCCCAAACAAACTTTGCTTGATTCCGCCGGTGAGCGAACTCTCGTGGTGCAACGAGGGCAAAAGAAACGAACAGATAAACCCGGCCACCATCCCTCCAATTGTGATTTCGTCTGGAATGATGAAGTGCTCGAAATCAATGAAAGTCGCAACAATCAGGCCTGCGAGAAATAGGCAATATACTAGTGCAATCAGCCCAGATTGCTGTCCGAAGGCCAGCCAGCTTCCCAGAAAAGCCACACCAGTGAGTAATTCAACCAGGAAGTACCGGATCGAAATGGGTGCACCACAGTTCTTGCATTTGCCGCGCAACGATAACCATGTGACCAGCGGAATGTTGCAGTACCAGGGAATGGAGTACTTACAATGCGGACAGTGTGATGGCGGAGAAACGATGCTTTGGCCTAATGGCATCCGGTGGATGCAAACATTCAAAAAACTTCCAACGATACATCCGAGTACAAAAAACACACCGGACCAAAAGTGAAATGGAACAGCTAACCAATATTCTGAGTTGAATATAGGTGAAACCATGGCTAGCTGACCGTAGAACAACCAGCGGTATAAAGCTTTCCACCCGCTAACCTTTTCGCCGTCCCAACCTTTGGATTTATTATGGTCATCCTTTCAGCAGATTTTCCTCGAGCGCACGGCGCATTTTCTCGATCGGTGCAGGTTGGCCGGTCCACAGCTCCAGAGCTTTCGCCCCCTGGTAAAGTAACATTCCCAAGCCATTGGCAGTTTTGCAACCGGCAGCTCTCGCTGTCTTTAGCAATGCGGTTTCAGCAGGACGATATATCATATCGTAAACAGCTTTTGCTCTGAAAATTGAGAATTTCGAGTCATCAAATGGCAATGGATCAGCAGGTTTGAGGCCTAACGAGGTGGCATTCAAGACTAAATCTATCGCAGCGGTTGGATATCCAACCGTCACTTTAGACCGCGGATGACGCTTTGCTATTTCGTCAGCCACAGCTTGTGCTTTGCTTTCGGTCCGGTTGACCAGGAATAGCTGTGCAGGGTTCGCGGAAGCAATTTTGAGAGCGGCGGTGCGCCCTGCTCCACCTGCACCCAGTATCAAAATGCTCGTGCCAGGGAGCGAAAATTCCAATTCTTCTTCCAGTGCAAGCGCGATTGCCTCAGCGTCGGTGTTAAATCCTTGTGACCGCACGTCCTCGGGCTCATTCTCGAATTCTCCGAGGGGGCGCCATTGATTTTGCTCATTCCGGCCCTCGAAACGGATGGTATTCACAGCACCCCAGGCATGTGCGGATTCATCTAAAGTATCTACTAGATTCATCGCCAGCAATTTGTGCGGCACCGTCAGATTGATGCCAAGAAATCGAGCCGCCTTGGCGCCAACCAGGGCCGCCTCCAAATTATCGGGATGTACATCAAAGGCAAGGTAACGCCAGTTTAGTCCAAGGGATGCAATCCCAGCGTTCTGCATCGCCGGAGAGGCGGAATGCTTGATCGGGTGGCCGTAGACCGCACAATAGCGCGTTCTGGCATCAATCGGCGTCGCAAACACCTGCTGGTTATAGGCAAATCCGAGGAAGATTCAAACCGAAAAGGCAGGCAATCAGTGGGCCAGACAAAAGCGGCGCGGACACCTGTCCGCGCCGTTATACAGTTTACCCTCGAGCACCGGCTACACGTCGTAATAGAGGAAAAACTCGTATGGATGAGGGCGAAGGCGAAGAGCATCATGTTCTTTACGCTTGGTCGTGGTCCATACTTCGATGAAATCTTCCGTGAACACGTCACCCTTAAAGAGGAAATCGCTTTCCAGCACAGTGGGATCCGAAGCTTGGAATTCACGTGACTTGAAGTCGCGGC
>JADMIO011485810.1_pt1 | contig 97169 bp, 96 predicted proteins | sample 8958161 | NCBI WGS metagenome assembly JADMIO01 (sample SAMN16585339, study PRJNA669376) | soil metagenome | isolation source: Crop rotation soil | place: USA: Cullars Rotation, Alabama | collected 2011
CCGCGACTTCAAGTCACGTGAATTCCAAGCTTCGGATCCCACTGTGCTGGAAAGATGCAGAAGCTTTTAGCGTTTTGAATGAAAACATTGATTTTGTCATTTTGATTTGTTTTAAAAAATTTAAATAATTGAGTTAATGAAGGGCTTTATTACGGTCTCTTTCACTTTGTGGAATTGGAAAGGTTTTGTTGACGGAATAAACAAATTGTGGCCTATTGCTCATGGCTTGTTTGGCATACTCTTCGCCATATCTGATCACATCAAAATAGCGGTGAAATTCAAATCCTAATTCAATTCTTCTTTCGTGCTGGATAGCCCTGCGCACGTCTATTTGTGTGGTGTAGGAAACGTCTGGCAAAAGCCCGGGAGGAATTGTTCCGAAACCTGGCAATGAATTATCGTTTAGATAAGATTCTCTTGCACGCTTTCTTACTTCGTTAAGAGGCACCAAGGCCTGGGAGGACTGCCCAAGTTCATTCAATGCTTCTGCATACCACAGTAATACATCAGCATACCTGATATAAACGTAGTTGATACTTCCGTCACCTTTTATGCTCTTTGGAATTTCTGAAAATGGCTGCTGATGCTTTTTGGTTAAATACCCGGTTGGCGACCAGTCTTTACTAAAAGTTTCACCGTTGTACCACGGCATAGAGTCTCTGCCGACAGTATAATCAAGCCTTGGATCATAAACGCCCGCAGGCGTTTTTTCAAATTCGTCGACAAAACTTTGCGTAGGAGCATCAAAGCCATATCCCGCATCCACCCTTGGAGCAAACCATTGATTTAACTGGTTACCTGTAAAAGGATTTTGCTGTGTTAAATGTTGTATTTCGAAAACTGATTCCATATTGTTTTCAAAATTTGCATTGAAATTGTAACTGTACACTGGCATCAAATCGTATTGGCCGCTGGTAATAACGTCTTTTGCAGCAGTTGCAGCTTTATCCCATTTTTTCTGGTATAAATACGCTTTTGCAAGTAATGCTTGCGCCCCGCCGCTTGTGAAACGGCCAACATCCTTTCCTGTATAGTTAGGAGGGAGCTTGCTGGAAGCATCCAGTAAATCGGGCTCGATCAATGTTTCATAAATGGTTGAAGCCGGCGATTGCGGCACCTGGAGTTCGTCAGCATTTAGAGGTTCTGTTACCAGTGGTACATCACCAAAAATGATTACGAGATTGAAGTAATACCATGCACGTAAAGCTTTTGCTTCCGATATTATCCTGTCCTTTAATGTTTGATCCATAGTAATTCCAGGTACCCTCGCAATAACTATGTTGGCCCTCGTTACCCCCTCATAAAGTATAGTCCATTCATATTCAAGATTCCCGTTTATAGGAGTAATATTAAATTGATCAATTAAACCGATATCTGCCTGGTCTCCCGGATCTCCTCCTTTCTCTGCATCATCGGATGCGACATCACCAAAAACCCATAAACGGTTTAGCGGCGTTGAAAATGCCAGCGGCTGGTATGCGGCATTGATAGCCAGCACTGCTTGCTCAGGTGTCTTGTAAAACTCACTTTCAGGATAATTGCCCTGCACATCTGTTTCAAGTAATTTTTTACATCCCTGAGAAATCAGCATAATAGAAAGCAAGACACTATAAGTAATTATTTTTTTCATTTTTATTTTTTAACCGGCAGTTAAAAATTAATATTCACGCCACCTATGAAACTGCGTGCACTGGGATAAGTGCCCCAGTCAATTCCTGCAGCTACATCGCCTTTGTAGGTTTCAGCATTTATATTATCGCTTGTGTGCATTTCAGGATCCATGCCGGTATATTTAGTAAATGTTAGCAGGTTTTGCCCGGTTATATAAATCCTTACCCTGGTCAATTTCATTTTGTTTGAAGCCTTTAGAGGAATAGTATAACCCACCTGAAGATTTTTTAATCTTAAGTATGAACCGTCTTCTAAAAACCTGCTGGACGGAGTTTTATTATTGGTGGATCCCAACCAGGAAACTCTCGGCATACTGTTGCTGGTTCCTTCACCAGTCCACCTTTCATCATAAACTCTTTGAGTTAAATTAAAAGCACGGTAGAAACCTTCTATATCCTGGTTCACCTGGAGGTATAATTTATTTCCATACGAACCCTGGAAAAATGCAGAGAGATCGAAATTGGCGTATTCAAAATTTGCCGTAAATCCATAAGTGAATTTGGGTATAGCGCTCCCTAAAAAAGTTCTGTCCTTCTCATCAATTTTACCGTCCTCGTTTTGGTCTTTAAATTTTACGTCGCCAGGTCTTATGGATTGACCCTGGTAAGCATGTTTAAAAATATCAGCATCATTTTGAAAAATACCCTCTGTTTCAAGAAGGTAAAAAGATCCGATGGGCTGATCAACGGTTGTTAAGGTTGCGTACACACCGTTATCAATTCTTCCGCCAGGTATTGGTGCACCATTTGATAATTCGAGTACTTTGTTTTTTATGAAAGCTATGTTGCCACTAAAGTCGTACCTGAATTTTTTGTCATTGTTCCTATAATTTAATTCTAACTCCAAGCCCTTGTTTTGCACTTTGCCTGCATTCACGTAAGGCGTTGTAGCACTGCCGCCAATTAAAGGAAGGGGAATAGGTATTAGCATGTCCGAGGTGGTTTTGACAAAATAATCCACGTTCAGCGTTAACCTGTCCTTGAACACACCCAAATCCAATCCAATATCAGCCTGGGTTGAAGATTCCCATTTTACATCTTCATTGCCTCTTGTTGAGATATTATAGCCGGAATTACTTGTTTGAGGCATTCCCAAAACATAGTTATAACCACTTTTTACAATTGAGGCCCATGGATAATTTCCAATATCCTGGTTGCCTAACTGTCCAAAACTGGCACGTAATTTCATCCTTGATATAAATGGCAGACTGTTCTGGATAAATTTTTCATTATGAATATTCCATCCGGCAGATCCAGAAAAGAAAGTAGCATACCTGTTCTTTTCAGAAAATCGGGAAGAGCCATCTCTGCGTACATTGAAAGATGCGAGATACTTATTATTATAAGAGTAGTTTACATTTCCGAACAGAGAAAACAAAGCCCATTCCTGTAATCCTTCAAAAACATTTTGAGCAGTAATATTTAATCCATTTCCAAGATACCTGAGGCTGGGAATTTGATCGGGGAAATTATGGTCTTCTCCACCATGGTTAGTGTTCTTATTCTTTATGGCTTCCGTACCGATAATTGCATTGACATTATGAACAGAATTGAATGTTTTGTTATAACGAAGTGTATTATTCCAAATGATATTGATGTTATTGTTCGTGTTTACCGTTAGCCTGCTGGGACTATTAATACGAAGATTGGTTCCATAGTTTTCATCATATCTTTTGGCATCGGTAATAATAACATCAACGCCTATATCAGATTTAAACCTTAAATCTTTCAATATCTTATATTCTGCATAGAGGTCACCAAATACCCTGTATTGCTTTTCTTTATTATCCGTTTTAACAGCTAGGGCTACCGGGTTATAACCATCACCAAAAAAATTGGGATATTGAGGCATGTCGGTATATACTCCATTAGCATCATATATAGGTATGGGTGGTGTTCTGAACAACGCATATCGAACAACACTTCCCCCATTTCCTCCGTACCCATCACCCGAACTGCCAATTATATTTTTATTGGAATAGGATAAATTAATATTGTTAGCAATGCTTAATTTGCTGGTGAGGTCAATATTCAGTTTTGATTTAACTGCAACACGTTGATAATAGGAATTAAGGATGATGCCTTCCTGTTTAAAATAATTCCCGGATAAGTAATAAAGGGTTTTATCACTACCCCCTGTTACCGACAGCTCATGACTTTGTATAGCTCCCTTTTGAAAAATGGCATCTAACCAGTCTGTATTGGCCATTTCAATATCATCGGGTATAGGTTTTCGCTGAAGTGATGGATTTGGTATATCCTTATTATCGTTTGCCACTGCTTCATTATATAATTCAACATACTCAGCCGTGTTTAGCATTTTTGGCAGGTCGCCGTGAGTCTGAACACCGGCATATCCAGAGTAGTTAAACTGTGGTTTCCCTCTTTTTCCGCTCTTGGTTGTTATCACTATAACTCCATTAGCTGAGCGTGCACCATAAATAGCTGCGGATGCTGCATCTTTTAGAACTGTAATAGATTCAATTTCATTTGCAGAAAGAAAGTTGATACCATCTTTTGTTGGTATACCGTCAATAATAAAAAGTGGATTGTTGTCATTGATGGTCCCTACGCCACGTATCCTTACAGCTACACCTTCACCAGGCTGACCGGTAGACTGCGTAATGCGAACGCCTGACGCTTTTCCCTGGAGAGCCTGGTCCACACCACCTACAGGCAATTTCGAAAGCCCTGACATATTTACGACAGAAACAGCACCAGTTAAGTTGGCTTTTTTCTGAGACTGGTACCCAACTACAACGACTTCATTTAAACTTTTATTAGACTCTTCAATTACAACGGTTAGATATTCAGGACCCGATAAAACTACATCCTGTGTTTTATAACCCACAAAACTTACCGAAATAACGGCCCCCTTATAGGCATTTAAGGTAAAGTTTCCTTTTGCATCAGATACAACTGCGCTGTTGCCTCCTTTAATGACAACATTCGCCCCGCTAACCGGTGCCCCGGCAGCATCAATAACAATACCTGATACAATAAATTTGTCTTTATCAGCCAACGGTATTACAGCCATTGCTGCCTTGCCTTCCACCAGGATAGTATTGTTTTTTTGGATAAATTTCAAACCGGTTTGCGACGAAATCTTATCTAAAAGATCAGGTAAATCAATCTTTCCCGGAGTAGTTGATATCTTTTGCGTCAGGTTTATATCATTTTCGTCGTAGGCAAATTTGTAATGGCTTTGTTTTTCAATTGTTTCAAACAGTTGTTTTAAGGTATTACTGCTCCCGGATACAGTAATAGCAATTTTTTCAACTGGCGCCTGTGCAGCGGCATTAGTAACAATTAAACTGAAATTAATAAGGCAAACAAAGACCCTTCCCTTTAAGATTGCTCTTAAAGAAGCTGCAAAAAGATTAAGCATGGCAAGCTAAAATTTACTAAATCAACGTACTATTTAAGGACAATCGTATCACCATTTACCTGATATTTAAGGTGTTTCAGCAGACAAATATTTTCAACAATATCAATGGCAGTAACATCATTGAATTCACCCGTAAAGCTCCACTGTATTTTATTACTTTTGTTAACAAGCTTAACTCCAAAAACTTCATTCATTTTTTCGGCAATTTCATCGAAGTTGTCTTTTTCAAATTCGAGATGACTTATTCGATTCGTCTTTATTTTATTTTCAGGTTCCCAAATCTCCTTGTGCATACTTCCGGTTTTCCTGGTATACACTACCCGTTCATTTGGATTTAAAATAATAGAGCCCTCAATATTATTAGCTTCTAATCTCACTTTTCCACTTATCAGTTCCACCATAACCAGAGAGTCTCCAAACTGTTTTTTCACATTGAACTCTGTTCCTAATACTGTTGCTGTAAGTCCTTCCGAAAAAACCTTAAAGGGTCGATTGTCATCTCTTTTAACATGGAAATAGCCTTCACCATGAAGCACAACATTTCTATCTTTCGGGCTAAACTGCTTAATATATTCCAATTGGCTGTTTGGTGCAAGGATTACAATCGTACTATCACTTAATAACAATTCTAAAGGTGTTGATCCTGTATTTTGACTAATAACTTTTTCAAAGTTCTTTTTAGGCGACTTATTTGTCAAAAAGTAAATTCCTGCACTCACTACAATCGTAATTAGTAATATGAGGTACCCTATTTTTTGAAAACGTTTTTTTTCTTTTTTCCTTGGTTCTTCCCATTGAGGGAATTGAAACAAGGAAGCCTGCTCTTTCTCAACTATAATACCCGTCTCAATTTTTTGCCTGATATTTTCAAGTTCTTGTTTGTATTCGCGGGCATTGAGGCGAAACATTAGTCCATCCAACATTAATATTGCTTCGTCAATTATCCCCGATTTTTCCGGGTGATCAGCAATCCATTCCTGCCAAAATAATTCGTCCTGGTTGTTTTTGCCTAAATGATAGTTTTGGAATGATTCATTTACGACAAAATCTTCTACCTCAAACTCTTCGGGCTTTTTACCGTGCATAGTATTCGATTCTTGTTTATGTAAAAATCATCCCTGCTATATAGTGGCAACTTTTGAATGTTTTTACTGGTTTTTTGGAAAATATTTTTTTAAAAAATTTTGAATGATAGTTTGGATGATTGAATTGACTAGTTAAACATGGCTTTCGTGAACATTAATTTGACAATATTACCAGCTGTTCATATAGTGGATTAAAAACAGTAGGCTAATGCGCATGCATGATCTCAAATGCCTGATAGCTTCGTAAACATGGTTATATACGGTGCGGCCGGTGAGCGAAGTTTTTTCGGCAATTTGTTCGTAACTCAAATTATCAAAGTACCTCAGTTTAATAATTTGAAGCTGTTTTTTGGTGAGTTTTGCCAGTGCAACAGTTAATTTTTGCCTGTCTTCGGTGTTTTGCTGGAAACGAATCAACAATTCTTCGTACGGTAATTCATGTTCTGTACCTGCCTGATCAGTATCCTTATAAGAATGGCTGGTCAGTTGTCGAGTTTCTTTGTGGATTTTCCTCCGTAGCCATGTAAAAAGGTAGGAGCGGACATTTGTAACTTCCCTGTTTAGTTGTGCCCGGTTGTACCATATTTCTAAAAACATGTCCTGCAGGCAATCTTTGGTCAGTTCTTTATCCCCGGAAAGCGAAAACCCATATGTGAACAAATCCTGGTAATACGTTTCATAAATGAATATAAAAGCCTCCTTCTCTCCTTCAATCAATAATTCCCACTCGCTTCTTCTCATTCGCGATCAATTGTTGTTAACGATTTATTTTTCTGCAAATTATGAGCTGAAAATTAATTAATTAAATTAATATTAAATGCGTTAAAATTACTTCATACGCCTTAAATTCCTACCGGTGAATTGAATGAAAAAGCCGTTTTACAGGTATAAATAATGATAGACGCAGAACTTCATTGTAAACGATATGATGATATAGTCCGGGGATACTTTAACCGGCATTACTCCTCCGATCATTATTTTAAGAAAAAATAAAAGAAGTATTTTCCAATTAGCATCCGCAGTGTCCCTGCAATCACTGAAACTTCTGTATGAGAATGCTGGCTTGATTTTAGAGCCCCTTTTTCGTATTACAAATACATGGGATATGGAAAAGAAAAAAAAGGTTATGCCTCCCCAACACCAGCGGCCACCAGGTTCGGAAAAGAAAATGCATCCGCAACCTATAACAGACGATCCTGCTTATAAAGGCACAGGAAAACTATTGGGAAAAGTTGCTTTCATAACAGGTGGCGACAGTGGGATAGGAAAAGCAGTGGCTATCCTGTTTGCAAAGGAAGGGGCGAAATTGGCGCTGGCCTATTGGAAAGAGCATCGGGATGCAAAAGACACTCAAAAAATAATTGAACAATATGGCGGGGAAGCATTACTGATAGCAGGTGATATTGCAAAGCCATCTTTCTGTAAGCAGGCGGTAGACAAAGCCGCACGGAAATTTGGAAAGATCGATATTCTTATTAACAACGCAGCAGAGCAATACGATGAAAAAGATATTGAAGCGATAAAACCAAAGAATCTTGAGAGAACCTTCAGGGTCAACATCCTTGCCATGTTTTATATTACCAAGGCTGCTATGCCCTACATGAAAAAGGGGAGCGCCATTATTAATACAACTTCCGTTACTGCTTATAAGGGAAGCCCGGAGCTATTAGATTATTCTTCCACCAAGGGAGCCATTGTTGCATTTACACGCAGCCTTTCCATCAATCTTGCCAAAAAAGAGATCAGGGTAAATGCAGTGGCGCCCGGCCCTATCTGGACTCCCCTGATACCTTCATCATTCAGTGCCGGCAAAACCTCGAAGCATGGGTCCAACACACCACAGGAGCGCCCGGGCCAACCTGTAGAAGTAGCATATTCTTACCTATTCTTATGTACCGGGGGCTCTACTTATATGAGCGGCCAGGTATTGCATCCCAATGGAGGAAATGTTGTGAATGGATAACCCGGCAGGATTTCGAAACCAATTTCATTAAGGCATATTTTTTTATGCATGATCAATTGCTAAAAAACTTGTGTCGTGAATATTACACCTGTCCATAAAAAGGGCAAAAAAAATGACCTTGATTATTCTGTTTCTTTACAGGACGAGGAAAAAGCAAGGGATTGCTTTAAGAGAGCCTGCAAAAGATTGCTTAACCCACCAGTATGGCATGAACTATGTGGACCTTTAAGCGCAAACTTTAGGTTGGTGGATGATAATGGGGTTGAACTGAAAAGGTTGAGCCAGGTGAACGACCGGTTTAAAATTGATATAACCGGCGCACCCGGAAATAAAATGGGTGACGGATATGACTGGGTAATTGTGGAGGCAATAGAGGATCATACCAATGAAAAAGCAAATGAAGAAAGTTTTGGTATGAGAGTGAGATCAGGTAGCAATCCACAAAAGGATGATATCACCACTGCTCATTTTTTTAAAAGCAATGCAACTTCTTCTTTTGAGATCGTAAGAAAGGGAACTACGGTTTCGGCTTGTTATCATGGCCGGAATGAGGTGCCCAATACTGATACCGGCGACACATTGAATAATATTCGTAATGCATTTGTAGCTACGGCAGGTTTCATGGGCTTATCCGATGTTCAATGGCTGGCTTTGTTGAAGGGACTACTGCAGGAGGAAATAGGAGGGTAAGCATGGCTGCATTTTATTCAATTTTTGTAAAATTCCAGAAGCTGATCTTTGTTCTTGTTCTAAAGCCTGATTTCCCATACAAAGCAATTGCACCTTCATTGGTTTCAGCCACATGCAGATAAGGTGTCTTTTTTTCACCTAGAATTTTGTTCACGGTATGTCCCACTAATTGTTTTGCATAGCCCTTACCCAGGTGGTCGGGATGTGTAACAACAGCACTTACTTCGGTGAAATCATTCATTTTCATTCGTTCACCTATAACGGCCACGAGCATTTCAGTTTTAAAAATGCCATAATAGTCACCCAACAACATAGTCTTGTTCTTAAAATACCCAGGCTGAACAAGGTTCACTAAGTCAAACAATGCTTTATCATGAGTATTGTTAAGTCGTATGATATCTTCTGTTGTTTCAGCGGCAAGTTTTCCATCCCATATCATTTGGAGGCAAACAAGTTCTTTTTCCAGGGCCAGGTTTGAGGAATGCCTGGGTTTTTCTCCGACAATAAAAAAGCTGCTGATCAACTTTGCATATTGATCTATGTTTTCTGCTATTCTCCCCGGGGCGCTGTAGCCGCCTAAAGCACAATAATCAGGTTGGTAGCATTTAAGGTTACCGAGGCTGACCGAAAATTTTTTATGAGTTTCATTCAGGGAGTGCCACACCGGGTTGTCTAATTTACTGGCATTTGCCATACTTAAACTGATATGAAGGCAAATAAACTACTTCTCCATGCGCTGTATTTACCCGGTAAAAAATATTTTAATTTTTTTTCCGGATCGCACAATAAACTGGCCCCGAGACAGTTTAAATGGCAGGGTTAATCATATGAATTTTTAGGGTTAAGAGGAGCCGTACTTAAATTGTACGGCTTTCTTTATATTATACCTCTAAAAATGATTACCTGGTTTTTAATTCTTCCTTCATTTCGGGATGCTGATCCGGTAGTTTTTGTACATTCTTTTCTGTTTCGGTTTGTTCAACATGCACCGCATATTCTGCCGGTTCTATCTTACCGCCGTATAGCTCGCTGTACACCTGCGTGAATTCAGCACCCAGGTAAAGAATGCAGGAACTATAGTATATCCAAACCAGTATGAGTATAATTGAGCCTGCAGCTCCATAGCCCGAGGCCGTGCCTGTTTTAGAAATATAGAGATCTATTAATATCCTGCCGATTATAAACAATACTGTTGTAAAAATGGCGCCAGTTCTTACGTCTCTCCATTTTATTTTAGCGTCGGGCAATACTTTGAATATTACTGCAAAAAGAAAGCTAAGAATCAAAAAAGAAATAAAAAAATTGATGGACCACATCACTATAACGCTGAATTGTGACAAGTATCGGGAAAGTATATCACTTACGGCATCTACTGCTCCATTTACGATCAGCGATACAATCAGGAGAAAACCCAAAGAGATAATAAGGGAGGAAGAAACCAACCGGTTTTTTAGAAATTGAAGCCAGCCCTTTTTAGGTTTGGGTTTCACCTTCCATATTATGTTCAATGAGTCCTGTATTTCCGCGAACAATCCTGTCGCCCCTAACAGGAGTGTAACAATGCTGCTGATGAGTGCAAACTTCGTTTTGCCTGAAAATTGTATATTCCGGATGATGTCTTGGATTTGCAGGGCAGCATCGTTACCGATAAGGTGATTGAGCTGTCCAAAAATTTTCCCTTCAATGGCTTGCTCTCCAAAAAATATGCTGGCAAGCGACATGATTAGCAAAAGGAGAGGGCCTATCGAAAACACCGTAGTATATGCAAGAGAGGCGCTAAGCTTTACTCCCTTGTCGTCGGAAAAACTACTAAAGGTAGTTCTGAGTAATACCCATCCGTGTTTAAGAGTTGTTTTATTGAAAATATTTTTCATGTATGTAATGGGCTGGTTATAATGATGCGGCAATACACTCACAATTGCAAATGTGCTTGCCGCATCAAAAGTTTTTTATCCCAGGCTACTGGCATATTGCGATTGCTTATTTGACCATGAATAATTTCCTTCTTCTTCAGCACCAACATTAATGAATGCTTCTGCTACATATGTAAGATGATCATCTGCTTCTTCTTCTTCGTTAAGCGTACGTTCAAGTATGTCTGCAGCTTCATGCTGCTGCATGGTACGTGCCAATTCTACAAGGCCTCCATAGCTCGCTATTTCATAGTGCTCAGCCTTTTGAGCTGCTATAATCAGCGCTGCATCTCTTGTCAGAGAGCCTTCATCTGTTTCGGAAATGATCTTTTCAGCTTCCTTTACAAGTCCTGTCATAGCTTCACATTTTTGTGCTTCAGGTTTCTGTCCAAAAATATCAAAGACCTTCTCCAGTCTTTTTACATGTTTACCGGTGACATGAAGGTGATCAGCGAAAGCTTCTTTTAACTGTTCGGTAGTACTGGCCTTTTCCATTTTTGGAATCGCTTCCATTAAATGTTTCTCACTCCAATACATATCTTTTAATTGATCGACAAAGAACTTTTCAAGTTTCGAGCCCTTCGATTGTTCCTTATTTACATTTTCATTTTTTACAGCGACAGTGCTGTGCCCGTTTTGCTGTCCCATATAGTTTCTTTTATAATTTTAAAAAATTGGGATTAAATAAAGCAGAGCCCTTTAAAGGCTCTACTTTAAAATCGTTATTGCAAGCAATGTTTAACGATTGTAATTTCTCCTGTCGTTACCACTTCTTTCATACGATCTGCCGGAAGAATTACCTCTTCCACTATTACCGGAATAATCCCGGCGGAACTCGGTGCGTGAACCCCTTTCAGACGTAAAACGCCCCTGTTCGTCCCTGCGACGGTCGTCGCCTCGGTTGCCGGAATTGCCCCAGTTTTCGGAGCGATAAGAGGACGATCTACCTGGATCATAGCCCCAGGATCTGCCATATCCCGAATTGCCACGTCCCTGCCTGCTGTAATCGTATCTCGAACGTTCGTCTTCTGTATCTCTCCAACTATCCTGTCTTGAATTTTCATAACCTTCCCGGTTGCCACGCATTCCCCTGCGACCTTCACCCCAGGAGCCTTGGTTTTGCCAGTCCTGGTAGCCACGCCGTTCGGAATCTTCATAATTCCGATTACCCGGTTCTGAGTACATTCTTTCCTGGCGGTAATTGTAATCCTGGTCGCCTTCATAATCTTCATAATCATTGTCATAATCGTAATCGTCCTCGTAGTCGTCATAATTTCTTTGATCGCTGTAACGACTTTGATCGTTGTAACGACTTCCGTAATCACCGCGGTTTTCACCGTATGATAATCCCTCTCGCCTGCCATAGCGGCGTCGGTCCTCTTCACTCATGGAGCCAAATCCTTGTCTCCTCCTGTTTGAGATTGCCATAGTTTTTAAATTTTTTAATTAAAAAATAGAATCTCCTCGTCTAAAAACTCATGCCATTATTTATTGTGGAAACTGGACAAAAAAAGCATGTACTTTTTTCCATAATTGTCAAAAAGAAGCATGCCTTCTGTGGATGAATCTGCACAATGCTAACAAGAGAAAATTACCTTATTAAGCGTGAACGCCTTCTGCGAATTCTTCTATCATTTTATTATTGAACGCAGCAAGATCCCTTGGACTCCTGCTGGTTACGAGTCCATTGTCAACTACTACTTCTTTGTCCATCCAGTTAGCACCTGCGTTTATAAGATCTGTCCTGATCGAGTGATAAGAAGTTAAGTCACGGCCGGCCAGCTGGTTTGTTTCTATAAGTAGCTGAGGTCCATGACATATAGCTGCAACCGGCTTATTCTTTTTCAGAAAAGATGAAGCAAATTTTACACAACTTTCATTTGCCCGCATCCTATCGGGATTCATAACACCGCCTGGTATCAGGAGTGCATCATAATCATTGGAATTGGCATTGTCAACCTGTATATCTACCGGTAATTCGATCGTCCAATGATCATGCTTCCAGCCCTTTACCGTTTTATTCTGGGGCGAAACAATAAAAACTCTTGCTCCTTGTTCTTCGAGTGCCTTTTTAGGGCTCGTCAATTCTTCTTCTTCAAAGCCATTTTCAGTAAGAATAGCTATTTTTTTATCTTCTAATGTTTTCATAACAAAATCTTATTCGATTTACATTCCTATCTCATAAAAAACCAAGCCTGAAAACGCTTGTAGATTTTATAATAAAGGCACGATTTTTTAGTCTTGTTAAAAAATTTATGTCTACCGAGGATACAACACTTAATGTAGGCAGCGATGCCTTTGCACCGAACGGTAAAATCCCCAAAAAATATACATGTGAAGGAGAGAACATTAATCCTCCTATAAGTATTTCCGCCATTCCCGAAGATGCTGTTCAACTGGCATTGATAATGGAAGATCCGGATGCTCCCAACGGTACCTTCGATCACTGGATCGTTTGGAATATACCTCCTGATAAGGCTATAATATCAGAGAATAGCAAACCCGGTATCTCTGGTAAGAATTCCGCAGGTGATATAGGCTATATGGGCCCTTGTCCGCCAAATGGCTCACACCGATATTTCTTTAAAGCATTTGCATTAAATGTTGCTATTGATCCTGAAGCAGGTGCTGATAAGGCAGGATTAATGGCTGCAATGAAGGGTCATATCATAGCGAGGGGGGAATTGATTGCTCACTATCAAAAGGAAGGATAGCAAACAGTTTAGATATTGTAAATAATTATCCTGTGATTGCCGGTATCTGCTACGATCAAACGATTGTTTGCAATCGTTACTGAAAAGGGCCAATAAAGGTATTCAGAGCCAGGTTTACCTACATGAAGATGTTCGCCAGGAGACTCGAAATCTCCATTGCCATATAAATCATCTGCTTCAGTATTAGTTTCTGCAGGAATATTTTCGAAATGCAGAATGCGGCTGTTTCCTGTGTCGGCTACGTAAAAAGAGTTATTGCTGAAAGCCATATCGTAGCACCAGCCTAATGTATTCGCGGCAGGCTTTGACTGGTATTGATTCTGCCCACAACTCTCCATATCCGGTTGACCAATAATGATATCTGCTTTTTTCGAGAAAGCATCTTTCCACTGCTTCCATATTAATATCCTGTAATACTGCACGTCTGCTATTGCGAACATGCCTGACTCAGAAGTTTTTACAGAGTATGGCCATATTGCATGTTCGCTGTTGTAATCTCTTTCTTTAAAATCTTGTTGACCAATCACCTTATCGGCAGGTTTATAATTTGTTTGCGGTATTGTATTATAAAATAATATTCTCCTGTTGCCTGTATCTGCAATCCACAAATGTTTTCCATTACAACCTATTCCATACGGCCAATACAAGGTCCTGGCAGTGGGTTGTTTTGCTATTCCCTGCACATTGGGTAAATTATTTTGCATACCGGGCTGACCAATCACTGTATCTGCCGGTTGATTGTCTTCCATTGGAAATTTATTCCATATCAATACCCGGTGATTCCATGCGTCTGCTACGATCAATATATTTCCATCACTCCAAATACCAGATGGATAGGATAGGGAAGAGGCATTGGTTGTATTGCCTGCATTTCTCTTCGGCTCCGTTGAATTAAATTGCCCAAGCACAATGTCTGGCTTTAAATAAGAAGTAAGCGGTATTTTATTCCAGATCAGAACCCTGTTCTGAGCGGTGTCTGCTACAATTAGTTTTTCATTGGCGCTATACACTCCGCGAGGGGCTAAAAATGGATCGCCTTCTTCGCCGTAAAAAAATAATGAAGCCTTATGCCGGGATGTAGCATCGGTATTATCGTTTTTTTTATGAATGTGTTCAGCAGGCATTTTGTATAAAACAAAACCCGCCAGCTTTACCAACGGGTTTCTTGTAGATCTATTCAGTATTAAAATTACAGCTCAAATTTTGCAAGTGTCTTCCCGGATTTTTCATCATGGGCATGCACGGTGCATACCAGGCAGGAATCAAATGAACGGGCTACTATGCCAACTTCCACCGGATCATTTGCATCTTCAATTTCAAGACCAGTCAGCGCAGATTCAACGGCGCCTGGATTTCCGTTGTCATCCTGTGGACCGATGTTCCACGTAGTAGGTGAAACGATCTGGTAATTTTTGATAAGTCCATTTTCAATTTCGATCCAATGACCTAACGCACCTCTTACTGCCTCCGACGCACCAAATCCTTTTCCGTCTCTTTCTTCTGGCTTGATATAAAATTCTGCATCAAGATCTATTTCGCTTAACCACTGATTGATCATGGTGTATAAGCGTGTGGCTTCATGCATCCGCGAAAGACATCTTACAAATACACTTGGTCCTAATTTTTTCAATATATCTCCGAATAGCGGATCGCGGTATTGGTGAGATAAATTGGCCGGGTTCGCATTCATAACAGCTCTTGCCAATGTACCGGCTTCTGCATTGTGATTCATATAGCGGGGAGCCTTAGACCATGTATATTTTGACCCAAAGTCCGTTTCATGTAAGTGCTTTGATGGCAAAGGCGTCGGCATTGGTTCATCCCATGGGTGTGCGGGTGCAACATCTTCGTACCAACTGTGTTTTACATGCTCTTTCACTTTCATGTGATCAAACACTTCATATTTTTTGCCATTATAAAATCCACTTGGGCAAATCAAAGCCTCGTTGCGGCCTTCAATCGTCGGATGATTATATTTATCCTTATGCAGAAAAGTTCCGTAGGTTATAAACTTACCAATGCCCTGTCCGAATCTATCAAGACCAAATTCCATTCCTACACGGAGAAATAATCCAAGATCGCTGTTGCGATGACTTTCATTTTCATCGAGCCACACCATTAATTCATCCCAGCTTTGTATCTGCATGTAGCGCTCAATGGAACATCCCAGCCACACCGGTTCAAGCCAATCATTTTTAAACTGGTTAAGGATCGCATGTGCACGGGTAATGTCTTTTAAAGTAGGAGCACACATAACGCCACCGGGAACCATATAGCTGCTGTGTGGCCACTGGCCGCCAAACAATGCATATATTTCAACGGGCTTGCTGCTCACTGTTAAACCTATCTTGAAAGAACTTCCCACAAAGGCGGCCCATCGGCGTACGACCTCATCGTACAATGGTTTATTGGAAAATTTTTTATTGGCAAGATCAGTAGCGAATGTTGCGTAAAACCAACGCGGGTCGCTTTGCAAACTTTCACTTGCCTGGCCAATAGCTCTTAACAGCAGGGCATTCGGAGGTAACGTTGTTTTCCATACAGTGTCAAGTGCAAAGGATGCTGAATATAAATGAGAACCACCACAGATGCCGCAAACACGGGGTGTAACCACTAATCCTGAAAGTGGGTCTTTGCCCTGCAATATTTTTTCAAAGCCACGAAACATGGAAGCCTGAGTGTGTGCTCTTGTCACTACGCCATTCTCCAGGTAAACATTTACATCAAGATCTCCTTCTACACGGCCTACAGGTGATATGTTCAATTCTTTGGTGATCATTTTTCTTGTTTTAGGAAGGGCTTAATGACCATGAGATCATTGGTTTTTGTAACTATTTGGTCGTTGTAAACATGTCTTTACTTAGTCCCACTGTTTTTGCTACGCCCGCTTTAAAAAAATGAGTGAGTTTGTTTTCTCCTTCCGGCAATTCTTTTGGTAAGAACCCCAGGTGCTTAAATGTCTTAAATATGCTGCCTTTCGCAAGATCATGGAACGGAAAGCCGGGTTCGGTGCATCCCAAACAAGGATGATTGGCTCTTGTTTTTGATGATTGCCTGTTCCAAAGAATCCGGTTACAACTGGCGTGTGTCATCGGGCCCCGGCAGCCTACTTCATAAAAAAGACAACCACCACGCTTACCAAATCCACCACTTACTTTTTCGTTAAAAGCTCTTGCGTTGGTGCATCCTGTTTGAACAAAATCGTTAAAGAAAGTTGTGGGCCTATGATAGCTATCGATTATCACATCTTTTATCCTTCCAGTTGAAATGGCAACTAAAATTTGGGTCATCCAGTCAGGATGTGCAGGACACCCAGGAATATTGATAACGGGCATTCCTGATCTGGAAATAAAATCTTTTCCAAGATAGCCGCCCTTATCCTTTTTATGAAACTGTAATCCTGTACTGTCAGTTGGATTGGGTGGAACTGCGGGGATGCCGCCCCATGTAGCACAATCACCAATCGCCACTACATAATCAGCAATAGCTGATAATTCTTTAACCCAGTATTTCATAGGACGCTCACAGAAATAATTCATAGTACCGGTGTCATTCGGTCCTTGTATAACTGTGCCTTCAAATACAAAAATATCGATATGTATCTTCCCGGAAATGCAATCTTCCAGGATATCAGTGACTTGTTGTCCTATTTCCAAACCCATGGAAGGATGCCATACGATATTTATACCGAAGTCAGTGACCAATTCTACTACGGTAGGTTCCTGTGCATTCAGGAATGACATCGTATTTCCGCTACACGCACCACCTTGTAACCATAAGACATTTGCCATGCCAAGCAGGAGTTTGAGGTTAGAAAAATAGAACGGTGGTTCCGGTCTGTATAAAGTTACTGTATAAAATCTACATTAAAGATGAGCAAATATCACACCGTTTTAATTTCTTACAAGCTCCGGTTCTATGGAGGCACTGAATTCGGTGGCCCCTTTAGGAGTGAAATAATGAGTGATATAATCCCACAGCCTGCGCCTGTACATGTGTTCTGAAATGTTGACCCTGCCAGTCATCTGGCCTTCTGAAGGCATAAAGAACATCATCAGCCAAACATTGGAAGACAATATTTTTATGTTAGATTCCTTATTGATCAGGCGTTGCTGTACAAATAAATCGAAGCGCCTTTCTACCTGGAGCTTTATTTTATTGAACTGAGGTTGCAACAACTCGTACGAAGCCGGGAAATTTCTTTTTATTTCAAGCATATCAAGATTAAAGAAACGGAAATGCGCACCCAGTCGATGGAATTCTTTAAAGAAAAAGTCCAGGTCATTTAACAAGGAAAATTTTCCGTATTGTCTCAACAATGCCTGTATGGAATCTGCAATATTTTCTACCAATGACTCAGTAATAGCTTCCTTGTTGTTAAAATGATACGCAAGGTTGCCGATACTGATGCCAGATTCGTCAGCTATTTGTTGCAAGCGAACATTGCTGATGCCGATTTCATTGTACAGATGGAGCGATGCATCCAGAATTTTTTGCCTGGTTTCGAGGGTAGCCATAGTTTGTTAGTTTATGCAAAGATTTAAATCTTTAATTGCTACGGTAAGGGTTCCGCGTTGATCTTTTGCTGCCAGGCGGCGCATATAATGTGCAGCCATCTTAGCCTTTACTTCACTATAACACTTTATGATTCTACGGACAATTAATTGAAGGGGTCTTTTATAATTTGCGAAGGTGAGATACACTTCCCATTCGCCTTTTTTATAATTGATTGTGTCTATTACAGCAGTGTCGGCCAGCCACCAATCATTTTTCAGGAAAAGAAGATTTTCTTCGTCGGCAGGTTTTTCAATAAAATGCTGGTTATCCAAAAAACTCAACATGGCATTGTACGCATCATCGTCCAGCAGTTGGTTCATCGGAAAAATTTTCTAAAATTAAGGAAATATAAAAAAGAAATTGGCTTTTTTGCAGGTTTAGCCCATTTCTTTTTTTGAAATGATGTCCCGGACGATACTGGCACTCTCATAGTCTTCTTTATCTAGAAGGTTAGAAAGGATATCATACAGTTCTTCAAGAGAGTATTGTTCCAGTTGTCCTCGTTTTTCTGAAAAGATCTTTCCATCCAAAGGTTCCTTGACTGCCCATTCATTTAAAAGCTTTTCATTTATTAGAATGCTGCATTTCTGCCGGATCGCCAGTGCTATGGCGTCGGAAGTGCGGCTGTCAATTTCAATAAGATTTTTGTCTTTATCCCTGACTGCAATTATAGATAGAAAACTGTCATTTACAATGTCGCAGATCTTTACATATTCGAGCGTTGCCTTTAATGACTCAAGAGTATTTAAAAAAAGATCGTGGGTGAGCGGGCGCACTGGCTGCATCTGTTCGAGTGCGACTGCAATGGCCTGTGCTTCCTGTACACCAATAATAATTGGTAGCCTGCGGGAGCTATTGGCTTCCTGCAATACCATTACAAAATTCCCTGTACTGGTAGTGCTGGCATTGAGTGCACTTATGTTTAGTTCTATATCTTTCATGTTAATGATCCAATACGAAATCAAATGCTCAACGAATCTATAATATTTCTTTGAGCTGGTAGGGCTAGTTTTTATTTTGATAACTGCAACTCATTTTTTCCCAGCTCTTGTAACAACTCCAGGTGTCTTTCTGATTCTGCAATTAAACTTTTATCAGTCGTAAGTTTTTTTATCTCATTTGCTTTCGCTATCATGTCGTTGTAACGTTCTGTATTAAAGCCTTCAGGGTTTGCTACATGCCAACTGGCCTCGAGGAAATTCAGTAGCGTAATAGCTCTTTCAACCGGATAGCGTATAGCCGGTCGTACAAATAAAGCTTCCTCATAAAGAGCAAGCGCTTTTTCGTAATTATCGATTCGAGTGGTGGTGGGGTATTTTGTATAAGCATTGGCAAAGTTGGTACAGATCATTCCATATTCATAAGGGAAATCAACACGTGTATAATATTCTAGCGCCTCATTGAAAGAAGCAGCTGACAAAGCAGCCCATATGCTTCTTTTTTTATTCTCATCTGGAAGTTCAGCATATATAGTGCCTAACTGCTGATGAATATCAGCAAATACAGAAGGCGCATCCTCCTTTTTAAAAACTTTTAAAGCTTCCTGGAAGGCGCTTAGGGCGCTCCTGTAGAATTGTGGGTTATCTTTTTTTGCCCAGTCAAACAACAAGTGACCTCTTTCCATGTGCGCTTCTGCAGCTATTTCCACTTGTCCTGCTTCAATAAAATAATTAGTGGCTTTGTTGATGTATCCTAATGCTTCTGCATAGCTGTTTTGATACCCGGCAATTTTTGAAGCATCGAGCCATAAGAACGCAGCAATGATCTTGTAGCCTTTATTATCAAAGAATTGTAATGTTTGCCACAAACGGTTCTTTAGTTCATCCAGTCGATTTTCATTTTTGAAAAATTCCAATTGATGTATAGCTGCCTGGCACCAGGCTCTTTCCATAGAATATTTCTGATGATCGCCCAGATGGTTGAAATTATGTTCATCCAGCAATCGCAATGCGACACTACTGTGACCGTTATCAACCAAAAATATTGCATAGTATTTTAAACTCAGGTTGTGCTCAGGATTACCAGGAGCTATACGCAATGCCTCCTGGTAATATGCCTCAATAGTGTCTGTTTGAATCGGCCTGTTGAAACTGCCGTAATTCAACGCTATGGCTGCATTATGATGAAAAGCATAATTTTCAAAAGGATCAGCAAATGATTTTTTTTCAGAAATAGTTTCAAAAATTGTATCACAATTTTTGGCGTTTATTAACGCCCATAGTAAGTCAAAGAGTAGTCGCGTACCAAGATATTCAGAAAGATATTGTGAATATTCTCTGTCATTACCCAGCATCGCATAAACGATTCCCAGGAAACTATTTCTTTCAAAAGGAATTACAGGAAAAATAATTGAGGGGCGGGTTTCAAGCCAGTCGGGGCATATATGGATCTCACTATTGACGATATACAAAGCATCGGTTGCTTCGAACTCATCATCATACTGTTTTACAGCAACCAATTCATGCAACCGGTCAATGGATTCAATGTATTGATGAATGATTTCTGAATCTTGCTCATCCCTATACAGTATCGTTAGCATTTTCTCATCCATTGTTATAGCTTTATTTTTAATATATGCAGCGTTTCTTCTGCCGTGAACTCAAGAGTACGAGCGCCTTCATCAATATCATCATGATCAAGTAATAACTCCTGTATTGAAACTGACCTGTCACCTTGCGCATTCTTCATCTTCAGCATTTGTTGCTTCGCTTTATGAACTGTTTTGAATAATGATTCACTTAATGGTGCTACCATGAATAAACGTTCTTTGGGATAATAAACACTTAGTGCGACGTTGTCGGTACCAAATATTTTTTCTGCTGTATTTTTTTTAATGCAGACATGACCTGCTTCCAAGAATACATCATTTGCCGAAAGGAAGGCTTTAGTACCTGGTGTCGTTTCTTTTGGGAACTGCATAAAGCTTAAACTTCATTTAAAATTATTTCAATCAGTCTGTCGCCTGCAGTTTTTACAGCATCGCTGAGTTCCATGTTAATCTTTATTTCGCTGATGGCAATAAGGTAAGCTTGTACATTGTCGTATGAAAATTCACCAGGATGCATTTTTTTTATATAGCTCAGAGCCTGGTCCCATTTCATTCCGTGTAAAAAAACCATTGGATCATTTTGCATGGTAGTTTCTATTTCTGATGCAGGTATACAAAACAATGTTCCATCAGGCTTCCCTGAATTTATTACACCATCAACAACAATGATCCGCTGATGCCCTTGTAGCTTGAAAAGGATTTCAAAAGCAGAAGTTCCCATATCAAATACGCTGATGTCTTCCCGGTGCGATAATTTTCTTTGCAGCTCTGTCGCTACATATATACCAATAGCATCATCGCTTCTTACAGGATTCCCAAAACCCATTATGGCTGTCTTTAATGTTGAAATGGTTTCCATAAAAACGATTTTTTATAGCGATTCTGTTTTAGTAGGTCTGAATACCAGTATTCAGCAGCCGGTCTAAGTATTTCTTTTTGTAATAGTATTCTTTCACCTTCAATAGCTCTTCATCAGAAGTAATTCCGTCCTTATAATTGGCTATAGTATTTTTTATCTTACTATAAATTTCTTCTTGCAAGACAGTTGTTCTTGCTGCTATTTCGTCGGGTTCTGCGCCATCCATTCGCATTTCGTTCAGGTCCATTACTTCCATCAAAAAATCGTTTGGTAACTGGTATTTTTCTTCTTCTTCCAGCAGGCCCTTTAATTGCAGTACGTATTTGATCGTTTCGTCTTTGGACTGAAATATTTTCCATGCCTTGTTTATAAGCGATGATTGCTCTAATGCTTCTTCCTTCTCAGTATTGGAAGCATTTCCAAAAAAATCGGGATGGTATTGCTTTTGAAGATCAAAGTATTTTTTGGTATGCGCCGTTTTGTTCACGTTTAATGAGACTGGTATACCAAAAATTTCAAAATAATTCATATTGTAAAATTAAATCGCTCAGAGATAGAGATAGTAATCTTTTAAGAGTCGGACAAAAGGTTCGGTATAATGATGGCCTTCTTTTATTGTGACCTCTGTTTGCTTCGATATTACTTGTTTTTTTGAAAAACACATCATGCTTCTAAAATAATGATGTTTTTCAGACTGTTTCACTAACACTTCTTCAATACAATGCCTGGATTGGGCAGCCGCCAGTTTTTTAAAATAGTCTGCACGATGGCAGGGCAGGAGTATACTAAAGCCCCCGTCTTCTTTTAGCAGCCGGTCTATGTTATGTATCAATTCTTCAAGTGTCAGGGAAATACTATGCAGTGCAAGGTTTCGCTTTGTATCTATTCCTTTCAGGTCATTTTCAAAAAAAGGAGGATTGGAGATGATAAAGTCAAAAGTGTGAGGTGGATTAAATTCATCAATGCCCGTGTGGAATAGCTTTAATCTTTCCTTCCAGGGAGAAGATTCGAAATTTTCGTTTGCCTGTGCTGCTCCTTCATCATCGATCTCAACAGCATCAATAAGCGCTAATGGATTTTTTTGTGCATACATCAATGATAACAACCCGGTACCTGCCCCGATATCTAAAACCCGGTAATCAATTTTTTGTGAAAAAAAATTACCCGCATTCCATGCTCCAAACAAACATGCATCTGTTGTAACTTTCATAGCACAACGATCCTGTTGGATGGTAAACTGTTTGAATTTGAAATAGCTGTTTGGCATGAGGAAATCAACCGGAGATCAAATGCTGATCATCTTTGAGTGCAATGCCGGATATCTTTAATCGCATAGATTGCTGTATTAAATAAAATATTTTTTCATTTGCTAAGGAATAAGATAATCCACCCGGGCGGATATTTGAAATGCAATTACGACTTTCATCGGTAAGACCAAACTCAGGGTTATAGGTGAGATATGCTCCCGTACTATCAGGTGAGCTTAACCCTGGCCTTTCCCCAATCAGAATTAAAGAAAGCTTTGCATTCAATGATGCCCCTATTTCATCTGCAACAGCCACACGTGCCTGTTCTACCATGCAAATAGGAGCGGTATTATAACCTGCTTTTTCAATAAGTGGTATTAACAATTCTAATACCCCGAGAGCATGCTTGTTAATGGCATCTGCCGATAAACCATCCGCAATGGAAATTACAATATCATAATTTTTATTGGCGTGATGATGCAACTGGTGACTGGAAGAAGCATCTAACTGTCTTCCGAGATCAGGACGTTGCAAATATTGTTCCCTGTTGGTGGCTTTACTTTTTAAAATCAATACAGGTGAGTGCAGGGTTTTAATAGATTGAAATAATTCTTCCGTGTGAAGTGTTGAATACACTGCATCTCTTGCATGCGCATGTGCAAGCTTTAACGCGAGAACTTCTTTAAGAGGAATTGCATTTCCTGTTTTACCTAAAGCAATACGAGCATCAGTAAAAGCCCGTAATGATTGCCATGGATCAGGCTTGATAGAAAATGATATGGGTGTCAATTCATTCACGGTATGATTGATGGGGCTCTTAATAGTTTATGTGATGCATTAACGGGTAGGAAATTGCCTTCTTCGTTTACAATACCTTGACTGGTAAGCCATTGCTCGAATTCCGGTGCAGGCTTTAAATTCAATGTCTTCCGGAGATACATGGCATCATGAAAAGAAGTAGATTGATAATTCAACATGATATCATCAGAACCAGGTACACCCATGATAAAGTTGCAACCAGCAACACCCAATAAAGTTAAAAGATTATCCATATCATCACTATCAGCTTCAGCGTGATTGGTGTAGCAAACATCAACGCCCATTGGCAGTCCCAAAAGCTTTCCGCAAAAATGATCTTCCAGTGCTGCCCGAATGATCTGCTTGCCATCAAACAAATATTCAGGTCCGATGAAACCCACAACTGTATTCACCAGCAAGGGCTTAAAATGTCTTGCCACACCATAAGCTCTTGCTTCGCATGTCTGTTGATCAACACCATGATTTGCCCCGGCTGATAAGGAAGATCCTTGCCCCGTTTCGAAATACATGATATTATTTCCAACGGTTCCTCTTTGTAGCGACAAGCCTGCATCGTGAGCCTCCTGTAACAGCGACAAACTAATGCCAAAACTCTGGTTGGTTTTTTCAGTACCACCGATGGATTGAAAAACAAGATCAACCGGGGCATCCTGGTTGATCAGTTCCAATGTGGTTGTGATATGGCTGAGCACACAGCTTTGAGTTGGTATTTCATATCGTTGTCTTAGTTCATCCAGGAGTATCAGCAAACTATGAACAGTTTTGGGGCTATCGGTTGCGGGATTAATGCCAATGACAGCATCCCCGTTTCCGTACAATAAGCCATCTACAATACTTGCTGCAATGCCCTTGGGGTCATCTGTAGGATGATTGGGCTGGAGCCTTGTAGAGAACCGACCCTTCAGTCCAATGGTGTTGCGAAACCTGCTCACCACCTCGATCTTTTTTGCTACTGCAATCAGGTCCTGGTTTCGCATCAGTTTGCAAACTGCAGCAGCCATTTCAGGAGTGAGCCCGGGAGCAAGAGATCGCAGGGTAGTTGAATCAGCTTCCTCAGTCAGCAGCCAGTCTCTTAGCTGGCCAACAGAGAAATGGGCGATACTATTAAAAGAGGTTTTATCATGTGTATCAATAATAAGCCTTGTTATTTCATCCGATTCATAGGGGATCAGTGCTTCGTTTAAAAAGTCCTTTAATGAGACATCAGATAAAGCCATCTGGGCGGCAATTCTTTCCTCGTAGTTTCCCGCTGCAATCCCGGCAAGAGCGTCACCACTGCGAAAAGGCGAAGCTTTAGCCAGCAATGTTTTCAGGTCATCGAAAACATAAGTGTGATTTTCTATGATTGTACGGTATGACATTTAAGAACAGTTAGCACAAATTGATTATTTGCAAGCTACAAAGAAAGACAGCATCAAACTGTGACGGGTTCTTCGGAAATGGAAGAGATATTCTCCTGTTCTTTCAAACGGTTTTTGCCTGACAGAATAAACAGGAACAGGCATACTGCCATCAGTCCAAAAAAGGTCAGTGTTTCTTTCACATTAAACCATGCCACTGCGATAAGTGATAGCATTGACAGCAGGAGGGCAATGATGGGAAACCAAGGATAGAAAGGTGTTTTGTACGGTCTTTCTGTATTTGGTTCTTTTTGTCGAAGTACCAAAAGGCTTATCATGCTTATGATATACATTACCAGTGCCCCAATTGCCGAAAGGGTAATTACCTGGCCTGTCGTGCCTGAAAGGATGGCTATCACCCCAATGGCTCCTCCTGCAAGCAGGGCCCAATGTGGGGTCCTGAATTTTTTGTGGACGGCAGATAGGAAAACAGGTAAATAGCCAGCTCTGGCAAGTGCAAAAATTTCTCTTGAATAACCCAATATAATGCTGTGAAAAGAGGCTATCAGGCCAAACAAACCGATCCCGGCAAAGATCTTTGTCCAGTTATTTTGCTTGCCTAATACAATACCAATCGCTTCGGGTAATGGATAATCAATATTGCTGAGTGTACGCCAATCTGTAATCCCACCGGTGAAGATCATTACCCCTAATGCCAGTAATACCAGGGTACCAATGCCATAGATATATCCTTTAGGAATATTACGACGAGGATCTTTTACTTCTTCTGCTACCATTGCAACTCCTTCGATTGCTAAATAAAACCATATAGCAAATGGTATCGAAGCGAAAATTCCTTTCCATTGAAGCGGCAATGCATGTTGCGTGAAATTATTGAGGGAGAAATGGGGTGTAACAATACCCATGAATAATAAAAGTTCGGCAACCGCAAGTAATGTGACCACGAGGGTAAAAAAAGCAGATTCTTTTATACCGAGTAAATTGATAGCTGTAAATACAAGAAAACAGGCAATAGCTGTTCCAATTATGGGTAATGACGGATGCAGAAAATGAGCATAGCTTCCCAACGCAAAGGCAATAGCAGGTGGTGCGAGTAAAAATTCAGCCAGGGTGGCAAAACCTGCTATAAAACCGCCGATAGGACCAAGCGCTTTGAAAGCATATTCAAAGGGCCCACCGGCGCTGGGGATCATGGTGGTTAGTTCTGTGAAACTAAAAATAAAAGTGATATAGAGAACAGTGATGATGAGTGTTGCAATCAAGAAACCAATTGTTCCTGCGGTTGCCCACCCGAGGTTCCAGCCAAAATATTCTCCACTGATCACGAGCCCAACAGCTATGGCCCATATATGTATTGGCCTGAGTACTTTTTTGAGGGAGGTTTGTTCATGAGTTGGTGAAGACATGCGATGAAGCTATAAAAAAGAGATGAGTAATGATAATTGAATAAATTAATAACTGATGATTGGATAATAATACAATGCCTTATTGAGATCGACGAAGTATTCGCCGCTCAGCACTCATGTTCACCATTCAGCTCTTGCGGTCGGACTTGTATCTAAAGATTCGAACTCGTTATTCTGATATTTATAATAGGCAGTGATGGCGATCATGGCAGCATTGTCGGTGCAGTATTCAAAGGCTGGGATATAAGTGTTCCATTGTTGTTTTTGCCCTAACTCCGTAAAAGTTTTCCGAAGGCCGCTATTAGCACTTACACCACCTGCCAGGCATGTCTCTTTTACGCCTGTTTCTTTTACAGCTTTTTTCAGCTTATTCATTAATATGCTTACAATGCGTTGCTGGATAGAAGCGCATAGGTCAGGAAGATTTTTTTGAATAAACCCTGGATCTTCTTTCTGTTGTTTTTGCAGGAAATAAAGGATAGATGTTTTTAACCCGCTAAAGCTAAAATTAAGTCCCGGTACCTGGGGTTCCGCAAAATCAAAAACAGGATTACCAACGGCGGCATATTTGTCTATCAGGGGGCCGCCGGGATAGGGGAGGCCCAGCAATTTGGCGCTTTTGTCGAAAGCTTCGCCTGCAGCGTCGTCAAGGGTTTCACCAATCACTTTCATTTTTGTGGGGCTTTCACATAATACTATTTGTGTGTGTCCGCCGCTTACAGTAAGACATAGAAAAGGAAAGGATGGCCGGGGATTTGCGATCATATTAGCAAGCACATGTGCCTGCATGTGATGTACACCAATCAATGGTTTGTTCAATGCCAATGAAAGCGATTTTGCAAAACAAGTTCCAACTAGCAGGGCACCAATAAGACCTGGGGCTTTGGTGAAAGCTATTGCATCAAGTGTTGATATTTGACAGTTGGCAGATGACAATGCTTCCTGGATCACAGGCAAAATATTTTGCATATGGGCTCTGCTGGCCAATTCAGGTACTACGCCGCCATATTTTTCATGTATCGCCTGGTTGGCGATAATATTGCTGCTGATTATTCCATCAACACAAACAGCGGCGGAGGTCTCATCGCAGGAAGATTCTATAGCGAGAATGCGAATACTCAAACTTTTCACGTTTTATGAAGAACGCTCAAAAATAAGCGCATAGCGGATCAGGGAATCTATAGTATGGATTATTTGCTTCGGATAGCTTCAACCGGGTCCATTCTTGCAGCGCTCCATGCTGGTATTATACCGGCCAGCAATCCTACTACTATGCTAATGCCTATACCAAGCAACATAGTACCGGGCGCTAAAAAGACCTTGAAGGGTAATACAGAACTCAATCCCTTTGCTGTCAGAAAAACAAGCAAGAGGCCCACAACGCCCCCAATGACGCAAAGAAAAGATGACTCCAGCAAAAACTCTGTGAGGATATATGATTTCTTTGCACCTATCGCTTTCTTTAAACCAATCTGCGAAGTTCTTTCTTTCACAGTTACAAACATGATATTGGCGATGCCAAACAAGCCTACTATCAGGCTAAAGCCTCCAATAATAAAGCCTCCAACATTTACACTTCCAAAGAAATCTTCAAGTGCTTTGCTGCTTGCTGTTACATCATTCAAAGCAAAATTATCATCTTCAGTAGGGCGCAATTTCCTGACGCCTCTCATAATGCCTTTCAATTCGTCTTTCAGGTCTGCAACAGGCACTCCTTCTTTTCCCTTCACTAAAAGGAACCGGCCGGCCTCCCGCTCATTCACTACTTGCCTGCAAAAATTGAATGGAACTATAATGATATTATCAAAATCCCATCCTCCAATCATACTTTGACCATATTTTTTCATCACCCCAATGACAGTAACACTCCTACCTGCGATGGTTACTTGCTTGCCAACAGCCCGTGTAGCATCGCCAAATAATTTGTCAGCATTTTCATAGCCCATCACCAGTACAGGACTGCCATTAAAAAATTCGCTGGCAGATATATAGCGGCCGCTGCCCATTTTTATTTCCTGGATTCGGTTAAAGTCGTCGGTGGCGCCATACCATGTTACATTTTGGAGTACGTTATCATCATACTCCATATTTGAACTGTTGAAGAGCATAAAGGCTGCAGATTCGGTATATTGGCTCCGTTCTTTTACCGGCTTCATTTCTGTAAATTTCGGATCAGGCCTTTTCATGTATTTCCACCAGGGATAATCATTCCCGCCACCCCAGGGCCATTTTTGAATATAAATGGTGTTAGTACCCATATCCTTGAGCCCATCCTGCACATTTTTTTGAAGGCTTTGTACAGTTGCCAATACGCCGATGATGCAAAAGATACCGATGGTAACACCAAATAGCGAAAGAAAAGTGCGAAGCTTATTCACCTTCAGCTCTGCCAGGGCCATTCTAAGACTGCTCCATACTACGTTGAGTGATTTTCGCATAGTTCAAAATTAACCCCGAAAAATGACTTCCTATTTACCCAATTTATAAACGGCATCAATAGTAAACGGAGGTTTTGAAAGCAATTTTAAGTAGAGTCATTGGAAGCAAAAATTGATATTGCGTAAAATAATTATTTAGCCAACTAAGTAGCTGTAAATCAGAATGCAATCGTTGCCACAGGTAAGTGTAAAGAAAATCATAACGGAACGAATCCGTAATGTACTTTTGCTCTCGCAAAAAACTAAATCTACGATTGTATGACGTGGAAACAAGTGTTTACTTCCTCCATTGGTAAGAAGCTGGTTATGGGCCTTACCGGTCTTTTCCTGGTTTCATTTCTCGTTATTCATGTAAGCATCAATGCCTGCATCTTCGCCGATCTCTTCAATCCCTATGATGACGGTGAGATGTTTAATAAGTCAGCGCACTTCATGGGAGGGGCCGTACTGATACGTATTCTCGAAGTGGGATTGTTTGCTGGTATTTTCCTTCACATTATCCAGGGCTATCTCCTGACCTTGCAAAACCAAGGCCGCCGAAGCCAGAATTATGAAATTCCAATGGGCAACAAAGGAAGCAAATGGTACAGCCGTTCGATGGGTGTGCTCGGTTCGCTGATACTGATCTTTCTCATTTTGCACTGGTATCATTTCTGGATACCCGCTCGTTTCACAGGCCATCCTGAACTTACAGAAGTAACCTATAATGGAGTTGAAATGCATAATATGTTCAACCTTATGAAGTACACTTTTTCCGAATTGTGGGTAGTTATCCTTTATGTACTGTCATGCATAGCTCTTGCATATCATTTGCTGCATGGTTTCCAGAGTTCCTTTCGTACACTGGGGCTGCACAATAAAAAATGGGCATCGCTGGTAGAGTCGGTAGGTGTTGGTTTTTCAGTGTTCGTTCCGCTGGTATTTGCACTGATGCCACTTGCAGTATACCTTCATTGGGTTGAGTAATTCAAAAGGCGATAAAAGTTGCCGAATAATTTCGAATTATAAAATTTCAAATTGATCTATGTTGAACGCTAAAATTCCCGGTGGGCCTTTAGATGATATATGGACCGAATATAAAGGTCATTGCAAGCTGGTAAACCCAGCCAACAAACGTAAGCTGGAAGTGATCATTGTAGGCACCGGCCTTGCCGGGGCATCTGCAGCCGCTTCATTAGGTGAATTGGGATATAAGGTAAAGGCATTTTGTTTCCAGGATTCACCACGTCGTGCACATTCCATTGCAGCACAAGGAGGCATCAATGCAGCAAAAAATTATCAGAATGACGGTGACAGTGTTTACCGTTTGTTCTATGATACTATCAAAGGCGGTGACTACCGTGCAAGGGAAGCTAACGTACACCGGCTTGCAGAAGTAAGCGGAGCCATCATTGATCAATGCGTGGCGCAGGGTGTTCCCTTTGCAAGAGAATACGGGGGGCTGTTAAGCAATCGTTCTTTTGGTGGTACACAAGTACAACGTACCTTTTATGCAGCTGGACAAACAGGTCAGCAATTGCTGTTGGGTGCTTACAGTGCGCTGGAACGCCAGGTAGCATTGGGGAATGTAAAAATGTATAGCCGTCACGAAATGCTGGACGTGGTAACAATAGACGGTAAGGCTCGTGGTATTATAGTTCGCGATCTTATAAGTGGGGAGCTGCAGCGTCATTTCGGGCATGCAGTTTTATTATGCACCGGCGGTTACGGCAATGTATTTTATTTAAGCACGAATGCTATGGGCTGTAATGTTACCGCAATATGGAAAGCACATAAAAAAGGAGCTTTTTTTGGTAACCCTTGCTTTACACAGATTCACCCAACCTGTATCCCGGTAAGTGGCGATCATCAAAGCAAGCTAACATTGATGAGTGAATCATTGCGTAACGATGGCCGTATATGGGTGCCTAAAAAACAAAATGATAGCCGTAAGCCTAACGAAATACCAGAAGACGAAAGAGATTATTACCTGGAAAGAAGGTATCCTGCATTTGGAAACCTTGTGCCAAGAGACGTAGCCTCAAGGGCAGCGAAGGAACGTTGCGATGCGGGATATGGAGTTGGTTCTTCAAGGCAGGCTGTTTATCTTGATTATGCTGATGCGATCAAACGGTATGGAAAAATTGAAGCCAGCAAGCAGGGTAATGATACTGCGTCAGAATCAGAAATTATTGCATTGGGTAAAGGAGTGGTGGAAGAGAAATATGGTAATCTTTTTGAGATGTATGAAAAGATCACTGGCGAGAACCCTTATGAACTGCCTATGCGTATTTATCCTGCCGTACATTATACAATGGGTGGCCTTTGGGTGGACTACGAGCTCCAGACAACGGTTCCCGGCCTGTACTGCCTCGGCGAGGCCAACTTCAGTGATCACGGTGCAAACAGGTTGGGAGCTTCTGCGCTGATGCAGGGTCTTGCAGACGGCTATTTTGTGATTCCCTATACCATTGGCAATTTCTTAGCGGACGAAATACATGTAAAACCGATAGCTACCGATCATCCCGCATTTGTGGAGGCGGAAAAAGCTGTAAGCGACCGTATCAACCAGTTAATGAACATTAAAGGAACCAGAACTGTTGAAAGTTTCCATAAGCGTCTCGGCAAGATCATGTGGGATAAATGCGGAATGGCACGTAACGCACAGGGATTGCAGGAAGCCATCACAGAGATCCAGCAATTAAAGAAAGAGTTTTGGAATGATGTTCGTATTCCCGGCAATATCAACGAAATAAACCCCGAGCTGGATAAAGCAAACCGCGTAGCAGATTTTATTGAGTTGGGAGAGTTGATGTGCAAGGATGCTTTTAGCAGGAATGAAAGCTGTGGAGGACATTTCAGGGAAGAATATCAAACACCTGAAGGGGAGGCCATGCGTGATGATGCTAATTATATGTATGTAGGGAATTGGGAATACAAAGGAGATCATGATTGGGAATTGCATAGAGAAGATTTGATTTACCAGGAAGTGAAGCCAAGTCAAAGAAGCTATAAGTAATGTTTGGAATAAGAAATGTTGCTATAAGGTTTTTACTATTGGCAGTAACAATATTGGTTGCCTGTAATGGTTCAAAAAAAGTAGCGACGCAAGAAATAGGAGAGACTGCTGAGCAACTGGATATTTTCAAAAATGAAAAAGCGGCAAATAAAATTGTGTTTCTGACTTTCGATATCACGGAGGTTGACAGCGCTAAAGAAGAGTATAGCCTTAAGCTGGTAAACAAAATATTTGCTGAAGGCACTCTTAAAAAAAGTTCCTATTCATCTGTGGAAGAAATAGAAAAGAACTACTTGTATTGTGAGTTAATTGGGGCAGACGGAAAAAGGATTGAAATGATAAAGACAGAAGATCCTTTAAGGACTGTGTACGAGTTTCCGGGTGATGGCGGCAGTTTTGGAAAAACTGAAATAAAAAAAAGAAAAGGGCAGTTTACAATTCGCTTTCAAAACAGCAGTGATATTAAATACTTGTCTGTCTTTAAAGCCGGAGACCAATTAAAAAAAATCTATTATGCAGCACTCTAGACCATCTATGCCTCGTCTTTTGATGAGAAGTGCCATAGCGGGCATTTTGTTGCTGTTTAGTGTACTCACACAGGCACAAGTGTTTCCTGTTGATACCATTATGAAAAATGGTGTAAGAACTAACAGGATCAATTTTGTGTACGTAGGTGATGGATACCAAACTGCTGAGCTAGCTAAGTTTGTCTTGAATACGCAAACGATCAACAATGCCATATTCGACCAGGCTCCTTATGCACAATACAGGAATTTTTTTAATTCATACGCTATAAAGGTTCCTTCTAATGAATCAGGTGCAATACATCCAGGCGATGCAGCCGATGAACCAGGAAACCAGCCTGTTGCAGATCCTGATAACTATTTCCAAACCACATTTGATTATGCTTCAATACACAGGTTACTTGTCCCGCAAAACAACGTAGGGCTATTTACAGTGCTGGCAAATAACCTGCCGGATTATGACCAGGGCATTGTTGTTGTAAATTCTACTTATTACGGCGGCTCAGGTGGTAGCTACGCAACAGGTTCTACTGATGCTTCTTCCACTGAAGTAGCTCTTCATGAAATAGGACATTCTTTTGCAGGTCTTGCTGATGAATACTGGGCGGGTATATCCTATGCTTCAGAGAAGCCCAATATGACACAGAATTCAGACCCATCAACTATCCGGTGGAAGAACTGGCTTAACATAAATAATATTGGAATCTTCCCTTATGGAAATGTCTCTCCACAGAGTGCCTGGTATCGGCCACACCAAAATTGCAAAATGCAGGTTCTTGGTGTCCCTTTTTGCTCAGTTTGCTCCGAGCGAACTGTAGATCGCATACACTCGCTTGTTAATATGATTGACAGTTACATACCCGTATCTACTTCCTTTGTATTAACCAACACCAATAATGTTCCGTTTTCTATTACAAAAATTGTTTCGATTCCTTCTACCATGAAAGTGAACTGGTACTTGAATGGATCCGCTTATGCAACCAATGCAGACAACCTTGAAATTCCTTTTGGAGCGTTTTTGAATGGAAATAACACTGTGAAAGCTGAAGTGGTTGACACTACTGGTTTATCAAAATCGTTTTTGCCGGGTGCGGGTTATGTAAACAGTATCACGTGGACAGTTTCTAAAGACCCGATCGTGCCTGTTGTTTTGTATTCTTTCAATGGTAAAATAGATGAAAGAAAGAATGGCATTTTGCAATGGCGGATCGATAATCCTGAGGCATTATCCGCATTTGATGTAGAAAAAAGCAAAGACGGTCTATCATTCACCAGGCTGGGGCGTATCGATATAATTAGTTCTGCAAAAGATTATTCTTTTACTGATGGAGTTTTAATTGATGGCAATAATTATTACCGGCTGGTTCTTTATGAGAAAGATGGAGTGAAATCATACAGTGGTATTATAGATTTAGTGAACCCACTTTCAAAATTCTTTTACAAAGTTTACCAGGCCGGTACCGGGAAACAATTTCATTTGCTGGTCAGGCAAAAAGTGCAAACGAATGTTAGTGCATCTGTTTATAATGTTAGTGGTATGCAGGTATGGAATAAAGAATTTAAGAACATGAAAGATATTGATCATGATATTAATTTGAGTAGTATGCCTGCGGGGGTGTATTTCCTGAAGCTTATCATTGATCATAGTTCTTATGACGTGAAATTAATTGCAGAATAATTTTAACGAGAATAATTCGATAGCAATGGAACACAATACAATGAATCTTACACTTAAAGTGTGGAAGCAACAAAACAAAAATGCAAAGGGTAGTTTCGAAACTTACCAGGTGAAAAACATTTCAGAGGAAATGAGCTTTCTGGAAATGTTTGATGTGCTTAATGAGCAACTAATAGCGGAAGGCAAAGACCCCATTGCATTTGATCATGACTGCCGCGAAGGCATCTGTGGCACGTGTAGCATGTATATTAATGGTCGTCCTCATGGCCCATGGCATCACAACACTACCTGCCAGCTTCACATGCGTGCCTTCAAAGACGGCGATACCATTGTCGTTGAGCCCTGGCGGGCTAATGCTTTTCCTGTTTTAAAGGATCTAATTGTTGATCGCACTGCTTTTGACAGGATCATACAGGCAGGTGGCTATATAAGCGTAAACACGGGCAATGCAGTAGACGCTAACTCATTGCCTATCAATAAAGAAAAAGCAGACGCTGCTTTTATGGCGGCTGCATGTATTGGTTGTGGCGCTTGTGTTGCCGCTTGCAAAAACAGTTCCGCTATGCTGTTTACGTCTGCTAAAATATCGCAACTAGCTCTTCTTCCGCAAGGTGAACCTGAACGCAACACACGTGTGCTGAATATGGTAGCTCAAATGGATAAGGAGGGATTTGGAGCTTGCACAAACACAGGAGCATGTGAAGCTGTTTGTCCTAAAGGTATCAGTCTCGGCAATATAGCCAGGATGAACCAGGAATATATTGGAGCAAGTCTTGTAGTGAACTGATAAACAAAAAAAATAAGTTAATTGTTCAAAACCGTGACCGATAAGTTGCGGTTTTTTAATTGATCAATGGCATGGTTTTTTTGAATACTTGGTACACTTAAATTTTCTTTTATGAATTTCAACAGGCAAATCCTTGGAGCAGCTGTCATTATTTGTTTAGCTATTACAGCATGTAATGACCAGGATAATCAAAATACGAACGCTCCGGCAGCACCAGATACAACAACTGGTCCAATTGATAATACAAATACTGCACCTGCTCCGGTAACAGACACATCAGCAATGGTAGCGGATGCTAACAAAATGAGTTCTGATGTCCCAAAAAAAGGCAAAAAAGGATCAGTAAGCATTAAGAGTTATGAAGTAAATAAGAAAGATAAAATGGAAGCTGATGCTACTGGTGTTTATCCATATGCAGAAGTAATGCCATCTTTCCCAGGCGGCGAAAAAGCATTAGGTGAATGGATCAGTGATCATATCACATACCCGGAAGAAGCTATAGAAAATAATATTGAAGGTGATATTACAGTTGCTTTTGCAGTAGATGAAATGGGTAAAGTATACACGCCACAAGTGATTGGTCAAAAATTAGGATATGGATTGGATGAAGAAGCTGTGAACATTGTAAACAAAATGCCTAAATGGAATCCAGGGCGTATTAAAGGGAAAAATGTAAAAACAAGATTTACGCTTCCTATTTCTTTCCAGTTGAGATAATTAAGGAGTAAGAATATCACGAAAAGAGATTGTTAACGCAATCTCTTTTTTGTTAAAGGCAACAAGATATTGGTTTTAGCTGTCTTTTATAATGCAAGAAATAACTAACTTTAGAACAATTGAAACCCAATGTTCCGAACCTGCCTGCATATCCTGTTTTTTGTTACCTTATATACTAGCGCAAGGGCACAGGTGATTCCTGCAGACAGAAGAGTGGATTGGACGGTGGCAGGTATTGAAGCAGGTATTGAATTGCCAATTACCAAGCGAAATGTTTTGGATTACGGAGCGGTAGCTGATGGCATCACATCTAATAATCTTGCTGTCCAGAATGCAATTTCATCACTGTCAGGACAACCAGGCATTATTTACTTTCCTGCAGGAAACTATTTTTTTAATGACGCCATTTCTTTAAGTGATGGAATAGTGTTGAAAGGTGATGATGCTGTTTCTTCTACATTGACTTTTAACCTTGGGGGAGTATATAAAAATCTAATCAGGATGGTTGGTACTGCAACAGGAACGTTTACACCACTTACAGGTGAAGGGCTTACAAAGGGATCCGATTCGCTGGAATTAGCCTCTGTTTATTCATTGAATGAAGGAGATTATGTTGAGATACGACAAGAGGGCGGAACATATCTTACAAGTGACTGGGCTGTTGGGGCATTGGCACAAATAAATAAGATAAAATCTGTTAGTGGCAATAAGCTCACGTTGCAATATCCGCTGCGACGTGATTTCGACCTGGCTTTAAATCCAAGGATTCAGAAAGTAAACTTGATCCAGAATGCAGGAGTTGTGTGTCTGAAGATAATACGGCAAGATGTTACCGTTGATCAGACATCACATATTCAACTTACCAATGCTGCTAATTGCATGGTGAGAAACTGCTGGCTGGAAAAATGCAATTTTGCTTTTATTGCTGTTGGAAAATCCATCGATCTTACCATCGATGGAAATTATTTTTATAATGCCTATAATTGGGGTGAAGGAGGGAAAGCTTATGGAGTGTCATTGGAATTTTCAAGTGGCCAGGTGCTTGTAGAAAATAATATTTTTCGGTTGTTGCGTCATTCTGTATTGCTGCAAACCGGTGCTAGTGGAAATGTTGTTGCCTACAATTACAGCAGGGAATCAAGGAAGACTATAAGCGGGGGATTTAATGTTGCTTCTGAAGACTTTACCTGTCATGGTAACTATCCTTTCTGCAATTTATTTGAAGGGAATATAGGAGGCAGTATGAAAGTGGATGATTCGCATGGTATAAATGGAAGATTTAATACACTCTTCAGAAACAAGACAACTGCTTTTGGTGGTTTAACAGTGGCTGAATCAGCATCAGATAGTCAAAATGTTGTGGGTAATCAAATTACAGGCAGCGGCCAGTACTCATTTGAGGCTGACGGACATTTTTTATATGGCAATAACAGGAATGGCAATGTAAACCCTCCCGGCACTACCGATCTTCCTGACTCGAGTTATTATTTGCCGGGCAAACCCGGTTTTTGGAATATACCCGGCAATTGGTACGGCATTGGCTACCCCAATACAAGCACAGCTTCTACAATACCTGCTGAGGTTAGATATAATAGTTTTATAAACGGAACGATCAGCGATCCTACTGCCGGTTGCTTGGAAAACCCGCTTCCATTTCACTTGTTATACTTTAGGGGCGATCTGTTGAAGAATGGAGTGGTTCAACTGCAATGGCAAATATTGAATTCAACAGGACAAAAGGTTGAGATCCAAAGGTCAAATGACGGTAATGGTTTTTCAACAATAACCAATTTTAAGATGGCGAATAGCAGCTATACGTATAATGATAATTCATTTCAGAATGGTGTTGGAGAACTTTCTGTTTATTACCGTTTAAAATTCACTGACGTGGCAAATAAAACAAGCTATAGTAATGTGGCTAAAGTTTTAATAACTAACGAAAAAGATATTCTTGTCATTCCCAGTCTTACAACAGATCAGTTTTATATATTTCTCAATGATAAACAATTGGAAGGATCCACTGTTGTTCTTATGGATGCAGGAGGTAGACGAGTACATCGATTTATCGCGACTTTTCCTAAAACTACTGTCAGCATTCACGACTTTGCAGCCGGTATGTACATGATAAGATTCAAAAATGGAACAGTAAAGCGGATTGTAAAACAATAAACTTTATTGTACGGTTCTTGAATATTCATCCAATATCTCTTTTTCTTTTTTAGTCAGGCTGTTGATTCCTTTCCGGTGGATCTTTTCCAGGATGGTGTCGATTTCTTGTTGCCTGGCTTTCTTTTCGGCGTTGTATTTGTGATCGATAGAATAGTAATTGCTATGTTTTTTAAAAAAGTAATTATCTATAAGCAATAAATGCGGCCTCGTAATAATCATATAAATAAAAAATGAGGCGGGGACAATAATGACGAGTATCGTGATATAGTTGTCCGGTAAAGCAGCAGGCTCTAATAAGATAGCCAGGATCATTCCAATAACAGCCCCGCCTAAATGTGCGTCATGGCCAATATTGTCTTTTCTTGATTTGATGCCGTAAATTGAATACAACACAAAGGCTAAGCCAAACAGCCATCCCGGTATAGAAAAGGGAATGAAGAAAAAACCAATACTCATACCGGGAAACAATGCTATGGAAGCAAATATGAGCCCGCATATTGCTCCTGATGCACCTACAGAACTATAATCGCCGTGATGCCTGTGTATAAAAAGTGAGAGGAGATTACCTCCCAGGAGACTGGTAAAATAAACGAGTAAGAATTTAAGATCGCCTAGGTACGTTTCAATGCTGCTGCTGAAAAGATAGAGAGAGAGCATGTTGAAGATAAGGTGGGTCCAACTCACATGAAGAAAGCCGGATGTCAATAACCGCTTATAATCTTTATTGATAAGCAATTTATCTACTTCAAAATTGTACGCATTATAAAACACCTTGTTGCTTAGACCCTTGTACGAAAAGAAGGATGTAAAGAGAATGAGGAACACACTGATGATTCCGCTACTTTGCATAATGTGAATGGTTTGCTGGTATCACCTAGCAAAGATTGTAATTTTAAAACTGAAGGGTTGTCAAATAACAGCTAAGATTGGAACAGGAATGTAGTTGCTGGTGTTTTTCTCTTAGACCATGCAGCCTACAACCGTTCTATCATATCTACAACGCCCTCTCTTTTTAAGATGAGGTACCCGATGCGGTCGTTACTGATCCCCTCTTTTAATTGATAGCTGAACGACAGTTGTTCTTCTTTTACTTCTGTTTCAAAATAGCGGAAACTGATATTATCATGAGGTTTTAGCTCTTCGGCTATTTCGTAGAGATGAGTGGATAAAATAAATAGCGAATTTTTTATTTTCAACAAGCCTTTTATGACTTCCAGTGAACAGCGCATAGCATCCTGTACGTTAGTGCCTTTGAATAATTCATCTATCAGCACCAGCCATTTTCGCCCATCATTTATTTTGATGATCGTATTCTTTATACGCTGTACTTCATTAAAAAAATAGCTCTCGCCTTTTATGATATTATCTACTACATGAATATTACTCAATAAGCCGTTAAACAAACTAAGCTCCATGTTTTTAGCAGGTACAGCCATCCCAAGATGAGCGAGATAAACTGATAGCCCGACGGCTTTAATAAAAGTGCTCTTGCCGGCCATGTTGGCGCCTGTCAAAAAAATGAAATTTGTATCGTGATTCATTTCCAGTTTGTAAGGAACAGGATCGGCCAATAATATATGGTAGAGTTCATTAGCTGCTATATAAGGGGCCTCACCCGGCGTGAAAGCTGGAAAATGCAATTGCTTTTTTATAACTGCTGTAGCTAATGAATAATAAGCATCCAGCCTTCCATAAAGACTTATAAGATCGGTGAGTTGTGTTTTAAAATGATATAAAATAAAATGTCCGAAGCGTAATTTGTCGGCTTTGCTTAAGTTTTCTTTATCTGCAATGGCAATCATTTCTTTTGCTTCTGCTTTTTGAAGTAAAAGATCGACTCTTTGTAAAATGGTATTGAGAAGAGCAGGCGTTTCTTCCTTATCAAATAGTGCAATCAGTTGTTGCATGCCTTTGAGAAAATCAATAGCGTGTCCTACTGTATACGCAGTAAGTGAATAATCGGGGCTATGAAGCAATTTGTAATTTAATGCACTTACTAAGCCTGGGTGCGCAGGTAAACGATCCACCATTGATTCATAAAATCTTTCGAGTACCATTATGGTTCCATTGGTGATGGTAGTTGGCCACTGCTCATGATGTTTCAAAATGAGTTGCAGTAGTTCCTGGGTTTCAATGATGGGTTTTAGATCGCTGTAAGGGTTGCTGAGCAGGTGTTGCAGCCAATGACGTCCGCTATTTGTAAGGGTATGGTTGAGGATATTGAAAACCGATTGGTTTTCTTCCGCATGAAAGATAGAGAGGTCTTCTAATGTTGTTTGATCTACAAGCATGACGGGTAGTTCATGGTTAATGGTTCTGGCTTATGTTTTTGCTCAACGGTCAAACTTCATCCGCATGCCTCTATGAGATTCATCAAAATTGCCATTTTCGTATACTAAATTGCCATTCACAAATGTATGTGTTACAGTAGCTGGAAATGTAAAGCCTTCCAGTGGGCTCCATCCACATTTATAAAGGATATTTTCTTTGCTAACGTTAGATGGACTATTCGTGTCGACGATAACCAGGTCGGCGTAATATCCTTCCCGAATAAAACCTCTTTCAGCTATTTCGAAGCAATCGGCTACTGCATGGCTCATTTTTTCCACTACTTTTTCCAGCGATAATTTGCCTTCTTTCACATATTGCATCATGAGTAGTAACGAATGTTGCACCAATGGCAGACCACTGTGTGCCTTTTCATAAGGAGGTTGCTTTTCTTCTAACGTATGCGGAGCATGGTCCGTGGCAATAATATCCAAACGATCGTCAAGAAGAGCTTCCCATAAGGCTGCCCTGTTTTCTTTTGTTTTTATGGCAGGGTTACATTTAATAAAGTAGCCAAGCCTTTCATAGTCATCAGCCGTAAAATGTAAGTGGTGCACGCAAACTTCAGCAGTAATTTTTTTTTCTTTAAGAGGCTTCATATTACTGAACAGTTGTAGTTCTTTAGCTGTACTTATATGCAGTATATGCAGGCGTGTATTATGCCGGTGCGCTAACTGCACTGCTGCAAAGCTTGATTCAAAACAGGCTTCTTCATTCCTGATAACAGGATGATGATGCGGCTTCAACTCAACTCCTTGCAGCTTTTCGAGATTTTGTTTTATGATTTTTTCATCTTCACAATGTGTGGCTATCAATAATTCCGATTCCCTGAAGATTTTATCAAGAGCGAGGTAATTATCCACCAGCATGTTGCCGGTGGAAGAGCCCATGAATATTTTGATGCCGCAAATCTCCTTGCGTTTATCGTTTGTTTTTAAAACTTCATCGGCATTGTTATTGCTTGTGCCCATGAAAAAAGAATAGTTTGCCAGTGATGTTTTCCCGGCTATCTGGTATTTTTCTTCCAGTAACTCCTGGGTAAGCGCATTTGGGATGGTATTAGGCATTTCCATAAAGCTGGTAACACCACCAGCCACAGCGGCCCTGGCTTCAGTGTAAATAGTGGCTTTATGTGTAAGACCCGGCTCACGGAAATGTACCTGGTCGTCAATTACGCCGGGTAACAAATGCTTTCCTTCCCCCTTGATTATAACAACATTTAAAGGGCTATCTATCTGTGGCGCCAGTTTTTTTATGCGCCCATCTTCAATCAATACATCTAAAACGATAGATTTGCCCTCGTTGACAACAGTAATATTCTGGATAAGATAATTTTTCATTACGTCATTCATTCAAAAAACAACTGCATGCAAAATAGGAAATCCTTATTTGTGATTGTATTCCTGGTTTTATCAGCGCAGGGTTTTGCACAAACTACTAATATACCCTTGTGGGCGAAGGAGAATTGGTTGCTTAACCGGCTTGAAATAAAAGCTCAAAAGGATAATGATCTGAATCTTTCGACGATCAAACCTTATATGCGCAAGGTCTCTGTAGCAGTAGCAGACTCGTTCAGGGCGATGCTTTTAAAAGGACAGAATCCAGCCAAGCTGACCCCAATGGATCAATACAACCTTGACCGTTTTGAGAGCAATAACAAGGAGTATTCTAGATATACTTCTGATAGTTTTCCCGACTGGAAGAAGGGCTTTCTTCGAAAGAAACCGTGGGGAAAATATTTTTTTCCTTCAGCCGGCAACCTGGTGGAGGTAAACATCAAGGATTTCTATTTGTCGGTAAACCCTGTTTGTAATTTTCAATATGGGAAGGAGTCTGACAATGACAATAGCCTATACATCAATACAAAGGGTGCTACGCTGAGAGGATTGATAGCAAAAAGGATTGGATTTGATTTTTATATAACAGATAACCAGGAACGGGGTCCTTCACAATACACCGATTATGTAATAAAAAATCATGCGGTACCAGGCAACGCTTTTTATAAGGTTTTTAAGGATAACCAGGGGTATGACTACTTTGATGCCCGTGGCAGTGTAACTGCCAATGTCACGAAGTATATCAACCTGCAATTTGGATATGATAAAAATTTCATAGGGAATGGCCATCGCAGCTTATTCCTCAGCGATTTTGGAGCACCCACATTATTCTTCAAAATCAATACAAGAATATGGAAACTGAACTATACCAACCTGTACATGGAGTTATTTCCCCGCATTACTAATACGGGCGGCAATTTGCTGGATCGCAAGTATGCAACTATGCACCACCTTGGAATTAATGTCACAAAATGGTTGAATATTGGCTTTTTTGAAAGTATAATATTTGGCCGGCCAAATCACTACGACTTTTCTTACCTCGTGCCTGTCATCTTTTTAAGAAGCATCGAAGGAAATAATGGCAGTCCTGATAATGCAAATATTGGTTTCGATGTGAAGGCAAATCTTTTCAAAACAGTCCAGCTATACGGACAGTTGATGTTTGATGAGTTTAATTTCCAGGAATGGCGTAAGCAGAACGGCTGGTATGGTAATAAACAGGCTTTCCAACTGGGAGCAAAATATGTAGATGCTTTCGGATTGAACGACCTTGATCTTCAGTTTGAATGGAATCATATCCGGCCATTTACCTACCAACATTTTGATAGTCTTGGTGTTGGTAATTACACCAGCTATAACCAGCCGCTGGCCCATTCTCTGGGAGCAAATGTGCAGGAGATTATCGGTATTGTCCGTTATCAGCCTTTACATAAACTCTATGTAACAGGTAAAGCAATGTATTATAAACAAGGTCTTGATAGCGCCGGGTATAATTTTGGAAGCGATCCCAGGCGGAATTACAATGAGGATTTGCCATTGGATGGTCAGGGCAATCCGCGTCGCTATGGTTACGATATGTTTTCAGGCGATCCAGCTACTTGTTTGTACATTTCTCTTACGACATCATATGAACTTTTTGAAAACTTTTTTGTGGATCTCACTGGTGTATTGCGTAATTATAAGCAGCAAAGTGTTGCAGGGGAAAAAAACACCAATGTTTTTAGTCTTGGTGTAAGATGGAATATGTTTAGAAGGGAATATGATTATTAGGGCAGCAGAGAAATCCCTGCATTGGCTGTTTACGGGATTATTCTTCCAGGTGAAGGGAGAATAAAATCATTCTTGAATACAGTTTATCCAGAGTATTAGAGTATTTGAGATGTTCATCTCTTGCATGAAGATTTGTAAAGCCATTGCTGAATCTTATTTCCGGCGTGATAGTTACAAAGCGTAAAAAGAAATTGAACCCTATTCCAAGCTCTGCTCCAAAATCATCCTTTTTTAATTTTATGAGATTTTCAGCATTACGGGCGCTGGCATTGCTTGCCAGGTCAATATCATACTTAACACCACCAACGAGATAAACCTTAAAGTTATTGATGCGGTCGCTGTTAAACTTTATCTGGAAAGGGAAAGTAGCAATATTGGATTGAATGGTCTTCAGTGTTATGGAATCTTCAAATAATTGCCTTGTGCCAAGTCTGTAGGAGAAATTACGATCTATTCCAAGTATCAACCCAGGATTTATCCTGAATTCAAACCGATCACTTAAGCGGGCCGTAGCCAACAGCCGAACCGAATAGCCGGCACTTTTACCAGGTTCTGCAACAAGTATACTATCACTTTGCAAAAACTCTTTACTTTTCGAAGGATGAAGGTATGCGGTCGCTCCACCTAATGTCATTCCAAAATAAAAGGCCTTTTCGTCGCGGTCAAGGCGATACAATTCCCTGAATTGACAATAGGAATGGAGTGTGCTGGTAAAAAAGAAAACAATTATTATTTGTAGCCGCAATAAATGGTGCATACGCCTAAACTCAACGTTTTTTTGTAACAATTTCTAAATCCTGTTTTTTCCATGATCTCCACAAATGTTTTTCCTTCTGGAAAAGCCTGGATGCTGTCGTTAAGGTATTTATAAGCAGCATGATTTTTGGCTATCAGCCTACCCGCTTGCGGTGCAATAATACGGGTATATAGATTATACAGGGTTTTAACCCCCGGCAGTGCAGGTTTGCTAAACTCAAGGATTACAATTTTTCCGCCTGGTTTTAACACTCTCAACATTTCATTCAAACCCTTTTCCAGGTGGGCAAAATTGCGCACGCCGAAGGCCACGGTTATTGCGTCAAACGTGTTAGGGTCAAATTTTATTGCCTCACTGTCGCCAGTTTGCAGTTCTATAACATCCTGTAAATGATGCTGAATGATCTTTTTGCGACCTAATTCCAGCATGCCATCACTTATATCGATACCAATGATCTTCCTGGGCTTATGCGGCAATCTCTTATACGTGAGTAATGCCACATCTGCTGTGCCGGTGGCTACATCAAGGATAGAGGAAGGTCTTATTTCTTCTAATTGCCGGATCATTTTTTTTCGCCAGCGCATATCAATACCTGCGCTTAGGAAACGATTAAGAAAATCGTACCGGCAGGCTATCTGGTCAAACATTTGTGCTACCTGTTCCTTTTTGGAATGCTCAGATTCCTTAAAAGGAACAATAGTATCGTGATTGAATTCGGTCATGTGGTGAATAGTGAATTTGAGGGTAGTCAGTGGTGTCGTTGTTTAGGGTACTCCAATATATTTATGCGTTTGCAGGCTGAGCTGCCACTGGGGGTTTGTTTTTATGTAGTCTACAATAAGAGAAGTCATTTCGTTTCTTTTATCCCATTCAGGCTGCAGGTATAGTTTACATTTGGCTGAGGCCTGTGCCGCATACTTTTCTGCCCACGCAAAATCACTTTTATTAAATACAACGATCTTTAGTTCATCTGCCAATGGTATGATCTGCGGCAATGGTGCTTTAAATTTTTTTGGTGATAAGCAAATCCAGTCCAGTTCTCCACTAAGCGGAGACGAACCTGACGTTTCTATATTGATAAAAAACCCTGCCATGTGAAGCGCACTTGTAAGCGCACTCAAATCATGCATTAAAGGTTCTCCACCGGTGATGACAATTATGGGAGCTTTGTCTTTAGTGGCTGATAATGCTACGGCTTCCTTTACAATCTCGTCTACTGTTTTTACAGGGTGCTTACCACCATCCCAGCTTTCTTTTACATCGCACCAAATACAGCCCACATCACAGCCGCCAAGCCTGATAAAATAGGCAGCTTTACCGCTATGGTAGCCTTCACCCTGCAAGGTGTAAAAGGCTTCCATTACTGGATAAGTCGTTTGTGTGATTGTTATCAAATGTTCTTTATTCAATGTATCAGGCAATGGTTAATGGATAATAGTTTATATTCAAAAAATCGGTGATTAAATCTGAAGTCAAAAAACTGAAATCACGGATTCCTCCTTTCTCTTCTTACACAGGCTTCCATCGTATTTTTCAATAGCCCACCAATGGTCATTAGGCCTACTCCGCCCGGTACCGGGCTTATCCAACTGCTTTTCGGAGCCACATTATCAAAATCAACGTCTCCTTTGATCGCAAAACCACTCTTTTTTGTTTTGTCTTCTACACGGGTAATACCAACGTCGATTACAATACATCCATCCTTTATCATCCCCTTTTTTAAGAAACCCGGTTTACCTAACGCGGCTATGATGATATCTGCCTTTTGTGTAAAACTTTCAAGGTCAGGAGTTTTGCTGTGACATACGGTTACGGTACAATTCCCGTAAGCCAATTGACCACTTAATAAAATACTCATTGGCCTGCCAACAATATTACTTCTTCCAATTACGACAGCATGCTTGCCCGCGGTTGGTATATTGTAATGTTCCAGCAAAAGCATAACTCCCAATGGTGTTGCAGAAATAAATGTCTCCAAACCCTGTACCATTTTGCCCACGTTCACCGGATGAAAGCCGTCAACGTCTTTTGAAGGGTCAATTGTTTCAATCACTTTGGCTTCCGAAATATGTGCAGGAAGGGGTAATTGTACCAGTATGCCATCTATATCGTCGTTTGAATTCAGAGCCTTGATTTGCTCTAAAAGAAGCTGTTCAGAAACAGAATCTTCCATTCTTATCAATGTTGATTGAAAGCCCGTTTCTGCACAATTTTTCACTTTACTGGCCACGTATGTTTCGCTGGCGCCATTATGGCCTACCAGGATAGCTGCGAGGTGAGGGGTTTTGAGTCCTTTTTCTTTTCGTTCTGCTACTTGTTTTTTTAAAATATCCTTGATGGCGGCCGAAGCCACCCTGCCATCTAATAATTGCATGGCGGCAAAGATAACAAGTAGGGCAATTTGACGAGGATACCGACGGACAAAGGCTTAGGTCAGGCGGCAACAAACCCTTCTTTCAGTTTGTTCAAGAAATTCGTTTCGATCATTTTTTGCGCCAGCACTATCATATTCATAAAAGCTTCAGCGCCGGAGACACCATGCCCGATAATAACAGGTTTTTCAATACCAAGCACAGGTGTACCCCCATATTGTTCAAAATGAAAGCGGTCGAAAAAAGGATGCTCAATACCCTGCCGCCTGGTGATAGGGTAAATGGATTCTAATAACTTCAAAAGTACGTTGCCTGTAAATCCATCACAAACGATTACATCTGCTTTGTCCTCAAGAATATCCCTGCCTTCTACATTGCCAATGAAATTTATCGCTGAATTTTCTTTAAGCAGGGGATAGGCTGCCTGTGCCAGCAAATTGCCCTTACCTTCCTCTTCACCTATATTCAGCAATCCAACGGTTGGATCGTCAATTTCCAGTATCAGGTTGGCGTACGCTGAGCCCATGGTAGCAAACTGGTTTAGGTTTTCCGCTTTACAATCGCTGTTGATACCGACGTCAAGCAAGAGACCTGTTTTACCGTTTTCGCGGGGAATGATCGTTGCAATGGTAGGTCTTAAAACTCCTTCGATAGTTTTTAGAGAAAACATGCTGCCAATCAGCATGGCACCTGTATTGCCTGCACTTATAAAAGCACCCGTTTCCCCCTTTGCCAACATGGCAAAGCCAAGTGCAATAGTGGATTGCGGCTTTTCTTTTAAAGCTCTTACCGGGTGTTCATTATAGCCTATGACCGATTCGGTATGGATAATTGTAATACGATCCCGCGGAATTTTTGTCGTTTCCACGAGGGGATCTACTACCGCCGCATCGCCTATAAGCGTGAGATGAGCAGGGGTGGCCTGTTGTTGAAAATATTGAGCTACCCCATTGACTACTTCGGAAGGAGCATAGTCGCCTCCCATCATGTCTAATGCAATATTCATAGAGGGCGGTAAGATAATAAAAAGGTGACACCTTTTTTCAAAGATGTCACCTTACCCAATAAATGAATGAATTATTTATGGATCGGCGATTTCTCTGCAACCACCTGGCCCTTGTATATCAGTTTGCCTTCGCTTACGTGTGCACGATGACGTACATGCGTTTCGCCTGTAACGCTGTCTACGCTTAAAGTAGCGGCAACTGCCTTGTAATGTGTACGGCGTTTAGCGCTGCGCTGCTGGCTGTGGCGTCGTTTTGGATTAGGCATAGTCTATAATTTGAAAATGATAAATTGATTTTTAAAAATATTTTCTTATTCCTGTAGCCCTTTAAACTTTTCCAATCCCTTCCAAATAGCATTGGCATTGTGTTCTTCGGGCTGCATTTTTTTTAGCTTTTCGAGCACTTCTTTGTTACAGCGAGGTCCTCCGATCTCCGATTCAGGACACATTCTTGTTACCGGAATGCTGAGATTTATAAATTCATAGATCCAGTCAGCAAGATGTAAATAACTTTCTGTACGGTTAAGATAGTATACATCAGGGTCCTCTTCCTCAGCATTCATTTGGTCAGCGTCTTCTGCCAGCTTAACAATAAGCTTGAATTCATCCCATAGCTGGAGCGGAAGCCTGTTGCCACAGCGGTCACAATTTACTTCAAGCGTACCTCCTACGTCAAATTTCAGGATCATGAATCCTGTATTTTTTTCAAGGGTCAGCTTCACTGTAGCATTGCATTCGCTGAAATCCTGCTGGTCGTAATCTGCAAAGAACTTATCAGTAATTTCATACTGATAGGAGTGTGAACCCGGCTTCAAACCCACATACGGTATGTCAAATTCCCTGCGGCCGGTCATATCTCTCCTAAAAATTAGGGCTGCAAAAGTAGGTGTGTACGGTTAAATAACCAAAGAAATTTCAATTTTAGCCCGTCACAGCACAAAGAAAGGAATGTTAATGCTGCGTTTTTCTGTTTTGAACTACCATTAACTTTGCCTAATGCGCAAAGCTTTCCTTTTATTGGTTGCTGTTTGCTACTTATTTGCTTCTTCTGGAGTGGCCATGCAATGGCATTATTGCATGGGAAAACTGCGGAGCATTGAGTTTGGAACTTTATCGCATAAGAAAACCTGCGGCAAATGCGGGATGGTGAAGGGGAGTAGCAATTGCTGCAAAGATGAAGTAAGCCTTGACAGGATATCCGATTCTCACCACCAGGCTCAAATGTTTTTTTCTTTCTTATCTTTTATAGCGGTTCGCCAGGAAAATACAGTGCTCTCTATCCCTGTCATAACGGGTTTGGGATCAGCTAACCAGTACAGGCTTCATCCGCCGCCTGGTAATGAAACCGGTTTACATATTTTATTCTGCAGCTTTCGGTGTTAGCGATCTTTTGCTGGACGACTACATTGGGTCGTTGGTTTCCGGCCTTATCTATCTCTTATTGCTTCTTATGCTTCTAAAGCATGAATCCCTATCGATCACTTGTTTATTACATTCGAAAACTGAATCATGAAAACATTTAAAATATTCATAGGCTTATTGCTCCTTTCCACTATTTCTTTTGCTCAATATAGAAATATAGAACTGCAGGCAGCAGGTCTTACCTGTAGTATGTGCAGCAATGCTATTAACAAATCTCTCAAGCCCTTACCGTTTGTCGGGAGTATAAAGACCGATCTTAAAAATAATTTGTTTGTGATATCCGTGAAAGACGGATCAGTTCCTGACTTTGATCTTTTAAGGTCCAAAGTGGAGGGCGCTGGTTTTTCAGTTGGAAAACTGACTGTAGAAATAGATTTCAAGAACCTGCAGGTGAGCAATGACGTCCATGCTATAATCGGCGGCAAAAACCTGCATTTTGTTCATGTAAAGGACCAAACAATAAATGGTTGGCAAAAAGTTCAGATCGTCGATAAGAATTTTGTGGTAGCATCTGAATATAAAAAAGTGCAGCATTATACAGGTTTGCCTTGTTATAAAACAGGCGCCATAGCTGGTTGCTGCAAGCTCGGAGATGCCAAACCTGGAGACAGGATTTATCATGTAACTATATAGATCTATGGCAGCTCGGTTTGTTATAACGAAACTATTTTTATTGTTCATATTATTTGGCAATTCGCAATCTGCAGTGAGAATCCCTGCGCCGGATATTTCATTGCCCGGCGTGAGTGGAGATACGATGCAATTATCATCTCTTAAAGCAAAAGCAGTGCTGGTAGATTTTTGGGCAAGCTGGTGCGGCCCATGCCGTGTTACCAATCGTAACATGTCAGCACTTTATTCCAAATACAAAAAAGCTGGATTCGAAATACTCAGTGTATCTATCGATGATGATTTAGCTAAATGGAAAAATGCAATAGTCATTGATAAAATGAATTGGCCGCAGGTAAACCAGCGTGGGGGCTGGAATGCACCGGTGGTGGAGCACTGGGGTGTTGAAAAATTACCATCTTCCTTCCTGGTAAACAAAGAAGGAATTATAGTGGCGATTGATCCAAGCTATGGGGTTCTTGAAAGTTGGTTGCAGGAATTGCTTTATTAAAAATCAAACCAATGAGATCAATTTTTATCATACTATCATTCCTACTGCTAAGCCATTTAAAAGCACAGGAATTATATGTCTATACCGAACCGGCAAGTAACATGGCCACCGGTTCTTTGGGGCTTAGATTGAATAATTATTTCATGCCGATGACATGGCAAAGCAATCGTGTCACGTACAGGCTGGACCCTGAACTGATGTGGGGGGTAAGCAAAAAATGGATGGTACATGTAAATTTTTATGCCTCCAATATGTTCACTTCAACATTCAAATTTGAAGGAGGCAGTCTATATGCTAAATACCGCTTTTTAAGTAAGGACGATATACATAAACATTTTCGGATGGCTGCATTTGGCAAGGTATCATTGATCGATAATCCTTTTACAATGCAGCATACCGAGAAGCACTTGTATCCTGATGGCAATGGAGGTTTTTATGAGCATACACTATTGACCAGTCATTCTTCTGACGAACAAAACCTGGATGGCAATCATTCGGGATGGCAATTAGGTATAATTGCTACCCAGCTTATCGATAAGCTTGCTTTGTCTGGTTCCTTGTCTTCTATTGTGCGTTGGAATAACCTGGGTGGGAATGAAAAATACGTTGGTGATCCTCCCGGAGCATTGCAAACCACTTTATCTGCAGGCTATCTTTTGCTGCCAAGAAATTACGAAAGTTACAGGCAAACAAATATGAATTTGTATGCTGAACTGATAATGCAAAAGCCTTATGATCACCCCGGTTTTTTTGTAGATGCTGCTCCTGCAGTGCAGTTTATCTTCAATAGTATTTGCAGGCTCGATCTTGGATATCGTTTTCAATTAGGTGGTAATCTTGACAGGTTCAATACCCAGCAATGGTTGGTAAGGATTGAATACAACTGGCTTAATTTGCTTTCCAAAAAGAAAGAAGGCAAATAATGATTTTGCCACTGCTGTAAATGCTCAAGTCGGTTGCCAATACTTATAAGCGTTCGTTTTCGGGACTATCCACGCAAACATGGTGGTTAAGCGTTGTTCTTTTGATCAATCGCAGCGGCACAATGGTAGTGCCTTTTATTACGATTTATCTCACCCAGCATCTTCACTATACGCTTACGCAGGCAGGTATAGTAAATGCCGTATTTGGAGTTGGTTCTATTTTGGGAGCTTATATCGGTGGGCGGCTTACAGACAAACTTGGACACTCAAAAGTTCAGTTAGCGGCCTTGCTGGGGGGAAGTCTTTTTTTCATTGTACTTGGATACATGCAGAAGTTTGAATGGATATGTGCAATCACTTTTCTGCTGAGTGTTGTGAACGAGGCTTTCCGCCCGGCAAATTCCACTGCTATCGCCGCATACAGCTTACCTGAAAACAGGACTCGTTCCTACTCACTCAACAGGCTGGCTATTAACATTGGATGGGCTGTTGGGGCAACGATGGGTGGCTTGCTGGCAGGGGTTGATTACCAATTGCTGTTTTGGGTGGATGGGGTAACAAATTTTGCTGCTGCTATCCTCTTGTGGCGGGTATTATACAAGCCTTTTAACCGTGTAGAAGAATTGAATGAGATAAAAACGAGTGCCACAGGATCCTCTCCGTGGAGAGACAAGGTCTATATAAGATTTATAGTGCTGGTTACAGTTTTTGCCTCCTGCTTCATGCTCACATTCCGCATTGTGCCTGTCTTTTATAAGGAAGAGTTTCATTTGAGCGAAGCATTGATTGGATTTATACTTGGATTGAACGGAATAATCATAGCGCTTTTTGAAATGGTGTTGGTTACCCGGTGGGAAGGAAAACGAGGTCATTTAGTATATATAAGGCTGGGTTATTATTTATGTGCAGTTGCTTACCTTCTTCTATTACTGCCACTCAACGCCGTGTTTGTTGCTGTACTAAGTATCCTGATGCTTACTGCCTGTGAAATACTTGCTTTCCCTTTTATGAATACTTTTTGGATCGGTCGAACTTCTGAAGCTAACAGGGGCAGTTATGCAGCCGTTTATACAATAGCATGGAGTATTGCTCAAATTGCCGGTCCTTATGTGGGTGCCTTGGTTGTGGATTATTTTGGATACCAACCGCTTTGGATTGGTGCAGCAGTAGTTGCGGTGGCCTGTGCGGTATTTATTTATTTCCTGCGGGAAAATAAAGAAACTACTGTGTCATAGCATGATGAGCATTTACTTTTTCCTCATAAAATCACAGATGATCCTATGGAAATGATGCGTGCCTGTTTCATGTTTTACTGAATATCTGCCATGACCGTAAAATCTCGATCGGATGCCCTTCTGCACTGCTTCCACTACTTCTTCGTCTTCCATTTCGGTATTGTTCACATCTGCACCAGCACCTTTCTGAAGTTTTTCTTCATTCCATACATAAGTATAATAACTGATAATTGTTTTATCAATGGCAACGGGCTTTACGATATTTACTGATAAACCCCAGGGATAAAAATTGAACATCATATTGGGAAAAATAAAGTAATAGTAAGCCGCTATCTTTTTCCCAAAATCAGCCGAGGATGCCGGAAGGTCAAAACAATCTTCCTTCTCTTTTGCTATGCCCAATTGAAGACTGGAATAAGTATATAATTCAGTAGTATAATTTCCAAAATCAAGGGCTGCATTGAGTGCAGGATGAACAAAAGGGATATGAAAGCCTTCAAGAAAATTTTCGCAATATAATGCCCAGTTTGCCTGCAACGAATAGTCCCTTGAAAGATCAGAACGAAAAACAAATTGATCAAGTGGCAGCCAATGCAGCCTTTGCATCATTTCGCCAAAAAAGTTTCCTACATTGTTTTTGGCAGTTAATGAAATGAACAACCAATCGCCCCAGTTGAATAAGGGAAGTCTTTTGAGATCATCATTACTTGTTGGAAAATTCTCAACCTCTTTAAACTCGGGCATTGAATAAAAGGCTCCGTTCAAACCAAAAAGCCTGCCATGATACCTGCATCGCAGTTTTGATAATTTACAGGGTTCATTTACAACAAGGTTTCCACGATGTGTGCAGACATTTGACAAGCAGCTTAGATGATCATTTTCATTGGTGAGGACAAGTGGCTCATCGAGATATTTTTCAAGTAATGTAAGCGGATGACAATCACCATTTCCTGCAACCAGACTCTTATGCCCAATAAATTGCCAGGTATTGGAAAATATTTTTTCTTTGGCTTCTTCAAAATATACATCCTTTGTATAAAAATCTGAATGCAATGTTTTGGCCGTGGCAATGTTTTGATCTATGTCAAATATTGTTGTCATAAAAAAACGAAGGTTAAGTTAACTGCCTTTAATCTATTTCAGATAAAAAACTTTTTCCTGTTACGAAAAGTTTAGACATAAACGGGGTAATTTCACCGCTAGAATAAAATAATTTTTCTCTATTTCAATCTACGCATGAAACATATTATACTTATACTGTTTGTGATAACAAGTTCCTCTTCAGTTACACTGGCTCAAAATACCGATACTGTAAAGACTGCTCCCCGGCAATTAACTGAGCAGGAACGGGCTGCATACGAAAGGACATTTAGAGATATTGAACATCCTCCTGCTTATTACAATCTCAATTTTGAGAACCAGGTGAAGTATGATGTCAGTATGCACAAAGCGAAGTCGTATAAGACTAAGGGCTGGATACTGGTTGGGGCTGGTGTAGCCTTAGCTGGCATCGGCTTTGCAATACCCACTAAAGAAAATGACTTTACAAAACCTGCTTTTTTTATCATTGGTGGATTAGCGGCAATTGCCGGTACTACCTGCTTATTGGTCTCGTCTGGAAAAAAGAAGAAGGCACATGCAGTACTAAAATTGGGGATGCAGTCTCCCGCATCATCCTCCTCATTTCATCCTGAATTTGGAATTAGTATCAACATTTAGGTTTATCTCCGTGTTTAATACTTTCAAAAATCAAGTAAGGGCTAGAGGTCTTGTTGTATTGGCCATTCGCACCTGGTTTGTCGGGGAGTTCCAATATTTTAGTTATTGTTAATCCTGAATTAATCAGCAGATTGAAAACGGTACCAAGTGAATAATGGTAGTCGTTAAAAGTAACAGATGATTTTGCTTCTTCGTCTTTTATGATTACAGTAAAAGCTTCCCCTTCCATAAAATAGTCAAAGTGTTTACTTTGTGAAAATTCAGTTTGAAAACTGCTGAATACCTGCTCCCGGAAGCATGGGTGTGTTATCGCGATTAAGGCGCTCCCGTTTTGTTTGAGAGAGGAGTGTATTTTTCTAAGCAGGGTTTTAATTTCAGCCTGTCCAGGAATAGTCATTAGCACCAGGCTACATATTACGTAATCAAAATAATTATTAGGTATTTCCTCCGGCGTTTGATACAAGGTGATCTTGTGATGCGGAAAATTTTTCACTGCCCCTGATGCAATGGTTATATTGATATCAAAAAGAGATATTTCATTTCCAGGTTGCAGGAATTGTAAAAGGGAGGCATCACCACAACCGTAGTCCAATAGTCTGATACCGCCGCTTTTTGATATGAGTTTGGCAATTGCTGGGTGTACAATATTCTTTCTAGACTCATTTTTGATAGAACTATAGCTCTCATGATCCGACATCCAAAAGCTGCTCATTAGGAAAATGTTAAGAGAGAAATAAAGGAAGGTTAGATTCAAATATAGAATAGAAATACCCTGCTCAATTTTTAAGTTGTTGATAGGATAGTCATTTATTCTTTATCATTTATCTTTGACGGTTTTTATGACCAGCCCTTTTTATTTACGATCACGAATTTTATTGCTCTTTGTTCTGCTAGCCGGCCTTGTTAAGGCACAGAACAACACAGCGACATTTGATCGGAACGCTTTTTATAATGCTATGGCTGGTCAGGATGGTAAAAAAGTAAAGGCACAATTAGATATTGTCCAAAAAAGTGACTTTGACTACAAGGAGGCTTTTGAAGGCGCTTTGTTGATGAAAAAGGCAGGTCTTTCAGGAGACCCCGCCAAAAAACTGTCAAACTTTAAGGAAGGGCATAAAAAATTGGAAAACGCTATCAAAAAAGATGAACAAAATGCTGAATTGCGCTTTCTTCGACTTATCATCCAGGAAAATGCCCCTAAATTTTTAGGTTATCACAATGAAATTCAACAAGACAGTTCGTATATCACTGACAATGTAAAAAACCTGGACCCTGTTGTGCAGCAGGCCATAATAGATTATAGCAAAAAATCAAAAGTATTGAAGCTGGAAGACCAGCGTGGCTAGAGAAAATGAGTAAAAACATACTGGTTATTTATTACAGCCAAAGCGGCCAATTAAAGGAGATCATTGATTCTTTTACAGCTCCTTTCTTTGAGGCAGGTGTTTCCGTTGAAAAAATAAATATTACTCCAGAAAAGGCCTATAAATTTCCCTGGACTGCCAGCCGTTTTTTCGATGAAATGCCAGAGTCTGTTTTGGGGATTCCCGCCGAATTACATCCTTTTCAATTCCGGCAAAAAACTTATGACCTGGTAATCCTGGGATGGCAGCCATGGTTTTTATCCCCCAGTATTCCAACCAGTTCACTGTTACAACATCCTGATTTTAAATCAATCATAAAGAATACCCCGGTGATAACCCTGACAGGTTGCCGGAATATGTGGCTGAACGCACAGGAAAGAAATAAGAAATTATTGCAGCACGCCGGCGCAAAATTGGTCGGTAATATTGTCCTCGCCGATAAACACCAAAATTTCATTAGTGGGGTAACTATCTTATACTGGATGTTTAGCGGCAAAAAGGATCGTTATTTGGGCATTTTTCCAAAACCGGGTGTTTCGGATGGGGATATTGCCGGGGTGGGAAGATTTGGTACAATTGTTTTAGATCATTTGATGAATGGTAATTGGGCCGTTTTGCAGCCAACTCTTGTTCAGCAAAAAGCTGTAGAAGTAAAATGGGACCTGATGTTTATTGAGGCGAGGGCAGGAAAATTGTTTTCGATTTGGGCGAATATCATTATCAAAAAAAAGAATCGGGCGGCCTGGCTTGTTTTATTTAAATATTATCTTTTAATTGCCCTGTTTATTGTTGCACCCTTAGTGGTTGGAACCTATGGTTTGTTATTCAAGCCATTTCTTTCAAAAAACATAAATAAGCGGAAACAGTATTACCAGGACCTGAATTAATTTATATAAAAAGATGTCGTTTAACGAGGTTTATATTACGAGAACTGCCAATTATTTTCCAAACGATCCCGTGTCGAATGATGAAATGGAGGAATATCTTGGTTTGATAAAGGGCAGGCCTTCCAAAAGTAAAAGAATAGTGCTGCGGAATAATGGTATCAAACGCAGGTTTTATGCCTTGGATAAAGAAGGTAACCCCACGCATACCAATGCGCAATTGACCGCTGAAGCAATTAAAAAAATGTTCAATGGGTCAGGGGATCTTTCATCTGTCGATCTACTCAGCTGCGGTACTTCATCGCCCGATCAATTGATGCCTTCTCATGGGGTGATGGTGCATGGCTGGCTTCCGGAAATGAAGTCCATAGAAGTAGTGTCACCGGCAGGTGTATGTTGCGCCGGCATGCATGCTTTTAAGTATGCATACATGGCAGTAAAGACCGGTGATAAAACCAAAGCGGTTGCTGCAGGTTCTGAACGGTTTTCAAGATTATTACGCAGTGATGTATTTGAAGATGAAGCAGGTAAGCTGGAGCAGTTGGAAGAGAACCCATATATCAGTTTCGATAAAGAATTTTTACGGTGGATGCTGAGTGATGGCGCAGCAGCTTTTTTATTGTCGGATAAAAAAAATGAAGAAGGTTTAAGCCTGAAGGTGGAATGGATTGAAGGTGTATCGTATGCCAACATAAGGGAAGCATGTATGTACCAGGGAAGCGAAAAAATGCAGGATACCACGCTAAAAAGCTATATGGATTACAGTCCTGATGATATGCTCGCCAAAAGTGTGCTAAGTATAAAACAGGATGTAAAGCTTCTTGGTGAGAATATTGTATTGCTTGGAGGAATAGGTTTAAAAGCAGCCTTGGCAAAACATAATGTCGACACCAATGATGTCAACTATTTTCTTCCTCACATGTCCAGCGAGTTCTTCCGCTTGAAAATTTTTGACCAGTTGATCGTAAATGGCAATGGCATTACCCACGATAAATGGTTTGCTAATCTTAGCACCGTAGGAAATGTTGGCGCAGCTTCTGTTTACCTTATGGTAGATGAATTATATCAAAGCGGCAAGCTGAAAAAGGGAGATAAGATTTTACTGCTCGTGCCTGAGAGTGCACGGTTCTCATACATGTATAGTTTGCTTACTGTGGTTTAAAACAAAGCATTTATGAAGAAAGAAGATATTCCCCAGGATCCCAGCGCCCTTGGCAGAATTACTAAGGAGGTTTGTTACGCGGTGGATGAATCGGGCAAATACGTGACCGAGCTAAGCAATGGTTGGGAAGTAAAAGCATCAGCACTAGATATCACCTGGAAGGATATCGAACAACAGGTAAAAGACGCAAAACAGAAAGTGCTTGACAAGAAAGCAAGTCCCCTGCTTTTTTTTATAGAATTGCGCATAATGGATATTGCTACGCTGGCCGCTTATACCGGTTTTTGGAAATGGCAGATCAGGCGACACCTTAAACCACATGTCTTCGATAAATTATCAGAAAAAAAATTGAAGAAATATGCCGGAGCGTTTGACATAAGTGTGGAGGAGTTAAAAACCATGACATTAAATGAAGGTTGATTTTCAACATATACAGTCAGCCCATTGCGAAAATGGCGTTACTGTAAGCATGCTTAGAAATATTGGTGAAACGAGAATTACAGAACCACTTGCCTTTGGTATCGGTTCCGGTTTGTTTTTTGTATATATCCCATTGATGAAAGTAAGTGGCGGTCCTGCCATTGCGTATCGTACACAACCAGGTCTGATTTTTAAAAGAACCTGCAAAGCGCTTGCTATACCAGTAATAAGAAAGAAATTTTCATCTCCAAAAGAAGCACAAAAAGTCTTAAATGAATGTCTTGATTCCGGCAGACCTGTGGGATGCCAGGTAGGAGTGTATTATCTTACTTATTTTCCAAAGGAATATCGGTTTCATTTTAATGCTCATAACATCATTGTTTTTGGAAGAGAAGATGACCACTACCTTATCAGCGATCCGGTAATGGAGCAAGTAACATCGCTTAGCAGTTATGAGTTGGAACGTGTACGTTTTGCAAAAGGAGCATTGGCGCCCAGGGGACAATTATATTATCCTGAAAAGCCGTTATCAGCCATTAGCGAAGAGCAGATAAGAAAAGGAATTGTAACGGGCATAAAGAGAAATGTGCGGGATATGTTGCATATACCCGGGCCTATTGCCGGTGTAAGTGGCATAAAATACACTGGTAATAGAATTAAAAAATGGCGGGACAAACTCGGTCTGCGTAAGGCAGGTCTATACCTTGCTCAATTGGTAAGAATGCAGGAAGAGATTGGTACCGGTGGCGGTGGCTTTCGGTTTATTTACGGGGCCTTTCTTCAACAGGCTCATGCTTATTATCCTGATGACAGGTTGCTGGACATTTCGAAAACATTTACAAAAGCGGGTGATATGTGGCGTGATGCTGCAGTACAGGCAGCAGGAATTTATAAAGGGCGTCTGAGTACGCAGGAAGACTTTAACCAAATGGGGGATTATCTTATTGAGATAGCCGGTATTGAGAAACAGGCATTCCAGGAACTGTCGAAAATTAAATGGCAACCATGAGTAGTCCTGCAGTGAGCATCTCACGTCTCAACTTCAGATATGCAGGACAATCAGGCGTAGTTATTTCCAATCTTGATCTTGAGATAGCAGCTGGCGAACGGTTTGGTTTATTTGGACCAAATGGTGCAGGTAAAACCACGCTCATGAACCTGATGACAGGTTTGCTTTTCTTCAAGGAAGGTTCCATAAAACTTTTAGACAATGATGTAAAAAAAGGCACAAAGACATTCAATAAATTCTTTGGGCTTGTACCACAGGATTTTTCTTTTTACCATGAGTTAAGCCCTAAAGAAAATCTTGAATTTTTTGGCGCATGGTCGGGACTCGATAGCCACTCAATAACCCGCAAGACGGCAGAATTGCTGGAAGTGCTTGATCTTACAAGTGTACACAATCAACCCGTTCATAAATTTTCCGGCGGTATGAAACGCAGGGTGAATCTGGCTATCGCTGTAATGCATGAACCTAAAATCTTGTTTTTAGATGAGCCTACTGTTGGAGTTGATGTACAAACAAGGCATGCTATAATTAATTACCTGAAAGAACAGAATAAAAATGGCACAACACTTATTTATACATCACACCAGTTAAGTGAAGCGGAAGAGCTTTGTGATAAGATTGCCATGATAGATGAAGGTAAAATCATTGCGCATGGCACTTTAGATGAGTTGCTTGCATATCACAAGGAAGATGGTCTTGAAGGTTTGTTCTTAAGCCTAACGGGGAAAGCCAGTAGGGATTAAGAGTTGGCTGGCAAAAGTCGTTGGGACATTAAGTCAAGATAATATGAAACAGGAATTTAGTTAGCTGTCGATGGACAACGGACTGCCCACTCACTAATTACCATGTACAAACTCTGGATCACCATAAAAAAAGATATCCGCATCCTTACCTGTGACAAGGTGGGGTTAGTGGTCATGTTTGCAATGCCGATAGTGCTTGCAATAGTGATCACAGCCATCCAGAACAGTACATTTGAATTAGTCAATAATAACAAAATATCATTGCTGCTTTGCAATAGAGATACAGGAGAGGCAAGCTTTCAATTGGAAAAGGCTATTGAAAAGCTGGGCATGTTTAAAATAAACAGGGTAGTAGCCGAAGAACAAAGCGAAGAACAAATAAAAGAAAAAATGCATTCGAAGGATGCATTGATTGCTGTGATCATCCCTGAAGATTTTTCCGCTAAAATTTCAGCGAAAGCAGAAAACATTGCTGCGAAAGCTTTGAACGGTATAGGAGCAAGCAATGATACATCACTATCATCCACCGTACAACTTGACTCAATCTTATTTTATTATCACCCTGTTTTGCAACAGTCATTTCGCCAATCGATAGAAGGTGCGGTTAACAGTGCGCTTCAATTGGTGCAAAGCAAGCAGATCGTGAGAGCTCTTTACACTTCAGTAAACGAAAAAGAAATACCCGACACGCTGGAAAACGATATTACAAGTAACCAGGTACCCATAAAGGAAGTAGCGGTTTCAAGAGATGGGAGCAGGAGTGTCCCCAATGCCACACAGCACAATATTCCTGCATGGACTGTCTTTGCCATGTTTTTTGTAGTCATCTCATTAGGGAGCAGCATAATGCGGGAGAAGCTCAGCGGCAGCTTTGTAAGGCTGAAAACCCTACCCACCAACTATTTGGTCGCTCTTGCTTCAAAACAGATAACTTATTTGATCGTCACACTGGTACAGACCACTATTATTTTTTCCATTGGCATCTGGCTTTTCCCTTTGATGGGTTTGCCAAGGCTTAATATTCCAAACGACATTGCGGGGTTGGTCATTGTTTCGTTAATTTGCGGCTGGTGTGCTGTAAGCTATGCCTTATGTATCGGCGTATTCGCACAAACACAGGAACAGTCAAATGGGTTTGGTGCGGTTAGTGTGATATTGTTGGCAGCTATTGGAGGGATACTTGTACCATCTTTCGCTATGCCCGCATATATGCAAACGGTTATGAAAATTTCCCCTTTGCATTGGTGCCTTGAGGCATATTATGGCTTGTTCCTGGAGGGTGGGAAGCTGAAAGATATTCTGACAAATCTTTTGCCCCTGTTAGGTATAACGGTTGTTTTACAACTACTGGCCTTTTGGGGATTAAAGCATAAAAATCTTATTTGAATTGATTATGGAAACAGCAGAGTTGAAACAACAAGTGAAGAGACAGATAGTAGAGTTTTTGAATTTGAAAACGGTAAACCCCGGAGACATCAAAGATGATGAGCCATTGTTTGGCGATGGGCTTGGCCTTGATTCAATTGACTCAATAGAATTGATCGTATTGCTTTCACGAGAATATGGTATCGAAATAAAAGACCCAAAAGAAGGGCGCAAGATATTGGTTGATATCAACACAATGGTTGATTACATTGAAAAGAACAGGGTAAAATAGCAAGACCTGTTATAACACAAGTAAAACCATCTTCTTGAGCAGGATCTTCATTACAGGTATGGGTATTATCAGCGCTATGGGTAACAACATAGCTGAGAACAGGAAAGCGCTGATGAATGGCAAATGTGGTATCGGCAAAGCGCGCTTTTTATCTTCTAAATACTGCGATATATTACCCTTTGCCGAGGTACAGCTAAGCACAGATGCGCTAAAAGAAAAATTAGTTGCCGATGTTAGTGGCATTACCCGAACGACCTTATTGGCATTGCATGCTTTTAAGGAAGCCATTGAAGACGCTCAAATTTCATTAGCCGAATTAAGCAGATTTGATACAGCGCTTATCAATGCCACAACTGTGGGTGGTATGTGCCTGACAGATGAATTATACCATGATGCGAATAAAAAAGAAGAAGGGTCAGCTTACCTCTTGTCTTATGATTGCGCCTCTATAGCACTTTATCTTCAGGATCGTTTCCAGGTGAATGGAATTATCAATACAATTAATACAGCCTGTTCTTCATCAGCCAATGCTGTAATGTATGGTGCAAGGCTTCTCAAAAATGGGCTGGCGAAAAGAGCCATTGTTGGCGGCGTCGATAGCCTTGCAAAGTTTACCATCAATGGCTTTAATGCTTTGCACATACTTTCACCAGAGCACTGCGCTCCTTTTGATGAAAACAGGAAGGGATTAAACCTGGGAGAAGGCGCTGCTTTTTTAGTGCTGGAAAAAGAGGAAGACATCGCGAATAAAAAAGTATATGCTGAATTAACAGGCTATTACAATAGCAATGATGCCTATCATGCTTCTAGTTTATCGGATAATGGTGATGGACCCTATCTTTCAATGATGGGATCCTTGGCGTCAGCAGGGTTGAATACAAATGATATTGACTTTATCAACGCACATGGTACAGGCACTGAAAATAATGATGAAGTGGAAAGTAACGCCATGATCCGTTTGTTTGGCGAGCCACCCGCGTTTGCTTCTACTAAAAGTAATACCGGTCATACATTAGGTGCGGCAGGAGCAGTCGAAGCGGTGTATAGTATACTGAGCTTGTTACACCAGGAAGTTTATCCCCACCTGAACTTTAAACAACCTATTCCCGCGACAGGCTTACGACCGGTGGAAGAATACAAGCAAATGTCATTGGATCATGTAATGAGCAACTCTTTTGGTTTTGGCGGTAACTGCAGTTCTCTTATTTTCTCAAAAGCCTGATGCATGTTTCCTTTATATATCCATAACAGCAGTTGTATATCGCCGCAACGAACATTTGGAGAGATTGATATACAAACATTGCGCCAGCCAGTCGATAATAAACTCGAAGTAATTGAGCCTTACTATAAAGACATTCCATCGGGGGCTTTAAGAAGAATGGGCAAAGCGGTGAGAATAGGAGTAGGCGCAGCTTTACCCTTGTTACATGATAAGAATGTCAATGGTATCATCATTGGTACGGCCAATGGTGGCATGGAAGATTGCATCAGGTTTTTAAACCAGATCATTGACTATGACGAAGGAAGGTTAACACCCGCAAATTTTGTGCAAAGTACAGCCAATGCCATTGCTGCTCAATTGGGCATGATGCACAGCAACAAAGGTTATAATATCACACACGTGCAAGGCGGACTGTCTTTTGAGAATGCTTTGCTGGATGCAGCAATGATGGTTAGTGAAAACAAAGACAATACCTATCTGGCAGGGGCTGTGGATGAAATATCAAGCTATAACTATAATATAGACTGGCTTGCCGGATGGTATAAAAAAGAGATAATGGAGCCGGTCGACTTTTATAAAGCTGAAACTACCGGAAGTATTGCTGGCGAAGGGGCTGCCATGTTTATCGTAAATGGTATCGAAACAAATGCTATTGCAGAAGTAGAGGCAGTCCATATCTTCCATACAGAAGATGAGGAACTGGTGCAAAGCCAGCTACAACGATTCGTGGCAAAACATATAGCTGCAGGAGATGCAATTGATCTTTTCCTGACAGGGGAGAATGGCGATAGCCGTTATACAAAGTATTATGATGTTGCTGGAGTTGTCATGCCCCCAGGCACAACCGTAGCACGCTACAAACATTTCTGCGGGGAATATCCTACCTCCTCAGCCGTGGCTTTATGGATAGCTTGCCATCTCATGCAGGAGGATGCAACTTTGCCAAAACACATGATAAAAAAAGAAGCTGCGAATATGGGCTTCAAAAGAACGCTCATTTACAATCATTACAAAGCAAGACAGCACAGCTTAATAATGGTACGCAGTAAACCATGATAAGCAACTTTCATTTGTCGGAATGAAGCCAATAAAATGGGTAGGCTGGAATATTTCTCACCACCCAAAATATTATCACAATCCATAGCACAACCTGCGGCCTGTAGAACTTATCAGCCCATGTGAAAGCAGTGCCTTTGATTTTCTTATATATCTCCGAAATAAAAAAGGGAATAAAGAAAACTACAAGGATATTGTAATTAGCTGCTTTCAGTATATGACCATGCAGTAGTTGATAGCAGGCTCTTGCAGAACCACATCCTGCACAATCAAGCCCAGTAAATTTTTTAAAAATGCAGGGTGGGGTAGATGCAGCATATTGCGGATCAAAAAGGTAGAGCCATACAATACCTGCTGAGACGAGCAGCGCTGAAAACAATTTTATATACCAGTGCCTGTAAAGATGATATGGAAGAACTTCCTGCTTCACATCAATAATTAAGTCCTCCACCTGCAAACATCATGGCCATATACAGTCCAATAACAATCACCCCGGTTATGATGGCATAAATGGAAAATTGTTTTGCCTTTGCGGCCATAGTTCTTGCTTCATCGTGACGGCCTTCGTTCCAAAGGCCATCTACCTTGCTGGCGTTTATGATTGCCACGATTCCCAGCGGAAGACAGCAAAGTACAGTGGAGATGATGGCAAACACCATATTATTATCTGGCTTGCCGGCAGCGACAGGATTATTGTGTAATGGCTGGGGTTTTGGGCCTGGTTGTGGGGGTGCAGGTCTTGGGGCAGGGCCTGGACCAGGATTGGGATGATCGGGGTAAATATTCGTTAGCACTTTGCGGATAGCTTCGGCAAGGTTGCGTACATCATCGTCAAAGCGCTTGGTCTCAATTTCTATGAATTGTCTGCGGGTCATCCCTTTCAGGTTATCAGGCAATTCATCATTGCGTGGCATGGTAATATTGTCGAACAGCACGGGAATGACCTGTATATTTCTCTCTAGCGCTGTTGATATTTCGATGCGGACAAAATCATCAGGATCGTCGAGTCGTCGGCGTCCCAAAGCATCCTTCATATCAAGCCAGTTCTTGCCGATCACTACTATCAGCACATCGCATTTGCGCAGGGCATTTTGTATACTTACGGTAAAATCATCGCCAGGCAAAATGGTATTGAAGTCTTTGAACAATTGCTCTTTGGCAAAATACTTCTGCAGCTCGTTGTAGAGCGCCAGCGCATTCCAACTGCTGTCGTCTTTACGGTAGTTAATAAATATGCTGCCTTTTGTTGATTCCATAGTTGAGGTTGAGGAATGAGGGAAGGTTTTGGAATATAATTGCCTGCGAAAAGTAAAAGGTTTTTTCTATAAAACCAAAGGCCATGATGCTTGTAAGGTGTTATAACCTGGAAATTTTGTTTAGATCGTCATAGCAACAAAACACTGTAATCTAATTTGCTTCTTCAGGAGTTCTTCTGTTTTTGATGTAGTAATAGGTACAAGTGCAGCTCTTCAATCTTCTCCAGCAGGTTGCATCCATGGCAGCAAAAATCAAACCGTTAGTTGCTACTTCCGATGCAGAAGCCAGCAGGGCTTTACGTGAGTTTTTAAAATCAAATCTGGTAGTGGCAAAAGCGCTCTCAGTTATATCCCAAAGTCATGCTCCACTTTCGAAAACGAGATATCAAGCCGTTTCGTAGTAATTGTTTTTCCTGGCCTCAAACCAGGGTTACAGGAATGCCAAGCAGTAGCATGAAGGAGAAAAAGATTGTTTTCATAATAGCTTTTAAATGCTTCTAAATACAAAATCCCGGCTAACCTTGCGGCCCACCGGGATTTCTTTATCAAATCCCCAGGAGGGGATTAGGGGCTTAGTAATCCATTCCACCCATGCCTGGTCCGCCACCCATTGGAGGCATAGCGCTCTTAGGCTCTGGCTTGTCAGCAACTACGCATTCAGTTGTAAGCAGCATGCCTGCAATAGAAGCAGCATTTTCCAATGCCACACGAGTTACTTTAGTAGGATCAATAACACCCGCTTTGTACAGGTTTTCATATTGTTCAGTGCGGGCATTAAAACCAAAGTCGCCTTTTCCATCTTTAATCTTCTGTACTACGATGCTACCATCAATGCCTGCGTTAGCAGTAAGTATGCGTACTGGTTCTTCCAGTGCTTTACGTACGATAGCAATACCGGTAGTTTCATCTTCATTAGCACCTTTTTGTTTTTCAAGGCTGTCAATAGCACGAATGAAAGCAACACCACCACCAGGTACAATGCCTTCTTCAACTGCAGCACGGGTAGCATGTAAGGCGTCATCCACACGGTCTTTCTTTTCCTTCATTTCCATTTCAGTAGCAGCGCCAATATATAGTACAGCTACGCCACCAGCCAGCTTTGCTAAACGTTCCTGCAGCTTTTCTTTATCATAATCGCTGGTAGTAGTTTGTATCTGTGCTTTTATCTGGTTTACCCGGGCAACAATGCCATCTTTTTTGCCTTTACCACCAACAATAGTAGTATTGTCTTTATCGATGGTAATGCTGGCAGCCTGGCCGAGGTAGCTGAGATCAGCATTTTCCAATTTGAAGCCTTGTTCTTCACTTACAACAGTGCCTGCAGTAAGGATAGCAATATCCTGCAGCATTTCTTTGCGACGATCACCAAAGCCGGGGGCTTTTACTGCAGCTACTTTTATGGTGCCACGAAGTTTGTTTACAACTAGTGTAGCCAGTGCTTCTCCTTCCAGGTCTTCGGCAATGATCACCAACGGGCGACCACTTTGTGCTACTTTTTCAAGGATAGCAAGAATATCTTTCATAGCACTGATCTTCTTGTCGTAGATCAGGATATATGGATTCTGTAATTCAGCTTCCATTTTTTCGCTATTGGTTACAAAGTAGGGGCTTATATAGCCACGGTCAAATTGCATACCTTCTACTACATCAACCGTAGTATCAGTGCCTTTTGCTTCTTCTACGGTTATAACACCTTCTTTACCTACTTTGCCAAAAGCTTCAGCTATCAGCTTACCAATTGTATCATCATTATTAGCGCTGATAGAAGCTACCTGCTGGATCTTTTTGCTGTCGCTGCCAACAGTCTGGCTCTGGCTTTTCAGGTTAGCCACTACTTTTTCTACCGCTTTGTCAATACCACGCTTCAGATCCATTGGATTTGCGCCTGCGGCTACCATTTTCAGACCTTCGCTAATGATTGACTGAGCAAGAACAGTAGCAGTAGTAGTGCCATCACCTGCAATATCTGCGGTTTTAGAAGCTACTTCTTTTACCATTTGAGCACCCATGTTTTCAATGGGATCTTCCAGTTCAATTTCTTTTGCAACGGTTACCCCGTCTTTAGTAATAGCAGGTGCACCGAATTTTTTTTCGATCACCACGTTGCGGCCTTTGGGTCCAAGTGTTACCTTAACCGCATTGGCAAGTGTATCAACGCCCTTTTTCATTTTATTACGGGCGTCTATATCAAAGAAAATTTGTTTAGCCATAATGCAAATTTGTTAATTTGGAAATTTGAGATTGAATTAATTAAAAAATCCTTTTATCTATTCTTTCTGATAAAAGGCCTAAACAATAGCAAGTATATCTGATTCACGCATGATCAGGTAGTCTGTACCCTCTATGCTGATTTCGGTGCCAGAGTATTTGCCGTATAAAACTGTATCACCGCTTTTAACTGTTACGGGCTCGTCTTTTTTACCAGGTCCTGCGGCAACTACAGTACCACGTTGGGGTTTTTCCTTAGCAGTGTCGGGGATAATAATTCCTCCAGCTGATTTTTCCTCGGCAGCGGCGGGCTTAACTATCACACGATCGTGCAACGGCGTAACCGAGAGTTTCTTTTCTTTAGCCATAATTTCTATGTTTTTAGTATGAATGAAATAATTGGACACGCATGGACAACGAACATTGTGCCATTTACGGGCAGGGACAATTTTTCAGCCCATTTTGACTTTATTTAATTCAAACCTGGGTTTTAAAAGGCTTTTCTTGTCAAAATGTCAAACGTTTTCATGAATTTGATGGTTACAGCAAACACTTTTTGTCATTGATGCAGCACCTTTATTTTCCCTTACTTTTGCCGCCCCAAAGGCTCTTTGCGCAACTAATGATCAGCAGACGAAACATAAGGGTAAAAGTGATGCAAAGCATTTATGCTATCCGCAGCAGTGATAACCCAAAACTCAGTGCCAGCGAATCTGAAAAGATACTGACGAAGCATTTTGATCGCACTATTTCCCTGCTGACGTACCAGGTTTGGTTTTTAACCGAGGTAGCCGCTTTTGCTGCGACCGATGCCAGGCAACGTAGTTCCAAGCATCTTCCTACTAAGGAAGATAGGTCGGTTGCAGTAAAGATTGCCGGTAACGAGTTGCTTGAGCGGATACTCGGATCAGAATTTTTTAAAGAAACAAGCAGTCTTCATAGGCCAGAACAGTATGAAAGCCGCGAATGGGTAAAGAAGATTTATAATAATCTTGCTGCTTCTACTGAGTATGCTATTTATAACAGCCAGGAAGGCAGGGACAAGAAAATGGAACGTGAGATACTGGAATTTATTTTCACGGACCTGATGCTTGCAAACGAAGACTTTGTATCCTTTGTAGAGGACATTTATAACAACTGGGATGATGACGCCGATATGTTGCGATTGCTGTTGCTAGCTTTTTTGCAAAAGCCAGGAACATTTAAGCTATCAAATATGGTAGGAAAAGAAAAGTTCGATTTTGCAAAAGAACTTTTGGAAACTACCGAGGAAAAGACTGACCAACTGGATGAGCTGATAAAACCCAAGTTAAGGAACTGGGATGCAGAGCGTCTCGCATTGCTGGATATGATATTACTCCACATGGGCGTTTGCGAGTTTTTGTATTTTGAAACGATACCGCCGAAAGTAACGATCAATGAATACATTGATATAGCTAAGGAATATAGTACTCCTCAAAGCGGGCAGTTTATTAATGGCATATTAGATAATGTGCGTAAAGAACTGGAAAGCCAGGACAGGCTGCATAAAGTTGCTTACAAAAAATAATGCTTAAAAAGATAATATAACTTAACTGAAAAATGAGAGCCAGGTTTTTTATAGTGACGATCTTTTGTATTGCAATGGGCGCTTGCATTTCCGCGGATGACAACAGACCTGCCGGGCCCGTGGGAGGAGTACAAAGCGCAAAACCTGTTGACTCTGCAAATCTTACTACTATACAATGGTTTGATTCGGTGAAAAATATGGGAACTGTAATAGAGGGGCAGCAGGTGCAGGTAGCATTCAGGTTTAAAAATACAGGTACAAAACCGCTGGTAGTTGAAAGTGCAAAACCTGGTTGTGGATGCACCATTGCATCCAAACCGGATCAGCCTATCATGCCGGGACAGGAGGGTGAAATAAAAGCATCTTTTAATAGCGAAGGACGAGTAGGAGCCAATCATAAAACCATTATGGTGATAACTAATACTAAACCAGAACAAAGCCACCAGGTAGAGTTCAATGTGCAGGTCAATGGCAAAGCAGAAGCCTCTAAGTCTTAAGGTTCGAAGAATGATAACCGATATAAAATAGTTTTCAATTTCATAACTGCCCATAAGGGTTTTCAAATTTTCACATTAAACAAATGACACAAGCATTCTTTCTTTTGATGGCCAATCCGAGTGGTAAAGGCGGCGGGTTCGAGTTTATTTTCTTAGGTCTGATGATCTTCGTTTTCTGGATGTTCATGATTCGCCCACAGGCCAAGAAGGCTAAAGAGCAAAAGAAATTTATTGCAAACCTCCAAAAAGGAGATAAGATAGTAACCATTGCAGGTATTCACGGGGTAGTAAATAAAGTGAACGATGATGGCACAACATTACAGGTAGAAACCAGTCCAGGCAGTTATATTAAGTTGGAAAAGAGTGCTATCAGCATGGAATGGACGGCAAATATCAATAAGCCTGTTGCCGAAAAGAAATAACGAATAATTCGCTGGCTACAATTACTGCAAGATATTCTGAGATTGATGTTCTTGCTTATATGTAGCTTTCACCATATCAGCTACAATTTTATCAATGGGCAAGGTTACAACTTGTCCATTGAAATTTCCCCAGTCTATAAAGCGGAAAGTTTCGATCTCTTTTTTTTCATCGTAAATGGCCATTTGCGCCTCATCAAAATCAAAGGGCTTATTACGTAATGCAACTCTGATGGGTTCAAGAGGCGATGCATAATAGTATATGGAAAGGATCTGGTGGGCGGCATTAAATGCACTTTGCTGGTAGAAATCGGTGGTATAAATATGATCGCCGATCTCTACTTTCAACCCCATCTCTTCTATAAACTCCCGCTTCAGGCAATCCCGTGTTCCTTCGCCTATTTCCAGGCCTCCTCCCGGAAATTTTGTGTACAAGCCGCCCCGTATAAATTCGTCACTTACCAGCACCTGCTGCTGTTCGTTTATTAAAATACCATAAACTCTCACGGTGATATTCATCGGGTATTTTTTTTACTTACATAATACCATGCAAGCCACAGGCCCAGCGCCAGCGATATGAATACCGGTACATAAAAAGCATAATGCGAGGTTTGAAAAGGCAGGGGCACATTCATCCCATATACACTTGCAACCAATACCGGTATTTGAAGTGCAATGGTTACATAGGTCAATCGCTTCAATACAAGGCTTTGATTGTTGCTGATAATGCTTGCATAAGCATCTAAAGTACTTGAGAGGATATTTGTATAGATGTTGGCCATTTCAAGCGCCTGGCTATTGTCTACGATCAGGTCATTTAAGAATTCCCTTTCGGTTTCATTCAATTGCAACAAATTGGTTCTTTCTATTTTCACCATCAATAATTCATTGCTACGGAGAGCTGTTACAAAATACACAAGGCTCTTTTGTATGCGAACCAGTTCCAGCAATTCCTTATTCCTATTACTATCATAGAGTTGCTGTTCCAGCACATTGCGCCGTTGGTTTATCTCTTTCAGGAAATCCATGAAATGCATCACCACTTTTTCAAACACCTTTAAAACCATCATCTTTCTGTTGTCGGGCTTCCGGTTCTGGAAAGTATTAAAGAACTTTCGGATAGCTCCGTTTTCAAAACTGTTGACAGTAACTATCTGGTTGTGAGTAAGTATGATACAAATAGGTATGGTGATATAAAAAGCATCACTTTCGTTAAAGGAATTATTTTCAGCGGGAGTCTTAATTACAATGAGCTTTACATTGTCGTCTACCTCAAAACGGCTGCGTTCATCAATATCAAGAGAATCGCTCAGGAAGTCGATCGGGATTTCAAGGGACTGTGATAGCTGCTCGAATTCCTCCTGTTTCAACGGGGGCATTACGTTTACCCAGGAATCGTTCTCCGGGCTATGTATCTCCACTGTTCTGTGGTCGGTATTTTTAAAATACTGTATCAATGTTTGTGAAGAAAGTCAATTTTAAGCGATCGGCGCAAAGATGTGAACAAAACAATTGTAAAGCGGCATAAATTAGCACCCTGAGGAATGGAAGATTCTTAACTCCTATGGAAAAAAGGCCCATCAACCTTGTTTGGTTTAAACGGGATCTCCGTTTGCAGGATCATGCGCCTCTCGCAACTGCGTGCGCCGATGAACTGCCGGTTTTGATGTTCTATGTTTTTGAACCCTCTGTAATGGCTAATGCCGATAGTGATCTCAGGCATTGGCGCTTCGTATGGCAGAGCCTTCAGAATCTCAACAGGGTGCTGCCTACCCCTTCCTGCATCAATATTTTTTTAGGTGAAGTAAAAGCAGTGCTGGAATATCTCTCAGATCAATATGATATCAGGAATATTTTTAGCCATCAGGAGACTGGTAATGCACTGACATTTGAAAGAGACAGAACTGTGGCTAAATGGTGCAAGAACTTTGGAATAAACTGGAAACAGTTTCCTTCAAACGGTATACAACGCGGGTTGAAAAGCAAAAAAAACTGGTATAAAAGCTGGCTTGAGCATGTGTCCCAACCAACTATTGAGCCCGATATTCAAAGACTTCGTGCAATCTATGTTGATGAACATCCTTTCATGTTACAGTCGTTTCAGCAACTCTTTCGGGGAGCATCATTGTTTCTTAAAAACTTTCAGCCAGGCGGGCCAACACCCGGTAGTTTTTATCTCCAGACATTTTTGAATGAGCGAGGCATTCATTATGAAAAATATCTTGCTAACCCTAACATGTCAAGGATAAGTTGTAGCCGGCTTTCGCCATATCTCGCACATGGCAATCTTTCTGTAAGGCAGGTATGGCAGGCAACGAGTCAACGTATTGAAGAAGCTTATGAATTCGTAAAACCTCTTGAGGTTTTCAAAACGCGTCTTATATGGAATTCCAGTTTTATACAAAAATTCGAGATGCAGCCATCACTTGAATTTGAAAACATGAATACTGGGTTTGATAGTTTCCGAAAACAAGTGGATGAAAAATTATTGGAGGCATGGAAGGGCGGACTCACAGGTTATCCGCTGGTAGATGCCTGTATGCGTTGCCTTCAGGAAACGGGTTATCTTAATTTCAGGATGCGTGCCATGCTGGTAAGTTTTCTAACTCATCATTTATGGCATCCATGGCAATCAGGTGTTCATCACCTGGCAAAACTTTTCCTGGATTATGAGCCAGGTATCCATTATTGTCAATTTCAATTACAAGCTGGTGTAACAGGCATTAATACACTGCACATTTACAATCCTGTAAAGCAAAGTAAAGAGCAGGATAAGGAAGGAGAATTCATTCAAAAATGGTTGCCGGAACTTCGGCATTTGCCTGTTACTTTTCTGCATGAACCCTGGAAGATGGATATTACTGATCAGCGTCAGTTGAATTGTGTGATAGGCAACGATTACCCGGCAAGAATAATAGATATTGAAGTTGCTTCGAGGTATGCAAGGGAAACCTTAAACGCTATTAAAAAAAATGATGATGTAAGAGTGTTGAATACAGTGATAACAAAAAAATTTTCTGAGCCGGACATTAACGAAGAAACAGACAAGTAGAGGGGATAATGCCTGCAGGTAATATCATATTTTATTATCATTCATAGTCAGCTTCATCAGCCAGTCTGTTTGCAGGTTGGTACCCAGTAGAAACTGTTGAGAGCCAAATCGTTCAAACCCCATTCTTTCATAGAACCCAATAGCTGCGGTATTTTGCTGCCATACGCCTAGCCAAATTGTTTCGCAGCTAAGTTGCCTGGCAGAGTCAATGCAATGTTTTACAAGAGCCGCACCAATTTTTTGCTTTTGAAACGCTTTCAGCACGTATATCCTTTCAATTTCTATAGTCCTGCTACTTTGTAATCCACGAGGATTTTTTGACTTTCTCATTTTTACAAAACCCGCAGGCGACATATTGATATATGCAATAAAATAAAGCGTGTTGACATCACTCAATTCTGCTTTTATACTTTTTAGGTTAAAATACTGCTGTATGTGCAGAGCCATATCTTCTGGCGTATTGTAAGCAGCATAAGTATCATGAAAAGTTGTAGAGGCAAGGTTGCGAATCAGTTCGCAATCCTTAGCTTCTGCAGACACAATAGAGATCATGTAAAAAATTGATGATAGGTCACCTATCTTTTGTTTATTGTAGTACTCTTAATGAAGAGTTGATAATGGCTACACATTCTCTTATTTGAGATTCATTTATGATTAATGGAGGAGCAAATCTTATCTTATCTCCATGCGTAGGTTTTGCCAACAGTCCATTTTCTTTTAACGCAAGACAAAGATTCCATGCAGCTTCAGGGTTTTCATGTTTTATTACAATGGCATTCAACAAGCCTTTGCCACGTACCAATTTTATGTATGGCGACTGAAGCGCAGTCAATTCATTTCGTAATAATTGCCCCATGGCCTCTGCATTCTCAGCCATGCCCTCATCTTTCAATACTTGCAATGCTTCAATTGCAACAGCGCATGCCAGCGGATTTCCACCATAGGTGCTGCCATGTTCACCGGCCTTAATATTCAGCATGATAAAATCGTCGCAGAGCACCGCACTTACAGGTAATACGCCACCGCTTAACGCCTTGCCTAATATCAGGATATCTGGTCGAACATTTTCATGATCGCAGGCAAGCATTTTTCCTGTACGGGCCAGGCCCGTTTGTATTTCATCTGCTATGAAGAGAACATTGTACTCGGTACACAGCCTTCTTACGCCCGCCAGGTAACCCTCGTCGGGAACAACTACACCTGCCTCACCCTGGATGGGTTCAACCATAAAGGCAGCTACATTAGGATCCTGTAAGGCTTTTTCCAAGGCGGTGAGATCATTATAAGCTACTATTTCAAAACCGGGAGTGTAGGGGCCAAAGTCTTTGTTTGATTCAGGGTCGGTACTGAAGGAGATAACGGTGGTCGTACGGCCATGAAAATTTTGACTACACACAAGAATAACTGCTGTATTTTCCTTCAATCCTTTTTTTGCATAGCCCCAGCGCCTTGCTAATTTTAAGGCTGTTTCCACTGCCTCTACACCGGTATTCATGGGCAATACTTTTTCATAACCAAAATAAGAGGTTATATATTTCTCATACTGCCCAAGCAAATTACTGTGGAATGCCCGGCTGGTAAGGGTTAGCCTGGAGGCTTGTTCTGTTAAAGCTTTAATGATCCGGGGATGACAATGGCCCTGGTTGATGGCAGAATATCCGCTCAAAAAATCGTAATATCGTTTGCCGTCCACATCCCATAAATACACGCCTTCGCCGCGTTCGAGCACAACAGGAAGCGGATGATAATTATGTGCGCCAAATTTTTCTTCCAGTTCAAGATAATACTGACTTTTATCTGACAAGTTTATTGTTGCAGTAGACATATAATTTGAAATTTACAGTTTAGTGGAAACGGAGACTAAATATTCGCTCTTGCGAAATGTTGAATAAAAAAATCGAGAAGAAAGGGCATAAATAGCCCATAAAATACTAACTAACCTACCGGGTGATCTAGAAAATCGAGGTTACAGCGGAGAAATGATATGTTGGGATGCTGTGAAATTTGGAAGAATTTTGTCGCAAAGAAAAGCTTCTTTGGGGTAAAAACCTTCATTTTGAGAAATTTGGAAGCTCTTTTTTCAAAATTCATTTTGCTGTTTCACTGGATTGCTACACATTTGCACTCCCAAAAAATTGAAAATCATGGCAAGAGTATGTGAGGTTACCGGCAAAAAGCCTCTATCGGGTCACACCGTAAGCCATTCGAATATTAAGACGAAGCGCAAGTTCAACCCTAATCTTCAGAAGAAACGTTTCTTTCTTGCTGAGGAAAACAAGTGGGTTACGCTGAAAGTTTCTGCTGAAGCGATCCGTACAATCAATAAAAAAGGACTTTTTACTGTAGTAAAGGAATTAAGAGCGAATGGTGTCGCTATTTAATCAGCATCAAAAAAAGAGAATGCCCTCAGGGCTGGTGATAAAAAGTAAATTATTATAAAATGGCAAAGAAAAGCAAAGGCAACAGGGTACAGGTGATCCTCGAGTGCACCGAGCATAAAAACAGTGGTTTGGCAGGCACAAGCCGTTATATTACTGTAAAGAACAAAAAGAATACACCAGAGCGCATGGAGTTGAAGAAGTTCAATCCCATTATGAAAAAAGTAACTGTTCACAAAGAAATTAAGTAATAAAGTTGTAAGGGTAAAGGTTGACATATTACCGCCTTAATAAACCTCTTCAACATTCGAACTAATAAACATTTCAACTTTTTATTATGGCAAAAGCAGCTAAAACCGCTATCAAGACCAAAGACCAGAAAGCCGCGGCTGAAGCAAAAAACTGGAGCAAAGTAATTAAGGCTGTACGCAGTCCCAAAACTGGCGCTTATACTTTTAAAGAAGCCATCGTGCACAAGGAAAAAGTAAAAGATTTTTTGGCAGAAAAGTAAATAACTGTTCCCTGCGGGGATATAATAGCATTTAGCTGTCATGCCTTGGCATGATGGCTTTTTTGTTTAATGGATTTATTCAATTTCTCAATTTGTATCTGATCAGCTATGGGATTTTTTGATAAACTGTTTGGGAAGAAGGAAAAGCAAACGCTGGATGAAGGTTTGGAAAAAACCAAACAGGGTTTCTTTAGCAAGATAACAAAGGCAATAGCCGGTAAAAGTACCGTTGATGAAGAATTGCTTGACGATCTTGAAGATGCCTTGGTGGGTGCCGATGTAGGTATCGAAACTACAGTGGCTATTATTGATAAGATCACTGAGAGAGTAAAAAAAGATAAGTACCTGAATACCTCTGAACTTAATGGCATTTTACAGCAGGAAATGTCGTCTTTGCTGGTTGATTCTCCCGATCATCTCAGCAGCAATTTTTCTCTTACAGGGATGCCAAAGCCGTACGTATTGCTCGTAGTAGGCGTTAACGGGGTAGGAAAAACCACTACAATAGGTAAACTGGCACACCAGTTTAAACTTGCAGGTAAATCTGTTGTTCTTGGGGCTGCAGATACTTTCAGGGCAGCAGCTGTTGATCAGCTCACTATATGGAGCGAAAGGGTAGGAGTTCCAATTGTAAAACAGGCTATGGGCAGCGATCCGGCTTCAGTGGCATATGATGCTGTGCAAAGCGCAGCAGCGAGGGGAGCTGATGTTGTCATAATAGATACAGCAGGTCGTCTTCATAATAAGGCTCACCTGATGGAGGAGTTAAGTAAAATAAAAAGAGTCATTAAAAAACAATTGCCTGATGCCCCGCATGAAGTACTGTTGGTGCTGGATGGCTCGACAGGACAAAATGCTTTAGAGCAGGCAAAACAATTTACATCAGCCACTGAGGTAACAGGCCTCGCCATTACTAAGCTTGATGGTACGGCAAAGGGTGGAGTGGTTTTGGCTATCAGCCATCTTATGAAAATACCAGTTCGTTATATTGGCGTGGGCGAAAAAATGACTGACCTGTTAGTGTTTGATAAAAAAGCTTTTACAGAGACGCTTTTTAGCCTGGAGAACCAGGAGGGCTGATCGTTAAAAATTATTGCAATAGCTCTCTCCAGCGGCTTATATACTTACCAAGTATATCAAACTCGATATTCACTATTCCACCTGTCTGCACTTTTTGAATATTGGTGTGATGGAAAGTGTAGGGAATAACGGCAACAGAAAAAACATCCTTTCCAACATCAAAAGCAGTTAAACTGATCCCGTTAATGCAGATGCTTCCTTTTTCAATAAGCAGGTATGCAAATGCTGGCTCGAATTTGAATTGATACAGCCAACTTCCATTTTGATCTGATACAGATAGGCAGGTAGCAACAGTATCTACATGCCCCTGGACGATATGGCCATCCAATCGACCATTTACAGGCACGCATCTTTCGATGTTCACCATTGTGGCCGGCTCCCAGTCCTGGAGATTGGTTTTTTGAAGTGTTTCAGCGATGGCGGTTACTTTATGTACGTCATTTTTTATTTCTTCAACGGTAAGGCAAACACCGCTATGGCTTACACTTTGATCTACTGTTAACTCGTTTGAAATACCAGATCTTATCCAAAAACTTCGGTTGCTGCCCCATTCTTCTATGGCAGTAATATTACCAGTGGTTTCAATGATTCCTGTAAACATAAAGGGACCTATAGATTTGCGTCTGACAAGATTAACGGGAATAGAAACAAAAATCGTAACAAAACTTGTTTATAACAGGTATTTTCCTACTTTTGCGTTCCAAAATTTTTTAAAGGGGGTATATTCCATGCTGATCATTGATTCTAAAGACTGCGAAAACATAGACAAGGCGCTGAAAAAGTACAAAAAGAAATTTGAGAAAGCCAAAACGCTTACCCAACTACGTGAGCGCCAGAGTTTCACCAAGCCTTCTATAAAGCGCCGTGGCGAAGTTTTGAAAGCTATCTACAAGCAGCAGATAGCTAGCGGTAAAATAGAAATATAATATATTTTTCCGATCCTGGTTTCGGATGATAGATAGCCATAAGGTTCATACCTTTATGGCTATTGTTGTTATATGCAGTTGCCAGAAGCTATTTCATCCTTTATAGGCTATCTTAAGTACGAAAAACGCTTTTCACAACACACTGTTCGTGCTTACCAGGACGATCTAAACCAGTTTTCAGACTTCATTAAGAGGCAATTTGAATGTAATGTTATCGTCGATGTCATTCCTTCCTTTATACGAACATGGCTGGCTACTGTGAAAGACGATAATGTTTCTTCAAGGACTATTAACCGGAAAATTTCCTCTCTTAAATCTTTTTTTAAATTTCTAATGAGGGAAAAATTGGTAACCACGAATCCAATGAGCAGCATTATTTCCCAGAAGACCAGCAAGCGTTTGCCACAATTCGTGGATGAAAAAGACATTGAAAAACTGTGGCGCTACACGGAATTTCCCGATAACTGGCAAGGCAAAACAGAGAGGCTGCTGCTCCTTCTTTTTTATCAGACTGGAATTCGTCTGAGCGAACTTATTAATCTCAAGGAAAGCCAGATAGATCTTCATCATTCGTCTTTAAAAATATTGGGAAAGGGGAATAAAGAAAGAATCATTCCCTGCAACCAGGAGCTTATAAATGAACTAGTTGCATATAAGAATGATAAACGAAAGCTAGAAGCTGAGCTTCTTGATACAACCGTGCTGTTTACGAATGAAAAGGGGAAAAAACTCTATCCTAAATGGGTGTATAATGCAGTGAGAAAATACCTTGACCCTGCGACCACCATTGAAAAGAGAAGCCCTCATGTGCTTCGCCACACTTTTGCTACCCATCTCATGAACCAGGGTGCTGATTTGAATGCTGTAAAAGAATTGTTGGGCCACAGTAGTTTAGCAGCTACTCAGGTCTACACGCACAACACAATTGAAAAGCTAAAAGATGTATTTAAAAAAGCTCACCCCAAAGCTTAAAAATTTTTCAAAAAAAGCAACAAAAAAATACGATTTATCTTTTGAATATCCTGCTTTCTTTATTACCTTCCCATTATAAATAAGTCCGCCTATGAAGCAATGAATGTTTACTCTTTTTCAGTTCTTTATTTATTCACTAAAACCGTGTTACTATGACTTTGAACATTCAAACTGTGCGTTTTGATGCTGACAGCCGGTTGACCGATCACATCAGGAAGAAAGTCGTTAAACTAAGTACTTATCACGACCGGATCATCAAGGTGGATGTGTTTTTGAAATTAGACAATGTGGTGCATCAGATTAAAGACAAAGTGGCGGAGATTAAAGTAAGCATTCCGCGCAGCGAAGTATTTGTAAAATCGTCAAGCAAATCATTTGAAGAATCTTTTGACGATGCTTTTGAGAGTATTTGTACACAGATCAAACGAAAAAAAGAAAAACTAGTTAATTAAAAACTTTACGTAAGCCCCCAAGAATTGGGGGTTTTTTCATATATGTGTAAGAAAAGCTATTTGGATTGGGCATTAGGTCAGCTCGTTTACTCCTGATCTTTCTTTAACTTACCCTGATGCTGGTGCGGTTTTCCACAGCTAAAACTTAACCCGGCACACCTTGTGCATAATATCACTTTCCTTATTTTTGGCGCACAAACCCTGACCGTAGAGTTGGTTGCTGCAAACACCCTGTAAACGCCTTTAATAAAATATACTGATGAAAAGAATGGTTTGTCTTGTGCTTGCCTTATTTATCGGGCAGCAGGCAATATGGGCGGCTGAGAAGCCGGATACAAATATTGTAATAGCTTCGGCAAAGGAGCGCTACGAGTTTGTCTATAATAAAAAAACGGAAAAGGTAGAGGTGAAACAAACCCTTGATTTGCTCTACCGCTGCAACGACTATAAGGCTGACGTTCCCGTGATTGAATCCTATAACGACCAGGTGAGCATGGACAATATTGAAATAGAAGTGGACGGTAGAAGAAACAAAGCTATTACACCAAATTGCGAATTTTTTTCAGTGGATGGGATTTTTTATTCGGATGCACGTACTTGCTATTTCATGCTGCCGCTAACAAAACGGGGAGGAGAGAGCCACGTAGTTTTTGAAAAGACAGTCAAAGATCCACGCTATTTCACGAGCATTTTCTTCAGGGAACCGCTGAACATACGCTTTAAGCAGGTAGAGATAATTGTGCCTCGTTGGATGAAGCTGGAATTAAAGGAATATCATTTTGAAGGGTATAATGTCAGCAAGAAAACTACTGTTGATAATAGTCTGAATGCCGATATTACTACTTATACTATCACCAACCTACCAGCCCAAGTAAGAGAGAGGGCGGCTCCTGGGCCTACCTATACCGAACCACATTTGCTGGTGTTGTGTAAAAGCGCAGCACCTGAAGGGAAAAAAATTACTTTCTTCAGCACATTGGCAGACCAGTATGCTTGGTATCATAACATTACCGCGAATCCCAATAACGACGAAGCAATATTAAAAACAAAGGCACAGGAGATCACCAAGGGGCTCACCAATGATATGGATAAGATCAAGGCTATATTTTATTGGGTGCAGAACAATATTCGTTATATAGCTTTTGAAGACGGCATCGCCGGGTTTAAGCCCGAAAAAGCGAATGAGGTGCTGCGAAAAAAATATGGCGATTGCAAAGGCATGGCACATCTTACAAAGGAACTATTGCGATCACTCGGGTTTGATGCAAGGCTTTGCTGGATAGGCACTAATCATATTGCCTACGACTATAGTACGCCAGCCTTATGCGTGGATAATCACATGATCTGCGGCCTCAATTACCAGGGGAAAGTATATTTCTTAGATGCAACCGAAAATTATATCGGGTTAGGCGAATATGCGGAACGCATACAGGGCCGGCAGGTGCTGATGGAAGATGGCGATAATTATAAACTGCTTAATGTTCCTGCTACTACCTATCACCAAAATACCGATGTGGAGAAAAGGGTGATCACCATTAACGGCACCGATATTTCAGGCACGGCTGAGCACGAATGGAAAGGGGAGGAAAAGGAAAATATTCTTGCCCAGTTAAATAGCATCAAAAAAGATAAAGCTTCTGAGGCATTTATCAAATACCTCGGCGATGGCAATGCCGATGTTCACATCACAGATTTCGTGACGAGCGACCTAAACAATTTTGATAAGAACGTAACAGCGACTTATAAGCTTACGCAAAAAAATGCTGTTTCTACATTTGGAAAGGAGATGTATATCGATCTTGATTTCAGAAAGGAGCTGAATGACTTTACATTCAAAAAGGATGAAAGGACCAGCGATTACTGGTTTGGTTACAAGTCTGATATGCTGAGGGAAACCATCCTGAACATTCCTCCAGGATATACTGTAACATCAGTTCCCAAAAACCTAACCATCAAGAATGATTTTTTTGAAGCAAGTATCGACTATACCCAGCAGCCCGGCAAGTTGGTTTATAAAAAATCGCTGATTATCAAAAATACCAAGCTTCCTAAAAACAAGTTTGAGCAATGGAATGCCGATATAGAAAAACTGCAGGCGGCTTATAACGAGCAGGTGGTGCTTACTGCAAAATAAAAATTATTATAATCTCTACACATTAAAACCAAAGTCTGGACCAATAAAATCTGTTTTCATGAAACAATTGTTTTTTTCTACAGTAGTAATACTTTTTATTGCCCCTTCCTATGCACAGGTCACCAATGAAAAAGAATACAAGGAGCACTCTAAAGAAATAGCAGCTGAAATATGGAATGATAAAGATGCTGACTTTAACGTAGTGCAGGTCCCCGCTGAGTTTAACAACGAAAGTGCGGTGATCATTGCTAAAAGCATGGAGGTAATTAATACGGCAAAGAAAAAAACGAAGTGGGGGCTGTTCGGACCGGCGGGCGTTACCGATAAAATAACTTATGATAACAAGCTGCACATAAGGGTAAAAATAAATGACAAAGCTGCGTTAGAGGATTATTCATCCATTGAGTATCAAAAACAGGATGTAAACAACACACGTTACGGATTCAATAAGATGTACAATCAGCGTTATACTTTTATCGGTGCCAAAGTAATAAAACCAGACGGTAAGCAGGTAGTAGTAAATGGCGATGAGGAAGTACTTACTACAGATAAGGACAAAAAGAAGGAAGGTAAGCTCGCCATAAGCGATTTGCAGGTGGGGGATATCCTGGATTATTATGTAAAAGAAGAAGTATTGACTGAAACCGGAAGTTATATACAGGGGCCTTATACCTATTACCTCGGCAGTGATTATCCTGTAATGGCTTTCAGATTTCACATGGAGTTAGATGAGAGAGCGGGAGCTATGTATGTGAATGCCAATGGAGCCCCACAACCTAAAGTTACAAGCGGAGAAGATGGAGGTGCTGTGATTGATCTTGCATTAAAAAATTTACCCAAGTATAATACCACTATGTGGACATTGCCCATGCGCCAGGTCCCATACGTAAGTGTCGAGTACCAGGTGTTGTACAACAAATCTGCTGATAAAACCTCCGATTTTAATCGTGGTGAAGTTTTGCGGGCAAGCGGGCCTGATAAAATATTCACGACCCTGAAAGAAAGTTATGCCTATTCGTTTCGGGCAAACACAATGGGCCCTGCACCTCTATATTGGGAGTGGGCAAGAGATCATTTTGGCGGAAAGAAAAACCTCAGAAGTACGCCGGCCGATTCTTTGCTAAAAGTATTGTATGGCTATATGCTTAACCAGATAGTAATGTGGACGGCCGGTTCCGCTTCTTACAGTATGGACGACCTGAAAGAAAGATTTAATAAGGATGTTTCCATTTTCAACTTCAGTCTTGCTTTGGACAGAAGTGATATTCCGCACGATTTTCTCTACGTAACTCCCCGCTATGGGCCCCGTGCAAAAGATATGATGGTAGGCGCAGAACTTATACCGGTCATTCACATAAAAGCTGAAAAGGATATGTGGATAGGATTTGAACGGCTTGGATTCTTTAACAATAAAATCCCATCCTGGCTGGAAGGGGAAGAGGGACGCGGGTTTACTGTAAAGGAAGGCTGGAAAGAGGTAAAATTAAAATTGCCCGTTTCTTCCGCTGCCGATAATACGCTTTCAGAACAAATGAATGTCTCTCTTTTGCCAGGTAATATGCAGACGTTGCAAATAAACAGGAATACCTCGCTTACAGGTAATTACATGGAAGGCACCATGCTAAGTCTTCAGACCATGGATGATTATACCAAATGCTTGTATGCAAGCATCGGTAAAAAAACCACCCTGAAAGAGGACATGAAAGAGAACAGGTATAAAAAAGACCAGCTGGAAAGTTTGGATGGTGGATTTGCGAAAGCAAAGGAAGGGCAGAAGAAGAGGTTTGAAGAAGAGATAAACGAATGGTTCGATCAGCAACCTAAAGAGGTGACTGCTTACAAAGTAACAGAACAGACCGGCAACAGGTTTTCGTATACTTCAGATTTCACTATGGAAAACTGGGTAAAAAAAGCCGGCAATAATTACATATTGGAGGCGGGCAGATTGATTGGCAGCTTTAAGAAAGTGGAAGAAAAAGACCGCAAACGTACAGTAGATATTTATATGTCGTTTGCCCGTACACTTCAGTTCAGCTATAGCCTTACTATTCCTGATGGCTATACAGTAAAGGGCATTGAAAATTTTAATAAGAAAATCAACAATGAAACCGGTGAGTTCACGAGCACTGCAACATTAAATGGCAATAAAGTAGACTTTACTGTAAAGCGGGTATATAACAAAAGCTCCGAGCCGGTGGCTAACTGGGAAAAGCTGTTGGACCTGATGGATGCGGCTTATGATTTTACCCAGCAGAAGCTTTTATTGGAGAAGGCTAAATAATAACCTTCTATATTCCGGCGCCAGTGATCTACAGCAAAAAGCATTGAAACCACTTTCAATGCTTTTCTTTTAGGCATAAAAAAAATCCAAAAAAAGTTTAGGATACCCTCCTTCTATATTTTATTTAATAGCTCGTTTAATTCATCCTCGCTGCGGATCAATACATCTCTCGCCTTGCTTCCCCTGTTTTCGCCTACAATGCCCGCTGCTTCCAGCTGATCCATCAGGCGCCCTGCACGGTTATAACCCAGTTTCATCCTCCGTTGTATCAGGCTGGTGCTGCCCATCTGGTTTTGAACAATAAGCCTTGCTGCATCTTCAAAAAGTTTGTCCCTGTCCGAAAGATCAAAATCCTTTGCTTCCATATCCTTTTCGTCAACATACTCAGGTAGTAAAAATGCGTCAGGATATCCCCGTTGTTCTCCGATAAATTCCACGATCCGTTCTACTTCTGGAGTATCTACAAAGGCACATTGCAAACGGATAAGTTCGCCATTATGACTGATAAGCATATCGCCTTTCCCGATTAACTGCTCGGCTCCCCCTGCATCTAATATGGTGCGACTGTCGATTTTGCTACTTACTTTAAAAGCAATACGGCTGGGGAAATTCGCTTTAATCGTTCCTGTAATAATATTTACCGAAGGTCTTTGTGTGGCAATGATCAGGTGTATACCTACAGCACGTGCCAGTTGAGCCAGTCTTGCTATTGGCATTTCAATTTCTTTTCCGGCTGTCATGATAAGGTCTGCGAATTCATCTACCACAAGGACTATAAATGGCAGGTATTGATGGCCTTTCTGCGGATTTAGCTTTCGTCTTGAGAATTTTTCGTTGTATTCTTTTATGTTTCGAACGCCTGCTTCTTTCAAAAGGTCGTAGCGGTTATCCATTTCAATACATAATGCATTGAGTGTATGCACTACTTTTTTGGTATCGGTTATGATGGATTCATCTTCACCGGGTAGTTTAGCAAGAAAATGTTTTTCTATTAAACGATAAAGACTTAGCTCTACCTTTTTGGGGTCGACCAATACCAATTTTAACTGTGATGGATGCTTTTTATAAAGCAGCGATACCAGTATAGCATTGATACCTACCGATTTTCCCTGTCCTGTGGCACCGGCCATCAGCAGGTGCGGCATACCGGCCAGGTCGACCACAAAATGTTCGTTGTCGATCTTCTTTCCTATGGCGATAGGAAGGCTGTAATGACTATTCAAAAACTTATCGCTGCTAAGCAGTGTGCGCATACTTACAATGCTTTTACGCACATTCGGTACTTCGATACCGATGGTTCCCTTGCCGGGTATCGGCGCAATGATACGAATGCCCAATGCCGCAAGGCTCAGGGCTATATCATCTTCAAGATTTTTGATTCGGCTGATGCGGACACCCGGGGCTGGTACTATTTCATAGAGCGTAACAGTTGGACCAACGGTGGCGGATATACGCTGTATTGTAATGTCATAGTTTTTCAGCGTGCCAATGATCTGGTTCTTGTTTTCTTCCAGTTCCGATTGATCGGTTACGATTTTTTCACTGCCATGCGTTTCTAGGAGCTCAATTGATGGAAACTTATAGTCACGCAGATCAAGAACAGGATCGTAGGGGGGCAAGTCTTTAGTTGTTTTAGGGACGGACGAATCTTCCTCTTCTTCGTCACCGGATGTTTTCGTTTCGGCAGAGGGCTTTATTTCCAATTCAAGACCGGCAGTTGGCTCGGTTTGTTGAGAAGGTTTCGATGCAGTTTTTTCCTCTTCTGCAACTTCAGGCATTATAACAGCTACTTCACTTTCTTCCTTGGTTTCATTTTGAGCCTCCTGGCTGGCCTCGTTTGTTGTAAGAGGCGGTGCAATTACTTCAAAGGGAACAGGTGGTTTTCCTTCAACCAATACGTCTTCTGAAAGATTAAAAGCAGTTAGTGGGTCGGGATTTTGCGGTGATGATTTCGGCATTATTACTGCTATTGATTCTGCTTCATCCATCGTATTGGCGCCGCCACTTACAGGTTGGTTTCGCAATGGATCAACTTCATCTGAAAGGCTATTTTGTGCAAGGGTGCTTTGCTGACCGCCTGCATAAATATCGTTGATGGAAAGCCCCGTATTACCAGAGAAATTATCTCCATCAGGGGGTGCTGTTGTAACAATTGGAATAATGGCTGAATTATTTTCTGGTTCTGTGGAACCTTCAGATTCATCTTCAGCAGAGATTGGTTTTAACTTGCGCTCAGGAAGTTTGAATACAGGATTAAAACGCCAGATGATCCAGCCTGCCCCTACCACTAAAAGTAACAATGCTGTGCCAATTGTGCCCACCAAGCTTACAAGGAAATCGCTGTATTTTTCGCCGAAGGCGCCACCAAAGCTAAAAGTGTTGCCCTTTGTAATAAAAGCAAATACGATACTGAAAAAAATGGTACCTGTTATTACATACAGCAGGTTGCGGGAAACCGAAAATATCTTTTTTCCAAAAATGAGATTGACACCCCAGACAAATGGGGTAGTGCAAAGAAAGAATGCCGGTAACCCAAACCCCATGAAGATCATCCTATAGCTCACCCAAGCACCTACCCGACCTAGCCAGTTGTCTACTTCGGCATTGCCAAACAGGAAATGTGCTCCTGATGCTTCAGCCTGGTCATGCTGCCAGGTGAAACAATAAGAGAGAAAAGCAATAAAAAGAAGTATAGAAAGCAATACCAATACAAATCCACTGATCTTATGAGTGCGTTCATCACTTACCACCTCCTTTACCGAAAAGTCTTTTTCCTTCTCGGTTTTAAGTTGATCATCAGGCTTTGCTTTTAGAGTATTTTTCTTTTTATTAGTAGCCATGTGGGGTCAAAGATAAAGTGAGCAGGGATTGTAAGTTTAGGAATGATCTAAAGAGAAACCGCACTAAACATTGGTGTGTCTTAAGAAGTCTTTTCTATTATAAGGGCTAAAGTGCAGCAATTATTGTTTTGAAACTTTTTTTGTTATTGACAATGCAAAAAATGTTATTCCACAAATAGCAAGTAGCCAGATACCCGGCATTGGCGAGGATGTAGCCGGAAGCGAAACCGCGAGGCTGACTATGCCATCTGTTCTGCCTGTCGCAAGAGGCCTGGGATATATGTTTACTGCAAAGCCAAGTACATAAAGGCCACTTATCAGCCCTGGCCAGGAAAGCATTTTTTTTCTCCGGTAAAAAAAGAAACATTGAAAGAGGCCCAGCAAAAAAACAATTCCAAATGCAACCTGCCCCGGATAAGTCTTAAACGGGTATTGAAAAAAAATTTGACTACCTATTGTAAGCTTAGCTGCCGGCAAAAAAAAGACAAACAAACACCCAAGCCATGTCCACAGGTATATTTTTTCAAAAGCAGTCATATTTGTTGATTCTTTTTTCATACTGTCGCTTAGTGCTTCAAATGTCATGTTTTTACCATTATTCTTTATGCGGAACACCGTGAATATCTCAAAAGAAAATGTATTTTGATTAGGTTTGCTGTAATGGTATCCAAATCATTTGATATTAATACCGAAGGTCTTTTGCCATTTGAACCTTCAAGTCGTCGCCTGGTACTCGAATTGAGTCCTGATACAGTGAGTGTAATTCTTTGGCAGAAAGAAAAACAATTGCCCGAAGCAGTAGAGGTTTTTAATGGCCATCATACGAACACTGAAGACTGGCAGGCTATGTTGCAGCAATCAAAATTATTGAATTTCAACCAGGTTGAAACCTTAGTGGTGCATGCCTATCCCTATATGCTGCCTATCCCAGCTTTTTTATATACGACCACATCCGCAGCAGAGCAGTTAGCATTGATACATGGAACGAATACCAGCTTTTATACAGGCGGTGATGTATTGGAAAGAACTTCAATGGTGGTAGCATGGCAATTACCCCTTTACACTTACCAGTTCTTAAGAAATCATTTTTACGTTTTGCAGGTGAAGCACGTAGTGTCAGGTATGATAGAGGCAGGAAAAAATAACAACTCTACCGGAGGAAATATTATTGTTTATGGAAACACAAGCTGGGTGGTGCTTTGGCAAGACGGAGAATTACAAGTAGCGAAATTCGTGAGTATTGGACAGGCAGATGATCTTTCCTATCATTTGCTAAATACCTGCAAGCAGTTTGAATTAGACCCCGCAGAAGTAAATTGGGAAATATCAGGTATGGCTGCAGAAAATTCACCTTTGTGGAATGCTGTTACCCGTTTCTTTGAACCTGTAAAAGTAATGCCCTGCACGGTGCCATTGCCGGAAGAATTACAACCACATTATTTTGCTCACCTGTTTCGTTTGGTAAAATAGAAACCGTATCAATGCCTTTGGAAAATTTAATCAATCCGATACCATGCGTATTATTGGTGGCAAATGGGGTGGAAGAAAAATAAGCCCACCTTCAAAAATGCCTTATACAAGGCCTACGACTGACATAGCCAAAGAAGGCCTTTTCAATATTTTGCAAAACCAGCTTGACTTTGAGGGTATCAGGACGCTTGATCTTTTTGGAGGTACAGGATCTATCAGCTATGAATTAGCCAGTCGTGGAGCTTCAGATCTTACTATCGTGGAAAAGGATCCAAAAATGCATGAGTTTATAAAAGATAATATACAAAGGGTTGGGATTGAAAATTGCAGGGTACTGAAAATAGAAGTATTTAGATTCCTGGAAACTTGCAATGAAAAATATGACTTCATTTTTGCGGGACCTCCTTATGCACTGAACACCATTGACGAAATACCTAAAATAATAGTTGAAAAAAACATCATTGCTGTTGGGGGCTTGTTTGTGCTGGAGCATACTCCCCGAAATAACTATGAAAAATACAAAGGCTTTGTAAAGCAACGTAATTATGGATCTACGGTGTTTTCTTTTTTTAAAAACATACACGAGTAAGGTTGTGAAAACACTATTATGACCAAAAAACAACTTAGAAAAATATATATTGATAAAAGACAGGATATATCCTTGCCGGATATGCATTTGCTGATCGCATCCATGCTTGAACATTTTCAGCAAATTCCGCTCACGTTGGTTCATTACTTGCTGAGTTTCAAGGCAAGTACCGCAAAGCTGGAAATACCAGTTCATTTTTTTGAAGAGTATATAAGGACTGAAAACAGGGAAGCGATCATTTGCTTTCCAAGAGCAGATTTTCAAACCAGCGAAATGGAGGCTTATGAGGATAATGATAACCTGCAATGGGAACAGGCCTCTTTCGGCATTGAACAGCCCTGTGCGGGCGATCTTGTGCTGCCTGCACAGTTGGATTGCGTCTTGATTCCATTGCTTGCATTTGATGAAAGGGGATACAGAGTTGGCTATGGTAGAGGTTTTTATGACCGGTATCTTAAACGGTGCAGGCAGGATGTTATAAAAATCGGCGTATCATTTTATGAGGCGGAGCCCATAATTTCCGACACCAATGAATACGATGTACCTTTATCTTATTGCGTGACACCTCAAAGGTTATATGTCTTTTAATTTTTACCTGTTTAAAGGTCTAAGGCTGCTACTTTTCCCATTTTCTATTTTGGTGTGGATATACCTTCGTATCCGCAACTGGTTATATAATAAAAAAATTTTTAAGAGCAGTTCCTTCAACCTCCCGATCATTTGTGTTGGCAACCTTAGTGTTGGTGGCACCGGAAAGAGCCCAATGGTAGAATACCTGCTTGACCTGTTACATAACCGTTATCCTGTTGCCACTATCAGCCGCGGGTACAAAAGAAAAACTAAGGGATATGTGCTGGCCAATGAAAACACGTCAGCACTTGACATTGGCGATGAGCCTATGCAGTTTCATTTAAAATTTCCGCAGGCTGCTATTGCTGTGGGCGAAGAACGCATTGTAGCTGTGCCTCAATTATTGCACGATCGTCCTGAAACAAAAGTTGTGATGCTGGATGATGCCTTTCAGCATAGGGAAATAACAGCAGGATTAAATATCGTTTTAACAGACTACAGCAACCCTTACTGGCACGACTGGTATTTGCCAACAGGAGAGCTGAGAGATAATAAACGCAGCATAAAAAGGGCAGATATTATTGTAGTTACCAAATGCCCTGGAAACATGTCTGAAAAGGAGAGAAGCGAATATTTAAAACATATAAAATTTGCAGGGGAACAACTGGTTTTTTTTAGTACCATCGAATATGGTATACCCTACCAGATACTGGATAAAACAGAAAAGCCATTGGCTCAGGATATGGAAGTACTTCTTGTATGTGGCATCGCTAACCCGATCCCGTTAAAGAATTATATCGAACAGCATTCAGAAGCATACCTTGAAAAAAGTTTTAGCGACCATCATATTTTCACTATCGACGACTGGAAAGAAATAGAAGAAAAGTTTGCAAAACTGGACGGCCGTGAGAATATTATTCTTACGACAGAAAAAGATGCAGTACGTTTAATGAAGTTCAATGATCTGCTGGCCGGCAAGCCACTGTATGTTCTTCCCATCCAGCCAAGATTTTTATTTAACGGAGCGCAACAATTTAATCAGCGGGTTATTAAATTCATAGAAGATTTTGGAAGACAGTAGAGCCTCATAATGCAGTGGCTGGTTTTTTCCCGGCTGCAAAAGATAAACGTACAAAATACATGAGTAAGAAAAAGAGAAAACATACCACATCAGTTGCCCTTGTAAAAGGCACGCTTGAGATAACAAGATCAGGCATTGGATATGTATTGGCTGAGGATGGAGAAGGTGACGTACTCGTACGCCCCGCAGATTTTAATAAAGCATTTCATAGTGATAAGGTAAGAGTGAGGATTACCCGTCCGGCCTTTAGGGATAAAAAAAGGGAAGGTGTGGTTGTGGATGTAGTGAGCCGCAAGCAAACAGATTTTATAGGTACACTGAGGGGGCATGCAGGACGGTGGTTCTTTCTGCCGGATACTGAAAAGCCCTTGCCTCATTTTGAATTGCAGAATGATCCGGCCATTACTGTAAGAGATGGGGATAAAATAATTGTTCGTTTTGTAAAGTGGGAAAATGGAGAACGAAGGCCAACAGCCCAGTTTATCGATTCGGTAAAGCAGGAAGACCTGAATGATACGGCCATGAAGAATATTCTCCTGGAAAAAGGATTCCCGTTATCATTTTCTGATGAGGCTGTGGAAGACGCTTTGAGGATGAATGAGCATATCAGCGGTAAGGAATTAAAAAAAAGGTTAGATTTCAGAAGCACCCTCACATTTACTATTGACCCGGTGGATGCAAAAGATTTTGATGATGCACTGAGCATAAAATATTTAAAGGATGGCTTGTATGAAATAGGCGTACATATTGCTGACGTAAGTCATTTCGTTGAGGAAGATACCCGTCTCGATGAAGAGGCTTATGCAAGGGCAACCAGTGTGTATTTGCCCGACAGGGTTAATCCAATGCTACCCGAAAGAATATCAAATGAATTGTGTTCGTTGCGGCCCAAAGAAGATAAATATACTTTTTCAGCCGTGTTTCATATTAACAGCAAGGCTGAAGTGAAAAAGACCTGGCTTGGAAGAACTGTGATACACAGCGATCACAGGTTTACCTATGAAGAGGTGCAGGAAATAATAGAAAATGGTAGCGGGCTTTATGAAAAAGAGATAAAATTGTTGAATGAGCTTGCTCAAAAGTTTCGAAAGCAACGGTTTAAGAATGGAGCTATTAATTTCAGTTCACAGGAAGTCAGGTTCAAGCTCGATGAGACAGGCAAGCCGATTGGCGTTATGATCAAGGAGAGCAAAGAAGCTCACCAGTTGATAGAAGAATTTATGTTGCTTGCCAACCGGACAGTTGCGGAAGAAGTCTCGAGAATAAAAGTAAAAGATAAGCCGCTTCCTTTTCCATACCGGATTCACGATACTCCGGATGAAGAAAAGCTGGTTCCCTTTATTGCGCTTGCCCGCAAGTTCGGATACACATTCGATATCAACGATCCAAACTCGATAGCGGCATCCTTTAATCAAATGCTTGCTGCTGCAAAGGGTACACCACAGCAGCATTTGCTGGAGCAACTCGGTATCCGCACAATGGCCAAGGCAATTTATACTTCCGAAAACATTGGTCATTATGGTTTAGGATTTGAACATTACTGTCATTTTACTTCGCCCATACGCAGGTATCCCGATGTAATGGTGCATCGCCTGTTACAACAGGTGCTTGATGGTAAGCCAACTGCTGACAAAAAGATGGAATCTAAATGCAAGCATTGCAGTGAGAGAGAGAGGGCTGCAATGGAATGCGAACGGGCTGCCAATAAGTATAAACAGGTGGAGTTTATGAGTGAGTTTTTAGGTGATGATTTTGATGCAGTAATCACAGGCGTATCAAGCTTTGGTTTTTGGGCAGAAACGGTGGAGCATAAATGCGAAGGCTTGGTAAGTATAAAAGATCTTAACTATTATGATGATTTCCGTTTGATAGAAAGCGATTATATGCTCACAGGATTGAAAACGGGCCGCAAATTCCGAATTGGTGATATGGTGCGGATCAAAGTGATATCAGCTAATCTTGAAAAGAGACAGTTGGATTATGAATGGGTACTGCAACGGGAATCGCAAATGAAAGATGAAACGTCAAACGTGAAACATGAAAGACCAAGTATAAAAGGCGAGGCATCGTATCGCAACCCAGAGAAAACAAAATCAGATGCCCAGACAAATAAAAAAAAGGAAGTAACCACTAACCAGCATCGGCACAATGATCAGTTTAAGAATAAGGAAATGCCTGGTAACGGCAAGAAGAAAAATAAAAAGCCTGTACCTGCTACAGCACCTATTCCAAAGTTTGTGAAGAAAAAAAAGAAATAGTATAACAAATCTGCCATCTGTCAACTTTCATCCACCATCCTTTTCATGAAACTACTTGGGCCATTTTCACAGATCGTCACGCTTCGACACTTGCCTTTGAAAGGGTCCTTGCCGGATGATCAATTGGAAGTGATCAACAAGGGTGCTGTTGTTGTAATTAATGGAAAGATAGAAGCAGTTGGAACGTTTGATAAACTAAGTAAGGAATATAAAAATATCCAGTCAGAGATCATAGAGCAACCTGCTGTGTTGCTTCCTGGCTTTGTGGATTGTCATACTCATATTTGTTATGGTGGGAATCGCAGTGCTGATTATGCTATGCGCATAGCCGGTAAATCTTATCTCGAAATTGCAAAAGCTGGTGGAGGCATTTGGAGTTCTGTTCAGATGACAAGGGCAGCAACTGAAGAAGAACTAATTAAATCGTTAGTACAAAGAATTGACTCACATTTAAAGGATGGGATTACTACGATTGAAATAAAAAGCGGCTATGGACTGAATACGGATGAAGAATTAAAAATGTTGCATGCAATTAAAAGAGCTGCGGCGAATACCAATGCAAGCATTGTGACCACTTGTCTTGCTGCACATATCAAACCAAAAGATTTTCCCGGCAGTGAAAAAGAGTATCTCGATGATATACTTGTTAATCTTTTGCCTGTGATAAGAAAAGAACAGCTATCTGACCGGGTTGATATATTTATAGAAGACACTGCATTCAGCAGTGCAAATGCAAAAGAATATTTACTGGCAGCAAAGGCAATAGGTTTTCACATAACCGTTCATGCAGACCAGTTTACACCCGGTAGCAGCCTGACTGCAATTGAATGTGGAGCTCTTTCCGCCGATCACCTGGAAGCAAGCCGTAGTAATGAAATTAATGCATTAGCCAAAAGCAATACGGTGGCCGTTGTTTTACCGGGTGCTTCGTTAGGACTGGGAATGCATTTTTCTCCTGCACGTGAACTATTGAATGCAGGTGCCAGTGTTGCCATTGCCTCCGACTGGAATCCCGGATCGGCACCACAGGGCGACCTTTTGATGCAGGCTGCTGTATTAAGCGCTGCAGAAAAATTAAACACTACCGAGACCTTTGCTGCTCTTACTTACAGGGCTGCACTCGGATTGGGCATGAATGATAGGGGAAGAATTGATACAAATATGATGGCACATCTGCAGGCTTATCCAACAATGGATCATCGTGATATTTTATACAACCAGGGGAAGATGAAGCCATTTAAGGTTTGGAATTGATCTTTGACTGAATGAATAGTAACTGAAATTTTTGGCACATTTTTGATAAGAGTTGAATACTGTTTCTTCCGGTTTTGAATATTTGACATATGGCAGTTTACACTCCACCAAATAAAAACAATTGGGATGGCCGGATAGACGGTACTGAGCAGGATGTCTTACGCTGGCACCAGGTAATACATTGTACGGATCTCAACCACTCATCATTACCCGGTATCAATAATGACCAAAAAGGAATTGCTATCATTGGATTTTGCAGCGATGAAGGAGTGCGCCGGAATAAAGGAAGGGTTGGTGCAAAAGACGGACCCGCGGCTATTCGCAAAGGCTGTTGTAATTTTCCTGTAATGACATCATCGATAATAATTGCAGATGCGGGCGATGTAATTTGCGATGATGAAGATCTTGAGGCAGCCCAAGAACTGCTGGGAGGAAAAGTATCACAAATAAAGAACCGGGGATATTTTCCAATTGTATTAGGCGGTGGTCATGAAGTTGCTTTTGCAAATTTTCTAGGAATTAAATCCGGGTTTGACAAAAAGGAATTTGGCATTATCAACTTTGATGCTCATTTCGATCTCAGGAAACCAGGGGACGCTGGTGTTTCATCGGGAACAGGTATATGGCAGGTGCATGAATATTGCAAGAAAGCCGGCACAAACTTTCATTATCTCGCTCTTGGCATACAACAATACAGCAATACCCGGCGACTGTTTGATACATTAAAGGAAATGGACGCAGAATATTTCCTGGCAGATCAGTTTACTGATAAACAATCTGAACATATTCTTCACGTGATCAACTGTATGCTGGGCAATGCAGGTGTTTTGCAACTGACAATAGATATGGATGTGTTTGCAGTGGCGCATGCACCGGGGGTAAGCGCACAGGCCTTTAGCGGAATTGCACCCGGAAATATGTTTAAGCAATTTGTACATCATATCATCGCCAGTGGCAAAGTAGCGACCATTGATATTGCTGAAACTAATCCTGTATTTGATATAGATGCACGTACTTCGAGACTTGCTGCTGCTATTGTATTTGATATTGTGCAGGCAATAGGAGAGTAATCAATTATAATTTTCTATTTTGGCATTATGGCTCAAGCACAAAAAAACAGCAGGTGGGCACCGCTGGTTGTTATAATCTTTTTAGCGATAGCATTGTTTGTTGTAAAGCAATGCAGGAAAGATTCACAGGATAAAACCACTACTCATACCACAGAACAAAAGGAATCAAGAGGGCTTAATCGCAATCCGTCTGCAGTCAATTATTCAAATCATGCCCGTTGCAGGATGGCCTGCCGGCATATAAATGAAAGCGAAGTAAAAGAAATTTTAAAGGATGGGAAGATCAATTACACCAAGAGTGAAATAGGTGATAATCCTGATTGCAAAAAGAAGTATGCCGTAGAAGGCAACACGCATGACAACCAACGGGTTCGTATCATCTTTGCTCCCTGTCAAAGCGAAGTAACGGTTGTAACAGTTATTGATCTTGGCACAGAATGGAAGTGTGATTGTGAATGATCTTTCAATTGTCGGTCGCCAACCAACAACAGTACTTTAAAAAGCATTCTGTCGGGCCCACTTGCAAAAAGCCGCTTAGCGCTTATATGCTTTAGTCCTGGTACCTTTCTCTGTGTCATACTTAATCACAAGTTGTTTATCAGTCAACTTGCTGATTTGAATCCGATTTAAAACTTGCGGTGCGTCAAAAATATCACTGGGAAAGCTGAAATTTTGCCTTTGTCCTGTCTTGACATTGAACAAAGTCATACTGTCTTTTTCGTCAGGAACATCATTGACGCTGTACAATAAAAATTCATTTTTCTTTTCTACGTCAATCCACGCTACCCCGTCTTCTAGAAGATTTTCCCCTGTCATCTTTTTTATTAGTTCAATATAATGCGGATTGCCGCTGCCAAAGGAGTGAACCAAAACAAAATGATTCGCAAAGTCTGCTCCTACATACCCCAAATTCTTGTAAGGTAATCCCAGTGATGTTGAGGATAATTCAGCTATCATCCTGTTACCCTTTTTAAGCAATAAATATTGAAGGCTGTCATCAAGCTTAAATGAAATTGTATAACCACCCTTTAAAGTCGTGTCATAGTCATAAGTTTCTACGTTGCCTGTAGAAACTGTTTGAGTATATGCCGGGGAACTGATAAGTGCTCCTAATATGAGTATGTAAAATGATCGCATTTGTATAACCACTGACAAGTGCATTAATATTAGAGAATCAATCTAATATCAAGCCGTTGTTGCTCGCCGACCAACAACGGCACTTAATATTTTTTACCTGTAATCCTTTTCAGGTTTTTTATTGACAGACTTGTCGGAGGATGTTGGCGGCATTACTGCCTTCGCCGGACCTTGCGTCGCTTTATTTTTTGATGTATCAGGCTTCGGCAATTTATCCTTATCAGCAGGCGGCTGCGAAGTGTCGCTTTCTCCTTTAATATCTCCATAATAATCAGTTGCTGCCCCATTGCCCATATCTTCAGCTTCAGCATCAGGAGAAGGCGGGCCTGTTATATTTTGGAAATAATCATAAATGATATCATTCTTTTCCACGGCAGGCTTAATGAATTTAGCCCCTGGATCGTATGCTAATTTTTTATCATTATAGACGTTTTGTAAAAACATGCCACAGGTAGGCAGTGCTGCGGCGCCACCATATCCTTCGGCAGAACTCGATGGAAAGTGTATCCAGTTTTCATCGCAACCCACCCAGGTGCCACAAAGCAATTCAGGTGTAAATATCATGAACCATGCATCTGTGTTCAAGTTAGTAGTACCTGTTTTGCAACCCATTTCTGCCTTTATGTTATAAGCATTCATACGGGTGCTGGTCCCGAATTTTATGGCGCCACCCATCATCTTACACATCGTATAAGCAGTCACCTCACTTATAACTTCTGTGATAGCTGGAGCCACCGCTACCAATACATTTCCATTCCTGTCCTCTATGCGGGTAATGGTTTGAGGTTTAACATTAAACCCTCTTCCGGGGAACATTGTGTACATCCACATCAATTCATAAAGGCTTATATCACAACTGCCCAGTGCTAGAGATGGATATGGTTCGAGCTTGGTCTGAACTTTGCAACGATTCAAAAAATCAACAAATCTTACTGGGCCGATCTGTTTCATCAGGTAGGCCGCTGCGCCGTTCAAAGATTTAGCGATGCAATAAGCCATTGGTGGGCTTCCGCCACTCGCCCCTTTTTTATTAGCGGGAACCCAGCCGTTTCCGGGAAAATATTGAGGTACATTATCCAATGGCGTTTCGGGTGTAAAACCTGCCTCTTCTATTGCCTGGCAATAAAGCATTGGTTTGATAGCAGAACCTGTTTGTCTTTTTATGCTTTGGTTGGCATGGTCAATTTTAAAAGTTTTATAGTCAATACCGCCAACCCATGCCTTGACAAACCCTGTTTGCGGCTCCATGGCAATAAAGCCACTTTGCAAATGTGTTTTCAGGTATTTGATGGAGTCAAGCGGGGTCATTGTAGTATCCTTCTCCCTCTTGGCATTCCATGCAAATATTTTCATCGGTGTTTTTATCTCAAACGACTTACGGTTCTCTTCATCTGTAACCCCATCTTCTTTTTGTGTTTTCCACCTGTCACTTTGTTTTATAAATTTCTCCAACTCTTTTTCCCTGTTCTCAAATACGCTGCCTGTTTTTACAAATGAATAACCATCAAAAATGCGCTGTTTAGCGGCCATATTGCGGGCTAATGCTTCTTCGGCATATACCTGCATCCTTGAGTTGATGCTGGTATAAATTTTAAGCCCATCCCGGTATATGTCATATTTTTCACCGTTAGGTTTTCGCAAGTCTTTCAGCAGCTTTTTTACTTCTTCTTTTACTACGCTTTCGCGGAAATAAGGAGCAATACCCTGGCTTGGATCTATTTTCCTGTAATTGGTCTGAGTAGGTATTTTTTTCAATTTTTCTGCTTCTTCTTCCGAAATAAAGCCGTTGGTAGCCATGCGGCTAAGCACAAGATTCCTGCGTTCAAAAGCAGGTCTCGGATTACGCAGTGGATTGTAAAGGGTAGGGGCATTGATCATTCCAACCAGTACGGCTGCCTCATCTACGTTAAGCCTGTCAGGCTCTTTCTGAAAAAAAGTAATGGATGCATTTCGAATCCCAAAAACATTATCACTAAAAGAGACCGTATTGAGATAATAAGTAAGAATTTCTTCTTTTGTAAAATTGCGTTCCAACTTTATAGCTATCACCCATTCCTTTAATTTTTGAGTAGCACGTTTGAATTTGCCGCTTGCTTTCCAGCACATTGGGATCCTAAGCTTAGAATTCCACGTGGACAAGTTGTCGCG